>PDWJ01000175.1_pt1 | contig 94894 bp, 91 predicted proteins | sample 1430881 | NCBI WGS metagenome assembly PDWJ01 (sample SAMN01162460, study PRJNA174530) | Oral metagenome, whole genome shotgun sequencing project. | biome: Marine environment; feature: Marine mammal; material: Swab sample of the gingival sulcus; isolation source: swab sample of gingival sulcus...
ACCTGCGTCGTATCGGCGCTCGATCCTTCACCGGCCTCTTTGAAGCACTCGGTGAAATTTGCGACCTCTATACGCCAGACGAATGCTGGAACTACTTTTATCAGGCCGGGTATGCTTCTACGTAAACTGGAAATGCTATAATAATTTACATATTCAAAGTCCATTATTCCGGAATTCCGGACTATTGGATTAACGGACTGCCAAGCTACCGGACTACCAGACTACCAAGCTACCAGACTGGCAGAACAACAAGACAATCAGCCCCCGCACCGCGGGAGGCTGACGTCATTCCGGTTGAAGGCTTCGGTTGAGGGCTGTGGTTGAGGCCGCTCTACGGCAGCACGATCGGCGGCACCGGGCAGATGGGCGCCGGACCGATCAGAAGCTTCCCATCGGCGAAGCGCAGCGGCACCTTGAGCTTGTCCGGGTTGGCCGACTGCCGGGAAATGGCCTCCAGCGCCCTGCGCACCAGGGGCATGTGCTCCGGGGCGATCGCGCGGGTGGCTTCGGCGAGCTTGAGGATTTCGCGCCAGTTGGTCGCCTCAAGGTTGATCTTGCCGGTGCCGACGCCCTCCGGGCTGACATTGATCTGGCCGGTTCCGGTGATTTTGAGCTTGCCCCAGCGGGCGGTGAGCCGGTTGAGCCGCACCTCGCGCGGCTGCGGGCGTCCGCTGTCGATACTGCGCATGTGCCATGGCTTGTTGAACCGGACCGTGAGTGACGCCGACAGGGTGTCGACCTGTTCCGGAAGGGCCGCGATCTGGCGCAACCGCGCGATGTCCTTGCTCTCCGGCGTGAACTCGTTGAAGGCCAGCTCGAGGTCGTAGACCGGGGCGCCCTCGGTGGGGTTTTCGCGCAGGGCCACTTCGGTGCTGGTGATGTCGGCAGTCCAGCCGAGCGAAGAGGCGATTTTCAGCGCCTCGCCCTCCAGCACCAGCTGGTCCAGCGGCAGGGCGGGGGTGGTGGCGACGTCGAAGGTTCCGCGCATCTGGTTCGATACGATTTCCAGCGTTTCACCGGGAAGGCGCAGCTCCTGTTGCGGGGCGAGCGCGGCGGTCAGGTGGGTCGGCTTGTGGCTTTGCGAAAGCACCTCGACCCATGGCACCGACCAGCCGATGCCCGTGCCGGGGTCTTCGATCTCCAACTCCTTGACCGTGGTGTCGAACCGGCTCGGGAAGCCGCTGGTCGCGACCGTGGTGGTTTCGGCGGTCCAGCCGTCGTCGCGGCCGGCGTCGAGCAAGGCCTGAATCCCGCGTTCGGTGGCTTGGGCCCCGAGATACCAGTAGCCCCCCCAGGCGAGCGCGGCGACGAGGGCGAGGAAGAGAAGGCGGGTCAGGTAACGCATGCGATATATCCTTTCAGGATTCGAACTGAACTCTAGCATCAAACCGGCTATGGAGCCAGAAAAGCCTTGAATTATTAGGTATTTGGATACGATCTGCTGTTGAGCGCCCCGGCTTTTCCCATGCCGAAACAATACGCGCCCGAATCGCCGGCCGGCACCGCGTGTTCTTCATCTGTCCGTTGGGCCCCTCCGTGGGGCCGGCTGCGGCAGCCTCCCCCCTGAGCCCCCTCAGCCCCCCTTCAGCTCCCCCTCAGGCCCCCAAAAGGGCCGGTCCCGGCGTCTCTGCGCCCTTGTCGCCCCCCCCTTGTCGGCCCCGCGGCGAACCCCTATCCTCGCGCGGTGACCGGGTTTTCAGGGGTAGGGGCCTCGCAGATGGATCAGCCAGACCGCGCGGTGGAGCCGCATTTCACACGCCCGAGCTTCCAGTTCGTGGTGATGCTGGTGGTGCTCGGGCTGGTAGGCGCCGGGGTGTCGCTGATCGCGCCGCAGATCGAAAGCGTGTTCTTCGCCAATCTCTACCTCAACCTGTTCATCGCCGCCGTGTTTCTGTTCGGCGTCGGGGCAACGCTGTTGCAGGTCTTGCAGGTGCATTCCTCGGTGCGCTGGCTCGAACTGTCTCTGCGCCACGAAAACGGCCATGATCCCAACAACCCGCCGCGCCTGCTGGCGCCGCTCGCGGGGCTGTTGCGCGGACGCGGCGATGCGATGCAGATCAGCTCGACTTCGGCGCGGTCGATCCTCGACTCGGTCGCCACCCGGATCGACGAGGTGCGCGACATCACCCGCTATGTCACCAACCTGCTGATCTTCCTTGGCCTCCTCGGCACGTTCTACGGTCTCGCCACCACGGTTCCGGCGGTGGTCGAGACCATCAAGTCGCTGGCCCCGGCGGAGGGCGACGGCGAGCTTGACGTGTTCAACCGGCTGATGACCGGGCTCGAAAGCCAGCTTTCGGGCATGGGCACGGCGTTTTCGTCCTCGCTTCTGGGGCTCGCGGGCTCGCTGGTGGTGGGGCTGCTGGAACTCTTCGCCTCGCACGGGCAGAACCGGTTCTACCGCCAGCTTGAAGAATGGCTTTCCTCGATCACCCGGCTGGGCTTTGCCCCGGGCGAAGATGGCGCGGGGGCGGTTGACGCGGGCGACGCGGTTGCGGCCTGGGCCGCGCATATCGCCCGGCAGGTCGAGACCATGGGCGACATGCAGACCCAATCCGACGCATCGCGCGCCCAGCTCGACGAACGTCTCGGCCATCTTGTCGAATCGATGGAACGGCTCGCCCGCCAGACCGAGGCCGACGGTGCCCTGGCCCCCTATCTCATCCGCATCGCCGAAGGTCAGCAGCAGATGCTGACCGCGCTCCAGGATCTCGGCAGCGCGGGCGGCAACAGCGCCTATGTCGATGCCGAGAGCCGGATGCGGCTGCGCTCGATCGACGTGCAGCTCTTGCGGCTTCTCGAGGAAATGAGCGCGGGCCGGCAGGAATCGCTGAGCGAATTGCGCGGCGACATGGCCACGCTCACCCGGGCGATCCGCCAGCTTGCCGGCGGGCGGACCTGACATGGCCCTGACCCGGCGCGCCACCCGCAACGTCTCGTCCTCGATCTGGCCGGGCTTCGTCGATGCGATGACCGCGCTGCTCATGGTGCTGATGTTCGTGCTGACCATCTTCATGGTGGTGCAGTTCGTGCTGCGCGAGACCATTCAGGGGCAGGAAAGCGAACTCGATCTGCTCCATGCCGAGGTGGCGGCGCTCGCCTCCGCACTGGGGCTCGAACAGGAGCGCACCGCCTCGCTTTCGGCCGAGGTGGGGATGCTCAACGCCAATATCGCCTCGCAGGAGGTGGAGGCGCAGCGTCAGGCCGCGCTGATCGCCTCGCTGAACGATCAGGTCGCGGCGAAGGACACCGCCCTTGCCGAGGCCAGCACCAGGATCACCGCCTTCGAGGCCCAGGTGGCGGCATTGATCGCGGCGCGCGACGAGGCGGTGGCGGCGGGCGAAAGGCTCACCGCGCGGCTCGGCGAGGCCGAGGCCGCCAATGCGGCGCTGATCTCCGAACAGGAAGCGCTGAACCTCGCGCTGGCCCAGGCCCGCGAGGAGGTCGACGCCCGGACCGAGGCCGCCCGCCTCGCCGCGGCCCGCCGCGAAGCGCTGGAAGCGCTGGTGGCCGATCTTCAGGCGTCGGCGGCGGAAAGCGACGCCTCGCTGCGGGCGGCGCTGACGGCGCTCGAAGAGCGGGAGGCGACGCTGGCGGAGACCGTGGCGGCGCTGGAGGCCCGCGAGACCTCGTTTGGCGAACTGCTGGCCCAGCTCGAGGCCGAAACCACGTCGCGGATGGCGCTCACCGATGAGGTTGCGGCGCTGGGCACGGAGCTTTCGGAAAAGGAAAAGGCGCGCCTTGCGGAGGCCGCCGCGGCGGTGGCGCTGCAAGCCCGGGTCGCCGAGCTTGAGACCTCTCTGAGCGATGAGGAAGCCGCGCGCCTTGCCGAGGTGGCCGCCGCCGAGGCGCTGCGGGCGCGGGTGGCGGAGCTTGAAGCTTCGGTTTCCGAAAACGAGGCCACGCGCCTCGCCGAACAGGCTGCCGCGCAGGCGTTGCGCCAGCAGCTGTCCGATGCGCAAGCGGCGCTGAGCGAAGAGGAGACCGCCCGGCTTGCCGAGGCCGCCGCGGCAGAAGCCTTGCGCGAGCGGCTGGAGAATGCCGACAGCGAGCTTACCGCCATGACCCTCGCGCTCGAGGAGGCGCGCAAACGCGCCGAAGAGACGCTGACCCTGCTTGCCGCCGCCAATGCGGCCAGGGAGGATCTCGACCAGAAGCTTGCCGCGGCGCTGCTGGAGAACGAGACGCTGCGTGCCAGCACCGGCGACGGGGAAGATCTGCGCCGGCAGCTGGCCGAGGCTCTCGCCGCCCGGCGCGCCGCCGAGCAGCAATCGGCGCAGGCGCTCACCGAAGCCGAACGTCAGGCGGCGCTGCTGGCCACCGCCGCCACCGCGCTGGAACAGGAGAAAGCCGCCAGCAGCGAGGCCCAGCGCGAGATGGCCCTGCTCAACGAGCAGATGACGGCGCTGCGCACCCAACTCGGCCAGTTGCGCGCCCTGCTCGACGATTACGAGCAGCGCGATGTGGCGGCTCAGGTGCAGATCGAACAGCTTGGCTCCGACCTCAATACCGCCCTGGCCCGTGTGGCCGCCGAGGAACGCAAGCGCGCCGAAGCCGAGGCCGAAGCCCGCCGTCTCGCCGAGGCCGACGCCGCCCGGCTCGCCGAAGAGGCCAGGGATCTCGCCAGCTACCGGTCCGAGTTCTTCGGCCGGATGCGGCAGATCCTCGGCGACCGCGAGGGGGTGAAGATCGTCGGCGACCGGTTCGTGTTTTCCTCCGAAGTGCTGTTTGCGCCCGGCAGCGCGGTGCTGTCGCCCGGCGGGCAGGCGCAGATCGCCCATGTGGCCGAGATCCTCTCGGAGGTATCGGACGAGATCCCGCCGGAGATCGACTGGGTGATCCGGGTCGACGGCCATACCGACCGCACCAAGGTCGGCGCCGCCAGCGATTATGCCGACAACTGGGAGCTCAGCCAGGCGCGTGCCCTGTCGGTGGTGCATTACATGACCGGCCAGCTTGGTTTTGCCCCGGAGCGGCTGGCGGCGACGGGCTTTGGCGAGTTCCAGCCGGTGGCGCTGGGCAACAGCCCGGCCGATTATGCCGCCAACCGCCGGATCGAGCTGAAGCTCACCGAGAAATGACCCGCCGCCCGCGGGCGGCGCCAGATGCGGCAGAGGCCCTGTGCCTTGGCTGCGGGCTGTGCTGTGACGGGTCGCTGTTCTGGGCGGTCGAGCTGGCGCCGGGCGATGAGCTGCCCACCGAACCGCCGGGCGGACGACTGCCCCAGCCCTGCCCCTATTACGGGATAGCGGGCTGCACCATATATGCCGCGCGGCCCGCCCAGTGCCGGGCCTTTCGCTGCCGGGTGCTCGACGCGGTTGCGCAGGGCAAGCGCGACATGGCCTGGGGCCAGGCCCGCATCGACGCGATGCGTCACCTGCTTGCGGGCCTGGACGATGCCCTGCCGGGGGAGGGCGCGCTTTACGTCCGCGCCGCGCAATATCTCGAAAGCCCCGCCAGCCTCCCCGACGATGCCCGCATCCGCGCGCGCATCGCGGTCTACCGGGAGATGATCGGTGATTTCCGCGCGCTGACCGACGAGCCCGGGGCCTGATCCGGGGCGCGCGCGGTGCTCAGCGTTTCATCGCCGAGCGGAAGTCCGACAGCCGGAAGGCGCCGGCCAGATGTCCGAACAGGAAGTAGCTCGCCCCCCCGGGCACGACCAGCGCCACCAGCGCCAGCGCCCGCCAGCCGGGCGTGTAGAACAGCCCGCCGAGCCCGAGTGCGAGCGCCCAGAGCACCGCGCCCATGGCGAGCGAGGCGGCGGCGATCCGCCAGATCCGTGCCCGGAACCGCGCGTCGAAGCGGGTGTGGTCGCCCATCCGGGCGGTGCCGCGCCACAGCAGCGCCACCATCGCCCAGGCCGCGAGCGTGGTGCCGAAGGCGGCGGCGGTATAGCCGATCAGCGGGGCAAGCCCGATGGCGATCCCGGCATTCACCAGCATCGACACAAGCGCGTAGTAGAACGGGGTCCTGGTGTTTTCGCGGGCGAAATAGACCGGTTGCAGCACCTTTTGCAGCACGAAGGCGGGGAGCCCGAGGCCGTAGATCTGCAACGCCACCGCAGTGGCGGCGCTGTCTTCGGCGGTGAAGCGGCCGCGTTCGAACAACACGCTGACCAGCGGCAGCGGCACCACGACCAGCGCCACCGCGGCGGGCACGGTCAGGGCGAGGGCCATCTCGCCCGCCCGGCTCAGCGAATGCCGCCCGCCGGCATGGTCATCGGCGCGGAGTTTGCGCGACAGATCCGGCAGCAGCACCACCCCGATGGCGATGCCGACCACGCCGAGGGGCAATTGGTAGAGCCGGTCGGCGTAGTTCAGCCAGGCGATCGCGCCGTCGAAGAAACTCGCCACCTGGCGGCCGATCAGCAGGTTGATCTGCACCACGCCGCCCGCCAGCGCGGCGGGGAAGGCGACGATCGCGAGACGCTTCAGCTCCGGGGTCATCCGCGGCCGTTTCGGGAGCAGCCGGTAGCCCGCCCGCGCCGCCGCCACCCAGACCAGCGCCAGCTGCGCCACCCCGGCCACCGGCACCGCCCAGGCGAGGGTCAGCCCCATGTCCCAGCTGAGCAGCGCGCCGAGGCCGAGGGCCGCGATGAAGATCACGTTGAGCAGCACCGGCGCGGCGGCTGCGGCGGCGAAGCGGCCGGTGGCGTTGAGCACGCCCGAGAGCAGGGCGGCGAGCGAGATGAACAGGATATAGGGAAAGGCGATGCGCCCGAGCAGCACCGTCAGCTCGAAACGTTCGTCGGCGAGAAAGCCCGAGGCCATCGCCAGCACCAGCGCCGGCATGAAGATCTGCACCACGAGGGTGAAGCCGATCAGCAGCGTACCGAGCCCGGTGAAGGCATCGCGGGCAAAGCCCAAGGCATCCTCGCCGGCTTCCACCTTTTTGGAAAACGCCGGCACGAAGGCCATGTTGAACGCCCCTTCGGCGAAGAACCGGCGGAACATGTTGGGCAGTGAAAACGCCACCACGAAGGCTTCCGCCACCGGACCGGCGCCCAGCGCCGCGGCGATGGTGATGTCGCGCACGAAGCCGAGCACCCGGCTCGCCATGGTCCACATGCCGACGGTCAGAAAGCCGCGTACCAGCCGGATCCCCGCCATCAGTCGAGTGCCCGTTCCGCGCCGCGCTGGATCGCTTCGCGGAGTTTCATGTCCAGCGTCTCCAGCCGCGCTTCGCTGTGGAATTTCAGCCCGAACATGTCTGTCACATAGAAGGTGTCCACCACCTGTTCGCCATAGGTGGCGATCACGGCGGACGCGATCTGGACGTTGTTGGCCGCGAGGCAGCGGGTGAGGTCGTAGAGCAGGCCGGGGCGGTCGCGGGTATCGACCTCGATGATGGTATAGATCTCGGAGCCCTCGTTGTCGAAGATCACCTGGGTCGGCACCTTGAAGGCGCGTTCGCGCTTCTTCAGCCGGTCGCGCTGGCGCATCGCCTCGCTTGCCACCACTTCGCCCTTCAGGGTCTTGTCGATCATGGTCCTGAGCCGGGGGAGCTTGCCTTCGTCATAGGGCTTGCCCTCGCGGTCCTGAACCCAGAACACCGGCGTCGCCCAGCCGTCGCGCGTGGTGTAGGTTCTGGCGTCCACCACATTGGCGCCGACCAGCGCCAGCGCGCCGGCGAGCCGCGAGAAGATGCCCGGGTGATCGGCCAGCGCGAAGGAGGCGCGGGTGGCGTCGCGGTCGGGGTCGGCGGAGAGGGAGATGCGGATTTCGTCTTCACTTATCCCCTTGAGAAGATTGGCGAAGATCACATGGTCGGCGGTCTGGAGCCCCTGCCAATAGGGGTCGCCATGGCGCCGTGTCTCCCGGTGCAGCGCCTTGCTGTCCCAGTCGGGCAGGGCGGCGCGCAACGCCTTGCGCGCCTCGCTCGCCCGCGCCCCGGTCGACAGCGCCTCGATCCCGCCTTCCAGCGCCTGCCGCGTGAGGCGGTAGAGATCGCGAAACAGCGTGGCCTTCCAGTTGTTCCATGTGGTGGGGCCGACGCCGCGGATGTCGCAGACCGTGAGCACCAGCAGCAGATCGAGCCGCTTGCGGGTGCCCACCGCCTTGGCGAAGGCGTTGACGGTGCGCGGGTCCGAAAGATCGCGCTTCTGGGCCACGTCCGACAGCAGCAGATGCGAGCGCACCAGCCATTCGACGGTGGCGATCTCCTCCTTCGTGAAGCCGAGACGGGTGCAGATCGGCCGGGCGAGTTTGGCGCCGAGGATCGAATGATCCTCGACCCGGCCCTTGCCGATGTCATGGCAGAACACCGCGAGGTAGAGCACCCGGCGGTTGACCCCGGCGCGCAGGATCTCGGTCGAGACCTGCAATTCCTCCGCCCGCTCGCCGCGCTCGATCTCCGCCAGCGCGGTGATGCACTGGATGGTATGTTCGTCGACCGTATAGGCGTGATACATGTTGAACTGCATCATCGCCACGATCGGCTCGAATTCGGGGATATAGGCCGCGAGCACCCCAAGCTCGTTCATGCGCCTGAGCGCGCGTTCCGGGTTGCCGTGTTTGAGCAGCAGATCGAGGAAGATCCGCGCCGCTTCGCGGTTGTTTCGCAGCTCGTCGTCGATCAGTTCCAGATGCGCCGCCACCAGCCGCATCGCGTCGGGGTGGAGGTGGACGCCGGTGCGCAGGCCTTCCTCGAACAGCCTCAGCATGTTGAGCTTGTCGGCGAGGAAGGCGGCCTCGTCAGCCACCGCGAGGCGCCCCTGCCGCTCGACGAAGGGCGCGCGCACCATGCGGCGGCGCTTGAACAGGCGAAACAGCTTGGGCGCCCGCTTGAGGTGCTGCCCTTCCAGCGCGGTCAGCAGGATCCGGGTGAGGTCGCCCACCTTCGTGGCATGGCGGAAATACTCCTGCATGAAATGCTCGACCGCGCGGCGTCCGGCGCTGTCCTTGTAGCCCATCCGGGCGGCCACCTCGACCTGGAGGTCGAAGGTCAACTGGTCCATCGCCCGGTTGGTCACAAGATGCAGATGCGACCGCACGGCCCAGAGAAATTCGTCGGCGCGGCGGAAGGTCTCGTATTCCTCGGCGGTGAACACGCCGTGCTCGACCAGCTCGCGGATATGTGTCACCCGATGGGTGTATTTTGCCACCCAGAACATGGTCTGAAGATCGCGCAGCCCCCCCTTGCCCTCCTTCACATTGGGTTCGACCACATAGCGCTGGCCCTGCTTCTGGTGCCGCTTCTCGCGCTCGGCCAGCTTGCCCTCGATGAATTCGGCCTCGGTGCCCTTGAACAGATGCGCCCAGAGCTGGTCGTCGAGTTCGCGGGCAAGGTCGCGGTCGCCGCAGATCGCGCGGGTTTCCAGCATCGCGGTGCGGATGGTGAGGTCTTCGCGCCCGAGCCGGAGGCAGTCCTCCACCGTGCGCGCCGCGTGGCCGACCTTCAGCCGCAGATCCCACAGCATGTAGAGGATGCTCTCGATCACGCTCTCGGCCCAGCCGGTGAGCTTGTAGGGTGACAGGAACAGCAGATCGACGTCGGAATGCGGCGCCATCTCGAAGCGGCCGTAGCCGCCCACCGCAAGCACCGCGAGCCGTTCGCCGGTGGTATTGATCTGCACCGGATGGAGATGCCGGGTGGCAGTATCGTGGACCGCGCGCAGCACGGCGTCGGTCAGCCAGGCATGGGCACGCACCACCGGGTGGCCGGCAAAGGGCTGCGCCTCGAAGGCCGTCTGGATTCTGGCGCGGCCCACTGCCAGAGCGTCGCGCAGCACCGAAACGGCGGCCGCGCGCATCCGGCCCGCGTCGCCCGCCGCCTCGTCCATACCCGCCGCGATCGCGCCGGCAACCGCTTCAGAATCGAAGATCTCGCCCGCCGGGCAGATCAGCCTGTCATCGCCCTCGTCAAAGCGATGGGCGGCGAAGTCAGTATCCGGCACCGGTGAAACTTCTCGGTGCGGGGTCGATCACCACGATTTCGCGGTTGCGGATCTGCGCCACCGCAAGGCCGCGTTCGGTGGTGCCATCGGGCAGCAGGCGAAACACCCCGCCGACGCCGATGAAACCCTGGCCCTGGGTGAGTGCGGCGCTGGTGAGCGCATCGGCCTTGCCGGCCTTGACCAGCGCGCCGATGGCGGCGATGCCGTCATAGGCGAGCCCGGCAATGGCGTGCGGGCTCTTGCCATAGGCGGCGAGGTAGCGCTGCCGGAACTGTTCCTGAAGACCGGGATCGGGCATCGCAAACCAGCCGTTTTGCAGTCCGGGCAGAGCGCGCGCCGAGTCCGGCACGTCCCAGCGCTGAAGGCCGATGTACTGGACCTTGCCGGGGGTCAGCCCGTTTTCCGGCAGGAGCTGCGCAAGAAAGGGAATGGCCCCGTCGGTTCCCGAGGTCAGAAACACCGATTGCGCTCCGGAACTGCGCGCCGCCTTGACGATCCCGGGCACGGCGTTGATCACCCCGTTCTGGCTGAGCTCGAAGCTCTGCACGCCCGCCTGAGCGGCGCCCGGGGTTTGCGAGATTGCCCGCAGCACGGCATTGCGCCCAAGCGTTTCCGCCGGGTTGTCGCCGTTGACCACGAGAATGCTGCCCTTGCCGGAGGCGGCGGCATGGCGCACCAGACGGCGGGCGGTGTTGTCGAAAGTGTTGCCGAGCACAAAGACATTGCCGCCGGCGACTGCGGGGTTGTTGGAGAAGGCCAGCACGTTGACCCCCGGTGCCGCGGCTCCCGCGGCGGCGGCGTTCTGGGCGTAGACCGGGCCGAGAATGATCCTGGCGCCACCGGCAACCGCCTTGGAGGCGGCGGTGGCCGCCTGTTGAGGGTTGCCGCCGGTCGGGTAGACCGCGAGGTTGATCTTCACCCCGTGTAGCTCCGACATGGCAAGCCGTGCGGCGTTTTCGAGCGAGGAGGCCAGCGCGTCATCCGCCGCATTGCCGCTGCCCGAGGGCACCAGCAAAGCCACCGGCACCGGTTTCGAGGTGTCGATTTTCGGCCCCCCCCCGGTGGCCCCGGTGAACCCGTCGCCGCAGGCGGTGAGCCAGACCAGCGACAGCATCGCGACGATCACCGCCCGAAACTTGCGGGCACCCAACAAAAACGCAAACATGACTGGTATCCTTCTTCGCTGATCGCCCCCGCCGGCTGGGGTCCGGCGAGGCAATCATAAACGCTTGGGAAGGCAGGTCCACCCTTGAAACCGGAACCCACCCCTTTGGCCGCGGGCCTCTACCTCGTGGCAACGCCGATCGGCAACGCGCGCGACATCACCCTGCGGGCGCTCGACATTCTGACCGCCGCCGATGTCATCGCCGCGGAAGACACCCGAACGGCGCGCAAGCTCATGGAAATCCACGGGGTCGCGCTCGGCAACCGTCCGCTCATCGCCTATCACGACCATTCCGGCGAAAACGCCCGCGCGGGGCTTCTGAAGCTCATCGGCGAGGGGCGGTCGGTGGCCTATATGAGCGAAGCCGGCACGCCGCTGGTCTCCGACCCCGGCTATGCGCTGGCGCGTGCCGCGGGCGAAGCAGGATATCTCGTCACCGCCGCCCCCGGCGCCTCCGCCGTCCTCGCCGCTCTCAGCCTCGCCGGCCTCCCCTCCGACCGCTTCCTGTTCGCGGGCTTCGCCCCCGCGACCCGGACCGCGCGCCTGAAATGGCTCGAAGAACTCGTGAGCATCCCCGCGACGCTGGTGATCTACGAAAGCCCCAGACGTGTTTGCGAATTGTTAGCCGATCTGGTGCAAACTGCGGGGGCAGAGCGGCAAGCGGCGGTGGCGCGCGAGTTAACCAAACGGTTCGAAGAGGTTTTGCGCGGAAGCCTCGGTGAGTTATCCTCTGCGCTCGAAGGGCGCAGGCTCAAGGGCGAGGTTGTGGTGCTGGTCGACCGCGGGTGCGAAACGGTGGCGGATGACACGATGGAAGCGGCGCTGAAACGCGCGCTCGAAACCATGAGCCTGAAGGATGCCGCCACCGCCGTGGCGGAAGCCTATGGGCTCAGGCGGCGCAAGGTATACCAGGCGGCGCTGGCAATGGAGAAGAACGGGTAGATGCAGGACAGGCGTGAACGGGGCAAGATGTCGTGGCTGGCGGGCATGGCGGCGGAAGATGCTGTTGCGGCCGACTATGCCCGGCGCGGCCACAGGGTCGCGGCGCGGCGCTGGCGCGGTTCGCGCGGCGAGCTTGACATCGTGGCGCGCGATGGCGACGGGCTGATCGTGGTCGAGGTCAAGAAGGGGCGGGATTTTGCTTCGGCGCTCGGGCATCTCACCCGCGCCCAGCTTGGCCGGATCTATGGCGCGGCCTCCGAATTCGTCGCGAATGAACCGCGCGGGGCGCTGACCGACCTGCGCTTTGACGTCGCGCTGGTCGACGGTGCCGGGCGGATGGAGATTCACGAGAACTTCTGGGCCTGATACAGGGGGATTTGCCGCGCGGACGCTCTGGGGGCCATTGTCACCGGCGCGGCGGCGCGCCATGTAGGGGAGGCTCAGACGGAGAAGACCCCATGCGCCTCAAGACCGCCTTTCAGATGGACCCTGTCGGTGAGATCGACATCGAGGCCGATTCGACTTTCCGCATCATGGAAGAGGCCCAGGCCCGGGGCCACGAGCTGTTCTACTACACCCCCGACCGGCTATGTTATCACGCGGGACGAGTGGTGGCGCGGGGCTGGCCGGTGGAACTGCGCCGCGAAAAGGGCAACCATTACACGCTGGGCGCGGAGCGGGAGATCGACCTTGCGGCCTGGGATGTGGTCTGGCTGCGCCAGGATCCGCCCTTCGACATGGGCTACATCACCACCACCCACCTGCTTGACATGATCCACCCCGATACGCTGGTGGTGAACGACCCGTTCTGGGTGCGCAACTACCCCGAGAAGCTCCTGGTGCTGCAATTCCCGGAGCTTACGCCGCCGACGATGATCGCCCGCGACCTTGCGGCGCTACGCGCTTTCAAGGAGGAGCATGGCGACATCATCCTCAAGCCGCTTTACGGCAACGGTGGGGCCGGGGTGTTCCGGCTCGGCCCGGAGGATCGCAACCTCGCGAGCCTGCATGAGCTCTTTGCCAGCATCAACCGCGAACCGCTGATCGCCCAGAAATTCCTGCCCGCGGTGGTGCAGGGCGACAAGCGAATCATCCTGGTCGACGGCGTGCCGGTCGGCGCCATCAACCGGGTGCCGGCGGCGGGCGAAACCCGGTCCAACATGCATGTCGGTGGACGTGCCGTGAAGGCCGGGCTTACCGACCGCGACCGCGAGATTTGTGCCAGGATCGGGCCGCTGCTGCGCGAGAAAGGTCAGATCTTCGTCGGGATCGACGTGATTGGCGATTGGCTGACCGAGATCAACGTGACTTCGCCGACCGGGATACAGGAGCTCGAACGGTTCGACGGCAGCAATGTTGCCCGAATGATCTGGGAGGCGATCGAGGCGCGGCGCAGGTGAGCCGGCGTCTCCGCGTCCTGTCCTGGCTTGGCCGCCACGTGATGCGGCCCACGGTTGAGCGGTCGGACCCCTTCGAAATCCGCGCCCGTTTCGAGCGGTTCACCACGCACAGCCTGCCGCCACCACCGCTGACACTGGTGTTGCCCTGCCGCCTTGCGCCGGGGCTCGACGGGCTGGTGGTGGCAAACCGGCCGGGCACGCGACCCGCGCCACGCGATCGGGTGATCCTCTGGTTCCATGGTGGCGCTTTCGTCGCCGGGAGCTCCCGGAGCCATAAGGCGATGCTCGCGCGGCTGGCGCGCGCCACCGGGCTCGAAGCGGTTCTGCCGGACTATCGGCTTGCTCCGGAACACCCCTTTCCGGCCGCTGTCGAGGATGCGCGCGCGGCGTTCGATTCGCTCGTTGCGCGGGGTCTGTGGCCGGAAAACATCGTGATCGGTGGCGACAGCGCCGGGGGCAATCTGGCACTCGGTCTGTTGGCCGGGCTCCTCGCGGAGCGGGTCAGGCCTGCGGGCGCGGTAGCGCTGTCGCCGGCAACGGATCTCACCTTTTCGGGCGTGTCGATCCTGTCCAACGAAGCGGTCGACACCATGCTGCCCGCGAATCGGCGTGGCGACATCTGCCGCTATTACCTTGCCGGCGCCGACCCGGCCGACCCGCGCGCGTCGCCGCTGAAGGCCGCCTTCCCGAACCCGCCGCCCGTCTTCCTTCAGGTCTCGACCACCGAAATTCTCCATGATGACAGCCGCAGGATGGCACGGAAGCTCGCGGCGGCGGGCGGCCGGGTGGTGCTCGATGAATGGGTGGATGTGCCGCATGTGCTGGCGTTGTTTGCGCCTTACGTGCCGGAGGCGAATGCGGCACTGGCGCGGGTGGCGGGTTTCATCGGCGGGCTATGGGAGGAACGGCCGCCTCAGGCGTGAGCCATCGCGCCGGCGATGCGGTAGCTCAGGGCCTCGGCGAGATGCGGATTGCGGACCCTTTCCGAGCCCGCGAGATCGGCGATGGTGCGCGCAACCCGGAGCACCCGGTGATAGCCGCGCGCCGACAGGCCGAAACGCTCGGCGGCCTTGACCAGCAGCGCGCGGCCTTCGGCATCGGGCGCGGCCACCTCTTCGAGCAGCGCGCCTTCGGCATCGGCATTGACCCGCGCGCCGGTGCCCGCATAGCGCTGCACCTGCACCGCGCGGGCCGCCGCCACCCGTGCGGCCACCGCGGCCGAGCCCTCGCAGGGGGCGGGCAGGTCGAGGTCTGCGAAAGCGACCGGTGGCACGTCGAGGCGGAGGTCGAACCGGTCGAGCAGCGGGCCGGAAATGCGTCCCATGTAATCCTCGCCGCAGAGCGGGGCGCGCGAGCAGGCGCGCGACGCATCGGCCAGATAGCCGCATTTGCAGGGGTTGGCGGCGGCGACCAGAAGGAACCGGCAGGGGTAATGCACATGCGCATTGGCGCGCGCCACCACCACCTCGCCGGTCTCGATCGGCTGGCGCAGGGTTTCGAGCACCGGGCGGGGGAACTCCGGGATCTCGTCGAGAAACAGCACGCCGTTATGCGCGAGGCTGATTTCGCCGGGTCTGGCGCCGCGCCCGCCGCCGACGATGGCCGCCATCGAGGCGGTGTGATGCGGCGCGCGGAACGGCCGGGTGCGGGAGATGCCGCCTTCGGAGATCAGCCCGGCGAGGGAATGGATCATCGAGGTTTCGAGCGCTTCGGCCGGTTCCAGCGGCGGCAGGATCGAGGGGAAGCGGGCGGCGAGCATCGACTTGCCGGAACCGGGGCTGCCGGCCATCAGCAGGTGGTGCCGTCCGGCGGCGGCGATCTCGAGCGCGCGTTTCGCGCGTTCCTGGCCTTTGACGTCGGCGAGGTCCTTGGTGGCGTCCGGCTCGGAGACTTCGCCGGGACGGGCGGGATCGAGCAGTTTCTGACCGGTAAAATGGCGGATGACGGCGGCAAGATCGGGTGGGGCCAGCACCTCGGCGGCGCCGACCCAGGCGGCCTCGGCGCCGCAGGGTTTCGGCACCACGAGGGTGCGTTCGGCCTCCGCCGCGGCGAGGGCGGCGGGCAGGGCGCCGTTGACCGCGACGAGCGAGCCGTCGAGCGACAACTCGCCCAGCGACATCGTCCGGGCGATCTCGTCTTCGGGCAGGGCGCCGACGGCCGCGAGCAGCGCCAGCGCGATCGGCAGGTCGAAATGCGAGCCCTCCTTTGGCAGATCGGCGGGCGAGAGGTTGATGGTGATCCGCCTGGAGGGCAGGGCCACGGCCATTGCGGTCAGCGCCGCCTTGATGCGTTCGCGCGCCTCGCTCACCGCCTTGTCGGGGAGGCCGACGATGGTGAAGCCGGGCATGCCGGAGGCAAGGGCGCATTGAACCTCGACGGGGCGCGCCTCGACCCCTTCGAAAGCCACCGTGTGGGCGCGGGCCACCATCTTCGTTTCGTTCCTCCGTGCCGGTCCTTCATGCCGGTGGCCACAGGGTTAACGCGCGATGGTTGCGGAAAGGTTAACGGGTGCGGGACAGGTGGACAATCGCGGCGGGCCTGCGGAACGGAGGCTGCGGAAGCCGTGCGCCGCGCCTGACGCAGCGGCGAACGGCCGTTGAAACGGCCGTGCCCCGCGCCAGGGTCATGCGTTCATCCCTCAACCAGCGCCATGAACTCCGGCCAGGCTTCCGGGTCGGAGGCGGTCTTGTCGCGGCAGGTGGGGTTGCAGAAGCCGTAGATACGGCCCTCGAATGCGAGGAAATCCGTGACCGGTTTGCCGGAGTATGGACAGGCGGTGTTGACCGAGGGGCCGGTGGCCACCGCCCGCCCCTTGCACGGCGAGGCTTCGGGCCAAGGGCGGCCGGGCAGATCGAGGGCGTAGGGCTCGGGGTCGTAGGCCCGGGTGAGCCCTTCGGCGCGCCAGCGGCGAAACGCCGGGTCGGCGAGATGGGCTTTCACATAGGCGCGCGCCGCGTCGCTCACCGGCAGATCGAAGCCGGTGATCCGTGCCGCGACCGGCGCGAAGAACACATCCGCCAGCGAATAGCGGCCGAACAGCCAGGGCGCGCTGCCGTCATGGGTGGCGCGGGCCGCGCTCCAGAGCGTGTCGAGCCGGGCGAGGTCGGCCATGACCGCGTCCGACGGCGCAAAGCCCTCGTAGACCCGCAAAAGCTGCATCGGGCAGTCGCCCCGCAGCGCGGTGAAGCCCGCGTGCATTTCCGCCACCAGCCAGCGGGCGAGGGCGCGCCGGTCGGGGGCGTCGGGCCAGAGCCCGGCTTCCGGGTGGCGCTCGGCGAGGGTTTCGGCCATCGCCATGGTCTCGCCGACAAGGGTGCCTTCCGGCGTGCGCATCACCGGCACCAGCCGGGCGGGGGCAAGCGGGCGGATATGCTCGGCGAAGTTGCCGTCGTAGAGCGGGAGCATGTGGCTGCGAAACGGCAGGCCGAAGTGTTCGAACATCAGCCAGCCGCGGAGCGACCAGCTCGAGAAGCTCCGGTCGCCGATATAAAGATCATAGGTCATGGCGCCGAGTGTATCAGCCCGGTGCGGTGCCGCAAGGGCGCTCAGGGGCAGTGGTTGGCGAGGTGTTCCTGCCAGCGGCCGGCGTCGAGGCGCAGCGCGGTGACCGAGAGGTTGTCAATCTTCTGCGCCATCACCTCGGTGAGCGCGCCGCCGCGGGCGCGGTGGAGCTGGCTGAGGATCACCCCGAAATGGGCGACCGCGATCAGATCGCCGCCCGGGAGCCGGTCGAGTGCGGCATTCACCCGCGTGGCGAGGTCGGTAAAGCTTTCGCCGCCGGGGGGGCGGACATGGGACGGGTCGGTCCAGTAGGCGGTGAGGGTTTCGGGGTCTTCGTCGTAGAGCTCTTGCGCGCGGCGCATCTCCCAGGCGCCGAAGTTGATCTCGCGCAGGCCGGGCGCGTCGGGCAGACGCGGGCGGGGGCCTTGTATCGCGTCGGCGGTCTTGCGCGCGCGGTCGAGATCGGAAGAGACCACCGGGGCCAGGGGAAGGAAGGCGTCGAGCCGGGCGAGGGCGGTGGTGTCGGAGAGATCGGCAGGCACATCGGACCAGCCGACCATTTCCTTGCGGTGGGTCGGCCCGTGGCGGATCCACCAGATGGTGCGGCTCATGTGGCCCATTCGGGGAGCGTTCCTTTCAGCACCAGCGGCAGCCCGGCCACCACCTGCACCGCGAGGTCGGCCCGGGCGGCGAGCCCCTGGTTGAGCCGGCCCTGTGCCGAGCGGAACCGGCGGGCGAGGGCATTGTCCGGCACCACGCCGGCGCCCACCTCGTTGGTGACCACGCAGACCGGTGCGCGGCAGGCCGAAACGCCATACAGGAACCCGCTTTCGGCATTGGTAAGGTCGGTCCCGCTGGCCATCTGGTTGGAAAGCCAGAGCGTCGCGCAGTCGATCAGCACCGCCTCGTGGGGCTGGGCTTCGGCCAGCGGGGTCACCAGGTCGAGCGGGGCTTCGATCGTGGTCCAGCCGGAGCCGCGCCGGGCGCGGTGGGCAACGATCTTGACCTGCATTTCATCGTCGCGCCCTTCGGCGGTGGCGATGTAGACCAGCCGCCGTCCGGAGCGGATCAGGAGCCGTTCGGCGAAGGCGGATTTGCCGGAGGCCGCGGCGCCGATGACGAGGGTGAGATGGGGCAGGTCTCGTTCCATGGTCCGGGCCTAGCATTCCGGCGCGCGAAGGGGAAGCGCTTGCAACGGGCAGGCCGGCGGCGCAGGGTGGCGCCATGAGACCTGCCCGCGCCTTCCTTCCCCCGCTTGCTGCCCTGTTCGCTCTTGTGGCTCCGCCGATGGAGGCGGGGCCGCTCGAAGGCGTGAAGGCGGAGGTTTTCATCCTCGGCGAAGTCCATGACAACCCGGCGCATCACCGGGTGCAGGCGGAAGCGGTGGCGGATATCGCGCCCAGGGCGCTGGTGTTCGAGATGCTGACGCCCGGGCAGGTCGGGCGGGCCGCCGGGGTCGCGCGCGGGGAGGCGGAGGCCTTCGACTGGGCCGGTGGCGGCTGGCCGGATTTCGCCATGTATCACCCGATCCTTGCGGCGGCACCAAAGGCGGTGATCTACGGCGCCGCGGTGCCCCGCGACGCGTCGCGGGCGGCGATGGAGGCCGGGGTGGTGCAAAGCTTTGGCAACGCCGCCGGGCTCTACGGGCTGACCGGGGAAATCGACACCGAACAGCTGGCCGAACGGCTCAACCTTCAGCTTGCCGCCCATTGCGGGGCGATGCCGCCGGAGCTGATGCCGGGGATGGTGGAGGTGCAGCGGTTGCGCGACGCGACGCTGGCGCGGGTGGCGCTGCTGGCGCTGGCCGAGACCGGGGGGCCGGTGGTGGTGATTGCCGGCAACGGGCATGCCCGCAGGGATTGGGGCGTGCCGAGCTATCTGGCGCGGGTGGCGCCGGGGGTGGCGGTGTTCGTGCTCGGACAGGGCGAGGATGGCGATGTGCCCGACGGGGGCTTCGACATGGTGCTGGACGCTCCCGCGGCCGAGCGCGACGATCCCTGTGCGGTGTTTGAACAGGCGCGGTGACCCGGGCGGTGACCCGGGTTTGTCGCGCCGGCCGAAGGTCTGCGCGGGCGGCGCGTCCGGGGTTTTGAGTATTTGAGCCAGGAAAAGGGGGGCGGGTGCCGGGTTACTCGGCGTCAAGCGGCTCCCAGGTGTAGAGCGTTTTCCAGTAGGCGCGGTCGTCGCGGACTCTGTAGCGGCGCCCGCAGGCGGTGCAGCGAAGCTCCCATTCGGTGTAATGGCGTTCGGGCCAGTCCACCCGTGCGGTGATTTCGAGGGGCGGGCGCGCGGCCACGGTTTCGGGCGAAAGGTCGGGGCTGGGGGTGGTCTGGCAGGGGCAGGGTGTGGTCATGGTCGTGTCTCCGGGGCGGATGTCAGCCGCAGACCGGGCAGCCCTTGCGTCTGGTGGTGCGGATGACGCGTGGGGAGGCGTCGAGGCCATCCCAGAGCAAAAGCCGGCCGCGCAGGGGCTCGCCCGCGCCGGTGAGGATCTTGAGCGCTTCGGTGGCCATCATCGTGCCGATGACGCCGGGAAGCGGGCCGATCACCCCGGCTTCGGCGCAGCTGGGCGCGAGGCCGTCGGCGGGCGGTTCGGGGAAAACGCAGGCGTAGCACGGGGCGCCGTTGGCCGGATCCCAGACCGAAAGCTGGCCCTCCCACTGGCTGATCGCGCCGCCCACCACCGGAATGCCGAGCGTCGCCGCCACCCGGTTCACCAGATAGCGGGTGGCGAAATTGTCGGAGCCTTCGAGCACCAGGTCATAGCCGGCGAGCAGCTCTTCGGCATTGGCCTCGGTGAGGCGGGTCTGGTGGCTGCGCACGGCGATATGCGGGTTCTGCGCGCGCATCGCCGCCCTGGCGGACAGCACCTTGGGCTGGCCGATATCGGCGGTGCGGTGGATCACCTGGCGTTGCAGGTTGGAGTTCGACACCTCGTCATCGTCCACCACGCCGATGGTGCCGACGCCCGCGGCGGCGAGGTAGAGCAGCACCGGGCTGCCGAGGCCGCCGGCGCCGACCGCGAGCACCCGGGCCTGTTTCAGCGCCTTCTGTCCGGGCCCGCCGATCTCGCGCAGCACGATGTGGCGGGCGTAGCGGTCGAGCTCGGTGGGGGTGAAGGGGGCCTCCGGCCCGGGGGCAGGCTCCGGTTCCGGCACCCGCGCGCGGATCCAGGCGAGTCCGCTGGCATAGAGCGCGGCCAGCGCGGTGGCGCCCGCAAGCGTTGCCCATCCGGCGAAACTGCCGCCCCAGATCTGCGGCAGCGGCGCGCCGGGGGGGAACAGCGCGTGGCTGAGCAGGATCAGCGCAAACAACCCGGCGGTCAGCCCGGCTTTCAGGCCGCGCGCCAGCCCGGCCCAGGCGCCGAGGCCCCAGATGGCGGCGAGCGCGATCAGAAACGGCGTCATGCGCGCCCCGTCGAGCCGAAACCGCCGCTGCCGCGGGCGGTGTCGTCGAGCGCCTCCACCGGCTCCCAGCGCGCGCGTACCACGGGGGCCACCACCGCCTGGGCGATGCGGTCGCCGTGGTGGATGACGTAAGGTTCGATCCCGAGGTTGATCAGCAGCACCCCGAGCGGCCCACGGTAGTCGCTGTCGATGGTGGCGGGGGTGTTGGGCAGGGAAATGCCGTGGCGCAGCGCCAGGCCGGAACGCGGGCGGATCTGCATTTCGAACCCCGGAGGGATTGCAACCCGGAGCCCGGTCGGCACGATGCGGCGCTCCATCGGCGCCATGACGATGCCGAGAAGCCGCTGTTCCTCGGGCAGGTTGGCGCGCAGATCGGCGCCGGCGGCGCCTTCGGTGGCGTAATCGGGCAGGGGCACCTTCGGGTCGGAGCCCTGGTCGCGGGTTATCTTGATGGATGTCATGTTCCGGCCTCCAGCGCTTCGGCGATCCGGGCAGCGAGCCTTGCCGCCACCTCCTGTTTGCTCATCCGCGGCCAGTCTTCGCGGCCGCCCGCGCGGATCAGATGCACCGCGTTTTCGGTGCCGCCCATGATGCCGGTTTCGGGGCTCACGTCATTCGCCACGATCCAGTCGCAGCCCTTGCGGGCCCGTTTCGCGGTGGCATTGGCGATCACGTCATCGGTCTCGGCGGCGAAGCCCACGACCAGCGGCGGGCGGCCAATGCTGCGCTGCGAGATGGTGGCGAGGATGTCGGGGTTTTCGGCGAATTCGAGCATCGGCAGCTTTCCGGTGCCGTCCTTCTTGATCTTGCTGGCGGAGGCGGAGGCGACGCGCCAATCCGCCACCGCGGCGGCGAAAACCGCCGCATCGGCCGGAAGCGCGGCCTCGACGGCCTCGAGCATCTGTTGCGCGGTCTCGACGCGCACCACCCGGACGCCCGCGGGCGGCGGCACCTCGGCCGGGCCGGTGACGAAGGTGACATCGGCGCCAAGGGCCGCGAGGGCGGCGGCCAGGCCCGTGCCTTGCGCGCCGGAGGAGCGGTTGGCGATGTAGCGCACCGGGTCGATCGGTTCGTGGGTCGGGCCGGAGGTGACCAGCACATGGCGGCCGTTCAGCGGACCCTGCGCGAGCGCCGCCCCGATGGCCTGCGCGATCGCCTCCGGCTCCGCCATGCGTCCGGGGCCGACCTCGCCGCAGGCCATGGCGCCTTCGGTCGGGCCGGCGAAAAGCACGCCGTCGGCTTCAAGGGTCGCGACATTGCGCCGGGTCGCCGGGTGCTCCCACATCCGCAGGTTCATCGCCGGGGCCACCAGCACCCGCTTGTCGGTGGCCATGAGCAGGGTGGAGGCGAGATCGTTGGCGAGGCCGTTGGCCATCTTGGCGAGGAGATCGGCGGTGGCTGGGGCGACCACCACGAGGTCGGCGTCGCGCGACAGCTCTATGTGGCCCATCTCGGCCTCGTTGGTAAGGTCGAAGAGGTCGGTATAAACCTTTTCCGCCGCCAGTGCCGAGGCGCTGAGGGGGGTGACGAATTCGCGTCCCGCCGGGGTCAGCACCGGCACCACGCTGGCGCCCTGTTCCCTGAGAAGCCGGATCAGGGTCAGCGCCTTGAACGCCGCCACCCCGCCACCGATGATGAGAAGGATCCTTTTGCCTGCGAGCATCTCAGCCTCCGCCGCTGTCTGCCTCTTGTTACGGGGGATTGGCGGGGGGGGCAATGTTCGGGCGCTGTGGCGGGGCCGGGCTGCGGGGGAAGCCGGGGGGTCCACCCCCGGACACACCCCTGACCCGGGGGGTCCACCCCCGGACATACCCCTGACCCGGGGGGTCCACCCCCGGACACACCCCTGACCCGGGGGTTCCACCCCCGGACACACCCTTGACCCGGGGGTTCCACCCCCGGACCCCCCGGGAGTATTTGAGCCAGGAAAAAGGGGGGTGTTGCGGGGCTATTCGAAAATCTCGGCGGGCCCCACGCCCCAGAGATGCGATTTGAGGAGCCAGCCGCGGTATCCGCCGGCTTTGGCCTGGCACCAGGAGGGGCCACAGCGGGTGAGGGTGGCGATGACGCCGGGGTCCAGTTCGGCGTTGACTTGCGAGGCGGTGTCGGCGCGGGCGAAAAGCACCGCGCCGCCGGGTTTGACCAGTCCGGCGCGCGCGCCCGAGAGCATCCGGTAATGCACCCAGCCGCCGACCCCGTCATGGTCGCGCACCCGGCGCCAGTGGCCGTATTCGCCCACCACTTCGAGCGGCATCCCCCGCGCGGTGAACACCCAGTCGATCCGGTGGGTGAGCGAGGGGCCGCGGCGCACGTTGGCCTTGCTGCTTCTGAGGGTCACGAAGCGGGGCAGGGGGAGGCCGGTTACCGGGCCGCGGGCGGTTTCCCGGGGCGCGGGGGGCGCGGGGGCGGCGGTTTCGGCCGGCGTGGTCAGTGGGCCGTTGCCGGCAGTGGTCTGGAGACCGTTACCGGCCAGGGCCACGGGCGCTCGGGCGGTGACGCTCGCGAACAGGATCCCCACGGCAATAGCCAGAAGTGCGGCCACAAGGGCGATTGTCCGGGATCTGTTCATCTGCCTGCCCGCCTGCTCGGGGCCCTGTGCGCCTGTTCCGGCGCTTGTGCGAGCCGTCGTTCGGTGACACGATGGCTCAAGGTGCGAGGAATGCAAGGGGTGGGAGGAGCCCGATGGCTGAGAAACGGCTGAGTGTTACCGTCACGCGACGTCTGCCGGAGGTGGTGGAGCGACGCATGGGGGAATTGTTCGACGTGGTGCTGAACCCGGACGACCATCCGCTCGCCCGCGACGAACTGGTGCGGGCGATGACGACTGCGGATGTGCTGGTGCCGACCATCACCGACCGGATCGACGCCGGCCTGATCGCCGAGGCCGGTCCCCGGCTGAAGCTGATCGCGAGCTATGGCGCCGGGGTCGACCATATCGACCTCGATGCCGCCGAGGCCCGGGGGATCGCGGTGACCAACACCCCCGGTGTGCTCAACGACGATGTGGCCGACATGACCATTGCGCTGATCCTGGGTGTCACCCGGCGGATCTCCGAGGGGCTGGCGGTGATGAATGAGGGGCGCTGGGAGGGCTGGGCACCGACCGCTTTCCTGGGCGGGCGGATCAAGGGGCGCAAGCTCGGCATTCTCGGCATGGGCCGGATCGGCCGCGCGGTGGCGCAGCGGGCGCGCTGTTTCGGCATGGAGGTGCATTATCACAACCGCCACCGGCTGCACGAAGAGATCGAGGCCGCCCATGGCGCGACCTATTGGCCGAGTCTCGACCAGATGGTGAGCCGGGTCGACATCCTGTCGATCAACTGCCCGCATACGCCCTCGACCTTCCATCTGATCAACGCCCGCCGCCTGCAACTGATGAAGCCCGATGCGGTGATCGTGAACACCTCGCGCGGCGAAGTGATCGACGAGAATGCGCTCACCCGCAGGCTGCGCGCGGGCGAACTGGCCGGAGCAGGGCTCGACGTGTTCGAGAGCGGGGCGCAGGTCAACCCGCGGCTGCGCGCCCTGCCCAATGTGGTGGCGCTGCCGCATATGGGCTCGGCCACCCGCGAGGGCCGGGTGGAGATGGGCGAAAGGGTGATTTTCAACGTCCAGACCCATGCCGACGGGATGACCCCGCCCGACCTCGTATTGCCGGAGATGGTCTAGGTGGGGGTGCTGCGGCGGGCGGTCCGGCCGGTGGCGCGGCGGGTCGCCCTGTTTGCCTTCGTGGCGGTCACGGCGCTGACGGCCGCCTGTACCCGCCCGCTCACCCCCAACGAGACGGCGGTGGCGAAAAGCCTGTTCGGCGACACGCTCGACACCGGGGCGGTGCGTGTCACTGCCGGGATCGGCGTGCTGCCGTTGCCGCGTCCGAAGACGGGGGCGGTGGTGGGGGGCGCGGGGCCGGGCAAGGTCCGCAAGGCCCCCGAAGGGCTCTGCACCCGCAAGCGGTCCACCCAGCGCCACTGGCGCTGGCCCGCCGCCTTCGTGCTCGGCAATACGGTGTTCTTTTCTTACGACTTCTACCGCGCCGACAGTTTCGCGGGTTTCCCCGAAAGCGCGCCCTTCCCGGTCTCGGTGATCATGGCGCATGAGCTTACCCATGTCTGGCAATGGCAGAACCGGGCGCGCACCGGATACAGCATCCCGGAATCGGCGGGCGAGACGCTGAAGCGGGTCGACCCCTATTGGTTCACCACCGGCCCCAGGGCCGAATTCCTGAAGATGGGGTTCGAGCAGCAGGGCGCAATGGTGCAGGATTTCACCTGCTACGCGCTGTTTGACCCGCGAAACCCGAAGCTCGGCGAGTTGGCCGCCATTCTGCGCCCGGTGCTGCCGGTTGACGGGTTTCTGGCAAGGCTCAGGGCAGGGCGTCAGGCGGGGCGCTGATTTCTCAACATAGAGAGGGGCGCCCGCGAGCGCCCCTTCTGAACGCAGGCGAAGAGCCCCTCAGAACCCCTCGTAGACCGGGAAGCGGGCGCAAAGCTCGGCCACTTTCGCCTTCACCGCCATCTCGACGGCGCTGTTGCCCGCCTCACCATGGGTCGCGAGCCCGTCGACCACCTCGACGATCAGCCGCCCGATCTGACGGAACTCCGCCTCGCCGAAGCCGCGGGTGGTGCCCGCCGGGGTGCCGAGGCGGATACCGGAGGTGACCATCGGCTTCTCCGGGTCGAAGGGGATGCCGTTCTTGTTGCAGGTGATATGGGCGCGGCCGAGTGCCTTTTCGGTGGCATTGCCCTTCACCCCCTTGGGGCGCAGGTCCACCAGCATCAGATGCGTATCGGTGCCGCCGGACACGATGTCGAGCCCGCCTTGCATCAGCTCGTCCGCCAGCGCCACCGCATTGGCGCGCACCGCCTTGGCGTAGGTCTTGAAGGAGGGGTCCAGCGCCTCGGCGAAGGCCACCGCCTTGGCAGCGATCACATGCATCAGAGGCCCGCCCTGGAGCCCGGGGAAGATCGCCGAATTGACCTTCTTCGCGATCGCCTCGTCATTGGTGAGGATCATCCCGCCGCGGGGGCCGCGCAAGGTCTTGTGGGTGGTGGTGGTGGCCACATCCGCATGGGGGAAGGGCGAGGGGTGTTCGCCCGCCGCCACCAGCCCCGCGAAATGCGCCATGTCGACCATCAGGAAGGCGCCCACCGCATCGGCGATCTCGCGGAAGCGGGCGAAATCCAGCTGGCGCGGGATCGCCGAGCCGCCGGCGATGATCAGCTTCGGCCGGTGTTCCTCGGCCAGGGCGCGGATCTGGTCGTAATCCACCAGATGATCCGCCTCGCGCACCCCGTATTGCACCGCCTTGAACCATTTGCCCGACTGGTTCGGCGGTGCGCCATGGGTGAGGTGGCCGCCGGAGGCGAGGTTCATGCCAAGGATGGTGTCGCCGGGCCGGATCAGCGCCATGAAGGCGCCCTGGTTGGCCTGGCTGCCGGAATTGGGCTGGACATTGGCAAAGCCGCAGCCGAACAGCCGCTTCGCCCGCTCGATGGCGAGGTTTTCGGCCACATCGACCCAGTCGCAGCCGCCATAATAGCGCCGCCCGGGGTAGCCTTCGGCATATTTGTTGGTCAGCACCGAGCCCTGCGCTTCCAGCACCGCGCGGGAGACGATGTTTTCCGAGGCGATCAGCTCGATCTCGTCCTGCTGACGTTTGAGTTCGCCCCCGATCGCGGCAAACAGTTCGGGATCGCGCGCGGACAGCGGTTCGGTGAAAAAGCCAGGGCTGGCGGTGTCGGTCATGGAGGCCTCCGGTGGAAAAAGCTGGCCGTTTCCATAGGCGAAATCGCGCGCGCCCGAAAGCCCCAAACCCGGCGCGGGAAGACCGGGCCCACCGTTCCTCTGGCGCCGAACGGAAACCTGTGATTGTTTCGGAACCGAAACGGCGCACGGGGAAACACCATGGGCTTGAAACTGCATTTCACGGCTTCCGAAAGTGCGCGGGCGCGAGGCTCGCTTGCCGGTCTGACGCGGCGCTACGGCCAGGTGCCGCAGGACGAAGCCGATGTGCTGGTGGCGCTTGGCGGCGACGGCTTCATGTTGCAGACGCTGCACCAGTTGTCGCATCTGGGCAAACCGGTCTACGGCATGAACCGGGGCACGGTCGGGTTTCTGATGAACGCCTATGAGGAAACCGGCCTTGAGGCCCGGGTCGAAGCGGCGGAACTTGCGGTGCTCAACCCGCTACGGATGCGCGCCACCTGTGTCGACGGCAAGACCCGCGAGGCGCTGGCGATCAACGAGGTGGCGCTGCTGCGCGCCGGGTCGCAGGCGGCGAAACTGGCGGTTTCGGTCGATGGCAAGCTGAGAATGGCCGAGTTGATCTGCGACGGCACGCTTGTGGCCACCCCTGCGGGCTCCACGGCCTATAATTACTCGGCGCACGGGCCGATTCTGCCGATTGGCGCCGATGTTCTGGCGGTCACTGCGATTGCCGCCTACCGGCCGCGGCGCTGGCGCGGGGCGCTGCTGCCGAAACGGGCAAAGGTGCGAATCGATGTGCTCGAACCCGACAAGCGCCCGGTCATGGCCGATGCCGACGGCCGCCCCTCGGGCAATGTGCTCTCGGTCGAGATCGCCAGTGCCGCCGATATTGCCCACCGGGTGCTGTTCGACCCGGGCCACGGGCTCGAAGAACGCTTGATCCGCGAACAGTTCGTTTGAGTGAGAATTTCTGCAAGTAGCTGAAAGAAATTGGTTTTCTGATTCTGTTATGGCCTAACGGGGCGGTCGTCAGGCGATAGCGGCGCGGCGTTATTGCGTGTCTTCAGGGGGCCGGCGCAAGGTTGGCTTGTCGCTGCCGGGGGCGTTGCTGAAAAGGAACCGAAACCGGCGGCGCACAACGAAAAGCAACAGAAGACCCAACAGAAAGAGACAGAGATGACCTTCCTCAGCTTCATCAAGACCGCCACAATCGCCACCCTGGTCGCCACCGCCACCGCGCCCGTCGCTGCGGATACCAACAACATCCGCATCACCCAGCGGGGCGATATGTTGTCCATCGGTGGGTCGCAATCGGGCTACTGGAACCGGCTGAGCGTTTCTCAGCGTGGCTGGGGCAATACCACGATCGCCACCCAGGACGGCCGCCACAACCGCACCGTCGCCACCCAGTCGGGCCGCAACAACGACATGGTCACCAGCCAGTCGGGCCGCTGCAACATCCTCGGCGTCGCCCAGGCCGGCAGCAACAACGCCGCCGACGTCGACCAGCGCGGCCGGTGCAACGCGCTCGCGGTGATCCAGGCCGGCAACGGCAATACCGCGCACACCACCCAGCGCGGCTCCGGCAACGTTGCGGTGGTCGTCCAGGACTGATCCGCAGGAACAACACGGGGCGGCATCTGCCGCCCCGGCCAAGGCAGAGAAAGACCGAAAACAGGAAGGAGAGAGAGACATGCAAGCCAGACGCACTCCCGCAACAGCCACCCGCATCCCCGCCCGGAAGCGCAGCCGGAAAGACGGCGCAAGATTCCGGCTCCTGGCCGCGGGCGCACTGTTTGTCGCCAGCGCCTGCGCCGCGCCGATGCTGGCCACCGAGACCGGCCCCGCGGCCCAAAGCCCCGCGCCCATGAGTTGCGGCATCGCCACCGAGATCCGCGGCGGCATGACCATCTTCCGCCCCTGGGTCTGGCTCGACCTGCCCCGCCCCATGAGCTTCCGCTTCACGGTGCAGGGCTACGGCACCGCGATCAACCAGGGCGGCAGCCTCTATCCCGCCGCGCCCGGGCAATCCATCCTCGGTGAGGCCATGGTTACGGGGCCGGCCGCGAATTACGATGCCCGGCTGACGATCGACACCGGCGGCGTTACCTACACGTGCCCCGTCGCGGGCCAGGACCTCTGAACGCTGAAAGAGAGAACAACATGTTGCGTAAAGCCATATGCACGGCCCTTGCGGCCACGATGCTGCTGGGCGCCCAGCCGGCCGAAGCCGGGGGCAGCGTCAGCGTGACGATTGAAGCCAGCAACGGCAGGGAACGTGAGACGATCTCGCAGTTTCTGCAATTTGCCGCCGTCGGTTCGGCTGCGGTGGAGGTGCTCCAGAGAGGGTCCGGCAATGCCGCTGCGGTTGGGCAGCGCGGATGGGACAACCGCGCGCTCGTGTCGCAGCAGGGCCAGGGCCATAACGCCCACGTCAACCAGAACGGCAACGGCCACCGGCTCGGGGTGTTCCAGTTTGGCGAAGGCACCAATGTGAACATGTCCCAGAACGGCCGCGATGGCGCGGCGCTGGTGTTCGCAGCCGGATGGTGAGGGGCGCGGTGGGGGCCCGCGCGCGCGCGCCCCGCGGGCAGCGGGGCGGGTCCGCGCAACCGGGGGGGCTGTGCGGGCCCGGGGGGGCATGTGCGCGGGTCGGGTGAACCGCCCGCGCACATGTTTTTCGCTTTTTCCGCTTTTTGCGCGCCCTGTTCCCGCGTCCGGCGCCGTGGCGTGCCTGCGCCCGGGCGGGGCTCGCGGCGCGCCTTTCCGCTGTCGGCCGGGTTCAACGGCCTTCCCGCGGCTGAGCCGTTCTCTTGTTTTGCATCTGTTTCGCATCTCGGGCGGCCTGAACTGGCGCTCCCTTTGGCGGCTTGTGCCAGGGCCGTGCCGGGGCAGGCGTTGAGGCTCGGGTTTGGGTCTGGGTTTGGGCCTGGGTTTGGGCCTGGACCTGGGCGCCCGCTGGCATCCTGCCGACCCCTTTTCCAACGGTTCCACCTCACGGCGTGGCAGGCTCCCGAATGGCTCGCCCGCGGCGGACGGTTACGCGCGGATTGCGCGTCGGTCAGCTTCCGGCTTTGCTCCAGGTATTGCGCTTGCGGTAGAGGGTAGAGGGCGAAACGCCCAGCACCCGGGCGGCGCGGGGGAGTGAGCCGGATTCGGCGTCGATTGTCGCCTCGATGACCGCGCGCTCGACCTCGGCGAGCGTCATGCCGATCAGCCCGTCTGCCCGCATCCTGCCCGCAGAAACGCCCGCCGCACCGCTCCTCCGCGTCGCGGAAAAGGGCGGGCCCGGCCGCGGGGCCGCGCCGGCGCGCAGTTCCGCGGGCAACAGGTCCGGCGTGACCAGCGGCCCCCGGTTCAGCAGCACCACACTGCGCACCACATTGATGAGCTCGCGCAGGTTTCCGGGCCAGTCGTAGCCCGCGATCATCGACAGGGCGCTGTCGGAAAACCCGGTAAAGCCGCGCCCCTCGGCTTCGGAACACATGGTCAGTCGCCTTCGGGCGATCCGTACCGCATCGCCATCGCGCGCCCGCAGCGGCGGTACTTCGATCGGCGCGACATGCAGACGGTAGTAGAGATCCGGCCGCAGCCCTCCGGTTTGCGCCATGGCGGCCGGGTCGGAGACGGCCGGATCGGGCGTTGTAGAGGCGATCACCCGGATGCCATCCCCGCCCGCTCCCGGTCCGGGCCTTTCGAGCAGGTGCAGCACCCTGGGCTGAACCGCCGGAGACAGATCGGCGAGTTCATCCAGATGCAGCGTTCCTCCGGCGGCGCGGACGAGCGCCCCGCCGGGCCCCAGGAAGGCCGCGTCGACGGTTTCGGGCGTCAGCCCGGCGCAGGTGAGTGTGACCAGCGGCCGCGCGGAACGGGGCGAAAGCTCATGGACGATCTGCGCCAGCCAGCTCTTGCCGCTGCCGGTCTCGCCGGAGATGAACACCGGCGCATCGGAGCGGGCCACCGCGCGCGCCCTTTGCAGCAGCGCCTGCATCGCACCGGACGCGGTGACGAACCCGCGCCGCGCGAGGCTGAGGCTGTCAACCGCGGTTTGCGGGTCCGGCAGGGCGAGCGGATCGCGAAGCCCGGCGGGCGCGGCGTGGCGGCTGCACTGCGGGTCATTGGGCAGAGCCGACTGCGATCGCTGATGCTTCCGGCGGTGCTGTTTCAGCGCGCCGTGGATCGTGCGGGCGAGGCGGGCGCGGGAGAAGGGGCGAAACAGGCAATCATGGGCCCCAAGGCGCATTGCCTCGGCGGCGATGTCGATCTGGTCGTTCGAGGCGAGCACCACCACCACCGGCCGGGGCTCTCGGGCGAGGCATTTGCGCAGCTGGCCTGTGGCCGGCCTGCCTTCGATAACCAGCGGCATGAACACGAGGTCGGGCGGATGGGCGGTGCAGCTTTCGCGGGCCTGGTCGGAGCCGTGCGCGCGCAGCAGCCGGCACCCGGCCTCCGCGAACACCTCGTCGGGAAGCAGCCAGTCTTCCTGCGTCCCGCCGACGGCGAGCACGAGCGGAAGCGGGCGGGCCACGCCGCCTGCCGCGCCGCCAGCCATGCCGCGCTCACGCCCGGTCAGGCCCTGTTGCAGCTTGTCCTTCGACACGACAATACCTCGCGATCACCTCCATGACCGGCAGCATTGCACGCACGAGTTGAGAAAAGGAAAATGTCTCAATTTATGGAAAACCCCCGGCAACCCGCCGGGGGCGCGCGAATGCGGGGCTCAGCCTTTGACCCCACCCGGGCCGGGTTCCTCCTCGACGACGACCGCGTCTTCAACGTCGTCTGCTCGGGGCTTTTCGGTGTCGGCCGTGGCATCATTGTCGCCCTCGCGCACGATCTCGAGGGTCACCTTGCTGAAGAAGGCAATCGCCGCGCCGATCAGCGCCAGCGCCGGGGCGGCAAGCACCGCGGCACCGCCGGCCAGCGCGCCGACCGTCAGCGGGATGTCGACGGCGATGTCGCCATCGGGCTCCTTGATGCGGACCCGCCGCACCGAGGCCTCATTGGCGAGATCCCTGATCTTGCCCATCAACCTGTCGGCGGAGACCTCTATTTCCTCGGTGAAGGTCCGCTGATCCTTGCCGGTCCTGTTTTCCTGTTTCGGGTCCATGGCGTTCTCCTCTGGGTCTTACAACAGAGATATGGGGCCCCGGGGCGGAGATCGTCAGAGGGTGAAGCGTGCAGGTTTTAACTTCGGCCGGTTCCTGCCGAAACCGGGGCTGCAGGCGGTGGGGCTCCGGGGAATATGGTCGTCTGTTTGTCCGGACTGCCAGTAGTCCATTAGTCCGGAATTCCGGACTAATGGATTCTCCTTCAGTGCCTTGAAAGGAAACGCAAAAATCATGAAAAACGGCGGGGTCCGCACCTGCGGAACCCCGCCGTCCAACCGGTCATGACCCCGCGCCGGGGCCCGGCCCGCTCGAGCCCGGAGCCGGTCAGCCGCCGGCGTAGCCGAGCGTTTGCAGCGCCTCCCCGATCTCATCGAGGATCGACGGGTCGTCGATCGTTGCGGGCATCTTGAATTCCCGGCCATCGGCGATCGAGACCATGGTGCCGCGCAGGATCTTGCCCGAGCGGGTCTTGGGCAGGCGGTCGACAACCACCGCGGCCTTGAAGGCGGCGACCGGGCCGATCTGGTCGCGCACCAGCTTCACGCATTCGGCCACCACCTCCTTGTGGTCGCGCTGTGACCCGGCATTGAGGCACAGGAACCCGAGCGGCAGCTGGCCCTTGAGCTGGTCGGTCACGCCGATCACCGCGCATTCGGCCACATCCGGATGCGAGGCAAGCACCTCTTCCATGGCGCCGGTCGAGAGCCGGTGTCCGGCGACGTTGATCACGTCATCGGTGCGCGCCATGATGTAGAGATAGCCGTCCTCGTCCTTGTAGCCCGCGTCGCCGGTCTCGTAATAGCCCGGGAACAGGGTGAGATAGGACTTCCGGAACCGGTCTTCGGCGTTCCACAGATTGGGCAGCGTGCCCGGCGGCAGCGGCAGTTTGATGGCGATGGCGCCGAGCGTGCCCGCCTCGACCTCGTGACCGCCCTCGTCGAGGATATGCACGTCAAACCCCGGCAGCGGCACCGAGGGGCTGCCGAGCTTCACCGGCAGCAGTTCGATCCCGACCGGGTTGCAGACCGCCGGATAGCCGATTTCGGTCTGCCACCAATGGTCGATCACCGGAATGCCAAGCTGATCCTGGGCCCAGACGATGGTGTCCGGGTCGGCGCGTTCGCCCGCGAGATAGACCACACGGAGCCCCGAAAGATCGTATTTCTTCACATAGTCGCCGGCCGGGTCTTCACGTTTCACCGCGCGGAAGGCGGTGGGGGCGGTGAAGAAACTCTTGACCTTGTGTTCCTCGATCACCCGCCAGAAGGTGCCCGCATCCGGCGTGCCCACGGGTTTGCCCTCGAACACGATGGTGGTGGCGCCATAGGTCAGCGGCCCGTAGCAGATATAGCTGTGGCCGACGACCCAGCCGACGTCGGACGCCGCCCAGAACACCTCGCCGGGCTCGACATTATAGACCGCCTTCATGGTCCAGTTGAGCGCCACCAGATGGCCCGCGGTGTCCCGGATCACGCCCTTGGGCTGGCCGGTGGTGCCGGAGGTGTAGAGAATATAGGCCGGGTGATTGCCCTCGACCGGCACGCAATCCACCGGGTCGGCGGCTTCGACCTCGGCCCAGTCGACATCGCGGCCCGCGATCATATCGGCGGGTTTCTCCTCGCGTTGCAGGATCACGCAGAAATCCGGCTTGTCATTGGCCTGCGCGATCGCCGAATCGAGCAGCGGCTTGTAGGGCACGATCCGCCCCGGTTCGAGCCCGGCGGAAGCGGCGATGATCGCCTTTGGCCGGGCGTCGTCGATCCGCACCGCGAGTTCATGGGCGGCAAAACCGCCAAACACCACCGAATGGATCGCGCCGAGCCGGGTGACCGCGAGCATGGCGATCAGCGCTTCGGGCACCATCGGCATGTAGATGATCACCCGGTCGCCCTTGCCGACGCCGCGCGCCGCGAGGCCCCCGGCGAAGCGCGACACCCGCGCTTTCAGCTCCGCATAGGTGAAGGTGGCCTTGCGCCCGGTGATCGGGCTGTCGTAGATGATCGCCACCTGATCGGCGCGGCCGTTTTCCACATGGCGGTCGACGGCGTTCCAGCAGCTGTTGAGCTTGCCGTCGGCGAACCATTCGAACAGACCGTCGCCCTTGTCGAACAGCGCTTTCGAGGGCGGTTTGTCCCAGTCGATTGCCCTGGCCGCCTCCATCCAGAACCCTTCCGGGTCGGCCTTCCAGCTGTCGTAGACCTCTTTGTAACCCATGTGGACCTCCCATTTTGCTATGTGATTGTTACGGGCCCCACAGGCTTGCGACAAGCCGCTTGAGGCCGTTACCGGGGCCGGCAATGCGCTCTGGCTTGCGTTTTCCGGCCACAAGGCGCGCAAACCCGCCCGGGTCCGGGCGGCCGGGCAGAGGCCCGACAGCGCCGCACGGACCGGCAACCCGTCAAAAACGCTTGCAACATGGGCCAAAGCCGGCCCGCTGCGGCCCGTTTATTGCCCGGAGGGCTTGCACAAATCCCGCGCCCCGGGCAACCTGACCGGGAACACATTGCCCCGGGGAGCACCATGCACCGTCTTCGCCGTTTCCTGCCCGCTTTCATCGCCCTCTCGGTTCCGGCCGTCCTGTTTGCCACCGCGCCGGCCAGCGCGCAGACTTGGCGCGTCACCGAATCTCAGGGCAGCGGCACCAGCGCCTCGGTCTGCCCTCAGGGCGTGGAGGGCAGCGACGACTTCCTTTGTTTCCGGCTGGAATGCACCCCGCTCGAGCCGATCCATTTCACCATCGACCTTGCCGGGCGTGGCACGCTGACAGCGCCGGTCGAGGTGGGTCTCGGGGTCGATGGCGGCGAGGCGGGTGTGATGAGCTTCGTGCCCCACGAGGCCGACGGCCATACCCACCTGACCGCGCCCTTCAACCCGCTGCTGCATGAAAGCATGGTCGATCTGCTGCAACGCGGCCGCCGCGCGAGCCTTTCGCTGAACCTGCCCGGTGGCGTGGAAGAGGTGCCAATGGGCCTGACCCTCTCGGCCGACTCGCTGCTGACCGCGATGCGCGACTGCCCCAAACCGGTGCCGCCGGTCGGCGATGCCGCCTCGCTGGTGCTCGAAGAGATTTCCAGAGATTGCCGCGATCTGGGCGGAACGGTTACGGTGGAGCCGGGGTTTGAACGCCGTGAAGACCTCGACGGCGACGGGCGTGAAGATGTCGTGATCGACTACGCCGCCGCCGTCTGCTCGGCTTCCGCCACCCTCAACTGCACCTCCGGCGGCTGCAAGGTGGGCTTTTTCCTGGCGCGCGGCGAGGGTTACAAACGGTTCTTCGCCGAGGTGATTCGCGGCTATGAGGTCTTTTCCGGGGGCTTTCTGGCGCTCGACATGGATGGGGCCGCCTGCGGGCTCTACGGTTTCGAGGCCTGCCGCAAGGTTTTCGACATCGCGGGCGACGCACCGGTGCTGGCCGAAGAAATGGCCGGACCCGGCGCGGAGACGGTCGCCATCGGGGGCGACGCCGGGCCAGAGACGGGGCCAGAGACGGGTGCAGAGACCGGAGCAGATCCGGGCGCGGCAGAAGCGGTGTCCGGCCCCCCCGCAGAAACCGCTGAAGCGGCGGTGGCCGGAGAGGCCGCGCCGGTGGTCGTTGCCGTGACCGAAGGTGTGACGATAACCCCGGAAGGGCCGGTAGAGGAGGTTGTGGAGGCAACGGTTGAAACGACCGTCGTGACCACCGGCGGGACCGCGGCCGAAACCCCGGCGGTGAACGAACCGGTGAGCGAAGCCGTGGCGGAAACGCCAGCGGAAGCGGAGGTTCCCGCAACGGCGACGCAGACCGGGGAGCCCGCGGCGCCCGAAGCCGGCGAACCCGCTGCGGCCGAAGCCGGTGCCCCGGCCGGGCCGGGCGCCTCCTCCGCTGAAGAAATGCCCGCGCCCGACACCGCCGCGCCCGCAGAAGCCGCGCCCGCCGAAGCAGCGCCCGAGACCGAGACCGCGACAGCGCCGGATACAACAGGCCCTGGCGCGCCTGCGTTTCCTGTCAGCGCGGCCCCCGTGCCCGAACCGCCCGTTCCCGCCGCCGCGATGCAGGCTGGCGAAGGCCCGACGTCGCGTCACATGGCCGGTCCCGCGCCGGTGCTTCCCGAAGGCGCCCGGTTCCGTGGCGACGGCACGCTCATCCGGCCGGAGGACGATGCACAATAGCCGGTCCCGCCCCGGTTTCCGCAGCGTCTCTTCGGGCGGGCTCCGGTTCCCGCCCGTGATGGGCTTGCGCCGGGGCGCGGCGGGTGGCTAACCTTGGGCCATTCGGACAAAGGGGGAGAAGATGCCGATGCCGCTCATCGAAGCTGCAACCGCCGTGCGCGCCAATGCCCACGCGCCTTATTCGGGTTTCAAGGTCGGCGCGGCGCTCCGCACGCCTTCGGGCAGGGTCTTCACCGGGGTGAATGTCGAAAACGCCGCCTACCCGGAGGGCACCTGTGCCGAGGCCGGGGCCATCGCCGCGATGGTGGCGGCGGGTGAAACCGCCATTGCCGAGATCGCGGTGATCGGCGACGCCCCCACGCCGGTGACCCCCTGCGGCGGCTGCCGCCAGAAGATCGCCGAGTTTGCCCCGCCCGGCACCCGGGTCACCTGCGCCAATCTCGCGGGCGACAGGCTCACCCTCAACATCGAAGACCTGCTTCCCCATGCCTTTGCCAAGGCCCAGCTGGAGACCGTCAAATGACCCGTGCTTTCATCGTTGTGCTCGACAGTTTCGGTATCGGCGGCGCGCCCGACGCCGCCGGTTTCTTCAATGACGGCACCCCCGATACCGGCGCCAACACCCTCGGTGCCATTGCCGCCGCCTGCGCTGCCGGAAAGGCCGATGACGGCCGTGCCGGACCGCTGGCGCTGCCCAATCTCGACGCGCTCGGCCTCGGCGCCGCTGCCGCGCTGGCCTGTGGCACCCGTCCGGCGGGGCTCGACGCCACGCCGCAGGGGCTCTGGGGCGCCGCCACCGAGACCGGCCGCGGCAAGGATACGCCCTCGGGCCACTGGGAGATCGCGGGCGTGCCGGTCTCGTTCGACTGGACCTATTTCCCCAAGACCGAACCCGCCTTCCCCGAAGATGTGACCCGGGCGCTCATCGAGGCCGGCGGTGCGGGCGGGGTGCTTGGCAACAAGCACAGCTCCGGTACGGTGATCCTCGACGAGCTTGGCGCCGAACACATCGCGACCGGCCTGCCGATCGTCTACACCTCCGCCGATTCGGTGGTGCAGATCGCCGCCCATGAAGAGGCCTTCGGGCTTGAGCGGCTCTATGAGATGTGCCGGGCGGTGGCGCCGATGCTGCATGACATGCGCGTCGGCCGGGTGATCGCGCGGCCCTTCGTCGGGTCGCCCGAAACCGGCTTTACCCGCACCACCAACCGCAAGGATTTCTCGCTGGAACCGCCCGCGCCGACGCTGATGGACTGGGCCCAGGCCGCCGGCCGGCCGGTGCATGCGATCGGCAAGATCGACGACATCTTTGCCCATCGCGGCATGGACAGCGGCATCCACGGGGCCGACGCCGATCTGTTCGAGGCGCTGGTGGGCTGGGGCGAAAAGGCGGAGGAGGGCGCGCTGGTGTTTGCCAATCTGGTCGAGTTCGATTCGAAATACGGCCACCGGCGCGATATCGCGGGCTACGCCCGCCATCTCGAATGGTTCGACCGCGAGCTGCCGCGTTTCCTCGCCACGCTCGGGGAAGGCGATCTGGCGATCTTCACCGCCGACCACGGCAACGACCCTTCCTGGGTCGGCACCGACCACACCCGCGAACGCGTGCCGGTGCTCGGCTGGGGGGTTGGCACAAGAGCGGTGGGGCAGGTGGGCTTTGCCGACATCGGCGCGTCGGTGGCAGACCATCTCGGGCTGGAGGAGCGCGGCGCGGGCAAGAGCTTTCTGTGATGGCCGCGCCGGGAACGTCCCGCTGAACGTCCCGCTGTGTGCGCCCCTCTCCGGGCCGGGCGCAACCGGCTCGGAGCGCGCGCAACCCGGGTGGCCCTTGGCGCCGGCTTTTGCGATGATGCGGTGACGGCACTCATCGCCGAGAGACTGGAGCCGAAAGATGCTTGACCACCTGACCGTCGTGAAACACCCGCTCGTGCAGCACAAGCTGACCCTGATGCGCCAGAAAGAGACCTCGACGGCCAGTTTCCGCCAGCTCCTGCGCGAAATCTCCCTGCTGCTGGCCTATGAGGTGACCCGCGAACTGCCGATGACCAGCCGCACCATCGAAACCCCGCTGAAAGAGGTGGAGGCGCCGATTCTCGCGGGCAAGAAGATGGCACTGGTCTCGATCCTGCGCGCGGGCAACGGGTTGCTCGACGGCGTGCTCGAGCTGATTCCCTCCGCCCGGGTCGGCTTCGTCGGGCTCTACCGCAACGAGGAAACTCTGGAACCGGTGCAGTATTACTTCAAGGTGCCTTCCGAGATCGAAGACCGGATGGTGATCGTGGTCGATCCGATGCTCGCCACCGGCAACAGTTCTGTTGCGGCGATTGATCTGTTGAAGGAAGCCGGCGCCAGGACCCTCCGATTCCTTTGTCTGCTGGCGGCGCCGGAAGGGGTGGAGCGGATGCGCGAGGCCCATCCGGACGTGCCGATCGTGACCGCCGCCGTGGACGAAAGACTCAATGAAAATGGGTACATCGTGCCCGGTCTGGGCGACGCGGGCGACCGCATGTATGGAACGAAATAGTACAATTCCGACGCAACCCGGCGGGATTGTTCCTGAAATCCGGTTCGAATCGTTATACCCTCTGGACTCGTGGCTTTGGCTTTGCCACAGTGTTGCCACATCTGTCTTGGGGGACGGGAAATGAGATTTTCATCATCTGCGGCCGCGCTGGCCGCCGTTGCCTTGCTGTGGGGTGCCGCGGCCACCGGGTTGACCCTGTCGCAGGCGGCCACGCCCGCAGAGGCCCCGCCGCCAGGTTTTTCGAAAGAGGTTTTTGTCGACAGCCGTGGCTGCGTCTATGTGCGCGCTTCGATCGGCTCGACGGTCAACTGGGTGCCGCGCCTGTCGCGGGACCGCAAGACGGTGATCTGCGGGATGACACCGAGCGCCTCGGTCGCGGCCGCCCCGGCTGCGGGCGCGGCGGCTCCGCCCGAACCGCCCGCGCCACCCGCTCCGCCGCCGGTTGCCGCCGCCCCTCCTGCGCCCGCCGCATCTGCGCCGGCCCCCGCGCCCGCCGCGCGTGCACCGGCTGCGCGTGCCGCCGCTCCGGCCCCTGCGCCGACGCCGACGCCGAAACGCACGGCACATCTGTCCGCACCTTCTGCCGCCGCGCCCGCCGCGGCTGCCCCGCCGCCGGCCCCCTCTCCGGGCTCTTCGCCGGCCCCCGAAGGCTTTGACCGGACCCTGGCGGTAACCTGTACCGCAGACGGTTCTGCCTTGCGGGTAAGGATCGGCGGTGACACTGTGAAGATCAGTTGCCCCGCGGGCATGAGCCGAGATGTCGCCTATATCGTGACCCACGGTGACGGCAGCCGCTCCCGCCTGATCGCCCACCCGGCCCCCGCCACGCGCACCGCTGCCGCGCCGGCGGCTCCCGGACCGGATGTGATCATCGGCAACCGTGCCCCGGGCGAGCCCAATACGGCCTTTGGCAACGGCTACGGCTTCAGCCATGATTATCCGCCGCAGGATCCGGTCCCGGGCATCGCAACGGCCGGCCGGACGGCTCCGGTCGCTCCCGTCGCTCCTGCGGCGCGCGCAACTCCTGCGGCGCCGGCTCCGACCGCGCAAGCGGGGGCGCGCAACGCAGGAGACGGCATTTTCGAAGCCACGCCCGGCCCCGGCAGCCCGGCCCCGTCGATTCCGGCCGGTTACCGTCCGGCCTGGGACGACGACCGGCTGAACCCGAACCGCGGACCCCGGAGCGGCAGCGCCACGGCGCCGATGCCGCAGGCCCGGGGTGCCGCGAAACCGGCTGCCGGCAATGCGGCATCTGCCACGATGAGCCGGCCGCGCTACGTGCAGGTCGGTGCCTTCCGGCAGGCCGGGAATGCCAGAAACGCGGTGGCGAATATCCAGAGGCTCGGCATGAGCGCGGCAACCTCGCATACCCGCTCCGGGCTCACCCAGGTGCTGGCGGGTCCGTTCACGGATCCGGCGGAATTGCAACGCGCGCTCAGAACCCTGCGCGGCCATTACCCGGATGCCTATACCCGCGGCTGACCGGCTGACCGCAGCCCTGGCACCCAACAGCCTGAAAGCCCCGCCGGAGGGTGGGGTTTGCCGCCCGGAGCTTCCCCGGAGCTTCACGGGACCTCCCGGCCCCGGCATCCTCCCCACGGCAATCCGGGCCGTCTACCTTGTGCAGATCGCCTGCAACCGTGCCCAGTCCTCGGGCGGCAGCAGCGGTACCGCCTCTTCGGCGGAGATACGGTCGGCCTCGATCAGCCCGAGCGTGGTCTCGCCGGTCTGGTCGAGGGCGAGGGCATAGGGTGTGATCCGCACCCCGGCGGCAGAGAACCGCTCCAGCAGCGGTTCCCTGGCAATTGCCGCCGGGGCCTGAGCGAAAACCGCTTCGCCATAGCTGTCGAGCACCCCGCCGGGGAGTTCTCCGGTGGTCAGCAGCCGGGCGGTGGCCAGGGGACCGGCGTGATCGAGCAGGGGAGCCATCGGGTCGCGGTCGGAGGCCCGCTGCACCTCGGCGAGGATGAACCCCGCCGCCACGTCAGGCTGTTCGTAATCCTCGACCTGCGCCCGGTCGAGCAGCACGATCTTGCCCGGAAGGTGCCGTGCCCCGTCAATCCCGGAGGCAAGCACCCGCACCTTCAGTGTCTCCGCCGCCCCGGCAACCCGCGCCGCCAGCCGGTCGAGCGCGGCCTGTCCGAGCTTGTCGCCGCAAGGCGCACCGGCCACCCGTTCGATCCGCTCGAGCAGATGCATGCCGACAGAGGCCCGCACCGCGTCAGGCAGAACCGAGAGCGTATGCCGGGTAAGGGCAGACGGCAGCCAGACCGCCGCCGCCGCAAGCATCAGTGCGGCAGCCGCAGTCGTGACCGCCAGCCTGAGCCGGCCCTTGCGCGGGTGGGATCGCTCGATGGCGCGTCGTACGGTCTCGATTGCCTCGATCATCAACGGCTCGGCGATCTCGAGCGTCTCGGCCTCGTCCATGGCGGCGGAAGGGGAATAGAGTGCCGGGCGTGCACCGGGGTTCAGCCGCCGCACAGCGGGCAGCGACCAATGCGCGAGCGGCCGCCCGGACATGTCGGCGAGGGTGAGGGTGGCGTCACCGATGGAGACGGCAACATCAAGCCGCCGCGCCTCCGGGGCGCTCTGCCAGAGGCCAGGGGCTTCCAGCCGCTGATATTTCCTGAGGGCCGTCATCGGGGCCGGGACTGCTCGTTGCTCGTTTGTGGGGGAAGATAGCGCGGGCGGGTGGCAAGCGTCCAGTTTTTCCGGGGCGTGTGTGGTCGGGACGACAAAGTCCAATAGTCCGGAATTCCGGTATTCCAGTAATCCAGTAGTCCGGAATTCCGGACTATTGGACACCCACCTCGCCAAAGCTGACCGGCAGGATCCCGGCCTCTACAGGAACCTGGCCCGCTTCCAACCCAAACCCCGGCCTGTGTCACACCGCCCTGAAACGCGTCGGGAAACAATGGGTTCACCCATGAAAACAGAGCGTTGCACGACGCCCCCCGACGCCCCCCGGCAAATCCCCGCTCGCAAACCCCGCTCAAAGCTCCTTCACGCGTTTCCTCAGCTGGAACTTCTGGATCTTGCCTGTCGAGGTCTTGGGAAGCTCCTCGAAGATCACCTGTTTCGGTGTCTTGAACCCCGCAAGCCGCTCCCGCGCGAAGGCGATGAGCTCTTCCTCGCTGGCCTCGGCGCCCTCCTTCAGCTCCACGAAAGCGCAGGGCACCTCGCCCCATTTCTCGTCCGGCTTCGCCACCACCGCGCAGAGCAGCACCGCCGGGTGATGCATCAAGGCCGCCTCGACCTCGACCGACGACACGTTTTCGCCGCCGGAGATGATGATGTCCTTCGAACGGTCGGTGATCTTGATATAGCCGTCCGGATGCTGCCGGGCGACATCGCCCGAATGGAAATAACCGCCCCGGAACGCCTCGGCCGTGGCCTCCGGGTTCTTGAGATAGCCCTTCATCACCACATTGCCGCGGAACATCACCTCGCCCACGGTCTCGCCGTCCATCGGCACCTGCGCCATGCTCTCGGGCTCCAGCACGGTCACATGTTCCATCATCACCTGCCCGAGCCCGGTGCGGGCCTTGCGCGCAAACCGCTCTTCATCGGGCAGATCCGCCCATTCGTCCTTCCAGATGCATTCGACCGTGTGGCCATAGGTCTCGGTGAGCCCGTAGGTCTGGGTCACCCGGAAACCCAGCGGCTCGATTGCGGCCAGGATCGCGGCGGGCGGCGGCGCGCCGGCGGTATAGGTGTTGACGATGTGGTCAAACGCCCGCCGGTCTTCGTCTTTCGCATTCACGATCATGTTGAGCACGATCGGCGCGCCGCCGAAATTGGTCACCCCCTCGTCGGCAATCGCGTCATAGATCGCCTTGGCGGTGATGTCGCGGCAACAGACCACGGTGCCGCCCACCGCCGGGATTGCCCAGGTGTGCACCCAGTTGTTGCAGTGAAACAGCGGCACGATGGTGAGATAGACCGTGTCGCGGTTCAGCCCCCAGTCGAGCGCCAGCCCGAGCGTATGCAGATAGGCGCCGCGATGGCTGTAGACCACGCCTTTCGGCCGTCCGGTGGTGCCGGAGGTGTAGTTGAGCGCGAGGCTTTCCCATTCGTCCTCGGGCAGGTGCCACGGGAAATCGGCCGACCCCGCGGCGATGAAATCCTCATATTCCAGATGCCGCCCCGTGGGCTGGAACCCGGCCTCCGGGTCGGCCACCTCGATGATCCGGGGGCCCGCGCCCTCCATCCGCGCGATCGCCCGCTCGACCGGTCCGAGAAAGGCGGTGTCGACCAGCGCCACCCTGGCCTCCCCATGGCCGAAGATATAGGCGATGGTGTCGACATCGAGCCGGGTGTTGATCGTGTTCAGCACCGCGCCCGCCGCCGGCACCCCCCAATGCGCCTCCGCCTGCGGCAGGGTGTTGGGCAGCAGCGTCGCCACCACATCGCCCGGGCCCACCCCGGCCTGAACCAGCGCCGACGCGAGCCGCGACGCCCGGGCGTGATATTCGGCATAGGTAAAACGGCGCCCCCGGTCGACGATGGCAGTCTTGTCGGGAAAATGCGCCGCCGCCCGGTTCAGATGGCTGAGCGGTGTCAGCGGCACATGGTTGGCCGCGGTTTTCTCAAGCCCGTTTTCGTCATTAAGCCAGCCCATGGTGTCCTCCCTCGCCGTAGATGCGGAAAAGTCTGGCCCATGGCGGGCGTTCGGGTCAATGGTGCAGGCCACTTCCTTTGCCCCCGGCAGGGCGTCTGCACTCGGGCGTCACAAGAGGAGCCGCGCCCTGTTCAGGATCGCCGCAGCCGAAGACCTGAAATCCGTCGCCCGCAGCCTGCACTACATCGCCATCGAGGCGTGACCCCCGCCTTCGCCCCGGCGCCATCTTCTTTTTCCTGGGGCAAATACTCCGGGGGTCCGGGGGCAGCGCCCCCGGCTCACGTCGCGCTCCGGGTGAAACTCCGGGCGAAACCCGGTCCGATCTCAGCTCCGGAAGCCTTTCTCGATCCGGTCGAGCGTTTCCATCGCCGGCAACACCTGCGCCACCGACCCGTTGGGCTCGCGGCCTTCGCGGATCGCCGCCACGAACTCACGGTCGATCAGCTCGATGCCGTTGTTCGACACCGCCACGTCCGACAGATCAATCTGGTTTTCGCGCCCGTCGAACAGATCGTCATAGCGGGCGATATAGGTGCCATTGTCGCAGATATACCGGAAGAACGTGCCCAGCGGCCCGTCATTGTTGAACGACAGGCTGAGGGTGCAGATCGCCCCCGAGGGGGTCTTCATGCCGATCGCCATGTCCATGGCGATGCCGAGATCGGGATGCGCCGGGCCCTGAAGTCCGAACGCCTCCGAGACGCTTTCGCCAGTCTGATATTGGAACAGGTCCACCGTGTGGCAGGCGTGGTGCCACAGCAGATGGTCGGTCCAGCTGCGCGGCTCGCCCTTGGCGTTGGTGTTGGTGCGGCGGAAGAAATAGGTCTGCACATCCATCTGCTGGAGCTTGAGCTCGCCCGCCGCGATCCGGTTGTGGATCCACTGATGCGACGGGTTGAAGCGGCGCACCTGACCCGCCATCGCCACCAGCCCTGTCTCTTCCTGCTTCGCCACGATGCGGCGCGAATCCGCGAGCGAATCCGCCATCGGGATTTCCACCAGCACATGTTTGCCCGCCGCCATGCAGGCGATCGCCTGCTCGGCATGCATCTGGGTCGGGGTCGAGAGGATCACCGCGTCGACATCCTCGCGGGCGAGGCAGTCTTCGAGCGTGGTGCCGGCATGGGCGATGCCGCGTTCGGCGGCCAGTGCCTCGATCTTCTCCTTCGTCGGCCCCATGACGGAGGTGACCTCCACCCCCTCGATCCGGGCGAGGGCGTCGAGATGTTTGAGGCCGAAGGCGCCGTAGGCACCGGCTACGCAGATACGCATGAAATGTCTCCTCAGATCAGGGTCGGGGGCCGTTGCGGCCGTGGGTCTTGTTGCGGGTTTCGTTACGCCGGGGCGGGCGCTTGAGGTGTTTTCGCCGGGCGCCGCGCCCATGACAAGTCGGAATGCGGCTGTCGCATCCGGGTTTCCTTCAGAGCTAGGGGGCGGAGGCGGCGAGGGGAAATCGAAACCGCCGCCGGGCTATTGGTTTTGCCTGTAGGTGGGGTCGGACCGCCCCTTGTTACGCCCCCGCCGCCGCCCGCAGGAGGTCGAGAAACCGCGCCTGTGTCGGCGTCGGTATCCAGCCCGCCCGCATGGTCAGCCCGATCGGCCGCGCCGAGCCCGGCAGCGGCAGATCGAGCGGCTGCATCAGCCCCTGCGCCACCTCCACCGCCGCCTGTCGCGGCGACATCAGCGTAAGATACGGCCCCCGGGTGAGCAGCCCGCGCACCAGCACCATCGACGAAGTCACCACCGACACCGGGCTTTGCGCGAGCTCACCGATCCGCAGGCTGCGGTAGAGATAGGCCCCGGCGGGCGTGTCCTTCGGGCCGGCGATCCAGGGGTAGTGCAGCGTGTCTTCGAGCCGCAGCCCGGTGCGCCGGGCGAGCGGATGCCCGGGGCCCGCCATCACCGCCAGCCGGTCGTCGAACAGCGCCTCCTGCACCACGTCCTCGGCGGGGGGCGGGTCGCGCAGCGCGCCGACCAGAAGATCGAGTTCGCCGTAACGCAGGCTGCGCAGAAGCTCGCCGAACGGCGCGTCGGTGAAGCGGAGCTGCACCCCCGCGGCCTCCCGCAACAGCGCATCACAGGCGGCGGGCAGGATCTCGCTGCGCGACAGCGGCAGCGAGCCCACGCGGATGCGGGTCGCATCCGCGCCCGCGAGCCGGGTAAGCTCGTCAAGCCCTTGCCCGAGTTCCGCCGCCGCGAGTTTCACCGCGCGGGCAAAGGCCTCGGCGGCCGGGGTGAGGTCGACACCCTTGCGGGCGGGGGCGAACAGCGTCAGCCCCGCGAGGCGCTCCAGATCGCGCGCGGCGCGGTGAACCGAGGGTTGCGCGAGGCCAAGCGCGCGCGCGGCGAGGCTGAAACTGCCCGCGTCGCGCACCGCGATCAGCGCCCGCAGCTGCGCCGCGGTTGCGCGCAGGTGGAAATCCGCAACCGGTTTCGTCTCACCGCGCGGCTCTCCGCGCCCCGCCAGCCGCAACGCCCGCCCGGCGCCTTCGGCGAGGTGGCCGAACATCCGCCGCACCCGGGCAAGCAGCACCGCGCCTTCGGCGGTGGGAAACATGCCCCCGGGGCCCCGGGTGAACAGCGCCGCGCCGAAGCGCCGTTCGAGCCCCGAGATCGCCTGGGTCACCGCCGGCTGGCTGAGGTGAACCCGGTGCGCCGCGGCGCTGATACCGCCCGCATCCGCAACGTCGATGAACGCACGAAGATGTCTCAGATTAGGGAATTCCAATGTCATTGCACGGCCTGTATCCAGCTTCGCCTGTGCGAGCGCAGGCTCGCCATAGCAATAATTTATGATCGGGGGGAGGGATTCAAATGGTCCCCTGCGGGGTTCGGGGCTAAGCCCAAAACAACCCGGAGAAACCCCGGCCGACCGAACAGGTCAGGGAAGCGGCCCCAAACGACCCCAAGGGAGACACATATGTCCGACCGCAAGACCGCATTGGTCATTTCCGCCCATTCCGCCGATTTCGTCTGGCGCGCCGGCGGCGCCATCGCGCTGCACGCGGCCAAAGGCTACGAGGTGACCGTGGTCTGCCTCAGCTACGGCGAACGCGGCGAAAGCGCGAAATTGTGGAAGCAGGAGGGGATGACGCTGGAGCGGGTCAAGGCGGCGCGGCGCGAAGAGGCCGAAAACGCCGCCCGGGCGCTGGGCGTCAGCGACATCCGCTTTCTCGACCGGGGCGATTATCCGCTCGATCTTGGCCGCGAGACCCTCGACATGATGGTCGACATCATCCGCGAGGTGCAGCCGACCTTCATGTTTTCGCATTCGAAATGGGATCCATACAACACCGACCACATGCGCACCACCGACTTTGTGCTGGAAGCCCGCATGGTGGCGCAGGCCTGGGGGCACAACCCGGGCCAGAAGGTGCTGGGCGCGCCGCAGCTTTACCTGTTCGAGCCGCACCAGACCGAACAGATGGGCTGGAAGCCCAATGTGTTTCTCGACATCACCCCGGTCTGGGACAAGAAATGGGCCGCGATCCAGTGCATGCAGGGGCAGGAACATCTGTGGCATTTCTACGAGAATGTCGCCGAAAACCGCGCCAACCATTACCGCCGCAATTCGGGCGGCATGGCGGGCGGGAAGCCCGCGAAATACGCCGAAGGGTTCGAGGCGGTGTTCCCGCGGACGGTCGAGGAGCTGGAGTGATGCGGATCGAGCCGGGCACCACGGGGGTCGTGGTTCAACAGATCGGGCGGGCGCCGCAAGAGGTGGTCGACGGGCTTGCGGAGATGGGCTGTGCGACGGTGCATGAGGCGCAGGGGCGCAAGGGGTTGCTGGCGAGCTACATGCGGCCGGTCTGGCCCGGCGCGCGGGTGGCGGGGTCGGCGCTGACGATCCTGAGCCCGCCTGCGGACAACTGGATGGTCCATGTGGCGATCGAACAGATCGAGGCGGGCGACATCATGGTGCTTGGCACCACCTCGCCGTCGGATGCGGGCTACTTCGGCGATCTGCTGGCGACTTCGGCGATGGTGAAGGGTTGCCGCGGGCTGGTGATCGACGCCGGGGTGCGCGATGTGGCGGATCTGGCGGAGATGCGGTTTCCGGTGTGGTCGAAAGCGGTGGGCGCGCAGGGGACGATCAAGGAGACGCTCGGTTCGGTCAATGTGCCGGTGGTCTGTGCGGGCGAGCTGGTCAATCCCGGCGATGTGATCGTGGCCGATGATGACGGGGTGGTCTGCGTGCGCCGCGAAGAGGCTGTGGCGGTGCTGGAGAAGGCGCGCGCCCGGGTGGCGGATGAGGAGGCGAAGCGAGCGCGGTTTGCGGCCGGGGAGTTGGGGCTCGACATTTACGGGATGCGCGAGCGGCTGGCGGCGAAGGGGTTGAAATATATCTGAGGGGGCGGTGGGGGGCGACCCGGACCACACCATTGCCGGGGGGCCAGCCCCCCGGACCCCCCGAGGTATTTCTGGAACAAAGGAAGGACAAGGCCTTGGCTGAAGCTGTGCGGGCGATGTGGATGCGGGGCGGAACGTCGAAGGGCGGGTATTTTCTGGCCTCCGACCTTCCGGCGGAGGCGGGTGCGCGGGATGCGTTTCTGCTGCGGGTGATGGGGTCGCCCGATGTGCGTCAGATCGACGGCATGGGCGGGGCCGATCCGCTGACGTCCAAGGTGGCGGTGGTGAAGCGCTCGGCGCGTCCCGGGGTCGATGTGGATTATCTGTTCCTTCAGGTGTTCGTCGACCGGGCGCTGGTGTCGGACGCGCAGAATTGCGGCAATATTCTTGCGGGCGTCGGGCCTTTTGCCATCGAGCGCGGGCTGGTGCCGGTGGCGGGCGAGGTGACGCGGGTGGCGATCCATATGGAGAACACCGGACAGGTGGCGGTGGCGGAGGTGGCCACCCCCGGTGGCGCGGTGTGCTACAGCGGTGACGCGCGGATTGACGGCGTGCCGGGCACGGCCGCGCCGGTGCCGCTGGAGTTTCGCGACACCGCGGGGAGTTCCTGCGGGGCGCTGTTGCCGACGGGGCATGCGGTGGATCTGGTCGGGGGCGTCGAGGCGACGCTGATCGACAACGGCATGCCCTGCGTGGTGCTGCGGGCGGCGGATCTCGGGATTGCGGGCGACGAAAGCCCGGAGGTGCTGGAGGCCAATGTGGGCCTGCGGGAGAAGCTGGAGGCGATCCGGCTTGAGGCCGGGCTGCTGATGAACCTCGGCGATGTGGCCGAAAAATCGGTGCCGAAGCTGACCATGGTGAGTGCGCCGAGGGCAGGGGGGGCGGTGGCGACCCGGACCTTCATTCCGCATCGCTGCCACAAGTCCATCGGCGTGCTGGGGGCGGTGTCGGTCGCCACCGCCTGTCTGATCGAGGGCACGCCGGCCGCGGCGCTGGCCGAGACCGGCGCGGGCGCGACCCGCAGGCTCGCCATCGAACATCCCACCGGGGAGATGAGTGTCATCGTCCGGCTGGATGCCACCGGAACCCCGGCTTCGGCCGCCATCCTGCGCACCGCGCGCAAGCTGATGGACGGCGAGGTGTTTGGAGACTGACGCATGGAAAAACAGATCACCGATGCCGATTGGCTCGACTTTCACCCCGCCCCGAAACGTCCGGATTTCGTGTTGCCCGAGGGGGCGGTGGACGCGCATTGCCATGTGTTCGGGCCGCGCGAGGCCTTTCCCTTCGCGCCCGAGCGGAAATACACGCCTTGCGACGCGGGCAAGGACAAGCTCTTTGAATTGCGCGATTATCTCGGGTTTTCGCGCAATGTGATCGTGCAGGCCACCTGTCATGGCACGGACAATGCGGCGCTGGTGGATGCCTGCCGGGCCGGCGGCGCGCGGGCGCGCGGTGTGGCTTCGGTGCGCCATGACATCAGCCGCGACGCGCTTGCGGAGATGGATTCCGCCGGGGTGCGCGGGGTGCGGTTCAACTTCGTGCGCCGTCTGGTGGAAGCGACACCGCGGGCGCATTTCGTCGAGGTGGCGGAGCGGATTCAGGAGTTCGGCTGGTCGATCGTGGTCTATTTCGAGGCCGCCGATCTTGCGGGGCTGGCGCCCTTCCTCGCCGGGCTGCCGGGCATCGTCGTGGTCGACCATATGGGCCGGCCCGACATTGCCAAAGGTGTGGAGCATGAGGATTTCGGCGCTTTCATCCGGCTGATGCAGGACAACCCGCATATCTGGACCAAGGTCACCTGTCCGGAGCGGCTGTCGGTGGCGGGGCCGCCGGGTTACGGTGATGTGGTGCCCTTTGCGGCGAGGATCGTCGAACTGTTCCCCGACCGGGTGCTCTGGGGCACCGACTGGCCGCATCCCAACATGACATCCCACATGCCCGACGACGGAAACCTCGTCGATTTCATCCCGCGCATCGCGCCTGACGCAGAGGTGCGGCGCAAATTGCTCGTGGACAACCCGATGCGGCTCTACTGGGCCAGATGACAGCGGAGGAAACAGACATGGCTGACATGCCAGGCTTCGACTACCATATCGACATTCCCGGAACCACGCTCTTCGACGGCAAGCAGGCCATGAAAGGCTATGCGCTGAACAAGATGTGTTATTCCTTCAACGCCCAGGCGGCGCGCGATGCCTTTGTGGCCGATGCCGAAGCCTATATGGAAAAATTCGGCCTCAACGAAGCGCAGAAACAGGCGGTCCGCGACCGTGATGTGCTCGGGATGATCGAGGCGGGAGGGAATATCTATTACCTCGCCAAGCTCGCCGGGATCTTCAAGCTCGGGGTGCAGGACGTGGGCGGCATGCAGACCGGCATGACCACCGAGGAATTCCAGGACTTCCTCAAGAGCCAGGCATAGGGGGGTATCATGGCGCAGATTATCGGTGGCATCGCTACATCACACATTCCCGCAATCGGCAATGCGATCCAGAAAGGCTTGCAGGAAGATCCGTATTGGAAGCCGTTTTTCGAGGGCTACCCGCCGATCCATGCCTGGATCGCCGAGCACAGGCCCGATTATGTGATCAATATCTACAATGACCACGGGCTCGGTTTCTTTCTCGACAAGATGCCCACCTTCGCGATCGGGGCGGCGCATGAATACCGCAACGAGGACGAAGGCTGGGGGCTGCCCGCGCTCGATCCGTTCCCCGGCGCGCCGGAGCTCAGCTGGCATATCATCGAGAGCATGGTGGCGGATGAGTTCGACATCACCTCCTGTCAGGAGCTGGCGGTGGATCATGGGTTCGTGGTGCCGATGCAGCTGTTCTGGCCGGGGGCGCCGCATCATCCCGACATGCCGAAGACCGTGCCGGTCAGCGCCAATACGGTGCAGCACCCGATCCCGACGGTGAAACGCGCGCTCGCCTTCGGCCGCGCCCTGCGACATGCGCTGCTGAGCTTCCCGGAGGACGCGAAGATCGTGGTGCTCGGGACCGGCGGGCTGTCGCATCAGCTCGAGGGGCAGCGGGCCGGGTTCATCAACAAGGAGTTTGACCGCTATTGCATGGAGCATATCGTCCATGACCCGGATGTGCTGACGAAGATCACCCGCCAGCAACTGGTGGAGAAGGCCGGGGCCCAGGGGACGGAATTTCTGATGTGGATGATGATGCGCGGGGCGCTCGGCAACAAGGTGACCGAGGTGACGCGGAATTATCACATCCCGGTGTCGAATACCGCGGCGGGCACCATGCTTCTCGAGTGTGGCTGAGGCCGCTGCCCGGGGGGGTTCACACCCCCGGGACCCCCGTGGAGTATTTCACCCAGGAAAAAGGGGCGGGTCAGGCGCTGGCTTCGGATTTTCGGCGGAACCCGGTGGGGGAGAGGCCGGTGGCGCGGCGGAACACGCGGGAGAAATGCGCCGGGTCTTCATAGCCGAGCCCGTAGGCGATCTGGGCGACGGAGAGGGTCGAATAGGCGAGCTGGCGGCGGGCCTCGCGGATGATGCGCTCGCGGATCACTTCGGTGGCCGGGCGTCCGGTGGCGGCGCGCATCACCCGGGTGAGATGGGTCGGGGTGACGCCGAGGCGGGCGGCATAGGTCGAGACCGGCAGGTGCTCGGCGTAATGGGCGTCGACCAGGGTTTCGAAACGGCGTTGCAGGGTGTTTTCGGTGGCGGCGGCGCCGGGGAGGCCGGCTTCGGCGATGGCGCGGGCGACAAGACCGGCGAGAAGCGCTGTGCGGGCGCGCAGCTCATGGGCGCGGCCGAAGGCACGGCCGTCGAAAGCGGCGAAGATCGCGCGGATGGTGGCGGCGATCTCGTCGGTGCTGTCGAAGACATGGGGACGCGCCAGCATCGGCCGCAGGCCTTCGCCCTCGGCGAGGCCTTCGTCGAGCACCTCCACCGGGATCGTCACCACCCAGCCTTCGGTGCCCGGGGTGAAGCTGAACCCGTGCACGCAGCCGGCCGGCACATTGGCCACATGGCCGCGCGCGAGCGCCCGGGTCTCGCCGTCGAGCGTCGCCCGGCCACCGCCTTCGGCCACCGCCAGAACCTGATGCAGACGCGCGTGACGATGGGGGACGAATTCCCAGTCGTGCCGCAGCGACCGGGTGGCGATTTCCTCGCAATGGACCACGTCGGGCAGGTCGTCCGATTCGCCGAACAGGTTGTAGCTCTCGATCCGTTTCATGTTCGATCGGTACAGGCGGCTGTGGTTTTGGTCCATTCAAACAGGGGGGATCGGCCGCGATAGTGGCACAGATTCTGCATATACGCGAACGGGAGGCGTTGCATGGGAACCAATCTCAAAACCCGGGTGGGCATCGTTGGCGGCGGGCCGTCGGGGCTTTTGCTGTCGCAACTGCTCGACCTCAAGGGGATCGACAATGTGGTGCTGGAGAAACACACCCGCGACTATGTGTTGGGGCGCATCCGGGCCGGCGTGCTGGAGCACGGGTTTGCCGCGCTGATGCGCGAGGCCGAGTGCGGCGCGCGGATGGATGCCGAGGGCGAGATCCACGAGGGCTTCTTCATCAACGACAACGGCACCATGCACCGGATGGACCTTGCGGCGCATACGGGGGGCAATTCGGTGCTGGTCTACGGCCAGACCGAGCTCACCCGCGACCTCTATGACGCCCGCGCGAAGATGGGTGGCAATGTGGTCCACGAGGCGCTCGACGTGGCGCTGCATGGCATCGACAGCGACAGCCCCTCGATCACCTATCGGCAGGGCGACGAGAAATTCACCGTGGAGTGCGATTTCATCATCGGCGCCGACGGGTTCCACGGGGTGAGCCGCAAGTCGATCCCCCGCGACGTGCTGCGCGAATACGAGAAGGTCTATCCGTTCGGCTGGCTTGGGGTGTTGAGCCGCACGAAACCGGTGAGCCCGGAGCTGATCTATTCGAAGACGACCCGTGGGTTTTCACTGTGTTCGCTGCGGTCGCAGGTGCTCAGCCGCTACTATATCCAGGTGCCGCTCACCGACACGGTCGAGGATTGGTCGGACGAGGCCTTCTGGGCCGAGCTGAAGGCGCGTCTGCCCGAAGCGGTGGCGGAGACGCTCGAAACCGGCCCGTCGATCGAAAAGTCGATCGCGCCGCTGCGCTCTTTCGTGGCCGAGCCGATGCGCTACGGCAACCTGTTCCTCGCGGGCGATGCCGCCCATATCGTGCCGCCCACGGGCGCGCGCGGGCTGAACTCGGCGGCGTCGGATATCTACTATCTCTACCACGCGCTGATGGATCATTACCTCAAGGGTGATTCGTCCGGGTTGGAAAAGTACTCGCAAAAGGCCCTTGCCCGGGTCTGGAAAGCGCAGCGTTTCTCCTGGTGGATGACCTCGATGCTGCATCGCTTCCCCGAACAAGCCGAATATGATCAGCGCTTGCAGGATATCGAACTTGCCTATCTGCTAAGCTCCGGCGCGGCAAAGGATTCGCTTGCCGAGAACTACGTGGGCCTGCCTTTCTGAAACATTCCGAACCCTGGCAACAGGTTGATGCAGGTCATGGCCCCGGGGGGCCGGGGCCTTCATCATGGTCGGGAGCGAAACAGGGAGCGCGCCATGTACAGAAACATCCTCGTGCCCGTGGCCTTCGAAACCGGCCGGGACACCATGCAGTCCATTGAAATTGCTGAGCGTTTGATTGACAAGGGCGGCACGATCACCGCTTTGCATGTGATTGAGGAAGTTCCCTCCTATGTGGCGCAGTATCTGCCGGAAGGACAATTGGACACAAGTATCAAGGAAATTGAAACAATCCTGCATAAAAGGCTAAACGAGCACGCGGAAGTTGTGGTAAAAGTGATCGAAGGCCACGCCGGGCACTCGATTGTTGACTATGCATCGGAGAATGGCATCGACTGCATCGTCATCGCCTCGCATCGGCCAGGGTTGCAGGATCTGGTGCTTGGGTCCACTGCGGCGCGTGTCGTGCGCCATGCGCCATGTGCGGTGCACGTCGTTCGCTGACGCGGGATCTGCGCGAAACGAAGTCATATTGCCGGAGACGGTACGTCGGAAAGAGGAAAGAGGCCCGGACCACCCCTCACGGACACCACCCCCAGTCGGGCCTCCTGCGGGCGCATTCCAGTATTCGGGATGCGCCCGTTTTATGTTCCGGTTCCGGCCGGGCGGGGCAGGGCGGGGCTGTTTGAGTGGCATGATCTGCTGCATGTTATCGGTCCGGACGGGATGCGCGCGCCACTGACGCAGGAGCAGGTCAGGATTTGCCGCCGGGATCGCGGAAGCGCCGCGGCAACAGCCGGAGTTCCCTGAAGCGGTTCCTCTCGCGGCGCAGGCTGGGGGCGGCAAAAGGAGCTCGGAAACGCATTTTCCCAACATTTGGCGCGTTCTGCATCATGTTGGCCGCAGCGGGTCTTGCCTTATGCCGACTTCTGCGCTGCCACATAAAGCGTTATGCGAAAACCTGAATCACCCAAGAACTGCCTGAAATCAGAGATTTTGGGCGCGTCACGCGATGCTCTGTGTCAGGTATTTCGTCAAACGCTATATCTGTTGGCATCTGCACCTTTTCACGGCTTCTTTGCCAGCCGCTTCGCCGGGCAAGAGGTGGCAGGGCCCTTGCCCGCGCCCAACCGGCCTTTCGGCAAAATCCCGCGCGTGCGGGATTTGCGCGGGGCATGGCGGGCATCGCGGGTTGCGCCGAACCGTGGCATGGACATAGTGGGGGTTCGGCAGTCACGCGGATGGGAAGACAGGTGGACAGTTTCGAATTCAGCCCGGTCGCCGGGCCGGACAAGGCTTACCGGTTGCGTCTTCTCTGGTTGGTCTCGACCGCCGGCATTGCTCTTCTGATCGGCGTTCTCACGCTTGCCCCGACCGTTCCGATGCCACCGGGCGAGCTGCCTTTCGACAAGATTGCCCATGCGCTTGCCTTCATGGCCCTGGTCATCCCGACGGCGGCGCTCTGGCCGCGGCTGACAGTCTGGGTCGGTCTGGCCGCGGTGCTTTACGGTGGTCTGATAGAGGTCGTCCAGCCCTATGCGGGGCGCACGGCGGAGGTCGCCGATCTGCTGGCCGACGGGGCCGGGGTGGTGCTTGGGGTGATCCTGGGGATGGGCTTTCGCCTCGCCTTCGCCCGCCGCCGTGCCCGTCGCCCTGTCCGGCATCGCCGATAGAGGCACTGGCGGCGGCACCTGGCAAGGCCATCATTTTTCCGGACTGTCCGGCTTCCGGCGACGGCAACGCCGGTCAAGATGCCGGGGCTGAAGCTGACCGAAGCCGACCGGTGGTGGGCGGGGTTTTCGCCCGGCCTTGCTTGCCGAAATGTCTGGCAAGACCCGCGGCACCCGCGGCAGGCCGGGAGACGCATTTCCGGGGCGCGTGACAAAGGCTGGCCCTCAGAAGGATGCCGGCAGAAGCGTCAGCACCCACCAGCCGGCCAGGAGATAGGCCGACAGCATCGAGCCATAGGCAAGCAGGCCGAGCCGCGCTTCGGCGCGGGTGAGACCGGGGCGCGGCCCCGGTTGCGGCGGCGGAACCAGCATCAGTGCGCCCGCGGCGGTGAGGCCGACAAGCAACAGCAGAAGTGATTGCATGGTGAGCGACATGCCCAGAAACATCGCCGCGAAGGCCGCGCCGGCAAGCCCCGAGACCCGCGGGAAACGCGCCTCGACGAGGATCTGCACCAGCCGCCCGCCCGCCAGTGGCCAGAGCGGCAGCAGCGAGACGAAGTTGAGCGCACCGGCGGCCAGCGCATAGCTCCTGAGTGCCTCGGCCAGCCCGGGGGCGGTTTCAGCGAACAGATTGCTGAGCGCGAAGGCCGCGACCATCGGCGCCAGCCCGAGCCCGGGCCCCATGAGCAGGATGAAGAAGCTGGCGAGATCGTCGCGCGGCCGGGTGCCCGTCGCTTCCGGCCCTCGTGGGAAGGGCACGAGGCGGAAATCCGCGTCATCGTCGCCAGCCAGCCTTTGCCCGACAAGATGGCCCGCCGCCTTGACCAGCCCCGCTGCCAGCAGGCCCAGGGCATATCCCGTTCCCAGCAGCAACGCGCCAGCCGAAATGGCGAGAATAAGGACAACCACCCCGCGCGCTTCGATACGCAGGCGCTGAGGCCACAAATTGCCCGAGGCCAGAACCGGCGCCGCCACCCGGAGGGTGGCGGCGAGAAGAACCATTGAAAGCAACAGATAGGCCATGGAGACCCTTGAATTCACAGGGGGCCACGCGGTCATGATCGGAGGAATCATCGCGCGGCCCGTGTCTGGAATGTGCCGAATTTGTGGCAATAGGACAAGGTCATTGATGAAAAAAGACTGTTTCCGCCTTCTTTCGTCAAAGTTTTCCACAATGTTGCAGTTTTCTGAACCATATGCAGGCCAGAATGCGGATGATTCGCCTGACGGCCCCCCCCACACGCGGCTCCCAAGGCTGACGGGAGTGGATCTTGAGCCGGATTCACGGAGTATCAGCGTAAATTCAAGGTGTTACAGGCAAGGGGTCCAATCAGGATTGCGTCATTTGGCTGGATTGGCGGTGCTGTGCGGAGGTTCCGCAGGGGGCGGTAAGGGCGTTGCAGATCGGGCCTTTTGCGGGTCGCGGCAGTAAGCCCGGCGATTCGGGAACGGGTATGATCGTCTTGGCGCTCCGCCGGTTGGCAACATTTCGACGGCCCGCGGCGAGGGGCAGGCCGCCTCCGGCTCGGTCCGGCAGGTGAGTCGCCCTCATGTGGATGGCGCTGGACCTTGCCTGCCTTGCATGGTTATCTCCGCCCAACCGGGAGGGCAGCATGGGCCGAATACTCGCTTACATCCTGGGTGCCGCGATGATCCTGGTGGGGGTGGTGGCGCTCGTTGGTGCCGTCGAGGTGCTCATCGGCGGCGGCAGTACCGAGGCCATCGCCCAGAGCTTTCTGGTGCCCGCGTCGCTGTTCGTGGTTGGCGGCTTCGTGATCTGGATGGGGATGCAGTCGGGGCGCAGATAACGTGCCGGGGAAGCGGACGTCCGCTCCGCCCGGTGCCCCGACCCGTCGCCCGGTTCAGCCGCCCGCTTCAGCCGCGGAACCGGCTCAACACCATCGAGCCGTTGGTGCCGCCGAAGCCGAAGGAATTGGTCATCACCGAATCGAGCCCGGCGTTTTCCACCAGCGTCGTGGCAATCTCGCCCGGGTTGATGCCCGGATCGAGGGTTTCGACATTGATCGACGGGGCGATGAAATCGTGCTCCAGCATCAGCAGGCAATAGACCGCCTCCTGCGCGCCGGTGGCGCCCTGGCTGTGGCCGGTCATCGACTTGGTGGAACTGATCGGCGGCGTGTTGCCTTCGCCAAAGACCCGCCGCACCGCCTCCACCTCGCCGACATCGCCCACCGGCGTCGAGGTGCCATGGGCGTTGATGTAGCTCACCTTGCGGCCTTCGGGCAGGGTCTCGAGCGCGAGCCGCATGGCGCGTTCGCCGCCCTCGCCGGAGGGGGCCACCATGTCATGGCCGTCGGAGGTGGCGCCGAAGCCGGTGACCTCGGCGTAGATCTTCGCCCCGCGCGCCCGGGCGTGCTCCAGCTCTTCCAGCACCAGCATCGCCCCGCCGCCGGCGATCACGAAACCGTCGCGATCAGCATCGAAGGCGCGCGACGCCCGTTCCGGCGTGTCGTTGTATTTCGAGCTCATCGCGCCCATCGCGTCGAACAGACACGACAGGGTCCAGTCAAGCTCCTCGCCGCCGCCGGCAAACATGATGTCCTGCTTGCCCATCATGATCTGCTCCGAGGCGACGCCGATATTATGCAGCGAGGTCGAACAGGCCGAGGTGATCGAATAGCTGATACCCTTGATCTTGAAGGCGGTCGCAAGGTTGGCGCTGATCGTCGACGACATGCATTTCGGCACCGCAAACGGCCCGATCCGCTTGGTGGCGCCGGATTTCAGCACCGTCTGATGCGCGGCGAACATGGCCGAGGTCGACGGCCCCCCGGAGCCCGCGATCACCCCGGTGCGCGGGTGCGACACCTGTTCCGGCGCCAGCCCCGCATCGGCAATCGCCTGCTGCATCGAGATATGGGCATAGGCCGCGCCCGGCCCCATGAAGCGCAGCGTGCGCTTGTCGATGAAATCGGCCGGATTGATCTGCGGCGCCCCCGCGACCTGGCTGCGAAACCCATGCGCCTGCATGGCCTCGTTGGCGGTGATCCCGGATTTCCCGGCCTTCAGGTTCTCCAGCACCTCTTTGGCAGTGTTGCCGATCGGCGAGACGATCCCGAGCCCGGTGACGACGACGCGACGCATTGCGTTCTCCTCCTTGAGTTCGCCCATCTGTCTAGGGCAGGGGGCGGGTCCGGGCAAGGCGAATGGAGGCGCTGCCGGCCTTCCGGGCGGCCCCCTCTTCCTCTTTATTCCCGGGCCAAATACTCCGGGGGAGTTCGAGGGGGCAGAGCCCCCTCGTCCCCGCTGCTTCAATCCTTCACAGGAAATCCTTGTGTATCTCCGGCACGAAGGTCTGGTCGGCCATCGGCGGGCGGACATAGCCCTTCTGCGGCGGGCGTTCCTCGAGCACGATATCGTCGGGCGTCACATCCTCATAGGGCACCTGGCTCAGGAGGTGGCTGATGCAGTCGAGCCGCGCGTGTTTCTTGATGTCGGAATTCACCACGAACCACGGCGCCTGCTTGATGTCCGTATGCGAGAACATCATGTCCTTGGCGCGGGAATATTCGTTCCAGCGCTTGCGGCTTTCGAGGTCCATCGGTGAGAGCTTCCAACGTTTCGTCGGGTCGGTGAGCCGTGACTGGAAGCGGCGTTCCTGTTCCTCGTCGGAGACCGAAAACCAGTATTTGATCAGATGGATGCCGGAACGCACCAGCATCCGTTCGAACTCGGGGGCAGAACGGAGAAACTCCTCGTATTCCTCATCGGTGCAGAAGCCCATGACCTTCTCGACCCCGGCGCGATTGTACCATGACCGGTCGAAGATCACCATTTCACCCGCGGCGGGCAGGTGTTTGACGTAGCGCTGAAAATACCACTGGGTCTTCTCGCGTTCGGTGGGGGCGGGCAGGGCCACCACCTCGCAGACGCGCGGGTTCATCGCCGCGGTGATGCGGCTGATGGTGCCGCCCTTGCCCGCGGCGTCGCGGCCTTCGAAGATCACCACCATCTTGTAGCCGGTGGCCTTGATCCATTCCTGCATCTTGACCAGTTCGATCTGGAGCCGTTTCAATTCGGCCTCATAGGTCTTGTTCTTGATCTTCGGCTGAGATGTGCGTGCCATGCTGTCCCCCGTGGCTTGGCTGGCGCAGGGCTTTTGCCCCGTCTTCGGCTTGTCATGGTTACAACACATAGCGAAAAGGCTTCGATTCGCCACGTTTCCTCCGGCGCCGGGCCGTGGCGGCGGGTGGAGGTCCGCCCCGCGGCCCTTCGCCGCCTGCCGCGCAAGAGGGGCGGGGGCCTGGTGCGGATCATGCGGTTTTGGGGACGCGGCAGATCAGGTCGCCACCCTTGCGGGGCGGCTGCGGGGCGCGGCCAGACCGCCCCGGCTGACCTGATCTGATATGCTGATGTAAAACGAGAAAACTGCGGCCAGCATGTCCAATAGTCCGGAATTCCGGACTATTGGTATTCCGGACTTCCGGAAACACAGACGTGCCGTTTGCGGACCGCTTCGCCGAAGCCGAAACCGGCCCAGACCAACCCAGACCGTCCCAATCTGGCCCGGACCGTCCAAATCCGGCCGGGCTGGCCGGTCTCGACCGGGATCCTGGCGCAGCGCGCCACCCGGCTTGCGCCTGCGCCTGAAGCATATGGCCAGGCGCCGCAATCCGGACGATGTCGCCTGGAAACAGCCCTTTGATTGGCGCCGATACTGTCAGGACCAGGGCAGTCAGGGTCCACACCCATCAGTCCCGCCCATCAGTCCCGCCCGTCGGCAATGCCGGGGCGCAGGCCGGGGCGGGGTTGCGCCGGGGCGCGGCAGCACGCAGATTGTGGCCATGAGACATGCCCTTGCCGTTCTGGCCACCGCCCTGATCTTCGCCTTTCCTCCTGCTGCGCCGGCAGACCCGCGCCTCGGCCTGCCGATCGACTGCACCCTGGGCGAAGACTGCTTCCTGATGAACTATGTCGACCGCGACCCCGGGCCGGGCGCCGAGGATTTCACCTGCGGTCCGGCGAGCTACGACGGCCACGACGGCACCGATTTCGCCCTGCCCTCCCTCGCGGCGATGGAGCGCGGCGTGGCGGTGCTGGCCGCCGCCCCGGGCCTGGTGCGCGCCACCCGCGACGGGATGCCGGACCTCGGGTTGCACGGCACGCCCGAAGACCGGATCGCCGGCCGGGAATGCGGCAACGGGGTGGTCATCGACCATGGCGACGGCTGGGAAACGCAGTATTGCCATTTGCGCGAGGGCAGCATCTCGGTGCGCGAGGGCGACAGGGTGACGGCGGGTGCGCCGCTCGGGCAGGTGGGGTTCTCGGGGATGACCGAATTTCCCCATGTCCACCTCGCGGTGCGGCACGAGGGGGTGGTGGTGGACCCGTTCGACACCGCAAGCGAGCGGGTGTGCGGCTCGGGCGACAGGTCTGAAAACGCGCTCTGGAATGTCCCGCTCGGGTATCTCGCCGGCGGTATCGTCGCCGTTGGCGCCTTTACCGGGGTGCCCGATTACGAGGCCATCAAGGCGGGCAAGGCACATATGCCCGCGCTCGGGCCAGATGCCCCCGCGCTGGTGGGCTGGGTGCTTCTCAACAACGGCCGGGCGGGAGATACGGTCACGATCACCCTCAGCGCGCCCGACGGAAGCGTCTGGCACCGCCACGAAGATGTGCTCGGGAAGAAACTGGCGCTGGCGATGCGCGCGTCCGGCCGCAAGCGTCCGGCGGACGGCTGGGAGCCCGGAACCTGGACGGTCCGGGCCGTGGTCGCGCGCGAAGGCACGGTGCTCGGGGCCGCCGAAACCGAAGTGCGCGTGGGCAAATAGCGCAGGGCTGCCGCGCGGCAGCCCTGAGCAGGCCGCACGCGGCGCGGGGCGCGCTGGCCGGTGTTGCGTCCGCCTTCGCCCCTCTCTACCCCGGGGGCCGTTTCCGGCCGCTTCGCTTGACACACCGGCCCGGGGGACGCATATCCAACCGGACAAGACAGGTGCGCCCGATGTTCATCCAGACCGAATCCACGCCGAACCCGGCGACGCTGAAATTCCTTCCCGGCCGGACCGTGCTCGACGCAGGCTCCGCCGATTTTCCGACCGCCGAAGCCGCCGCCAACGCGCCGCTCGCGCGCCGGATCTTCGAGGTCGACGGGGTGACGGGGGTGTTTTTCGGCACGGATTTCGTGACCGTCACCAAGGCCGACGCCGTGGCCTGGGAGCACATCAAACCCGCGATTCTCGGTGCGATCGTGGAGCATTTCCAGTCCGGCGAGCCGGCGGTCGCGGGGCCGGTCGCGGGCGGCCACCGTCCTGTTGACGCGGAAAACGCCGAGCTGATCGGCCAGATTCAGGAGCTGCTCGATACCCGCGTGCGCCCCGCCGTCGCACAGGACGGCGGCGACATCATCTTCCACGGTTTCGATCGCGGTGTCGTCTATCTGCACCTGCAAGGCGCCTGCGCGGGCTGCCCCTCGTCGACATTGACCCTGAAGATGGGCATCGAAAACCTGCTCAAGCATTTTCTGCCGGAAGTGATCGAGGTGCGCGCCATTGCGCCCTGATCCGGTCGTTCTGGGCTTCGACACGTCGGCCGCGCATTGCGCGGCCGCTTTGCTTGCGGGCGGAGACATCGTCGCCGCGCGGGTCGAGGAGATGCAACGCGGCCAGGCCGAACGGCTGATGCCGCTGCTCGAAGAACTGCTCAGCGAAGCCGGGTGCGGCTGGGCCGATCTTGACGCGCTGGGCGTGGGCATCGGCCCGGGCAATTTCACCGGCATCCGCATCGCCGTCGCCGCCGCCCGCGGCCTCGCGCTGGGGCTCGGAAAGCCCGCGATCGGCGTCGACGGGTTCGAGGCCCGCAGCTTCGGCAAAACCCCACCGTTCGCCTGCCTCGTCCCGGCCCCGCGCGGCGCGGTCTACCGGGTGGAGATGCACGAAACCGGGGCCTCAGACCCGGTGCTCCAGCCCCGCCCTGACGCCGCGCTCGGGCTCACCGTCCTGCCCGAGCCCCCAGTGGCCACCCAGGTGGAAAACATCGCCCGCGCCGCGGCCTGCCGCTGCCACGTCCCGCAGCCCCGCCCGGCGCCGCTCTACCTGCGCGCCGCCGACGCCGCCCCGCCGCGCGATCCGGCCCCGGTCATCCTGCCATGACCCCGCCGGAGAGCAGCCCGGCCCTGACCCCGCAGGACATGGCCGCCCTCTACGCCCGCGCCTTCCCCGCCAGCCGCCCGTGGTCCGCCGCCGAGATCGCCGCGCTCACCGCCCCACCCGGCTTCGCCACCTGTGCCGAAACCGGCTTCGCCCTCGGTCGCAGCGTGGCCGGTGAGGCCGAACTGATCACCATCGCGGTCGACCCCGCCGCCCGCCGCAAAGGCACCGGCCGCGCCCTGCTCGACGCCTTCCACGCGCTGGCCCGCGCCCGGGGCGCCGCAACCGCCTTCCTTGAAGTCGCCGAAGACAATGCCCCCGCCCGCGCCCTCTACCGCGCCGCCGGCTGGCGCGAGACCGGCCGCCGCCGCGGCTATTACCAACGCCCGACCGGCCCGGTCGACGCCATCACCATGGCCCGCCCGCTCCCCTGACCTGCTCCTTTTTCCTGGCCCAAATACTCAAACCCGGCGCCACCGCCCCCGCGACGCGGCCTGCACCCCCGGCAAAACCGGGGGACACAGGCCTGCCCCGCCCCGAATCCCTGGACATATCAAGGCCATTGCACCAATACCGACCCCATGCAGATCTACCTCCCCATTGCCGAAGTCTCGGTCAACGCCTTCCTGCTCCTCGGTCTCGGGGGGCTTGTCGGGGTGCTTTCGGGCATCTTCGGTGTCGGCGGCGGCTTTCTGATGACGCCCCTGCTGTTCATGATCGGCATCCCGCCTGCGGTGGCGGTCGCGACCGAAGCCAACCAGATCGTCGCTTCTTCCTTCTCCGGGGTGCTCGCGCATCTCAAACGCCGGACGGTCGACATCAAGATGGGGATCGTGTTGCAGATCGGCGGGCTGATCGGCGCGACGCTGGGGATCCAGCTGTTCAACTGGCTGAAAGCCATGGGCCAGGTCGATCTGCTGGTGAAACTTTCCTATGTGGTCTTTCTCAGCATCGTCGGCGCGCTGATGTTCATCGAATCGCTGCGTGCGATCCTGAAATCGCGCAGCGGCGCGCCACCCCCCACAAGGCGCAAACACACTTGGGTGCACAACCTGCCGTTCAAGATGAAATTCCGCGCCTCCGGCCTCTATATCTCGGCCATCCCGCCGATCATGGTGGGGGTCATGGTCGGTATCCTCGCTGCGATCATGGGCGTCGGCGGCGGCTTCATCATGGTCCCGGCGATGATCTACATCCTCGGCATGCCGACCAAGGTGGTGGTGGGCACCTCGCTGTTCCAGATCATCCTCACCACCGCCTACACCACGATGATGCATGCGACCACCAACTACACCGTCGACGTGGCGCTCGCGGTGCTGTTGCTGGTCGGCGGCGTCATCGGCGCACAGGTCGGCACCCGCATCGGGGTGAGGCTCAAGGCCGAACAGCTGCGGATATTGCTGGCAATGATGGTGCTTGCGGTCTGCATCAAGCTCGGGCTCGATCTGCTGATCGAACCCGCCGAGCTCTATGAAATCGGCGCGGGGGGGCATTGAGATGAACCGCCTGTTCGCGTTTCTGAGCTTCATCGCCTTGCTTTGCCTTCCGGCGCGGGCGCCCGCGGAAGAAATCGTCGCCGGGCTCAGCCAGAACGTGGTCTCGATCACCGCGACCTTCGTCGGCTCCGAGATTCTCGTCTTCGGCGCGGTCAAGCGCGAAGCCCCCGCGCCCGCGGGCGAGCTTGGCGTGGTCGTGGTGGTCGAGGGTCCGTCGCATCCGATCACCGTGCGCCGCAAGGCGCGCCGGGCGGGGATCTGGGTCAATACCGACAGCGTCGAGGTCGACCGCGCCCCCTCGTTCTACGCCATTTCCACCTCTGCTCCCTTCGCGGAGGTCATCGGCGAGAACGCCGACCGCGCCATGCATGTCTCGATCCCGGAATCGATCCGCATCTTCTCCTCGGAGGATGTGGAAGACCCGGAGGCTTTCGCCGAAGCGGTGATCCGCATCCGCAAGAAATCCGGGCTCTACAAGATCGACGAAGGTAATGTCACCGTGACCGACGGCACCCTGTTCGACACCCGCATCGAACTGCCCGCGAACCTGACCGAAGGGGCCTACAAGACGCGGATCTTTCTCACCCGGGGCGGCGAGGTGGTCTCGCAATACGCCACCGAGATCGACGTGCGCAAGGTCGGTCTCGAACGCTGGCTCTACAACCTGGCCCATGAACAGGCGCTGCTCTATGGGCTGATGTCGCTTGCCATCGCCGTGGCGGCGGGCTGGGGCGCCTCGGCCTTCTTCCGGATGGTGCTGCGGAACTGAATTTGCGGGCAAATCTTTGGGGCAGGGTCTTCTGCCCGTGTCTTCCCCGGTGGCCGTCAGACCCGTCTGAGGCGGATCACCACGTCGATCCTGGAAATCTCGGTGCCTTCGGGAGCCGGCGGCAGGTTTGACACCGTTACCTCGCCCGAAGACCCGCCATGACCGGCATCCGCCAGCTCGCCGGTATCTTCGCAGTAGAAATGCGCATGGTTCGACACGTCGGTGTCGAAATAGCTGCGTGTGCCGTTCACGGTGATTTCGCGCAGAAGTCCCGCTTGCGAAAACACCTTGAGCGTATTGTATATCGTGGCCAGCGCAACCTTCCCGCCGCTTTCGCGCACCGCTTCGTAAAGGCTTTCGGCAGTCACATGACGGTGTTTCCCATCGCCCGCCAGAAGCCCGGCGATCAGCAGCCGCTGCCGGGTCAGGCGTACACCGGCCTTGTTGAGCCAGGCTGCGCTCCGGTGTTTTGCATCCCTGCCGGTCATTTTGTTTCAGTCTTGTTCCAGTTCAATGCGCTGGTACCGGACGATAAGGGGCAAGGCCCGGTTTTTCAAACCTTTTCCCGCACCGCGGTCAGGCATCCCGCCCTTGCCGCGCCCTTGCCGCGCCCTTGCCCCGGCCCGCCCCCCGGGTGTACGCTCGCCCAAACTCCCCGGCAAGAAAGGCTGCGACGCCCCAATGGCAGATTATCCCACCCGTTTCACCAAGGAAGACCTGCTGAAATGCGCCGCCGGCGAGCTCTTCGGCCCCGGCAACGCCCAACTGCCCGCCCCCCCGATGCTGATGATGGACCGGATCACCGGGATTTCCGGCGACGGCGGCAAGCACGGCAAGGGCCATGTGGTGGCCGAATTCGACATCGTGCCGGATCTGTGGTTCTTCGACTGCCACTTCCCCGGCAACCCGATCATGCCCGGCTGCCTTGGCCTCGACGGGCTCTGGCAACTCACCGGCTTCAATCTCGGCTGGCGCGGCTGGCAGGGGCGCGGCTACGCCCTTGGCGTGGGCGACGTGAAGCTCAAGGGCATGGTGCGGCCCGACCGCAAGATGCTGACCTATTACGTGGATTTTACCAAGGCCGTGCAAACCCGCCGCCTGACCATGGGCGTGGCTGACGGGATCGTCGAAGCCGACGGTGAGGTGATCTACGAGGTTTCAGACATGAAAGTGGCCCTCAGCGCAAGCTGACGGGGGCGCGCGGCCTTGCCGGCATGGCGCGGACAGGCCAGCAGGGCCGAAACCGCGGCGCCGGGCTCTCCCGTTTGCGGCAAGCCCATGCGCCTGTCCGGCTGCCCAACGCTTGCCCAAACCGGGGGCACCGCGCGAGCGCGCCCCTTTTCCCTGGCAAAAAAACTCACACGACCAAAGCCGCGTCATTGCCTGGCCGTTGTTCGTCAACGGGAGCGGCAACCCGGCCCCGGCCCGCCCGCCGCCGCTCTGCAAAAGGGCCGGTCCCGGGGCCGGCCCTTTGCGCGAAAACCTGCAACGCTCAGTCCGCGGTGAGCAGTGGCGGCTTTTTCTTCGAGCCGATGCGGGTTTTCGGCGCTTCGATAACCAGGTCGATCCTGCCGTCCTTCACACCCACCCGGACGATGCCGCCCTTGGTGAGCTTGCCGAACAAAAGCTCCTCGGCGAGTGGCTTCTTGACATGTGTCTGTATCGCCCGGCCCAGCGGGCGCGCGCCCATCTTGTCGTCATAGCCTCTGTCGGCCAGCCATTCGGCGGCCTCCCTGGACAGCTCGATGGTCACCCCGCGGTCGAGCAGCTGCGCTTCGAGCTGCAACACGAATTTCTCGACCACCTGAAGGATCACCTCGCGGCCCAGCGGCGCGAAGGTGATCACCGCGTCGAGCCGGTTGCGGAATTCCGGCGAGAAGGTGCGTTCGATGGCGGCGGTGTCCTCGCCCTCGCGGCGCGACCGGCCGAAGCCGATGGCCTCCTTCGCCTGTTCCTGGGCGCCGGCGTTCGAGGTCATGATCAGCACCACATTGCGGAAACTCACTGTCCGGCCGTTGTGGTCGGTCAGTTCGCCATGGTCCATCACCTGAAGCAGGATGTTGAACACATCCGGGTGGGCCTTTTCGATCTCGTCGAGCAGCAGCACGCAATGCGGGTGCTGGTCGACGCCATCGGTGAGCAGCCCGCCCTGGTCGAAGCCGACATAGCCCGGCGGCGCGCCGATCAGCCGCGAGACCGCGTGTTTCTCCATGTATTCCGACATGTCGAAGCGCAGCAGTTCGACGCCGAGATTGTCGGCGAGCTGTTTGGCGACTTCGGTCTTGCCGACGCCGGTGGGGCCGGCGAACAGATAGTTGCCGATCGGCTTTTCCGGCTCGCGCAGCCCCGCGCGGGCCAGTTTGATCGAGGAAGCCAGCGCTTCGATGGCCTTGTCCTGACCGAAGACCACGCGTTTCAGCGCGCCTTCCAGATCGCGCAGGGTTTCGGCATCGTCCTTCGAAACATTCTTCGGCGGGATCCGGGCGATCCGCGCCACCACGGCCTCGATGTCCTTGACCCCGATCGACTTCTTGCGTTTCGACGCCGCCAGCAGGTGCTGGGCGGCACCGGCCTCGTCGATCACGTCGATGGCGCTGTCGGGCAGCTTGCGGTCGCTGATATAACGTGCCGATAGCTCGACCGCGGCCTTGAGCGCCTCGTTGGTATATCTGATCCTGTGATGCTCCTCGAAATGCGGCTTCAGCCCGCGCAGGATCTTCACCGTGTCGTCCACCGAGGGTTCCTTGATGTCGATCTTCTGGAACCGGCGGCTGAGCGCACGGTCCTTCTCGAAATGCTGGCGGTACTCCTTGTAGGTGGTGGAGCCCATGGTGCGCAGCTTGCCGCTTTGCAGCGACGGTTTCAGCAGATTTGACGCATCCATCGCGCCGCCGGAGGTGGCGCCGGCGCCGATCACGGTGTGGATCTCGTCGATGAACAGCACCGCGTCCGGGTGGGCTTCGAGCTCCGAGACCACGGCCTTCAGCCGTTCCTCGAAATCGCCGCGGTAGCGGGTGCCGGCCAGCAGCGCGCCCATGTCGAGGGCGAAAATCGTCGAGTCGGCCAGCACTTCGGGCACCTGTTCCTCGACGATCTTCCACGCCAGCCCTTCGGCGATGGCGGTCTTGCCGACGCCGGGGTCGCCCACCAGCAGCGGGTTGTTCTTGCGGCGGCGGCAAAGCACCTGAATGCAGCGCTCGACCTCCTCGTCGCGTCCGATCAGCGGGTCGATATGGCCCTCCCGCGCCTTGGCGTTGAGATCGACGCAGTATTTCGCCAGCGCGGTTTCGCCCTGGGGGTCGCCCGTTTCGGCTTCGGCGATCTCTTCGTCGAACGCGGGCGTGCCGGTCACCGGGCGGGATTCGCTGAAAGAGGGGTCTTTCGCCACGCCATGGGCGATGAAATTCACCGCGTCGTAGCGGGTCATGTCGCGTTCCTGGAGGAAATAGGCGGCGTTTGATTCGCGCTCGGCGAAGATCGCCACCAGCACGTTGGCGCCGGTCACCTCGGTGCGGCCCGACGATTGCACATGGATCGCGGCGCGCTGGATCACCCGCTGAAAGGCGGCGGTTGGCACCGCTTCGGAGCCTTCGATATTGGTCTCCAGCGTGGAAAGATCCTCACCGATGTATTTCAACAGCGCAGCGCGCAGGTCTTCGAGGTCCACGCTGCACGCCCGCATCACCCGCGCTGCATCCGGCTCGTCGATCAGGGCGAGCAGGAAGTGTTCGAGCGTGGCGAGTTCGTGGCGGCGTTCGTTGGCATGGGCCAGAGCGGCATGGATCGCCTGTTCCAGCGTCGTCGAAAAGGATGGCATGTGTTCCCTCCTTCATGGGATCTCGTGGCGCAAGCGCCCCGTCATGGGATCTTGTGGCGCAAGCGCCTTCAGGACACCCGCACGTTACGCCTAAAGTTCGGTCTTCGCGGCGCGTCTTCAAGGCCTTTTTGCGAAAATGCCGCCACGGGTTTCCGTGGGGCGCGGGATTTGCGGGGGTTCCCGCCGTTTGATGCAAAGCCGTGGACCACATCCTTCCCCTGCGCTATCAGATTCTGAACACAGGAGGAGCCCAGATGTCCGGTCACGGCCGCCCGATCCCGATGACATCCCGCCCGGCCGGTCCGCTTCGCGGCGAGGCGCGGGTGCCGGGCGACAAGTCGATCAGCCACCGGGCGCTGATTCTCGCCGCCCTCAGTGTCGGCGAAAGCCGCATCACCGGGCTGCTCGAGGGTGAAGACGTTCTGCGCACGGCGGACGCGATGCGCGCCTTCGGGGCCGGGGTGGTGCGCGAGGGGCCGGGCGCATGGCGGGTTCGTGGCGTCGGGGTCGGCGGTTTGCGCGAACCTGAAGACGTGATCGACTGCGGCAATTCCGGCACCGGGGTGCGGCTGATCATCGGCGCGATGGCGACCAGCCCGATCAGCGCCACCTTCACCGGCGACGCCTCGCTGCGGTCGCGCCCGATGGCGCGGATCACCGAACCGATGGCGCTGTTCGGTGCCGAGGCCCATGGGCGGTCCGGCGGGCGGCTGCCGATGACCGTGACCGGCAGCGCCGCGCCGGTGCCGGTGCGCTACACCACGCCGGTGCCCTCGGCGCAGGTCAAATCCGCGGTGCTGCTGGCGGGGCTCAACGCCCCCGGCCAGACCGTGGTGACCGAGCGCGAGGCCACCCGCGACCATACCGAGCGGATGCTGGCGGGGTTCGGCGCCGAGGTGACGGTGGAAGAGGGGCCGGACGGTCGGGTGATTGCCCTCACCGGCCGGCCGGAGCTGGTGGCGCAGGAGATCGCCGTGCCGCGCGACCCGTCTTCGGCCGCCTTCCCGGTGGCGGCGGCGCTGATCGTCGAGGGGTCGGATGTGCGGGTGCCGGGTATCGGCCTCAACCCGACCCGCGCCGGGCTGTTCGACACCCTGCGTGAGATGGGCGCCGATCTCGCCTATGAGAACCCGCGCGAAGAAGGCGGCGAGCCGGTGGCCGATCTGCGCGCCCGCTATTCGCCCGAGATGCACGGCATCCGGGTGCCGCCGGAGCGCGCCGCCTCGATGATCGACGAATATCCGGTGCTTGCGGTGGTGGCGGGTTTCGCTACCGGCAAGACCGAGATGGCCGGGGTGAAGGAGCTTCGGGTGAAGGAGAGCGACCGGATCGACGCCATGGCCCGAGGGCTCGAGGCCAACGGGGTCCGCGTCGAAGAGGGCGAGGATTTCCTCGTGGTGCAGGGGATGGGACCGGCGGGAATGCCCGGCGGCGGCACCGCGGCGGCGCGGCTCGACCACCGCATCGCCATGAGTTTCCTGGTGGCGGGGCTTGCCGCGCAGGCGCCCGTGAGCATCGACGACGGCGCGCCGATCGCCACCAGCTTCCCCGGGTTTGAGGCGCTGATGACCGGGCTCGGTGCCCGGATCGAACGGGCAAACCGGTGACGGGAGGCCCCGGATCATGAGCTTGCGCCGCGTCACACCCGGCTGGGTGCTGCTGATTGCCTGCATCATCGCCACCCTGAGCGCGCTGGTGACGATGCGGCTGTGGACCATCCCCGCGCTCAGGGCGGCCACCGGCGGGCTCGACGTGTTCGACGTGCTGATACAGGGCTATTCGCCGGATTACGTCGCGCTCTATCTCGACGTGCTGCCGGACGCGGCGCGTGACCTCCAGCTCGGGGCGCACCGCGCGCTCGACACGCTGTTCGTCGCGGGTTTCACCGCCACGCTCTCGGTGGCCTCCTATCTGCTGGCGCGGCGCTGGAACCTGGTGCTGGCGCTGTCGCTCGGGGTGATCCCGCTGTTCTATTTCGCTTTCGAGATGCTGGAGAACGCACAGGTCGCGGTGATCCTCACCCATCCCGGCCCGCATCCCGCCATGGCGGCGGCGGCGAGCCGGTTCACGGTGCTGAAGGCCCAGGCGCTGGTCTTCGCCCTGTCGGCGGTATTGTTCCTGATTTCGGCGCGTTCGTTCGAACTTGCCTTTGCTCCGGAGGAAAAACGATGAGTTTCACGGTTGCAATCGACGGCCCGGCGGCCGCTGGCAAGGGAACGATCTCCAAAGCGGTGGCGGCGCATTTCGGCTTTGCCCATCTCGACACCGGGCTGCTGTATCGCGCTGTCGGGGCAAAGGTGCTGGCGGGGGCCGATCCGCTGGAGGCGGCGCGCGGGCTCACGGCGGAAGATCTTGAGGCCGAGGGCCTGCGCCGTCCTGAAGTGGCCCAGGCCGCGAGCCGGGTGGCGGTGGAGCCGGAGGTGCGCGCAGCACTGGTGGATTTCCAGCGTGCTTTCGCGCGGCGCGCCGGGGGCGCGGTGCTCGACGGGCGTGACATCGGCACCGTGATCTGCCCCGAGGCGCCCGCCAAGCTCTACATCACCGCCAGCGCCGAGGTCCGTGCCGAACGGCGGTTCCGCGAATTGGCGGCGCGCGGCCATGCGACCGACCTTGCCACCGTGCTCGAAGATGTGCGCGCCCGCGATGCCCGCGACAGCGAACGCGCCACGGCGCCCTTGAAGCCGGCCGATGACGCGGTGGTGATCGACACCTCCACCCTCTCCATCGAACAGGCGGTGGCGGCGGCACTGGCGGCGGTGGACGCGCGACGGTAGCGGCGCCACAACCCGCAAGAAACGGGTCGCCCGCCCGGGGGCTTGTGTGCCACAGCCTCAAAAGCCCCACAGGAGAGCGCCCGATGTCCGCCCGTCCGCCTGAACCGCCCGCGTCACCGGAAGGCCAGTACCACTACCAGGTGATCCGCCGCGCCATCGCGGCGATCGACGCCGGCGGCCCGCGCCAGTCGCTCGAAGAGATCGCGGCCGCCGTCAACATGAGCCCGGCGCATTTCCAGCGCGTCTTCTCCGCCTGGGTGGGCGTCTCCCCCAAACGCTACACCCAGTTCCTTGCGCTTGACCACGCCAGACAACTGCTCGCCCGGCGCTTCACCACGCTGGAGGCCGCCGACAGGGTGGGCCTCTCCGGCACCAGCCGGCTGCACGATCTGTTCCTGCGCTGGGAGGCGATGAGCCCCGGCGACTATGCCCGTCGCGGCGCGGGGCTCACCATCCGCTGGGGCTGGTTCGACAGCCCCTTCGGCCCCGCCCTCGCCATGGCCACGACCCGCGGCCTCTGCGGCCTCGCCTTCGCTGCCGAAACCGGCCCCGAAGCGGCGATGGCCGACATGCGGGCGCGCTGGCCGAAAGCGGGCTACAGCGAAGACCCGGCGGCGCTGAAACCGCTGATCGACGCGCTCTTCGGCCAGAAGGGTGAGGCGCGGCTGCACCTGATCGGCGCGCCGTTCCAGATCAAGGTCTGGGAAGCGCTGATCTCGATCCCCACCGGCCATGTCACCACCTATTCCGAAATCGCCTCCGCCATCGACCGCCCCAGGGCGGTGCGGGCCGTCGGCACCGCCGTGGGCCGCAACCCGGTGAGCTGGATCATCCCCTGCCACCGCGTCTTGCGAAAGTCCGGCGGGCCCGGCGGCTACCACTGGGGCCTGCCGGTCAAACGCGCCCTCCTCGCCTGGGAAGCCGCCCGCGCTGACAGCTGATCCGAAGAATCCATCGTCCTTTTCCTGGCAACAATACGCCGGGGGTCCGGGGGCTGGCCCCCAGCCCGCAGGTCCAACAACCTCAAAATCAAGCGGTTTTTCGCGGAAACAGTGTGTTGCCCAATATCCACACTGGTGCATCGGTGAAATACCTCTAGGATACGCCCCAGGAATCTGCCCAATCCCCCTGGAGGTATCCATGCACAGATCCAAGACACTTCTTGTCCTGCCCCTAGCCGCGCTTCTTACGCTTACCGCCTGCACCGAGACCGGTCCGCGCCAGAATACAGGTGCCGCTGCCGGCGCAGTTGCCGGCGGGATCCTCGGCGGGCTGGTGTCCGGTCGCCCGGGCGGTGTCGCGGTCGGTGCCGTGGGCGGCGCGCTGGTCGGCGGGGCCATCGGCCAGCAACTCGACAAGCAGGCGGGCGAATTGCGCTCGGGCTTCGGCGATTCGCGTATCGGCGTCGTCAACACCGGCAATTCGCTGGTCGTGACCATGCCGCAGGACATTCTCTTCGCCACCGACAGTGCCCGGCTGACCGGCACCCTGCGCGCCGATCTCGCGGTGCTGGCGGCGAGTCTGAAGAAATACCCCAACAGCTCTGTCCAGGTGATCGGCCATACCGACAATCAGGGCGCAGCCGGCTATAACCTCAACCTGTCGCGCAAGCGCGCCGCGGCGGTGAGCACCGTGCTGCTCAACCACGGGGTCTCGCCCTATCGTGTGACCTCGATCGGCCGTGGTGAAGACCAGCCGGTGGCCTCGAACCTCACCCCCGAGGGACGGGCGCGGAACCGCAGGGTCGAGATCATCATCATCCCGAACTGACACCGGGCAGGGGGCCTTGCCCCCTTTTCCCTTTTGCGAAATCTGATGCCGCCGCCCGGGGCCTTCCCGGGCGGCGGTTTCGTCTGACAGCCGTCTGGACCCTGCAATCTGGCAGGCACGTGTTCCTGTGAAGACTGTCGCCCGCTGGTGCTGCCCCCGGACCCCCGGAGTATTTCGGCCAAGAAAAAGGGAGAACGGGGGGATACGGGGCGTGAGCGCAAGGGCACGCGCGTTTCAGGGAGGTGCCACAGCCGGATCCGGGCGTTCTTGCCCGCAAGCCCCGCATTTTCGGGCGTCTGCGCGAGGCCTCGGGCCGGACGGGGTGATCGACGATGCGGTGGGGCTCCGGGTCTGTGAATGCCACGGGCTGTCGGCCTGTCGCTGTCCGCCGTTTTGCGCGGTGTTACCGGCCTCGACGCAGGAGGTCTCGGCGGTGCTGCGGATCTGCCATGAGGAGGGCGGGCCGCCAGTACCGCGCGGCGCGGGGATTTCGCTCGCGGCGGGGCGCTGGGACGCTGGCTGGATGCGATCATCGTCAACACCTCTGGCGGCGGCACCACGGTGAGGGATTTCGGCGACATGTTCCGAAATGGCCCGCTGGCGGCCGATGCAGCGAAGGTTTCGAAGCTTGCCCGCGGCGTGACCGGGTTTCTGGCGGAGATCGGGGTTCCCGGGGCCGATATGGGGCTGCGGGTGGCCTGTCACACCGGCCTGTCACACCGGCCTGTCACGCGGGCCTTTTCGCTGCACCATGGCCAGAAGGTGAAGGACGCCCCCAGGACGCAGTCGCGGCGCGCCGGGTTCGAGGTGGTGGAGCCGGCGGAGGCGCATCTGTGCTGCGGCCCGGCGGGCCGAAACCGGCGAAATCCGGGCAAGGGCAGGGGCAGCGATCCGGCTTTGCTTTGCAAGCCATTGATTGCCAAAAGTATTCCAGATCGCCATCAGTGGGGTGGCGCGCAACAAAAGGGGGCGCCTGCGGTCTTCCGGCCCCCGCTGACCGGCCCGAACCCGCTCCTTTCATTCGCGTTCCGCCACATTGTTGCCCAATCGCTCTGATACGTCCGGACACGTTCGATCGGTGGAGGAATCCCGGGCATGTTCAGATTTCAGCTCTTCGTTGCGGCCATGTTCATGGCTGCCGCACCTGGGTTTGCGGGCTCGGAGCTGGAGAGCCTTGACACCGCCGATGCCAGCCGGGGCTGGGAAGGCATCGGTCTGCTGGACGTTGCGGGCGGGCGTTTGTGCACCGGGTCGCTCATCGCCGACAACCTTGTGCTGACCGCGGGGCATTGCGTCTTCGACCGCAACACCGGGCATCTGGCGGCTCCTGACAAGATCCGGTTCATGCCCGGCTGGCGGAGCGGGCGCGCGGCCGCCTACCGTGGCGCGCGCCGCCTGGCGGTGCATCCGCGCTATGTCGAAGACAGCGAGCAGCGCTCTTACGACCTCGCCCTGATCGAACTGGATCAACCGATCCACAACGGCTCCGTCACCCCCTTTGCCACGGGCAGCCAATTGCTGCCGAACCAGAAGGTCGGCGTGATTTCCTATGCCTTCGACCGGTCCGAGTCGCCTTCGATCGAGCCCGAATGCAAGGTGCTTGGCCATGCCAACGGGGCGCCGGTGCTCGATTGCGACGTGGATTTCGGCTCCTCCGGCGCGCCGGTCTTCGACCTCAGCGGCGATGAGCCGCGCATCGTTTCGGTGGTGTCGGCAAAGGGCGAACTGGGTGACCAGAAGATCTCGATCGGGACCAACCTGGAGCAACCGCTGGCCGAATTGCGGGCGTTTCTGGGGCAGAGCGCCTATTCCGGAACCGGGCCTGCGGGCAGTGCCTCCCGGGTCGGGATTGTGTCCACGGGGTCGAAATCCGTGCGCCCGCCCGGATCTTCGCCCGGGTCTTGACGCGCCGCAAACCGATCCTATCTGATGAGCACGGACGCCGAAGCCCGGGTCCGGCCACCGCCCGTCCCTGAGGGAGGGCATTACCTTGTTGTCGCTCAATGGAGGATGACCCATGCGCAATTTCGACCTTTCGCCGCTCTTCCGTGCCACTGTCGGTTTCGACCAGCTTGCCGAGATGATGGACCGGGTATTCGAAAAAGACGTGAGCCGCGAGAGCTACCCCCCTTACAATATCGAGAAGACCGGTGACGATTCCTGGCGCATTACCGTCGCCGTTGCCGGTTTCACCGAGGCCGAGCTTGGCGTCGAGGTGAAGGAACACGAGTTGGTGATCTCGGCTCGCAAGGCGGGCGAGGATGCGGCGCGCAAATATCTGCACCGCGGCATTGCCACCCGCGCCTTCGAGCGCCGGTTCCAGCTGGCCGAGCATGTCCGGGTGACCGGTGCGCTGCATGAAACCGGCCTTCTGCATGTGGACCTTGTGCGCGAAGTGCCCGAGGCGCTGAAGCCGCGCCGGATCGAGATTGCCTCGCCGGAAGGTATCGAAACCAGAGCCATCGAGGCCTGATCCCGCCGCAAGCTGACATCATCTGACACGACCCCGGGCGCGGGATGCCCACGCCCGGGTTTTCTGCCTTCAGCTTTCAGGCGCAGGCCGCATACCAGGGCCTCAGCATCTGACGCACCGTGCGGCGGATCAGTACCTCCGGGCTGGCCGGGTCTTCGCCCGCCTCCAGCACCTCTTCGACCAGCGGCGCGCCGAGATACTGGCAGAGCAGCCCGAGCGGCGGCCTGGTTCTGGCAAGGCGCTCTTCCAGCGCCCTGACCGCCGCCCTGGCCTCCGGCGTGGGCCAGAAGTAACGGATGCGGTCGGCGAGCCCGTAGTGACGCTGGAGCTTCATGCTTGCCGCATCGCCGTGAATATGGCCTGTCCAGACACCGGGGTCGGCCAGCATCAGTTTTTCCATCACCGCGTAAAGCTCGCGGGCGCCGCCGTCGATCTCGCAGGCCGCGAGTTCCAGCCCGTAGAGCGCGGAGCGCAGCGCGAAGGTGAGACAGGGCCCCACCTTGAGAATGGCAAAGCCGTCGTCCACCAGCGCCTTCAGCGCCGCGGGCGTCTGGTAATCGGTCGAATGGGCCTCGTAGACCAGGCCGCCAAGACTGCCCCGCGCCGCGACCAGCGCTTCGGCGCGCGCCGGATCATAGAGCACCACGCTCATCTGCGCGCTTTCGACCCGGGGCTGCACGACAATGGCAATGACGCGGCCGAAAGCGCCGGAAAGCCCGGCGGCCCCGAACACGCGTTTGTGCACCGCGAAGGTCTCGCGCACCGCCTCCGGCTTCGTCGGCTCCAGGTCGGTCAGTTCCTGATGCGCGCCGCCGGGGGGCGGGATCTCGGTGCCGATGATATAGACCGCCTCCCGGCTCACCGCTTCGGCCACCTCCGCGAGCGCCACCGCCCGCGCGGCGGTGGTCTCGTCGTCGAGCGCCACGGGTTCGCCCTTGCAGCCCATCGAGCAATCGAGATGCAGCTTGCGGATGCCCGCCTCGGCATAGGCGCGCATCATCAGCCGGGCTTCGTCCATCGCCGCTTCGGCGGGCAGGTGGGTCCAGGGGTTGGGGCCGAGATGGTCGCCGCCGATGATCAGCCGGTCCTGCGGAAAGCCCACCGTTTCGGCGATCCCCTGCACCATGCGCACGAAATCCGCGGGCGTCATGCCGGTATAGCCGCCCCGGTGGTTGACCTGGTTGCAGGTGCATTCGATCAGCCCGGGCTGGCCCTGTGCCTTCGCCTCCTCCAGCGTGGCGGCGATCACCACCGGGTGGGCGGTGCAGACCGAAACGATGCCGCGCAGCCCGCGGCCGAGCGTGCGGAGCCTGTCAGGCATGTGTCCCCTCCCTGTGCTTGTCGGCAAAGGCCCGGACGGTTGCGAGATGTTCGGCGCCTTCCATCGGCCCGCGTTTCATCACCGCGAGCGCCCCGGCGGCGGCGGCGAGGCGAAGGCATTCTGCCGGACTCTCGCCTGCCTTCCACAGCGTCACAAAGGCGCCGCCGAAACAATCGCCGGCACCGGTCGGGTCCACTTCGCGGGCGGGGTAGGGGGGCTGGTTGAGCCTGAGCGTCCCGTCGTAGAAGGTCGCCCCCTCGGCACCACGCTTGTGTACCACGGCCGTCATGCCATTTTCGAGGTGGCGGGCAATCGCCGCGTCCACATCCTGCGTGTCGACGCCGAGGAACAGCTCGTCGCCCGAGGGCAGGAACAGATCGGTGTAGGACAACACCGCCTCGATCGCCTCTCGAAGACCGGGCTGGGCCAGCATTTCCTTGCGCAGGTTCGGGTCGAACGACACCGTGCCGCCGCGCGCCTTGATGTCGGCGGCGGCCCTGGCGGTCATGTCGCGGATGTCCTCCGTGAACATCGAGTTGCCGACCACATGCAGGTGGCCGGCCCCGGCAAGAACCTTCTCCGCCTCGGGCGTGAGGCGGGTCGTGCCGGAGGCCGAATAGGTGATGTTGTAGCAGAAATCGCGGTTGCCGTCGGGCCGGTAGCGCACGAAGGCGTGGCCCGTGGGCAGCACCGGGTCAACCCGGATCGCCGAGATGTCGACCCCGTCCGCCTTCAGCCGGTTCAGGTTCAGCCTGCCGAAATCATCGTTGCCCACGGCCGAGACATAGGCGCAGTCGCCGCCCATTCGCGCCGCCTGGCTGATGAAGATCGCAGGCGCCCCGGAGGGGAACGGGCCGGTGAAGGTCATCGGCTCCAGAAAACCGAACCCTTTGCTGTCTGCCATGACTTCGACAAGGGTTTCGCCGAGAGATACGATCCTGGCCATTGTGCTTTCCTTCCTGCCCGGTCCCGCCCGGGCGCTGGTCTGTCATCTGGACTTTCAGGCCGCCCGCTTTACGGGGCTCACCCGGCAGGCGCCGGGGGCGCGCCCCCCCGGGGGGCCGTCCGGCCCATGCCGCCGCTACCTTTCCACCCGGCCCCGGTTCAGGGCCGGGCCGGGTGACGGTTTTGGCGTGAACCTTCCCCCGGGAAGACGATCGCCTTCCTGAGCCTACCCTTTCAGGTACTGCCCGACCGCATGTTCCGCGCCCTTGTCCCACAGCATCGCCAGCCAGCTGGCAAAGGGCGCGGCGAAGGCCGCTTCATCCTTGAGGGATCCATAGGTCGTGGATTGCGCAAGCCAGGCGCCGGGGTCGTCGCGCGCCGCGAGGGCGGTCTGGTTGAGCTTGTCCCAGAACGGGTCGTTGGGCGCGATGGCGGAGCCGTCGTCGCGGGTGCCGGCGCACATCCGGCACCAGGCGGCCTCGACCAGCGCCAGACCGCTGACCGGGGTGCCGGCCCTGAGCCCGTCGCGGACGGTGGGCAGCACGAAGCCCGGGTGCCGCGAGGAGCCGTCGAAGCAGAGACGGCGGGTGGTGTCGACGATCCGCGGGTTGGAGAAGCGCTCGACGATCAGGTCGAGATACTGCGCCGGGGTCTTGCCGGGGACCGGCACCACATGGGGCAGGATCTCGGTTTCGGCGACCTTCCTGAGGAAGGCGCGGAGCCTGTCATCGGCGAGGATCTCGGAAACGATGCCGATCCCCATGAGTTCGGCGAGGTTCGCCACCACCTGGTGGCCTGCGTTGAGAATGCGGATCTTCTGTGCCTCGTAGCCATGCACATTGTCCGAGAACTGCGCCCCGCCACCGGCCTTGTCCCAATCCGGGCGGCCGGCGCAGAAATCGTCCTCGATCACCCATTGGCGGAAGGGTTCGTGGGTGACCGGAGCGGCGTCGTCGATGCCAAGCTCGCGGGCCAGCGCCATTTCCTTTTCTCCGGTGGCGGGCACGATGCAATCGACCATTGCATTCGGGAAGGTGCAATGGCTGTCGATCCAGTCGGCAAGCGCCGGGTCCGACAGCCGGGCGAGCGACACCACTGTCTGGCGCAACACCGCGCCGTTCGATTGCAGGTTGTCGCAGCACTGGCCGGTGAACGGGCCGGTGCCTTTGTCGCGGCGGATCTTCAGCGCCGCCACCATCGCGCCGAAAGCCGTCTTCGGGGTGTCCGGGTGGGCTGCGTCATGGAGGATGTCCGGGTGAGCGGCGTCGAAACCGCCGGTGGCCGGGTCGATGTAATAGCCGCCCTCGGTGACGGTGAGCGAAACGATGCGGATGTCGGGCCGGGCCATGCGCGCGATCAGGGGGCCGTTGCCTTCCTCGACGGGCACATAGTCGATCATGCTGCCCACCACCTCGGCGGAGGTGGCGTCGGGGGCGAGTTCGATCAGCGTGGTGAGGTAATCCTGGGCCGCGAGCTTTGCGCGCATGTCGGCGTCATAGGGGCGCACGCCCGCGCCGACGATCGCCCAGTCCTGCGCCAGCCCCTGCTGCATCAGCCGGTGGAGATACCAGGACTGGTGGGCGCGGTGGAAGTTGCCAAGCCCGATGTGGAGAATGCCGGCGGTCAGTTTCGCGCGGTCATAGCCCGGGCGCTGCACGGCTTCCGGCAGGTGGTCGAGATTTGCATTGGAGAGTTTCACAGCCATTTGGAACCCTTTCCTCTAATCGGGCAATCACCGGTAATCCCCGACCGGAAAGGGCCTCGCAACGGCCAGCCGGCCGGAAACCGGCATCGGGCGGGGCCCCGGGGGGCCGCCGCCACCATCCTGTGCCGGGCGGGGCCCGGCGGGGCGGGCCTCAGCTCATCCAGTTGCCGCCATCGACGTTGAGCGTCTGTGCGGTCACATAGCGCGCATCGTCCGAGGCGAGGAACACGGCCGGCCCGGCGACATCGGCCGGATCGCCCATGCGCCCGAGCGGCACCGCCTCGCCGACCTCACGTTTCTTCTGGCCGATCGCCTTGTGCTCGTATTCGGCGAACTGGGAGTCGACCACCTTCCACATCGGGGTGTCGACCACGCCGGGCGCAATGGCGTTGACGCGGATATTGTCGCCCGCAAGCTCCAGCGCCAGCGACTGGGTGACCGAGATCACCGCCGCCTTGGAGGAGCAATAGATCGCGATATTGGGCTCGCCGCGGCGTCCGGCCTGAGACGAGAAGTTCACGATCGCGCCGCCGCCCCGGGCCTTCATCCCCGGCACCACCGCCTGCGACACGAACAGCGGGCCGCCGACGTTCACGTCATATTGCTTGCGGTAATCCTCGGGGGTGATCCGGTCGAGCGAGGCCATGTTGAAGATGCCCGCGTTGTTGACCAGGATGTCGATCCCGCCCCATTTTTCCTCGACCGCCTTCACACCCGCGGCGATGGCGTCAAGATCGGTCACATCCATGGCCAGCCCGATGGCGTTTTCGCCGAGCTCTTTTGCCAGCGCTTCGGCCTCTCCGGCCAGCATGTCGGCCACGGCGACCTTCGCGCCCTCCGCCACATAGGCCCTGCAGATGGCCTGTCCGATTCCGCGTGCCCCACCGGTGACGAGCGCAACTTTGCCTTCCAGACGTTTCATGCGATTCTCAGTCCTTTGCTGTCAAAACGATGCAGATGTTCGGGTTGCGGCGTCAGCCAGACGTCCGCGCCATAGGCGAGTGCCTTTTCGCCGCTCGCCCGCACGGTCAGCGGTTCCCGCGAGACCGCGCATTGCACATGGAAGAAGGTATCGGAGCCGAGGTGCTCCGAAACCCCCACGGTGCCCTTCCAGGTGCCGCTTTCCCCGCCGATGCCGATATGTTCGGGCCGGATACCGATGGCTGCGGCATTGTGCCTGGCCGCCTCCGGGCCGTCGATGATGTTCATCTTCGGGCTGCCGATGAAGGAGGCGACGAAGCGGTTGCGCGGGGTCTGGTAGAGTTCGAGCGGCGAGCCCACCTGCTCGATCACCCCGGCCTGAAGCACCACGATCTTGTCGGCCATGGTCATCGCCTCGACCTGATCGTGGGTGACATAGATCATCGTGGTGCCGAGGCGCTTGTGAAGCTCGGAGATTTCCAGACGCATCCCCACCCGCAGCGCCGCGTCGAGGTTGGAGAGCGGCTCGTCGAAGAGGAAGGCCGCGGGCTCGCGCACGATCGCCCGGCCGATCGCCACCCGCTGGCGCTGGCCGCCCGAAAGCTGCCCCGGCCGCCGGTCGAGATACTCGCCGAGGTTCAGCACCCGCGCGGCTTCGTCCACCCGGCGGTCCTGTTCGGCCCGGTCGAGCCCGGCCATGCGCAGGGGGAAGGCGATGTTCTTCTTCACCGACATATGCGGATAGAGCGCATAGCTCTGAAACACCATCGCCAGCCCGCGCTTTGCCGGCGGGATCGCCGTGGCATCGGCGCCGTCGATCATCACCTGGCCCGTGGTCACGTCTTCCAGCCCGGCGATCAGCCGCAACAGCGTGGACTTGCCACAGCCCGACGGGCCGACGAAGACCACGAATTCGCCGTTTTCGATGGTGAGATCCAGCGGCGGGATCACTTCCACGCTGCCGAACGACTTGGAGACCTGGTTGAGTTGGATCTGGCCCATGACGGTTTCCTGAGGTTCCCTGTTATTTCACCGCGCCGAAGGTCAGGCCGCGGACGAGTTGCTTCTGGCTGAACCAGCCCATGATGAGGATCGGCGCGATCGCCATGATCGAGGCGGCGGAAAGCTTGGCGTAGAACAGCCCCTCCGGGCTCGAATAGCTGGCGATGAACTGGGTCAGCGGCGCCGCGTCGGCAGAGGTGAGTTGCAGCGTCCAGAAGGCTTCGTTCCACGCCAGAATGATGTTGAGCAGCACCGTCGAGGCCAGCCCGGGCACCGCCATCGGGGTGAGCACATAGATCAGCTCTTCGCGCAGCGAGGCCCCGTCCATCCGCGCGGCTTCGAGGATCTCGCCGGGGATCTCGCGGAAATAGGTGTAGAGCATCCAGATGATGATCGGCAGGTTCATCAGCATCAGCACCACCACCAGACCGCTGCGGGTGTCGAGAATGCCGAGATCGCGGAAGATCAGATAGATCGGCACCAGCACGCCCACGGGGGGCAGCATCTTGGTGCTGAGCATCCACATCAGCACGTTCTTCGTGGATTTCGACGGCACGAAGGCCATCGACCACGCCGCCGGTACCGCGACCACCAGCGCCAGCAGGGTCGAGCCCACCGAGATCACCACCGAATTGGAGAAATGCTTGAAATAATCCGACCTTGCCTGCACCGCGCTGAAACTGTCGAAGGTCCAGCCGGAGCCGAACAGCACCTCGAGCGGCGCGCGGATTGCGTCTTCCTCGGTCTTGAAGGCGAGCACGAGGATCCACAGCACCGGAAACACCATCATCAGCCCGAGGCTGCCGGCGATGGCGGTGTTGAGGGCCTTCTTTCCGTTTGAGACGGCACGTGCCATGGCAGCCTCCTCAGGCGTCGAGGTTCTTGCCGATCATCCGCATCAGGAAGATCGCGACGATATTGGCGAGGATGATGGCGATCGCGCCACCGGCGGAGCCCATGCCGACGTCGAACTGCAACAGCGACGAGACATAGATCAGATAGGTGAGGTTGGTGGTCGAGACGCCGGGGCCGCCGTTGGTGGTCACCAGAATTTCGGCGAAGACCGACAGCAGGAAGATCGTCTCGATCAGGATCACCACGGTGATCGAGCGTGCGAGATAGGGCAGCATGATCCAGATGAACCGCGAGGGCCAGCCCGCCCCGTCCATCTCCGCCGCTTCCAGCTGTTCCTGGTCGAGCGATTGCATCGCTGTGAACAGGATCAGCGTGGCGAAGGGCAGCCACATCCAGCTGACGATGATCACGATCGACAACAGCGGAATCTGGCTGAAGAAATCAACCGGCGGCACGCCGAGAGCCTTGGCGATATGGCCGAAAATGCCGTTGACCGGGTTCATGAACATGTTTTTCCACACCAGCCCCGAGACCGTGGGCATCACGAAGAACGGCGCGATCACCATGATCCGCACGATCCCCTGGCCAAACATCGGCCGGTCCAGCAGCAGCGCAAAGCCGATACCCCCGACGACGGTGATCAGCAGCACCCCGCCCACCAGAATCAGGGTGTTGATCATCGCCGCCTTGAAACTCGGGTCGGTGACGAACCAGTAGTAATTGTCCCAGCCGGCGAAGGGCATCGCCCCCGGCTGCAACAGGTTGTAGCGCATGAAGGAGAAATAGAGCGTCAGCGACAGCGGGATCAGCATCCAGCCGAGCAGCAGGATCACCGATGGCGAGATCATCAGCCGGGCAGCGGCGCGGGAAGCTTTGGTCGCCATGACATTCTCCGGTTTCTTTCGGACAGGTATGGAGACATGACCCGGACCAGGCGGCACACATCGCGCGCGCCGGGTCATCGCTGCAACCCTGTTGCGGGAAGGTGCGGGGCCGGCCCGGTGAACCGGCCCCGCGAGAGGCATTACTTGATGTAGCCGGCCTTGATCATCTCGCGCACCGCGAACTGCTGGCTGTTGGCAAGCGCTTCTTCAACCGTCATCTGGCCTGCGAGCGCAGCGGCGATCTGCTGGCCGACATAGTTGCCGATGCCCTGGAATTCGGGGATCGCCACGAACTGGATGCCGGTATAGGGCACCGGGTCGCGCGTCGGCTTGGTCGGGTCGACCGAGAAGATCGCCTGCTTGATGGTCTCGGCGAAGGGCGCGGCCTCGAGAAGGCGCGGGTCGTCATGCACCGAAGCGCGGGTGCCCGACGGCACCGCCACCCAGCCTTCGGTCTCGCCGACCATGGTGAAATATTCCTTCGAGGTCGCCCATTTCAGGAAATCCTTGGCGGTGTCGACCTTCTGCGAAGACGCCGGAATCGCCAGCGCCCAGGACCAGAACCAGCCGGTGCCGTTGGTGGTTTCCTGCATCGGCGCCTGGAAGAAGCCGGTCACGTCGGCGACCTTCGAATTCGCCGGGTTGCGGATGTCGTTGGCGGCCGAGGTGGCGTCGATCCAGGTGGCGCATTTGCCGTCCTTGAACAGGGCGCGGTTTTCGTTGTGGCCGTTGGCGGTTGCGCCCGGAGGACCGTATTTGGTCATCAGGTCGACATAATAGTGGATCGCCGTGTTCCACTCGGGGCTGTCGAGCTGCGGCTGCCAGTCCATGTCGAACCAGCGCGCGCCGAAGGCATTCGCCATGGTGGCGATGAAGGCCATGTTCTCGCCCCAGCCCGGCTTGCCGCGCTGGCAGGTGCCGTAGATCCCGTTGTCCGGGTCATGGAGCTTTGCGGCGATCTCGGCAAACTCGGTATAGGTGATCTGTTCGGTCGGCACTTCGATGCCGGCCTTCTCGAACAGATCGGTACGGTAGAAGGTGAACGAGGTTTCCGAATAGAGCGGCACCGCGTAGAGCACACCGTCGGCCGAAAGCCCGTTGCGCACCAGCTGAAAGATGTCTTCGAGGTCGTAATCGGGATCGTCGGCGAAATCGTCGAGCGAGGTCAGCCAGCCCTTGGCCCCCCAGATCGGCGTTTCATAGGCGCCGATGAAGATGATGTCGAACGACCCGCCACCCGTCGCAATATCCGTCGTCGTGCGCTGGCGCAGCACGTTTTCTTCAAGAACGACCCAGTTGATCGAGTTCCCCGTGGCCTCCTCCCACTGGGGCGCGAGCTTTTGCAGCACGATCATGTCGTTGTTGTTCACCGTCGCAACGGTGATCTCTTCCGCCTGCGCCGGCCCGGCGGCGATCAGGCCAAGGCCGACCGCGGTGCTGAGCAAGGTGCGTGAAACAGACATGGGAATCCTCCTCCTTTTTACACATGTAAAAGGTGCTCTGAACGCGTGCGGTAGTCAAGGCAAATCTGCCTGCGGGCCGGGATTGCTGGCGGGGATCGCCCCGGGGGTGTGCGGGGCGGGCAGAGGCGTGCCGGGGGTGGCTCAGGCGCTTTCGCGAAGCCGCAGCCGGGCGGGCAGCAGCCGGCGGACGGGCGCGCCCCGGCGCTTTCCGCCGATCCGCTCGACCAGCAGTTCGACGGCGCTGCGGGCAATGCCGTCTACGTCCTGCGCCACGGTGGTAATGGCGGGATACATGAACCGCGACAACGGGTGATCGTCGTGACCGGCGATGCGCAACTGCCCGCGGGTCTTGCCCCCGGTGCCGAACAATCCATGCTCGTTGGCGGCGCGGATCGCGCCAATGGCGATGCGGTCGTTGGCGCAGAGCACGGTGGCGCCGGTGTAGCGCTGCTGGCTGAAGTGGTGGCTCATCACGCCGTGGCCGAACGCCTCGAACTGCCAGGACATGTCGGCCCCGGCGGGCTCGATGACATGCGGTTCGTGGCCCAGCGCGCGCATCTGCGCGACATAGGCGGCCTCGCGTTCGAAGGCGTTGGTGTTGACCGGCGGCATACCGAGAAAGACGCAAGGGCTGTCGCCGGCGCGGCACAGGTAGTCCACCAGGGTGGCCACGCTCTGGCTGTTGTCGGTGCCGACGAAATCCGCGCAGGACATCTCGCCGGAGGGGTGGGCGTCGGCGAAGACGACGGGCAGGCTCTCGCAGGCCCATTGAAACAGCCCGGCCGAGCTCGCCGCGCCCAGCGGCGCGACGATCGCGCCGTCGGCATTCATCGAGCGCAGCTTGCGCACGGCGTGTTCCTCGATCCGCGGGTCGCCGTCCGAACTCTGGGTCATGATCGTGTAGCCGAGGCCCCGGGCGTGGCGTTCGATGGCTTCGAGCAGCGCGGCGAAGAACATGTCCTTCAGATGCGGAACGATCACCCCGATCAGTTCGGTCGACTTCCGGTTCTGCCGGGTCGCCATGAAATTGTAGACGTAATCGACCCCCTCAAGACGCTCGCGGATCTTCTGCGAGGTGGAGGGCCGCACGGAATCGGGGTTCTGGAAATAGCGCGAGAGCGTCGGCCGCGAAATGCCGATGGTCTCGGAAAGATCTTTCATCGTGTAGATTTTCTTTTTCGCCATGCCGGTTCGTATTGTTGCCTGCTCCGGACTGTTCCCGCTGGCCGGATTTCCGGGTGCGGACCTTGCATCGTCAAATATTACCTTGGCACATGTAAAGGAATTGTCCAGCCCCCGACAGCTTCCGGGCAGCTTTCGGGCAGCTTCCGGACAGGCCCGGAACGGCCTGCCCGGGGTGGTGTCTGCGCTGCGGTCAGCCCGGCTGGGTCTGCATCTGTTCCTTGCGCAGCAGCCAGGCGCTGGCGGCAATGATGATGCCCGCGCCGATCCACATCGATCCGGTCGGGGCAAAGCCGAAGGCCGCAAAGCCGAGAGCAACGTTGAAGGGGAGCTTCAGATGGTCGAAAGGTTGCAGGAAAGCCGCGTCAGCAAGCGTATAGGCGCGGGCGAGCGCGAACTGGGCACCGGCGGAGAGCACGCCTGCCAGCACCACCATCCAGATCGCCGGCCCGGGCAGGGCGAGGCCGGGGCCGAGGGCGAGCAGGAAGTTGATCGGCGTCAGCAACAGCAGCAGATAGATGGTGATCGTCGCCGCGCCGTCCTCGCGGGTCAGCCGCTTGGTGATCACCGAAGAGGCGGCCCAGAAGGCGGCGGCGCCCACCGGCAGCAGGGCGGCCAGCGCGAACCGGTCGGACCAGGGTTCGAGGATGATCGCGCCGCCCGCCATGCCGAGAATGACCGCACCCCAGCGGGGGGTGGTGACCTCTTCGCCAAGAAACAGCCCGGCGCCGAGGGTGACGAAGAAGGGCGACAAAAGGATCAGCGCGATCGCCTGCCAGATCGGCACATGCGCCAGCCCCATGACCCAGAGCTGCACCCCGATGGCGCCGAGGCCGACGCGCAACACGTGCAGCCCGATCTGGTTGGTGGCAAAGACCGCGGCGCGGTGCCGCCAGATCCACGGCAGGAAGAACACCAGCGCGATGAGATATTGCCACAGCGCCACCGCCTGCGCCCCGGCGCCGGCCATCATCGTTGCGCCCTGAACGGCGGTGTTGACGGCGGCGAAAAACGCGCCGGCCAGCACCATGAGGCCCGCCGCGCGGGTCGGTTGGGAGAGGGTGAGAGCCATTGCCTTGTCCTTTCTTCGCTCTGGCACTCGAAGGCAGGACAAACCCTGCACAAACCCCGAAAGGCCCGTGCCGGGCTCGCCATTCTCTTTCATCCGGACTGTTACCGTCGGCCCCGGAATTGCACCGGATCTGCTGACACCGCTGCGCGGCCGCTCGCGGGCTTTCACCGCCGGTGGGGAATTGCACCCCGCCCCGAGAATGCGCCGCCGGTCTGGCGGCCCGGCCTTGGTAAGGCGTCGCGGCGGCAGGGTCAATGGCGCCGCCCTGTCCGGCCCTGTCCGGCCCTGACCGGTCTTGTCCGGCCCTGACCGGCCTTGTCCCCGGCGCGGCGGCTTGCGGGCTCTGTTCCGGCCGGCACCGGTCTTGTGCTGCTGGCCAAAGCGCCGGGCTTGCCGAGGGGGAACAAGCGTGGCCGATGGGATTCACCTTTCTCCGTGCCGTACCGCACGGGATTTGACAAGCCCCCTCCGCATCAGCAAAACCGTTGCAAACCCGGAGGTTCCGTCTTGCGCCCGTTCCACATCGCTCCCGCCGCCCTCTTGCTCGCCCTTCTGCCCGGCCTTGCCCTGAGCCAGGAGCAGGCCGAATGCGAGTACCGCAACCCCGATCACCCGGGCTGGAATTTCACAAGGCCCTGCACGGTCACGGTCGGGCCCGCCGCAGCCGGGCGCAGGACCACGGTGGCGCGGGTGTCGAACGGGTCGGAATTCACCCTTGTGGAGACCGAGACCGCCGAAGGCGCGCGGCTGACGGTCAATGGCCATGCTGCCCGGGCTCATCCCGACGGGCGGCCGGGGTGTTACCTTACGATCAAGGACGAAGAGACGATCTGCATTCACGGCGAATATGTGGATCCCGCAGCGGCAGAGACCGCAGCCGCGCCGGACCCGGCGGCGGGCTCCGGCCCCGCCGCGCCCGCCGCCACGATGGACGCTGCCTTCGGTGGCGCCGAGGCGGGCCATTGCCTCGCCTGGGTGGCGAGCGACAGCCGCGAGGGGCTCATTGGCAAGGGCCCGTGCAAACGGCGCAACGATTGTGCCGAGGATGAGGGCGAGGACGGGGCCGAGGGCGGCATGAGCTGCCTGACCGATTTCATCTGGGCCGACGGGCGCGAAACCGTGATAACCAGCCAGGCCGGGGTCTACACGCTTGACGGTGCGGTGGCGGTGGACGCGGGCGAGGGCTGTTTCACCGATGAGGCGGAAGGCCTGCATTTCTGCTTCTCGAAATCCAGGATGACCGAGGCCCGCTACCCCGCCCTGGCGATGGACCCGGCGCCCGTGCTGGTTCCGATGGCGGTGGCCGGGCCCGAGGCGGGTTCCGTGGCCCCGGGCCCCACCGAAAACCGGTGCAGCTTCCTGCGCGGCGAGGTCGAGGTGTCAAACTGGGCCTGCTCGGTGGCGGTGCAATGCGAGCCGCCGCTGTGTACCGTGAGCTATCTGTTTGAAAACGGCACCAGCATCACGCTCGACACCGCCGACGGCCAGGTGATGCTGATGAACGGCGCCAAGGCCAACCCGACGCCCTGGGCCGAGGGCGCCCCCGTCGAGGTTACCCGCCCGGGCGCGCCCTACACTTTCCGCTTCACCCCGGGCGCGGCGGCGCCGGCAGAATAGCCCTGCGCGAACGCGGACGCGTGACCCGTCGCGCGACCCGTGTGGCAAGCGCGCGGCACGCGGCCGCTTTACGGGGCCGCTTCCCGGGCGTGCCGGTCCCGTCAGCCGGCCACCGTCAACTGGCCCCCGTCAACTGGTCCGGTCAGCCGCCGAAGTTTTCCAGCGCCTCGTAGTCGATCATCTCAAGGACCGGCACCATCACCGCGGGGGAGGCTCCTTCGGCCTGCACCAGAATACGCTTGTCGATCAGCGCCATGAGCTGATTGTCATTTTCGAAAAACTTCTCGCGCTGCACCCGGTGGGTCTTCAGGCCGAGGACGCCTGCGTTCGAGATCACCCCGGCAAAGCCCGCAACCATCGGGTTGTCGGCCATGATCGAGAGCGAGAAGCTTTCCGTACCGTTGGAATAGGTCGCCTCCGCCGCAACCCCGCCGCCCAGAAAGGCGAGCCCGGCATTCATTCCCCCGCCGCTCACCTCACGGGTCCAGCCTTCGGGCGGTTCGGGCAGAAAGGCGGTGAGCGCCTGCGCGGATACCTCCTTGAGAAGTTCCTTGGCGTAGTCGAGTTCCTCGATCGCATCTTCGATATTGCCGTCTTCATAGGCCCGAAGCGCGGAAGACAGCGTGTCGGTCACTTCGTCGGCAAGGGCGGGGTTTGCGAGGGCGGCAAGCGCCAGTGAAAACAGGGTCGCGCGAAACATGATTACTGCTCCTGGTCCATTGTCCGTCCGGCAAGCCTAGATGCGCGTCACCGGGGCGGCCTTGATCCGTATCAACCCGCGCCGAAACGCATCGTCCAGGTTTCGAGAACGTCGCCGGGCGCCGGGCGGGCAGCAAAGACCCCGCGCGCAATGGCGCGGGCGAGGCAGACCGCCGCCCCATGGCCGATCGCGAGAAGATCGACATCGCCCGCCTTGAGCGGCAGGGCACCGGTGGCGCAGGCGAACACCAGATCGCCGTCGAAGGGCGTATGGCTCGGCACCAGCGCCCGCGCCATGCCGTCATGGGCGGCCACCGCCATGCGTGTTGCCTGGGCTTGCGTGAGATCCGCGTCGGTGGCGACGATGGCGATGGTGGTGGCCGCGCCCGGCTCTTCCCCGTCTGGCCCTCCCTTGAGCGGCAAGGGCGTGGCCGGATCGTGGCCGGTCACCGGTCCAAGCCCCCCGAACTCATCGCCGAACTCGAAAGCGCCCGCCCAGAAGCGCCCCTCGGGGCCGGTCGCATTGCCAAGGGCGTTCACCGCCACCAGCGCGCCAACGCTGTGGCCGCTCTCCAGCACCAGCGAGGCGGAGCCGAGACCGCCCTTGAGCGTGGCCAGCGTGGCCCCGGTCCCGGCGCCCTCCGAGCCGAGCGCGAAATCCTCCCCCGCCGCGGCCAGAGCCTCCCGCCCCAGCCGCTTGTAAGGGTTTTCGGTCCAGCCCTTGTCGCCGCCGTTCAGCAGATCGAAACAGATCGCCCCCGGCACGATCGGCACCTTTTGCCCGCCCACATCAAACCCCCGCCCGGCCGCGCGCAAGGCATCCGCCACGCCCGAGGCCGCATCGAGCCCGAAGGCCGAACCGCCCGAGAGCACCAGCGCATCCACCTGCTGCACCAGCTTGTCGGGCGCCAGAAGGTCGGTCTCGCGCGTGCCCGGCGCGCCGCCCATCACATGAACGCCGGCGGTGAACGGCGCCTCGCCCACCAGCACGCTCACCCCGGACTTCACCGCCTCATCCGACGCGTTCCCGACCCTGAGCCCCGCCACATCGGTGATCAGATTCCGCTTCCCCGGCCGCATGCGCGCCCCCTTTTTCCTGGGTCAAATACTCCGCGGGGGTCCGGGGGTGCGAAACCCCCGGCCCCGGGTTCAGATACAGCGTCCGCCGTCCACTTCCAGCGCGACGCCGGTGATCATGCCCGCCTCGTCCGAGCACAGGAAACAGGCGGCATTGCCCATGTCTTCCGGCGTCGAGAACCGGCCGAGCGGGATGGTCGCGAGAAACTTCGCGCGGATCTCCGGCGTGTCCTGTCCCATGAAGCTCTGAAGCAGCGGAGTTTCGCCCGCCACCGGCAGGATCGCGTTCACCCGGAGGCCGGCGGGCGCCAGTTCCACGGCCATGGATCTGGTCGCGGTGAGCATCCAGCCTTTGGAGGCGTTATACCAGCTGAGGTTCGGCCGCGGCGAGATCGCGGCGGTGGAGGCGACGTTGAGGATCGCGCCGCTACCGCGCGCCTTCATCATCGGCACGATCTCGCGGGCGGCGAGATAGACCGACTTCACATTCACCGCCAGCACCCGGTCGAATTCCTCTTCGGAGATGGTTTCCATCGGGGCGGGCAGATGGGTGACGCCGGCGTTGTTGACCAGAATGTCGATATGGCCGAAGGCCTCGCGCGCCGTTTCGGCCAGCGCGCGCATCCCGGCGGGGTCGGCGACGTCGACCTGTGCCGCCAGCCCGCCGATCTCATCCGCCACGGCCCGGGCGGTGTCGGCGTTCAGATCCGCGACCAGCACCTTTGCGCCTTCGGTGGCGAATTTGCGCGCGATGCCGGCGCCGAAGCCCGAGCCCGCGCCGGTGACGATGGCGGTCTTGCCTTCGAGTCTCATCTTGTCCTCCGTCGGTCTTTCCCGGGTTCTGCCCTTGCGCGAGCCTGCCCGGGTTGGCCGCGCGGGGCAAGCCTCGGGCGGGGGTCAGCCGTATTTCGTGGCCACGGTCTTCAGGGCCGAGAAGCCGTAGAGCGCTTCAAAGCCCTTTTCGCGGCCATGGCCGGAGAGGCCGGTGCCGCCGAAGGGAAGCTCGACGCCGCCGCCGGCGCCGTAATTGTTGACGAAGACCTGTCCCGTCCGCAAAGCCCGGGCCAGCCGCATCTGGCGGGCGCCGTTTTCGGTCCAGACGCTGGCGACGAGGCCAAAGCCGGTGCCGTTGGCGATCCGAACGGCCTCGTCTTCGGTGTCGAAGGGGATCGCCACCTGCACCGGGCCGAAGATCTCTTCCTGTGCCAGCGGATGCTCGGGGGGCACGTCGGCAAACAGCGTGGCGGGAAGGTAATGGCCGCCCTCGGGGGCGTCATCGGCGATGCTGCCCTGGCCGGCGAGGCGGAGATCCTTGCCCCGGGCAAGGTAGCTCTCGACAATGGCCTTCTGCTTCGCCGAGATCAGCGGGCCAAGCTGGGCGTCGCGCTCCGCCGGGGCAGAGACCATGGCGTTGTAGCTTTCGGCCATGCGGGCGACGAGCCGGTCATAGATCGGGCGCTGGATCAGCACCCGGGAGGCGGCGGAGCAGGTCTGGCCGGCGTTCTGGATACAGGCGCCCACAAGGAAGGGCAGGGCGGCGTCGAGGTCGGCATCCTCGAACACCAGCTGGGGCGATTTGCCGCCAAGCTCCAGCGTCACCGGCACGAGGTTTTCGCCCGCCGCCTTCTGCACCAGCCGGCCTACCGGGACCGAGCCGGTAAACGAGATGTGGTTCACGCCGGGATGGGCGGCAAGCGCGGCGCCTGCTTCTTCGCCGAGGCCCGGCACCACGTTGAGCGCGCCTTTCGGCAGCCCGGCTTCCTCGGCGAGGGCGGCGAAGGCAAGCGCGGTGAGGCAGGCCTCTTCGGCGGGTTTCAGCACGCAGGCATTGCCCATGGCGAGCGCGGCGCCGACCGACCGGCCGATGATCTGCATCGGGTAGTTCCACGGGATGATATGGCCGGTGACCCCGTGGGGTTCGCGCAAGGTGTAGACGGTATAGCCGTCAAGATAGGGGATGGTCTCGCCCATCACCTTGTCGGCGGCGCCACCGTAGAACTCCATGTAACGCGCCAGTGCCACGGCGTCGTTACGCGCTTGGGTGAGCGGTTTGCCCACATCGGCGGCCTCGAGGGCGGCGAGGGTGTCGAGGCGGGTTTGGACAAGCGCGCCGATGCGGGTGAGGATCCGGCCACGCTCCAGCGCGCTCATCCGGCCCCAGTCGCCCTCAAGCGCGGCGCGGGCGGCGGTGATTGCGGCGTCAATGTCTTCGGCGGTTCCGCGGGCGATGGTGCCGATCTGTTCGCCGGTCGAGGGGTTTTCGAGCGGCAGTTGACCGCCCTGTGCGGGGGCGGTCCATGCGCCGTTCACATAGGTCCGGGTCTGGTCATACCAGGTTTTTACGGGTCTGTTCACGGGCATCAGGAGCCTCCTTGCCAACCGGCGGGAATGCGCGGCGTCGCCGCGATCAGGGAACGGGTGTAGCCATGCGCGGGGGCGGCGAAGACCTGTTCGGTTGCCCCCTGTTCGACGATCCGGCCCGCCTGCATCACCAGCACCCGGTCGGTGATCGCGCGCACCACCGAAAGGTCGTGGCTGATGAACAGATAGGCGAGCCCGTGTTCGGCCTGAAGCCGGGCGAGCAGATCGAGGATCTGGGCACGGACCCGCACGTCGAGCGCCGAGACGGCTTCGTCGAGCACGATCAGTTCGGGATTGGTGATCAGCGCGCGGGCAATGGCGATGCGCTGGCGCTGGCCGCCGGAAAACTCGTGGATGTAGCGGCGCATCGCTTGCGGTTCCAGCCCGACATCGTCGAGCGCCGCCGCCACCCGGGCGCGGATGTCGGCCGGACGCGGGTGCATCAGATGAAACGGCTCGGCGACGAGGCGTTCCACCTTCCAGCGCGGGTTGAAGGAGCCGTAAGGATCCTGAAACACCACCTGCATCCGGCGGCGCAGCTCCGGGTCGAGCCCGTGGCCGGCGTGGATCTCTTCGCCGTCGAGGCGGATGGTGCCGCCCTGAAGCGGGTCGAGCCCGAGGATGGCGCGGGTGAGGGTGGATTTGCCGCAGCCCGATTCGCCCACCAGCCCGAGGCTTTCGCCGCGCCCGAGGGTGAAGCTCACCCCGTCGACGGCGCGAAAATGCCCCGGCCTCCCGAACAATCCCCCGAACAGCCCCTTCCGCGCGGTGCGGTAGTCGCGCCGGGCGTTGGTCACTTCGAGCAGCGGCTGGTCCTGCGCTTGCGGGACGCGCCCGGGCCGGTGCGACGAGGCGGCGAAGAGCTTGCGGGTATAGGGGTGCTGCATCGCGCGGAACAGCGCCTCGGTCGGCCCCTGTTCGACGATCCGCCCCGCCTGCATCACCGCCACATGGTCGGCGAGCCCCGCGACCACCGCGAGATCATGGGTGATGAGCAAGAGGCTCATGCCTTCCTCTTCGACGAGGCCCTTGAGCAGCTCGAGGATCTGCGCCTGAGTGGTGACGTCGAGCGCCGTGGTGGGCTCGTCGGCGATCAGCAGATCGGGGTTCAGCGCCACCGCCATGGCGATGCAGACCCGCTGGCGCTGGCCGCCGGAAAGCTCGTGCGGGAAGCGGGTGAGCGGGAAGCGCTCTTCGGGCAGGCCGACGCGGGCGAGGCGGGCCCGGGCGATGTCGAGCGCGTCGCGCCGGCTGGCACGGCCGTGGATCACCAGCGTCTCGGCCACCTGCGCGCCGATGGTCTTCAAGGGGTTCAGCGCCGTCATCGGCTCCTGAAAGATCATCCCGATGCGGTTGCCGCGCAGCGCGCATTTCCCGCGCTCCGGCAGGGCGAGCAGATCCGTGCCGTCGAGACAGGCCCGCCCCGTCGCCACACTGCCGCGCGGCAGAAGTCCCATGATCGCCAGCGCCGTCATCGACTTGCCCGACCCGCTTTCGCCCACCAGCCCGGTGACCTTGCCGGGCGCGATGTCGAGCGTGAGGTCGCGCAGGATCGGATGCGTATGGATGTCGAGCGAGAGCCCTTCGAGCCGGATCATCCGCGCGCCCTCCTGACCCGCGGGTCGAGCAGATCGCGCAGGCCGTCGCCCATCAGGTTGAGCCCCAGCACCATGGCGACGATCGCCAGCCCCGGAAGCATGGCGAGGCCGGGATTGGTGTAGATCATCGTCTGGGCGTCGGCGAGCATCCGGCCCCAGCTTGGCGTCGGCGGTTGCGCGCCGAGGCCGATATAGGAAAGCGCGGCCTCCGAGAGGATGCCGAGCGAAAACTGGATCGTGCCCTGGACGATCAGCAGGTTGAGGATATTGGGCAGAATATGTTCGAGCGAGATCCGCAGCCGGCCCTTGCCCGCGACCCGGGCGGCGAGGATCCAGTCGAGCGTCCAGAGGCTCAGCGCCCCGCCACGGGTGACGCGGGCGAAGACCGGGATGTTGAAGATGCCGATGGCGAGGATCGCGTTGAGCGCGCTGGGCCCGAAGACGGCGGTGATCAGGATGGCGATCACCAGCGCCGGGAAGGCGAAGATCAGATCGTTGCCGCGCATCACCGCCTCGTCGAGGAGGCTGCCACGGCTGGCCGCCGCGATGAGCCCGAGCGGCACGCCCACGCCCACGCCGATGCCCACCGCGACCAGCGCCACGGCAATGGAGGTGCGCGCGCCCACCATCAGCATCGACAGCATGTCGCGGCCGAAATGGTCGGTGCCGAGCGGATAGAGGCGCGAGGCCGGGTGCAGCTTGTCGGCGATCGACAGCTGGGTCACGTCATGCGGCACCCAGACGAAGCTGAGGAGCGCCGCGGCGATGAAGACCGCCGTCAGCGCCGCGCCGATCCAGAGTTGCGCCCCCACCCGCCTCATGGCGCGCGTCTCAGCCGCGGGTCGACCGCGGCATAGGCGATGTCGACGAGGAAGGTCACGAGGATCACCGCGAAGACCAGCAGCATGACGAGGCTTTCGACCACGATCAGGTCGCGCTGGGTGATTGCCTGAAAGATCAGCCGGCCGAGGCCGGGGAGGTAGAAGACGTTTTCGATCACGATGGCGCCGGCCAGCAGGAAGGAGAATTGCAGCCCGATGATGGTGAGCACCGGGATCATCGCGTTGCGCAGCGCGTGGCGCGTGGTGGCTTGCCGGCGCGTGAGCCCCTTGGCGCGGGCGGTGCGGATGTAGTCCTGCCCCAGCGTCTCGATCAGTGCCGAGCGCATGACGCGGGCGAGGATCGAGGCCTGTGGCAGGGCGAGCGCGATGGCGGGCAGGGTCAGCGCCTTGAGGCCGGGCCAGAGCCCGTGGTCCCAGCCCGGGAACCCCCCGGCGGAGAACCAGCGCAGGTTCACCGCGAAGACCAGCACCAGCAGCATCGCGAACCAGAAATTCGGCACCGCGATGCCAAGCTGCGTGGCGCCCATGATGCCGTAATCGGTCACACTGCCGCGTCTGGCCGCGGCGATCAGCCCGACCGGAAAGGCAATGGCAGTGGAGAGCGCGAGCGCATAGAGCGCCAGCGGCAGCGACACCCAGAGCCGTTGCGCCACCAGATCGGCAACCGGGACCTTGTAGGTGTAGGAGGTGCCGAAATCGCCCGTGACCATGCCCGAAACCCAGGCGCTATAGCGTGCGATCAGACTGCCGTTCAGGCCCAACTGGTCGCGCAGCGCCTCGACCGCTTCGGGGGTCGCGTTCAGCCCCAGCATGTAGCTCGCCGGGTCGCCCGGGACGATCTCGACCACCGCGAAGATCACCAGCGAGGCGACGGCGAGGCTCAGGGCAAGCGACAGCGCGCGGGTGAAGGCGAAGCGGAGCATGGGGCGAGGTTAGAGCGCGGGGGGCGAAAGGGAAACCGGTGAAATGCAGGGCGTGGCGCGTCGGGGGCGGCGGGCGCGGTTTCGGGTGGCGTGGGGAAGTGTGCGGGGTCTGGAGGTGGGTTTACAAACCGTTAAAGCGCGTGGGGGGGTGGGGTGTAAGGTATTGTTTTTGCAATGGAAAAGTGATATTCCATTAGTCCGGTATTCTGGACTAGAGTCTTTCCCGATCAGGTTGAGTTATAGCCTGCGTTTTGGATGTAGTTTGCGCATTCTTGTTGGCTGATCGCGTTGA
>PDWJ01000176.1_pt1 | contig 94805 bp, 85 predicted proteins | sample 1430881 | NCBI WGS metagenome assembly PDWJ01 (sample SAMN01162460, study PRJNA174530) | Oral metagenome, whole genome shotgun sequencing project. | biome: Marine environment; feature: Marine mammal; material: Swab sample of the gingival sulcus; isolation source: swab sample of gingival sulcus...
AGGATTTGAAGCCATTGCGCAAGCTGAAGGTTATGGTTTCGAGAATCGACCTGGGCGGAGCACTCCAAACACGGGCCGGGATGCACGAGTTCTCTGGCGCGAGAGGCCTAAATCACAAGGATCTAATAACGGATGACAAGGGGCAAATCGTCAGCCCAGGCTGGGAGGATGGCGCTGCTGTTTGGGTGACTGTTTCATCCATCCGCCCGGACGGTGAAATCAAAGCAGACTTCGACACGGAAATGAAGCCACTATCTTTAGAAAACACGGCTGCCTTCATTTTCAGGCGAGATGTCCCACTCCGGTTTACTGTGCTCATATCGGCTCACCTGAGGAAACATAAGGTCACGTTCTCGGGGTCGCTGTCCAAATCTCCACTCGACCGATCGCGAGTATATGCGCAACTTTCCTCGCCATTCCTTGGGGCATCGATGTGGCCGATGATCAATTTCCGCATCGATAAGAAGGGGCACTTCACGGCCTCGACCTGGCTCGGCAAGTTATTCTCTAATAAATCTGTCCAGCTAGTGATAAAAGAAAAAGACGGCGCCAGCTGGCGATCGCCTTTAATAAAATTGACGCAACGCGAGAACCAACTGTCCGGCCTTCAGGCGACCCTGCGATAGCCCCCGCCCTTTCCGCAGGCCCGGCCCGATTACGGGCGATCCAAAACGAAAACGGAACCGGCCAAGAGGCCTGCCCCGTTTTCGTGGACAGCTCATGTATGCAGCGCCCATATCTGGGCCATGCGCTGAAGCACAGCAGCAAGAGGCAAAGCCCGCAGCGAGTAGTCGCGGCAAAGCCTTGGCTGCTTGGCTCAGTCACTCGCGAGTTTTTTCAGGCGGCCTGCTAGGCTCAGCCTCATGCGACTCTTCATCTTGACTGGCGCCGGCGTCTCTGCGGATTCTGGCGTCCCCACTTTTCGCGACGCCGACGGACTCTGGGAAGGGCACGAAGTTACCGATGTCGCGACTCCCGAGGCCTTCGCCCGCAATCCCGAGCTAGTGCATCGCTTCTACAACGCGCGGCGGGCGGCACTGAAAACGGTGAAGCCCAACCCGGCGCACGAAGCGCTGGCGCGCCTGGAGCAAGCCTTCGGCAGTGACTTCCTGCTGGTGACCCAGAACATCGATGATCTGCACGAACGCGCTGGTAGCCATCGACTCTTGCACATGCACGGACTGCTGACCCAGGTCCGCAACGAGCAGGACAATGTCCTGGACTGGGACGGTGACGTCAGCGTCGACAGCCGCTGCCCGAAGACCGGGACACGGCTGCGGCCGCACGTCGTCTGGTTCGGCGAGGTTCCTCTCTACATGAACCAGATCATCCAGTATCTGCCGACCTGCACCCACTTCGCCGCCATCGGCACCAGCGGTCAGGTCTACCCGGCAGCGGGCTTCGCCTCCGAGGCCTTCCGCTGCGGCGCCCACACCGTGCTCATCAACGCCGAGTCCACCGGCGGCGACTTCAACGAAGAGCGCATCGGCCCGGCGGCCATCGAAGTCCCGCGCTGGGTCGACGAAATGATCGCGGAGTATGGCAGTGCCTGAGCCGCTAGCGCTGGAGATCCGGCCCTTCGCCCAGCGTCCCTACCTGGAATGCCTCGAAGAGATGCGCGGGCTCGCCGCCGCCAGAGCCAAGGATGAGATCCCCGACACCCTCCTCCTCGTCGAGCACGAGGGCGTCTACACCGCTGGTCGGCGCAGCACTTTCGAACAAGAACAAGTCGCCCCCGGCATCCAGCTCATCGAAGTCGAGCGCGGTGGACGCGTCACCTGGCATGGCCCAGGGCAGCTCGTCGCCTACCCGATCTGCAAGCTCGAGGGGCGAGCGCGTGACCTGCACGCCTGGCTGCACCTGCTCGAAAACAGCTGCATCGACGTGCTTGCCAGCTGCGATCTCCCAGGACGCCGCGACCCCGCCGGCACCGGCGTCTGGACCGGCCCCCGCAAGATCGCCTCGATCGGCATCGCGGTGAAGCGCTGGGTCACCCTGCACGGCGCAGCCCTCAACGTCAGCAGCGATCTCAGCGTCTACTCCCGGGTCCAGCCCTGCGGTTTTGAAGCCTCGGTCATGACCAGCCTCGAACGCGAACTCGCCCCAGCGCCACCGCCTTCGCTCGCAGATTTGGCAGATCGCTTTGCGCACGCATTCGAAGCGCGACTTCGCCAGCTTCCGCAGTAGACTCCTTCGCCTTCATGAGCGGAACGATCGACATTGCCCCTGACGGCAGCTGCCTCCTCGTCAGCTTCCCCTATCGCGAAGACCTCGTGGAGCTGGTCCGCAACGTGCCGGGTCGGCGCTGGGACAAGCCCTCCAAGACCTGGCGCGTCCCCCTCGATCAGGCCGAGGCGACGGTCAAGATCTTCATGGCGCACGGCTTTTCGATCATGCCGGGTGTCGCCACCGCTCTCGCCACCGGCGGCCGGGACACCGGCCTAGACCGCATCAAATACAAGGCGGTCGACAAGGACGCCGACAGCTACACGATCAGCGCCCTCAACCTGCGCGTCGCCGAAGTGCTGCGCGCCGAGTTCGGCAAGCCGATGTGGGTGGTCGGCGAGCTACAAAACTACGACAAGGGCAAGCACCGCAAGCATCGCTACTTCGAACTCGTCGAACGCGTCGAGGACGAACTGGGCGAAGAAGAAGTGCGTGCCACGGTCCCGGCGGTGATCTGGGCCAAGCACTGGTCGGTGATCCAAAAGCGCCTGGGCGGCAAGGGCGGCCGAGACACCCGCCAGCTCGATCTCTCCGACGGCGTCAAGATCCGCGTGCGCGGCCGCGTCGACTTCTATCAAGCCCGCGGCAAGTACCAGTTCGTCGTCGAAGACCTGGACCCCGAATACACCCTCGGCGCCCAGCTGCTGCGCCGCGAGAAGATCCTCCAACGACTGCAGAGCGAAGGGCTCAAGGATCGCAACGCCGAGCTAGCGATGCCCCTGGTGCCGCTGCGCATCGGCCTGCTGACCAGCGCCGACAGTGACGCCTACAACGACTTCGTCAACACGCTGGCGGACGAGGCCTTTGGCTATTCGATCACCCTCTTCCCGGTCAATGTCCAGGGCAAGGAGCTCGAAGCCTCGGTGCTCGCCGGGCTCGAATGGTTTGCCGAACGCGCCGAGGACTACGATCTCCTGGTGATCTCACGCGGCGGCGGCTCGCGCAGCGAGCTCGACTCCTGGGATAACGAGAAGGTCGCCTTCGCCCTCGCGCAGCATCCTCTCAAGGCCATCATCGGCATCGGCCACGAACGCGATCACTGCGTGCTCGACTTCATCGCCCAGAGCGTCAAGACACCGACAGCCGCAGCTGAGCTCATCAACGAGACGGTCCGCAAGTATCAGGAGCAGGTCGAAGACACGATGCTGGCCATCCAGGTCGGCATCGAGGAGATCCTCCGGAATGCCGCGCGGCAGCTGGCCCAGCGTGGCCGCAGCTTCGGCCATCTGATGCGGGCCGGCCTCGCCGACGAAAAGGCGGCGCTCAGCAACCGCGCCCGGGTGCTCAAGCAAGAGCTCGCCGCCCGCCTGAAGGAGCAGCGCCGCGAGCTGGCACGTAGCAGCTACGCGCTAGAGCACAATCTGAAGAGCATGCTCGCAGAAGAAAAGCGGCACGTCGTCGCCGAAAGCCAGCGCCTGCAGTTTTCGCTAGCGCAGCGGCTGGAGCGCGAGGGCGACCGCCTCGAAGCCCGCAGCCTGCGGCAGCGAGCCCTCGATCCAGCGAGAGTGCTGGAGCGAGGCTTCGCCCTACTGCGCGGCAACAAGGGGAAGGCGCTGCGCTCGGTCACCGAGACCAAGCCCGGCGATAGCATCGAAGCCCTCCTGCCCGACGGACGCCTCACGCTCGAGACCCGTGAGGTCCACGAGAAAGCACAGAAGAAGTCGTAGAGACAAAAGCCAGAACGGAGCCGACATGGCAGCCCGCAAGAAAAAGATCGAGGACCCGAAGTACGGCGAGCTCGCCAAGGAGCTCGACGAGATTCTCGCCAGCATCGAGGAGGGCCAGGTCGACATCGACGACCTGACCGAGCGCGCAGCTCGGGCGACCGAGCTGATCAAGCTCTGCCGTGAAAAGCTCGAAGCCACGCAGATCGAAGTGCGCAAGGTCGTTGCCGCCTTAGAGGAAGCCGAAGAAGAGGAGGAGGAGGACGAGGAAGAAGAAGAAGACGACGACGACGAAGAGGCGCCTTTCTAAGTCCACCGTGAACCTCTCCCTCACCGACATACTCGTCTGGTACGTCGCCCTCATCATCGCGATGGTGGTGCACGAGGCCGCCCACGCCCTCGTCGCCAAATGGGGCGGCGACCCCACGGCCTACGAGCACGGCCAGGTCACCCTCAATCCCGTGCCGCACATGCGGCGGGAGCCCTTCGGCACCATCGTGCTGCCGCTGCTGACCCTCTTCACGATGAAATGGCCGCTCGGCTTTGCGCACGCGCCCTACAACCCGATCTGGGCCGAACGCTATCCGAAGCGGGCGGCAGTCATGGCATCGGCAGGCCCCCTCGCCAACCTGGCTCTTGCTGGGCTCTTGATCGTCGTTTTCCAGATCGGACGGATGCCCAGCGTCGGCCTCTTCGAAATCCCCTTCGACCAGCCAGGCTCGGTCACGGAGACATGCCACAAGATCGTCGTCGGCTGGGATGACCCGATAAGCGGTCCGCTGTATTCCCTGGCGAAGATCCTCAGCGCGATCTTCTCGATGAACCTGATCCTCGGGGTCTTCAACCTGATCCCGGTGCCGCCATTGGACGGGGCGAGCATTCTCGAGAACCTGCTGCCCGGCCCCTTGGGCGGCTTCTTTCGCCTCATGCGCAGCAACCCCCTGCTGATGATGGCAGCCTTCTTCCTGATCGCTTGGGAACTCGCCGACTACCTGATCGGTCCTGCCTTCTTCTTCGCACGCGAACTGGCGCGGATGTAGCCGGGCGCCGCAGCTTGCAGAACGCAGCGGCTTGCAGAACGCAGGCCCGGCGCTTCAGCGAAGAGGAATCTCCCCCGGCTCACGCCCAAAGCGTAGGAACAAGAAGTCCGGCCGCCGGGCAAATCGCTCCTCATAGCGTCGCGCGAAATCGTCCCGGTGCTCCTGATCCACGGCCCCGGGCCGCTCCAGCGCCACGACACAGCCACCCCAGCCAGCCCCGACCAGCCGCGCCCCATAGACCCCGGGGATCGCGCAGAGTTCCTCGACGATCCAATCCAGCTCGTCGCAGCTGATCTCATAGTCGACCCGGCAACTCTCGTGGGATTCACGCTGCAGGCGGCCAAAGCCATCGATCTCACCCGCGGCCAGATGCTCCAGCGCCCGGAGTATCCTCTTCATCTCGCGGGTGATGTGCCTGGCCCGCTTGTAGGGGATCTCGCCGAGGGCCGCCTTGGCTTCCTCGACCTCCTCAGGAGTAAACTCCGCCAGGTGCTGCCGATCTTGATGGATGCCGTGCAGGACGCGATACGCGGTCCGGCACTCTTCGACCCGCTGGTTAAAGGCCGAGTCCACCAGCTCCCGCGGCTTGTTGGAGTTGACCACGGCCAGGTCGAGACGCTCGCCGTCGAGTGGCAAGTGCTCGTGGCTCTTGTCATCGCAGCGCAGAAACAGCGCCTTACCGCTCTGCGCCAGCGCCGAGGCGAACTGATCCATGATCCCGCATTTGACACCGACAAAGCCGGTCTCTGCCCGCCAGGCCATGTCCGCGATCTCTTGCATCGAAAGCGGCCACTCGAAGAAGGCCCGGAAGGCGACCCCAGTCACCACCTCAAGCGAAGCCGAGGAACTCAGGCCAGCGCCGCGCGGCAGGTCGCCAGCGATCAACACATCGAGGCCGCTGGCGCCCAGGCGCAGTTTCTGCGCTTCACGCAGAACCCCGACCACGTAGGCAGCCCAGCCGAGCTGCGCCGCCCCTTGCTCGGCGTCGATTCGGATTTCGTAGGCAGGATCGATGTCGAGACTCGCCAGCCGCAGCAGGCCATCAGCATTCTCGGCGGCCGCGAAATAGGTGCCCTTGGCCAGGCCGACCGGGAGGCAGGCCCCACCGTTGTAATCCAGGTGCGCCCCGATCAAGTTGGCGCGCCCGGGCGCAAAGAAGATCCGCGGCTCTCGCCTATATCGCTGGACGAACTCGGTTCGCAGCCGCTGGACGAGAGAGGAGTTACCAGATTCTAGGGAGTCAGCCATGGAGCTTCTGCGTAGGGATGTCGCGCGCCCTTAGGATCAGCACAGTGCCGACCCCATGATGTCGGATACCTGGAGGCTGTGGAAGAAGTCTCAAGCCTGGCAAAGTCCAGGTTTCGAAGCTTTGCCACCCACGTTTTGTTTCAACGGCCCGCTTGCCGATGGATCTACAAGCCACGCAAGTCCCCTTGCCATGACCGCTTCATCGAAGGCAGCCCAGATGCTCCGAGCCCTTCCCCTATTGTTCCTCGCTCTGACCGTGCAGGCCTCGGCCCAAGAGAGCCCTCCCACCGCGCAGAAGCCGGCAGCTTCCGCAGCGTCGCTGCCGCCAAGCCCAGCGGTGCTGCGCTACCCCGAGAACAAGGACGCGATTCTCGCGATCCTCGACGGCGAGCCGGTCCGCTTGATCCAGCTCGGCCGCTTCCTGCAGCAGCGCTATGACCCCCAGATCCTCGAGCGCTGGGCCCTGCCCGAAGGTCACCGCGAACTCAACTCACCGCTGCTCGGCGAGATGCTCTGGCAGTATCTCGACGTGCTGTGCCTGCGTAAGGAGGCCCACGAAAAGAAGCTTCCAATGTCGGAACTCCAAGGAGCCATCGATCAGGAGCTACAGCGCGACTTCAAGGAGAAGTATCTCAAGCGCTACGAGAAGCTCAGCGGTCGCAAGGTCACCGAAAAGTCCGCGGCCTTCCTGCGCTCACGCCATCGCCGCCAGAGCGGACTACGCATCGAGGTTCAGTGCCTGCTCAATGGCCTGGTGCCCCGCGAATACAAGGTCTCGGAACTGCGGGCCTTCCACTTGGACCATGGCCATTTCTTTGGTGGCAAGGTCCTCGTCGCCCACATCCACTTCGCCACCCGAGACCGCAGCAGCGGACGCCGCTTCTCCCCGGACAAGCTCGGCGAAGTTCGCAACCGCATGCGCAAGGCGCAGGCGCAGCTGGCCAAGGACCCGAGCAGCTTCAAGGCGCTCGCTAAGCAGCTCAGCGACGACCGAGTCACCGGCCCCAAGGGCGGCGAAATCGGCTGGGTCACCCGCTTCGACGAGCGCCTCCCCGCCGTTGTCGTTCGCACGGCTTGGCAGCTCGACCAGGGCGAAGTCAGCCATCCCGTCGAGAGCTTCTACGGCTACCACCTGGTCAAGCGCGTGCGCTTCGTCCAACACCAGTTCCTGCTGCCACGCCAGGAGTCCTACCACAAGATCGCTGGCGCCGTGCAGAAGGTGCAGCAGGAGGACTACCTCTTCAAGATGCGCAAGCGGCACAGCCGCCTGGTCAGCTATTGAGAGCCGCGGACCGCAAGCCCCCATGCGGGCGGCCTCTCACCCGATGACTGTCGTCGTTTTGGACAACAGCCTGCCCAAGGGTGCGACGACGGCATCCGCCCAATCACCAAGTGAGCCACTAGATCTTGTGGCCGAAAGCCCTCTGAGCAATTGGCACGCTCGATGCTTAGCTGCGCTGCGAACCGCGATCGCAACGCAAGGATCGAGACATGGCAAAACTCAAGTGGCTGGCGTTGATGCCCTTCCTCGCCGCAGCCCTGGTCTTCGGCGCGAGCTTTCTCTCTGGACCGAGTAAGAGCTCAAGTCCTGCCCCGCAGAGCTCGCGGGCACGCTCAGCAGCGGAGCAAATGCCGGCCATGGATCTGGGCGAGCTCGGCTTCAGCCTGCTTGCGGTCCTCGGCCTGGCCATTGGAGCCATCTGGCTGATCAAACGCTTGCAGGGGGGCCAGCAGAAGCTGGCAGGAACGGGCAGCATCGAGATCAAGGAGACCCGGCACCTCTCGGCGAAACGCGCGATGCACATCGTGCGGGTCCAGGACCGCCTCCTGCTCCTGGCCGAGACCGAGGCCGGCCTCTCGACCTTGAGCGACCTAAGCCCGCGCGAAGAGGATCCGGCACTGCTGCAGCCGATGCCCCGTATCACCCAACCAGCGCCCACCGAACAGGGCGCCGAGCCCCGTGATTTTCTGCAGCGTCGACAAAGCGCCCAGCCGCAGGTCCAGCCACAGGCCAAAGAGGAAGCTCCCGTCGCTCTCGGCAACTTCCGCGAACTCCTAGCCAAGCTCGGCCAAGGAGAAATCCAAGCCTGATGCGCGTCCTGCTTTCCCTACTTGCCTGCCTTTTGCTGGCATCTGCCCTGCTCGCGCAAGGCCAGTCCTTCGAGATGCCGGCGATGCCCCAGGTCCCCGAGCCGCCGGCTGAAATGGCGCCGGATAAGAGTTCGCTCTACGGGCCCGTGGTGCCAGCACTGAGCAACGGTCCGGGCTTCAAGATCCAAATCGATACCGGTGACGAAACCCGCGGCAAACTCTCGACCACCGTCGAGATGGTGCTCTTCATCACCTTGCTGACGCTGGCGCCGGCCATCGTCCTCAGCATGACCTCCTTCACCCGCATCATCATCGTGCTCTCGTTTATGAAGCGGGCGATGAGTATCCAGGAGATGCCCCCTGCAACGGTGGTCACCGGCCTCGCCCTCTTCCTCTCCCTCTTCATCATGAAGCCGGTCTACAGCCAGCTCTACGAAGAGGCCCTAAACCCTTACCTGGAAGAGAAGCTCAGTATCGATGATGCCGGCACTCGGGCCAGCAAGATCATGTCGGAGTTCATGCTCGGCCAAACCCGGGACACCGACCTCGAGCTCATGTACCGCGTCGCCGAGCAGGATCCCCCCGAAAGCGCCGAGCAAATCCCCTTCCATCTCGTGGTTCCAGCCTTCGTGCTCTCGGAGATCAAGACCGCATTCCAGATGGGCTTCGTGTTATTCCTGCCGTTTTTGGTTATCGACCTGGTAATCGCCAGCGTGCTGATATCCATGGGCATGTTCACCCTCCCACCCATCGTTATCTCGACACCCTTCAAGGTCCTCCTATTCATCCTCGTCGATGGTTGGAATCTGGTGATCCAGTCAGCCATCCAGAGCTACAGCCTGTGAGCCTTATCCATGGATGAAGCCACGATCATCGACCTCGCACGCCAGACCTTGCTGCTCGTGATCAAAATCGTCACGCCGGCACTGGTCATCGGAATGCTGGTGGGCATTTCGGTCAGCCTCTTCCAAGCCATCACCAGCATCCAAGAGCAGACCCTGACCCTGGTCCCCAAAATGCTCGCCGTCGCCGTGGCACTGATGCTGCTGATGCCGTGGATCATCACGATGCTGGTGGAATTCGCCCGCGATCTATTCGGCAACCTCACCTACTTCGCGGGTTTCTGAGCCATTTGCGATGGATCTCGTCCACGCCTACTTCCCCGGCTTTTTCATGATGTTCCTGCGGATCAGCGCCGTGATCTTCGGCGTGAAGATCCTCGGGACCACGATGGACAGCAAGTGGGCTCGTCTGGCGTTGGCGCTCTGCATTTCGGGCATCCTCTTCGCAAAAAACCCCAGCCTGCTGACCTATCCCACCCCCATCCACATGGGTCTGGTGGCAGCGCGCGAGGTCGTGCTTGGGCTCTTTATCGGCTTTTGCCTGCAGTTGATCCTGATCACCCTGCGCCTGACCGGAACCCTCATCGGTCACGAAATGGGCTTTAGCATGGCCCAGGTCATGGACCCGACGACGGGTCTGAACTCTCCCGTTATGGGCCGATTCTTCGAAACGCTCTGCTTCCTGTTTTTCCTGAACGTCAACGGTCACCACAAGATCTTCGAGATCATGAGCCAGAGCTTCGACGACATCCCGGTCGGCGAGCCGTGGAATCTCGCCGCCATGAAGGACGGGCTCATCTACCTGGTAACCCAGAGCATCGCCCTATCGATCCGGATCGCGAGCCCGGTCTACGCCATGCTGCTCTTGATCACGACGACTCTGATCGTGATGTCGCGGGCCGTGCCACAAGTCCACCTGATGGACTTCTCGTATGCCCTACGCATCCTCTTTGCGTTTTTGGGCATGCTCTGGTTTATCGGTATCGCCGGCCCCTACATCTATCAGATCTTCGACACCTTCTTTACCGGGGCGGAAGAGATCGTGTTCCAACTCGGGGAGCTCTGATTCGTGGGACTTTTCCAGGATAAGAGCGACAAAACCGAAAAGGCCACGCCGAAGCGGCTCAGCGATGCGCGTAACAAGGGCCAGGTGGCCAAGTCTGCCGAATTGGGCATGGCCATGCTCTTCCTGCTTGGGCTCATCCTTGTCGAAGCAGGTGGCGGCTCGCTCATCGAAGCCCTCAAAGAAGGGTTACGTCAGGGCTTTTCCCTGCACGTCGAACCCGAGATTACCCGGACCTGGGCGGTTGAGACCCTTCGCACCGCCATCCTCCGGGTAGCTCCGGGAATCCTGATAATGATGGCCATCTTGGTGGCAACGGCATTGGTTACCGGATTCGCCCAGGTAGGTATCAAGTTCACCATCGAGCCCATCAGACCCAAGCTCGAAAAGCTCAACCCTATCGCCGGGCTAGGACGCATGTTTCAGCTGCGTTCTGTGATGCAAACCGGCCTGGCCTTCCTCAAGTTCGTGGTCCTGTTCGGCATCCTCTGGTTCAACATCCAAGGCGATCTTCCGGTATTGCTAACCCTAGCCGATATGCCCTTCGCAGAATCGGCGCCCATCGTCGCGGAGTTGGCGATCAAGATCTTCTGGTGGATCGCCATCGTCCTCCTGCTTCTGGGGATCCTCGATTTGATCTACCAGAAATGGCAGCACCAAAAAGACATGCGCATGTCCAAGCAGGACATCAAGGACGAGGCCAAGAGCACTGACGGTGACCCCGAGATCAAGGCCCGCATCAAGCGCGCCATGCGAGAGGTATCTCGCCGGCGAATGATGGAAGAGGTCCCCAAGGCTGACGTGGTGATCACCAACCCGACCCACTTTGCCGTCGCGCTCAAATACGAGAAGTCCGACATGGCCGCGCCCAGCGTTGTCGCCAAGGGCGCCGACGAAGTCGCCTTCAAGATTCGTGAACTGGCCAAAGAGAACAAGGTGCCGATCATGGAGGATCCTCCTCTGGCCCGGGCCCTTTTCAGCAGTGTCCGCCTCGGTGACGAGATTCCTCGCCGCTTTTACGAGGCTGTTGCCGCAGTTTTGGCGCGCGTGCTGCGCATGAAGCAGGAGGCACGTTGACATGAGCTCTCAGTCCTTGCCTTCACTAGGCGGCTCCGATGCGCTACGCCAACGCGGACAGCTAGCCCTGATCATGGGAATGGTCGGCATCCTCGCGGTGCTGATTATCCCGCTGCCGACCTTCGTGCTCGATCTGCTGATCACGGTCAACGTCACCGTCAGCATCTTGATCATGATGGCCACGATCTCGGCGAGAAGCCCACTGCAGCTGAGCACCTTCCCAAGCATCCTGCTCTTCACCGCCCTAATGCGCTTATCGCTCAACGTCGCATCGACACGATTGATTCTGCTGCAGGGTGAAGCTGGCACCGTAATCCAGGCCTTTGGCGACTTCGTCGTCGGCGGCAACTTTGCAGTCGGTATCGTGATCTTCGCGGTTCTGATCATCATTCAGTTTGCCGTGATCACCAAAGGCCAGAACCGCATCGCCGAGGTCGCCGCGCGCTTTACCCTGGACGCGATGCCGGGCAAGCAGATGGCGATCGACGCCGACCTGAACGCCGGGATCATCAGCAACGAGGAAGCCAAACAACGACGGGCCGATATCTCACGCGAAGCGGAGTTTTACGGGGCCATGGACGGCGCCGGTAAGTTCGTTCGCGGTGATGCTGTGGCCGGCATTCTGATCACCGCGATCAATATCATTGGCGGCATCCTGATCGGCACCCTGATGCGCGACATGGCAGCTGCTGACGCGATGGCCAAATACACGGTCCTGACGGTCGGCGATGGCCTGGTCAGCCAGATCCCAGGGCTCGTGATTGCGGTTTCCTCCGGCATCCTGACCACCAAGGCCGCCTCGAAGAACGACCTCGCCGAGGAAATGACCGACCAAGTCCTGGGCACCAAGAGCACGGTGCGCATGGCCGGATTCGTCATGCTCGGTCTTGGTCTGGTGCCGGGCCTCCCCACCATCCCCTTCATGATCCTTGGTGGCGCACTGCTCATCGGCAGCTCCCGCGCCGAAAGCGATACGAGTACCGAGGCGAGCAAGGAGGGCGACGAAAGCGTCGAAGCCGAAGAAGATGACGAAGAGAAGCGCATCGAGAACCTCCTGCACGTCGACCGTCTGGGCATCGAAATCGGTTATCGCTTGATCTCGATTGTCGACCCTGGTCGACACGGCGGCCTGCTTGAGCACATCTCGGCGCTGCGCCGGCAGTTCGTCAGTCAACTAGGACTCGTCGTGCCGCCCATCCGGGTCAAAGACAACATCCAGCTCGGCCCCAACAACTACCGCATCCTGCTCATGGGCCAGGAGATTGCGACTGGGGAAGTCCATGCCGGCCAATACCTGGCCATGGATCCGACGGGTTCCGCGCCCCCCATCGAAGGTAAGGAAACGATCGAACCCGCCTTCGGCTTACCCGCCCGCTGGATTAGCGAAGGCCAAAAAGAGCATGCCGAGATGATTGGTTACACGGTCATCGAGGCACCGAGTGTCCTTGTAACCCACCTGACCGAAGTGCTGCGCTCTGTCTGCAGCGAACTGCTCAGCCGCGAGGATGTGCAGGCTCTGCTCGAGAACAGCAAGAAGATCGCGCCGACGGTAGTGGACGAAGTGGTCCCGAGCATCCTCTCAAGCTCGCAGGTGCAGCGAGTGCTCGCCGACTTGCTCAAGGAGCGGGTCTCGATCCGAAACCTGCCACTGATCCTGGAATCACTCGGAGACGCCGCTGCCGAGAGCAAGGAACACCGACACCTGGTCGAGAACGTCCGTACGCGCATCTCCCGCGCCATCCTCGAGCCCTACATCGACGAGCAGGGAGCTTTGCACGTTGCGACCATCGAGCCACAGCTCGAGCAACAACTCCTGGCTGCGCTTACCGGACAAGGAACCCAGGGCGAAGTCCTGGCCCAGGGCGCTCTGGGCAGCTTCGTCGAGCGCAGCGCCGAAGTCCTCGCCGACCTGGTTCGGCAAGGTCATCAGCCCGTGCTAGTAACGCGTGCAGCGCTGCGGCCCTTCCTTGCGGAAGCAGTCGTAGGCGCCGTCCCTGGCAGCGCCGTGCTCTCCTATCAGGAGATCGCGGTCCACAAGGAGATCGATGTCATCGCGCAGGTTAACCTGCAGGAAGCCACCGTATGATTCTCCGTCGCATCGTCGGTCGCACCATGGCCGAAGCCCTAGCCCGCGTGGAGCGCGAGGTGGGCAAAAACGCACTGATCGTCGAGACCGGCTTCGAAGGCGGCCTCGCCACCGTAATCGCCCGGCGCAGTGAGGAGCCCAGCTCCACAAGCCGCAATAAAGCGGCAGCTCCGGATCACCCCCTTCGCCGCGAGCCACTGCGCTATCGCGATGGCTACAGGCCGGTCGCCGAGCGCCTGGAGGATTTTGGCCTCGGATCGCGTTTGATTGACGTGCTCTATCGGGCAGTTCGCGGCCTGCATCCGCACTTGCTGCAAGAGGGCGACCCCAGCCTCCCGCGCATCGTTATGCGCGTCCTCGCTGGCCTAGTCCCCATCAAGCCACAGGTCCAAAACCCAGCTCGTTGCATTGCACTGGTCGGACCTACCGGCGTCGGAAAAACCACGACCCTGGCCAAGCTCGCCGCCAGAGACGTTATCGAACAAAAAAAGAGCGTCGCGGTATTGAGCCTGGACACCTTCCGCATTGCTGCAGTCGAACAGATGCGCGCCTTCGCCGAAATGCTACAGGCTCCCTTCGAGGTGATTTTCACTCCCCAGGATTTGGACCAAGCCCTCGCCCGCTACGCCAACATGGACAGCATCTACATCGATACCACCGGTCGCAGTCCGCGCGACGAGACGTCCCTCCGAACCATGAAAGGCTATCTACGCAAACACAGCGACATCGACATCCGGCTCTGCATCCCTGCCGGCGCTCGACGCCGCGACCTGGAACGTATCCGTGAGGCCTTCGGCATCCTCCAGCCCAGCAGCCTGGTTCTTACGAAATGGGACGAAACCGAGGCTCCCGGAGAAGCCGTCGCCATGGCCATCGAGCACGAAATGCCGCTCTCGCATATCACCAATGGTCAACGTGTCCCCGAGGACCTGCTCCTCGCCGATGCTGCCAGCATCGCCGGCGAAGCTCTGGCCGACCTGGAACACCGAGCCCTGACAGCGGAGGTCACCCGATGAGCACGATCCTGCCCAGTGATCAAGCAGCGACCCTGCGCAATTACGCCAAGCACCGCGAATCCGGGCACCGACCTCCGGTTTTCGCCATCGCCAGTGGCAAAGGCGGCGTCGGTAAAACCGTCCTCTCAGTCAATCTGGCCCTGCGCTTGGCGAAGAGCGGCACACGCGTGCTCCTCGTCGACCTCGACCCCGGCCTCGCCAATATCGACGTGCACCTGCGGCTAAGCCCGCGTTATACCGTGCACGACTTGCTCGAAGATCGCTGCAAAGCCGAAGAAGCGGTCCTGGTCGCCGCAGGCGGCCTTCTCCTGGTTCCGGGAGGCAGCCTTTCTTCGACCTACGGAAGCGATGCTCCCGAGTCAGCACGCCAAGAGGAACCTCGCAGGATTCTGAGCAAGCTCACCCCGCTTTTCCCCCATGTCGACGTCATCCTGCTCGACACCGGTGCCGGCCTCGGCCCCTGGGTTCGGGGGGCGCTCGACATTGCCGACGAACGCATCGTCGTGACCCAACCCGATCCGGCCTCCGTTACCGATGCCTACGCCCTACTCAAGATGCTGCGAGGCAGTCACGCTGACGCTAGGCCTGAACTTCTCATCAATCGGGTGCGGGATCGGGGTGAAGCCATGCTCACCGCAACGCGCATCCGCGGCGTCGCCAAGCGCTTCCTCGGTTTCGAACCCGAACTCCTAGGCTGGCTACGCGAGGCGACGGCCGTCACCTTCTCCATCCGCAACCAAACCCCCTTCGCCAACGAACTCAAGGACAGCCATCCGGCGATGCAAGATCTCTCGGGCATCGTCGCCAAGCTGCTTGCAAAACTCGGAACCGGGCAGAAACGCAGCCGACAAGCCAGCCTCTAAATGGCAGCAGAAAAGCTGCACCTGGCTGCAGAGGCTCCATCAAGCGAGTTCATGCCCCCGGGCCTTGCGGCCCCTTCGCCGCCCGGAACATGCGCAAGATTTGCACGGCGAGACCACCAAGAAGGAAGGCCAAAAGGGCCAGGGAGTTAAAGGCGATCCAGCCCTTATTCCCAGCAGGGCCCTCGCTCATCGAACGCGTCATTTCACAAAACACGGCAGCAAGGCCCGGGGCCAAGAGGAGGAGGGTCTGCCGCGATAGGGCATACAATCGAGGAGCATTCTCTTCCGTCAGCTTTACCGGGTAGTTGTGTAGCTGTGGCACCTTGGCCAGAAGCAGCAGCAGCAACACCGAGACCGTACCGAGGATCGGCCCGAGTACCAGAAGCCCCTTAGATCCATAGGAACTCACATTCCCCGAGAAGTCGAAGCGCATCGGAATTTTTTCGGGCAAGCTCGAGTAGCGCGAGACAAACAGGTACCAGCTCAGTAGCACCAGCAGTATGGCCAAGGCTACGAAGGCAGTTTCGAGCACTGACAGCGGCGGCAAAATTACTCGGATCCGACCTGATTTCATTTCTTCCCTCATCTCTTTGCAGCCGTGCAAACAAGCCGTCACTTGATCCAGGTGTAGATACTGTCCTCGGGTAAATCGAACTTGATTCTTCCCGCCCGACGAGACAGCGGTCTTTTCCGCTTACTCTCGTAGCCGTTGCCATCCAAGACAATGGCACGCCGCGCCCCGCTGCGCAGGCTAAGGCTGGCCCGAATACGCCGCACGTTGAGCGGATATCCTCCCAGCTTGGTGATGCGCCGATAGCCGCCCGACTTCGCGGTCTCAAACCCATAGGGCATATCCTCGGTAGCAGCTTGCACGAGAATGCTCTTCGAGCTACGCAGCGGCTTGCCGTCCAGGGAAACGACGAGGATGGAGCCATACTCGTTCTGGGACTCCATCCATAGATCCCCCAGCTCAATCCGTCCAGCCGCAGCGAGGAAGCCAGTCGCCCCCTTCGCTCTTGGGGTGTCGATGGTCAACAGGCCCTTGCCGTAGTTCCAGCGGAGCTCACCGGTCAAGCTGCGAATCGTCTTGCTCTTCTCGTTGATATAGCGCTTAAGTGGCACGGTCTCGATCGAGGATGCTCCCGAGTGGAAACGCTGTTCGACCGGACCGACGAAGAAAGCACGAGGATCTACCCCGTCTGCAGCTCGGGTGCCGCGGCCCTCGCGATCGCCGATCGCCGCCACCCAGAGTGCATCCCTACCGCTTAGCGCATGGATCTTGGTGCCTTTCAAGGCAAAAGCATCTTTTAGCGACACCTTTTCGACCACAGCCGCTTTCTTCGGCTTTGCGACATCCCCCCTGCGGTACATAAGCGCAGCAGCCGGGAACTGCCCCAGGATCGTCGGGTTGTTGAGGTCCCAGACCCCCATCGTGGCCTGCCACTGGCTCGTATCGAGGGCAAAGAAACACCAGCCGTCAACGCCCTGCATACTCCCGTAACTGGCAACAAGCACCGGCCATTCGGCGCGGCGAGCATTTGGGCGCGTCCAGCTGTTCTCAGTAATCATGAACGGATAGCCGGAGATCAGCGGCGTCGCCAGTGGACTCGGCATCGAGGGTGCCTTCAGCGCCGAAAGCGAGCGGAAGCAGTCACCGACTTCTACGGCATAAAACGCCTGCTGCGCCTGCTTGCTCGCATAACTGGTCGCAAAGTAGCTGTTACGGAGCACAACGTCGGTCGTCGTATAGCTATAACGCTCGAGTCCGCCCAGCACCCGGTCATCAGCCGTCTTCCAGTTCGAGCCGCTGAGCAAGGAGCCGACACCTATCTCATCGCGGAGCATGGCGCTAAAGCGCGCATAGTAGCTCTGCATGGACTCGAACATCCACTGCAACTGGTCGGCCGCGCGCTTGGGATTTCGTTGCTGCACCGCCCAGGATTCACCGCCGAGCATACCGGCGCTGTACAGCCCAAGCCGGCCCTCCCGAGGATGATCGGGGCCATGACGACGGCTACGCCCCCAGGTCCTTAGCCCCTTATCGATGGAGCCATACCTTCGCTTCACCCAAGCCCCGAAGCTCCGCTCTACCAGAGCACGTTCCGCCGGGTCGAAGTGATCGGGCGCGAAGGTATGGAAGAGCAGGCTCGACTCGTTGTTGATCTCGACGAAGGCCAAGGCTGGCTCTTCGGCCAGGCTCTTGCCCGTGTGCGGGTTCTTCGGCAGCAAGAGCTTCTTGGCAAAGTCCCGATAGAGATCTTGGAACTCATTGGCAAAGAAGGGCAGCGCCACCGCGCAGCGCTTCTGCTCGAAACCCGGAATCATCCCCTTGGGCAGCTTATTACTCGTGTGCCAGTAGAGATGGCCGAGGTAGCTGTAGATCCCCTCCTGCTTCAAGGACGCGACCACGTAGTGCAGACGCTTGAGCTCTGCGGCAAAGTCGGCGTCGCGACCGTCGACGTGCATGTCGAACAAGTTACTGAGCTGCAGTCGCACCAAGTTGACCCCGTATTTGGCCAAACGCCGGGCCCAGTGGTCGACCTGCGCCTGCTCCATGCTCCGGAGATTTGCCTGCACCATCCAAAAGCGCAGCGACCTGCCGTCCCCGAGAACGAAGCCATCGCCCTTTCGCCGCACGAAGCCCTTACCGCCAGCGACCTTCTCATTCAGATAGCTCAGGTCAATCGGAGAACTCGCGTCGAGAGGATCCTGCTCCGGCTCCCAAGCAAACCACCCCTCCTTGGCCAAGCCGGTCTTTTGCCCGGGCCTTAGCTTGCCACGCGGCGAAAAGGGTCCATCGATCAGCAAAAAGCAATCGATGCACCCCTTGTTATCCAGCGATTTGATCTCGAAGCGATGCGAGCCCCGCTTCAGCTCCACCGGCCCCAAGGCCACCCAATTCGCCACCCAATGCTTTTGCAGAAAGGTGCTGTCGAGCAAGGCGATGTTGCGCCCACAGCTGCGCCATTCGCCCTTGCCAAAGCGCCACTTGAAGGGGCCGTGCTTCCAAAACTTGCGCACATATAGGGAGTAGCTGCCACTCTTCGGCACGGCAAGCTGGTATCGAGCCCAAGCCGGCCCTCCATCCTTCGTCTGGCCCAAGGTAAGCCAACGCCCACCCGAGAGCTTGCTCTGCTGCTCGGCATTGAGATGCCCCGGCGTCCCCATATCCATCCTATTGCGAAGGTTGGTCTCAACCGGGTTCTCCGCCTCCCACCAGACATGTGCTTGCGCCTGCAGCTGGGCCGACGCTACGGCAAAGAGGAGAGAAACGATGGTGTAGCGAAGCAGGTGTTTCAGCATGAAAGAGATCTCCCCCGGCTTTAGTCACGAATGCCAAGCTACCAAAAGGGGTAAGGCAAAGGGATTGAGCCTTGGAGGCTTCTCACCCTTGGGCCTTCTCCTTCCGCTCTGATCGCGACTACAGGCTCCCCCTACGAGCTGCCGATGTAGATCGAAGACCAAGCAGGTTTCCCCCCTGGAGCAATCACCCGAAGAGATGGAGCAAGGATCACGCAATCTCTGCAGGGCCACAGCGGCCTGGATGTCGGCGGTCAGCTTTTCGCTGATTTACCTCGTCTCATTGTTCGTCGGCGCATCCTGGCAGTCGGCGACCATACGCGGCTTGGGCTTTGCTTTTGCCGTCTGGTTCTTGGGGAGGATTCTTCTTCGCCCTCTCGTCGACACGGTAATCGACGTTCTGACCGAGACCGAGCGCAAGCGTAGGGAGGCCCAGGAATGAGCTCCTGTGGCTATACGACTTTGCGCAGCAAGGCTGAGCGCGACCAATTGATCGAGCAGTATCTCCCATTGGTATCGCACGTTCTCGGTCGACTGAGCTTTGCCCTTCCCCCGGATGTCGAACGTGATGACCTGCACAGCGCAGGGGTGCTCGGACTGATCCATGCAGCCGAACACTACGACGCAAATCGCGGGGCGAGCTTCAAGACCTTTGCCTATACGGCCATCCGTGGTGCCATCCTCGATGAGCTGCGGCGTTTGGACCCTGTGCCGCGCACCCAGCGTGAGCGCATCCGCGCCATCGAGGCCGCCGAACGTGAGCTCCACGCCAGGCTCGGCAGAACGCCCACCAAGGGGGAGCTACGCCAATACCTGTCGTGGCCAGAGGGAGACTTCGACAAGGCCCTGGCGGCGCTCCATACCGCGCAGGTGCTATCGCTCAACACCACCACCGAGGGCGGCGAGGGCGGCGGCATCGAAGCCATCCAATTGGTCGAAGACAGCTTTATCGGTAGACCGGAACTACACGTCGAAACCGAAGAAGAGATCGCCCGGCTCTCACATGAAATAGGCAAGCTGCCCAAACAATCAGCCCAGGTCATCGTGCTCTACTACTACGAAGGCCTACTTTTGAAGCAGATCGGGCAGGTCCTCGGAGTCAGCGAGTCCCGCGCTTGCCAAATCCTGAGTAAGTCTCTGGCCCAACTCAAACTCGCAATGTCCGACTGAAGCTCACCTGCATCAAATCTGAAGGAGTTCTGACATGGAAGCAGGAAGCAGCCCCCTTGATGGCATCAAAAGCATCTTCCGTTTCCCAGAGCGACGCAGGAAGAAGCAACGCGGCGACGGAAAAGCCTTTCGCCAACAGCTTGCGAAGAGCCAGGAAGACCCGGAGCTCGCCGAAGAAAACGCTATGGAGGCAAACGCCTCAAGCAGCAGCTCGCCCAAACAGGTCTTCGCGACTCCTGGCAAGAAGCGAATACCGCCAAAGGGCCGAAACGGCGATGGCAAGGGGCTCAAGGTCGACCTGCTTGCTTGACGAAGAGAGGGCGTGACTCCCACCACCATGTCGTCAGATCAAGCCCCCCGAGCTCGCCGCATCCGCGCGAGCCAAGTCCGAGTCGAGGACGGGAAAGTCCTGAGTTCGGCGGCCAGCTGCGATAGCGGCGGCCTTCAACTCCGCCCCATCCTCGAGAACGGCATCGTCCGCCGCATCGAAGTGCTGTGCTCCTGTGGCCAGCAAATGACGGTGGTCTGCGTATACCCCGAGGCGGGTGACGAAGGAGAGTAATGATACGCCAGATCATCAGCGTCTTCGGACTCTCGGTATTGCTCCTGGCCTCGTGTCAGTCGCCACAGGCTCCCCAACCACAGCCCACAGCCCCCGTGGACACCGGCGAAGAAACGACGGGCCCGTATCTCGAAGAAGGTCCGGCCACAAGGATCGACCTCGGCCCTGGCAGCACTTCGCTCCTCGAGCAACTCAAGGACAGCAACGAGCGCAAAGCACGGCTGCAGGAGCAATATGAAGCGCTCAAGAAGAACCTTGAGAAAGCCAGAGCCAAGGAAGAGCAGCTAAAGCGGGATCTCGCCAAAGAGAGCAGTGAACGCAAGACCGCTGAAGCCAACCTCAGCAAGACCGCCAGCAGCCTGCATGACTGCGAGGCTCGCCTCCTCGATCTAGCGATTCAAAAAGCGCAGTGGGAGGAAAAATACCTGCAACTCAAGGTGCAAACGATGCAGCAGGGAATCGAGGCAAAGATGCAGGATGCCGGTGGTGGCCAGGCCACCGCCGGGCCGGGACGCTGAGCCAAAGCCAATGGCTTCTTTCGCTCCAGCCCTGGCTCCCATCCTTCTCTTGGGTGCCTGCGCGCTCTTGCCGCAACAAGAGAAACTGCGCCCCGTCGCCATAAACTCCTATCTCGCGGATCCGCGGGACATGATCGCGGTGCGCCGCATCGTTGTCCTACCAGTCGCCGGAGAAAACGTTCCGTCGACGCTTCGCAAGCACCTGCAGCACAGCCTCGAGCGCTCGATCGCCGAGACCCAGCGCTTCCAGGTCGTTCCCCTACCCAACGTCTCCGATAACGACCGAGAATTACTCCGCTCGGAAGCGCGAGGAAAACTCTCCATCGATAGCCTTGTCTCCCTGGCAAAGCGTTATCAAATCGATGGAGCCGTGCTCTGCCGGGTTCATGCCTTCCAACCGTACAAGCCCCCCATTCTCGGCCTACAGACCCAACTGGTCTCCATCCACTCCGGAGATACTGTTTGGGCTGCCGACGCTACCTACGACTCCAGCATCAAACGGGTCCAGCTCGACCTTCGGCATTACTACGAAACCGAGCTTGCGGAGACCGAGTCCTTGCACGAATGGGAACTGCTCTGCCTCAGTCCGCGCCTTTACGGAAGCTACGTCGTTCACCGCATCGTGGGGACTCTAGCAAGCCGTTGATACCCGGCCTGAAAATGCGAACAGCCCGGCTCGATCCAAGAACCGAGCCGGGCCGCCGGATTTGAGTCACCGTTGTTATTCGCTGGGCAAGGCCATCCCATCGAAGCCTTTGTTCCATGAGCTGTGCATACGGCGCGCCACCGTCTCCCTCACCGCAGCTTGCTCATAGTGCCCATTCTCGAGATTCTTCCGGATCTCGGCCAGACGCTCCGGGTCCAGATCATTGTTCTCTTGCTGCTCCCTGCGCCGCAGCTGCTCAACGAATCCTTCGAGCTCAGCTCTTAGCTCGATCGCCTCGTGCGAAAACGAGACCGAGTCCTGGGGGTCGAACGAAGATGCCCGCCTAACTCGCAGCTTTCTAGCGTCGAGTATTTTTCCGTCACGCGCCTGTTCAACCTTGGGGCCTTTGCGCCCTCCAGGCTCGGACGGTTGCAGCCTTCCGATGTTCATGTCCCAGCTCCTTTTGAGGCTCCGTTCCGGCCGACATCGGCTGGAACGGAGATCCTCGCTCTACTTTTCGGCTTCTAGCGGCAGCGCTTGAGAGCATTTTTCTCGGATGTCGAGAATCGCAACACAGCGTTAAAGCCCGATGCCATGCCCACATTCCCTGCGGTCAGAGCTGCCGACCATGCGAGTGCTTCCGGCAGTTTTTTCCGGATCCCCTGCCGCTCGCGACCCCACCGATCCCCTGACAATGGGAAAACCGCTCCAAAGAGGAGCAATAGCGCCCACAGAAGTATTTCTTGAGTTTGGCACGGGATCTGTGAAGGCCCAGCGGAGGACTCACTGGTGCAGATCACCCCATACGGACGCGTCGACGCTCAATTCGACATGCTGTCGAAACTCGGAAAAGTCACGCCCAAACAGCGCAAAGCGATGCCTGTACCCAGAGATCCTGGTCCACGCACACTCCAATCCGAGCCAAACCAGCAAGGCGTAGAAGAGGATACGAATACGGGCTCGGCCCTAAGCCCCATCGGTCAAGAAGCGGCAAGCGAGCCCCAGAGCACATCTCGCAGGCCGGCCGGAGCAGAGCAAACGCAAAGCCCTCGGCAAGAGAACCAGGCGCCACAAAACCCCGGCCAAGAAAGCCCCCTACTTTCGCCACGCCAAAACAAGTCGGAGACAGTCCTCGAAAGCGCCGCCGCTAAAGACCCAGGCTCAGCAACAAACTTCGGGCCCCAGGTGCAAACAGCGGTCCCCTTAGCGCAAGCAGGGGTGAGTGCGCTCCCAGGCCTAACCGGGCAAATCGCTCTGTCGAAGGCAGGGCAGATCGGCAAGGTCAGCAATGGCTCGCCTGTGAGCCCGGCACTAGGCAAATCCCGAGAGCGCCCAGCACAGCAAGCTCCAAAGGCGATTCAAAAGCCGAGCTACGCACCCGCCTCAGAGAAAGTCCTCGAACTGGCCAGAGAGCAACGCGACTCGATCTTCCGCAGCATTGCCCTCTCCCTAAGCGAAACCGGTGGCAAGGCCCACTTCAGGCTCGAGCCCGGCGAACTGGGCAGCCTCGGCATCCAGCTCGAACTCAAAGGCGAAAAACTCCGCCTCCACGTTCGTGTCGAGCGCGAAGAGCTGGCCGCAGTAATGCGCGAGGACCTGAGCAAGCTCCAAACGCAACTCGAAAGCCGCGGGCTAGTCGTTCAGGAAATCGATGTTCAAACGAGCAGTCGGCAGGAACAACAACAAGCAGCCCTGAGCTTTTCCAATAAACACCGTTCTCCCCCATCGGGAGGAGAAACTGGCACGAATGATGCGTCCGAGGACGCAGACACCGGACTCCTCGGCCGCAACATCGGGCTGCAGCTGGGAAGCGGTATCGACTTCCTTGCCTGAGAAAACCCCCATGACCAGCATCGACGCAGTCAGTAACAAACAGAGCATCTTCGCCGCCGGCACCAAGAACGGAAAGTTCGGTGACAACCCCTTCCTTCAACTGCTGGTCACCCAACTCCAAGCACAAACCCCTTTGGAGCCGGTCGACAACAACTCCTTCATGTCACAGCTAAGCCAGCTCTCGACCATGGAAGAACAAAAGGAAATGAACAGCAACCTGATGATGCTCCTGGAGTTCCAGGGGGCATTAGCGCGGATGCAGGGACTGAGCCAAGGCAGCGAGATGATCGGACGCCAAGTCGACTACGTATCCAGCTCGACAAGCAAGGTCCAATCCGGCGTGGTCGAGTCCGTTCGGGTAAACGAGAAGGGAAAAATCATCCTGCAAATTGGCAAAGAATCGGTCGAACTCGACTCCGTCGTGGGAGTGCGAAAAGCCAAAGACCAAAACGGCGAACCAAAACCAACCCAGAAGACTCCCACGAATATCAGTAGTAAGCAGAAGTAAGAAAAAGCAACCGAGCACCCGCAGCACAAGACGCATAGAGACGAGACATGGTCAGCACCTCACTCTTTACCGGCCTATCCGGTCTCCGCTCACACCAGCGCTGGATGGACGTGATTGGCAACAACCTGGCCAATGTCAATACGGCTGGGTTCTGGGGCTCCCGCGTCACCTTCTCCGATCTTCTGTCCTTCACGATGACGCACGGCAATGGACCATCGAGCACCGTGGGCGGCAGGAACCCGAAGCAGATCGGCCTAGGCACCCAGGTAGCCGGAATCGATGCCAACACCAATCAGGGCACCTTCCTCAACACTGGTCGCACACTCGACGTAGCCCTGCAAGGTCAGGGCATGTTCACCCTCTTCGATGGAACCCGAAATTACTACACCCGCGTCGGCTCGTTTGGCGTTGACTCAGAGCGCAACTTGGTCGACACCCGCACCGGTATGCGGGTTGTCAATAATGCGGGCGGAACGATCTCTGTGCCGCTGACCGGCACCCTGCCGGCTCAGGCCTCCACCAACATCGACTTCGAAGGCACGGTTCCCGCAACCGTGTCAGGTCCCATCGCCGAGGTTGTCTCATCGACCAATCCCTGGCTTAGGGGCACTGCGGCGGAAAAGGTGAGCACCGCCAATCTTCCCGACCCCATGAATCTGAGCGCGATTGCTAACACCACCTTCACGGTAACGGTCAACGGCTCCTCCCCGCAAACCGTGACCATCAATCCGGCTAAGTTTGGCAATATAAGCGCCGTCAGCTCCGCGGAATGGATCTCGTTCATGAAAAGCTCGGTCAAAGGCCTAGACGTGAGCTACTCCGGGGGCACCTATACCTACTCCACCGAACGGGTGGGCGAACTAGCAACTCTCAAGTTCGACAATGGCCCTAGCGGCACACCTTTGACGACTCTCGGCATCGGGACGGACCTTGATCAAGGCAGCCAAACTGCCGCGAACGGAAGCACCAACCTGAACGAGCTAACGGCAAACCATAAGGACTATGTAGCGGGCGATACGATTTCGATCTCGGGGACAAATCCCCAAGGCAACAAGATCGCAGCAACCTTCACCTACGGTGCCGCAAACGACGGCACGACGGTCAACGACCTGATCACCTTCCTCAACCAACGCTTCAAGTCGAACACGCCAAAAGGGGCAACCGCCAGCATCGCGGCCGACGGTAGCCTTCAGGTAACAGCTAACAGCAAGGGAGAAGCAGAACTCTCGCTCTTCATCTCCGACTCGACCACCAGCCCAAAATCCAACTTCCCTTCGTTCAAGGTTACCCGTGACGGCACAGGCCCAGATGAGGCGGTGACCTCAATCGAAATCATCGACAGCCTGGGCCGCGCCCATCCGGTCTCGATGAAGTTCGTCCGCGATGCGAACGACCCCACGGTGTGGAATCTGACCGCCTCCATGGATTCAAGCGAAGGGACCATCATCGACAACAGCGTCTCCGAGATCCGCTTCAATCAAGACGGGTCCTTCAACCTGGTCACCGATACGAACCAGTCGCTGAGTTTTACCTGGGACGGGATCTCCCAGGCCCAAACCGTATCGCTGAACTTCGGGACCTCAGCCTCCTTCGACGGGCTATCGATGCTCGGCGACAAGACCACCGCGGCAGCAACCAACCAGGACGGATACGCAGCAGGCAACCTGCTCAACGTCGCCTTCAGTGAGAATGGCGACCTCAAGGGCTTCTACACCAACGGCAAATCACTGACGATCGACACCCTCCGGATTGCCCTTTTCCGCAACCCCTCCGGCGTGACTCGAATCGGTGAGACCCTCTACACCGAGTCCCCAAACACCGACGACGCGATCCTGACAACCGCTGGCAACGGTGGCGCTGGAACGGTTGTCTCGGGAGTGCTCGAAAACTCGAACGTCGATATCGCTGAGGAATTCGTGCGTTTGATCGAAGCGCAGCGCGGCTACCAGGCCAACGCCCGTGTCATCACCACCACCGACCAAATCCTATCGGAGCTTATGAATATCGTCCGGTAGTAGTCGGTCCTTGGCCGGGGTAAAGGCGTAACAGGCAGCTGGAAAGGGCTCGCGAGTGACAGCGACCGAATTCAACGTCCTGTAAAGCCGCTGCCCCCAAGGATCCGATGAGAAGGGGAGAACAAAGGAAGCACGATGGACCGCGCCGAGCTCACCCTAGCCCGCAGCATGGATGCACTGCTGAATCAGCAGAACTCGATCGCCAGTAACCTGGCGAACATGGGTTCGACTGCATTCAAACGTCAGGCTGGGAACACTGAGCCTTTCGAGATGGTATTGAATCGCCAGGCGAACAGGGAGGTCGTACCCGTCTATCGCGAGCGCACGGACTGGACGCAGGGCGACATCACCTACACCGGCGACACACGCAACATCGCACTCGAAGGGGAAGGCATGCTGCAGGTCACCGACAAAAGCCTTCCCGGTCAAATATTGCTTACCCGCACCGGCATTCTCGACATCGATCCTGAGGGATTTCTCACTACGGGAGGAAGACGCGTCTTAGGACCAGCCGGAAACCCCATCCAAGTCGGAGGCCACGATCAGTTTCAGATCACGGCGAACGGCCAGGTCTCCGACCCGAATACCGGGGACACGATTGGCAACCTAGGCCGATTCATGGTCGAAGACCCTCGCGGGCTTGAATACCTTGGTGACGGCATCTATCGCCACAACCCGCAAAAAGCAGGCAAGCTGCGCCAAGACCTCTTTACCTTGGTGCGGCAAAAGAACCTCGAGAGCTCAAACGTCCAATCCATTTCCGAAATGGTGTCGATGATCTCGGTGCAGCGCCACTTCCAGGCGATCACCAAAGCCCTCAGCGCCTTCGAGTCGGCAACAGATCAACTTAACCAACTGGCGCAAAGCTAGTTCTTTCTGGGGTCCTGCCGACTTCTCTAGTTTTCCCTTGGCGAAGGTAAAGGTCTCGAAATCCGCCGCACCCTAGCCCCCCACCCGCTCAAAGGGCTTGTCAACGTCGCCACCAAGCAAAGAGAAACCACCCTGCTAAGCCCAAAACATCTCCAAGCTAGCGGCAATTTCTGCCGAACCCAGCAGCCCCATCGGCAAAGCCTGCCTGCGTCTGGCGACGACTCATTCTGCCCCACCCTACTCCAAACGCGAAAAACCGGCAGCAAGGCGCAACTGAGCACCTGGCACGCAACTCGCGTAGCTCCGGCAGAAAAGCAAGATACGGAGCACAGGGATGATCAAAAGCCTCTACACGGCCGCGACAGGGATGAAGGGACAGCAGACCTACGTGGATGCGATCTCGAACAACCTGGCCAACGTCAACACCACGGGCTTCAAACGCAGCCAACCAACGTTTCAAGATCTGCTCTACGTCACGATGAAAGCGCCTGGCATCGACCAAACCGGTGGTAACACCAACCCGGTAGGCATCCAGGTCGGCTCCGGCGTAAAAGTCGCCGGCACGACGATGAACTTTACCAACGGGGTTCTCGAGGGCACCTCGCGAAACCTCGATGTCGCGATCACCGGTCCCGGCTTCTTCCAGGTCCTGCTTCCAGATGGAGCCAAGGCCTATACCCGCGACGGACACTTTCAAATCGACGCAAGTGGCCGCTTGACCAACTCAAGCGGATACGTGCTGCAGCCTCAAATCGCCATCCCCGAAGATACGATCTCTTTGGGTATCGCCGAGGATGGCCAGGTAACGGTGACCCAGGCCTCCTCACCCGACATCTCGACTCCCATCGCCCAGCTCGAGCTTACCCGCTTCGTCAACCCCTCTGGCCTCAACCAGATCGGCGGAAACCTCTACCTAAGAACCGATGCCGCCGGCACCGAAATCCGCGACAAACCAGGTTCACAGGGCATGGGACAGCTGCAACAAAACTTCCTCGAACGTTCCAACGTCGAGGTGGTTTCGGAGCTGGTCAACCTGATCGTCGCGCAGCGCGCCTACGAGGTGAACAGCCGCACGATTCGTTCCTCGGATCAAATGCTCCAGCAGGTCAGCTCCATCGTTAGGTGAATCATGAGGGCCCTCTCCAGCATCTTCTTCCTGTCTTGGGCATTAACTGCTCCTGCCTTAGCCCAAAGCGAAAGCCCCGAGGCAAGCGGCAAGCTGCAAATGACCCTGCGTAGCCGGGCCTATATTCCTGGGCACCGAATCCAGCTTGGCGATCTTTTCCACATCAAGGGACCCGACCCGAAAAAAGTGCGGAAGGTACAAGACCTCGAATACGCCAACGCGCCCAGCGGAAATTGGGCCCGGGCAGTAAAACGCAGTGATCTCACCATGTGGCTAGCGGAACACGACTTGGGCTCCTCTCAGGTCGAGATCTCCGGAGCCGAAGCCGTGAGCATTCTCGCTGACACGGTCCGGGTCGAAGCAGAAACTCTGGTTTCGAGCGCAGAAGCAGTCCTACGTCAGTTGCTCGCCAAAGAAGGGGCAAGCGATACGACCTGGAAGCTTCTTGGTAATCCACGCGGCATTAACGTCCCGCGCGGACGCTCAAGCCGGAAGTTGATCGCCAAACTAAAGAGCCCCAATCTCGAGACAGGGCACGCAAGCTTCAGTGTCGAAATCATCATCGACGGAAAGCTCAACGTAATTATCCCTATACAGTTTGAACTGCAGCGATTTGCGGACCTTCTTGTAGCAACCAAACTCATCCGTCGCGGCGAAGCTTTCACCGACGATAACGTCACGGTAAAGCGAGTACGATGGACAAAGATTCAAGGAGACCCCTTCGAGTTTCCCGGCCAAGTCATTGGCAGCGGGCGCATCGCCGCCAAGCAACTGCGACCAAATCAAGTGGTCACCAACCTTCATGTCCAGCTGCGCCCCATCATCTCGAAGGGGGACCAAATCCAAGTGGTCGCGATTGTCGGCCGAGTCCGCATCGCAACCCGAGGCATTGCGCAGTCTGATGCCCGCAAGGGAGAACGGGTTCCCATCCTACTATCAGGCAAAAAAACACCCGTTTACGCGGAGGCCTATGCAACAGGAATCGCAGTCATCCGCACCCCCAGCAACCGCATTGACCTTTCCAAGATCCGCTGAGCACAGAAAGATGAAATACAACACCAACCAAGTCATCGCCGTCTGCGCTCTCATGCTCGCCTTTACAACAAACAGCTCGGCTCAATCGCTGTTCATGAAGGCAAAGCGCGAAGGATCCTTCCGCGGGCTAGTAGAAGACAATACCGCGCGCTCGGTGGGCGACATTTTGACGATTGTCATAAAGGAAGCCCATAGCGTAAGCCAAGAGGACAAGACCGCCCGAAGCACCAAAACTCTTCTTTCGGCTCAGCTTGAGTCTTTCAAGATCAAGCCCTCGACCTTCGGATCTATCCTTCCCGACTTCGATGTTCGTTCATCCCGGAGCTATGACGGAGCCGCCAAGCAAAACCGCGATCAGACCTTTAAAGCCAGAATCGCGGTTGTCGTCAAAGACCGTCTTCCCAATGGCAACCTGGTAGTCGTTGGCACTCGCACGATCATTGTCGACAACGAGGTTAAGTGCCTGAAGATCTCAGGAGTGATTCGAACTGACGACGTCAAGGACAACAACACGATCGACTCCGACCAGGTCGCAGAGGCCAAGGTCTCCATCAAAGGCCACGGGAAAAGCACGGAATCCGTCACCCGCGGACCAATAGGTAAAGCACTTGAGACCGCCTGGTGGTTGATCTGGCCATTCTAGGAAGATGAAAATGATGAGCTTCCAACTATCAGCGCTTCCGATCGTCATAATCCTCGCCATTTCTGCGACGGCACAGGCTCAAACCGACAACCAAGCAGATAGAGCCCCTGGCAAAATATCAATAGCTAACAATCCTCCCAGAACCTTCCGCCTGTCTGAGCCTTTTGTTTCCCTGCGGAGCATTACCCGTATCCACGGCCAGCGCTCCAACACCCTGACGGGAATTGGGGTAGTGACCGGACTCGCAGGCACGGGCGACGGCACAGCAACGGCACGGCGATCTCTCGCGAACATGCTCCGCCGTATGGGCCGTAACGTTTCTCCCTCGGAACTCGCCTCTGGAAACATCGCTATGGTGCAAATCAGCGCCAAGCTGCCAGCCTTCGCTCGCCAAGGTACCCCGCTGGATGTCCTCGTCGCATCCATCGGCGAAGCCAGCTCGCTTCGCGGCGGCAACCTGATTGAAACACCTCTATACGGTGCGGATGGGAAAATCTATGCCTTGGCCTCGGGATCTTTGATCACTGGCTTCAAAGAATCAGGTCGCAACGCAGAGTTCAAAGAAAACCATCCAACGGTAGGCCGCATCGCCAATGGCGCCATTTGTGAGCCACCGGTAGAGGATTTGCTAACGAGCCTCTTGAACGATTCCGGCGAACTCCGACTGCTGCTCACGGAGATCTCTACCGGAACGGCAGTGCGCGCCCGCAGCGCCATCGACGGATTCCTGGGCGCACATCAGATCGGTTCTTGCAAGCTGGCAGGCCCTAATCTCCTCAGTGTTCGCTTCAACAAACATCAGAGCACTGATCAGCTTCTGGAGATCCTGGATCAGATCGGAACGCTTCAGATCCAACCGGTATCGATTCCCACTATCACCTGCAATCAACGTAACGGCACAGTGGTCATTGGCGCAGGAGTGAGGATATCCCCCTGCCTAATCGGTATCGAGAATTTAACTGTCCAGGTCACCGAGAACGTCAGGATTTCGCAACCAGGGAACGCCTTTAGCAAAAATGCTCCAGGTGAAACTCAGAAATATTCTGAAACCGAAATCAAGACACAATCGGAGGGAAGCGGACTGCAACCCCTGGAAAGCCAAGAAAATCTCGGACATCTCCTGCAGGCCCTCAGGCTGCTCGGAGTTGACGGCCGTCAATTGATCACCGTTATCAAAGAACTACACGGTGCGGGAAAGATTCACGGGGAGCTCATCATCCGATGAATATCAACAGCATTCAACGCACTGGAGTTCTCAACCCAAAAGGCAATCTTCCAAGTATTGAAGAGGCCGAGCAAGCTGCGGGTAGCTTCGAAGCGATGTTTCTACGCACGATCATTAATAACTTCCGTGAGTCTGCAGATCTCAACGGCGAAGGCCTCTTCGGGGAATCCGCTGGGTCAAACATCAAGGAAAGCTGGTTTGATGATGCGATGTCTGAACACATTTCGACCAGTGGCGGAGTCGGTCTGGCAAAAAGGCTGGTGACCGACTGGAAGGACGCAGGACGAATCGCAGACGCCGCCGATGCGCAGAGGGACTTGAGTTCGTTACCAAGCGAAAGCGAAGTCGACCGCCTTATGCGCGCGAAACTCCAAGGAAAGCAGCTGTGAACACCACTCACAATCGACTGGCCGTTCTCATCCGGGAGCTAACTGTGCAACTCAAGGCACAGGAAGGCGAAATCCGCAGTCTCACCGCAGCAATGAAGGAGCGTCGCAACTTCTTTGTTAGCGCTGATGCGGAACTTCTGGACCGGACCAACGCTGAACTCGAACAGCTAGCCTCCCGCCTCTTCGAACTCGAGCAGCAACGCCTGCAAACCATGCGAAACATCAGTGAGTACGTCGGCGTCCCGATTCCGGCGCTCACATCCTCCCGCCTCTCCGGTGTCGTTACCGGAGGCGAAGGCCGAGCTCTGGCCGAGCAAGCAAGGCGCACAAAATCAGCTGCTGAACAACTGCACATTGAAAACAAAGTAGGCGAAAGCCTACTTGACTGGTCTGCCCGCTGGCACGAAGGGCTATTGCAAGAATTGGCAAAAACAATCAAAGACGCCCCGACCTACGCTAGAAACGGAAAATCAACACCCAAGAGCAAGCAAGGGCTTTTGGATGCTTGGGTCTAAGGGGGAAACACCATGGGACTAGGCTTCGGATTCGACTCAGGGCTGCGCGGTCTAACAGCTGCTCGCATGCAGATGCAGCTCTCCGGTCATAACATCGCCAACGTCAGCACCAAGGGGTACAGTCGGCAGAATGCAGTATTGTCGAGTTCTCTTCCAGCGACCCTAGGCCGATTCCAGATCGGCACCGGTGTCGACGTGACTAACCTGCAACGAATCGTCGACGGTCAGCTGAATTCGCGCCTGCGCACCCAACAAGGTATTTTTGGCAAAGCCCTAATCGACTATCGACGATCAACAGAAATCGAGGGCATCCTCGGCGAGCCAGGGCCAAGCGGTATCTCCAATCTATTTGGACAGTTATTTGGCGACCTAGGGAAGCTTCAAACTGATCCGGCCAGCACCGCATTGCGTGGTGGATTCGTGCAGTCGGCCAAAGCCCTGACCAGCGGACTCAACCTTCTTGCAAGCCGCCTCGGTGGACTCCAGTCCAACACCTTTGCCGAAATCAGCACCCAAGTAAAGAACGTCAACGAATACGCCTCTCGCATTGCTGAACTCAACAAAGAAATCCTGTCCGTTGAAGCCAACGGAACTGCAGCAAACGACCTGCGGGATCAGCGAGATATGGCCATCCAAGGCCTATCTGATCTCATGGACACCCGAGTCCTCGAGCGCAACAACGGCGTCACCGACATTCTCGCCGGCGGTCACCTACTCGTCTCTGGCGGCATTGCCAGCCAGTTGGTAACGACAAGGGACACCAAGAACACAAGCAAGGTCCTCCTTAAGAACAACGATCAGCCACTAGAAATTCGGGGCGGAAGAATCGGCGCTCTGCTTCATTCAGAGTCCAAACGAATCCCTGAACTTCAGTCCAAGTTCAATGCCCTGGCCTTCAACGGTGCCCTTGAGTTCAATCGTTTGCATACAACCGGCCTGCCGCGTAACGGCGGATTCAAGAATCTCGTCTCAGAGAATCCAGTGCGTGATGGTGACGGTGACGGCAAGTACGACGATGAACTGCTTGCTTATGCGGGTCTGCCTTTCGAAATATCCCGTGGCGAACTCTATATATCAGTCACGAACGAAAGCAACGGCGACCTTACCAGGAAAAAGATTGACATAGATCCACTCAGCATGACTGTCGGCGACTTTGCTGACGAACTAAGCAAAGCAGCGCACGTAAGTGCTACGGTTGACCCCACAGGGCGAATTCGGATCAGCGCTAGTGACGGGTACCGCTTCGATTTTTCGAATCAAATTGATTCCTCGCCCAACAGCCGTGGAACCCTATCTGGAAAGTCAGCATCACTAGGCGGGTCAGAACGGGGCCCCTTTGACTTTTCTTCTTTACCAGCCAACTTCACCATAGCCGTAGACGGGGCAGCCCCCACGACCATCACTCTAAACAGCCTTGACTTCAATAACCCATCCAAGGTCGAGGCTGAAGAACTGTCATCGGTCCTCAAAGCAAAGTTCAACGCCGCAGGCGTTTCCGCTGATGCAGTAGTCGTTGGCGATAGCATCAGCTTGCTTTCAACGTCATCTGGAACAAGCTCCAGCCTTAGCCTGGTTGATGGCGCAAACTCACCTCTGGCCACCCTTGGGCTGCCTGTTGGCATCACCGCACAAGGCCAAGATAACGCAATGTCCGTCAGCGTGATGGGCACCTACACCGGCGAAAGCAATGGGCACTTCCGCTTTGTTCCCGACAAGGATGGAGAGATTGGCGTTACTCCTGGGCTGACCGTTGGCGTCTTCGACCAAACGGGCACCCGCCTTGCGACCCTGAACGTCGGTAAGGGCTATTCGCATGGTGATCGCTTGGATGTCGCCCACGGCCTTCAAGTCTCTTTTGGACCAGGCGAGTTGAGTGCCACCAACCAACACCAGTTTGCCTTGGACACCCTAGCTGATCCCGACAGCAGCGATGTTCTGGTCGGTTTTGGCATCAATACCTTTTTTACTGGATCGACCGCCGCAGACTTGGGGGTCTCTTCGCGAATCAGTAGTGACCCGAACCTGTTTGCGGCGAGCCTCAAGCCTAACGCCGGAGATGGAGCCAACCTGATCAAACTGCTTCAAACCCGGCACCTCTCTGTCGACTCTCTCGACAACCACACACTTGAGAGTTACTACTCTGATATCGCTAGCAGCATCGGATTCGAAACCAAACGAGCAACCGAGCTGATTGCTAGTGAGGAAAAGCTTTTGAGCTTTCTCCACGAACAGCGCGAGAACGTATCGGGCGTAAACATCGATGAAGAGATGGTCAACCTGGTGAAGTACCAACAGGCATTCCAAGCCTCTTCTCGGTTCATCAACGTTGTCAACCAGATGACGGACGTCCTAATCAATATTGGGAGATAAATATGGGACTCCGGATCACCGCCAACATCTTGAGCAGCCGATCCCTGACGGACATTAGGGGCGCGCAGCTCGGGATCAACAAATGGCGAATGAAGCTGTCTAGCGGTCATAGTATTAACAAGCCCTCCGATGACCCTACTGCTTTTCTGAGGATACTTCCTCTCAATAACGACATTCGAGAAGTCTCCCAGTTTCAAGACAATGCAACCCTGTCCCGTGACGTGCTGAACACCTCAGCAACGGCCCTGGAAGATGCTGTCAGAATCATGAGCGAGGCGCGGCGCCTTACTGTTCAAGGCGCCAACGGAACCATAAGTGGATCGGACAGGAAAACCCTTGCCGCATCCATTGACCAGCTCTTGAAAGAAATGGTCAGCGTCGGCAACAGCAAGCTTGGTGACCGGTATCTGTTCGGCGGCACCCGGACCCGATCAACACCTTTCTCTTTCGACGGAAACAACAAAGTCAATTACCTTGGTGACAACGAGCAGGCCAAAGTTTCCATCGCTCCTGGCTCGACCTCGACCCTTTCCACAAGCGGTGAAAAGGTCTTTATGTCTAGTCATCGAAGCAAAACTAGTTTTTCTGGGCTCACCGGAGTAAAAAGCGGCAGCGGCACGGACAGCGGCCAGGGCATGGTCAGCCTGAAGATCGAACACACGGGCTTCGATTCTCTACCTTCGGGGCTCAGCGCCGGCACAGGGACAACTACTGCCGTTGGCCCCCTGTCCATAACGGTTTCAGCTAGCCCCAACACTATTTCCATCAATGGCGGACCAGCTACTCCGTTTAGCGGCAGTGAAACCGACCTACAAGTTCAGACGAGCAATGGCAGTTTTGTGTCACTCGACACAACTGGCTTCAACAATACCTCGGTGACTGGGTTCAACTCCATTTCTCAAGCACGTGCTAGCTGGGACAATGGGGCCTCCTGGACAAGCTTAGGTAACTTCAGCGACACAAACCTGGACCTCCACAACGCCACAACAGGAAGGGTTTTGTTCATTGACACAAGCGGCATCCACACAGCTGGATCAGAGCAGGTGAACTTTGGCGGCACCTTCGATGCCTTCAACTCCTTGATTGCTGTCCGCGACCTTCTCAATAACGAAAACGGTTTAACCAACAATGAAGTGGCCTCTCGCCTTACTGATATGCTAGGCGAGCTCGACACAGTCAGCGAAAACCTACTCGAGGGACTACGCGATCTTGGCGCACGCAGTGCCCAACTCGACATGACCGAAAACCGCATGTCGAGTCTGGAGCTCACCTTGCAACAGGCACTCAGTCGTGATCGTGACGTTGACATCACTGAGGCCGTCCTCGAGCTGAACAAGGGCGAGATTGCCTATCAGGGCGCCCTGCAAGTCAGCGCCAATACCATGCAGCTATCCTTGCTGAACTTCTTGAGCTGAGGCTTCACAAGCGCCAGGGTATCGAGAAATGACCATTAACGATGCTTCCGAACAGCTCCGGAACCTGCTGCGCGAGACCCAAGCTGGCCCCGGCCAGCCTGGATCGGCATCCAAGCTACAGCCCGGTTCTGGTGCGGAGTTTTTGAACCTGCTCGAAAAAATGCAGCGGCTTCGTATCACCGGCGAAAAGGAAAACAGCAGCACTGGCCTCAGCGAAGACGCCGTCCAAGGCATTCCTATTCAAAGCCGCATGAACACCGGCAATGCAGCCGGAGAAATGGCAGATCCACTGGCTGATCTGAGCGATGCTGTCAAACGTGCTGACGAGGCCCACGAAACAGCCATGGACATCAAACGCCGACTCGAAGAAGCCTTCCGTCGCGCGATTCGCGACGCCTAATGCCCTCGCCGGTATCCCGTATTTGCTCCACCCAAGACCTGGGCCCCTACTTGCAGCGGCTCGACGCTTGGCTGCGACCCGACCAGAACTGGAGCTTGGCTGACGAGTATCCTGGGGTCTTTGGCCCAAAAAGTCGGGCTCGCCATCACCTCCTCGAATCGGGCGGCAAGCTCACTGCGCACGCAGCCTCTCTCGACATGGAGATGCACGTACGCGGAAAAACATGGCGGCCAAGCTTAGTGGGCTCGGTTGTAGTTGATCCGAATCGACGCGGCGAAGGCCTTGGCCGCAGGCTCATGCAGTCGCTCGTCCGAGACTTTGAACAACGAGACAGAGATGCACTGGCGCTCTGGTCGGACCAACCCGAGTTCTACGCCAAGCTCGGCTTTCGCTCCTTTGGTAAAGAAATACACCTTGCCGTCCCGCCCAATACGGAGGGACGGCAAGGTGTCCGGGGCACCCTCAGGTCCGCGCAAGCCCGAGACAGCGAGCAACTGCTGCAGCTGCATCATGCCAAGAGCGTGCACAGCCGCCGCCTTGGCACCGAAATGCAAGCCTACCTACAAGTGCCAGCTTGCGAGTTCACCCTACTAGAGCGAGAGGGGCAGGTGGTCGCGTACTGCGTCATCGGCAAGGGCCTGGATTTCCCCCTATTCGTCCACGAGTTCGCCGGCAGCGAACACGATCTCGAAGCTATGTTCCGCATCCTCGCAAGCAAACACCGCTGCACACTAGGGGTTCTCGTCCCGCTCTGGCGTGCGGAACTTATCCAAGCCTTTCCCGATGCGGAGAGCTTCACGAACCCTCTTGCCCTCGGCATCGTTCGTTACGCGCCGGTGGACGCCGCCTTCGACGGCTTCGACTCAATCTAATAACCTCAAGCGTAACGAGTCGGGTCAGAGATCCCCGCCCTCGCAAAACCCTTGCGGCGCAAGCCACAGGCCTCACATGCCCCACAAGCCCGTCCATCTGATCCCGGGTCGTAGCAAGTCAGGGTAAGGGCGTAGTCGAGCCCAAGCGCCGCACCCTTCTCAATGATCTCGTGCTTATGCAGGCGCAGCAATGGAGCGACCACCTGGATGCTTCCTGGTTCCTCCACCCCAAGCTTGGTCGCCAGCTGCGCGAGTCGCTGGAACTGCTCAAGGAATTCAGGGCGGCAATCGGGATAGCCTGAGTAATCAAGGGCATTGACGCCTATCCAAATCTCTCCGGCTTCTCGCGCCTCGGCAAAAGCCAAGGCCATGGCCAAAAACACGGTATTTCGCGCGGGCACATAAGTACTGGGAATACAGCTGGGGTCGGCAGCTTGGCCCTTCGGCACTGCGATCGTGTCGTCGGTCAAAGCCGAACCTCCGAAGCTGCCCAGGTCCACCCGTGCAAAACGATGCTCGATGAGCGGAAAACAGCTGGCCACCCGGCGGGCCGCCTCTAGCTCAGCTTCGTTGCGCTGCCCGTAGCACACAGTCAAGCCGAGGAGTTCACGGCCCTTTGCATGGGCAAGCGCCAAACAGGTGCTCGAATCGAGCCCGCCAGATAAAAGCACGACGGCCCGCATCTTTATCGAGCTCCAAAGTTGACGAGTATGCGCCTGCCCAAGATGAGCTGCACAGGCTTACGGCCAGGAGGAGTCCCCCAGTGCTGTAAGTGAGCACTTCCATGTCGGGACGAAATGAGTTCGAAATAGCCCTTGGCGTCGGTTTGCACGAGAAGCCGCTCGGGGACCTGCTGGCCATCGAGAATGTTCCGCGCATCTCTGGCGCCAGGCTTGCCAAAAGGAAGACTCGGCAGCACCAGATGAACCCTGGTTCCAGCGAGGGGACGGCCAAGGGCATCTTTGACCTGCCCATGGACGATTGTTATCAATCCGGCCTTTAGCTGCGCCTCACGCCCCATCGGAATCAACTCGATGCGAGCTGGCAATACAGCGCCGCTTGTGTGCACGAGCTCACGCCAGCCCATATACCCGTTACAACGCACGGTCAGCACCCGACTGGCATCGCGCTGCAGAATAATCTGCGCGTAGCCTTTGGCATCGGTCTTTGCCTCGCTCACCGGCTTTGACGGGTCCCCAATGCATATTCGCGCGCCCTGAATAGGCGCAGCTACGCCTCGGGAAAGGATCTGGATGCGATGCGTCATTTGCGGCAGGGGCTGCAGGACGATGCGCTGCGGTCCCGTGCCCGGAGCCATCTGCAGTTGTTTGACTTCAAAGCCGTCGCTTTGGACCGTGACCCGGAGCGACTCACCGGGAAAGAGCCCAAGTATCCTCGCCGCGCCAGCGGCATCACTTCGCGCATGACGAGTTGGTCGCCTCTGGTCACGCGAGTGTTGCGCGGTAACGACCGCACCTGCGACCGGATCCCCCTTGGGGTCACGAATCATCAGTCGTAACCTGGCCGCCGGGTACATCGGAATCACGAGTTCCCGTGTATTTCGTCCCACCTGTGCTTGTAGCTGCCCCACATACGACTCTCCCCCAGAACTGAGTGCTCGAAACTCGAAGTTGCCGCCATGCGCGAAACGCAGGGTGCAGCGCGACGCATCCTCGAAATCGATCGGAAGCTCGAACTGGGCCAAGTAGCGAACCCGCAACGGAAGCGCCTCCGCCAAATGCAGGTGCTGAACCCAAGCGCGTCGGAGTTCAGGCGCGATTCTCCGCCCTTCGCCGATGCGCAGCGCCGGGAAGTCGCGTGGGTGTCGCACCTCGCCGCTCCTGCGGGTCAGCATGAGCTGCACTCGACGCCCAGAAAAATCGACATCTCCCGCAGAGAAGCGGAACTCGACGGGCTGAGTATAGCGATCGACATAGACAGGCAGGGGTAGTTCGGCCCCAGGTTTGGCGGATTCGACCAGGCGTAACTCTGCTTCGGTGAGAGTTCTCGCCCAAACGCCATCGGCATAAAAGACAGTCCCTTGCGGCCTCCAATTACGAAGCCGCAGAAACCCTTGGGCATCACTGACAGCAAGCAATGCCGAGCTGTCATAATCCAGCGCCCGAACTCCCAGTAAGGGAGCCCCACCCTGGGCATCGACAACGCGCCAGTGGATGTCCTTTGCTGCTTCTTGCCGAGAGCTTGCGCTGCGTTCCACCCCTAAACCAGGAACAGGATTTCGGTCTAGCGACTTGCCTTGCTGCAGCCCGACATCAGCTCCCTCGACGCGGTTCTTTCCCTCTCCGGTCAGGGGACCGGGTAACTCTGCCCCTGGCGTCGAAAAAGGATCCAAACCGGTCCCGATATAAAGACCCAGGGCAAGCAGGGCGAAACCAAGAACCAATCCTAGGAGGATGCGCATGCCTATGAGGCCGTTGAAAAGTATCGCTAGAGGCTGAGTGCTAAACTCGGCCGGCCATTGGCACCGAAAACCACGGTCGATGCCCCCATAGCACGAAGTCTCTTGGGCGCGAGCCCCCGCTGCCAGCACCAAGCTCCTGCCATGCAGGCATAGGGCACGAGCCCTTGCACGGCTCGCCAGCTGGCTCCCCCAAGTCACTCCGCTGCACCACAGCAGTGGCGGCGAATGGCTCCGAAAATGGCAGGAAAGAGTCGGCCTTGTACATTCGTGGGGCAGCTGTGGGAAACAAGGGGACGGAGAGCATAGCATTGTGCCTCCTTCCACCAGCGAGCCATATGCCTCGAATCCCCTTTGACCCAGATCAGCCGTCCCAGCGTGCGACGCTCTTCGGGCTTCCGCCCGAGGCAGAGACCGCGCGTATTCATGTCCTGCCCATCCCCTTCGAGGCGACCTGCAGCTACGGCCGAGGCACCCGGCACGGTCCCGAAGCGATTCGTCGCGCCAGCCTTCAGCTCGACCTCTACGACGAAGACTACGGAGAAACATGGCGCTCGGGGATTTACCTGCATCCCTCGCCCGAATGGGAGCATCCTCCAGACAACGCATCATTGGAGCAAATCGCAACAGCCTCGCGCCAGCGGAGCGCCGGGCTCCGGGCCTGGACCGAAACACAACTAGCCGAAGGCCGCATCCCAGCTGTGCTCGGAGGCGATCACAGCTCCCCATTAGGCGCCATCGAAGCCGCGGCGAATGCAGGCGAACTCTCCATTCTTCACATCGATGCCCACATGGACTTGCGCCAGTCCTACGAGGGATTTGAAGAAAGCCACGCTTCGATCATGCACAACGTCCTGACCCGCTGCCCAGGAGTCGAAGGTTTGGTCCAGGTAGGCATACGTGACTATTCCGCTGGAGAGATAGAACGCGCCAAGGCCGAAGGCCAGAGAGTCCAGTGCTTCTTTATGCGAGATTGGCGCCGGCATCTGGCTGCTGGCCTGGCCTTGGACCAGCTACTGGACCAATGTATCGCTGGCCTAGGCTCTCGTGTTTGGATCTCTTTCGATATCGACGGACTCGACCCAGCCTTCTGCCCGCATACCGGAACCCCCGTTCCCGGGGGGCTGCAGTTCGGCGAAGCCAGCCAGCTACTCTGGCGCCTCGCACAGAGCAAGCGCCGCATCATCGGCTTCGATCTCTGCGAGGTTTTTGGCCATGCAGATCCGGTGGAACACCCGGCCCAAGAATGGGATGCAAACGTGGGCGCCCGTATCCTCTATAAGCTCTGCGGAGCCGCGACCTTTGGAGAGCGCTGATGGATCTCTATCTTTTTCGACATGCAAAAGCCGAAATCATGGCGCCCGGGGGCGGAGGTGATGAAGCCCGCCCACTGAACCCTAAAGGCCGCGAACTCTTTGGACATGCAGCTAAGCTCTGGGCAGCACTCCGACCCGCTCCCCAGCTGATCCTCACGAGCCCACTGCTTCGAGCCCGCGAGACCGGCGAAATACTCATGGATGCCTGGAAGCAGCGCGGCGAAACACCAAGGCTCGAGCTGGAACCTGGGATCACGCCAAACGCCTATCCGCAACAGTTCCTGGATTCTTTACCCGAACTCGACTCACTGGCCATCGTCAGCCACATGCCCTTCATTGGCGTCTTGGCTGGGGAACTGCTCTCTGGGTCTTCCCAGGAGCTCTGGTTCAAAACCGGCACCGGCATGCTGATCGAATATGAGCCCTTCGCGCATTCCGCCAAGCTCCTCCTCGCCTTTGGAACCAAAGAGGCCAAGGCAGGCTTGAGCAGACTGGATCCCCATACCGGCCGTTGAAGCAGTCACCCGCCTGCCCCGGAGAGTGAGGGCCCATGACCAGGCTTCGCCTGCAAGCGCTACACAAGCGATTCGCCAATGATTCGGTCGCGGTCCAGTCTCTCGATCTTGAGATCCATAGCGGCGAACTCATGGTGCTGGTCGGGCCATCGGGCTGCGGAAAATCCACAACACTGCGCATGATCGCCGGCCTAGAGGCCCCAAGCTCTGGGCGCATCCTCTTCGACGCCGAGGATGTGAGCGAGCGCAGCCCACGCGAGCGAGATATCGCGATGGTCTTCCAGAACTACGCGCTCTACCCCCACATGAGCGTGGAAAAGAACCTGATGTTTCCCCTGCGCATGCGCAAGGTCGCGAAAAACCAGGCACGGAGCCAGGCTCACGCTTTGGCCGAGAAACTCGGACTCGAATCACTATTGCGCCGCAAACCTCAAGAACTCTCCGGTGGGCAACAGCAGCGCGTCGCCCTAGGCCGGGCACTGATCCGCTCCCCCCGGGTCTTCCTCCTCGACGAACCCCTGTCCAACCTCGACGCCAAAACCCGCATCTCCATGCGCGGGGAGATCAAGCGCCTACACCAAGAACTGCAAACGACGATGGTCTACGTCACCCATGACCAGAGTGAAGCGATGGCCCTCGGTGACCGCATCGCCGTCATGCGCCAGGGAGTCCTGGAACAACTGGCGAGCCCCAAGGATCTCTACGAGCAGCCCTGCAACTGCTTCGTCGGCTCCTTCATCGGCAGCCCGGCCATGAGCTTCTACCCAGCAGAAGCCCGAGAGGGAGCCCTTCACCTCGCTGGGAGAACTCTCCCCGGCATCACGCCGCCACCCTATCCCTGCCTCGTCGGGCTTCGCCCACACGAGCTGCGAGTACAACTAGCACCACAGAACGCAGCTCTCAGCGCTGAGCTAGTACAAATCGAAGCGCACGGGCACGAGAGCTTCGTGACCGTGCGCTTCGGAAGTGAAGAGCTAACCGCAGTTGCCGAAGGGAGCTTCGAGGCCAAACCAGGCACTCCCCTGAGCCTCGAAGTAAAGCGCCGTACACCGCGCTACTTCGATGCGGCGAGCGGCAAGGCCCTCGCGACCTAGCTACTCGGGAAAGTGCTCGACCTTGACGTCGAGCATGTCCCCGATGCGGTTGTATTCATTGGTAATGGCACGGCCGATCACAAGGCGCTGGATCTGGTTGGTGCCTTCGTAGATTTGAGTGATCTTCGCGTCACGCATGTACTTCTCGACCGGGTAGTCCTTGCAGAAGCCATAGCCACCGAACAACTGGACGGCGTCTGTCGCCACCTTCATCGCGGTGTCCGTCGCAAAGACCTTCCCCATAGCAGCGAGCTTGTTGATGTTCTTAGCGCCACTGTCAATCAGCTTGGCACTTGAATACACCAGCGCCCGCGCCGCCTCGATCTGCGTCGCCATGTCAGCAAGCCAGAACTGGTTGGCCTGCATGCTCTGCACAGTCTGACCGAACTGCTTGCGCTCCATCGTGTAGCGCATGGCCCACTCGAAGGCGCCCTGGGCCAACCCGAGCCCCTGCCCGGCGACTCCGGGACGGGCTCGGTCGAGGGTCATCATTGCGTTGCGGAAACCGCCACCCTCTTTGCCACCGAGCAGAGCCGTCGCGGGCACGTGACAATCCTTGAACTCCAGCTCATTCACCGGGACCGTCCGAATACCCATCGTGTCTTCACGCTTACCGACCGTAAAGCCGGGCGTATCGCGCTCGACGATGAAGGCCGAAATACCGCGCACGCCCTTATCCGGATCAGTCAGCGCATAAATGGTAAAAATGCTGGCAACACCGCCATTGGTGCACCACTTTTTATCACCGTTGATGACGTATTCGTCACCATCCCTGAGTGCCGTCGTAATCAGGCTGCCAGCATCGGAGCCCGAGGCTTTCTCGGAGAGGCCAAAGGAGATCAACTTCTCCCCTTTGGCTACCGGCGCCAGGTACTTGCGCTTCTGCTCCTCGGTGCCGCCCAGGATGATCGGGAAGGAGCCGAGGGCATTGACCGCAAAGGCCACGCCGACACCACCACAGGCCCGCGACAGCTCCTCGACGACGACACAGAGGTCGATGATGCCCGCGTCTTGGCCGCCGTACTCGCTCGGGATCCAAATCCCGGTCAGCTCGTACTTCTTCAGGGCTTCGAGGATCTCCCAGCCATACTCGCCGGTCCGGTCGAGTTCGGCCGCCATCGGCCGCACATACTTCTCGGCGACCTCGTGGGCCCTCTCCTTATAATCCAGCGTCTTCTGGCTCAGTCCTTCACTCATCGTCCTGCCTCGCAGTCCCTCGGGAATCCATCGAAAGTCCGGCCACTATACGAAGAGACCCGCAGGATGCCCCATGCCTCAGCCGAGAAGGGCAGCGAAATGGCCCCCAGCGAGCCGAGGCCTTGGGCTCAAGATTCCAGCCGCAAGCCTCACCGACCGCTAAAAATAAGCAGCCTCACTCAGCAGCGGTGCGACAGAGGATTATCTACAAGAGTTGCTTGACGCCCACCTGGATTCTTAGCGCCTATTGCGGACGCTGCGGGCTCTTCGAGGGGTCCCGGAAGACCTACGGTTCGGCCCGCATTCATCCGGTGTTGATCCGCCGATGCATCGCCTGCGGTCTCAATAGGGTGGCTCGGCTCATGAGCCGTGCTGGGCTGCGGCCGATACCCAAGAAGCGTTTTCGACCTCAGACGACGGATTCGAAGCACAGACAACCGGGGGTGTCAGATGAACGGTGTAAACGATGCCCGGCGCGGGTCTCAAAACTGACATCGTAAAGCACTTCCCGGCCTTCGAGGGTGAGGCCAAGACTACTGGCCTGAAGGTGGGGGCCCCGATCAGCACCGGTGTCGGGCCCGGACGGGTTTGGGGTGGTGTCAACTGCAAAGGACATGGCGCAGAGCCATACCGGGGCCCGCCCCTCCCTCCCGAACGCCCGGCGCGAGGTGCCGCGCGACTTCTTCTCGGATCTTCGCGCGCTATTGTCCCGCACGGCCCTGCTTGAAGCCCCGTCAGGAGACCCCTCTATGCCCCAAAGCGCCACTCCCCAATCCTCCCAGCGCATTGCCTATCTCACCAGCCAATACCCGGCCCCTTCTCACACCTTCATCCAGCGCGAAGTGACCGCGCTTCGGGCCATGAACCGCCAGGTGGATACCTACTCGGTGCGCGGCCGCCCCGACGACCCTCACTCCGGCACCGAAGAGCGCGAGGCTGCCCGCACCACCACCTTCCTGTTGCAAGAGGCAAGGAATCCCGCCAGCCTGATCCGCGCGAAACTTGCCGCCTGGGCGCATCCCGGCCGGGCCTTCCGTGCCCTACGGCTGGCCTTTGCCACCAGCGCCCCCGGCCCCCGCGCCCTGCTCTACCAGATGTTCTACTATGGCGAGGCCTGCATTCTGGCCCGCAAGCTGCGGCGCACCGGCGCCACCCACCTGCATGTGCATTTTGCCTCCGGTGCGGCCAACGTGGCGCTCATTGCCTCCGAACTCACCGGCCTGCCCATGAGCTTCACCCTCCACGGGCCTGCCGACCTTTACGAGCCCTACCGCTGGCATCTGGGCACCAAGGTGGAACGCGCCGCCTTCGTGGCCTGCATCAGCCATTTTGCCCGCAGTCAGGCGATGTTCTTCTCCGATGCCAGCCACTGGGACCGGCTGCGGATCATCCATTGCGGGGTTGAACCGGCCCGCTATCAGCGCCCGCGGGTGGCGCACGAGGGGGTGCATCTGGTCTTTGTCGGGCGTCTGGCGGCGGTGAAGGGCCTGCGGGTGCTCATCGAGGCTTTCGGACGCGCCAAGCCGCAGGTTCCGGGCCTGCGCCTGACCATCGTCGGCGACGGGGACGACCGCCCCCACCTCGAAGCCCTCGCCGCCCCCTTTGGCGATGCGATACGTTTTGCCGGCTATCTCAACCAGGAAGAGGTGGCCGAGGTGCTCGCCACGGCCGATATCTTCACCCTGCCGAGCTTTGCCGAAGGGGTGCCCGTGGTGCTCATGGAAGCGCTAGCCAGCGCCATGCCGGTGATCTCGACCCACGTGGCAGGCATTCCCGAACTGGTCGAAGACGGGGTCAGCGGCTATCTCGTGCCCCCCGGTTGCACCGAAAGCCTGCGGGCGCGTATCGTCGACCTTGCCGGTAACGCTGACCTGCGCCAGCGCATGGGCGAAGCCGGACGGGCCAAGGTAGCAGCGGAATTCGACATCGCCCAGGAAACCGCCCGCCTCGCCTCGCTCTTCGACGGCAACCTCGGGGACAATCCACGCCCCGAGCCCGCTGCCCCCGGTGAGCCCCGAACTCCAGCATGAACCGGGCCAGACAAACGCAGCAAAGGACACGACATGACCACCCCTGCCTCCGCCCCGGCCTTCCGGCGTGTCTGCTGCTGCTCGCCGGCAACCTCGCCTCGGCCTACCCGGAGCTGGTTCTCGCCGGTGAGGTGGCGGGCGTGTGACTGGCGAGGAGGGGGAAGACGGTCTGCCATTCATCCCCCACACGGGCGCCGAAGATCGACGACTTCATGCGCCCCAATCGGGTGGTCGTCGGGGTGGAAGCCGAACCTGCCGCCAGAGTCATGCGCGAGTTCTAGCAGCCCTGTCCTTGCGGGGTTTCCCGGTTGTTGTCACCGATCTGGCCAGCGCCGAAATGAACAATTATGCGGCCAAAGCCTTCCTCGCCACCATGATCACCTTTATCAACGAAGCCGAAAAAGGCCGGATGATCGACAAATTGCTCGACTGCAGTGGCGGCTGCTTCAACGGCAAGAGCCTGGCCGCGCTGGGGGTGACCTTCAAGCCCAACACCAACGACATGCGCGAGGCCCCCTTCCTTACCCTCGTGCCGGCGCTCGTTGGCGGCGGGATACAGGTGCAGGTGACCAACCCTCATGGCGACCACGAGGGCAAAGCGCTGCTGCCCGGCGTTACCTGGTGTGACGAGGCCTATGAGGCCGAAAAAGAGGCCGACCTTGTGGTGGTACTCACGGAGAGGAACGAGTTCCGCGCGCTGGATCTGGGGCGCCTGCGGAAAGGAATGCGCACCGCCGCCATGGCTGACCCGCGCAACGTACAGTGTGTAACCGACGCAACCCGCGCCGGCTTCGGGTGGTATGCTTCCGTGGACTGCGGCGGGTATTAGGACTAAACGATGACAGACAACGATACTTCCCAGAAACAGCCACAAACCCCGCCGCCGGGCAGGACCGGGGGCAAGGACCCGCGCACCTATGTAGTCATCACCCCCTGCCGAAATGAAGAAGACTACATGCGGCGCACCCTCGACAGCGTCATCGCCCAGACCGAACCCCCCACCCTCTGGGTGATCGTGGATGACGGCTCCACCGACGGGGGCCCCGAGATTCTGGCCGACTATGCCACCCGCTACCCCTGGATCAGGGTCATCACCAAGCCCGACCGGGGCAACCGTGCCGTCGGTCCCGGCGTGATCGAAGCCTTCTATTATGGCTATGAGCGGATCAACCCGGAAGATTACACCTATTCGTGCAAACTCGACCTCGACCTTGAACTTCCCCCCACCTATTTCGCCACCCTGATGGACCGCATGGAAGCCGACCCCCGCCTCGGCACCTGTTCTGGCAAGGCCTGCACTCGGGTGAATGGCGAGCTCGTTTCCGAAGGACGGGGCGATGAGATGTCCTGCGGGATGAGCAAGTTTCAGCGTCGCACCTGCTTCGAGAATATCGGCGGTTATGTGCGCGAGGTCATGTGGGATGCGATCGACTGCCACACCGCCCGTTACAAGGGCTGGCGCGCCGCCAGTTGGGACGAACCCGAGCTGCGGGTGGATAACCTGCGCCCTATGGGCACCAGTCAGGGCAGCGTCTACAACGGCCGCCGGCGCCACGGTTTTGGACAGTGGTTCATGGGGTCCGACCCCCTCTATTACACGGCTTCCTGTATCCTCCACATGTTCAAGGAAAAGCCCTATATTCTGGGAGGGTTGGCCATGTGGTGGGGCTATGTCGGCTCGTGGCTGCGCCGGGTGCCGCAGTATGATAACCCGGAGCTGCGGGCTTTCATCCGGGCCTACCAGCGCCGGGCGCTGATCAAGGGCAAGGCGGCGGCCATCGCCGAGCAAGAGGCCGAACGCGCCCCCTTCTGGAACGGTGGCAAGAAAAGCTGAGCTAGGAGCTTGCGCCGCAGCTCTCCAGCATGGCTCAAATCGCCTTCCAGAGCGGGTTGCTGAGGTCGCCAGCTCGGATTTTTTCGAGCCGAGGCTACGGGCGTCCCCGCTGAGCTATGACGGAGACCGCAGGAGAGATGCGCCTGTTGGGGCCTCTGGGGCGATTCGGCAGGCCTTTGAGCGCTTCTTGCTCATTGCGTAAGCGTTGCTTGACGCCCACCTTGACTATCCAGCGGGTTGATACTTGCAGCCAGCGCCGTGCGTAGCAGGTTTGCCAGGATAACGGCCGCCGTTCCTCCGGTATTGTTCTGGAAGATAAGTTTCTTTCTCCCTACGGCAAAGGGGCACAGCGCTCTCTCTACTGGATTATGATCAATCGACGCTCGCCCGTCACTCGCATAATAGGCCAGCGCATCCCACCGTCCTTACACGTAGCCGATGGCATTCGCAGCACTGCTCCTCGGTACTGCCCGTGCGCTTTGAAGCTGGGGCCACGATCTGAGTGCATTCAGTATCGGAAGAGCCTGTTCCTGCCGGACCTGTTGCCGCTTGCCGTCATCCGCATCTTTCAGCTCTTTCTAGGTCGCGTACAGCTCGCCGATTCGATCCAAAGCCTCTTTGATATTTCAGGGTCTGTCGCCTTAATCTCGACAAACTACCGCCGCGCGTGAGCCCAACAGGCAACTTCGCTTGCGCCATCGAGCAAGAAGAGTTGCTCGTATCCAGGATAGGCGTCAGCTTAAATCAGACCGCGAAAGCCCTTGAGGATTATTTCTGAACCATCTCGCTTGCGGCTTTCGGTGAAGTCGTGGAAGTGACGTCCATCGCGATCCTAGTAAACCCAAGTCCGGCCAGTTCGACGATTGCCGCTTGAGGCCGAAGCGATCGTTATGGGCTGGTCATCAGAAAAGAGGACATCGGAAGCCAGCACCTCTTTGCGCAGCTGATCGTAGATCGAGGTAAAGATCTCGCTGAACTTCTTCGTGGAGCGCTGCAGCACGCTCCGGTTTAGATCGATGCCCTCAGAGGCATACTTCTTCTCGAGCCGGTAGATCCGGCCATTGACGATCAGGTCGGGATACGTATCGCCATTCAGATCGATCCAGGTCGCCCCGCCACCGCGACTGGGGGACTTCGCAAAAAGATCCGAGCTGACGTCTCGGAAGTTCTTGGCGAAGAGCAGGGAAGGGAAAGCAAACAGCAAGAGTAGAACCAGCGCCGTCCTCATGGCTTCCTCCTATTTCCAGTGACGGCGAATCGAGAGAGAGCGCCCCTCTCCAAGACCTCGCCGTTGCCGCCAAGTACCGCAACCAGGCACAGCTGCCTCGCCCCAGCAAAAGCGCGCCAATCCGGCTCCGGGCTTGTCTCGCGCCACGGCTGAGCCAGGATAGTCCGAATGGAACACATGGAGCACGATTTCTCTGAGGAGATGAACCCAACGATCTTTGGAAAGATCCTTCGGGGAGAGATCCCGGCCGAGCTTGTCTGGGAGGACATCCACTGCATCGCTTTCGCAGACATCGAAGCACAGGCCCCACACCACTACTTGGTCATACCCAAGCGCCGCATCGAGCGCCTCGCCGACATGACCGAAGAGCACCGCGCCCTGGTCGGGCACCTACTCTGGGTCGCACACGAAATCGCCCGCGAAAAGGGCTTCCTCGAAGACGGCTTCCGCACGGTCATCAACAGCGGCGAAAAGGCCGGGCAGTCGGTATTCCATCTCCATGTGCACGTGCTCGGCGGCCGCGCTTTCTCCTGGCCCCCGGGCTAAGCCCCGCCCCATCTCATTTCTCCCTACGAACAGCACGATGCTTGACCTTCAACACTACTTCATCAAAGAACACGTTGGGCTCTTCAAACTCCACGAGGCCTACGACATCATCGATCCGGAGACTCAGGAACTCATCGGGGTCGCCATCGAGCAGGCCAGCGGCTTCCGCAAACTCCTCAAGCTCGTGGTCAACAAGACCCTGCTGCCCTTTGAGGTCGTGCTCCAAACTCCAAATGAGCAGCCCATCCTCCGCATCAAACGCGGCTTCACCTTCCTGCGCTCGAAGGTCAGCGTCTTGAGCGCCGATGGCCAAGAGCTCGGCTTCTTCCGGCAACGCCTACTCTCGCTCGGTGGCCGCTTCGACCTACACGACGCCAATGGTGAGAAGTTCGCCGAACTGAAGGGCAAGTGGCATGGCCTCAACTTCCGTTTCTTCGACCTCAACGACAAGGAGCTCGGTCAAGTCACCCGCAAATGGTCGGGAGTGGGCAAGGAGCTGTTCACCTCTGCTGACAACTACGTCGTCGCCCTCGAAGATGGGACCGATCGCCGCACGATCGGACCTCTGCTTCTCGCCGCAGCCCTCTGTGTCGACATGGTGCTGAAAGAGAACAAGTAAGCCCGGAGCAAGTCCCGCCGGCATGTGTCCCCTGGGCACCGGCGCCTTGGCAACAAGCCCCACCACCTCCCCCTTTGGAGAGAAAGCTCTCCACTTGTGTGCAGAAGCCTCGCCGAAGCTGCCGCAAAGCAACGCCTGACCCGAGACCGTTCATGGATTTCTCACTGGAGCAACTGCGTTTTGACAATCGCTTCACTGAAGATCTTCCTGCCGACCCACTAGAGGAGCTGCAGCCCCGGCAGGTCCCGAATGCAAGCTACTCGCGCGTGCGCCCGCGACGAGCCAGCCAGCCGCAGCTCTTGGCCTATTCCTCTCCGGTGCTGCAACTCCTAGGCATGGCCGAGACCGCAGCCTCCGATCCGGCCTTCACCGAGATTTTCGTCGGTAACGAGACCCTGCCGGGCATGGACCTCCACGCCGCTCGCTACGGCGGCCATCAGTTCGGGCACTGGGCCGATCAGCTCGGCGATGGTCGCGCCATCGTGCTCGGCGAAGTGCTCACCCCAGATCACGGTCGCCAAACGCTGCAGCTCAAAGGCGCCGGGCCTACCCCGTATTCGCGTCGCGCCGATGGTCTCGCGGTGCTGCGCTCCTCCCTGCGCGAGTTCTTATGCAGTGAAGCCATGCACCAGCTCGGAGTCCCGAGCACGCGCGCCCTCAGCCTGATAAGCACCGGTGACCAGGTGCTCCGCGACATGTTCTACAATGGGCACCCCGAAATGGAGCCCGGGGCGGTCGTATGCCGGGTCGCGCCGTCCTTCCTCCGCTTCGGCAACTACGAAATCCACGCCGCGCACAGAGAGCATGAGCTGCTCCGCCAGCTGCTTAGCCACACACTGCGGGTGCATTTCCCGCATCTCTTGGGCGAAAACGAAGAGCTGCAGCCAGAATGCATCGCGCGCTGGTATCGCGAAGTCGTGCAGCTGACCGCAGACATGATTGTCGAATGGCAACGCGTGGGCTTCGTCCACGGCGTTATGAACACCGACAATATGTCGATCCATGGCCTCACCATCGACTACGGACCCTACGGCTGGCTCGAAGACTATGACCCATCGTGGACGCCAAACACCACCGATGCCCAAGGCCGACGTTATGCCTTCGGCCAGCAGCCTGCGATCGCGCAGTGGAACCTGGCCCAACTTGGCAACGCCCTCAGCTCGGTGGTCGAGGATCCGGCGCTGCTCCAGGAGGGCCTCAACGAGTATGGCCCACGCTTCCAGAGCCGCTGGCACGCCATGATGGCGTCCAAGCTCGGCCTGCGCAGCCTCGATACCGAACAGAACTCGCAGCTAATCTCAGAGCTTTTACAGCTCCTGCGCAGCGCCGAAACCGACATGACCCTGTTCTACCGCGCGCTTGCAGAGCTTCCTCTCGAGAACGATTGCGACGACGAAGCCTTGCTAGCCCCGCTCGCAGATTGCTACTACCGCCCAGAACAGCTCAGCCCTGAGCATCGTGAGCAGAGCCTCGCCTGGCTGCATCGCTATCGGTGCCGGGTGCGCCAAGATTCTTTGAGCGACGCTGAGCGTAAGGCCTCAATGAACCGAGTGAATCCTCTCTACGTCCTACGCAACTACCTGGCACAAATCGCCATCGAAGACGCCGCACGAGGCAATCTCCAAGAACTCCAAGAACTCCAAAGCAGTCTCGCCAAGCCCTACGACGAACAGCCTGGACGCGAACGTCACGCCCAAAAGCGCCCGGAGTGGGCGCGCAATCGCCCCGGCTGTTCGCAGCTCAGCTGCAGCAGCTGAACTCAGCCATCGAAGCGTGCCGCCAGGGCGATCTCCTCGACCAAACGGTCGAAGTCCCAGCCGATACTGGCTGCAATCTTGGGAACCAGGGAGGAGGCCGTCATGCCGGGCAAAGTGTTCGCCTCTAAGAGCCAAGGCCCACGTTCATCCAGGAGCAGGTCGACGCGGGCTACGCCGCGCAGGCCCAGCGCGGCGTAGCCCTTGAGCCCGAGTTCGCCCATACGCCGCACCATTTCCCCATCGCGAGGATGCTCCGGACTCAGCACGGTGTAGACGTTATCGCTGCGCTGATACTTGGCCTCATAGTCATAACGACCACTCGCCGTCGTAATCTCCAGCACTCCGAGCAGGCGCCCATCCATAACGGCCACGGTGAACTCACGCCCCTCGATAAACTCTTCGATCAAAATACTGCGGCCGTCGAGCTCGGCGCTCTGCGCCCAGTCCTCCCTGCTACGCACGATATGCACGCCGACAGAGCTACCCTCATTGGCCGCTTTGGCGACACAGGGCATGAAGGGCGGCTCCATCCCCGAAATCGTCGTACTCTCCACCCAGCGCGGCGTCGCCAAACCGTTACTGGCAAAGATCTGCTTGCTGCGCAGCTTGTCCATCGCCAAGGCCGAGCCCAGGACACCCGAACCGGTATAGGGGATACCGAGTATGTCCAGATAACCCTGCAGGCGCCCGTCTTCGCCGGCAGCGCCGTGCACAGCCAGCACCGCCAGCTCCGGGCGCCACTGCCCCAGCTCGAAGAGCGCCGGGCTGGCGGTATCGACGACCCGCAGCTCTGCGCCTAGGCGCAGCAGCGCTTCGCGCATGGCCTCCCCCGTAGCCAGGCTCACCTCACGCTCGCTACCATTGCCACCCAATAGTAGCGCCACTCGTTTGCCCGCGATCCGGCTCATCTCAGGAATCCTCCGCACGCAGAATGGCGCAATCGCCGCGCGCGAGCCAGTCTTCGGCGAAGCGCGCTCCGATCCCCGGCGTCTCTGGCAAGCGCCACTCGCCTGCGCCCAGATACTCGATACCGCCTTCAACCGGGTCGGCAGCGTGCATCAGCGAGCTGTCGATATCGAAGTGCACGATGCTCGGCCGCGAGGCCACCAGGTGGGTCAAAGCCGTCAACGCATGCCGGGTCTCGGCCATACAGCCAACCTGACACTCCATTCCAGCCGCCTCGGCAACCGCGACGATACGCAGCGCAGTACGCAGGCCTCCGGATTTACTCAGCTTGATATTGACGTAGTGGCAGGCTTCGGCAGCCGCAAGCCGGAAGGTATCGCGATGATTGAATGCGGATTCATCGGCCATGATCGGGATCGGGCTCTGCGCGGCCACCCGCGCCAGCCCAGCCTGGTCCCAACAAGGCACCGGTTCTTCGCAGTAATCGATATGGAAGGGCTCCAGCGCTTTTAAAACCCGAATCGCAGCGAGAGTATTCCAGCCCTGGTTGGCATCGATGCGCAGAGGAATCTCCATCCCCACCGCCTCGCGAATGGCCCGAATCCGCTCGATATCGGCATCAGGCTCGCCACCGAGCTTGACCTTGAGATAAGGGAAGCCCTCGGCGAGAAAACGCTGGGCCTGCTCCACCATCCCCGGGATCTCACCAAGGCTGACAGTCATATCGGTAAAGATCCTTCGCTGGTTGCTTCCGCCAAACAGGCGATACAGCGGCAAGTTCGCCTGCTGCGCCAGTAGGTCGTGCAGCGCCAAGTCGAAAGCACTCTTGATCGTCGAGTTACCAGGAAGCGCATGCTCGATCTCGGCCAATCTGGCCTCGAGAGCCAGCCCATCCTTGCCAACAAGGAGCCGCGCCAGGTCCTGCCCAAGCGCAAACGCCGTCTCCTGCGTCTCGCCCACCAGCGTCGGAAACGGACTCGCCTCCCCCTGCGCAACGATGCCGCTCTCGCTTCGCAGCTCGACCACAAGATTCCGAGCATGGGTAATCGCCCCGAAGGAAATCACGAAAGGTTCCTTCAGCGGCACGGTCAAGGTGTAGAGCCGAATCTCCTCGATGCGCTGCCCCTTGGCGCCAGCACCGGAAAGGGCTACCGAATCATGAATCGTCATCGCCTTATCCCCCTCTACCCTCTACGGCTTTCTGCCGGAGCAATGCTCAGAGCAGCTGCCCCAGCGCAGTGAGAAGCCGCTGCACCTGTGCTTCGCTGTGCTGCGAACACAAAACCGCACGTAAAACCCCCTCTTCGCCAGCACCGACATAGCTCGAGCGAGGAAGTAGGATCCCCTGTTCCAGCAGGGCCTGGTGAACACGCTCGTGCTCGGTGGCGCTGCCGAGACTAAAGGCCGAAATCGGCTGCGGCGTATCCGGCAGATCAAGGCCAAGGGCTCGCAGGCCGGCATCGAGCAGGCGACCTCGGGCGAGCAATCTCTCCCGAAGCTCCGGCGCCTCCGCCAACAGCTCCAGCCCCACGCGCGCGGCACAGGCGTTTGGCACCGAAATCCCCGTCGTCCCCCAGAGCACCGGACTCTGCTTGCGGGCGCGCGCACAGAAATCTTCACTCCCAAGGACCAGGCCACCATGACTACCCATCGCCTTGGCCAAAGACCCCACACAATGCACCCGGCTGCCGTCTACCCCATGGTGCTCCAAGCTGCCTCGGCCATTTTCTCCCAGGACCCCAAGGCCATGGGCATCGTCGACCAATAGCTGGGCGTCGTAGGGATCGAGCAAGCGCCGGTACTGATCCACCGGTGCAACTCGGCCAAAGGTGGGAAAGACCCCGTCGCTAACGATCAGCGGCCGCTCGCCTTTTTCGAGTTCGAAATCAAGCCGCCGCTGCAGGTCTTCCCCATCACAATGCGCAAAGCGCACAAAGGGCTTCTGCTGCACGCAGAGCGCCATAAACACCGCATAATGCGACCTTTCGTCGACGAAGACGCGGTCGTAGCTCTCCCTGAGCGCATCGATCGCCACCGTCATCGCCAAGTAGCCACTGGGCAGGGCGATGGCCGCCTCGCAGCCAAAGAACTCCGCCGCCACCCGCTCCAGTTCAAGGGTTACCGGACTAGGACCAATGGGCCGCGTCCCCGCCGTAGCCGTCCCCATGCCATAGCGCGCCACCGCCTCCTGAACCGCCTGGACCAGGCGAGGATGCCCCTGCAGCGCGTGATACGCCGTCCCACCAAAGTAGAGGACATCCCGCCCACCGATCCGGATCTCAGGGCCGGGAGCCGAATCCATATCAAGCCAGTTCGTCATCACCTAAGCCTCTCCAGGGGCCAAAAGCGCAAAGACTCAAAAGCGAGCAGGCCAAACGCTCAGTGCAGGGAATGGCGCCAGGGTAGTTCGGCGATGACCTTGGCTTCGTGCTCGAGCATCTCGCTGAGCCGGGCGCTAACACGCTCCTTGTCGAAGTACAGCTCGGCTAGTTCTTCAAACATCAACTCGTGGCGCGCTTCTGCTTGGCAAAGACGGCGGTAAAAGCCCCGGAGCTTCTCGTCTTCGAGGGCTTCGGAGATGAGCCCCATGCGCTCGCAGCTACGGGCCTCGATCACGCCCGCCAAGAGCAACCTCTCCAGAAGCACATCATCGGCGTCGCCACCCTTCAGCTGGCTACGCAAGGCCTGCACATAGGGGTCAGGCGCGTCCTTACCAAGCGGCACACCACGCGTACGCATCAGCCCGTAGCATTGGCGGAAATGTAAGAGTTCTTCGGTCGCGAGCTCGAGCATTTCGCTGACGAGCTCATCCCGATCTGGGTATTGGGCAATAAACTTCATCGCCGTCGCGTGCGCCTTACGCTCGCAGAAGGCGTGGTCACGCAAGAGCTCGTCAAAGTTCTCCAGCGCCTTTGTCGCCCATTCCCGAGGAGTTTTATAGGACAGCTGCACCATCAGAGTCTTTCCTCTTCGAGCCGCATAATCTCGGGCCAACGAATACCAGATGCCTGCCGGGCCCCCGGGCAATTCCGCCGAGTAAACGAAATCGACAGCAGGCCCAGCATCTTGCCCTGCGCATCGACAATGGGCGAACCGGACATTCCGAGTTCGCAATCAGCGGTGGTTAAGAACATCCACTTGGCAAAAGAACCGGCATCGAACAGTTCCTGCCGTTGCTTCCAATCCACGATTTGAAAGGGCAGCTCGTCGGTCACCCGGCCGGCGGTAAAGCACATCGTCTTGCCATCGGAATCCGGCTCGCCAAAGCTCGGCCGCCGGTTCTGGGTTTCCTTGGGCCAACCCAGGGCATAGACCTGCTCCCCAGGCTCAGGATGCTGGGAACGACCTTCGAAGACGTGCCCAGCGAGAGGCCGTGAGAGGAGGATGCGCACAAAATCGCTGGCGGAGGCTTGAAGCAGCTTGGCCGGCCGTTTTCCGCCCTCCATGCGCACCCAAGACTCGCGTCCAGCGAAATCCACCGTGGCATAATCGCCAGCTCTGCCGGTATCGAAGACAACCTGGCCATGACGATTCCGCAGCTGAAACTCCAGGCGCATGCCGGGGCGCAGATCGGGAAAGCGCCAATCCTCCTGGGCCTCGATATAGGGAAAGCCGTGGCGATTGGTCCAGAGCGTGCGGGCATCACCGCATAAAAAGGCAGTGCAGTAATGGCGCTTGCTCCTGCGCTTGGAGTCGCGCTGGCTGCTCAGATCCTGCGAAGCTGACGCCGTCTCGCCCTCGGTGTAAAGCTTGAAGACTCCAGTGGCAAAGCTCTGCATCCAGACCGGCGCAGCAGAGGATCCCAGCCGGTAGAACCCCGGCGTCGCCTCGATATCGCAAACGCTACAACTCGGCACTAGGGCCAAGCCAAAGGCCGCAACGGCGAGACGGAGCAATACTGAGGGAGCCCGTCCCGGCCGATTCCTCACCTCAGTCACCGCTTGATTTCGACGACGATGCCCTGACTGGGCCCGTCTTTCTCGATACGCATCTCGACCTTGGGCCGCCCCTCGGGCATAGCGATAAGGAGAATCGGCACCTGGCTTCGCACCCGTTCGAGCTTGAAGCTGCCGTCCTCACGGGTCAGCACACGGACATTACCAACGAGGAAACGGCCGTTATGTGAGAGATCCCCGTTGGGCACCAACACCTGGTATTCGTCGCGCCAGACCAGGGCGCGTAGCAGCACACCGGATAATGGCTTGCCATCCTGATCGACAACCTTGCCCTCAAGGGTGCGACCCGGCCCCATATCAACATCCAAACGCCTTCGCTTCCCCTTCACCGGCGAGCGCACGACCTGGACCTGATGCTCAAGCCCATCGACCCAAAAGCAGAGTTCGTAGCTACCAGGAGCGAGTTCAGGGATACGATAGAGACCCGTAGGGTCGATCGGGAAGGACGGCGTAGTACGCGCCACCAGCTTGAGTTCGACCTTTTCGTCGCTGAGACGCAGCACGTGGACGCGGCCGGGACGGCCGAGCGGCTGCCCCTTCAGGGTGACACGGCCTTCAACCGCAAAGCTGGGCCCCGTGCTCTGGGTGCCGAGATCGACGCTGCTGCCCTGGGCATCGATACGGCCACGGCCAAGCTCGCAGGGCAGCAAGCGATTAAGCAAGCTGCGCACCCAGTAGCGCCCATTTGGGAGGAAGCTCCCAAAAGAGTAGCGACCTTCGGCATCGGTTCGCGTCCACCAAGCGACGGCCCCGTAGACACCATCGCTACCAACAGGCACATCGGTTTCGGCAACGACCCAAATCCCTTCCTGGGGCCTGCCGTCCTTATCGACGAGGCGGCCATGGACCCGGCAGCCTTGGCGCAGCTCATAGCTGCGCTCCTTCGCCGGCTCGCCCACGGCAGCCAGGTCCTCCTTGGGGATCACCAAGACCCGGTACTTGTCGGAAAAGGCCATCAGCACATCCTCTCGCACCTTGTCGAGAGTCCCGACAGCCACACGTCCCTCTGCGTCGCTAATACCGAGCAGGCGTGTCCCCCAGGGAGCACGCACCCGAACGCCGGGCACCGCTTCGCCACTCTTGGCGTCCTTGAAAGTGGCGATAAGACAGGCTGGCCCAAGGGCAGCCTCCTTGGGCTTGGCCCCGGACTGCCCAGCCTGCATCCTGCCGAGAAAGGGCCGACCAGCACCGGTAACGACGCGGCCATCCTGGAAGCCAGGCTTCTTGAAGTAGATGTCGTAGAGCGGACCAAAGGGCAGCTGGAAAGAAAAGCGCCCCTGGGCATCGGAACGGCCCTTTGCCACCTGGAGTTGGCCCAGAGGAGCACCGCGCCAAAAGTCCCAGGTGGCGATTTGATCGGCGAAACGACGAACCTCAATCGCGACCGCCGGAACCGGCTGCTCTGGGCTTAGGCCAGTAATCCCCGCCAGGCTGCTGCGCTCAGGCACTTGCACTTGCTGCTGGGCCAAGGCCGTCGAAACGAGGAGCAAGCAGGGCGCGAGGAAACGGATCTTCATGGGGTGGCAGGCTTAGGAAAGAGAGGAGGGCGAAGCCAGAAAATACCCGCGACGCTCGGAGATTCGAATTCAGATTGCTCAAGGCCCCGGCTCTATGCGGTCAAAGAGGCATCGCCGATGCGGTATTGCTGCCGCTCGCCTTTCGCCACCCAGCAGCTAGCCCGCTACTGCCCGGCCAGCCGTCGCCAACGCTCGCGCATACGCCGCCAGAGATCGACGATACGGCGCTCCTCTCCCTGGTCCTCGGCAAAGGCCGCCAGCGCCGCCGCCACATCACCGCCATGAGTCCGCAGATGCCCCGCCAATTCGGCGGCTACCTCGGCGTCCTTCCGAAGAGCCGTTGGGCGATAGGCCTCGCCGACCAGCGAGGCCACGAGCGCCGGTAGCGGCAGAGCATTCTCCTGAGCAAGAGCGCGGACCGCCTCCAGCCGCGCCTCAACCGCCAGCACCTGGCTATCCCCCCTGGTCCAGAGTCCAACCGTCAAAATGACGACCAGGGACAGCACCAGCAGCCGAAGGCCCAAGTTGGCGTCGGCCCGCCTCAACGGTCAGCCTGCGCCCGCGCAAAGGCCCGAAAACGGTCGCCAATGGCCTGCCGCTCGCCAAGGGTCGTCTGGGGGGCAATGGACCCATAATCCTGACGGGTGATCTCGCGCAAGAGGTAGTTCGCCTGCATGCGCAGCGGCCAGGATTTGGCGGACTCTAGATAAGCCGCCAACTCATCGATGACCTCGGGCGAGGCCCCCGGCATCAGCTGTTCGCTCTTCAAGTCCGTAGGAATGCCGAGGCGCGCGAGAGCCGCCAAGAACCAGTCGCGAGGGCGCTTCGTTCCTTCGCTAGCAAACCAGCGCTGATAACGGGCAACGGCATCGCGCTCCCGCACCCAATCGATGCCACTGATCCCGGCAAGGTAGATCAAAGTCCGCTGCCGATAGCGCCCGGTGCTCGCAAGTCGATCGAGCAGCGGTTTGAAGACCTCCGGCTCCCCCATCGAAGCCAGGGCAAAGACCAACTCGCGCTTCAGCTCGCGATCGTTGGTCTGGAAGAAGGCGTCGCGGATCTTGCCGCGCAGCGCCGGCCCGCCACGTTTTGCCAGGCCAGCAAGTGCCGTCATCCCCAAAGGCTGCGGATAGTGGCTGGTAGCTATGAGCAGCAAAGCCCCACCTGTCCGCTTGTCACGGAGCAGGGTAAGCCCGCGCACCGCCGCAAGCTTGTCCGCCGTGCTCTCGCGCGTCGTCGCCTTGAAGAGCAGATCGAAGGCTTTTGGCCCGCCAAGGCCTCCCAAGGCCACAAGCGCCGCGTGCCGCAAATCATCGTCATCGGCCTCGACAATCTTCGCCAGCTTGGGCAGGGCTTCCTGCAGTCCGAGCCTGCCGACACTTTGGATCGCTCGACGCCGCACCAGCTCGGATTCGTCATCCAGCAGCTGAATGAGCAAAGGGTAGAGCTTGGTATCGCGCAGGTTGTGCATCTCTGCGGCCGCCGCCGCACGCACGATCGAGTCCTCGTCCTGCAGCGCTGCCCGAATGTGCTGAGGGCCGGCCAAGGCCAGCACACGAGCTAGTGTCACTTGGATCTCGCCGACCGGCTGATGGCGAAGCGCGGCGAGCAGCTTGGCAAAGACCCCAGGCTCTTTGATCTGCGCCAAGACTTCGAAGACCGTTCGCCGCTGCAAGGGCGGCAAGTTCTTTGGGTTTTGCAGCAGCTTGAGCAAGCTCTCTGCGTGCTGGAGCCCAAGCCCACTGTCCTCGCGACTCGCCTCTTCGAGCAGGAGCCCCAGCGCTCGCCGCCGCGCGCCCTCCTCAAGCTCGCCGAGCACCGAGGCACAGAGCCCCAGCACATAGGATGTGCGCTTGCGAGGATCCTCAATAGCTGCAATCGCCGCATCCTGCTGCCGCCACCAATCGCGGCGCTGCTCAGCACTCAGCGACTTGGGCGCAAACTCCTGCCACGACTCACGCTGAAAGATCTCGGACAGCACCCCCGCAACCGCGCGTAGACGCAGGTCGGCATCCCCATAAAAGGCATCCTGAACTCGGCCCTTGAAACTCAGCAAGGTCAGAGTCACCTGCTCGGACTGCAAGCGATTGGCCATTAAGCGCGCCTTCAAATCAAGGAAGCCACGCTTCCGCATCGCCTGCACGAGTTCGCTGAAAGCCTGCGCCGACAAACGAAAGCGCACGCCATCGCCTTCAGCTTCCTCAGCCCTAGGCCCCAGGATGCTGTGCTGCACGGTGCCCCGAAACGCATGCCGCAGCACCGCCGTCTCCACCAACTCGGGCGTCAGCCGCAAAGCGCGCGAGAAGGGCTGGAAGCCATCCTTCGCCTCACGCCACCAGAGCCCCCAACGCAAGTAGTCGTTGCCAAAGTCCTCCCCCGAGAGCAGGCGCAGGATGACAAGTGCTTGGTCGTGGCAGAGCGGCAGCTCTTGGTAGAAGGCATTGACCTGGATGACGGCGAGGAGTTCCTCGACCAGCCCTTTGAACTGGACCCGCGCCGCCGTCTGTGCCGCGTCCTCTTGCGGCGGAGCCATGAAGCAATGGGTCCCGGCGACGATAGCCCCAACCGCACGTTCGAGCGGCGTCGCGCCCTTGCGGGCGGCGCTGAGGTAGGGCTGGGCCGGCTCCGGCAACAAGGTCTCCCCGCGCGCCAGCTCCAGCTGCGAAAGCAGGAGTGAGGCCAGGAGCAAGCCGTGCTGGCCACTCCGTGGCGACGGGGCCTGGGTGACGCGTTTTTTCAGCGCGGGCAAGACACGCTCTCCCTCGAGACTCCCCAAAATCTCCGCCGCCGTGCGCCGGAGGCTACCGTCCTTGGCATCGAGGGCCCGCAGCAGGCGATCGAGAGGGGCCTCGGGATTTCGACGTACATACTCGCCAAGGACCTGCATGGCGCTGAGCCGAGTACCGCTCGCCGAGCTATCGAAGAGCTGCCGCAACTGGGAAAGATCGCCATCGGAGATTTCTCTCAGGAGAATGCTCTCTCCAGCCTCGCGAACCAAACGCCGACGACTGGCGAGGAAATCAAAGGCGAGCTGCTTGGAGCGCCCCTTGGCCAGATGCACCGCATTGTTGGCGATGATTGCCGTCGCCTTGCCGAGGGAGCGCTTGCGCAGGGCCCGCAGCAACACACCCAGCGCAGTCTTCTCGGGAAGGTAAGCGTAGACCGTCGAAAGTCGGCCGAGCGAAGCCGCTGGCAGGCTCCCCGCATTTCGCAGCAACTGCGCCTTCTCGAGATCTGATAAGAGCTGGTATTCGGCGATCAGCTCCTCACGGGTCAGTTCCTCCTTGCTACGAAGCGATTCGAGGAAGAGATCCTTGGGACTCCTCCTCCGCATTCGGGACTTCGCCCCTCGCTTCTGCTGCCCCTGACTGGCCCCGCTGGGCAGACGCAGCCCCGGCCGTCCCACTGCCTCCTTCTTCTTCTTCGAAGTCGGGATCTCCAGCGGAGGAGGATCATCCGGCGATTGACCAGATCTCGCCCCGGGCAAGTCCAAACCCTGGGCTACGGCATGCCCAGAGACATGCGCAGACAAAGCGGGAAACAAGAGAGCAGCGACCGTCAGAGTGGGAGCAAAGAAGGGCGCGATCGGCAGGGTGATCGGCATGGAGGCTGTCCTCGTCGGGAAGCGCAGGAAAAAGGGGCGGGAGAGAATAGCCGAAACGGCGGCGAGCTTCAGGAAACAGTTCGCCCCACTCCAAACCCAGTCAGGATGCTGGTCAGGATGCTGGTCAGGATGCTGGTCAGGATTCAATGCGCTGTAGCGCCGCCGCGAAGACCTCGTCCGGCGTAATCCCCGTCATGCAGTGGTGGTCTATGGGGCAGACCTTGAGATGGCAGGGGCCGCATTCCACATCGTGGCGGATGATCGTAGCGTCCTCGATGTTGGCGTTGGTGTATCCGGGGTGCGTCGGCCCCATGACCACCACATGCGGGGTCCGCATCGCCGCCGCGATATGCCGCGGCCCCGAGTCGGTAGTGACCATGAGAGCGGCGCGATCGACGATGGCCTTCAGCACATCCAGCGTGACCGAAGGGTTGGCCGTCACCTTCATATCCACCCGAGCCTCTTGGATGATGCCCTGGGGGATGCGCTCCTCTCCCGGCCCAACCATGATCAAAAACTGGCTGCCGCGCTCGGCATGGAGCTTCTCGGCCAAACGTGCCCAATGCTCGGCCGGCCAGAGCTTGGTGTTGCCGAAGGCCGCCCCTGGATTGAAGAGAATCAGCTCCTTGGTCGGGCTAAGCCCGTAGTGCAGGAGCAGCTCCCTGGCGCGCTCGCGCTCGGTGGCGCTCAAGTTGAGGATGGGCCGGTGTTCCACCTTGGGCATGCCCACGGTGTCCAGCATCGCCCCCCAGTAATAGACCATCGGCACCGGCTCCCGCCTGGGACCGTGGGGTTTCCCGTCCTTGCGCTTGGGCAGCTTCGCCTTGAGTCCGTGCGTAATCAGGAAGCGCCGCCCCTGGGTGTATCCCAGGCGCAGCGGCACCCCGGCCCAGAGGCAAACCAGGGCCGAGGAGATGCTGTTGGGGAAAAGGATGGCGAGATCGAAGCCGTGCGGGCGCAGCTTGGCGGCTTCCCGGCGCAGCCCTCTGAGCCCGCGTGCCTTCTCGACATAGATGTAATCGTCGAAGGATCGGCAGCCGCTCAGGATTTCGTGGTGGCCCTGCTTCACCCCACAAACGATCTTGGCATCGATGAAAAAGCTGCGAATACGTGCGAAGGCCGCAGTCGCCATGATCACGTCGCCGAGCCAGTTCGGGGCCCGGACATAGACGCTTCGGATTTTGCTGCGGTCGATTTTCATGCTGCTGGGCCCAGGGCCTTCGGGTACGAACAGTCTGGGGAAGCTGGGAATCTCCGCGGCTTTATCCGCTGGTGCAAGGGAAAGGCCGGATATGATCCCCCGCCCCTGATTCAATGGGAAACATCTCTCGGGAGACTTGCACCCGGCAGCGCTGCTGCGGCGCTGGACTCATCCGAGTCCCTCTCTTGCAGGACCGGACGCGACTCCCCTCAACGGCACTGGAAACGCGCCGAGACACAGGATCATGACGAATACGATCCCCAGCGCAGCCGAGCGCATCGTCGAGCGGCTGTCCAAGGAATTCGACGTAGGCCCCGAAAGCATCGCCCGCATTGTCATCGCGGTCGAAGAGGGCACCGAGCCCGCAAGGCTGGCCTATCACCCCACCGAAACCCGGGCCAACGCGCATGGCGAGCGCATGCCCCCAGATCGCGTGTATGGCATCGCGCGCCGGCTCGAGGAGCTCAAAATCCTCGAAGAGCACCGCAGCGTCGCCCTCGCCAAACTCGAGGGCGCCGGCAAGCTCGACGAAAACACCCGCGAGCGTGCCCTGCGGAGCATGCGCCTCGGCGAGCTCGACGAGCTGCTCGCGGTCCACGGGCTGAGCGCGGGGGCGATGACTGGGCAGCAGGCCCGTGCCAACAAGGCGCGCGAGCAGGGCCTTGAGGAGCTGGCCACCATGCTCCGCGAGCGCAAGATCCCCGAAGGGCAGGACCTCTATGCCGCGGCCGAGGCCTTCGTCTCAGAAGAAAAGGGGATCGCCGACGCCAAAGCCGCCCTCGACGGCGCCAAAGCCATCTTGGTTCAGGACGTGGCCGCCGACAGCAAGCTCTTGTCCCTGCTGCGCGAGCAGAAACTGAAGGTCAACAAGATCGGCAACGGCAAGCTCCCCAAGGGCCTACAGCCTCTCATCAAGATCGAGAAGAAAGCGACGGCGATCCGCGCCCGGGAGTTCTTGGCGATCAAACGCGGCATTCGCCAAGGGCTGCTGGAGCTCAAGCTCTCCCTCGCCGAAGAAAGGGCCCATCAGCTGCTAGCCGAGCACTTCGTCTCGGACCTGCACGATCCGAGCGATCCGCTCCGGTCCTTCTGGGACTCCCTGCTCCGCGAGGTCTGGATCGATGTTCTGCGACCCCGCGTCGAACACGACCTGATCGAGGGGCTGCGGGAGCGCTCCGAGCACATCGCGCTGCAGGTCTTCGCCGAGCGCTATGCCGATCTCCTCGACCAACCCGCCGTCGGCAGGCGCCGCGTCCTCGGCATCCTACCTTCGCTGCACAAGCCCGCTCGCCTGGCCGCGGTCGACGAAGGGGGCCGGGTCCTGCACCGGGCCAGCCTCGACCTGAGCAAGGCCGAGAACCTCGAAGCAGCCAAAACCCAGCTGCTTGAGATGCTGCAGCGCTTCGCCCCTGAATACATCGCCCTCGGCAACGGGTTCGGCTTCCGGGACACCGAAGCCTGGCTGATGGAGGCCATGGTGGGCCTGGAGAAACGCCCGCAGCTGATCATCGTCGACGAGGCCGGCAGCGCCGAAGTGGCCAAGCGCAAGCGTTCCAAGCAAGAGCTCGCCGCCCGCCGCGCCACCATCCTGGCACGGCGCGCCCAGCACCCGCTGATCGAATGGGCTCGCGTCGACGTGAGTTCGGTGCCGCTGGGTGAGGGCTCGGACGAAGTGCACCAAGGCCATCTCTCTCGGCGCCTTGGCGATGTGCGCAGCCAGATGCTGCACGAGCGCGGCCTCGACCTAGCAGAGGCCCAAGAGGATACTCTCGAACTCCTGACCGGCATCTCCAGCGAGATCGCACACGAGCTGCAAAAACAGCGCAACGCGAAGGACGGCCCAAAGAAGCTGGCCGACTTCGTCGGCAAGGGGGCCATCACCGAAGAAGCCATGGAAGCGGCCTCGCCCTTCCTGCGCTTTACCGGCTCCGAAGAGCCCCTCGACCAGCTACGAATCCCCCTGTCCCTCTACGGCCTCGTCGATGAGTCCGCGACGCTGCTGAGCCTGACCAGGGCCCAACTGCTAGAGCAGAAGGAGCTTGTCGGCCGTATCGAAGCCAGCAAGCTCGCCAACGATCAGCGCAGCGAGGGGCTAGTCAGCTTCGTCCTGCACGAGCTGCGCGGCCCCCACATCGTCCAGCAGCGCCGCTACGAGGACGTCAAGTTCCGCGAGGGCGTGCAGAGCCTCGACCAGCTCGAAATCGGCATGGAGCTGCAGGGGAGGATACTCCGGCTGCTCGACTTTGGCGCCTTCGTCGACCTCGGGCTAGCCAGCGGCGGCCTGCTGCACGTCTCGCAGCTCGCCAACCACTTCGTCGACGACCCCCTGCAAATCGTGCATCCGGGTCAGGTCGTAACGGTGCGCGTCCTCGAGTTCGACAAGAACAAGGGCCGCATCTCGCTGACCATGCGTGAAGGCGACATCGAGAAGATCCCCCAGACTCTGGGCGACATTGCGAGTAACAAACGTCGGCCCTCGGCGCGGGTGGTTGACCCCAAGGAGCGGCGCGAACAACGCGGAGATCGCGGACCCAGCTCACGCTTCGACTCCCAGGGCGGCCGGCGCTCTGGGCAGCGGCGTGACAGTGGTGGCCGAGCTGGGCCGGGTGGTGCTGGTGGTCGTGGCGGCCCCGGTGGCCGAGGTGGACGCGACGAGCGCCGTGGCCGCCGCGGCGACGACCGCGATGTGCCCTTCCGCCGCGGCCAGGGCGGCTATGTTGTCGAGAGTGAAAACCTCAGCGAGGAGATCCAGAAGGATCGCGGCGCCAAGGGCGAGCTGAAGAGCTTCGCCGCTCTCGCTGGCCTCTTTGGCAGCGGCGACGACAAGAAGCCGGAGGCAAAGAAGGAAGAGCCGAAGAGGGCCGAGGCCCCCAAGCCCGAGGCTGTCGAGGCACAGCCGGAAACGCCGCAGGCCGAAACGCCGCAGGCGCCCGCAAGCGAGGAGCCCAAGGCCGAGTCCGCGCCCGCAGCAGCGCCCGCAGCTGGCACCAACGAGGATGCTCCTCAGGAGAATCCTACCCCGAGCCCCGAAGCACCCGAAGGCGAGCAGAAGCCCTTCGGCGAAGACTTCGTTTGAGCGCCAAAGCAGCTGCCAGGGCCTGATCTCAGGTCCTGGCAGCTGCACCCCGAGTTCCGATCCAGCCCTCTCTCACTCACCGGCCTTTGGCTAGGCCAGGCGGCCCATCTCCCCGCTAGAGGCTCTGCACGTAGCGCCCGCCGGTCGCTTCGGCCAGGCGCCGCAGCAGAACGCTGTCGAGGCCGACCGCGACCCCGTGGATGCGCACCCGCCGGGTCCGATTCGCTCGCAGCACCGCATCCGCGAGTTCCAGGGGATCCAAGACCGCGCCAACGCTCGGGTCTCCATCACTGAGCAAAAAGATCGTGTCGACCTCCGGCTGCTCCAGCGCCGCAAAGAGCGCCGCGTGCAGGTTGGTGCCCCCGAGCGGCGTCGAGCTATCGAGGAAGGCGTAGAGCTTGTCCTTATCGCGCTTCCGAGCCAGATCGACCAAACGCTGGCTGAACTCATGCACCTCGCTGTCGAAGAACAGGACGTTGACCTGGCTCCCCGGCGGCGCCTTGTCGAGGGCTTTCTTCAGCGCTCGCTTGGCCAGGTCCATGCGCGTCAGCGAAGAGCCGACCTCTTCGTTCATGCTGCCCGACACATCGAGCCCATAGACGACCCGCGTGCTCATCACCGGGATGCCATAAAAGGCCACTGTGCTTCCCCCGGCTTCAGACCGCTCGGCCTCCTTCTCCTCGGGAGCCGGCGGCAGGACAAAGCTGCCCTTGCTCTCCGCCCACCAACGCTGCCAGCGCGCCGGCTCTTCGTACCAAAGCCGGGTCAGTGAGTTGAGGGCCTTCTTACACTCATATGCCAAGCGCCCCTCTTCTTTGCTGAGCGCGGTAATCAGCAGGGGAATACTCTCGACGCGGCGCAGCGCAGCGGCATAGCGATAACCGGCCGAACGCAGGCGCCAGTCGCGCTCACCGAGCCAGCCAGGCAGCTCGCCATAGGCCCCTGGGAGCTTCCTCTTCGTGGCCACTGCGATTCCCAGAACCTTCTCGTCACTGCTGCCTTTTTGCAGGACTTCAAGCAGCCGACGCTGCGAAACTTCGCTGAACGGCGCCCCCACTTCGAGAGCCTCAAGCCCGTCCAGCCGCGCCTCCTCATCCTTCGAAGCAAGCAGCGTCTCGACAATGGCGACCGTCTCAGGAGCCCCTTGCCGGGCAAGCGCCAGCAGGGCCCGGCGACGCAGCCGCTTGTCTTGGCTCTTGCTCAACGAGCAAAGCAAGGCCTCTGCCCGATCACCGCGCATCCCCAAGAGTATCCTCCCAGCAAAGGAGCGTATCCTGGCATCACGGTGCTTTAGCCCCTCCTCCACCCAGTCCAGCACATCCTCGCGCGCCGCCAGCTCGGGCAAGCGTTTGCGAAAGGCCGCAAGCAGACGCAGGTCCGGCTTATGAAACGCAATCGCGCAGAGCTGCAGGTCACTCGGCTTCGCATAGCCAAGCAAGGCATCAAAGAGCCGCGCCCGCGACTTGGGACTCGGCCTTTGCCGCAGCAGCTTACGCGCCTTGCGCACCGCCCGCGGCTCGCCAAAGGCGATCTGCTGCGCCAGCGCTTCGGCCTGCAGCAATCCCTTGGCCTTGTTCGCAAAACCCTGACGCAGCTTGGCAACAGCATCCTCTTTCACCCCCGAGAGGATCCGCATCATTTCCACCCGGTCCTCGTCCCCAGCCTGAGCAAGGCGAGCCGCAAAGAGCTTCTTCGCCTCCGGCAGCGAGGAACGCACGAGCGCCGCAAGCAAAGCCTGGTTGAGCGCCGGCTGGGGCTTCTCGTCGGCGAGCACCTGCATCGCCTCCAGCCCCTCGCCCCGATGCTCACGCAAGAACCAACGCAGCCCCACAAACTTCTCCGCCGCGCTCTTCGCCTCCTCCACAACCCGCAGCATCGGCGCCTCAATCCCCGAAAGCCCCGCCGCATGCTCCAAGAGTCGCAGCCGCAACTCCACCCGCCCCGGCCGCTCCCACAGCTCCAACGCCTTCCGCCGCGCCAGCTCCCCCCTCGAAGCCAAGACCGCCGCAACAAAAGCCTCCCTCTCCGCCGCCGTCTTCGCCTTCTCCCAAGACGCAGGAACCTGCGCCCCCAAACCCAGATCCAAAAGCACAGCGCAGAACAAGAGCAAACAGGCGATTCGAAGCATCCCCCGATCCTCGCAGCAAGCCCCCCCAGGAACCAGAGCCCAGCTCTGCGGTGGGCTCTCTTACTCCTTGGCACCTACCACTTGGGGCGGTGGCTGGCGATGCGCTGGGCTTTGCGGGTGATGGCTTGGGCTAGGCGGTGGAGATTGTGGGTGGGGAGGAGGCTGTCGCGGTATAGGCGGAGGAGGCGGAGGAGTTGAGGGTGGCGGATGAGGCCGTCGAGGGAGTAGGCGAGGGCGGCGAGGTCTTTGATGCGGCGGCGAGGGCGGAGGCCGTGGCGGAGTCTGGCGAGATCGATGAGGACGAGTTGGTCGCTGCTGTTGTCGCGGAGGAAGTGGCAGGCGTAGAGGTCGCGGTGCTGGAGGCCGGCTCGATGTAGGGCGAAGAGCTGCGGGAGCATTCTCTCGGCGAGCCAGAGGTCCTGCTCGGGGCTGGCCTTTTGCCATGACCTGGCAATGTGGTCGAGGCGTTCGGCGCCGGAAACGGCCTCAAGGAGGAGGACCGAGGCGGCGTTTTGTCCCGGTCGCGACCAGGCGGCGGCGAGTGGGCGCGGGACGGAGACCCCGGCGGCGGCGGCTCGCTGCAGGGCATCCCATTCGACCTCGGCAGGAGCTCGCCAGCGCGAAATCTTGCCGATGCGGCCAGCGCCAGGCTCATAACGCTTAAGGAAACCAGCAAACCCATTGGCCGCGATGGGCCAAGTCACACGATGCGGGGTCGAGCGAGCCGGATCTTGCCCCTGCCAATCGAGGAGTTGGGCCGGAGATTTGAGCCCCAGGGCTGCCAGCGCCTCGCCGCCAGCTGGACTGCAGCGTTCATGGATTTTTCGGCTGGCGCTAGCAGGCTTGTTCCGCTTCATCGGGCTTCATAGAGTACCGCGTGGCTTTTCGGACGCGAACAAGATGGATCCGACCATGATGCAACACGAGGATAATCCCCTCGACGCGATGCACGCCCGTTTCGACATCGCCGCCGAGAAACTCGGACTCGACCAGGGTCTCTACGAGATTCTCAAGGCCCCAGATCGCGAAATGAGTGTCGCGATCCCAGTGCAGATGGACGACGGGAGCCTTCGGGTCTTCCGCGGCTATCGCGTCCAGCACTCCTCGGCGCGCGGCCCCGGAAAGGGCGGTATTCGCTTTGCGCCGGACGTCAATCTCGACGAGGTGCGAGCGCTCGCCGCTTGGATGACCTGGAAATGCGCCGTCGTCAACGTGCCCTTCGGTGGTGCCAAGGGCGGCGTCCGCTGCGACCCGCGCAAGCTCAGCCCCTCGGAGCTGGAGCGCCTGACCCGGCGCTACACCGCGATGATCATGGATATCATCGGCCCCGATCGCGATATCCCAGCGCCCGACGTCAATACCAACCCCAAGGTCATGGCGTGGATCATGGACACCTATGCCATGCACGCGCGCCAATACCAACCAGGTGTCGTGACCGGCAAACCGCTGCATATCGGTGGTAGCCAAGGGCGTGTCCGCGCGACCGGTTATGGCTGCGGCCTCATGACTCGCGAAGCGCTGTATCGCCAGGGCTTCGACCCCAAGCTCTGCCGCGCTGCGGTGCAGGGCTGTGGCAATGTCGGCAGTATTGCCGGCGATGCCGTGCAGGACCTCGGCCTCAAAGTCGTCGCCATCAGCGACATCGACTGCGCGCTCTATAACGAAAACGGCCTCGACATGGCTGTGGTCAGCGCCCACGTGCGCGAGCATGGCAGCCTCGAAGGGCTGGACTGTGGTGACCGTATTTCGGGCGCAGAACTCCTGACCCTGGATGTCGAAGTGCTCATCCCGGCAGCAGTGGAAAACGCGATCACCAGCAAGAACGCTGCGGACGTCAAGGCCAAGGTCATTATCGAGGGCGCCAACGGCCCAACGACCCCCAACGCCGACCGCATCCTGGAAGAGAAAGGCGCCTTCGTCGTCCCCGACATCCTGGCCAACTCCGGCGGGGTCACGGTGAGCTACTTCGAGTGGGTGCAAAACCGCCTCGGCTACTACTGGGACGAACGCGACGTCAACGGACGCCTTGAGCGCATCATGGTCCAGGCCTTCCAAGAGGTCTCGGCCATGAGCGAGAAGCACAACGTCTCGCCGCGCATCGCCGCCTACATGGTCGGCCTCAGCCGCGTCGCCGAGAACATCGAGCAACGCGGTATCTATGCCTAAGTAGGCTGGGTCGCTGGGCGCCTGGGGCTTTGGGAACCTGGGTGCCTGAGCGCCTGCTACGCGCAGGCTTTTCGAGTTCGAAGCATGAGCCCCCGAGTCGAGGCCTTAGCGAAGGCCTCCTCGTTCGCTAGCCAGCTCGGCTTCTTCGATGCTGGAGTCTCGCAGGCTCTTGTAAGAGGGCCACACGGCAGCGCGACAGATCCACCGCCGATTGATCTCGGTATGGGGATCTCAGCATGGGATCTCAGCATGGGGCCTCAGAGTGCCCAGGCGAGGCTGCGGGTTCGTCAAGCTTTTCTTGCGCCGAACTGGGATCGGAGTCGCAGCTCTATGGCCGCCGAAGCCAGGGGTGTCTTTGCCTCTGTGCTGCTATGATCCGCGCTTCTCTCCCTTCCTTTCTCCCTCTCTCCCTCCTCTCCTCGGAGCCCGTATGCAGATCCGTGCCGCCGTCCTCGAAGAGTTCGGCAAGCCCCTCGTCGTCCAAGAACTCGAACTCCAAGAACCGCAACATGGCGAGGTCCTCGTCGAACTCAAAGCTTGCGGCGTCTGCCACACCGATCTCTACACAGCCTCGGGGGTCGACCCATCGGGCTACGCGCCAACGGTGCTCGGGCACGAGGGCGCGGGCGTCGTGGTCAAGCTTGGCGAAGGCGTCAAAGACCTGCAGGTCGGCGACCACGTCGTGACCCTGTTCTCGCCCGAATGCGGCGAATGCGTGCACTGCACCAGCGGCAAGACCAACCTCTGCCTGGCCATTCGCGAAGAACAGAACAAGGGTCACTTACCCGACGGCACGACGCGGCTCTTTCGTAATGGCGAACCGATTCGGCACTTCATGGGCACCAGCACCTTCGCCACCCACACCGTGATGCCGGAGATTGCTCTCGCCAGGGTCGACCCCGCGGCCTCCTTCGAGGCCATCTGCCTACTCGCCTGCGGCGCCACCACCGGCATCGCCGCCGGCTTCTACAAAGCCGACATTCAGCCGGGATCGACCGTCGCCGTCTTCGGCGCGGGCATGGTCGGACTCGGAGCCGTTCTTGCGGCGAGCATCCGAGGCGCGGAACGCATCTTCATCGCCGATCCTTCGCCGACACGCCGCGAGCTCGCCAAGCGATTCGGGGCGACCGACTTCCTCGCCGGTGGCGAAGGCGTCGTCGAAGAAATCCTGCAGCAGACCGGCGGCTTCGGCTGTGACTACACCTTCGAGGCCACCGGGCTGGTTTCGGTCATGGGCCAGGCCGTCGAAGCCGCGCGCATGGGCTGGGGCTTGTGCACCGTGCTCGGCGTGGCTGGTAAGGGCGAGAAACTCGAGATCATCCCCCGCCTCCTCATCACTGGCCGCCAGGTGCAAGGCGGCAGCTTCGGCGGCGCCAAGGGACGCACCCACGTCCCACAACTCGTTGACATGTACGTCAGAGGAGAGCTTCCTCTCGACGACTTTATCTCACACCGCATCACGCTGGACCAAGTCAACAAGGGCTTCGAGCTCATGGAGGCCCAGGATGGCGTGCGTTCGGTACTCCTCTTCGACTAAGCAAGGACGAACTCGATGTTCGGTGAAATCTACAACCAAGCAGGTGAGCGCCTCGAGTATTGCTCCTACCGCGGAGATGACGGACGGCTGGATCTCGCCCTCATTGGGCACGGCGTGACCGGCAACAAGGACCGCGAATGGGCCCAGCAGCTGGCGAGAATGCTACAGACACGAGGCATCGCCGTGCTCCGCTTCTCATTCAGCGGCAACGGCAACTCGGAGGGCAGCTTCGCCGAATCCACGATCTCCAAGGAGATCGGCGACCTGTCCTGCATCCTCGAACACTGCAAGGGGCACCATGTCGCCTACATCGGGCATTCGATGGGCGGCGCGGTCGGCACCCTGTCAGCAGCACAGGACGATCGCATCGAATACCTGGTGTCGCTCGCGGGCATGGTCGACACCAAGGGCTTCACCGAGCGCAAGTTCGGTGACCTGACGCCAGGGAAGGATGTGATGTGGGACTTGCCGGAGTGCCCGCTCTCCCAGGCCTTCGTCGAGGACATGAATGCCATCGGCTCAACCATCGAAGCAGCCAAGAAGGTGAGCTGCCCGTGGCTGCTGGTCCATGGCGACCAGGACAGCGTCGTGCCGCTGCAGGACAGCCTCGACCTATTGACCGCGCACCAGGGCGCGCTGCACTTCGTCAAGCTGCGGGACTGCGATCATGTCTTCAGCGGCGAGGCCGGCGAAGTGATGGCCCTCGAGGTCGCCAGCTGGCTCGATCGGATGATGCTGCGCAGGAACGACTAGACCGTAGCGAGTAGCTCGCGCCCGGGGCCGGGGCCGGCATCGCTGGGCCGGCTTCGCTGCAACTGCAGCGCTGGCAGCAGCCCCCCCGGCAGCCCCAGGCCTCAGCGCACGATCGCCAGGATCTGCAGCATCCGTGGCGGCAGCTTCGGGTTTTTAAAGCGGAGCAAAAAGCGCGCTTTGATCTGCCCCTTGGGCGCGTCCTTCGGCAGGGTCACCAGGATCTCCGCCTTGCCCTCGGCCCCCCGCTCCTTCACTTCCAAACCCAGCATCTTGGTGTCCAAGGGCTTCTGCCCTGAGCGCGTCCGGTGCAGCCCTTCGACCCAATCCGCAGAGGCGACCTCGACCGAGAAGCCCTTCTGCAGGCTCAAGACCTCCACGGACTGCTGCCCACCTTCACCTGGGCGCAAGGCCCCGAAGTTGAGCACCGTCGGCGTGATCTTGTAGGGCGCACTCACGATGCCGGTGAGCTGGAATTCGATCTGGCGCTCGTCTTTGCTCGCTAGCCGGATCGACTGCTGGAAGCTGCCTTCGGCGAGCTGCGGGCCGACCTGACCGTAGACGCGCCAGGCCAAACCCTTGTCATCGAGGGCCTCGAACTTGGCCTCGAAGCCTTCCGGCAGCTCCAGGACCTTGGCGATCTGGAAGGGCTTGCCGTCCTGGGCCGTCACCCGCACGTCGAAGGGACGCGACTCCTTCATCATGAACTGACCAAGGAACAGGTCGGAGATCTGACGTCCCTCGTGCTCCACGATGAAATCCATGACCCCGCGGGTCGTCGCCTGCAGCACCAGGAAAGGCAAGTCCGGATCATCGAGCCTGAGGGTGACGCTGGTGTTGCGCAGGCCGATGCGCTGCACCTCGATGTGCATCTCGATCTTGCCCTTGGCCCCCTTCGGGATCAGGGTGCGCTGGCTGAAGCCCTTCGGCAGGTCACGCCGCTTGCCGTTCAGCTCAAGCACCACCTTCTGGCAGGAGCACGAAGAGTTGATCGAGAGGAAGTGGTGGTCGACGTCCCGAGGATTCTTGAACTCGAAGACGCCCTTCACGACCTTGCCGAGGCGGTGCTTGCCGAGATCCCTGTGGACCGGCTGCACCCAGGGGTTGTTGATCCGCGCCTGCCGCTCCTTTTCCGCACGCTTGCGGAAGAAGGCTCCCACCTCACCGGGTAGCTCCGTCAGGTCCTCGCCGACGATGGTGGGATTTCCGCCCTGGCGCGCGGGGATATGCCCGATCTTCATCCCCGCATCCTGACCCGGCGCCGGCGGAGTCGGCTCCTCCTGCGTGCAAGCAGCCAGGATCCCCAAGGAAAGCGCCAGAAGCCATGCGGATGCTGGCCAGCTACGTCGATATCCTCCCACTCGCATCGGGCTCACCTCATCTTTGGGGTCAGGCCCCATCCACCAAGGCCTCGGTCTCTTTCCTCGCCCGGATCGGCGGCGAGCTGTAGCCCGAGGCGCCCCAACCCGCTGGCAAAAACATGCTGGCCAAGCATAACGAAGCCGCGTGCCCTTCCCGAAGACCGCGCTCGGCAAGAGAACCTTCCTATGCACGCTTCCTTGTTCCGTTTCGCCCTCGCCCTGGCCCTCGCCCTTTCCCTCTCCCTACTCTCGAGCTGCTGCGGCCTCTATGAGCTCTGGGGCTGTAGCCCCCAGCAGCCCTTGGCGCGTGTCTCCTTCGACAGCCCCAAAGCCGCGCTGAACAGCTTCCGCAGCGCCATCCGTTTCCAAGACTCCAACGTCCTCTACCAGTGCATGGGCGAGGACTTCAAACGCGAGCAGGGCTTCGACTCGCTCAGCTTCGCCATTTTCTGGGAGAAGCTCATCGAGAGCCTGCCTGCCCTCCCTGCCCTGGGCGACGCCAAGATCGTCGCCGCCCACTGGATCAACCCCGAGGAGAAGGAGTTCGTGCTGGAGACCTATGGCCAGCAAGTAGCCCTGTCCTTCTCCCGCAGCCCCAGCTTCGAATACGGTGAGCTGAAACCTTCGCCGAAAGCATGGCCGGAGGAAGGGACTCAGCCGCAAAGCGAACCCGACGACGAGTTGATCCTGACTTCGTCCTACCTATCTTCACTGGCGGAAGTACCCCTGAAGGTGAACGGAGATGAGGGCAAGTTCACGCTTAGCCTCCGCTCCGACGACTTGATCGGCTGTGACTCCACCCACTTCGCGGTTTTCCGCGTGGGATACACCTGGAAGTTACGTCGGCTTTCCCTTCCTGGCTCCGAGAGCAATTGAGTTCTTCCTTCAAGCGGAACAAATCCAAAGAAACTTTGGCAACGGAGGTCCCAGTGACCAGCAATCAGAAATACGTCTATTTCTTCGGCAATGGCACAGCCGAGGGCGAAGTAACGCAAAAAGACCTCTTGGGCGGCAAGGGTAGTAACCTCGCCGAAATGACCCGGGCAGGCGTCCCAGTGCCCCCCGGCTTCACCATCTCGACCCTGGTCTGCAAGTACTACAACGACCACAAGGAAGAGGGCCTCACCGGTGACGCCCTTCTCCCCAGCGGCATTTGGCGAGAGGTCGAAGAGCAGCTCGGCCAACTGGAAAAGGCCACTGGCAAGAAGTTCGGTGACAGCGCCCAGCCCCTGCTGGTCTCGGTGCGCTCCGGCGCCGCCGTGTCCATGCCCGGCATGATGGACACCATCCTCAACCTCGGCCTCACCCCGGAGACGGTAAAAGGCCTGGCAGAGGCCACCGACAATCCTCGCTTCGCCTGGGACTGCTACCGCCGCTTCGTGCAGATGTACGGCAACGTCGTGCTCGGCGTCGATATGGAGAAGTTCGAGGGACGACTCGGGCAGGCGATGAAGGACGCGGGTGTCGAGCGCGACGCCGACCTCAGCGCCGAGGTCCTGGAGAAGCTCGTCAATGAGTTCAAGAAGACCGTCCTCGAAGAAACGGGAACCCCCTTCCCGGACGAGCCGATCGCCCAGCTGCGTGGCGCCACCCTCGCGGTGCTCAACTCCTGGGGCAACGACCGCGCCAAGGTCTACCGCCGTATCAACAAGGTCCACGGCCTACTCGGCACCGCCGTCAACGTGCAGACCATGGTCTTCGGCAACATGGGCGACGACTCGGGCACCGGCGTCTGCTTCACCCGCGACCCGGCGACCGGCGAGAAGGTCTTCTTCGGCGAGTTCCTGATGAACGCCCAGGGCGAGGACGTCGTCGCGGGCACCCGCACCCCGGCGCCGCTCGACCAGCTCGAGAAGCACTCGCCGGCCGCCGCCAAGAAGCTCTTCGAAGCCATGGCCATGCTGGAGAAGCATTATCGCGAGATGCAGGACATGGAGTTCACCATCGAGCGCGGTGAGCTGTTCATGCTGCAGACTCGGACCGGCAAGCGCACCGCGCACGCCGCCCTCAAGATCGCGGTCGACATGGTCAACGAAGGCCTGATCACCCCGCAGGAGGCTCTGCTCAAGGTCGACGCCCAGCAGCTCGACCAGCTGCTGCACCCGAGCTTCGACCCCACGGCCAAGAAAGAGCTGCTGGCCAAGGGCATCAACGCCTCGCCCGGCGCCGCCTCGGGTATGGCCGCGCTGACCGCCGAAAAGGCCGAAGAGCTGGCCGACGCCGGCCACAAGGTCATCCTGGTCCGCCGCGAGACCTCGCCCGAGGACCTGCACGGCATGGCCAAGAGCCTCGGCTTCTTGACCGCGACCGGCGGCAAGACCTCGCACGCAGCCGTCGTCGCCCGCCAGATGGGCAAGGTCTGCGTCTCTGGCTGCAACGCCCTGCAGATGACCAGCGCCACGAGCTTCAAGCTCGGCGAGCACGAGTTCAACGAAGGCGACTTCATCTCCCTCGACGGCACGGCAGGCGAAGTCTACGCCGGCAAGGTCGCGATGACCGACGTCGTCCTCCCCGATGATTTCAAGCAGATCATGAGCTGGGCCGACGAGTACCGTTCGCTGACCGTGCGCACCAACGCCGACACCCCGGCCGACTGCAAGGTCGCCCGCGGCTTCGGCGCCCAGGGCATCGGCCTCTGCCGCACCGAGCACATGTTCTTCGATGAGAAGAGAATCCTCCATGTGCGCGAGATGATCCTCGCCGGTGGCAACCCCGAGCGGCAGCAGGAAGCCATCAACAAGCTCCTGCCCTACCAGCGCGCCGATTTCGAAGGGATCTTCGAGGTCATGGACGGCCTGCCGGTCAACATCCGCCTGCTCGACCCGCCGCTGCATGAGTTCCTCCCGCACGAGCCAGAGAACCAGGCCCAGGTCGCAGAGGAGCTGGGCATCTCCCCCGAGGAGGTCAAGCGCCGCGTCCAGGAGCTGGGCGAGATGAACCCGATGCTCGGCCATCGCGGCTGCCGCCTCGGCATCACCCACCCAGCGATCTACGAAATGCAGACGCGCGCCATCCTTGAGGCCGCCTGCAACGTCAGCCAGAAGGGCATTGAGCCCCATCCCGAGATCATGATCCCGCTGAGCTCGACCGTGACCGAGCTGCGCTTCCTGCGCGAGCGCATGGTCCGCATCGCCAAGCAGGTCTTCGAGGAGAAGGGCGTCAGCGTCGACTACCAGATCGGCACCATGGTCGAGACGCCACGTGCGGCGCTGACCGGCAAGGCCATCGCCGAAGAGGCGGAGTTCTTCAGCTTCGGCACCAACGACCTGACGCAGATGGCCTACGGCTTCAGCCGTGACGACGCCGGCGGCTTCCTGCCGCACTACGTCGAGACCGGCCTGATCCCGGTCGATCCCTTCGACACCCTCGACGAGTCCGGCGTCGGTCGCCTGATGCAAATGGCCAAGGACGAAGGCCGCGAGACCCGTCCCGACCTCAAGGTCGGCATCTGCGGCGAGAGCGGCGGCGAACCGCGCAGCATCGACTTCTGCCACCGCATCGGCCTCAACTACGTCAGCTGCTCGCCCTTCCGCGTCCCCACCGCGCGACTGGCCGCGGCCCAGGCAGCTCTGCAGCAGGGCTGAGCCCCTACGAGTCGCGAGCGCTGCTAGCTAGGCGCTCTCAAGAGGCGTTGAAGCTGTCTCCATGACGGCTTCAACGCCTCTTCGTTTGATACCCAGCGGCCAGCCGAGGAGCTGCGCTTGGCGCTGCTATTGCCCTACACCGCTCCGCATGCGCCGATGCATGCCAAAGCGGCAAGGACCCGCCCGAGGATCCTTACCGCCTAGCTGGCCTCAGTCCTTGATTGCGCCCGAGTTCTTACTTGGCTGATGATTCACGAGTTCGCCAGGAAGCACACGGAGGACGCGACGGCCGGTCCAGGTTTCGCCAAACATGTCGCGAGTCTTAACGTGGACGAGGTAGGTGCCGGGCTTCAGCGCCGGGAGTTTGCCGGTCCAGAGGTGGCTTGATTTGACCGCCTTGGGGAGCCGCCTCCAGGGAAGGTTGACGCGGGTCTTCTCGATCTTATCGAGCAGGAGCTTCTTGGCGGCTTGGTTTAGCGGCGAAGGCAGACGTTCGCCGCTGGCGCCCTTTTGGCCTTCGTTGGAGGCGTCTTCGATGATCTTGCCGAAGGTGGCAATGCGCTGCTCCCGAAACAGTTTCTCCCGCTGCATCATGCGAAGGAATTGAGGATCCTCTCGGGTGACCTGCTGCATCTTAGCCCACATGCCGCTATCACCAACGCGCATCCAGACCTCAGACTTCTTACTGCCGTTGAAGATGTTGGCGATGACTTCGTGCCCTTCGGTTTCGCTCTGCGGCAACTCATCGCTGCAGTAAATGTCCATCTGGTAACTGATCGGACGGCGCGCGGCCTTGTAGCGCAACGCGAAACGATTGCCGTCGACGCGCAGGATGCCATAGCCGTTGGGGCCGCCGTCGCGCATGCGGGCGTGCGGGAGACCGCTCGGGTCGAGCTGGCCAAGCCACCAGCTGCCGCAGGTCGTGACCATGTTGAGGTGCACGTGCTCGCTCGGGCCGGGGTAGCCCTGGTCCCTACCGAAGAACAGCGTGCGGTGGACATGCGTGTGCGCCGAGATACTGACGTTGTGGGGGTGCTTCTCAAAGAGCTGCAGAAAGTCACTGAGGTTGGTGTTTCTGTCGTCGAGATGGATATGGAAGGCAACGACAACCAGGTGCTCACTGGGCACGAACTTGAGGTAGTTGCGCACAAAGGTCAGTGCATCGCCATCAAACTTGGCGCGATAAGCACCTCGGCGCCCGGGCCTGGGGATGAATTCGATGTTATCCAGACCGATAAAGTGCGCGTTACCACGCTGGAACGCAAAGTTGGTCGGACCGAAGCGCAGCTCGTAGCTGTCATCCGCGGCATCGTCCGAGATCGCATCTAGGTTCATGTCGTGGTTCCCGTAGACGTAATACCACGGGATACCAATCTTGCCGGTAACGTCCGTGATCGGCTCAAAGAGTGAGAGATCGTCGCCCACGATGTCGCCGAGGGTCATGCCGAAGCTGGCCTTGGTGCCGATCAGCTCAGGAATAATGTCGCGTGCGTAGTAGTTGACGTCCCTAATGCTTTCGGGCTGGCTATCGCCAAAGAGCAGGACCTCGAATTGAAGGCTCTCACGCTGCGGGTGCAGCGGGAAGTCAATGCTTTCCGGGAGAGGACCGGTGGGCTTGCTGCCCGCGTAGGCCATCTTGGGCGAGCCCTTGGGTTTGTGGATGTAGAAGTAACGTGGGACATTGTCTTCATCGACTGGCGTCATCCAGCCGCGGGGTTTGATCACAAAGAAGATCGTGTCCTCGCTCGCGGGAAGCTCCCAGCGACCGTCCGCTCCGGTCGCGACCACTTCGCGGCCATTGCTGACCTTGACGCCCGCGATCCCCGGCTCATGGGCGTCGCGGACCTCGTTCCCGTTCTTGTCGTGATAGACCGTGCCGCGGGCCATAGCGGGGGTTTCCGGGACAACGGCGCCGCCCTCGGCAGCGCCGGCCACATCGCTCTGAGTTAGGGCAACACCCGCCAGGGCCAAGGTCATGATCGGGAGAGAAAGCGAGAGGACGAGGTTTCGCATGAATCGTGCTATCCGGGATGGCTCGGTTCGGAAATCGGCATGCCGCAATCGGCCGCTGCCACGGTGCTATCGGGACCAAGGCTCCGACCATAGAGCGACCATGACGAGGAGAGGCATAGTTCTTGGCCTAGTGGGCTGGGATCACCGGGCAGGAATCGTGGCTCCGGCAGCCACCAGCTCTCGGCGCGGATGCGGGCCCGTTGATTCGCGCCCCTTTGGGATGACCGAGGCGGGGCCTTGGACCGTGTAACGATCCGCTTGAAGACCGCGCTACTTGCGCCGGATCGGGGCCGGCAGCGGCTCGCCAGCAGGCACGAAGCGCATCGAGATCGAGTTCACGCAGTGCCGGGTATTCTTGGCGGTAAAACCCTCGCCTCGGAAGACATGGCCGAGATGCCCATTACAGCCTGAGCAAAGGATCTCCGTGCGCATCCCATCCGCGTCGGGCACGCGTTTCACCGCGCCCTCGATCTCGTCATCGAAGCTCGGCCAGCCGCAGCCACTCTCAAACTTATCCTCGCTGCGATACAGCGCGGCGTTGCACTGCCGGCAGATATAGGTACCGGCGGCCTTGTTATGGGTGTACTCGCCACTGTTCGGCCGCTCGGTGCCCTTATCGAGAATCACCCGGGCCTCTTCGGGCGTAAGCAGGTTGTACTCGGGCACCTTCTTGCTGCCCTGGAGAGAAGCGGGCTCGGACTCTCCGCTCTCACAACTGAGCATCATCAAGGTCACAGCGAAGAGCAGGAGAGTCGGCCATCGGCGGCGTTGCGGAGTCATTAGGCCCTCAGCAGCAGTCGGAGACGGTTCTTTATCGTCGTAGATCTGCCAAAAAACACAACGGAGCAGCTGGAGCGCAGGCCCTGCGTATTTCAGACGCACGCCGCGTAGATCAGGCGTGAGCTTCCTCGCAAAGGCCCTTCCTCGCTGCCTATCAAAGAACCACGCCCCCCCTTTCGAACGAGGTATACGCATGAGTGGCAGGGGGCCTGGCCCGTTAGCCCATTGACCTTGGCAAACGCAGGCGGTTCTTCTGATTCGTCGAGGCATGGTAGCCGCAAAGCGGCACCTGCTAGGTCGCGTCAATCAGCTCACGCGCTCGCTCTAGCAGACCGCGGCAGAGGCTCAGGCTCGCATGCTGCCCGGCGAACTTGATGAGATCACTCTCCTCCAAAAAGGCGCTAAGGCGATATTGGATCTCGCGCGGCAGCTTGGCACTGCTCCTGAGCTCGAACAAAAACTCCTCCGTCGTCCGCTCCAAAGCATGAAAGCCGAGGCCATGCTGCATCCAGCTACGGAGCGCCTGCGCCAGCTCCACGACCAGATACTCAGAATCGATCTCGCCTCGCTCGAGCAGCTGCGACAGCTCACGCAGACGGCCAAAAGCCACGACCCGGGGAGGCGGCGGCGGCATGCTGGGCGTTTCCGGCAGACGAGGCGCGCGGCGGCGTAGCCAAAGCCAAAGCAGCAGGGCCAGCGAAAGCCCAGCGCCGAGCAGCCAAGGCCACAGGGCTGGGGCCGGGGGCTCGGCGATCCAATCATCGGCCAGCTCCGGGAACAGCTTGTCTTGCTTTGGCAAGCTGCTTTCGACCTCGAAGCGAAGCGCCTGCGTGCGCAGGACCCGATCACCAAGCTTCCACTCCAGCGGCGGTAGCTCCTGCGGCCCAGGGCGCATCCACTGGATACGCAGCGGCTGCGCGTGCACCAGGCCGCCTGCTAGCGGCTGCCAACCAGAAGCCGGGCCGGCCAGCAGGGCTAAGCCCTCGACAGCAGCCAGGCGCGCCGCGGGATCGGGCGGGGGAGCTTCCTCCCCCGGCGGCCGCTTGATCCATAGCACCAACTCAGCAGGCGCGCCCAGCTGCAGCTTCTGCTCCCCGAGCTGCCAGAACATCGCAGCTTCGGCTTCCAGCCGCGGCCGCAGCTCGGCCGGGAGCTCGGGCAGCGAAGGCGCGCAAGCAGCAAGAAGGGCAACGAGGCCAAGAGCGCCCGCGTGGCTGAGACGAGAAACTCTCACCGGTGCCGTCCCCGCATCTCCCGACGCCGAAAGAAGCCCAGGATGTCTCCTCCCACTGGGCGCTCGGTCGAAAGCGCCAGGAGACCAGCCCCAGCACGCCGTGCCGTGGCCGCCAACTGCTCACTCCGCTCCCGGGCCTGCTCGGCATAGCGCTGCCGCAGCTTCGCCGACCGGGTATCGACCAAGCGCTCCTGGCCACTCTCCAGATCTATGACCCGCAGCAAGCCGCCAGCCGGGATTTCGCGCAATCGCGGATCCGAGCAGGACACCAGGGTCAAGTCGTGGCGCTTGGAAAGGAGAGCCAGCTCGCGACGGGGCAGCGAGAGCAAGAAGTCCGAGACCACGAAGACGATGGCGCGCTTCCGCTGCACCCGGCCGGCATAGGCCAGGGCCCTCTGCAACGCGGCGTCTTCCTCCTCGGGACTCAGCTCACGCGCCGGCTCGCACAAGCACTCACGCAGCAGGCGCATCAGCTGCGAGCGCCCCTTCTTGGGTGGCAGGTAGAGCTCCTGGCGCGCCGAGCCAAAAGACAAAAAGCCCAGCTTGTCACCCGAGCGAGTCGCCGAGACTCCGATCGTCGCCACGAACTCCGCAGCAATCCGCGCCAGGCTCCGTCCATCCGGCCGGCTGCCAAAGCGCATCGAACGCGAACGATCGAGGAGGACCAGCAGGGTCAGCTCCCGCTCCTCGACGAATTTCTTAATGAAGGGCCGGCCTTGGCGGGCAGTGACGTTCCAGTCGACGCTGCGGAAGTCGTCACCCTCCGTCCACTCGCGCACCTCATCGAACTCGATACCGGCCCCGCGAAACACCGAGGAGTATCCTCCAGAAACCAGGTCGGTCACCAGCCGGTCGGTTCGAATCTGCAGGCGGCGGACCTCACGCAGCAGCTCCTTGTCGAGCCCCGCGCCCTTTCCGTCGTGTTGTTCTTCCCCTGCCATAGCGCGCCTTCCGCTGGCGATCAGGGCACCGGAACGTGATCGAGGATCCGCTCAAGCAGCTTCTCGCCCGAGAGTCCCTCGGCCTCCGCCTCGTAGGTCTCGAGCACGCGGTGCCGCAGAACGGGTATGGCAACGACCTTGACGTCCTGTGGCGTCACGTAGGCCCGCCCCTCAAGGAAGGCATGGGCCTTAGCGCAGCGGGTTAGGGCGATCGAAGCCCGAGGACTGGCGCCATAGAGGATCAACTCAGACAGCTCGTTCAAACCAACCCGCCCAGGCTCTCGCGTGGCGAAAACGATGTCGACGATGTAGTGCAGCACCTTCTCGTCGAGGAAGATCGTGTCCACCACCTTGCGCGCCCGCAGGATCTGCTCGGGAGAGCTGACCTGCTCAATCTCCGGGCTCGCCGCCAAACTCGCCATCCGCTGCACGATTTGGATCTCCTCGTCCCGGCTCGGGTAGCCCACGACCAGCTTGAGCAAGAAGCGGTCGACCTGGGCCTCGGGAAGCGGATAGGTCCCCTCCTGCTCGACCGGGTTCTGCGTCGCCAGCACCAAGAAGGGCCGGGGCAAGGCACGCGTATCACCCGAGAGCGTCACCTGCCGCTCCTGCATCGCTTCGAGCAGGGCCGACTGCACCTTGGCCGGCGCGCGGTTGATCTCGTCGGCGAGGACGAAGTTCGCGAACAGCGGCCCCTCTTTGACATCCCAATCGCCGCTGCGCGGGTTGTAGACCTGGGTGCCCACCAGGTCGGCCGGCAGCAGGTCCGGGGTGAACTGCAGGCGCCGGAACTCGCCACCAACCGCGGCGGCGAGACTCGAGACCGCGAGGGTCTTGGCCAGGCCAGGCAAGCCTTCGAGCAAGACATGCCCATCGGCCAAGAGACCGACGAGCAGTCCATCGACCATCTGGCGCTGTCCCACCAGGACTCGGCCCAGCTTCTCGCGGATTTCATTCAGGAAAGCGGCTTCAGCGCGAATCTGATCCGCCTGGGCGAAGGGCTCACTCACGGAAACGTGACTCCTAGATCCATCGAAGAGGGCAAAACCATAGAGCCTTGCTGCCGCTTCTGCGACCACAGGCAAGCTCGAAGGAGGATGCTCACCCCCATCCAGCCGCACGGCTTCTCAACCCTTGCCAAGCAGGCGCTCCAAGGCCTCATTGAGCGGAGCCCCCGGAGGAGCATCCTGCAGGATCTTCACCGCACGCCGCTTCCCAGGCTCATCGTGCTGGCTCCAAGACTCCAGCAGCAGGAGCACCGCAGCCTCGCCTTGGCTCAGATCGCTATAGCGCGCGGCCAGCTGGAGCCAGAGTCGGCCGGATTCCAGGTCCGAGCCCTCGATGGCATGGGCGGCCCGGCGAAGCGCACGACGATGCAGGCGCCCCACCAAAGCCGGCCCCTCGCTCTCGCCCTGATGCACAAGCAGGCGCGCCCGGTGGATCTGCTCGCCCAATAGCTCCCAGTCACCCCGCTGCATCTCTTCCAGCGGATACGGCTTCAGTGGCTCCTGCTCCTCGACTTTGCCCGCTGCGACAGAAGCCGTTGCCGGCAGCTCAGCGGGTAGCTGCTCCAGCCACAGCTCCGCTGCCGAACTTGGATAGCCCGCACTCAGTAGGAAGCGCGCCTGCTGCTGCGGCCAGGAAGCAAGCTGGCGGGCAAGCAACAAGCCCAGCGCAACCCCAAGCAATACGAAGAGTCCGGCCTGGATCCGCGCTCCCCGGCGATACCAGGCCAGCGTCTCACGAGGATCCTCCACAAAACTCCGAATGGCCGCGACGCGGGCGTCGGCTGAGGGGTAGAAGAAGCCGCCCTTGCGTCCGACGCCCCCATACAAATGCGCATGCTCCAGAGCCTCGATCATGTCCTCCGGCTGATCCAAGGCTGCGACCCCCGTCAGGTCGGCCTCGTGCTCGAAGCGCCTACGTAGCCAACGAAGGATCAGCAGGGCCGGGATCAGCAGCAAGGCCGCCAGCAGCAAGTCACCGTCCTCCCCCAGCTCTTCAGAGGAAAGAGCCCCCAAAACCGCCAACGGTAGCCCCAGGGCCAAAAAGAGCATCCTCCACATATGCTTCCGAGAAACATGTGCGAGTTCGTGGGCGTAAACGGCGAGTAGCCGCGTCGGGCTAAAGCGCCGCAGTATTTCGTCGCTGAAGACCACCCGCCTGGTCCAGGCGAAGGGGCCGATGACGAAGGCGTTCAGGATGCGCCCGCGCGTCCCCAGCACCCGCAAGCCTCCCCCTCTCTGCCCTAGCCGCTTGGCGATGCCCTGCATCCCCTCTTCGAGTTCGGGATAGTTCAGCCGCTGCAGACCGAAGGCCAGCGTCGCCCAAAGCGGGCCCAGAAGGAGAAAGAGCAAGAAGCCACAAGCAACAGCCGCCCAAAGCACCAGGTCCAAATGGTCGAATCCGGCGCGGAGCAAAGCCGGCCAGCGCCAGAGGTCCATCCAGGCGTAGAGTGCCAGATAGAGCAGCCCCAGGAAGAGCGTCCCGCGCAAGCGCATGCCACTGCGCAGGACTTGCTCACAGAGCCGCAGCTCGCTGAGGGCTGCCAGCAGCTGGAAGAAGACAAAGGGCAGGAGCACCAATAACTCGTGCAGGCTCAAGAGCCCAGGCTCGATCGAGAAGCGAACGAAGGCGGGCCACTTGCCAAAGAAGAGGAGGACGCCGTAGCAGAGAACGGGAAGCACGCCCTCGAAGCGCAGCCACAGACGCTCGAACGCCATGCTACGCGAGAACGACTCCCTCCCCTTGCCGAGCACGAGTAGGCGCAGCAAGGAGAAGAGTTCGAAGAACACGACGTAGCTCAGAGCGACTAAGCCCAGCGTGCCCACAGCCCTGGCGCCGTCGGCGGGGAGATCGGCTATGAAGAGGAAGTCATAGCTGAAGCGCAGGAGCAGGGCGAAGAAGAGGCCAACGGGCAAAATCACGAGCGCCCCTCCTTGGCATCCCACGAATAAAGCCCCCGGTAGACCTCGCGCGCTGGCCCAGCCATGCGCACGCTGCCGGAGGCGCTCCACGTGATGCTGAGCTCGCCACCGCGGAGAAGCACGCGTTGCGGACGGCCGCGGACGCTGCGCCCAGTGCAAGCCGCCACCACCGCCACCGCGCAGGCGCCCGAACCACAGGCGAGGGTCTCCCCCGAGCCTCGCTCCCAACTGCGCTGCAGGAGCATCCCCTCGGCGTCTTGCTGGACGAATTCGATGTTGGCCCCATTTGGGAAGCAGGATGCTCGCCCCAGCGCCGGCCCCAGGAGCGGCAGATCGAGTTCATCCAGCGCTTCGTCGACGAAGCAAACCGCATGCGGGTTGCCCATCGACAACGGATAGACCGTGAAACTGCGCCCAGCTGCCGGCAAACGCAGCGCCCAAGGCTGATCCTCCGCTCCTGGCTCGGCTTCGACGCCCTCGAGCTGGAGAGCAAGCTCTTCGGGCGAAAAGCGCGGCTGGCCCATGTCGATGACGATCTCACCCAAGTCCCCGCCCTCGAGCTCCAGCTCGGCCAAGACGACACCGGCATCACTGGCGATACGGAAGCTCCGAGCGCTCGGTTCCCGCTCCCAGAGCAGCCGCGCAGCACAGCGAAGGGCATTGCCGCAGGTCTCGCCGCGCGAGCCGTCGGCGTTGAACATGTGCATGCGCAGGTCAGCATCGCCATCCCCGGCAAAATCGAGGAAGACCAAGCCATCCGAGCCGACGCCGTAGTGGCGGGCAGACATACTCCGGGCAAGGGCGGGAGCATGCTCCAAAAGCACGGCAAGCCGAGCCCGGTCGGCCTCGACAAAGATGTAGTCGTTGCCACATCCGTGCATCTTGCGGAAGGGCAACTCGAAGCGGCCGCTCATCGAGTCACGGTCGTCGTCGTCCGCGTGACCAGGAAACCGGTCGGCAAGCTGATGATCAGGTCCCAGAACCCCATCTCGTCCACGACCTCGTAGCTCGTCGCATCCTGAGCCAGAGAAGCACTATTGGGCTTATGGATGCCAAAGAAGCCCCAGCAGAACCACCAACCGTGCTCATAGCTCACCAGATCCTGGACCGAACCAGCACCAACGACATGGCGCTGCGACCAGCAGGAGCTGAGGCCACTGCAGAGTAAGGCGAGGAGGACGAGGGGCAGAAGCTGTCGTTTCATCGGCGCGATTTCTTTCGTTGGCGGCGCTTTCCGTGGCCCTTGTGGAGCACGGCGCGTTCGGCGTAGCGGTGGCAGGCGACCAGGCGTCTATGCAGGCGTTCCCCGACACGCAGGAGCTCGGCTCGGTCCGCATCGGGCGGGACGTGTAGGGGTCGACCGAGCACGATCAGGATACGGGCGAAGGGCTTGGGCACTAGGAATCGATCCCAGGAGCTCAGTCGCCAAGCCGGCCGCGCCGAGACCCCGATCGGCAAGATCGCCCGCCCCGAGCTCTTGGCCACCTGCAAGATGCCGGGCTGCACCGAAAAGCGCGGCCCCTTGGGGCCATCGGGAGTGATGGCCAGCGGACGCTCCTTGGGAATACGGAGCATTTGCAGCAGAGCCTGGCCGCCGCCGCGGCTGCTTGAGCCACGAATGCTCTCGAAGCCAAAGCGGATCACAAACTGATGGGCGAGTTCACCATCCCGGCTGCGGCTCGCAATCGTCGCCATCCGCAAGTCGCCTTGGGTGCAGACCGCGGGCAGCAGCTCCCCATGCGGAATCGCATAGATCGTGCCTTCGCGTGGACGAGCCTCCAGATCGCGTTCCTCGTGGATGTAGCGGATACGCCAGGTCTTGGACCATAGTTTCAAGATCGGCACAGCCAGACGCGCGACCCTGCGCGCCCGGACTACTGGGTCCTTCCTGGCCATGGGGGCCCCTCCTCTTCGTCGCTAGCTTCCTCTTCCACGTATTCCCCCTCGCCCAGAAGCAGCTCCTGCCTGGGCTCATGCATCCCGACCTCTGGAGCATCCTCCAGAATCCTGACCCGCTCCAGCGCCGCATCCTCAAGGCGCTCGATGCGTTCGAGCCGTTCGCGCATACGCTGCCCATCTTGGACCCGCTTCCAAACGACGATCAAGAGCAGGGGAACACAGAGCCAGATCAAGACCTCAAAACAGTTCTGGCCCAACTGCCGGAGGAGGTTTCCGCCACTCGCCAGCTCCTTGCGCCATTCTGCGGCGAGGGTCCCAAAAGACTGCCCTGTCTCTTGGGCAAGGGCGTGGTCGATGCTCGAATACCGCCCGGATAGCCAGCCACGGCAGGCTTCGAGGATGCTCTCCAGACCAATGCGCCTCACGCAAAACGTAAGGAAGCTCAAGGATTGGGCGTAGGCGATGCGCGACATGGTCGCGTCTTTGGGGAAGCCCCTCTTGAGATGGTAGAAGCGGGGCAAGGTGTCGGTCGCCGCCCGAAAGGCGAGAGCTTCCTCGTAGCTGGGGAACAGGCCCTGCCCGGCACAGAACTGGGCGAGACCCTCGTGCAACCAGGTCGGCAGATGCTTGGTGCCGCCCGAGGCTTCGATCTCAAGTTGTCCGAGCAGCACGTGCACGAACTCGTGGCGCAGTACCGTCTCCAAATCCCCGGGGGGCTCGCTGCGCACCCTAGGTAGGAGCACGTCCACGCGCCCGCTGCGGGTATGGGCCAGCGCCACGGTCCAGTCATGGAAATGCGGGCGCAGCTCCGGATCGAGCTGCTCCTCGCGCTCGACAACAAAGAGCCGCAGCTGCCCCTGGAGTTTCCTATCTAGCTGCGCTTCGACCCGGCCCAAGGCTTGCTCAGCGAGCCGCTGCACCGCCTCCTGGTCCAGGCTTTTGAGCCCAGACCCCGCCAGCTGGATCGGCCTCTGCTGCGCAGGGAGGGGCCGGGAGCCGAGCAGGACCCCAGCGAGGGTCAGCAGCAGCAAGTGGCGTAAGGCGAGGAACATGAATCACAGCAAGGCGGGAGCAAGGGCTTCAGGCCGGGTAGCTTGCCGCCATAGGCCCGTGAGTGGCAGAGTGCCGGACCCGAGGTCCCATTGGCGGCAGAAAACTCCGACGAATCCTTCGATTCATCGAGATTTTGCAGCGGCAAGAGGCGTCGAAGAGGCTGTTTGCTACCACGCCAGCCTAGTAGCAACCTGCTAGCAAGCTCGAAAGCAGCACCAGGATCCGGGCAACATGGACGGATCCCAAAGAGAAACGCAAGCTCAGGAGCCCTTCCCATCATGCTGTCCCGTCCCCACAGCCTCCTCTGGTCCACCCTCATCGGCGCAGCCATCGCCCTGCTCGCTGTCTTCCTCCTGCGTCCAGCCCCACTCGCCGCCAGCATTCAGGACGGCAAGCAGCTGCAGAACTCGAGCGGCTTCCGCACCAAGAAAAGCACAAGCAGCTTTGCGGCACTCGGCTACACCCCCAGCAACAGCCAGAACAAGATTCTTGCGGCGGCCAAAGACCTCAAAGCCCTGCAACTCATACCCAGCGTCAACGGCAGCGAGTTCTGGCTTGAACTCTTCTACGGCAACGGTGATTACACCCTGGTCAAGGTCAAGAACTTGACCTTCTACCGCCGCTATGCGAACTGGAGGGTTTCCAAGGTGCAGACCCGCCTGAGCGGCCGCAGCGAGATCGCCTTCCCGATCCTGGATTGAGCAAAGCAACTGAGAACTCGGTTGATCGGAGCCCAGCATTTCGGAGGATAGCCTCCTCGTGAACTGCCCCTCTTGTGCCGCTGAAATCGCCGCAGACGCTCGGTACGCCCTGCTTAGCGTGTGTCCCTACTGCGAGTCCGCCATCGTCCTCGATGCCGATGTCGCGAAGATCGCTGGCAAGATGTCGGCACTCGCCGCGCCACGCGGGCCGCTTTCGGTCGGAGCACGCGGCAGTTTTCTACAACACGCCTTCGTCGTACTCGGCCGAGTTCGCTACGGCTATGAGCGTGGCTTCTGGGACGAGTGGTATCTCCAGCTCGACGACGGCAGCACGGTCTGGATCAGCGAGGACGGCGCCGATTTCTCGCTGCAGACACTCGACGCCAAACTCAACGTGGCCGAGAGCTTCGACGAGCTGAGTCCTGGTCAGCGCATACAGCTCGGGGACAAGACCTGGCACGTCAACGAAATCGGCATCGCCGAATGTGAAGGCGGCCAAGGCCAGCTCCCCTTCGTGGTGAGCCAGGGCGAAAAGGTCCCCTTCGCCGACCTCAGCAGAGGGAAAAAGTTCGCGAGCATCGAATACGACGGCGAAGGGGAAACTCGGGTCTTCCTCGGGCGGCGCATCAACTCGCAATCCATCGAGATCGACGCGAGCGGTGGTGGCGGCGGTAGCGGCCTGAGTGACGAAGGCCTGAGTACCAGCGGCCGCAAGCGCGTCGTCAAACAAGCAGGACGCAGCAAGAATCTGCGCTGCGAATCCTGCGGTGCCCCAGTCGACCCCAGCGGGCTCGAAGGCAGCAAGCTGAGCTGTGGCAGCTGCGGCAAGGTCGTCGACCTCTCCCTACACCGCATCGACTGCCCAAGCTGCTCAGAGCTGATTACCTACCGCAGCAGCGACGCCGCATCCGTCGACTGCCAGCACTGCCACGCCCGCATCGACATCAGCGCCGAGCAGCCCACGGCATTCGGCGCGCTCTACCTCCAAGACCGCCCCAAAACGCCCATCCAAATCGGGGCCCCCTTCGAGTTCCGCGGTGCGCGCTACCACGTCTGCGGCTTTATCCGCTCCTATATGACCGACGAAGGCGTCCGCTATTACAACAACGAGTGGTTGCTCCACTCTCCTAAGCACGGTTATCGCATACTAGAGTCTTATGCTGGCCACTGGTCGTTCGTGAAGAAGCTCTCCTCCGGACCCAGCCAGGCGCTGCGCGTCCGACAACTGAAGCGCAAGAGCCGCTTCCGCTTCGGCGACCAGCAATACCGAGTTTTCGAGACCTGCCACCGCTCCGTCATCGATTGGGTCGAGGGCGAGCTCGACTGGGTGGCGCAGGTAGGTGACGTCAGTGGCTATATGGACGCGATCAGCCCGCCACTGATGCTCTCCGCGACCTGGACCGAGACCGAGATGGAGTGGTACCTCGGTGAATACGTCTGCCCAGAGGAAATCGCCAAAGGCCTGGGCAAGCCCCTTACATCGCTACCCCGTCCGAAAGGGATTGCCCCCCACCAGCCCATCGTCGAATCACCGCGCAATCGGCAGATGCGCATGCTCACGACAGCGTTCGCAGTGCTGTTCTTGCTCGTCGGATTCATACAGCTCTCGAAGAGCGGTACACGGATCGCCGATTTCCAAGTCCAGCCACAGGAATACGCGGGGGAATACCTGAGCCCCAGCTTCGTGGTCTCCAAGGACGCTGTCACCTGTTCCTCGGAGTTCCAAGCAAACAGCGATAACTCCTGGCATTACTTCGATGTGGCTTTGATCAACGACAAGGACGAAGCCCTCTTCGACTATTCCGCCGAGATCTCCTACTACCATGGCTACTCGGGAGGAGAGTCCTGGAGCGAGGGTAGCCGAAGCGATTCCCAGCTCTTCCGCATCGAAAAGGCCGGAAGCTACCGGCTGCTCCTCAAAGGCCAATACGGTGACGGGCCGGCCCAGGCTCTGCACGTGCAGATCTACGAAGACGTCGGTGTCGCCCGCTACTTCATCCTTATCGCCCTCGCTCTCTCGCTGTGGTTTATGTTTTGGCTGCTGCGAAAGTTCTCCATGGAGTCCCGGCGTTGGAGTGACGATTAGGAGCCCCTGATGCGTATTCACAAAGGCACGATCATCTTGGGCGCCGCGCTCAGCACCCTCTTCGTCGGCACGCTCTGGGCCAGTAATCGCGGCGTCGGCCTGCCGAAACCAAAAAAGAATCCCCCCAGCATTCGCGAAGGCTCGGTCAAAAACCCCACGACCGGTCGCCGCCGCACCCGCTTCTTCGTCGGTGGCGGCATCCACCGCGGTAAGTAACTGCAACCCTTTCGATTCGACCTGGATGATCCGGAGACGATTATGCTCGCCAACCTCGAAACCGCGCTGACCGAGCTCGTTCCGACGCTGCTCTATTTCGCCATCGGGCTCGTGCTCTTCGGCCTGGCGATCTGGGTGATGGATAAGCTCACACCCTTTTCCATCCGCAAAGAGCTAGAAGAAGATCAGAACATCGCCCTCGCCATCGTGATGGGCGCAGCTCTCCTCGGTATCGCCTTTATCCTCGGCAGCGTGATCCGCAGTTGACGCCAAGGTGAGCTCCGAGCAGGAAGTCAAAGACTGGCTGCCGCCGCGCGCTGGCTTGGCCCTGGTCGGAGCCATTTTTCTGCTCGCGATCTGCGGCCTCGTCTACGAACTGATCGCGGGCGCATTATCGAGCTATCTGCTCGGAGACTCGATCACCCAGTTCTCCCTGGTAATCGGGCTGTTTCTGACGGCGATGGGCATTGGCTCGTGGCTCTCACGCTTCGTGCGCAACCACTTGATCGCCAGCCTGATCGAGATCGAAGTGCTGGTCGGGCTCATCGGTGGCACTGTAGCCCTGGCCGGATATGCCAGCTTCGCGCTCAGCGAGCTGTATCGCGAAGTCCTCATCGCCCAGGTCCTTCTAGTGGGCGCCCTCGTCGGCCTCGAAATTCCCCTCGTGGTGCGCATCCTCCGGGAACTCGAGTCGCTGCGCATCACCCTCGCCAACGTCATGGCGGCGGATTATGTCGGGGCCCTGGCCGCCTCCCTGGCCTTCCCCTTCTTCCTACTCCCCCAGCTCGGGCTGGCGCGAGCTGGGCTCTTGATCGGCATGATCAACGTCGGGGTCGCAGGCCTGCTCTACCTCTGGTTTCGCCCAGCCCTGCGTGGCCGACAGCTGCGACTACAGCTGGGGATCCTGGGCTCACTGCTGATCCTGGCTACGGCCTTTGTTTTTGCCAGCCCACTGGTGCAGGGCTTCGAAAACCGCATGTACCAGGACGAGGTCATCTACCAAGCCGATACTCCCCTGCAGCGACTCGTGCTCACCCGCTGGCGCGCCGACCTGCGCCTATATCTGGACGGGCACCTGCAGTTCTCCAGCATCGACGAGTATCGCTACCACGAGATGCTCGTGGTGCCGGCGATGGCTGCCGCCCGCCGCCCTGCGAGGATCCTCATCCTGGGTGGCGGCGACGGACTCGCCGCCAAGCTCGTGCTCCAGCATCAAAGCGTCACCCACGTCGACTTAGTCGACCTGGATCCGGTCGTGACGATGCTGTTCAGCGAGCGCGAGATGCTACGCCAGCTCAACGGCGACGCCCTGCGTGACCCGCGAGTCCAAGTGCACAACCTCGACGCGATGCAGTTCCTCGAGCAGGGAGAATCGCGCTACGACGTCATCCTCGTCGACCTGCCCGACCCCTCGCGTCCAGCCCTAGCCAAGCTCTACTCGCGCAGCTTCTACGGTCTCTGTCTCCGGCGCCTAGCCATGGAAGGCGTGCTCAGCACCCAGGCCACCAGCCCCTTCCGCTCACGCCAAGCCTTCTGGTGTATCGCCCACACCATGCGTGCCGCTGGCTTCGAAGTGCACCCCTGCCAGACCTACGTCCCCAGCTTCGGCACCTGGGGTTTTGTCATGGCTGCCCGCGGCCCCATCGCCATCGACCGACTCCGGCCCCGGATCGAGACCCGGCATCTCGATCACTCGTCCCTGCAAGCCGCCTTCGTCCTGCCCAAGGATGTCGCCGAAGTCGAGACGCCGATCAGCAGCCTCGATGACCCGGCCGTGACCCAGCTCTACCTGCGCGGCTACCACCAGTATCTGCGCTGAGCTGGCGCCGCTGCCGCCCCGGAAAGAGCGGCTTAGGCAGCAACGCTGACGCTGTACGGGCGAAACCCAAGAGTTCCTGGCCAAAGAGCTGAAAAGGAAGCTCCGATACGAGCGCGGGCTCCGGACGCGAATCCTCTCCACTGCAGAGAAGCCCCGTTCCTCACCGATGGAGGAGAGGATCGATTGCGGAATACCGAGCAATCCTGTGGGAAAGGCCAAGACAAAAACGCAGCCATCGCTCTTGCCTCTGCTCACCGTTCGTGAGGCGCGTGAGGTCTATCACTGCAGCCGTAGCACCGTGTATCGCTGGATCGATCGCGGGCGCCTACAGAAGGTGGGCAACGTCCCCGGCCAAGACGACTATCAGGAACAGACCGTTCTCCTGCTACAGGTCGTCGACGAGGAGTTAATAGAGAAGCTCGAAGACTGGACGCAAAAGAAGCGTAAGCGCAACAAGCTTCCCGAGTTCCTAAGTCAGAAACTCGACCTTCGTACCATCGGCGACCTGGCAGCGGCCGTGCGCGAAGCGGCAACAGCCAAGGCTCCACCTCCTCCACCTGAGGACCCCCCTTTCGCCAATGAAATGAACTCACTCCTCGAACGATTGGACGAGGAGAGTCGAGCCCGGGAAGAGCTGCTCGCCGAAATCGAACGGCTACAGCAAGAAATCCCGAAGAAGGACAGCCTGGAAGCTTCCCTCGAAGATGTCAGCGCCACCGAGGAAGCCGTCTTTGCCGCGGCAGCCGATCTCCAAGAAGAAGAGCAAGAGCAGCTAGCTCCTGAAGAAGCCGTCGATCCTGAAGTTCCGGCGGAAGAAGCCCTGGAGGAGAAGGCTGAGGAAGAGGAGGACTGGCGCGAGTTTCTCGATAGCGAGTTCGAGTTCAGCTCACCCGAACCCGAGGCCTCCCTCGACCTCAGCTACATCGAGGATAAGCAGCTGGAGGAGATTGCTGCAGACAACGAAGACTCCGAACAAGAACTCGGCAGCCAGTTCATCGAGGAAGTCGAAGAAGAGCTCGAATCGGAGGGATCCGCAGATCTCGCCGAAGCGCAGCCGAAACAAAGCGAGGGCTCCGAAGCAGAACCCGAAGACACAACAGACGAGGGCCAAGAGCTCGAAAGCCAGGGACTCGATGCCACTGTCGAGCTTTGGGCCCTGCCTGGAAATGACTCAGAGGATCCTCAAGAAGAGGGCAGCGAAGAACTCAGCGACGAGACGACTTCGCCAGATGCGCCCATCGAAGAGGAGGCAGAAGAAGGCTCCGCAACACTGGAGGCAGAGGATCCTCAGCCTCAGGAATCAAACCGCGAGGAGATTCCAGAACTCGAATCAGCGCAGGAATCCGTAGAAGCCCCACAGGAGATCGAGCCCGAGCGAGAAGCCCTCGAAAGCCCAGGTGAGGAAACGACTCCTGAGAACGAAGCCCCCACCGAGGAGCCAGGATTCCTGGGATCGCCGGAAGAAGAAGCCCCCACCCAAGATGTAGCCGAGAGCAGTGACAACGCAGAAGCCGCAGGCGGGGAAGATCTCGAAAACCTGGGTCTCGACGCCACCGTGCAGCTCTGGACCCTGTCAGAGGATCATCCGGAGGATCCACAAGAGAACGACAACGGAGACAGTGCCGACACCAATCTGTCGGAGGCTCCGACCGAAGGGGCGGAGGAGGAAAGCGATTCCCCAGCCCTAGCGGAAGAGGAACCCCAGCCTCTGGAGCAAAACAGCGAGTCCACACAGCAAGCCGAATCAGCACAGGAACTCGTAGAGAACCCGCAGCCGAGCGAGCCCGCAGCAGAAGTCGTCGGCACAGCCAACGAAGAAAGCCCCAAGGAAGAACCTGGCGACAAGGAGGCCGTGCTCTGGGGCGCTCCCGATGAGCAAAGTCCCGTCGAGGAGGCTCCCGCCAGCAGCGAGCCTGATACCGCTAGCGAAGAAGGACTCGGCGACAAAGAAGCCGTACTCTGGGGCGCTCCCGATGAGAATACTCCCGTCGAGGAGGCTCCCGCCAGCAGCGAGCCTGAGCCCGCCAGCGAGGAAGGACTCGGCGACAAAGAGGCCGTGCTCTGGGGCGCTCCCGAAGAGAATACTCCCGTCGAGGAGGCTCCCGCCAGCAGCGAGCCTGAAACCGCTAGCGAAGAAGGACTCGGCGACAAAGAAGCCGTGCTCTGG
>PDWJ01000232.1_pt1 | contig 94655 bp, 84 predicted proteins | sample 1430881 | NCBI WGS metagenome assembly PDWJ01 (sample SAMN01162460, study PRJNA174530) | Oral metagenome, whole genome shotgun sequencing project. | biome: Marine environment; feature: Marine mammal; material: Swab sample of the gingival sulcus; isolation source: swab sample of gingival sulcus...
GGTGCTGCACGATGTGGGCGCATGGTTCCTGTTTTTGCCGCCATACTCACCCGATCTGAACCCCACCTCTCGGGACATTGCATGCGCAATGCCCTGCCGACCAATGATCAAGATAGCGTTCTCAAAGCTCAAGGCGCTGATCCGGAAGGCTGCTGCACGCACCTGCGAAGACCTCCAGAGCGCTGTCGGCCACGTCTGCAATCTCCTTTCCGACAAAGAATGCTTCAACTTCTTCAAAGCCGCAGGATACAGAACCGATTAAACGCAAGGTGCTCTAAACCTGCTTTGCAAGGCCGATACCGATAATCCCAACTTCGGACATGGATACCTCCCTGTTGCTGTTGGTCATAGCCAGCATGGCACATTGCGATGCCGCCGAGTGGAGGTATCCACTCCATCAGGTCAAAAGCCGGAGGCTTTAACGCTCGCTTCACGAGCTCATCAGGGCAAGAATCGAAACCGACCATTTGTACGGCGAAACAGGGGCTGGAACCGTGCCGGGTTTGCCGGAGGCTGGCATGTCACAAGCTATGCGACCATGGTTTCAGTTTCCAAGGCTGGGTAGAACGTGGCTTCGGTCGTTACAGCGGGTTGGCAACAGGTTTTGGCGGGTAGTGAGCTCCACGGCGCACCCGGGACGAGCATCTCAAACATTTGAGTCCGCGCCCCCGTGAGGGGGCGACGGAAATCGGGTGATCCCCACCGGACGGTCTCGACGTTTCAATCCGCGCCCCCGTGAGGGGGCGACAACAGGTACGATCTAGCTGCACCGGGGGTATCTGTTTCAATCCGCGCCCCCGTGAGGGGGCGACTAAGATCGAGAAGCTCCGGCGAAAATTGGCTAAAGTTTCAATCCGCGCCCCCGTGAGGGGGCGACTTCTCGCCATGATGGAGCTTGAACTCATGACCAAGGTTTCAATCCGCGCCCCCGTGAGGGGGCGACGGCTAAAGGACGCACGAGGGTTCTCTGATCCAGAGTTTCAATCCGCGCCCCCGTGAGGGGGCGACCGGTACCTATCCGGTTGTGTCTCACAGTCCCTCAGTTTCAATCCGCGCCCCCGTGAGGGGGCGACCTATCGCGCCCTTCACAGTATAACCGGGACACGGGTTTCAATCCGCGCCCCCGTGAGGGGGCGACAGGTCAAAACCGGTATCTGTCTGCCTCTATGACGTTTCAATCCGCGCCCCCGTGAGGGGGCGACGTTGGCATCGTTAGTCTGGTCGCTGGACCTCGGCGAGTTTCAATCCGCGCCCCCGTGAGGGGGCGACGCGGTGCATTGCCGCGTCAGTCTAATAACGGAGAGTTTCAATCCGCGCCCCCGTGAGGGGGCGACCTCTCAAAACTAGGCCTCACCAAGCGGGCCTTGGTTTCAATCCGCGCCCCCGTGAGGGGGCGACATGTGTGTACCCGGTTCCCGGGGCAGCGTGGTTGAGTTTCAATCCGCGCCCCCGTGAGGGGGCGACTTGACTTCACACCTTTTCGGTCTGGATATATGGACGTTTCAATCCGCGCCCCCGTGAGGGGGCGACGGATTTCGGATACACGCCAAAAACATGGGGTGTGTTTCAATCCGCGCCCCCGTGAGGGGGCGACGTTGTTTGGCCTTGTCACTGGGATACCCCAGGCCCAGTTTCAATCCGCGCCCCCGTGAGGGGGCGACATTTCGTGGCCCGTGCAGGTGATCTTTTCGACGTGTTTCAATCCGCGCCCCCGTGAGGGGGCGACGCCCATAGCCCGGGCAAGCTCAGCCTCCAAAGCCGTTTCAATCCGCGCCCCCGTGAGGGGGCGACTTGCGTAGCGCCGCATTGGCGCCCGGAGGCGTGCCGTTTCAATCCGCGCCCCCGTGAGGGGGCGACCTCTCGCCCCACCCCCCCCCGGCATCGGATCAGTTTCAATCCGCGCCCCCGTGAGGGGGCGACCCTGGTGGGTGACATACAGCGCCACCAACCGGTGGTTTCAATCCGCGCCCCCGTGAGGGGGCGACTTGCCCTGATGGTCGGGGTCGCTGCGTGGATTGGGTTTCAATCCGCGCCCCCGTGAGGGGGCGACTTGCTATATAACTTTTGTCATGCTAGATTCAAGCGTTTCAATCCGCGCCCCCGTGAGGGGGCGACTATCGACGTCATCAAGGATAGCGATGCCGGTTGTGTTTCAATCCGCGCCCCCGTGAGGGGGCGACGGAATAGGCGCGGTGCGTGTGGGTGTTTCTTCCCGTTTCAATCCGCGCCCCCGTGAGGGGGCGACGAATAGGCGCGGTGCGTGTGGGTGTTTCTTCCCGTTTCAATCCGCGCCCCCGTGAGGGGGCGACGACGGCGGCGAAGGAGTTCGAGCGCCTCGCCAAGTTTCAATCCGCGCCCCCGTGAGGGGGCGACGACCGCAATTGTCGACTGGTGGACCTACTTCACCGTTTCAATCCGCGCCCCCGTGAGGGGGCGACCCGTGAGGTCGGCGCCCGTGAGGTTGGCGTCCGCGTTTCAATCCGCGCCCCCGTGAGGGGGCGACCCGCGAGGTTGGCGCTCGCGAGGTTGGCGTCCGCGTTTCAATCCGCGCCCCCGTGAGGGGGCGACCATCAGCGGGAGCTGCAAACGTGCGGGTCGGCGCGTTTCAATCCGCGCCCCCGTGAGGGGGCGACGCGTCCAGTAAATGGTCGGCCCCGAGGGACTCGGAGTTTCAATCCGCGCCCCCGTGAGGGGGCGACGGCTCTGGTGGTCCAGCGGCTTCTTGAAGTCCATGTTTCAATCCGCGCCCCCGTGAGGGGGCGACCGTCTCGATCATGTGGCACTCCCTTGGTATGGGAGGTTTCAATCCGCGCCCCCGTGAGGGGGCGACCATCACCGAGAACGACCTGCGCGCCCTGTGCACGTTTCAATCCGCGCCCCCGTGAGGGGGCGACCGGGTCTACGGGTTTGTACTCAGGCTCCCGGCGGTTTCAATCCGCGCCCCCGTGAGGGGGCGACTTGGGACAGCAACGCATTCCTTGCTTGGCTCCAGTTTCAATCCGCGCCCCCGTGAGGGGGCGACCTGCATATTTGCTCCGCAGCTTGCGGTTGTGCCGTTTCAATCCGCGCCCCCGTGAGGGGGCGACGCGGGGCTTACAACCAGCCACTACAACGCCAGCCGGTTTCAATCCGCGCCCCCGTGAGGGGGCGACGATATGCAGCACATAGCCACTATCAATGCCAACGTTTCAATCCGCGCCCCCGTGAGGGGGCGACGCGTGCCAGATTCGTCCTCGATATATTTATCCCGGTTTCAATCCGCGCCCCCGTGAGGGGGCGACCTCAATCACATTTTTGCCGTTATGCCGGACATGTTTCAATCCGCGCCCCCGTGAGGGGGCGACTGGCATCGTTAGTCTGGTCGCTGGACCTCAGCGAGTTTCAATCCGCGCCCCCGTGAGGGGGCGACCCCCGCATATCGCGGGGCGCGAAAACCGAAAGCGTTTCAATCCGCGCCCCCGTGAGGGGGCGACTACTTAACCTACTGGATATGGTATTAAACCATTGTTTCAATCCGCGCCCCCGTGAGGGGGCGACAAGTACACTGGTAAAGCCCTCTATAGCGCGATCGTTTCAATCCGCGCCCCCGTGAGGGGGCGACGGGCACGCACTGGTCCACCTTCAAATCGGAACCGGTTTCAATCCGCGCCCCCGTGAGGGGGCGACCCTACGGGTGCCTTTCTGGATACAGCAAGCAGAGTTTCAATCCGCGCCCCCGTGAGGGGGCGACCTCAATCACATTTTTGCCGTTATGCCGGACATGTTTCAATCCGCGCCCCCGTGAGGGGGCGACGCCCCACTCAGATATGGATCACATGATCAAGCCGGTTTCAATCCGCGCCCCCGTGAGGGGGCGACAGTGCTTGATGGTTCAGCGAACCTGTGTGAACCGGTTTCAATCCGCGCCCCCGTGAGGGGGCGACTGGTTCTCTCAGGAGACCAGTTGCGCGGTCGGGTGTTTCAATCCGCGCCCCCGTGAGGGGGCGACGGGCAACAGCGGGTTGGACGACCGGCCTCAAGGTTTCAATCCGCGCCCCCGTGAGGGGGCGACCTGAAAGTTGCCTGGTGGGTGCACCCGCACACCGGTTTCAATCCGCGCCCCCGTGAGGGGGCGACGGCCACTAACACTGCAATCATCCACCTGGAGGATGTTTCAATCCGCGCCCCCGTGAGGGGGCGACATAGCCTTATTTTCGGGGCAATGGTTGACAGGTGTTTCAATCCGCGCCCCCGTGAGGGGGCGACATGGGAAGCTGGGTATCGAGTTCCCGCATATAGAGTTTCAATCCGCGCCCCCGTGAGGGGGCGACATATAATCGGCGGCCTAACAAGCGGAGCATCACGTTTCAATCCGCGCCCCCGTGAGGGGGCGACTTGTGTGGTTTTGTTGTTTTGTTGCTGTTAGAACGTTTCAATCCGCGCCCCCGTGAGGGGGCGACAGAAAGGCACTCAACGCTGCTGCTACGGAATCTGTTTCAATCCGCGCCCCCGTGAGGGGGCGACCCTCTTTTTGGTTTCAAAAATACTTGAGCACGTTGTTTCAATCCGCGCCCCCGTGAGGGGGCGACGCGTGCGGTTAGGGGCGTTCCTGGCCTAAGGTGAGTTTCAATCCGCGCCCCCGTGAGGGGGCGACAATAGGGAAGTGACTTATTTCACCTGGGATGGTGGTTTCAATCCGCGCCCCCGTGAGGGGGCGACGGGGCAGATCGCCAGATCTTGTTACCCCACGCAAGTTTCAATCCGCGCCCCCGTGAGGGGGCGACGCGTCCAGTGTCCAGCCGTTTGCGTTCCTGGATCGTTTCAATCCGCGCCCCCGTGAGGGGGCGACGTGGTTGTAGTCATGGCTTGCCTTCCTTTCTTAGGTTTCAATCCGCGCCCCCGTGAGGGGGCGACATGGTTTCCATGGGGTTTGCCTGCATCCACGCAGTTTCAATCCGCGCCCCCGTGAGGGGGCGACTTAAACGCAACCATAAAGATCGACATGGGCTTTGTTTCAATCCGCGCCCCCGTGAGGGGGCGACCCCCCTGACGGGGGCCAGTGGTAGTTGGTTAGTTGTTTCAATCCGCGCCCCCGTGAGGGGGCGACGTCCCCGAATGGGCGTTTGATGGTGATGAGCATGTTTCAATCCGCGCCCCCGTGAGGGGGCGACCTGCTAGTAGCCACGGACTAGCAGCAATCCAGCTGTTTCAATCCGCGCCCCCGTGAGGGGGCGACAGCCTAGCTTGTAGATGGCCGTCAGGGGTGGACTGTTTCAATCCGCGCCCCCGTGAGGGGGCGACGATTAGTACGTGATAAAATGACTAACCCATTGAGTTTCAATCCGCGCCCCCGTGAGGGGGCGACGGTTAATAACCAGCGTGTCCCGAGGACCGTGTGTTTCAATCCGCGCCCCCGTGAGGGGGCGACGAGCGGGTTGATTTCCGAGACGTCGACGGCGGCGTTTCAATCCGCGCCCCCGTGAGGGGGCGACCCGGATGCCAGCATGTTGCGCAACGCATCAGACAGTTTCAATCCGCGCCCCCGTGAGGGGGCGACTTCCGTTTCTAATCTGGCTGTACACGGTCGTGACGTTTCAATCCGCGCCCCCGTGAGGGGGCGACGGAGATCAATCGGATCAATGGCGCAGTGGTGGTGTTTCAATCCGCGCCCCCGTGAGGGGGCGACGCGCGAGCGTTGTCGCATCCGCGTCGACCAGGATGTTTCAATCCGCGCCCCCGTGAGGGGGCGACACCCAACAATCACATCCGGGACACAACTTGCCGTTTCAATCCGCGCCCCCGTGAGGGGGCGACGGTCCGGCGGCGAGGTGGCCGTCCGCGCCATGCAGTTTCAATCCGCGCCCCCGTGAGGGGGCGACTCCAGGCTGCAAGGATGGGGTGAGGCCATGATGGTTTCAATCCGCGCCCCCGTGAGGGGGCGACACGATTTTTCTTGCTAATATACACAAGTCCGGTGTTTCAATCCGCGCCCCCGTGAGGGGGCGACTCGGTCCCGCGAGCATCGCGCGGGCGTGGATGTTTCAATCCGCGCCCCCGTGAGGGGGCGACAGCTGCCCGAGCACATCAGGGCGGAAATGGAGCTGTTTCAATCCGCGCCCCCGTGAGGGGGCGACAGTTACCCCGAGCCCGAAACCCACACGACTGGGGTTTCAATCCGCGCCCCCGTGAGGGGGCGACGGTCCGGCGGCGAGGTGGCCGTCCGCGCCATGCAGTTTCAATCCGCGCCCCCGTGAGGGGGCGACCCTCGCTCATCCGGCCCCGGAAATTCCATCGGGCGTTTCAATCCGCGCCCCCGTGAGGGGGCGACCGTCCTCGCCGTTCGGCGTCACGATCGCCCACCAGTTTCAATCCGCGCCCCCGTGAGGGGGCGACGGATGGTCCTGACGGGCGTTTTCGTTGGGGCCCGGTTTCAATCCGCGCCCCCGTGAGGGGGCGACCTGGTTATTGGGTACTGGACGGAGGAGTTCTTGTGTTTCAATCCGCGCCCCCGTGAGGGGGCGACAAGGCGAGTTAGCGATGAGGTCGAGATTAAAAACGTTTCAATCCGCGCCCCCGTGAGGGGGCGACGCGCAGTGCCGCGTTGGCGCCCGGGGGCGATCCGTTTCAATCCGCGCCCCCGTGAGGGGGCGACTGTCGGGCACGGCCGTATCGTCGCTGAGACGCAGTTTCAATCCGCGCCCCCGTGAGGGGGCGACGCCATACGGGCGTCGATCTCCGCCTGCCGATAGCGTTTCAATCCGCGCCCCCGTGAGGGGGCGACCTGGACTGCGGCTTGGGCCGCGGGCACCGGGTCGTTTCAATCCGCGCCCCCGTGAGGGGGCGACACTGCCAGAGTAACCCTTTGATCAGGCGAAGGAAAGGGCATGGTTGGCGCGAAAGTGCCGTGCCATGACATCACCACCGACCGTCCTTGACGCGCCCCACAAATTTATATTCACGATTTCATCTCGTTAGGTCGAGCGCGATCCTGCGTGGCGCAGTCTGCGCATTTGCGGTTCGCAACTCACACGATCAGGACATCATCAAAATCCGTTGCGGGTCGCGCACCGCAATGCTCGACGCGCCGTTTCCAGTTGGCACCGAGGTAATAGAAACGCAGGCTGTCGGTGCTCTCGTCATAGATGTCGATCAGACGCGCGCGCAGAGCCGTCCATTGCGCCGGGTCGACCTCGCATTCAAAGACCGAATACTGCACCCTCTGACCCAGGTCGAGGCAGGCTTTCGAGATCCGACGCAGGCGTTTTCGTCCGGCGGGGGTCTGGGTGTTCACGTCATAGGTCACAAGCACAAGCATGGGTCATTTCCATATGAAGGCCGGGTAGCCGTCGAGATCGCCGCGCAGGTGGCGGGCAAGCAATTGCGCCTGGGCATGAATGAACAGGCCAAGCGGCAGTTTTTCATCGAGAAAGGCATGGCGCATCCCGGCGCGTTTGCGCTTTTGCCAGGCGGTCAGCACGGTTTTGCGCCCGTCATCCGACAACAGCACGGCGCCGGTCTCCTCGCTGCGGAAATCCGACGGGCGCAATTGCCGGCGGTTGATCAGCGACAGGCAGGTCCGGTCCGCAAGAGGGCCGCGGAACTCTTCCATGAGATCGAGGGCGAGGCTCGGCCGGCCCGGTCGATCGGCATGCAGGAACCCCATCTGCGGATCCAGCCCAACGCTTTCCAGCGCGGCCCGGCAGTCGGCGGCCAGCAGCACATAGAGGAAGGACAGGGTCGCGTTGACCGGGTCGAGCGGCGGGCGCCGGGAGCGGCCGTTGAACGGCATGTCGTCCACCCGGATGAGCTGGGGAAAACCGTTGAAATAAGCGTTGGCGGCTTCGCCTTCCAGGCCTCGCAAGGTTTCCATGTCCGGGGCATCGAGCGCCAGACGGGCCGCGCGGGACAGGCGTGGCTCCAGCGCGGCAAGGTCGCTATCGCCATCCCCGTGGTCGCGCATATGGCGGCGCAGAACGCCGCGTTGATTGGCCAGTTTCGCCGCGACCATGGCGCGTGCGATGGGCAGGGGGTCGTGCAGGCTCCGGTCGTGCTGGGCCCGGCGCAACAGGACATTGCCGCTGGTCGGGCCTTCGACGCGTGCAAGAAACCGGCCGGACCAGCCGAGGAAGGTGATACAGACCCCTTCCCCGGCGCAGGCATGCATCAGCTCCGGCGACACACCGACCTGGCCGAAACAGATGATCGCGCCGAGAAGATGCAGGGGCGCGCGGCCCTTTTCCGTGCCCTCGACACGCACCACTACGTTGGCCCCGTCCTTGTGGAGCCAAGCCCCCTCGGAGGTCACATAGAGCGTATTGAGCAGCCTCTTCATTCCGGCACGCCATTCGATGCGATGGCGCGCCTGAGCCAGGCGCTGACCTGTCGTCCGGCGCGCAGGGCGCGGGGGCGGCAGTGGTCGAGCAGCGAGCAGGCCGCGCAGCGGCGCTCCTCGAACTGCGGCGGCGGCAGGTGCCCACCATCTCTGCACGCCCGGACGGCACGGGCGGTTTCGCGGGTCAGATCCCGCAATTCTGCATCCAGCGCGACGGTCTTGCGGCGTCGGGTCTTGCCATAAAACAGCCCCCCTTCCGGGACATCGCAGGCGAAGGCTTCCTCCAGACACAGCCCCTGGGCACAGAGCTGCACCTCGTCGGCCCTGTGCGCCTTTGGCCGTCCCCGCTTGTATTCGACCGGATAGGGCCGCCCGCCGTGCAGCTCGACCACATCGGCACGGCCATGCAGGCCCAGCTCGTGCGAACACAGCTCGACCCCGCGCAGGATGCGGATACCCGGACGCCCCTCGGCCCCGCCAGAGTCGACACGCTCATGCATCATGCGCCCTTCGGCGGTAAAGCGGTTCTCGGCCCAGAGCTGCTCCACATGGATCAGCGCATATTGACGCGGACAGTAGAGCCAGTGTTGCAGGGCCGAGAGGGGGATCGGATCAGAACGGCTCGACAATGGTGATGCCATCCGGCAGGGCGCGGTCGTCGAGCTCGATCCGGTAATCGGAAAACGCCCGCGCGGGCGGCAGATTGTGGATCCGCGGATCGCCCACGGGGATGGTGTCACCGCCGCTGACCCGGCTCACCGTCACCCGGTCAAACAGCTTGTGGGCCTGGGCATTGCCAAGAGCGCTGTCATGTTTGAAGGCGATCAGGCGGCGCGCGGCCATCTCGCCCCGCGCGGCAGAGCGGTCGAGGTCGAACATGTCGCGCAAGGCGGTCCAGAGCGTGTCGAGGTCGCTTTCCGAGAAGCCGGTCTTTTCGGCCAGTTTGGCGTTGATGAACCCATGCGCGCGATACAGGCCATAGGGCACGATGTGCTTGCGGCCCATCTCTCCTTCTTCCTTATCCGTATCAGCGACCCTTGTAATCGTGTTTTCGATTGGCAGGATTGGTTCCTCGGAGCGGGCAAAGGTAAACTGCACGGGGCCGCGCACCTGGCCGGCATTTGGTCCGGTGGACAGCACGGCACCAAAGGTGCGTATGTCGAAATACTGGGCACACATCCATTCCTGAAGCAGGCGAATATCTTCCTGAGAACGTGCCTTGGCCAGCTTGGTTTCCCATCCACCGTTTTTCTTGGCGAAGGTTGGAAGGTGCTTTACCTCGCACGCCTTGGCAATCTTGAGGTTCAGCGGCTCACGTTCCCGAATGAAAATCTCATTTCCATCGCCGCCCATCATATTCACATAATTGCGGATCTTGCGCTTCAGCGCCACGTCGCTCACCAGGCCCTGGCTGGTTTCCGGGTCCATGCGCGGCAGGTTGCCTGCGTCCGGGTCGCCGTTGGGGTTGCCATTCGCCACGTCAAAGAACAGCACGAAATCATATCGGTTTTGCAGGGCGGTCATTCCTTGTCCTCCAGAACGGGGGTGTCGTCAGTGTCTTGTTTTGGGGTCCAGCGCTGGTGGTAATATCCGGCGATGAAGCGGCCCTGATCTTCGAGGTTGAAAGCACGCGGCAGGTCGGGCGCGAGGCCGGACCAGATCACGCCCAACTCCTTCTCCAGCCAATGGCCCAGGCCACCATTCCCGCCCTTCTTGAGCAGGGCCAGATGATGGGTCGCATTCTTGATCAGCAGCGGAAACACCCGCGCGGGCGTAGCCGAGGCGGCGGCGAAATAGCGGTCCTTGATGGTGGCGTTCAGCCCCGGAAGCGCCGCCGATTGCGCGCTTTCCAGCACCGCGAAGAGGCGCCCGAGCCGATAGGCCGGGTTGGTGTTGTCAGGGTCGAGACTCACGGGGATCATCTCCTTTTCGAAATGGGTTGCGTCACGGGATTTCAGGGCGCGGTTGATGACCGCCTTGCAGATCGCGGCACGGCGGCCATTCACCTCGCCATCGGCGCGGATGCGCCCGACCACCGCCGACAGGAGACTGCGGGGCAGCGGCTGGCCGGTCAGCACCGCGCGCATCAGCTCGCCGCCAAGCAGCGGCGGGATCGTCTCTGCCTTGGGTTTCCCGCCGACACGGATCGCGGTCTCGTAAAGCAGCGACCAGGCGGCGGGCGGACCGTTCCATGGCGGGCGGTCCGGGCGGCCTTCGATGCGCAGATCTTCCCAGAACGCCAGCATGTTGCGGGCAAAATCGCCGAATTCACCTACATGCCAGAAGCGCACCGACAGCCGTGCGGCGTTGGGCGCAAGGCCCAGCATGCAGACCCGGGTTTGCGGATCGAGCTTCGGATCGGCAGGGCGCCCCGTTGCCACATCCTGCAAGGCCGCGCGCAGGCGGTTGCGCTCGGCCACCTCGTCCGCTCCAATTGGCCGCTGGCCTTGCGCGCCAGAAGCGCATTCAGCGCCGCGCCATAGGCAAAGGCCGCGTAGTCCGAGACAGGGGCGTTGTCGCCCTGGGATTTGCCGAAGCTTTCGTAGGCGTCGTTGTTGAACGAGACCAGCGACGCACCCGTGCTTTGCGCTCCCATCACCCCCTTGATCGACGGGTGCAACCGGGCCACAGGCTTTATCTCTCCGGTGACAAGACAGCGCGCCGTGCCCTGGTTGTTGCCACGCGCCAGAAGCGCGCCCACGGCGGGCAGATCATGCACATATCGCGGGCCGTTTTCGTCTTCGAACTCGAACACGATGTTCTGGTCCAACGCTTCTGTCGTCCAGCCGAGGCTCTCGAACCGATCCTTGTTCCAGTCGTTCAGAAACTCCAGCAACGCCTTCAGGCCGGGCTCCTCCGTCCCTTCCAGAAGCTCCTGATGCGCCGTCACAAAAGCCGCATGTTCCTCCGCCGTCCGCTTTCCCTCTCCGGGCCGGATTTCGCCCTCTTCCTCGACGGCGATCACCCCCAGCACATAGGACGTCTTGTCCCAGAACATGTTTGGCCGGATCCCTGCGGTGCGCTTCACCGCCTCAGGCACATTCATCATCGCCGGCACAGGCTTCTTGCCATTTGTGTCACGGCGATCCGACAGAAAGGGCTCCTTGCCCGGGCGCAGCACGATGGCAAAGCTGATCCTTTCAGATGAGAACCCCGGACGTGGCGCCTCGCCGGCTGCCTGCATCCGGTCGTAAAGCGTCACCAGTGCGGAGAGAATCGTCATCGCACCATCCCTCCCTCGCGCGCCGCCGCCACGTCGATCACCCCGTCGACCATCTCGGCGCGGAAGAACTGCGCGCGGTTTCCGTGTTCGAAATCAATGTCATAGAGTATCCACCCCAAGTCGCGCGTACCCTTTAGCTGCGAGCGCGGCACCTCTTCGACCCATTCGAAATCCGCCACGAATTCACGCAGCCCCAGCGCCGGGCGGTGAAAGCACTGCCCCTTTTCCGCGCGCCTGCGGAAAATGTCGAAATGCTTGGCGGGAGTGTCGTCGCCGGCCTTTTGGGTCATCTCGAAATGCGCTTCGATCACATAGGCCACATCGCGCAGGGCCAGTGTCGCGCGCTGCTGGCGGTGCTCGTCCACATTCATGTGCAGCGCCGACAGATCCCCGCTGGTCATGGCCGTCTTCGCATTGCGGGCCGAAATCTTGCCCCCCACCTCATTGCGGCGGATGTTCTCGAAGCGGATCGGGTTGAGCACATGCAGACGGTCGATATGCCAGCGGATCGCGGGTTTCCAATGCACGGCCTCCACTATGCCCCGCGCCGCCGAGGGTGTGATCACATCATAGCTGACCCGCTCCACCTTCATCTCGGGCCGGGTAAAACAGGCGTAGTCACCCCAGACCTTCAGTTTGATGCCGTACATTTTGTATCCCTTTGAAGATGCGGAACTCCGGCAGAGCTCCGTGCAACGCTCTCAACAACCGAGTCTTTGCAAGAGTTTCGATCCGCACCCGGAAGGCAGAAAACGTCACTGAAGCGCCCAAACAAGTCAGGAACATGACGCGTGGCGCTCCACCCGCGTAGTTCGGAAATTTCATTGTCTCATTCCTGTTCTCAGGTGATGCCACGGTTGTGGAGACAGGTATTTCACTTCAATATTTATTAAAAAGTACTAACATTACATTAACAGATCCCCCAAATCCTCCGGTTCTGCTTCACAAAAGCCGGCCTGTTCGTCGTAGAGCCGCGGATTTCTCAGCACGACGAACTGATCCTCGAAATCCTCTGGCCGGACCACTTCGGCCGCCCCCAGCCCCACCAGTTTGTCCCGCAGCTTCGGGCTGATCTGCACGGTAAAGGGCTGCAAGGCGCGCGCCAGAGCGCCGGCGTGCTCGCTGTGCGCCAGCTTGCGCTGTGTTTCTGCGTCCATGCCGAACCGGCCGTCGCCGATGATCAGCGGCACGGTGAAATCCTCGATCATCCTGAAATCATGGGCGATACTGGCAAACGGAAAGTCCAGAGAACCGGCCCCGAGCTTGATCCGCTGCATCAGCTCTTTGGCATCCAGAGCCGCGCCCCAATCGTGATAAAGCCTGCTGAAATAGGCGGTGATCGCCTCGGGCTGCAAGGGGTCGTCGGGGTAGTCTGCCAGCACGATTGCCGCCACATCGGCGTTGCGGGCAAGCTCCGGCGGCGGCGCGAAATCCTTGTCCGGTTCAAAGACGAAAACCCGCCCCCCGCCAGCCTGGAGCCCCTCGCGATTGCAGCGCCCGGCGGCCTGGGCGATGCTGTCCAGCCCGGCCACCGCGCGCCAGACCTCGGGAAAATCCAGATCGACCCCGGCTTCGACAAGCGCGGTCGACAGCACCAGACAAGGCAGATGATCCGCCAGCCGCGCCCGGATCACGCCCAACACGTGGCGGCGATGCCGGGCGGTCATATGGGTCGAGAGGTGAAACACGCCCTCGCCCCGCAGCATGTCGAACAGCATCCGCGCCTGACGCTTGTTGTTCACGATCACCAGCGCCGAGCGGCCCCGCACCCGGTCTGCCAGCGCCGCATTGTCCAGATAACCCACCCGCTCGACCGTGACCCGCTTCAGCACCTTGTAAAGCCGCGCAGGGTCCGGGGCGATTTCACGGGTTGCAGCGCGGTCGAGCGCTTCGGGGCATTTCAGGCCGTCCTGCTTGTGCACCGCCGGTTGCGTGGCGGTGCACAGCACCACCGAACAGCCATAGCCCCGCACCAATTCCCCAAGCGCCGCGAGGCAGGCCCGCAGGAAAGGCAGGGGCAGGCTCTGCGCCTCGTCCAGAACGATCACCGACCCGGCGATATTGTGCAGCTTGCGGCATTTCTGCGTCCGGTTGGCGAACAGGCTTTCAAAGAACTGCACCGCGGTGGTGACGACGACGGGCCGGTCCCAGTTCTGCGCCGCAAGACGGGTCGCTTCGGCGCGGGTTTCGTCCATGATCTCGCGGGCGTCAAACCCCGTGTGATGTTCGAGAACCGCATCCGCGTCGCCCAGCACCTCGCGAAACACCGCCGCGTTCTGGTCAATGATCGCCGAAAACGGCGCCACATGGATCACCCGCCGCTTGCCATGGCAGATCGCGTGATCCAGCGCGAATTTCAGCGACGACAGGGTCTTGCCGCCGCCCGTGGGCACCGTCAGCGAAAACACCCCCGGCGGGGACGCGGCAGCCTCGCGCGCGCCTTGCAACACCTCGGCCCGCAGGCGGTTGACCTCTGTCTGCGGCGGGCCGAAGCGCGCAAGGCGCTCGTCCAGCGCATCGCGCAGCGCCGTCAGCGGCGGGGAATGCGGGCGGCGCATCCCCGGAGCGTAAAACCGCTCGGTCTCGATGAAATCCGCGTCCACCAGCGCCGAAAACAACATCCGCGTGAAGAAATGCAGGGCAAATCCGGGATCGTCTCTCAGCGTTTGCAGGGGGCCGGGTATCTGTAGTGCCGGGAGGGTCAGCCATTCCGGCAGGTCAAGGCGTTCGGCCTCGTCGAGGCGCTTGTCCAGCGGGGTCGATGGCCGCAGCCCGTCCCCGCGCCCAATACCGTTCGCCAGCCCGGCATGATGCCCGGCAATGACATAAGCCATCAGCTTGCCAAGCCCCTGTCCGCACTGCTCTATTGCCGCGCGCGCGCCTTCGCCGGAATGCGAAACCCGGATGTTTGCCCCGCTCAACCGGGCCTGAAACGCGGGCTTCGCCTTGCCCAGATCGTGCAACAGCCCGGAAATGGTGGCGCATATGGCCGCATCGAATGCTGCGGCATTCAACCCGGCCCGGCGAGCCACATTGTCACTGTGGCAAGCCAGCGTTTCCCATTGTTCCTTTGGAGCGTCAGAAAGAGAATGCGCAAACAATGTCGGTTGGTCTTGGGACAAGCCTGAAGAGGTCATGGAAAAATACCGGGGCGGGTTTCGATCGGCCGATAGTGAGCCCGAGAACAGCTTGCCTGTCAACGACACCGCTTTGGCACTGCACAGCCTCAATGCTTTGTCCTGAAATCCCGGGAAATTCACCTGTTTGACGATGATCCACAGATGGAAAAGGCGTTTGATGGAAGGTGCGCCCGGCGTTTTCGAAAGCGCAGTCAGACGGGATCCCGGGATCTGAACCCCATGATGCGGCGTGAGCCGACTGGTTCGGTGCTCTTTCCCAACGCCTTTTCGAGGGTCGTGCCGGACAGGCAGCTGCCGTAGCTCAGGACTGGGGAGGGACCAGATGCAGGATAGCGCCTTCATTGGGCTTGAGCGACCTTCTGGCCTGCTCTGCGCATGCCCGCACAGGCTGGCTCCAAGGCGCATTCACTCCCGAATGACACTCGACCGACACAGTTTTCTGCGCCGGTCCGCCATGGGTCGACCAACCCCGTGTCGCCGCGGGCGAAGGAGCACCGCAAGCTCAAGCGTCAAAACGGCACCACCGATTTCGACCGGCTGCGGCGCAAGAGCGCTGCCGACAAGAAAGCGCCCCCGGCAATGCCTTACTCCGGTGTCGAAGACACCCCAACCTGCGCCGGACGCAACAACCGGTCATGCAGCATGAACCCTTCGGTCATTACCTCGATGATATCGCCCGCCTTGCTGCCCGGCACCGGCGCCTCGAACATCGCTTCATGAATCTGCGGATCGAACGCATCGCCCACCTCGGGTGCCACCTTGGTGATCCCATGGCGTTCGAAAATGTTCAGAAGCTCCCGCATCGTCAGCTCAAGCCCTTCGATCAGCCCCCCGGTCGTGCCGCGGATTTCATCGGTCACCAGGCCAAGTGCCCGGTTCATGTTGTCGTAGACCGGCAGCATGTCGCGCGCGAGCCTGGAGCCTCCGTAGTTCTCCGCTTCCCGCCGGTCCCGCTCCGACCGTTTGCGCGCGTTTTCCGCATCGGCCAGCGCGCGCATGAACTTGTCGCGAAGACTGTCGCGTTCGGCAATCAGCATCGCGATTTCTTCACTGCTTTCGTCAATTCCCTCTTCGACACTCTCTTCTTCTTCCGCGGTCGATACGACATCGGGATCAATGATATCCTCACGCATGATTTCCTTTATCGCCGCCTCGACGCCGGAGAAGTCGTCTTTCTTGTCGTTCTTGTCTGCCATGTCCTAACCCTCTACCCCCGGTCGGAGATCATTCTCCCGACCAGTTGCGCCGTGTAGTCGACAATCGGAACGATACGTCCATAGTTCAGCCGTGTCGGCCCGATCACACCCACAGCACCGATGATCTTTCGGTTTGCGTTCATATAGGGAGAAACCACCAGAGAGGAACCGGAAAGTGAAAAAAGCTTGTTTTCAGACCCGATGAATATGCGCACGCCCTCTCCGGTCTCCGCCAGCTCCAGAAATTCGGCGATGTCGCGCTTTCGCTCAAGATCGTCAAACAGCAGTCTTACCCGCTCGAGGTCCGCCGGCTCTCCGCCCGTCCCGATCAGGTTTGCCCTGCCACGCACGATCAGCCGTCCATGCGAATCACCCTCATCGGACCAGAGCGCCTGACCTGCGTCGATCATCTTCTGCGCCAGCACATCAAGTTCCGCGCTGCGTCTGTCGATCTCGCTGGCAATGGCCACACGCAGATCGCTGATGCTGCGGCCCTCGGCTACGGCGTTCACGAAATTGGCGGCCTCCCGGAAGGACGAATGTGTCTGCCCGGGGGGCGGGGAAAACAGCCGGTTTTCCACATGGCCGTCGCCAAAGACGATCACCGCCATCGCCCGGTCCGGCGCCAAAGGCACGAATTCGATATGGCTGACCGGCGCTTCGTCATGTTTCGGCGTCAGCACAAGGCTTGCGCCTTCGGTGATTTCCGACAGCGCGGCACCGACGCGATCCATCAACGTTCCGAGATCACCGGCCTCCGCAGTCACTGTCGCATCGAGCATCTCGCGGTCGTCGGGGCCGAGATCCGAAACCTCGAGAAACCCGTCGACGAACATCCGCAACCCGATCTCCGTCGGCACCCGCCCGGAAGAAACATGCGGCGCATCGAGCAGTCCCATGAGTTCCAGATCCTGCATCACATTGCGCACCGTCGCCGCCGAGACCTTCTCGGTCATCGCCCGGGTCAGCGTCCGCGAGCCGACCGGTTCGCCAGTGTCGAGATACGCCTCGACCAGTCGCCGGAACACCTCCCGCGATCGCGCGTTCAACTCCTCCAGCAGCGGACTTTGCGTCATCAGGGCTCCGGCCTTGAGGCTTGCGTTTTTCCGGTCACCGTGAGACTTGACCCTCAAATTCTTGCGGAGGATCCCCATGCGCCCGTCTGGTCGGAATGTAGATGAAATGCGGCCGATTTCAATCGAGGTCGGTGCCACCAAACACGCCGAAGGCTCTTGCATGATCAGGATCGGCGACACCCATGTGCTCTGCACCGCCACCCTTGAAGAGCGGGTGCCCCCCTTCCTGCGCAATTCCGGCCAAGGCTGGGTGACCGCCGAATATGGCATGCTGCCGCGCGCCACCAACACCCGCATGCGCCGCGAGGCCGCTGCGGGCAAACAGGGCGGGCGCACGGTTGAAATCCAGCGGCTGATCGGCCGGGCCCTGCGTGCCGGGGTCGACCGGCAGGCGCTTGGTGAGCGGCAGATAACTATCGACTGCGACGTGATCCAGGCCGACGGCGGTACCCGCTGCGCATCGATCACCGGCGGCTGGGTCGCCCTGCGGCTTGCCGTCAACAAGCTCATCAAGGCCGGCGATGTCACCATCGACCCGCTGACCGACCCCGTCGCCGCCGTGTCCTGCGGCATCTACGGCGGCCAGCCGGTGCTCGATCTCGACTATCCCGAAGACAGCGAAGCCGGGGTCGACGGCAATTTCGTCATGACCGGCTCGCGCCAGTTGATCGAAGTGCAGATGTCGGCCGAAGGCTCCACCTTCTCCCATGACCAGATGTCCGAGCTTCTCGCCCTCGCCGACAAGGGCGTGGCCGAACTGGTCGCCGCACAGAAGGCCGCGGTCGCGTGACCCGGCGGTTCGAAGGCGAAAAGCTCGTCATCGCCACCCACAACAAGGGCAAGCTCCGCGAGATCGGCGACCTCCTCGCGCCTTTCGGGATCACCGTGGTTTCGGTCGCCGAATTCGGCCTCACCGAACCGGAAGAAACCGAAGAGAGCTTCGCCGGCAATGCCCGGATCAAGGCACATTACGCTGCATCAGAGACGGGTTTGCCCGCTTTGTCCGACGACAGCGGCATCATTGTCGAGGCCCTCGACGGCGCCCCCGGGGTGCATACCGCCGATTGGGCCGAGACGGGCAAGGGCCGCGATTTCGTCATGGCCATGACCCGCGTCTGGACCATGCTCGAAGAGCGCCAGGCGCCAGAACCCCGCAAGGCCGCGTTCAACGCGACCCTCTGCCTTGCCTGGCCCGATGGCCATGACGAGCTGTTCGAAGGCCGTGTCGACGGCCGGATCGTCTGGCCGATGCGCGGCGACAGAGGCTTCGGCTTTGACCCGGTGTTTCAGCCCGACGGCGAGACCCGCACCTTTGCCGAAATGGATCCGGCCGAAAAACACGCCATGAGTCACCGGGCGCGGGCGTTCCGAAAACTGGTCAAAAGCTGCTTTGGCTGAGGCGGTCGAGGGCGGGTTCGGGCTCTACATCCACTGGCCCTTCTGCGCCTCCAAATGCCCCTATTGCGATTTCAACTCCCATGTCGCGGCCCGGATCGACATGGGAGACTGGCAAGCCGCCTATCTTGCGGAGCTTGATCGCTACGGCGCCGAGACCGCCGGGCGGGTGCTGAACTCGGTCTATTTCGGCGGCGGAACGCCTTCGCTCATGGCGCCCGCGCTTGTTGGCGCCCTGCTTGACCGGCTCCCGACCCATTGGCGCTTCGCCAACGATCTCGAAATCACCCTTGAGGCCAACCCGAGTTCCGTCGAGGCCAACCGCTTTGCCGGATACCGCGCCGGGGGCGTCAACCGTCTGTCAATGGGCTTTCAGGCGCTGAACGACACCGACCTGCGTGCGCTTGGCCGTCTGCACAGCGTTGCCGAATCCCTCGCCGCCCTCGACATCGCCCGCGCCCATTTCGACCGGGTCAGTTTCGATCTGATCTATGCGCGGCAAGATCAGAGCCTTGCCGATTGGGAAAGCGAGCTGAAACACGCGCTCAGCTTCGGCCCCGAACATCTGTCGCTCTACCAGCTCACCATCGAACAAGGCACCGCCTTCGGCGACCGTCTGGCTCGCGGCGGTCTCAAGGGATTGCCGGAAGAAGACCTCGCCGCCGACATGTATTTTCTCACTCAGGACATCTGCGATTCCGCGGGGCTTCCGGCCTATGAAGTCTCTAATCATGCCAAACCCGGCGAAGAATCGCAGCACAACCTGATCTACTGGCGCGGCGGCGATTGGGTCGGCATCGGCCCCGGTGCGCACGGACGGCTGACCCTTCGCGGCCAACGATTCGCCACCTGGACGGAATCTGACCCTGGCTCCTGGCTCAATCGGGCGCGCAGCACCACCGGTGAAGCCGGACGTGAGCCACTGACAGCCGAAGACCACGCAGGGGAATACCTGATGATGGCGCTTCGCACCGCTGAAGGCCTGGATCTTGCACGCTATGCCACGATTGCCGGCTCGCTGCCCGACCCAGCCCGGCTTTCAACCCTCAGGCAACACGGGTTGGTGATGGAGCAGTCGGGCCGGCTCATCGCAACGCGCACAGGCCGTGCTGTGCTCAATGCTCTGATCACGGAGTTGTTACCGGACTAGCCGCTAAGCTTGCGACAAATGTCATCGAGCTCTTCGAGCGTCTGATAGCGGATCGCCACCACACCCGCTTCGCTTCCAGCCTTGTGGTCAATGGCGACCTTCAGCCCCATCGCTGCCGACAGATCGCCTTCAAGTGCGATCGTATCGGCATCCTTCGATTTCGGTGCAGCATTCGCCCTGGCGGATTTCGCCTCGCCGGATGGCTTCTTGACCATCCGTTCGACATCGCGCACCGAAAGCCCCTTCGCCACCACGGCCTTCGCAAGCGCCACCGCGTCTTCCGCGGTAATCAATGCCCGTGCATGACCGGCCGAAAGCCTGCCCTCGCGCAGAAGATCCTGCACTTCGTCGGGCAGATTCAACAGCCGCAACATGTTGGCGATATGCGACCGGCTCTTGCCCAGCGCTTCTGCCAGCTTCTCCTGTGTATGCCCGAACCGATCCATCAGCTCCCGATAGCCGGCAGCCTCCTCCACTGCGTTCAGATCCGCCCGCTGGATATTCTCGATGATCGCAATTTCCAGTGCTTCGGTGTCGGAGTATTCCCGAACCAGCGCCGGAACTTCATGCAACTGGGCCATCTGCGCGGCCCGCCAGCGCCGTTCGCCAGCAACAATCTCAAACCGGTCTTCGGCCTTTTTTCTCAGAATCAGAGGCTGAATGATCCCCTTTTCCCGGATTGAGGCCGCGAGGTCGTCCAGATCGGTCTGGGTAAAGCTGCGTCGCGGCTGATCCGGATTTGGCTCGACCTGTTCGATCGGCACGAACTGGTCCGCCTTGCGGATCGCAGGCCCCCCGTCCACTGCGGGTTCGTCCGGCGCCACATCCGCCATCAGCGCTGACAGACCGCGGCCCAATCCCCGTGAGGTCTTTTTTGCCATGTATGCTCCTATTGCCGTTCCAGGATTTCCCGGGCCAGCGCTTTATATGCCATGCTGCCCGTCGAGCCGGGATCGTAATTTGACACCGGCATTGCATAAGATGGGGCCTCACTGACGCGAACATTTCGCGGGATCACTGTTGAAAACACCAGATCGCCAAGGTTCTCGCGCGCATCAGCTTCGACCTGGTGTGAAAGGTTGTTGCGCTTGTCGTACATCGTCAGCACAACGCCTTCGATTCTCAGGTCGGGATTCGCGGCCTCGCGCACCTCACGCAAGGTCAACATGAGTTGCGACAGCCCTTCCAGGGCATAAAACTCGCTTTGCAGAGGTACCAGAACGGTATCGGCGGCGACCATCGCGTTTACGGTGAGCAGGCTCAGCGAAGGCGGACAATCAATGAGGATATAGTCAAGATTAAGCGTCCGCACATCGGGCGCCCTCAAGGCGTTATACAGCATCTTGCTGCGGTTTTCGGAGGCGCTGAGCTCAATGTCAGCGGACGACAAATCGGTCGTTGCCGGCGCAATCCACAAACCTTCGATTTCGGTTTCGTGAATCACGTCGTGCAGCGGTGTATTTTCCAGAAGCAGATCATAGGTGCTGAGATCCCGTTCACTGGCCTCAACGCCAATGCCGGTAGAGGCATTGCCCTGCGGGTCAATATCCACAATCAACACGTTGTTCAGCTGTGCCGCAAGTTCGGCACCAAGATTGATCGCGGTCGTGGTCTTGCCCACACCGCCTTTCTGATTGGTGATTGCGATGATCTTCGGCCGTTTCGGGCCCTTCTGATCAGACACGGCGGATACTCCGAAGTTTCAGGATTGTGGACTGAGGATCGGTCCGGCTCTGGATGGTATCAAGGTGAAACGCCCAAGTCGCAAGCGCTTGCTCGATTTCCGGTGCTTGACCGATGCCTTTAAGAAACAGCGCGATTCCCTGTTCAGCCAGATGCGGTTGTGCGTAGGCAACAAGCCGATGGAGTGGCGCCAAAGCGCGGGCTGACACAACGCTTGCGCCGAGCGGAGCAAGAGATTCTATCCGCTCGGCAATGATCTGCACGTCTGTCCCGGTCTCCCGGGCAACGGTGCGCAGGAAAGCGGCCTTACGCTGGTCGCTTTCCACGCAGGTAATCTGGAGAGTCGGGTGTTGCACAGCGGCCAGAATCGCAATGACAAGCCCGGGGAATCCGCCTCCACTGCCGAGATCGACCCATTTTCCGGTCGTTACACCCGCAATGTCCAGAAGCTGGGCCGAATCCGAAAAGTGCCGGGTCCAGATCTGGGGCACGGTCGAGGGGGAAACGAGATTGATGGCCGGGTTCCAGCGGGCAAGCAATCCGGCATAGACTTCGAGCCGTTCAAGTGTTTCACGTGAAACATCGAACATCTCCGAAAACCGTTGACTATCGCCGCTCACCGTTCGCCCGCCCGTGTCTGTTGTCGGAGCTTTGCCAAAATCAGAACAAGCGCCGCCGGGGTCATTCCCTCGATACGTCCGGCTTGCGCAAGATTTCCTGGCCGAATCCGCGACAGCTTCCCGGCGAGTTCCTTTGTCAGCCCCTCAAGTGCGTCAAAATCGAACCCGGGCGGGATCACCTCTGCTTCATCTCGTTTCAACGCTGCCACTTCGCGCCGCTGCCGTTCAATATATCGCTCGTATACCGCTTCCCGCGACACCTGTGCACGAATTGCGGGTGATACATCGGCCAGATCCGGTGTCCCCGCCACGAGCTGCTCGAACGTCACACCTGGTATCGCCAACACCTCCAGGCCATTTCGCCTGGTTCCGTCCTCGCTTACCTCAATTCCGCGAGCCCGGACTTCTCGCGGGGTCAATGACAGGCCCGCAAGAGCGCTTCTGGCCTTCTCCAAAGCTTCCATTTTCTCGCCAAAATGCCGCCAACGCCTCTCCGAAACAGTTCCGAGGCTCCGCCCAAGCCCGGTCAACCGCTGGTCGGCATTGTCAGCCCGCAAAGCCAGCCGAAACTCCGCCCGGGACGTAAACATGCGATACGGCTCCGTAACCCCCCGCGACACGAGGTCGTCAATCATTACGCCTATATATGACTCCGTACGCGAAAACACGACCTTCTCCTGATCCAGCACTTTCCGCGCAGCATTAAGGCCCGCCACCAACCCCTGCGCAGCGGCTTCTTCATAGCCCGTCGTCCCGTTGATCTGACCAGCCAAAAACAACCCCGCGACACCACGAAGCTCCAACGTCGGCCACAATGCGCGCGGATCCACAAAATCATATTCGATCGCATATCCCGCCTGTTCGATCCGCGCGTGTTCAAGTCCCCGGATCGAATGAACATACTCCTCCTGGACTTCAACGGGCAACGACGTGGAAATCCCGTTTGGATAGACCGTGTCCACATCCAGCCCTTCTGGCTCAAGAAACACCTGATGCGACGGACGACTTGCGAACCGGACGACCTTATCCTCGATGGACGGGCAGTAACGCGGCCCAACGCCATCAATATGCCCGCCATACATCGCCGATCGTTCCAGATTGGCAGTGATAATCGCGTGGGTCTTCTCGTTGGTTTCCGTAATGCCACAACTGATCTGCCGGGCAACCGGTCCTGCGCTGAGAAAGGAAAACATCTCCGGTGTGTCGTCGCCTGGCTGTTCGGCGAGCGCCTGCCAGTCGATGGTCCGCCCGTCGAGCCGTGGCGGTGTACCGGTTTTCAGCCGTCCAACCGGCAGGTCGAAACCGGCAATCTGCTCTGCAAGCCGCACGGACGGCCTGTCGCCCATCCGCCCTCCGGGGCTTTGACGGTCACCAATATGAATCATGCCCCGCAAAAACGTTCCCGTGGTCAGAATAACCGTCTGGCCCGCAATCTCGCTGCCATCGGCAAGCCTGACACCTCGCAGAACCTCGCCGTCTAGCCAAAGCTCTACGACTTCGCCTTCGATCACCACAAGCCCGTCTGCTTGCGTAACCTCTGCGCTCATCGCTTCCCGATACAACCGCCGGTCTGCCTGCGCACGTGGCCCCTGGACCGCCGGCCCCTTGCTGCGATTAAGCAACCGGAACTGAATACCTGCACGGTCGGCAACACGCCCCATAACGCCATCCAGCGCATCAATTTCCCGAACGATATGCCCCTTTCCAAGACCGCCAATCGCCGGATTGCACGACATGACCCCAAGATCAGCAGCCCGAAGCGAAATCAGCGCGGTTTTCACACCCAATCGTGCCGCGACCAAAGCCGCCTCTGCGCCTGCGTGCCCACCGCCAACCACTATCACTCCGAAGCCCGGATGTTTCACGTGAAACACGCCTCCCAGCGTTATTTTCCTATGCAGAAGCTGGAAAAGATCTCGTCGAGAATATCCTCGACCCCTACCCGACCAACGATGCTGTCCAACGCCCGAATCGCACCGTGGATTTCCTCGGCCGCAATATCTGTCTGCTCCGGCCCGGCCGATATTGCAATCCGCGCGCTGGCCAAACCGTCTAACGCCCGACCCATCCCTTCCGCATGCCTTTCACGGATCGCCGTCCCCGCACCTGCCGCACGTTCGGAAAGCACCTTGGCAACACGCGCCATCAGGGAATCTATACCTTCCCCAGACACGCCTGACACCGCAAACCCCTTGCGCCCAAGATCGGCTTTGCCTTCGACGACAATATCCTCCCCCAGAGGTTGCAACCCAACCCCTGTCGCACCCTCGTCGGTCAGAAAAATCCGAAGATCCGCCGCACGTGCACGCGCCACCGCCCGTTCAATACCAATTCCCTCTATCGCATCTTCCGTTTCACGCAGCCCGGCGGTATCGAGCAACACGACCGGAAGCCCTTCAATATCCATCCGCACCTCGATCACATCCCGCGTCGTTCCGGCAATTTCTGACGTGATTGCCGCATCACGACCCGCAAGCATATTCAGCAAGGTAGACTTTCCGGCATTCGGCGGGCCGACGATAGCCACCTCGAACCCCTCGCGAATGCGTTCGGCAACCCGCACACCGTCACGTTCCCGCGTTACTTCTGCCATAACCCCGTCAACCAACGCCAATACCTCTGGCGCGACGTCTTCCGGAACTTCTTCATCTACAAAGTCAATTGTTGCTTCAACCAACGCCGCCGCTCGGATCAGATCACACCGCCAGTGCTCAGCCTTTTTTCCCAGCGTTCCGGCCAACACCCGCAGCGCCTGCACCCTTTGCGCCTCCGTCTCCGCGTCGATCAGATCCGCCAGGCCTTCAACCTGCGCCAGATCAAGCCGCCCGTTTTCCAATGCCCTTCGGGTAAACTCCCCCGGCTCCGCCAGTCGCAACCCCATCTCACCCAAGCTTCTAAGGACCGCATCAACAACAGCTGTGGACCCATGCACCTGAAACTCGACTACATCCTCGCCCGTAAACGATCGCCCGGCCGAAAACGCAAGAACCAGCGCCTCATCCAGCATCGTTCCATCCGAACCGGACAACCTCCGCAATCCCCGCCTTTCAGGCACGCTGCCACCCAGCCGCTCTGCCGCGGCAAACGCTTCCGGTCCCGACACCCGGATCACGGCCACACCGGCCTTGCCCCGTGCCGAAGCCAGAGCAAAAATCGTCTCCATCATTGCCTCCCGGACTGACGCCTCAGGCGTTCATCGAATCGAAGAACTCGGCGTTGGTCTTGGTTTGCTTGAGCTTGGAAATCAGAAACTCGATCGCGTCGGTGGTACCCATCGGATTGAGAATTCGCCGCAAAACGTAAGTTTTCTGCAGATCTTTCGGCTCGACAAGCAGCTCTTCTTTCCGTGTCCCGGATTTGAGAATGTCCATCGCCGGGAAGATCCGCTTGTCGGACACCTTGCGGTCCAGCACGATCTCCGAGTTGCCGGTGCCCTTGAATTCCTCGAAAATCACTTCGTCCATGCGAGAGCCGGTGTCGATCAGAGCAGTGGCAATGATCGTGAGCGAGCCGCCTTCCTCGATATTTCGCGCCGCACCGAAGAACCGTTTCGGCCGTTGGAGCGCATTGGCATCGACACCGCCGGTCAGCACCTTGCCCGACGAGGGCACCACGGTGTTGAACGCGCGGCCGAGCCGGGTGATCGAATCGAGCAGGATCACCACATCACGCTTGTGCTCGACGAGACGCTTGGCCTTCTCGATCACCATTTCTGCAACCGCCACGTGACGCGTCGCCGGTTCGTCGAAAGTCGAGGCCACCACCTCGCCCTTCACCGAGCGCCGCATGTCGGTCACCTCTTCGGGGCGTTCGTCGATCAACAACACGATCAGGTAGCATTCCGGATGATTGACCGAGATCGAATGCGCAATGTTCTGCAACAGCACCGTCTTGCCGGTGCGCGGCGGCGCCACGATCAGCGACCGCTGCCCCTTTCCGACCGGCGCCACCAGATCAATGATCCGCGCCGACCGGTCCTTTGAGGTCGGGTCATCGGTCTCCATCTTCAGCCGCTCATCCGGATGCAGCGGCGTGAGGTTGTCGAAAGCCACCTTGTGACGCGCGGTTTCGGGGTCGGTGAAGTTGATCTTCTCGACCCGTGTGATGGCAAAGTAATTCTCGTTCTCGCCCGGCGCAGACATGATGCCTTCCACCGTATCACCGGTGCGCAGCGAATATTTGCGGATCATTTCCGGTGACATGTAGATGTCATCCGGGCCCGGCAGATAGTTCGCTTCCGGGCTGCGCAGGAAGCCGAACCCGTCCTGAAGCACTTCCAGCACCCCATCACCACCGATTTCCCAACCGTCATCCGCGCGTTCCTTGAGGATCGAGAACATCATCTCGCCCTTGCGCATCGTGGCGCCGTTTTCAATCTCCAGCTCTTCCGCCATCGACAGCAGGGATTTCGGAGATTGAGCCTTGAGCTCGGACAGGTTCAAACGATCGGTCATGGCACATCCACAGACGACGCCGACTGGCGCGGTCTCTCTCATGTCAAAAGGAAGCTCACGAGCCGGACGGCCCGCTTGCGTGGGCGTATAGGGCCCACCCTGCTCCAAGTCAATCCGCCCGCAGCGTGATCAGAATTTGAGAATCACGCTGAAGATGATGATCAGCATCAGCAGTGTTGGCAATTCGTTCATGATCCGGTAGCGCTTGCCTGGCAAGGTGTTCTGACCTGCGGCAAATTCACGGTGCCGCATTGTCAGCCACCAGTGAAACCAGGTCATCACGATCACCGCGATTCCCTTCGCCCAGGGCCAGATCAGCGTCCAGTCGACGATCCCTGGCGTGAACACCAGTGCCAGCCCGAAGACCCAGGACACGATCAGCGACGGATGCATGATCGCCTTCAACAGCAGACGTTCCATGGTCCGGAACATCTCGTCGGTCTCCGACCCGGGCTCAACCCGCTCTGCGTGATACACGAAGAGCCTCGGCAAATAGAACAGCCCCGCCATCCAGGTGATGATGGCAATCACGTGGAGCGCCTTGGTCCAGAGGTAGATGTCGGAGAGCCAATCGAACATGTCGGGTCCTGTCCCAAACCTATGTGCTCATTCCCATATAAAATGAAAAAGGAAAGAAAAAGATGTAGTTGTCTTAGAACCTGTGGATTGGTGGGATTAACGAAACGCCCACCTTTTGTCCACAGGCAAGGCAAATGGGTTGTGGGCTGTGGAAATCTGCCGGATTCATCTCAACATATTGAAAATTCTATGTATTATGGTCAGCACTCCGGGAAAAATCTGAGGACAGCTGGTTAAGGAAACAATTTGTGTATTGCTGGCAGATTGTTCTCCATAGGTGGATAATAGGTGAGCACAGCCCGGATGGACATCGGGTCTTTCCACTGGCCACGGAATGGCTCAGACTCTGCCACGACCAACCGCCGGAACAAACCCCAGATATCCACAGGTCTCTGCACATGGCGCATTCACTCATTCTTGCTTCCCGATCGGAGATTCGTGCCACACTTCTTGCAAATGCCGGACTTGTCGCCGAACAAATGCCAGCACTGGTTGATGAAGACACAATCAAGGCTGCGATGCTGTCAGACGGCGCAAAGCCCCGCGACATCGCCGATGCCCTGGCCGAGCACAAGGCACGCCGGATTTCGGCGAAGCACCCGGAAGCTCTGGTGCTGGGCTGCGACCAGGTTGCCGATCTCATGGGCAGGCTTCTGTCGAAACCCGCCAATGAAGCAGAAGCCCGCCAACAGCTTCGTGACCTCTCAGGCAGGACACACAAGCTGCTGTCCGCCGCAGTGATTTGCCATGCCGGCCGACCGGTCTGGCGGCATATCGGCGTCGTATGTCTTGCCATGAGAAAGCTGAGTGACCGCTATGTTGATGACTACGTGAAACGCAACTGGGCGCGTATTCGCCACACCGTCGGTGCCTACAGGCTTGAGGAAGAGGGCGTGAGGCTGTTTTCCCGCATCGAAGGTGACTACTTCAGTGTTCTGGGTTTGCCCCTTACCGAGCTCTTGACCTACCTGATCGACAGGGGAGAAATCGCCATATGACTACCGGACCTGTCCCGCTTGCCGGGGTCTTGCAGACCGCAGACCGGCCCAGCACCATGACGCACATATTCGACCACTGGCTTTCCGCAACCGGCCTGCCTGGACGATTCGTTCCTCTGACAGTCGCTCCGGACGACATTGCCGCTGCCATTGAGCTGCTGCCCCGAATCGGGTTTGTCGGCCTCAACATCACCCGCCCCTATCAGCATGTCGTACTTGGCCATGCCGACATTATCACAGATCGCGCCGCGCTGATGTCTGGAGCCAACACGCTCATCTTCCGCCGCGACGGCAAGGTTCATGCCGACAACACGGATGGCTATGGGTTTATCGAAAACATTCGGCAGAATGCCCCGGGCTGGAATCCGAAATCAGGTCCGGCTGCCGTCTTTGGTGCCGGTCGGGCCGCCAGGGAAGTGATCACAGCATTGCTTGAAGTGGGCGTGGATGAAATCCATCTTACCAACCGCACCCGCCCCCATGCCGAGGCGCTGCATTCCGAATTTGGTGGCCGGATTGTCGTCTGCGACTGGGCACGGGCCGCCAGTACCATTGCCGGCGCCCGAACGATCGTCAACGCGACGCCTCTGGGTTCGCCCGGCAAGCAGGAATTTCATCTTCCGCTCGACGGGCTGCGGCCTGGCAGCGTGGTTTCGGATCTCGCAATTTCGCCGCGCGCCACCCGGCTCATTCGCATCGCTGTCGACGCAGGATGTTATCCGGTCGATGGAATCGGCATGGCGCTCTATCAGGCCGCACCGGCATTCGAACGCTGGTACGGGGTGCGACCCGAAGTGGATGCAGCAGCCCGTGCCGCAGTAGTAGAGGCCTGGACCGCATGAAAGATCGCGTCACCATCGGCCTGACCGGTTCCATCGCCATGGGCAAATCGACCACAGCGGCGATGTTTGCCGAGGCGGGGGCAGCCGTTTGGGATGCCGATACCGCAGTTCATCGCCTCTATGAAGCGGGCGGCCCCGCAGTTGGTCCGATTGGCAGGCTCTGCCCCTGTGCCGTGACAAACAATGCAGTAGATCGCGAAGCCCTGAAAGCATGGATCGGGCGCGACCCTTCCGCTTTGGCGAAGATCACTGCGGTAGTTCATCCGCTGGTCGCTGCCGACCGCGCCGCCTTTCTCGCGAACACGGATGCCGAGATTGTTGTTCTCGACATCCCGCTGCTCTTCGAAACCGGCGCGGAAGAAGAGGTCGATTTCGTTGTGGTGGTGTCCGCGCCCGCAGATGTCCAGCGCCAACGCCTGCTCAACCGTGGCCGGATGGACGGCCAAACCTTGCAGACAATCCTCGCCAAACAAATGCCTGATGCCGAAAAGCGTGCCCGGGCCGATTTCGTGATCGAAACCATCGATATGGAAACCGCCCGCGCACATGTCCGCGCGGTGATCGACACCATTCGGGAGCACAAGGATGCGTGAAATCGTACTCGACACCGAAACCACTGGCTTCGATGCGCAGGGCGGAGACCGTATGGTCGAAATCGGTGCCATCGAGCTGATGAACCATATGCCGACCGGCAGCACCTATCACCAGTACATCAACCCCGAACGCGACATGCCCGCCGACGCTTTCCGGGTGCATGGGCTCGGGCCGGACCTTCTTTCCCCGCCGCGAGCCGCAAAAAGCGGCGAAGTCACGCTGAAAGACAAGCCAGTCTTTCGCGAGATCGGCCAGGCCTTTCTCGATTTCATCGGTGACGCGAAACTTGTGATCCACAACGCGAAGTTCGACGTGCCCTTCCTGAATGCGGAACTTGACTGGATCGGCCTGCCACAGATCGCGATGAGCCGTGCGATCGACACACTGGAAATCGCACGCAGGAAATTCCCGGGCTCGCCGGCGTCGCTCGACGCGCTTTGCCGCCGCTTCGGCATCGACAATTCGCACCGCACGCTTCACGGCGCCTTGCTCGATTCGGAGATTCTCGCCGAAGTCTACCTGGAGCTGATCGGTGGACGCCAGCCCGGCCTCGTGCTCGCGCCCACGGGCCAGGAGCGCGCCCGGTCCACCGGCTCCGCCACCGAAACCTGGCGACCGATGCCGCGCCCGGTGCCGCTCGAACCCCGGATTACCAAAGAAGAAGCCGCCGCCCATGCCGAATTTGTCGAAGGCCTGGGCGACGGCGCGCTGTGGACGAAACCGGACGTCAGTTAGGCTGAGGCTGGGGCGCGGCCTGTCCGGCCTGAGCGCGGCGGGCGATTTCCTGACGGTAAAGCGCAACGAAATCGACATTGTCGAGATTCACCGGCGGGAAGCCGCCGTCGCGGGTTATGTCGGAAACGATCCGCCGCGCGAAGGGGAACAGCATCCGCGGGCACTCGATCAGCAGGAACTGCGCAAGATGCTCTTCCGGCACGTTTTCGATCAGGAAAACACCGCCATATTCAAGCTCCAGCAGGAACAATGGCTCATTGCCGCCCTGATTTACCGAGCTCACCTTGAACTTGGTGATGACCTCGAACTGGTTGTCGATATTGCGTTTCTTGGCATCAAGCGCGACCTCGACCTTGAGTTCCGGCTTCATCTCGCCATTGGCGCCCTTCTGCGCCAGGATGTTTTCAAACGACATGTCGCGGATGAACTGGCCAAGAATCTGCATCTTGACCTGAGGTGCCTCCGGTTGTCCTTGCGGTGTTGCGGCTTCGTCGGCCATATCAATCTCCGTACAAAAAGATAACTTCCGGCGTTCCTTAGCAGGTCTGGCCAAGAGCCTCAATCTTCCCGCTGCCTGGTCCAGCCCGAAGGGGGCCTGTTGTGGTTCTGCGCCTTGCGCCCTGCCGGTTCGTCCACTTCGCTGAACTCTCCGTCAATGACATCGCCGCCCGGATCGCGACGCGGCCGCGCAAACGGTTCGCCCCCCACCGCAGCCCCCGCCGCACCCATGGAGACCCCCTGCACCACGACCCGCTCGCGCAGCTTGCGATAGACCCAGGCGCGTACAGGCGGGACCAACAGAGCAAACCCCACCCCATCCGTGAAGAATCCCGGGGTCAGCAACAAGGCACCGGAAAACAGAATCATCGCGCCATGGGCGAGCGGCTCCGTCGGGTCACCCAAAGCATGGAACGATTGCTGCAACTGGCCGAGCGCCTGCACCCCCTGCTGGCGCACCAGCCATGACCCGAGAATGGCCGTAAGAAGCACGATCGCCAGGGTCCAGCCGAGCCCGATCACCCCTCCAACCTGGATGAACAGGGCGATCTCGATCATCGGGATTGCAATGAACAAGATGAGAAGTGGCATGACATCCTCTGGAAGCAACGGCGCGCCGGTGGACTTGAACGCGGCACTTCCCTACATATGTGCCGTCAGCGCCGGATTTCAAACCGCGCCGGAAAAGAGGTTTTCATGTCGTCGCCCGTCATTCAGCTTATCGTCCTTGCGGCCATTGCCATCTTCCTGCTCCTGCGTCTGCGCGACGTACTTGGAACGCGCGAAGGTTTCGAAAAGCCCGTTGTGACCCGCACAGCCGACACCAGCGATACACGCCGCGAGCGGTTCGAAGTGATCGAAGGCGGTATCGACCCCGACATTTCCGACCATGTCGACCCCGACAGCACTGCCGGCCACGCGCTCATGGCGATGAAAGTTGCCGAACCTTCCTTTTCGGTGGGAGATTTTCTGACAGGTGCCCGCGGGGCCTATGAAATGATCCTGACGGCATTTGAAAACGGCGACCTCGCGGGCATCCGGCCTTTCCTTTCCAATGACGTCTATGAGGGTTTTGCCGCCGTGATCGAAACCCGCGAGCGAAAGGGACTGACCGTCGAAAGTCAGTTTGCCGGTCTGCGCGAACTGAGAATTGCCGACGCCACGTTCGATCCCGCCACCCGCGAAGGCGAAATCACCATGCGCTTTGTCGGCGAGCTGACCTCCGTCGTGCGCGACAAGGCGGGCGAAATCGTCGAAGGCAATCCGAAACAGGTCAAGCGTCAGAAAGACGTCTGGACCTTTGCCCGGGTCATGGGGTCAGACAATCCGAACTGGCAGCTTGTTGCCACCGGCGAATGAGACGATGCGGCGGCTTCCTGCCCTTGCCGCCGCCTTTCTGCTGGCGCTGACGGGACCGGTCCAGGCCGGTCTCGACACCGCGAAAGCTTCCATTCTTGCCTTTTCGGAGCTCGAAGGCTGGCCAGAAGACGATCATAACGCCGCGCTCGAGCTGTTTCGGGAAACCTGCACCCGCTTCGACAGTGACGGTCAATGGCGGGCGATCTGCAACTTCGCCAAAGTCTATGATGGCCCGCCGCGCACATTTTTCGAACTTCTCTTCCGTCCTGTCCTGATAGAAGACGGTCAGGAACCGCTCTTTACCGCCTATTACGAACCCGAACTCTTCGGCTCGCGGATCCGCACCCCGCGGTTCAGCATACCGGTCTATCGTCTCCCGGAAGAGGCCGGGGGAACCTGGCTCACCCGGGAGGAAATCGAAACCACCGACGCATTGCAGAACCGCGATCTCGAGATTGCCTGGGTCGACGATCCGGTTGCGCTGCAATTCATGCAGATCCAGGGGTCCGGCCGCATCCGGCTGACCGATGGCACACTTCTCCGCCTTGGCTACGACGGCAACAACGGCCACCCTTTCCGCTCACTCGGAGACGAACTGGTGCGCCGCGGCATTTATACCAGGCATCAGGTGTCAGAGGCGGTAATCGGCAACTGGGTGCGGCGCAACGAGGCCGCCGGTCAGGAACTGCTGCACCATAACCCCAATTATGTGTTCTTCCGGGAACTGGAAACCTTGCCCCCTCATCGCGGTCCCGTCGGGGCCATGAACCGACCGCTGACCGCCGGACGCACCCTTGCGGTTGATCCGGAATACACCCCCCTTGGTGCTCCGGTTTGGCTTGAGAAACACGGGGCCAAACCGTTCAACCGCCTGATGCTGGCGCTGGATACCGGTTCGCGGATCAAAGGGGCGCAACGCGCTGACATTTTCATTGGCAGCGGCACCGCGGCAGGCCACCGCGCCGCGCGGATCAGCGATCCCGGGCGGATGATCGTGTTGCTGCCGATCCAGCGGGCCTACACGCTGGCACCGGAGCGTTAGTTGTGAGACGCAAACCAAGAAACCTTCGCCCCGACGAGCTGGAACTCTGGCAAAGCTTTGTTCGAAACACCAAACCGATACACGGCACCGCCCCGTCGTCCGCCCCGAAGGCAAGAACGCAGCCAAAAAACGTTGTGGCCGAACCACCCCTTTCCACCGCGCCCCGCCAGCCTTTTCGCATTGGCGAAACCGCGGAACCCCGGACCCGCGTTCCTGACCTCGCCTCGCCAACTGCCGGCCACGTTGCCAACGCCCCGCTGCGGATGGACCGCAAACGCTTCGGCAAGATGATCAAAGGCAGGCTGATCCCGGAAGCCCGCATCGACCTTCATGGCATGACACTCGCTGAGGCACACCCGGCGCTTAACCGTTTCATCTTCAATGCCGCAGGCGATGGCTGCCGTCTGGTGCTTGTCATCACCGGAAAAGGCAAGCTCAGAGATGAATTGGGCCCCATTCCCGCTCGTCTGGGCATTCTCCGCCACCAGGTGCCGCATTGGCTGCACACGATGCCCTTGAAGCCCCTTGTGCTTCAGGTCACTGAAGCCCACGCAAGACATGGCGGTTCCGGGGCTTACTATGTCTATCTTCGCCGGAGTTAGAAGGCCCCGATGTTGAAATGGTCGGCGTCCTGTACGGAAACGAAAGAGCTTGGAAGATCGCCCGCAAGGGCGCTGGTGCCGGAGCCGAAGCTCTGGGAAAACACGTTCATGTTACTGACGATCTTGAGAAACGCGGGCGATGTGATGGCCGTGTCATGATTCAGCAGCCCGTTCGAATAGCCCGTTACATCGACCACGTTGACATCCAGATCCGACAACTCCCCGCCGAGCTCCAACGCCCCGACACGGGGGTTGCCGTAGATCTCGCTTGCGGCAAAATTCAGCACCCGGTCGCGTCTTGACGAAAAGATCACGAACGGCTGTGGCAGCGATCCGATACGTCGTGCCTGAGAGCGAAACACATCGACATCAATATCGGGCGAAACCAGCACGACCCCACCAATCCGCGAGCGAATAGACGTATCACCCGAAATCGCGATCTCGCGAAGCGTTTCCATGATCAGCATCGTGCCCATGGAATGGCCGACGATCAGCACCTTTTCCGCCCCCGCCGCCAGCACGGCACGAATGGTTGCCTCAAATCCATCGCGGGCATAAAGCATCGAATCACGATCGTACCCGTAGCCCAGCAGCTTTTCGGCGCTGGGCCAGGAATAATGCACCGGCACATCGGTGAGGCCGATGTCCGAGTAGAATTGCGCAAATCTGAACAATCCATCTTCGTAACCGGTATTGTAGCCGTGGGCAAAGATGATCACGTTGCGCCTGCCCGCCCCACGGCTCAGAAGCTGTGCTTTCAGCTGGCTGCGGAACGTGGCTTCCGAGGCGAACAGCTCACTGCCCACGGTCGCGAAATGCTTGCGCGGGTCTGAAGCAAAAATGCCGAACTGCACATTGCCTGCGGTGCGGTTCGGCGGGATGGACACATCATACCGCCCGAAAGAAAGCTTCTCGCCCCGCCTGGAACTCAGGGATCCATCTCTGTTCACCGCGCGAGATGTTACCACGAGGATGGGCACGATCGTCCCCCCCGCCCGGTTCGCATCCGCAAGCGAAATTTGCCGCGCTCCTCCGGCACAGGCCGAGAGGGCGAGCGCAGAGGTAGCCGTGAGAAACGCCCGACGATCCATGATCTGTCCCCTTTTTTTCCGTCGCTACGCCGGATCCGGGCGCTGCACCAGACCAATCTCTCAGCGCCTCAACCCCTCAGCGCCAATCTGCCGAAACCACCATTTGCCTGGGTTCTTGCCCGGAAACCCGGGTATCATCAGGGGCTCAGAGCATGTACCGGCTCACATCCATGGCCTGGGTCAACTCCCCAAGATTGCGCTCCACAAACCCCGCGTCCACCGTAATCACCTCGCCGGAGCGGTCCGGCGCCGTGAAGCCGAGCTCTTCGAAAACCCGCTCGATCACCGTGTAAAGCCGCCGGGCGCCGATGTTCTCGACGCTCTGATTCACCTCCGCCGCGATCCGCGCCATCTCCGCAATCCCATCCTGGGTAAACACCACGTCCACTTCTTCGGTCGCCATCAACGCGGTGTATTGCAGCGTCAGCGCATTGTCGGTTTCGGTGAGGATGCGCACGAAATCCTCCTCGGTGAGCGCACGCAGCTCCACCCGGATCGGCAGACGCCCCTGAAGCTCGGGCAGAAGATCCGACGGTTTGGCGATGTGAAAGGCGCCGGAAGCGATGAACAGGATATGGTCGGTCTTCACCGGCCCATGCTTGGTGCTGACGGTGGTGCCCTCGATCAGCGGCAACAGATCGCGCTGCACGCCCTCGCGGCTGACATCGCCGCCGCGCACATCGGCGCGGGCGCAGACCTTGTCGATCTCGTCGAGAAAGACGATGCCGTTCTGCTCCACCGCGCCAAGCGCGGTGCGGGTGACGGTCTCGTCGTCGAGCAGTTTGTCGGCCTCTTCGGCAACCAGCACTTCATAGCTTTCAGCAACCGTCATCGTGCGCCGCACTGTACGGCCGCCAAACGCCTTGCCGAAAATGTCGCCGATATTCATCGCGCCCATGCTCATCCCGGGCTGGCCCGGCACATCGAACATCGGCATCCCGCCACCGGTATCCTGCACCTCCAGCGTCACCTCGCGGTCGTCGAGTTCACCGGCACGCAGCTTCCGGCGGAACATTTCGCGGGTCTGCTCGCGCGCATCCTTCCCGGCAATCGCCTCGATCACCCGGTTTTCCGCATTCGCTTCGGCACTGGCCTTGACGCCCTCGCGCATGTCGGCGCGGGTCTGGATGATCGCCGCATCCACCAGGTCGCGGACAATCTGTTCCACATCGCGGCCGACATAGCCGACCTCGGTGAATTTCGTGGCCTCGACCTTGATGAACGGCGCCTTGGCGAGCCGGGCGAGCCGGCGGCTGATCTCGGTCTTGCCGACACCGGTCGGCCCGATCATCAGGATGTTTTTCGGATAGACCTCTTCGCGCAGCTCCGGGCTCAGTTGCTTGCGCCGCCAACGATTGCGCAGCGCCACGGCAACGGCGCGCTTGGCCTCTCTCTGACCGATGATGAACCGGTCGAGTTCCGAGACGATTTCACGCGGGGTCAGGTCGGTCATTTTCGGATGCTCTCCACGGTCAGGTTGCCGTTGGTATAGACACAGATGTCGGCGGCGATCGCCATCGCCCTGCAGGCGATCTCCTCGGCGGGCTTGTCGCTGTCCATCAGCGCCCGCGCCGCGGCCAGCGCAAAGTTGCCTCCCGAGCCGATGGCGGTCACGTCATGTTCCGGCTCCAGCACATCGCCCGCGCCGGTAACCACGAACAGCCCTTCGCCATCGGTCACGATCAGCATCGCTTCGAGTTTCTGCAAATACTTGTCGGTGCGCCAGTCCTTGGCGAGCTCGACACAGGCGCGCGCGAGTTTGCCGGGGGTGACTTCGAGCTTGGCTTCGAGCCGTTCGAGCAGGGTAAACGCATCTGCGGTAGACCCGGCAAAGCCCGCTACAATCTCATGTCCGCCAGGGCAGAGGCGGCGCACCTTGCGGGCGGTGCCCTTCATCACGGTCTGACCGACGCTCACCTGTCCGTCCCCCGCGACGACCACTTCGCCGCCCTTCTTCACCCCGATGATCGTGGTGCCATGCCAGCCGGGAAAGTCTTGCTTGCTCATCTCGCCTCCAATGCTTCCGCCCCTATATGGAGACGCCCCCAGCTCTCGGCAACCGGCTGATCGGAGCCCGGTCGCAAGCCCGCCCAATGCGGCCCGCTTTGTGACACATTCTCGCCTGGATTTGCCTCATTGCCGAACTTGTGCCCGGATTTCGGTGGGAATTGTTTCCATTTGGAAAACGTCAACAAACGGCACACATCTGATCGGCGGTAAAGAGCGCAGCAGAGAAGTCTAAATATGCCATATTGATGAACAACAAATACCACATATGGCTATCACCCACCTGAAAGACTGTCTCACTGGCGAAATCCCGGGTTCTGTACCGCCGGTGACACAAGGGTGATACAGGCCTTTCGTGAACAATCGAAAAGGAAGAACCGTCTGGTTTCCACGCAGAGATCAATCCAGCCAGCCGCCAAGGTTTGTGCAAACAACCTCTTCCATCATGTCGATATGCGCCGCATCGGCATTGAGACAGGGAATATAGGTAAAACTCTCACCTCCGGCGTCCATGAAACTCTCGCGGATTTCCTCGTTGATTTCTTCGAGCGTCTCCAGGCAGTCGGAAGAAAACGCCGGCGCCATTACGGCGATGCTTTTGTTCCCCGCCTCCGCCAGCCTCGCCACTTCCTCGACCGTGTAGGGTTTCACCCATTCCTCCGGTCCGAACCTGGACTGAAAGCTGCTCACGATCCGGTCTTCCGCCCAGCCAAGCCGGTTGCGCAGCAGCCGTGTTGTCTTGAGACACTGGCAATAATACGGATCGCCCTGCGTCACGTAACGTTCCGGAACCCCGTGGTAGGAACAGACCAGAATGTCCGGTGCAACGTCACTACTCGGGTAGACCCGCTCGACCGATTGTGCCAGCGCCTCGATGTAGCCCGGCCGGTCGTAATAGGCCGGAACCGTGCGCACTGCGGGTTGAAAGGTCACTTTTGTCAGTGCCCGAAAGAACTGATCGTTCATCGTGGCCGTCGTCGGGCCGGAAAACTGCGGATAAAGCGGGAAAAACAGGATTCGATCGCAACCGGCCTTCACCATTTCGGCAAGCTTCGCATCGGTTGACGGCTTGCCATATCGCATCGCGAAATCGACAATCACCCGGTCGCCGAACCGTGCCTCCAGCCGCGCCCGCAGCCCGTCCGCCTGTTCGCGGGTGGTGGTCATCAACGGGCCCTCGTTGCGCTCCCTGTTCCAGATCTTGGCGTAATTGGCGCCGGATTTGAACGGCCGGATCGTCAGGATCGGGCCTTGCAGGATCGGCTGCCATTTCCAGGCCGGATAGTCGATCACCCGCTTGTCGGAAAGAAACTCGGCGAGATACCGGCGCATTGACCAGTAATCGGTGCCTTCCGGCGTGCCAAGGTTTCCGATCAGCACACCGACCCGCCCGGGCGGTAACTCCGGATGACCTTTCGGCATATGTGACATGTCACGCATCGGCTGGCTCTCCTGCTCGCACCCCTCCTGATACCCCGATGCGGGTCACTCCGGCAAACCGGTTTCCACGGTGCCGAGGGCATCCGCCAGACGCGCGGTGGCGGAGCCGGGGCGGAGCGGCTTTTGCTGGTTTTCATGTGGCGCCCAGGCGGTGAGGAAAACCATCTCGAATGTTGCGACAATCCGGCCCCCTTCGCCGAACTTCCGCGCATAGCACTCCGCCGCGCGCTTGAAAAGCGCGCGCCGCGTCCACCCGGACCTCTCGGCCAGCGCGTTGCCCTCGCCCATCGCGCGCAGATCGCGCATCAATGCCGTGAGATCGCCATAGCGCACCTGCCGCAGGACGGAATCGGCAACCGGCAGCGCCAGCCCCGCCATTTGCAGCATCGCCCCGAGATCGCGGATATGCGCCATCGGCAGCACCCGGGGGCTGAGTCCGCCGGCAAGCCTGGTCTCGGTTTCCGTGAGAACGGTTCGCAACTCGGAAAGCGTCTGGCCTGCGAAGCCGACACCGAGAAAAAGCCCGTCGGGCACCAGCGCCTGTCCGCACTGAAAGATCTGCGCCGCCGGGTCGTTGGCCCAGTGCAGCGCCAGCCCATGCACCACGAGGTCATGCGTGCCGGGTTCGAGCGCCAGCAGCTCATCGTCGGGCACGATCAGCGCATCGGGGAAGTATTCCCGCCACAGATCGGGAAAACCGGTCACCACGGCGGGCCGCGTAAACCTCCTGTTAACCAGGTTCAGCCGATCCTTCACCTCATCGGCCGCGGCATGTTGCAGAAACATGCCGTCTGCGCTGGCGCGCGAACGGAGGCGGGCAAGGCGGGTACGGTCGACGAGGTCGGTCATTGGGCGGACCATAGATGGAGGCGCGTGAAATGCAATCGGCCCTGAGGGCCTTCTCGCTCATCTATCCGGTGCAATGCGCCGGATGCGGCGAACCGGTGGAAGACAGCCACGGGCTTTGCGGCAAATGCTGGGCCGAAACGCCCTTTGTCACCGGGCATGTCTGTGACAAATGCGGCTGTCCGCTCCCCGGCGAAAGCGACGGCGAAACCGATCTCTGCGACGATTGCCTTGCAACCCGGCGGCCATGGTCGCGCGGGCGCGCAGCCCTGATCTATGCCGGCCGGGGGCGCAGCTTTGTGCTGGGTATCAAATATCATGACCGGCTCGACTATGTGCCTCCCGCCGCGGCATGGATGCATCGTGCTGCCCGGCCCTTCCTCAGCCCCGACATGCTGGTGGTTCCGGTGCCCGCACATTGGACGCGGGTGCTCACCCGGCGGTACAATCAGGCTTCAGAACTGGCCCGGGCGCTTGCCCGCCAGGCGGGGCTTGATGTCGCACCCACCGGACTCGTCCGCAAGACCCGCACCGCGCCGCAGGAACGCAAGACCCGCGAACAGCGTTTCGAAAACCTCGCCGGTACCATCGCACCGCACCCGAAACGTGGCGCTTTACTGAAAGACAGGCGTGTCGTTCTGGTGGACGATGTGTTCACCTCCGGCGCCACGCTGACCGCCGCGACCGCAGCCTGTCACACCGCCGGTGCCCGGGAGGTTTTCGTGCTGACACTGGCACGAACGGTCAAGGACGCATAAGGTCGCCCGGAATCGGCGCGCCTCGTTGCCCGGAAAGGACCGACCATGAAGCCCGTGACCATCTACACCAAGCAGAGCTGTATCTATTGCCATGCCGCCAAGCGACTGTTGACCCGGAAGCGGGTCGAGTTCACCGAAATCGACATCGGCCGCGAGCCGGAATTGCGCGCCGAAATGATCCAGAAGGCCAATGGACGCAGCACCGTGCCGCAGATCTGGATCGGTGAGGTCCATGTGGGCGGATTCGATGATATCGACCGGCTCGAGGCCCGCGGCCGTCTCGACGCGATGCTCGAGGGCTGAATGCGCGCGGGGCTGATTCAGCTGTGCTCGGGGCCGGATCCGGACGCCAATCTCGCCGAAACCCGGGCGCTTGTGCAAAGTGCGGCGGGGCAGGGCGCCACGCTGGTGCTGACACCGGAGATGACCAATATCATCACCGCCGACCGCGCCGAGCTTGCCGCGAAGATCCACCCGGAAGCCAGTGACCCGACCCTTGCCGCGCTGCGAAAGCAGGCTCTGATGCACCGCATCTGGCTGTTGATCGGCTCGCTGGCGCTCACGACCGGAGAGCCTGACGGACGCTTTGCCAACCGCTCATTGCTGATTTCGCCCGAAGGCGACATCACCGCGCGGTATGACAAGATCCACATGTTCGATGTCGACGTTTCCGAGACCGAACGTCACCGCGAAAGCGAAACCTTCCGTCCCGGCACGAGCGCCGTGACCGCTGATATCCCCTTCGCGACGCTGGGCCTCGCGATCTGCTATGATCTCAGGTTTCCCGCCCTGTTCCGGCGTCTGGCAAAGGCTGGCGCGGGAATTCTTGCCCTGCCCGCCGCCTTCACCCGGCCTACGGGCGAGGCGCATTGGAAACCGCTGCTGCGCGCCCGCGCCATCGAAAACGGCGCTTTCGTCCTCGCCCCGGCCCAGACCGGCGAAAACGCCCCGGGCCGCGCCACCCATGGCCATTCGCTCGCGGTCTCGCCCTGGGGCGAAGTGCTCGTCGACGGCGGAACCGACCCCGGCGTCACAATGGTCGAGATCGACCCGGCGGAGGTGCAGGCCGCAAGAGTCCGCATTCCCTCGCTCCGCCACAGCCGCGACTATCAGGGCCCCTGATGCCGGGTGAGTCGGAAAACCTTTCCGTTGCGCTGTTCAGCGAGATGTTCATGGCCGATCAGCTGGCCCGCGCGGCGCTGTCGAAAGTGCTGCCGAAGGGTATGGAACTCAGCCATTTTACCGTGCTGAACCACCTCGCCAATGCCGGTGAAGCCAAGACGCCCGCCGGGCTCGCGCGCACCTTCCACGTTACCCGCGGTGCGATGACCAACACGCTCGGCAAGCTCGAATGGGCGGGGCATGTGCATATCCATCCCGATTGGGACGACGCCCGGCGCAAGCTGGTCACGATCAGCCCCGCAGGCCGCGCCGCGCACGATGCCGCCCTTGCGGCGATCGCCCCGCTGATCGCCGATGTGGTGCAGCGGATCGGTCCCGACAAGGTGCGTGCCGCGTTGCCCGTCCTGCGTGAGATCCGTGAGCAATTCGATCAGCCGGAATAAGTGAAACCGTCTCTATTCCGCCTGAACGTCTGGCCGGACTGACGTAACCACATAGTTGACGCTGAGATCGCGTTCCGAGATCGACCAGCTCCACCGCACCGGACTGAACACGAAGCCAGAACGGTCCTTGACCTCGAGCCCGGCGCGGCTGAGCAATCCGGCCAGTTCGTCGGGGGTGATGAATTTCGACCATTCATGGGTGCCCACCGGCAGCCAGCGCATCACCCGCTCGGCCCCGAAAATCGCGATCGCGTAGCTCTTGGGGTTGCGGTTGATCGTTGACGTGATGGTCAGCCCGCCCGGTTTCAGCAGGTTGTGGCAGGCGGTGAGATAGTCGATCGGGCTTGCCACATGTTCGACCACCTCCATGTTGAGCACCACGTCAAATTGTTCGCCCGCCTCGGCCAGCGCTTCCGCCGTGGTGTGGCGGTAGTCGATCTCCAGCCCCGATTGCGCCGCATGGATCCGCGCCACCGGAAGATTGCGCTCCGCCGCATCGGCGCCGACCACCTCCGCCCCGAGCCGGGCCATCGGTTCCGACAACAGCCCACCGCCGCAGCCGATATCGAGCAGCCGCAGCCCGGCGAAGGGCGTCTCCGCCGTGAGATCGCGCCCGAAATGCGCCGCGATCTGGCGGGTGATGTAATCGAGCCGCACCGGGTTCATCATGTGCAGCGGTTTGAACTTGCCGGCCGGATCCCACCATTCGGCGGCCATCGCCTCGAACTTGGCAACTTCGGAAGGATCGACGCTGGTCTTGGCGGAGGTCATCGGGGTTTCTTTCTCGTGGCGATTGCGCAGGTTGCGATATATGAGGATAGCATGGACCGTTCCTCCCGACATAACACCGCAGGCGGAAAACTCTACCCCGCCCGCGAACCCTTTCGCCGCCATATGCTCGAGGTCGGCGACGGGCATACGCTCTATGTCGAGGAGGTGGGCAACCCGGACGGCTTTCCGGTGGTGGTGTTGCATGGCGGCCCCGGCGGTGGCTGTTCGCCGGCGATGCGCCGGTTTTTTGACCCCGAAAAATACCGCGTGGTCCTGTTCGACCAGCGCGGCTGCGGACGCTCCCGCCCCCATGCCGAGACCCGCGCCAACACCACCTGGCATCTGGTGCGCGACATCGAACATATTCGCACGGCACTGGGCATCGACCGCTGGATCGTCTTCGGCGGAAGCTGGGGCGCGACACTGGCGCTGGTCTATGCCCAGGCCCATCCCGAGCGCGTCGCCTGGGTGGTTTTGCGCGGGGTGTTCCTGGCGACGAAAGCCGAGCTTGACTGGTTCTATGGCGGCGGTGCCGGTGCCTTCTGGCCTGACCTCTGGGAGGCGTTTTCAGGCTCTGTTCCAGCGGAAGAACGCGGTGACATGATTGCCGCCTATCACCGGCGGCTGTTCTCCGGCAAACATGCCGAGGAGCGGCAATTTGCGCTGAAATGGGCCGTCTGGGAAAACGCGCTCGCCTCGATCGAGAGCGACGGCGCCGTGGCCGACCCGCCGGCCGATTATGCGCTCGCCTTCTCCAAGATCGAAAACCACTATTTCAGCCATGGTGCCTTCCTTGGGGAAACCCACCAGATCCTCGACAACATGGCCCGCATCGCCCGGGTGCCCGGCACCATCGTACAGGGCCGCTATGACATGATCTGCCCGCCGGTCTCGGCCTGGAAGCTGCACCGGGCCTGGCCCGCGAGCGAATTGCTGTTTGTCGGACGGGCCGGGCATGCGGTTTCCGAACCGGGGATCGCGGCGGAACTGGTGCGCACCATGGACAGGCTGGCCCGCCAGGGCCCGGCGCTTGGCCGGTAGACCGCAAAGGGCAGAGCGCATGCCCCCTCAGCTTTTCCTTGCGGTTTCGCGTCATCCGTCATATATCACCTGCAACAGCGGCGCTTCGGCTTCCACCCCCGAGGCTCCACCGGAAATGCTGACGGGCCGCTGGCCCGTTTTTTTGTGTCTGAACAAGACCTCAACCCGAGAAGAAAGATGACCGATCTCGTCGCCAAAACCGCGATCGACCAGCGTCTTGCCGCCATCGCCCGCCCGGTGATCGAGGGCATGGGCTATGAACTCGTGCGCCTGCGCCTGATGGGCGGCAATACCCCTACGCTTCAGATCATGGCCGAAAAGCCCGACGGCGGGATCGAGGTGGACGACCTCGCCGGAATCACCACCGCCATCGGTGCCGTGCTTGATGTCGAAGACCCGATCACCGACCAATACACCCTGGAAATCTCCAGCCCCGGCATCGACCGGCCGCTCACCCGGCTGAAGGATTTCGACACTTGGGCGGGTTATGTCGCCAAGATCGAGACCGAAGAGCTGATCGACGGCCGCAAGCGCTTCAAGGGCGTTTTGCAGGGCACCGAGGGCGACGAGGTGCTGATCGGGATCGAGAATCACGGCGAGCCGGTGACCATCGGCCTCACCTTCGATCTGCTCGCCGACGCCAAGCTCGTGCTCACCGACGCGCTGATCGCCGAGACCCTGCGTGCCCGCAAACACGCGGCCGACATTGACACAACCCAATTCGACGAGATCCAGACCGACGACGGTCAAGAGGAGGACTGACCCATGGCAATCACCTCTGCCAACCAGCTTGAACTTCTGCAAACTGCCGCCGCGGTGGCGCGCGAAAAGATGATCGACCCGGACCTGGTGATCGAGGCCATGGAAGAAAGCCTCGCCCGCGCTGCCAAGAGCCGCTACGGGGCCGAGATGGACATCCGCGTCTCGATCGACCGCAAGACCGGGCGGGCCACATTCACCCGGGTGCGCACCGTGGTCGAGGACGATCTTCTGGAGAATTATCAGGCCGAGCTGACCGTGGATCAGGCGAAACAGTATCTCGACGCACCGGAAGTCGGCGATACCATCGTCGATGAGGTGCCGCCGGTCGAGATGGGCCGGATTGGTGCCCAGAGTGCCAAACAGGTTATCCTGCAAAAACTGCGCGAGGCCGAGCGTGACCGGCAATATGAAGAATTCAAGGATCGCGCGGGCACCATCATCAACGGTGCGGTCAAGCGCGAGGAATACGGCAATGTCATGGTCGATGTGGGCGCCGGCGAAGCCATCCTGCGCCGCAACGAAAAGATCGGCCGCGAGAGCTACCGCCCGAACGACCGAATCCGCTGCTATGTAAAGGATGTGCGCCGCGAGACCCGGGGCCCGCAGATTTTCCTTTCCCGCACCGATCCGCAGTTCATGGCCGAATTGTTCAAGATGGAAGTGCCGGAGATCTATGACGGCATCATCGAGATCAAGGCCGTGGCCCGCGACCCGGGCTCCCGCGCCAAGATCGCCGTGGTGAGCTACGACAGCTCCATCGACCCGGTCGGCGCCTGCGTCGGCATGCGTGGCTCGCGGGTGCAGGCCGTGGTCAACGAGCTTCAGGGCGAGAAGATCGACATCATCCCCTGGAACGAAGACATGCCGACCTTCCTCGTCAACGCGCTGCAACCCGCCGAGGTCTCGAAAGTGGTGCTCGACGAAGACGCCGGCAAGATCGAGGTGGTGGTGCCCGACGAACAGCTTTCGCTCGCCATCGGCCGGCGCGGGCAGAATGTGCGCCTCGCAAGCCAGCTGACCGGGCTCGACATCGACATTCTCACCGAGGAAGAAGAAAGCGCCCGCCGTCAGGCCGAGTTTGCCGAACGCACCAAGCTCTTCATGGATACCCTCGACCTTGATGAATTCTTCGCCCAGCTTCTGGTTGCCGAAGGTTTCACCTCGCTCGAAGAGGTGGCCTATGTCGAGCTCGATGAACTTCTGGTCATTGACGGGGTTGACGACGATACCGCCAACGAGCTTCAGGCCCGTGCCCGCGACTTCCTTGAGGAACAGGCCCGCAAGGCAATGGAACATGCGCGCGAACTGGGGGTGCAGGACAGTCTGGTAAACTTCGAAGGGCTGACGCCGCAGATGATCGAGGCCCTCGCCGAAGACGGTGTGCTCAGCCTCGAAGACTTCGCCACCTGTGCCGACTGGGAACTTGCCGGCGGCTGGACCACGGTGGACGGTGAGCGCCAGAAGGACGATGGCCTGCTCGAGAAATTCGATGTCAATCTCGAAGAGGCTCAGGCCCTGGTGATGACCGCCCGGATCCAGCTCGGCTGGGTCGATCCGGCGGATCTCGTCGAAGAGGAAGAGCCTGAAGAGAGTGACGAAGCCGGGGAGGCCGGGGCCTGAGTCCCCGGGCCCCGGAGGTTCCGACATGACCCGCGGAGGGCGACGCAAGGATCGGACGGGCACGCCGGAGCGGCGTTGCATCGCGACCGGCGAGGTCAGGCCGGTGACGGAACTTGTCCGCTTTGTTGTCGGGCCTGACGGGCAGATCGTTCCCGATCTTCGCGCGCGTCTCCCCGGGCGCGGTATCTGGGTCAGTGCCGACAGGAAGGCACTGGAAAAGGCCGTGGCGAAAAACCTCTTTGCCCGCGCCGCCCGCCAGCCGGTTACCGTGCCGGAGGGACTGCTGGACCGGATCGAGGCCCAGCTGGCCGAACGGGTGGTTCAGTTGATTTCTCTTGCCCGAAAGGCGGGTCAGGCGGTGGCGGGCTATGAAAAGGTAAAGGACTGGCTCGCAAAAGAAGAAGCCCGGGTGCTGATTCAGGCCATCGACGGCTCCGAACGCGGCAAATCGAAACTGCGCACGCCTTGCGGTGGGTGCTTCATCGGCTGTCTGACCGGTTCGGAATTGGGTTTGGCATTCGGTCGGGAAAATGTGATACATATTGCGCTCGCGGGTAGCGGACTCACTTCACGTGTAGTAGAGGAAGCCGCGAAACTGTCCGGAATACGCAATACAACGGACGGCGGGACCGCCCGCCGGAAAGGTACGAAGACGATATGAGCGAAAGCGACGGCAAAAAGCCCCTTGGACTGCGTGGTGGCGGCCGGCCCGGCCAGGTGAAGCAGAGCTTCAGCCACGGCCGGACCAAGAACGTGGTTGTGGAGACGAAACGCAAGCGCGTTGTCGTCCCCAAACACGGCGCCGCTTCTGTCGGCAGCGGACCCGCCGGCAAGGTGCCCACGCCCGATCCGTCCAAACGCCCGGCAGGGATTTCCGATGCCGAGCTTGAACGCCGGATGAAAGCGCTCAAGCTGGCCAAGGCCAACGAGGCCGAGGAGGCGCGCAAGCGTGAGGCCAATGAAAAGGCCCGTGAAGAAGAGCGCGAACGCCGCCGCCGGGAAGCTGAGGAAAAGGAGCGCGAGGAGCTCGAACGCGCCGAGGCCGCGAAACGCAAGGCCGAGGAGGCTGCCGAAGCCGAGCGCAAGCGCAAGGAAGAAGCAGCCCGCGCCGCGGCACAGCCTGCACCAGACCCGGCCGCGGCTCAGGCGGCCGAAGCCCGCACGGCGAAAGCCCCGGCCGGCGGCCGTGGCAAGCCCGAACGCGAACGCACCGATCCACGCGACAATCGTGGTCGCGGCAAGGGCGATGCTGGCAACCGTCGTGGAGGCAAGCTCACGCTGAACCAGGCTCTGTCCGGCGAAGGCGGGCGGCACCGTTCGGTCGCCGCGATGAAGCGCAAGCAGGAACGTCTGCGCCAGAAAGCCATGGGCGGCGCCACGAGCCATGAAAAAGTGGTCCGCGACGTGCAGGTGCCCGAGACCATCATGGTCTCGGAACTGGCCAACCGGATGTCCGAGCGCGTGGCCGATGTGGTCAAGGCGCTGATGAAGATGGGCATGATGGTGACCCAGAACCAGTCGGTCGATCAGGACACTGCCGAACTCATCATCGAGGAATTCGGCCACCGGATCCACCGGGTGTCGGATGCCGACGTGGAAGACGTGATCAAGGCCGAAGAGGACAAGCCGGAAGACCTCCGCCCGCGTCCGCCGGTGGTGACCGTGATGGGCCATGTCGACCACGGCAAGACCTCCGTGCTCGACGCGATTCGCCATTCGAAGGTGACCGCGGGCGAGGCCGGCGGCATCACCCAGCATATCGGCGCCTATCAGGTGACCACCGATGGCGGGCAGGTGCTGTCCTTCCTCGACACGCCGGGCCACGCCGCTTTCACTTCGATGCGCGCCCGCGGGGCCCAGGTGACCGACGTTGTCGTGCTGGTCGTGGCCGCAGACGACGCGGTGATGCCGCAGACCGTCGAAGCCATCAACCACGCCAAGGCGGCCGGTGTGCCGATGATCGTGGCGATCAACAAGATCGACCTGCCGGCCGCCAATATCGACAAGGTCCGCACCGATCTGTTGCAACACGAAGTGATCGTCGAGAAGCTTTCGGGCGATGTGCAGGACGTGGAAGTCTCGGCCAAGACCGGCCAGGGCCTCGACGAATTGCTCGAAGCCATCGCGCTTCAGGCCGAGATTCTGGAACTCAAGGCCAACCCCGACCGCGCCGCTCAGGGCGCCGTGATCGAAGCCCAGCTCGACGTCGGCCGTGGTCCGGTCGCCACCGTTCTGGTGCAGAACGGCACCCTGCGTCAGGGTGATATCTTCGTCGTCGGCGAGCAATGGGGCAAGGTCCGCGCGTTGGTCGACGACAAGGGCAACCGCGTCAAGGAAGCCGGGCCGTCGGTGCCGGTCGAGGTGCTCGGCCTCAACGGCACCCCCGAAGCGGGCGACGTGCTCAACGTGGTCGACACCGAGGCCCAGGCCCGCGAGATCGCCGAATACCGTCAGCAGGCTGCGAAAGACAAACGCGCCGCCGCGGGCTCCGGCACCTCGCTGGAACAGCTTCTGGCGCAGGCCAAGGCCAACGAAAACGTCAAGGAACTGCCGATTCTGGTGAAGGCCGACGTGCAGGGCTCCGCCGAAGCCATCGTTCAGGCGATGGAAAAGATCGGCAACGACGAAGTCCGCGTCCGCGTGCTGCACTATGGTGTCGGCGCCATCACCGAGACGGATATCGGGCTCGCCGAAGCCTCGGGCGCCCCGGTCATCGGCTTCAACGTCCGCGCCAACGCATCCGCGCGCTCCAGTGCCAACCAGAAGGGTGTTGAGATCCGCTATTACAGCGTGATTTACGACCTGGTGGACGACGTCAAGAAAGCCGCCTCCGGTCTGCTCGATGCCGAAGTGCGCGAGAACTTCATCGGCTACGCCCAGATCAAGGAGGTCTTCAAGGTCTCCGGCGTCGGCAAGGTGGCGGGCTGTCTCGTCACCGAAGGCGTCGCCCGCCGCTCCGCCGGCGTGCGCCTGCTGCGTGACAATGTGGTGATCCATGAAGGCACGCTGAAAACGCTGAAGCGTTTCAAGGACGAGGTGAAGGAAGTCCAGTCCGGCCAGGAATGCGGCATGGCCTTTGAAAACTATGACGACATCCGCGCGAATGACGTGATCGAGATATTCGAACGCGAAGAGGTCGAGCGCACACTCGACTGACCGCAGCACCCGTCAGCCATCAAGGGGCGCTCCAGTGCGCCCCTTTTCACATGACGGAACCAGACCGTTCTGGCCCGCGCATTCTGTGAGCAATAACGCATGGAAAAGCGGATTGTTTACAGCCAATCACGCAGCATCGCAATCAGCGGCACATCCGCGGGCGGCATCGGGTAGCGCTTCAAGTCATCCACCCGGACCCAGGCAAGTGTTTGACCTTCAAGGGGAATCACGCTTCCCGTCCACTTCCGGCAGGCGAATACCGGCATCAGCAGGTGAAAGTCGTCATAGCTGTGGCTGGCGAAGGTGAGCGGCGCGAGACAGGCGGCGCTGACGTCAATGCCGAGTTCCTCGCGCAATTCCCGGATCAATGCCGCTTCCGGGGTCTCCCCCGGTTCGACCTTGCCGCCGGGAAACTCCCAGAGCCCGGCCATGCTCTTGCCTTCCGGGCGCCGGGCGAGCAACACCCGGCCATCGGTGTCGATCAGCGCGACCGCAGACACCAGCACTGTTTTCACGACCGGTAATCCGCGTTTATCTCGATATACTCGTGCGTCAGATCGCAGGTCCAGACTGTCGCCTCCCCCGCGCCAAGCCCGATGTCGACCGAGATCAGCAGTTCGGCGTTGCGCATGTAGGCGGCTCCAAGATCCTCGCGATAGTCCGGCGAAACCCAGCCGTTCTCCGCGACCAGCACATCCCCGAACCGGATCACCAGCTTGTCACGATCGGCAGCGGCGCCGGATTTGCCGATCGCCATCACCACACGGCCCCAGTTCGGGTCTTCCCCGGCGATCGCCGTCTTCACCAGCGGCGAATTGGCGATGGCGAGCGCATGGGTCCGGGCGTCAGCGTCTGATGCCGCGCCGCTCACCCGGACCTCGACGAATTTCGAGGCACCCTCGCCGTCGCGCACCACTTGCTGCGCCAGATCCAGCATCACCGCGCCGAGCGCGTCCCGGAAGGCTGTCGTTTCGGCCGTGACCGTCACCCCGGAGGCACCGGTGGCCGCGAGCATCAGGCTGTCGGAGGTGGAGGTATCGCTGTCGACGGTGATCGAATTGAAGGTTGGCCCGGTCAGATCGGCCAACATCCGCTGCAACAGAGACTGTTCCACCATCGCATCGGTGAAAATATAGACCAGCATAGTCGCCATGTCCGGCGCGATCATGCCCGACCCCTTGGCGAAGCCGGCGATGCGCACCGGCTTGCCGTCGATCTCCACCTCGGCCATTGCGCCTTTCGGGAAGGTGTCGGTGGTCATGATCGCCCGCGCGGCAAGCTGGATCTTGTCCGGCGCCAGCCCGGCCACCAACTCGCCGATCTTCGCGGTGATCCGCTCATGCGGCAAACGCTCGCCGATCACCCCGGTCGAGGCGGTATAGACCCTGTTTTCGGCCACACCGGTGGCCTCGGCCACCGCCGTACAAATTGCCTTTACCGAGCCATTGCCATGACGCCCGGTGAAGGCGTTGGAATTGCCCGAATTGACGATGATCGCCGCGCCGCCTGTGGTGTCTTGCGCGAGCTTTTCCTGGCAATCGCGCACATTGGCGGAGCGGGTGGCGGACCGGGTGAAAACACCGGCGAGCGTGGTGCCCGGGTCGCAGAGCGCGAGCATCACGTCCGGTCGGTCGGCATAACGGACCCCGGCCTCGGCGGCGGAAAAGCACACGCCGCCGATTTCGGGAAGCGCGGGAAAGCCCTGAGGCGCCAGCGGCGACACTTTCGGCCCGCGAAGCCCGGCGATGTCGGTCTCGATCTGCTCCACTTCCGCCCGGAGCACGGCAAGCCGCGCTTCAAGCGCCTGAAGTTTCTCCCGTTCCCCCACATGCGCCTCCGTCAGTCGAGTATCGACAGATCGCTGAGCACGTCCGGGTCGATCCCGGAAACATCGGCCCGTTCGATCTCGGCCGCGCCAAGAAGGGTTTCGAGCGCCTGCTCCACCGCGTCATTTTCCAGCGACGCGACGATCTCGTCGCGCACCTCTTCAAGCGCCGGAGCGCCCTTCATCCGCTTGTCATTGAGCTTTACCACATGCCAGCCGAACTGAGTCTGAAGCGGTGCCGACACCGCGCCGACCTCCATGCCGCTCACCGCCTCTTCAAAGGGCGTAACCATCATGCCCGGGCCGAACCAGCCAAGCTCACCGCCACCGGGGCCGGAGGGGCCGGTCGATTTCTCTTTCGCCAGTTCAGCGAAATCGGCGCCATTCTCAAGCTCGGTCACCAGCGCGGCGGCCTCTTCCTCGGTCTCGACGAGAATATGCGAGGCGTTCCATTCCTGGGTCGGCTCAGCGTTGGCATAATCGGCCTCGTAAACGGCGGCAATGGCCTCATCGGTCACCGCGTCTCCGATCACCTTCAGAAGATGATCCGCCGCAACGATCGACCGGCGCTCGTTCTCGAGCTGGATCTGTGCCCGCCGGGTCATCTCGCCCATGGCCTGACCCAGAACCGTCTGCTGGATCAGCTGTTCGGTCAGCGCCTCGAACAGCTTTTCGTTCGGCAGCGCCTGAAACTGTTCAGGCAAAGCCAGCCGGGCCGCAACAAGATGGCCGATGGTGATGTTTTCACCGTTGACCGTGGCGACGACCGTATCGGCCTCCACCGGCGCGGGCGTGGTATCCTGCGCCCTGAGCGGCGCGGCCACGGCGAGGGCAAGAGCGGTACTGGCCAGGAGCGCGGTAGGTTTGAACATGAGTTTCATAAGGTTTCCCCGGGTCACGCCGGCATCCGGCATCGTTGACACTTTCAACCCCCGCCCTTACATCGCAAGGGTCTCCGAGGGCACTACCCGCCCTAAATATGGGGCTATAGAGGTGCCGGCAAGGATCTTGGCACAGACGTGAACAAATAAGCATCGGGCGAACAACACATGCTGGGTATCGGAACACTTGCCAGGAAAGTCTTTGGCACCCCGAACGACCGCAAGATCAAGGCAACCCGTCCCATCGTCGAGAAGATCAATGCGCTCGAAGAAGACTTTGCGGCGTTGTCCGATGAGGGGCTGATCGAAAAGACGGAAGAGTTCCGCAAGCGCGTCGCAGAAGGCGAAAGCCTCGACGATCTTCTGCCGGAAGCCTTCGCCAACTGCCGCGAGGCCGCGCGGCGGGCCCTCGGCCTGCGCGCCTTCGACGTGCAGCTTCAGGGCGCCATCTTCCTGCACCGCGGCGAGATTGCGGAGATGAAGACCGGCGAGGGCAAGACGCTCGTTGCCACCTTTGCCGCCTATCTCAACGCGCTTTCCGGCGATGGCGTGCATATCGTCACCGTGAACGACTATCTGGCGCGGCGCGACAGCGAGTGGATGGGCAAGGTTTACACCGCGCTTGGCATGACCTCCGCTGTGATCTTCTCCGAACAGCCCGCCAACGAGAAACAGGCCGCCTATCAGGCCGACATTACCTATGCCACCAACAACGAGCTGGGCTTCGACTATCTTCGTGACAACATGAAGAGCGACCTCAGCGAGATGTTTCAGCGCAAACACAATTACGCGATCGTGGACGAGGTCGACTCGATCCTGATCGACGAGGCCCGCACCCCGCTGATCATCTCCGGCCCGAGCCAGGACCGCTCCGACCTCTATGTCGCCATCGACAAGCTGATCCCCGAAATCCGCGAAGAGCATTACACGCTTGACGAAAAGTCGCGCAACGTGACCTTCACCGACGAGGGCAACGAATTTCTCGAAGAGCGCCTCGCCGCCGCCGGGCTTTTGCCCGAAGGCCAGACGCTCTACGACCCCGAAAGCACCACGCTGGTTCATCATGTCAACCAGAGCCTGCGGGCGCACAAGCTGTTCAGCCGCGACAAGGATTACATCGTCCGCAACGGTGAAGTGATGCTGATCGACGAGTTTACCGGCCGGATGATGCATGGCCGCCGTCTTTCCGAAGGGCTGCACCAGGCGATCGAGGCGAAGGAGGGGTGCGAAATCCAGCCCGAAAACGTCACCCTGGCCTCCGTCACCTATCAGAATTACTTCCGCCTCTACGACAAGCTTGCCGGCATGACCGGCACCGCGCTTACCGAGGCAGAAGAATTCGCCGACATCTACAAGCTCGGCGTGGTGGAAGTGCCCACCAACCTGCCCGTCATCCGGGTCGACGAACACGATGCCGTCTATCGCTCGACCGGCGAGAAATATGCCGCCATAGTCGCCGAGATCGGGAAAGCCCACGAAAAGGGCCAACCGGTTCTTGTCGGCACCACGTCGATCGAGAAATCGGAATACCTCTCCGACCTGCTCACGAAGGCAGGGATCAAGCACAATGTGCTCAACGCCCGCCAGCACCAGAAGGAAGCCCAGATCATTGCCGATGCCGGAAAACTCGGCGCGGTGACCATTGCCACCAACATGGCAGGCCGCGGCACCGACATCAAACTCGGCGGCAATGTCGATTTCAAGGTCATGGAAGCGCTCGCCGCCGAGCCGGATGCCGATCCGAAGAAGGTCCGTGAGAGAATCGAGACCGAACACCGCAAGTGGGAACAGAAGGTCAAGGACGCAGGCGGATTGTTCGTGTTGGCGACCGAACGTCACGAAAGCCGCCGCATCGACAACCAGCTTCGCGGTCGTTCGGGCCGTCAGGGCGACCCGGGCCGGTCTGCCTTCTTCCTGTCGCTTGAAGACGATCTGATGCGGATCTTCGGGTCGGAACGGCTCGAAAAGGTGCTGTCCGGCCTTGGCATGAAGGAGGGCGAGGCGATCATTCACCCCTGGGTCAACAAGTCGCTCGAACGCGCCCAGGCCAAGGTCGAGGGCCGCAACTTCGACATCCGCAAGCATCTTCTGAAATTCGACGACGTGATGAACGATCAGCGCAAGGTGATCTTCTCGCAGCGCCGCGAATACATGGAAGACGAAGATCTGTCGGATGTGACACAGGACATGCGCCACACCGTGATCGACGAGCTGGTCGAACAGCACATGCCGCCGAAATCCTATGCCGAACAATGGGATACCGAGGGCCTCTATGCGGCTGTCATCGAACATCTGAACCTCGATGTTCCGGTCATCGAATGGGCCCGGGAAGAGGGTGTCGACGATGACACCATTCGCGAACGCCTCTACGAGGCGAGCGACAAACAGATGCAGGAGAAAGCCGAAGCTTTCGGTCCCGAAGCCATGCGCACGATCGAAAAGCAGATCCTGCTTGATACCATCGACGCGAAATGGCGCGAACACCTGCTCACACTCGAACATCTCCGCTCGGTCGTCGGTTTCCGCGGTTATGCCCAGCGCGATCCGCTCAACGAATACAAGACCGAAAGCTTCCAGCTGTTCGAAAACATGATCGACAGCCTGCGCGCCGAGGTCACACAAAAGCTCAGCCAGGTGCGCCCGATGACGCCGGAAGAGCAGGAGCAGATGATGCAGCAGATGCTTGCCCAGCAACAGGCCATGGCCGAAGCCCAGCGCGCGGCGGCCGAAAAGGTTCTGGGCAAGGGCGCGGAATTGCCCGCGGGCGTTGCGCTGGCCGGTTTCGACGAAAACGACCAGAAGACCTGGGGCAACCCCGGTCGCAACGATCCCTGCCCCTGTGGCTCGGGCAAGAAGTTCAAGCACTGCCACGGCGCCTTCTGATCCGGGCATAAATTGACGATGCTGCGGCCGCTCCCGGCAATCCCGGGCACGGTCGTGGCGCAATTTGGGCAAGCTCATGGCAAAGCCCGAAAAAATGCCTTCTGCACAATCGCTTACCGGGGTTTTCCAAGGGAAACAAAACCGGAAATAGCCACCATCTGTTCATTTCCTTGGCTTATTGCGGCGCCAGACTCCCCGTGACGAATTCATGGGAGATCGGCATGCTCGGAGATCTGAAAGAAAAAGCCGCCGGCATTGACCGCAAGCGGATCTACACAGCAGTGGTGGCACTTCTGGTCGCCGGTACTGCCGGACATTTGATGCAGCGCACATCCGGTAGCGCTCCGGAGACGGCGGACTCGGCCCCGCCGGTTGCCGCGCTGGACGCACTCACCGCTCCGCAGGATGCTTCTCCCGCTCAACTCGCGGCTACCACCGTGCCGCCTGCTCCCGAAGCGGAAGAGCTGGCCGGAACGGAAATCTCAACCACAACGGCACAGGTTCAGTCGGAACCCGTGTCCGCGGCGGCAGCAGATTCTGAAACCGCTCTTCCCGGCTCCACAGGCGGTATCGGGCCACAATCGAAATCACCCGTCATGGCCGGACTTGCCACTGCCACTGCGTCCGGCGACGGGCTCGTACCCGCTGCTGACCAGACGCTGGAAGAAGTTACCCGCTCCAACGCCGATCCGCTGCTGGCCCTCTCCGGGTCGGCGGCAGAACCGACCCCTGAGCGGCCGGACGAAACGGTCCTGGCCGCTACCGGCGATCTGCAAGACCTTGATCCCGCAACCGCTGCCACTCCGGCCGAGCCCGAACCAACAACCTGCGCCATCGACTTGCAGGCGCGGGCACGTCCCGCAGCGATGATCGAAATCATTCTTCATGCGCCCTGCAACGCGGGCGAGCCGGTCAGTTTCGAACATGCCGGTCTCAGGTTCACCGAAAAGCTCGGCCCCGCCGGCTCGCTCATGGTTGAGGTTCCGGCCATGACTGGCACAGCCCGGGTTTCGGCCCGCGTATCTGGCGGCGATGCCCGCGAGATCAGCGTTACCTTGCCGGATTTTGATGCTTTCGACCGTATCGGAGTGATCTGGCAAGGCTCCACCGGCCTCCAGCTCCACGCGATGGAAGGCGGTGCCAGCTATGGCGATCCCGGGCATAAATGGTCCGATACGCCGGGCAACCCGGATGAGGCGACTGCCGGTGAAGGGGGCTTTATCTCCGTACTCGGCAGCACCGCGTCGGGCTATGCTGCTGATGTCTATACCTATCCCGCAAGCCTGATGCAGAAGGGCGTGGAGCCCGAAATCTCCGTCGAAGCCGAAGTGATGCAAAACACCTGCGGCGGCGAAATCGAAGGGTTCATTCTGCGCTCCAACCCGGGCCGTGCCCCCAATGCCGAACCACTCAGGATGAAGGTGCCGGGTTGTGACGCGGTTGGCGAATATCTGGTGTTGAAAAACCTGCCGGTAGAGTTGAAACTTGCGCGCAGATAAAGTGCAAGGCTCGGAGGCATCCGATGAACGGCCTGTGTGCGGCGATCTTCGCCGCACTTGTTATGTCTTGTCAATGGGTTACGCCAGCCATTGCACAGGATATAGCCCTGAAATCGCACGATGGGGGCCTGGCAGTCAGCGGAACGCTGCTGGGTTATGACGGTGCCTTCTACCGGCTTGCCACTGACTTTGGTGTTCTGACGCTGGACGGTTCCGGTGTGACTTGCTCGGGCACGGCCTGCCCCACCCCGGGAACCGCGCTCGCGCGGGTTACGCTTTCCGGAACCGGGGTGACAGGCGACACGCTTCTGCCGGCGTTGATCAGGGGCTTCGCGGAAACGGAAGGCTATGTAATTGCCGACACCCGGACCGAAAGTGGTGAGCGGGTGTTTCGCCTGTCGGACAGGCCCGGCGGCGATCTCGCGATCGAGTTTACCTTGCGCACCGCCAGTACAGGGGACGGCTTCCTCGACCTCATTGCGAACCAGGCCGACATGGTGCTCGCTCTGCGCGAGGTTTCTGATACCGAACGCGCCATCGCGCTCGATGCTGGTCTTGGCGATCTTTCCGGACCCCGCCAGGTCCGCGTTCTCGCCCGCGATGCTCTGGTTGCCGTTGTTCACCCCGAAAACCCGGTGCGGCAGTTGAGCTTTACGGCACTTGCAGCGGTGTTTGCCGGTGAAACGACAAACTGGGAAGCACTCGGTGGAGCGCCCGCGCCGATCACCCTTCACCTGACCAACCCCGGCCATGGCATTGCCGGGCTCTTTGTCGAGCGGATGCTGAAAGCCGGGGGTATGCCGCTCGCAAGCACTGTGGTGCTTCACCCGTCGGTCGAAGCCGTGGCCGATGCCGTGGCCGGCGACCCGTCCGCGATCGGAATCAGCCTGCTTTCGCAAACCGACCCGGCAACCGTGCTCACCCTCAGGGACGATTGCACCTCCGGCCTTCCGGCACGCTCCGAAACGGTCAAGGCGGATGACTATCCGCTGACCATGCCGATGTATCTCTATCTGCCCGGCCGGCGTTTGCCCGGCGCGGCGGCCGATTTCCTGAACTGGCTGCACAGCGATGCCGCACAGGAAGCGGTGGAGCGCGCCGGGCTGATCGCTGGCATGACATTCGAGACAACACCGTTCTCTGTTCAGGGTGATCGCCTTGCCACGGCGATCCGCAATGCGGGCCCAGAAGTGTCTCTCGCCGAGTTGCAACGGATGATGGTGCTGCTTTCCGGCAAGGAAAGGCTTTCGCTCAGCTTCCGCTTCCATGGCGGATCAACCGATCTCGACGCGGCGTCGCGCGCCAATATCGTCACCCTGGTGGCAGCGCTCGAGGCGGGCCGTTTCGAAGGCCGCCGACTGACCTTTGTCGGGTTCAGCGACGGCGCCGGTGACGCAGCATCCAACCTGCGGCTGTCCAGACGCCGTGCGGCAGCGGTCAGAGCCGCGGTGCTGGCCGAAGCCCGGGAGCTTGACCCCTCTCAGGGCGTGATCGACACCGACGGCTTTGGCGAGGCCCTTCCGATGGCATGCGACGATACCGACTGGGGGAAGCAGGTGAACCGGCGGGTCGAAATCTGGGTGGATTGACCGCCTCATTCAGATCAGCCCGCCATCCCGGAAACTGAATTCACGGCTGCGACCGATCACAAGGTGATCGTGCAGCGTGATTTCCAGCGCTTCGACGGCAGTGCGGACCCGTTCGGTCATGACAATGTCGCTCTCCGACGGGGTCGGATCGCCGGACGGGTGATTGTGAACCAGAATGAGAGCGGACGCATTGAGCTCCAGCGCCCGTTTTGCCACTTCACGCGGATAAACCGGCACATGATTTACCGTACCGCGCGCCTGTTCCTCATCGGCGATCAGGGTGTTTTGCCGGTCGAGAAACAGCACCCGGAAGTGTTCGAGTTCACGATGCGCCATCGTGGTGCGGCAATAGTCGAGCAGCGCGTCCCATGAGGAAATGACCGAGCGGCGGATGACCCGGGCACGGGCCAGCCGTTGCGCTGCCGCCTCAATGATCTTGAGCTCGGTAACCACTGCCTCGCCAACTCCGTTCTGCTCGAGAAGCCGCGGCACCGGTGCCGACAGAACGCCATTGAAATCTCCGAACCGGGCGAGCAATGCACTGGCCAGGGGTTTGACGTCCTGCCGGGGCAGGGCGCGGAACAGGACGAGTTCGAGCAATTCATAGTCGGGCAAGGCACCCGCCCCGGCGCTGCGAAACCGGGCCCGCAACCGCTGGCGATGATCGGCGATATATGAGGGCAGGCGGGTGCCGGCAGCCTTCGGGGCAGGCAAACCGCCCTCTCCGGCAAACAGCGGCAGGGGCCCTTCTGAAAACTGCGACTCGCGGCGTGACATGAGTTCAGAATGTCGCGATTGCGTGAAGTATCGGTTAACCCGGGCCGGATTTCTGACCGGTCAGGGGAACGCTTCTGTGCCCATCACCGCACGGGGCTGAGCACTGTTGACAACAATACCTGCGCGCAGAAATGCCCTGAGAGGACCAGATGACCAGCCCGAAACGTGAGCTTTTTTCGGGGGATGCCATCGACTCACCCGCCCCGCAAACGAGCACAAACCAGTCTGGTCAGGAGACAATACGAGCATTTTCTGTAGAACATCCGCAGTATCGCTAAACAATCCCGTCGTAGCACAAGCGACAATCCTCACACATGGTTAACGCCGGTACTGCCTTGCCGATTGACAAGAAACTTGACTCGGTCCAACATTTGCTGGGCGATGAAAAAGTCGCCCGCGGAGGCAACATGTATATCGGACTCGATCTCGGCACGTCCGGCCTGCGTGCCATTCTCGTGGATGCTGACGGCAAGGTGCTCGCCGCATCCGATCAGGCCTATCCCGTATCCCATCCCCATTCCGGCTGGAGCGAACAGGATCCCGCGGACTGGATAACGGCAACGGCCAATGCGCTTGACGCGCTGAAGGCAAGCCATCCGGCCGAATTGGCCGCGCTCAAGGCAATCAGTTTCTCCGGCCAGATGCATGGCGCGACCCTGCTCGACAGCGCCGACAAGGTGCTGCGCCCCGCCGTGCTCTGGAACGACACCCGTTCGGCCGCCGAAGCGGCGGCGATGGACAGCGACCCGGCCTTCCGCAGGATCAGTGGCAACATCGTCTTCCCCGGCTTCACAGCGCCGAAACTGGCCTGGGTGAAGGCCCACGAACCGGAGCTTTTCGATAAAGTCGCCATGGTGCTCCTGCCGAAGGACTACCTGCGTTTGTGGCTGAGTGGCGACCATGTTTCCGACATGTCGGACAGCGCCGGCACCTCCTGGATGGACGTGGGCGACCGCGCCTGGTCGGCGGAATTGCTCGAAAAATCGGGGATGCGCGAAGACCAGATGCCGCGTCTCGTCGAAGGCTCGGAAGTCTCCGGCACGCTCCGCCCCGAACTTGCCCGCCGCTGGGGCATCGCCGGCACGGTCAAACTCGTGGGCGGTGGCGGCGACAATTCGGCCTCGGCCTGCGGGGTCGGGTGTTTCGATGAGGGCGACGGTTTCGTTTCCCTCGGCACCTCGGGGGTACTGCTTTCGGCCAAGGCCGGGTTTTCACCGAGCCCGGAAACGGCGGTGCACACCTTCTGCCACTCGGTACCGGGCACATGGTATCAGATGGGGGTGATCCTGTCGGCAACCGACAGCCTCAACTGGCTCGCCGCCCAGACAGACTCTGAACCAGCCAGACTCAGCGCGCTGCTGCCGGAGGCCATCGACGGCCCCGGGCACATCCGCTTCCTGCCCTATCTCTCGGGCGAACGCACCCCGCATAACGATGCCGCCATCCGTGGCGCCTTCGCCGGGATCGGCATCGGCGACGGCCACAGGGAGTTGACGCAAGCGGTGATCGAGGGCGTGGCCTTTGCGCTCAAGGACAATCATGAGGCCCTCAAGGCGACCGGCACGGAGTTGAAAAGCCTGCTCGGCATCGGCGGCGGCTCCAGGTCCGGCTATTGGGTCGAGCTGATCGCCACCCTGCTCGGTGTGCCGGTGGACCTGCCCGAAGCGGGCGATTTCGGCGCCGCGCTTGGCGCCGCCCGCCTCGCCATCGTCGGCGATACCGGCGCGGATCCGGCCGAGGTGATGACCCGCCCCGCCGTTGCCCGCACCATCGAGCCGCGCAAGGATCTCGCCGGCGCCTATGACGACGCCTACGCTCAGTTCCGCGCCCTCTATCCGGCCATTCGGGGAGTGTTGTGAACAGCGGCTTGTTCCTGGCAGGCAAGATCCTTCGGGAAGACAGGAATATCAGGAAAACGCGGTCAAAAGGATCGGCTGAAACATGATCACACGTGGCATCACCAATATCGCGGGGCGGGCTGTCGACGTTGCCCGTCTTGCTGCAAACGACATGGAAGTGGCACTGCTGAGCTATGGTGCGCTGACCCAAAGCTGGCGGATCGGCGAGCGCAACATCGTGCTCGGTTATGACGATGCCGCGGCCTACGAGGCTGACACCTGTTTTCACGGCGCCATCGCGGGCCGGGTTGCCAACCGGATCAGGAACGCGCGTTTCATGCTGGAGGGCAGGGAGGTCATCCTTCCGGCCAACTACGGCCCGCATTCCCTTCATGGCGGGCCCGACGGGCTCAACAAGAAGCACTGGGATCTGGAGGCCGATAGTTCCGCCAATTCGGTGCGGCTCGCCTGTATCAGTCCCGATGGCGAAAGCGGCTTTCCCGGTGAGGCGGCGTTCGAGGTCATCGTCACGCTCAATGACAGCAAGCTCGTCTATGACATGCGCGCCACCGTTGACCGGCCAACGCCGATCAGCCTGGTTCAGCACAATTACTACAATCTCACCGGCGGCGAGATATGGGATCATGTGCTGAGCGTCCCGGCGGAAGATTACCTCGTGTCGGAAGGCGAATATCTGATCCAGACCGGCCGGCGCGCTCCGGCCGCCGGAACCCGCTACGATTTTCGCCAGGCCCGCAGCTTTGCCGATGCCGACCCCGACCGGGAAGGGATCGACGCCTGCCTGGTGCTGCAAAGCGGCGCCCCCGGCGCGGTGCTTTCCGCCCCCGGCGGGCCGGTGCTCAGCTTCCACACAGGGGAGGTGGGCATGCATGTCTACAATGCCAACATGCTGACCGCGCCCTTTGCCCCGTTCACCGCGATCTGCCTCGAGCCCGAGAACTTCCCGGATGCGGTGAACCACGATGACTTCCCAGGCATCATCGTGACACCGGATGCCCCTTACAGACAGGTGTTGACCATAGAAGTAAGCAGATGACGCATGGCTCTTGGCCTCGCCGCCACTGCGGACAGACACGAAACCAGGGCCTCACACGTCGTTCAGCGCACGTACCGCAATTTCGGTGACGCCCTCCATCGCGTGCGCCGCTGCGCCCTTGGCCCACATCATGTCGTCCCATTTGTGAATCCGCACCTCCGGCGGCGGGGCATCGACCTGGAGCACCTGCGACCTCATCATGTCGAGTGCGTCATCGGAATAGAGAAAATCGTGGCTCGTCCGTTCGCCCGAGACGATGATGAGCTCTGGATCGAACACGTTTACAAGGTTTGATAGCCCCATTGCAAATACCTGGCTGGCGCGATCGAGAATGGCCCGGGCTGTCTGGTCGCCGGCTTTTGCCGCTGAAAACAGCGCGTCGCGCTTTTCTTCGGCTGTGTTGCCGGGCAGGCCCGGCAGCTTTTCGCGGGCTTCGCGCAACAACGCGTAGTCGGCCACATAGGCCTCAAGGCACCCGCGCTGCCCGCACCGGCATAGCACCCCGTCGAGAGCCACCTTGGTATGGCCAAACTCGGCACCGCACCCGCGGGTGCCGCGATAGACCTGCCCGTCAATCACGATACCCATGCCGACACCATTCTCGACCGTAACCACCAGAAAATCCCTGATCCCCCGCCCCTCGCCAAACAGCTGCTCGGCCTTGGCAACCGAATTGGCGTCATTGTCGAGGAAAACCGGCATGGCCAATGCGGCCTCCAGCATCTCGCGCAGCGCCACGTTGCGTTCGGTAAGAGAGGGCGACCAATGGACGAGCCCGGTCGGCACATCGACCACGCCCGAGATCCCGACCCCGAGGCCGGAAAGATCGCCAGTCAGACGGCCGGCCTTTGCCGCCGCTGCCCGCAAGGTCTTGACGATGCGCCGGACAAGATCCCGCGGTGGCATCTGTGCCTGTTCAAGCGCGGCGGTATGCTCGAAAAGCGTCGTGCCTTCGAAATCGACAAGGATCGTGTTGATCGTGCTGGCGGACACCTTGATACCCGCCACGATATGCGCCGCCCCGCGTATCCTGAGCGAAACCCGCGGTCTGCCACGTCCGTTGGCGGCAGGTGCGCTTTCAGGGGCGACCTCTTCGACCAGTCCGGCCTGAAGCAATTCGGCCGTTATCGCCGTTACCGTCGCCGGGCTCACACCGGTCGCCTGGGCGATGTCGATACGAGCGATCTGGCCGGCAGCCCGGATCACCGACACCACCTGATGCCGGTTCGCTTTCCGTGGATCGGTGCCTGAGACGGGCCTGTCTGGTCTTGCCACGGTTGTCATCCTCTGCTTGCTCTATTCTCTACACAAATCCATGGCTTCAGCGCAAATTCTGCTTGACGAAAAGATGATGCCGACTTCCCGGTGTCGTCTCCGAATCTGTCGGCCCGTCGCGCGTTGGCGCATCGGTTGCTCCAGCGTGGTCGCGGTTTCCTCCGCATGTGGCAAAAACACAAATCCGGGAGAAACCGTTTGAAAATTGTCTGTCGGCACTTAGTGTTGGCGGCAGCCCTGCGGCCATCCGGCTGACAGGAGCGACAAGACCAAGAAACGACCATCCAAGGGAGGAACAATCATATGGAACGTCGTAGATTTCTGACCGGTGCCGCGATCGGTACCGCCGGTGCCGCACTGGCTGCCCCGGCGGTTGCCAAGGGCGGCAAGACCATGACCATCGTATCGACCTGGCCGCGGGATTTCCCCGGTCTCGGCGTCTCGGCCCAGCGTCTCGCCCAGCGCATCACCGATCTCTCGGAGGGCGCGATCCAGACCGAGTATTTCGCCGCCGGTGAGCGCGTCGGCGCGCTCGACGTGTTCGACGAAGTTGCCTCCGGCAATTCCGACGCCTATATCGGCGCCGACTACTACTGGACCGGCAAGCACCCGGCGCTGGCCTATTTCACCTCCGTGCCCTTCGGCATGACCTTTACCGAACTCAATTCCTGGATTCTCTACAGCGATGGAATGGCGCTCTGGGACAAGGTGCAGGACCAGTTCGGCCTCAAGGGCCTGCCCGCGGGCAACACCGGCACTCAAGCGGGGGGCTGGTTCAACAAGGAGATCGAAACGGTCGAAGACTTCAAGGGCCTGAAGATGCGCATGCCGGGCCTTGGCGGCCAGGTGTTGTCCAAGCTCGGCGCCTCGGCCGTGTCGCTGCCCGGCGGCCAGATCTACGAGAACCTCGTCTCCGGCACCATTGACGCCACCGAGTGGGTCGGTCCCTATAACGACTACTTCATGAAGTTCTACGAGGCCGCCAAATTCTACTACACCGGCGGCATGCACGAGCCGGGCGCCCAGCTGTCACTGACCATGAACAAGTCCTGGTGGAGCTCGCTCTCCGATATTGAACAGGCGATCATCACCGCCGCGTCCCTCGAGGAAAACGCCAATTCCTACTTCGAGAACATGGCGCTGAACGGCGAATACCTCGCCAAGCTGATCGGTGAGCATGGCGTCGAGGTACGGACCTTCGATGAAGATACATGGGACAGCATGGCCGAAGCCGCTGAAGAAGTTTTCGAAGAAGTCGCATCCTACGACGCGCTTGCCGCGGAAGTGAACGACGCGGTTCAGAAAAACATGCGTGAAATCGGCCGTGGCATAGCGATGTTCGAAGGTCAGTTCGTCAACGCACGCAACCGGATCCTCGACATCTGAGGCCCGGCGTTTCGGCAACACAGCCAGGCGGGGCCACGGCCCCGCCTGCACCGGCGCAAGGGAAATCCCGCGCCCAAAAAGACCAACCGCGTGAAACGCGACCAAACAGGGGGAACATATGGCCAGCCTGACTGAGCACGACGAGCTTCCGCGTCACGGAAAGCCCGCACCCGTCGCCCGTACATTCGGATGGGCCATGCTGACACTGCTTGCGGCCTTCCTTGTAAACAACGTGCTGGTGGTCGGTTTCGGCCTGCCTGGCCTGCGCGGCATCGGAACCGAAGGTGGTGGGCTCGGCTGGGTCTCGGCGCTGCTCTATGTGGCCGCCCTTGGCGGCGCCTTCTGGATCATGGCGCTGCACCCCAACCGCTCGCTCCGCTGGGACGCGCATCTGGTGCACAGTTTCAACGTCTATCTGATCCGCGCGCTGTTCTGGTCGATCTTCCTCGTCGGCGTGTTTGACGCCACCATCGCCTTCCTGCGGGCCGAAAACCTGACAGTGCCACTGTTTGGCGAGACCCTCAGCGCTGGGTTCACCCGATCGAATTTCATCGGCCCCTGGATCCACATACCGCTGATTGCGCTCAGCTTCGTGATCGCCGCCTTCACCCGCACTCTCGGCTTTCCATGGCTGGCGCTGCTGATCGTTGCTGCCGAGCTGCTGATCGTGATCTCGCGCTTCGTGTTCTCCTATGAACAGGCGCTGATGGGCGACCTGGTACGCTACTGGTATGCGGCGCTGTTTCTGTTCGCCTCCGCCTATACGCTCCATGAAGAGGGCCATGTGCGGGTTGACATCTTCTATGCCGGGCTCGGGCGCACCACGCGCGGCTATCTCAACGCGCAAGGCACGATCCTGCTTGGAATGCTCACCGCCTGGGTGATCCTGATCATCGCCTTCAACGGCCCGCAGTCGATCGTCAACGCGCCGATCAGGAATTTCGAAATCAGCCAGGCCGGCCCCTTCGGCATGTATGTCAAATACCAGATGGCTGCCTTCATCGGGCTGTTCGGCATGACCATGCTGATCCAGTTCGTGAGCTACTATTTCGACGCCGTGGCCGACTGGCGCGCTGAGCCCGGCCACCGTAACCCCGGCCATTCTGCCGGCCATTGAGGTGACATGATGGAACTGTTTTTCCTGCTTCTGCTGATCGTCATCATGGCGGGCGCGCTCGGCTCCGGCTATCCGGTGGCCTTTGCCCTGCCGGGCTCGGCGATCATCACCATCACGCTTGCGGCCGGGGCCGGCTGGCTCTTCGCGGGCTCGACCGACGCCTATTTCCACTCCGGCGGACCACAGCAATGGCTCTCGGCGGGGGTGACCAACCTGCGCGGGGTCTATTGGGAGGTCGAGCGGGATACGCTGATCGCCATCCCATTGTTCATCTTCATGGGCATCATGCTTCAGCGCTCGAAGATCGCCGAAGACCTGCTGGTGACCATGGCGCAGCTGTTCGGCCCCGTCCCCGGGGGGCTCGGCATCTCGGTGGTCTTCGTCGGCGCGCTGCTCGCCGCCACCACCGGCATCGTCGGTGCCACCGTCGTGGCGATGGGCCTGATCTCGCTGCCTGCGATGCTGCGCAACAACTACTCGACCCCGCTCGCCACCGGCACCATCGCCGCGTCGGGCACGCTGGGGCAGATCATCCCGCCGTCGATCGTGCTGATCATCCTCGCCGACCAGCTCGCCTCCGCCGCCGACCAGGCTTCGACCCTGCGCAAACTGCTCTACAAGGATGCGACCGGCGAAATCTCGATGCCCTCGCTGTTTGACGTTGCCGGCACCTCCGCCGGTGAAATGTTTCTCGGCGCTTTCGTGCCCGGCATGGTGCTGGTGGGCCTCTACATGGCTTACATTCTGATCTATGCGATTCTGCGCCCCAAAGCCGCGCCGATGGTGCATTTCGACGGAAAATATGATCTCGCCTTCTGGCGCAGGGTCTTTGTCACCCTGGTGCCGCCGCTGGCGCTGATCTTCCTCGTGCTCGGCTCGATCATCGCCGGCATCGCCACGGTCAACCAGGCGGGTGCCATCGGGGCCGCCGGAGCGCTGATCATGGCGGGCTACCGCCTGCCCGAAAAGAAGACCGCCACCCTGTTCGCACCGGCCTTTCTGGCCCTCGCGGCGCTTGCAATCCTCGCCTTCGCGCTTTCGGCCTACGAGATGAACGTGAAGGCAATCGACACAGCCGCCGACCGCACCGGCATCGCCCTCGGTACCGTCGGCACGGTGCTGTTGCTGGTCTCGCTGTTCTGGTCGGGCATCCGGGTGCTGAAGATCAAACGCACCCTGCAAGGGGTGATGCTCGAAACCGCCAAGACCACCTCTCTGGTGTTCATCATCCTGCTCGGTGCGGCGATGCTCACCGCGGCCTTCCGCGCCTTTGGCGGTGAGGAGCTGGTGCGCGATTTCCTGGTGTCGCTGCCGGGCGGGTTCTGGACCCAGTTCCTGATCGTGATGCTGGTGATCTTCTTGCTCGGCTTCTTCCTCGATTTCATCGAGATTGCTGTGGTGGTGGTGCCGATCGTCGCGCCGATCCTGCTGGCCGACCCGAGCGCCAACATCACCGCCGTCTGGCTCGGGGTGATGATCGGCCTCAACATGCAGACCAGCTTCCTCACCCCGCCCTTCGGCTTTGCTCTGTTCTACCTGCGCGGCGTGGCCCCGGCGATCGTGCGCACGGTGCAGATCTACAAGGGCGTGATCCCCTTCATCCTGTTGCAGATCGCGGCGCTGGTGATCGTGGCGGGCTTCCCGCCGCTGGTGAACTACCTGCCCAACCGGGTGAGTTTCCTGTCCGAAACCAGCCCGCCGCCGCGCAACCCGAAGCTCCAGATCTGCCTTGAAGATTATATCTCCGAACAGCTTGCTGCCGGGCCGGTGGTGACGGATGCCATCGCCACGGCCAAAGCGCTCGATCTGTCGGTACTGCCGAAAGACCTCGCGGGCGGTGTGGAAGACGGGATCGCAGCCGCCGAACAGGCCCTTGCGGCGCTTGACGATCTGCACAAGGCCAAGGCGGCAGTCGCTGCCGCAGCTGACGGTTACCGTCCGCAACGCGTTGCGGTGCGTGCGATCGAAAAGCAGGCCCGGAGCATTCAGGCCGAGATCGACGAGCTTTCCACCCGGATCGACCGGATGGACGAAGGCGCCTCACGGGAATGGCTCGCGGTCCGCGTCGAGCGGCTGAAACATGAGCGCGCCGGGCTCGAAGCCGGGATACCGGCGGACTGGCCAGAGGTTCACGATGCCTTCACGGCTCTGATAGAAGCCGAGAACAAGGCCCGCAACGCCTTCCAGCGCGCTGCCGATACGGCCTTCGAAACGCCCGCCGAAGTGCGCGCCGTGCTCGTCTCCGGTACGGGTTTCGAGGCGCTGGCTACCCCGCTCGCCGAGATCGGCCAGGTCTTCGCCACCGGTTCGGGCGATGAAGCCCTCGAAGCAATCAAGGCCCTCGAGGCGCTGGTCGGCAATGTCGAAGGGGCGGGCAAGGTGAAGAAAAAGCTCTCCAAGGCCCGCCGCGCGCTCAAGAAAGGTGAGCGCGACAAAGCGCTGGAGCTCCATGACGAGGCGATGGCCGAATATGCCGCGCAAAAAGCCTGGCGTACCGAGGCCAGTGCGTTGGTGCCTGCACTTGATGCCTATCTCGACGCGATCCGCCCAACCCTCGGCGCTCGTGTTCAGGACCGGCTGTCTCGCGATCAGGCCCTCGCCATGGCAAGCTGTACCGCGCATCATCGCGATGTGTCGCTGAACTTCTGAGCCAGACGGCGCTTTGACAAACAGAACCCCGGCTCCGAAAAAGAGCCGGGGTTTTCGTATCGTGGCGGGTCAGTGCCTGTTTTAGTGCCTTACACCAACCGCCGCGCGGCCAGAAAACTGGCCCCCGCCATCAGCGCCGCCATGCCGAGGCAGAGCGCCAGACCCCCGAGCTGGTAGCTGATGCCCGAAAGCAGCGTGCCCAGGAGCCGCCCTGCGGCGTTGGACATGTAGTAGAAGCCCACGTCCATCGTCACCCGTTCGGTGCCCGCAAAAGCGAGGATCAGATAGGAATGCACCGAACTGTTCACCGCGAACACGAAGCCGAACAACATCAGCCCGGCGGCGAGAACAGGTGTGAGCCAGATCCCCGACCCGAAAACCCCTGACCCCAGCGCTGCCAGCGCCAGCGCGGCGGGGATCAACGCCAGCCGCCCGACCCAGACGATCGCCAGCCCGGCGATCTCCTCCATGCTGTACGCACCGGCGTTCAGCAGCCGCGGCGCCCAGGCCTGCACCGCCCCATAGGCAATGATCCACAGTGCCATGAACCCACCGACAAGAAAAAACGCCTGCCGCGCGCCTTCGGGCGTTCCGTCCGACAGCACCTGGTGGAAATAGATCGGCACGCCGACCACGAACCAGGTGTCGCGTGCACCGAACAGAAACATCCTTGCGAGCGACAGCCGGTTCACACGCGGATCGGTGGCGAAGACATGCGAGAATTTCGCCGCTTCAGAGCCTTTCGGCAGGCCCGACGGCATGAACAGTACCACACCCACGAGGATCGCCCCGAGCCCCGCTGCCATCGTCAGGATGCCGGTCTCGAACCCTGCGAGACCGAGCAAGGCGGCACCGAGGAAGAAGCCGAGGCCTTTGATCGCATTTTTCGAGCCGGTGAGCACGGCAACCCAGCGAAACAACCCGCCGCCAGCGGGCGCCAGCAGTTTCACCGCTGATTTGGACGACATTTTTGCAAGATCCTTGGCCACCCCGGAGAGCCCCTGCACCGCCATCACGAAGGCCACCGAGAGTGCCATCGCCCAATTTGGATCCAGCTGCGAGAGAGCCAGAAGAGCGATAATCTGCAAGGTTAGACCCGCATAGAGCGTTGTGGTGAGGCCAAACCGCGCCGCCAGCCATCCGGCGGAGAGATTGGTGACAATGCCTGCGATCTCGTAGAGCAGAAACAGCCAGGCCAGCGTGACCGGCGAAAACCCAAGCTCGTGGAAATGCAACAGCACCAGCATCCGCAGCGCACCGTCGGTGAGCATGAAGCCCCAATAGGCCGCGGTGACAGCAATATAGGCCGAAAGCCCTTCAGGGCGCGCAGTAGCGGTCATGTTTCCCTTTCTATATCGGTGAATCATCCACAAACATGCGCCGAACACTGTCGTCTGGTTTTTGCATTTCGAAAAGCACGGATCAGCCGCTTCCAATCAGGCCGCCTGAGCCGGCTGCAAGATCTTGCTGCAACGCTTATGACGCCAAAGCCAAGGGCAGAGATCAAGCGGTACAGATGGCGCCGAATTCTGGCGGGGTGAAGGCGGTGCCGGTCCGCCCCACCCGTCGGCAAGGAAGGTGCAGCGCCGATGTGGCGTAGCTTCTACCGGGGTCTTGGAAAACATTGTCTTCATCGGCACGGAATTGACCTTTTGAGAGTCGCGTAACACATTGATATTACAATATAAAAAACATTTCCATTAGTCCGGTATTCCGGACTAATGGATTTCCGGACCGGCCCGGATCATCCGGTCCGGCACCTCGATGCCCGCGCCTCAACCGGATTTCCCGCCGGAGCCCTCACAGCCCCTTGCGTGCAGCCAGCTCCATCTGATGAGCCTCGCTGCGGGCGGTGCCATCGCCGTCGGGCTTGCTCCGCAGTGATACGACCGAGCCGATCATGATCAGAGCGGGGCCTTCGAGCTTCGCCGCGGCAACCTGTCCGCCGATATCGGCGAGCCTCCCCGAGATTACCCGCTGCGAAACCCGTGTCCCCTTGTCGATAACCGCGACCGGCACCTGTCCGGATACGCCCTGCGCCATGGCCGCTGCGGCGATCTCGGTCACGAACCGCAGGCCCATATAGACGACAACACTCTGGTCGGCGCGCACCAGCCGCCCCCAGTCATGCCGCAACAGCCCGTCCTTTCCCTGGGCAGTGACAAACACGACGCTCTGCGCGTGGTTGCGGTGGGTCAGCGGAATACCGGCCGAGGCACCGCATCCGGCGGCGGCGGTAATGCCGGGGACTATGATCACCGGTATGCCATGCGCCGCCACCTCTTCCAGTTCCTCACCGCCCCGTCCGAAGATGAACGGATCTCCACCCTTCAGTCGCAACACCCGCTTGCCTTCTCTGGCAAGCCTGATGATCAGTGCCGAGATTTCGTCCTGGCTCAACGCATGGTTGCCCGCTCTCTTGCCCACGTCGATCCGGGCTGCGTCCCGCCTTACAAGATCGAGAATGCCCTCGCCGATCAGCCGGTCGTGAAGCACCACGTCGGCATGTTGCATCATCCGAAGTGCCTTGAAGGTGAGCAGGTCCGGATCTCCCGGACCGGCCCCCACAAGCCAGACCTGGCCGCGCTTCAGGTCAAGGTCGCCGTCATCGAGATCCTGTTCGATGAGCCGCGCCGCGAGCGCTTCGTCGCCGGAGAGAAAGGCATCGCCCGCGTCGCCCTCGATCATGTTCTCCCAGAACCGCCGACGCGCCGTGCTGCCCCTGATCGTGGAGGCAATCCTGTCGCGGTAGCCGGAAACGAATTGCGCAAGCCGCCCATAGGCGGCAGGCAGCATCGCTTCGACCCTGGCGCGCAGGATGCGGGCCACCACCGGCGCAGCGCCGCCAGTGGAAATCGCAACGGTCAGCGGTGCGCGCTCAACCACGGAAGGCGTGATGAAATCGCAATAGTCCTTCTCGCCCGCAACGCTTGCCAGGGCCCCGTACCGCTTTGCGCTCACATGAAGCAGCGCATCGCGTTCGGGCACCTCGGAGACCCCATAGGCGATGAGACAGCCCTTGAAATCCGCCTCGACCGCAAGCCGTGCATGATGGGTGAAACCGTCTTTGCCAGCGAAGGCACGCACCTCTTCACCCGGAACAGGGTCGAAACAATGCACCTCGGCCCCGGCGCCGAGCGCGCGTTCGATCCTGCGGGCGGCCGCTGACGTGCCACCGTCAACGATCACCTTTTTCCCGGTAACGTTGAGAAAGATCGGCAGATATTCCATTACTCCGGCGCCCTCAATCTCATCCTTGTCCGTCTGTCTGTGACGCATCCCCGGCGAAGTGCGACCTCCGGTCGCAAGCCGGGTCCGATCCCAAACGGGGGCACAGGGCCTTCGCTCCCGGCATCCCGTGCTCTGGCCCGTCTGGAGAGCAGGGCCTTGCCTGTTTGCCTTGGGTCATGCTCGGCCTTTTCTCGGGTTTCGGAAGCGGTGACGGAAGACCCAGCGCGAGCTGAGCCTCTTCCTGTCCGTGTCAAACGCGGTCCGGTCGTGCAAGACATTAGTTGCACAGCACAGGCCATCGTCACCGCAATCCTGGCTGGTCGGTAAGCAAGGGTGAGTGGATAGACCGCATTGGCAGGAACCGGATTTTCGGAAAAACTTGCCCCGCGTTCACCAATCCCCACCTCGACACGTGGACCGGTGTGCCGCAAGACCATAAACATGTCGGCGCGCGTGCCTTTCCCGGCACGGGTCAGACGCACGGCAAGCAAAGGAAAGCCAAGTGAAAATCGGAGTTCTGATTTCCGAAGGGCCCTATACGCACCAAGCTGCGGACACGGCCTACAAGTTCGTGACCGCCGCGCTTGCGGCCGGGCACGAAGTCCCACGGGTATTCTTCTACCACGACGGCGTGAACGTCGCCACGCGCCTCAGCCTGCCGCCGCAGGACGAGCGCCATATCCAGCAGAACTGGACCGCACTCGCAAAGGAGCATGGCATTGACCTGGTGATCTGCGTCGCCGCCGCCCAGCGCCGTGGCCTGCTCGACGAGAGCGAAGCCACCCGCAACGGCAAGGACGCCAACAACATCGCCGAAGGCTTCCGGATTTCGGGCCTCGGCCAATTGATCGAAATGGGCATCCAGACCGACCGTCTGGTGACCTTCGGCGACTGAGGGGGCGGATCATGTCTGACACCAGGAAGTTTCTCTATGTGAACCGCAAGGCGCCCTATGGCACCATCTATGCCCTCGAAAGCCTTGAAGTCGTGCTGATCGGCGCCGCTTTCGAACAGGACGTGACCCTCGCTTTTGTCGACGACGGCGTGTTCCAGCTCACCAAGGGCCAGAACACCGACGGCATCGGGGTGAAAAACTTCTCGCCCACCTTCCGGGCGTTGGGCGACTATGACGTTCAGAAACTCTTCGTCGAGCGCGAAAGCCTCGAAGAGCGCGGCCTGTCGGAAGATGACCTGATCGAGGTCATCTATGAGGACGAAGACGACGACTGGGCCGAAAAGCCCGCGATCCACGTCAAGAGCCGCGCCGAGATCGCCGACATCATGGCCGGCGCCGACGTCGTGCTGAGCTTCTGAGGGAGGGTGAAGAACATGTATACGCTTCACATCGTGAACAAATCGCCCTTTGCCACCCGGGCACTCATGAGCTGTCTGAACCACGCCAAACCCGGCGATGCCGTACTGATGACCGAAGACGGGGTTTATGGCGCCATGGACGGAACCGAAATCTCCGAACACATCGCCGGTTTCGGCAAGACGCTTACGCTCTGCGTGCTGTCGCCCGATCTCGCCGCGCGCGGGATAGATTCCAATCGCCTTATCGACGGCATCGAAGGTGTCGATTACACCGGGTTTGTTGATCTGGTCGCGAAACACGACCGGACTCAGTCCTGGCTTTAACCGAAGATCAAAGAAGGAAAACGACAATGGCTTATGAAGTGAACGGTCAGACCGTTGAGCATGACGAAGAGGGCTACATCACCAATCTCTCCGATTGGTCGAAGGAGCTCGCCGAAGTCATCGCAAAGGCCGAAGGCCTCGACTTGAACGACGACCGCTGGGAAGTGGTCAACTTCCTGCGCGAGTATTACGACGAATACCAGATCGCGCCCGCAGTTCGCGTTCTCATCAAGGCCGCCAAGAAGAAGATGGGCGCCGAAAAGGGAAACAACAAATACATGAACGAATTGTTCCCCGGTGGCCCGGCCAAGCAGGCGTGCAAGATCGCTGGTCTGCCCAAGCCGACCGGCTGCGTCTGAGGCAGACCGTGCGTCCCGGTGGTGCACAGCCCCGGGACGCCTTCCCAGCCCCGATGGGCTCGCCGGCTGCCGGGCAGATGCCCGGCTCCCTTGCCGGGCTCAGCGGGCTGGCCCTGTGTTCGAGGTGCTGGACTTCCCTTAAGGGATGACCTGACCGGCCAGGAAACCCTGTGGTCGACCGCTTTCCCGGCAGGTGCCGCGTCAGAAGTCGATCGCGATTCCCTTCTTCTCATAGTCGCCGAACCGGGTCGGCTCAGGGCCGTCGCGGCCGCCGTATTCCTTCGGCATCTTGGTCTTTTTCGCGTTGCGGCGCCGTTCTTCCGCCTCGGCAAGGGCGCGGATCGCTTCCGGCGGCAGTGCGGGCTTGTGCTCTTTGCTCATCTCACGTCTTTCCCCTCTGGTGATGGTGGTATAGCCCACAAGGCACAGAAGAGGCAAAGGAATGCGCATGACCAGCGACATGACCCTGGCACGCAAGGTGGCGCTCGCGCTGTTGGGCGACGTGCTGGAAGAACGGCGCCTGCTTGCGGAAGCCCTGCCCAAACGGCTGGCGCGGCTCTCTGCACAGGACCGCGCCCGTGCCCAGCGCCTCGCTACCGTCGCGCTGCGGATGCTCAACCGCTCCGACCGCATGCTGGGGCCCTATCTGAAGAAACGGCCTCCTCTGCGGGTGATGAACCTGCTGCGCCTCGGCGTCGCCGAGATCTGCGAGGAAGGCGCGCCGGCGCATGGGGTGATCAATGCCGCTGTCACGATCGCACAGGGCGACCGCAAGACCGCCGGAATGGCAGGGTTGGTCAATGCGGTGCTGCGCAAGGTCGCCGGGGAGACCCCGAAATGGGAACGTCTGCCGGTGCCGCAGATGCCGAAATGGCTGCGCAAACCGCTGATCGACGATTACGGCAAGCCGGTGGTCGCGGCGATCGAGGCAGTTCAGGCCCGGGCCGCGCCGCTCGATCTCACCGCGAAGAACAACCCCGGCGCCCTCGCAAAGCGGCTTGGCGGCACGCTCCTGCCAACTGGTTCGGTGCGACTCACGGGCGGGGGACAAGTCTCTGCGCTGCCCGGATTCGCCGATGGGGACTGGTGGGTCCAGGATGCGGCCGCAGCGCTTTCCGCACGCATTCTCGACCCTGACCCTGGGGAAAAGGTGCTCGACCTCTGCGCCGCGCCTGGCGGCAAGACGATGCAGCTTGTCGCCAGCGGGGCCGATGTTACTGCGGTCGATATTTCACCCGCCCGCATGGCGCGGGTTGAAGAAAACCTGGCACGCACCGGGCTCGAAGCCGATTGCGTCGTTGCCGATGCGCTTGACTACGCCGGCGGCCCGTTCGACGCCGTGCTGCTTGATGCCCCGTGTACGGCGACGGGCACGATCCGCCGGCATCCGGACCTGCCTCACGCCAGAGACGGCAGCAGTTTTCCGCGGCTGTTCGCGCTCCAGGAACGTCTCATCGACCATGCGCTCGGCTTGCTCAAACCCCAGGGAAAGCTTGTCTATTGCACCTGTTCTCTGCTCATTGACGAGGGTGAAGAACAGTTGAGCGATGCTTTGATCCGCCACCCGGCCCTCTGCGTGGACCGCGACGCGCTTGCCCGCCCCGGAATCGACCCCGCCTGGATCGGCGCGGAGGGAGGCCTTCGCCTCCGGCCGGACTATTGGGCAGAGCTTGGCGGAATGGATGGATTTTATATCGTCTGCCTGCGTGCTCCCGGGTGACTTGCCCCGCGCCGCTATCTATGGTTTCAGCACTTCCCTGAAGCAACGGCAAAACAATCGAGGCGAAACGATCCGGTGGCAAAGCGGGTTTCCTGGTCCCAACGCATCAGCGGCTTGCAAAACCGCTGGCATGCCCGGCGGGCGGCGAGGGCGCATCCGCCCACCGGTCTTCTGATCCAGCCCGAACCCAGGACAATCGGCCGGGTTTCCACCGGGCAGCAACTCTTGGCAGGCAAGGTGCTGCTGGCGGGGCATCTGGTCGAGATAGACGACCGCTCGGTCTGGGACATGCCGGCGCCGTCCTGCCGGTTTGCCGAAGCGCTTCAGGGTTTTGCCTGGATGGACGATCTTGCCGCTGTCGGAGACCTTGCCGCCCGCGATACCGCGCAGGACTGGACTTTCGAATGGATCGAGCGCTACGGCGCCGGGAAGGGGCCGGGCTGGACACCGGAGCTTGCGGGGCGGCGACTGATCCGCTGGATCAACCACGCCGTTTTTCTGTGCGGCGGGCAGGCACCGGAGAGCATAAAGGTTTTTCACCGTTCTATGGCGCGTCAGACACTGTTTCTGGCCCGGCGCTGGCGGGCAGCGCCGGCGGGGCTTGCGCGCATCGAGGCGCTGACCGGGCTGATCGACGCGAGCCTTTCGCTCAAAGGCATGGAGGCCCATGCCGATGCCGCGGCCGAAGGTCTGGCGGCAGAATGCGTCGCCAGGATCGGGGCGGATGGCGGTGTGGCAACCCGCAGCCCCGAAGATCTGATGGAGATTTTCACTCTGCTTAACTGGTCGGCGCTGACTCTGGCCGGGAACGGCCGGATTGTTCGGCCCGAAATTGCCTCGGCGATCGAGAGAATCACACCGGTGCTGCGGGCCCTGCGCCATGCCGATGGCGGTCTTGCGCGGTTTCACGGCGGCGGGCGCGGTCACGAGGGGCGGCTCGACCAGGCGCTGGCGACAGCCGGAGTGCGCGCGGCAGCGACGACCGGGCTGGCGATGGGGTTTGCCCGGCTGCGTGGCGGACGCACGTCGCTGATCATGGATGCGGCCACGCCACCGCAGGGCGACGCTTCGCTCAATGCCCACGCCTCGACCCTCGCCATAGAGGTGACGTCCGGTCGGCGACCGATGATTGTGAACTGCGGGTCCGGTGCCGAATTCGGTGCCAGTTGGCACAAGGCAGGCCGTGCCACGCCCTCGCATTCGGTGCTCGGGCTCGACGGCTATTCGTCCTCGCGGCTGACAGGAGATGGCGGTGAGCTGCGTCTTGCCGGAGGCCCGCACGAGACCCATGCCAATCTGATCGGCGACACGGGCTTCAGCGGAATCATTGCCGGGCACGACGGATTCATGGCCACCCATGGGCTCGGCTATGTGCGGCGGATCGAAATGGCGCGCGATGGGCGGATGATCCACGGAGAAGAAACGCTGGCCGCGGTCTCGAACGCGGAAAAGAAGAAATTCGATGCCGCGATGGCCCGCGAGCGCGGCATTCCGTTTTCGCTCAGGTTCCATCTTCACCCCGATGTCGACGCCTCGCTTGATCTCGGCGGAACCGCTGTCAGCCTGGCGTTGAAATCCGGAGAAATCTGGGTGCTGCGTTACGAAGGCCGCTATAGCCTGGAAATCGAACCGTCGGTTTTTCTCGAAAAGGGCTTGCTGGAGCCGCGCTCGGCAAAACAGGTGGTTCTCTCAGGCGCCGCTTCAGACTATTCAACGCATATACGCTGGTCGCTGGCCAAGGCGCAGGACACGCCCGTGGGGCTGCGCGATCTGGTGAGAGACGGGCCGGGCGACACCGACTACGACATTTCAAGGGTATTCACATGACCGATCATCCCCCCGTGCGACGCGCGCTGATTTCCGTTTCCGACAAGACCGGGCTGGTGAAGCTCGGCACCGCGCTGGCCGCCCGCGGGGTCGAGATCCTGTCGACCGGCGGCACCGCGCAAACCCTGCGCGAAGCCGGGATCGAGGTGCGCGACGTGGCCGAGGTGACCGGCTTTCCCGAGATGATGGACGGACGCGTCAAGACCCTGCATCCGATGGTCCATGGCGGTCTGCTGGCGCTGCGCGACAATGCCGCCCATGTGACGGCGATGCAGGAGCACGGCATCGGCGCGATCGACCTTCTGGTGGTCAATCTCTATCCGTTCGAGGCGGCCCGCGATCGGGGCGCCGGCTATGACGAGATGATCGAGAATATCGACATCGGCGGTCCGGCGATGATCCGCGCCGCGGCGAAGAACCACGCTTTCGTCACCACCATCGTCGATGTGGAAGACTATGACCGGCTGATCGGCGACATGGACCAGCACAACGGCGCCACTTGCCCGAAGTTCCGCAAGAAGATGGCTCAGGTCGCCTTCGCCCGCACCGGCGCCTATGACGCCGCGGTGTCGACCTGGATGGCCGAAGCGATCGGCGTGGAGGTGCCGCGCCGCCGGGTGGTGGCCGGGACGCTGAAACAGACCATGCGCTACGGCGAAAACCCGCATCAGGACGCGGCCTTCTATGTTGACGGTTCGGCGCGGCCCGGGGTGGCGACGGCGGTGCAGCATCAGGGCAAGGAGCTGTCCTACAACAATATCAACGACACCGATGCCGCCTTCGAACTGGTGGCGGAGTTTGACCCCGCCGAGGGTCCGGCGGTGGCGATCATCAAACATGCCAATCCCTGCGGCGTGGCGCGCGGCGCGACGCTCGCGGAGGCCTACCGGAAGGCGTTCGACTGTGACCGCACCTCCGCTTTCGGCGGCATCGTCGCGCTGAACCAGCCGCTTGATGAGGCAACAGCCGAGGCGATCGCGCAGATCTTCACCGAGGTGGTGATCGCGCCCGGGGCATCGGAGGCGGCGAAAGCGGTGTTTGCGGCGAAGAAGAACCTGCGTCTGCTCACCACCGAAGCCCTGCCGGACCCGCGCGCGGGCGGCGTGACTTTGCGTCAGGTCGCGGGCGGGCAGCTCTATCAGAACAAGGACATCGGCCATGTCGCCCGGGCCGACCTCAAGGTGGTGACCAGACTGGCCCCCACCGAGGCGCAACTCGACGATCTTCTGTTCGCCTGGAAAGTGGCCAAACATGTGAAGTCCAACGCCATTGTCTATGTAAAGGACGGCGCCACCGTCGGTGTCGGCGCTGGGCAGATGTCCCGGGTCGATTCGGCCAATATCGCCGCGATCAAGGCCGGGCGCATGGCCGAAGCGCTTGGGCTCGACGAGAGCCCGGCGGTGGGCTCGGCGGTGGCCTCGGACGCCTTCTTCCCCTTCCCCGACGGGCTGATGGAAGCCGCCGCCGCCGGCGCCACCTGCGTGATCCAGCCCGGCGGGTCGATGCGTGACACCGAGGTGATCGAGGCCGCCGACAAGGCCGGGCTGGCGATGGTCTTCACCGGCATGCGCCACTTCCGGCACTGACATGCGCGCATTGTGGATCGCCGCCGCGGCAACCTTTGCCACCGACCAGATCAGCAAGATCTGGGTCGTGCAGGCGCTGAACCTCAGAACGCTGGGCCGGATCGAGGTTCTGCCCGGTGTGCTCGAATTCCGCATGGCATGGAATCGCGGGGTCAATTTCGGCCTTGGCGCATCCGGCTCGGACCTGGCCCGTTGGGCGCTGATCGCAATGGCGCTGGCAATCTCGGCCTGGCTGATCTGGTGGGTGCGCCGCGAAAGCCACGGGGCCTGGACTCAGGCCTTCGTCGGACTGCTTGCCGGCGGCGCCATCGGCAATGCGCTCGACCGGTTGCTCTACGGTGCGGTGGCCGATTTTCTCAACGTGAGTTGCTGCGGCATCGCCAATCCGTGGTCCTTCAATCTCGCCGATATAGGGGTTTTCGTGGGGGCCATCGGGCTGGCGTTGTTCACCGGGGCGGGCAGCGCAAAGAAGACCCCGTGACGCGCCGGAAGCAATAGGTTAAGAAGAGCCGAACCTGGGTCTTGAGGAGACATCCATGCGGGGGATGTTGCACATGCGAATCGCAGCCGTCGCCGCTCTCGCGGCACTTGTAGGGTGCACGGGGGGCGACCCGAAGCTGATGAATATCAGCACGACTACGCCCGATGAATTCGGCGTGTTGCCCAACAAGCCGTTGCAGGCGCCCGCGAATTACACAACGCTGCCGGCGCCCACACCGGGGGGGGCGAATCTCGTCGATCCGACACCCGAAGCCGATGCCGTTGCGGCGCTTGGCGGTAACCCGGACCGGCTCACACGTGGAACGATCCATCCGGGCGAGCAGGGCCTGTTGGCTTACACCGCGCGTTATGGTGTGCCCGCCGACATCCGAACCACCCTCGCGGCGGAAGACCTCGCCTGGCGCAAGGCCAACAACGGCCGGTTGCTCGAACGGATGTTCAACGTGAACGTCTATCACGACAGCTACAAGCGGATGGCGCTTGACCAGCATCTCGAGCTTCAGCGCCTGCGTCGTATGGGCGTATGGACGCCTTCGGCCCCGCCTGACCCGGAAGGCCGGTTCTGAACCGGAGCCTTCGGGCCGCCCACAGGTTTTGCACGGAAAATCACAAAGACGCGCGGAGCGGTTGCGTGGGCTGTGACTTCAGCTAGCTTGGCGCAAACCGTGAGGAGGTTTCGCGTGCAGTTTTCATTGAAGTTTCTGGCCCCCGGTCTGATCGGCGGGCTTATGTGGGCCGCCGGACCGGTACAGGCCGCGGGTGAGGTGACCGGCTTCACCCTGGATAACGGCATGGACGTTGTGGTGATCGAAGATCACCGCGCGCCTGTTGTGGTGCACATGGTCTGGTACCGCATCGGCGCTGCCGACGAACCGCCGGGCAAATCCGGAATTGCGCATTTTCTCGAACACCTGATGTTCAAGGGCACCGACGATCTTGCCTCCGGTGAATTGTCACGAATCGTCGAGGCCAACGGCGGCTCGGACAACGCCTTCACCTCGCAGGATTATACCGCCTATTATCAGCGCATCGCCGCCGACCGGCTCGGGCTGATGATGGAAATGGAAGCGGACCGGATGCGCGATCTGGTGCTGGAGCCCGAAGAAGTGGCCACCGAGCGCGAGGTGATTCTCGAAGAACGCGCCACCCGCACCGACAGCGAGCCGGAAGCGCTGTTTTATGAGGCGATGCGCGCGGCACTTTTCCGCAACAGCCCCTATGGCACGCCGATCATCGGCTGGCGGTCGGAGATGGAGGGGCTCGGGCGCGAGGACGCGCTGGCGTTTTATCGCCGCTACTACGCTCCCAACAACGCGATCCTGATTGTCGCCGGCGATGTGACGCCTGAGGGGGTGCGCGATCTGGCGGGGCAGCATTTCGCCCCGCTTGCCCCCAGTGAAGGCCTCGGCCCGCGTGTCCGGCCGCAAGAGCCGCCATCGCGCGCCGCACGGCGGCTGGTGATGGAAGACGAACGTGTGGCCCAACCCCGGCTCACCCGGCTCTACCTCGCCCCGTCGCGCAAAAGCAGCGCACAGGAAGAAGCCGCCGCGCTGGTGTTTCTTGCCGAACTCCTGGGCGGTTCCGGCGCCACTTCGGTGCTTGGCCAGGCGCTGCAATTCGACACAAACACGGCGGTTTATGCCGGTGCGGGCTATGACGGCACCGCGCTCGACGACAGCATGTTCAACCTCATGGTGGTGCCCGCCGAGGGGGTGAGCCTCGAGCAGGCGGAGGCCGCACTCGATGCCGAGCTTGCGGCGTTTCTGACCGAGGGGCCGGACCCGGAGGCTTTCGAGCGGATCAGGATGCAGATCCGTGCCCGCGAAATTTATGCGCTGGATGACGTCGCCGACCTTGCCGAACGCTACGGCCGCGCCCTGACTTCGGGGCTCACGCTGGACGATGTAAAGGCATGGCCGGAGGTTTTGCAGGCGGTCACGCCGGAAGATGTGATGCGGGCCGCGCGTGAGGTGCTGGACCCCCGAGCCTCGGTGACCGGCTGGCTGATGTCCGGGGCGGAGGACGAAGAATGAAACGGCTGTTTGCGCTCATCCTGCTTTTGTTCGCTGCCCTGCCGGCGCGTGCGGGGATCGACATTCAAAACGTAACCTCGCCCGGCGGGATCGACGCCTGGCTGGTGGAGGAGCATTCCATTCCCTTCGTCGCGCTGGAGTTGCGCTTTCGCGGCGGCACGTCGCTCGACGCCCCCGGCAAGCGCGGGGCGGTCAATCTGATGACCGGTCTGCTTGAGGAAGGCGCGGGCGAACTGGATGCCCGTGGTTTTGCCGCGGCACGTGAGGCGCTGGCCGCGCGCTTCCGGTTCGAGTCCGACGATGACATGATCGCCGTTTCCGCCAGGGTACTCACCGAAAACCGCGACGAAGCGATGGCGCTTCTGCGCTCGGCCCTGGTAACGCCCCGGTTTGATGACGACGCCATCGAGCGGGTGCGGGGCCAGGTGCTGTCGCATCTGAAATCCCGCGCCACCGATCCGGATGCGCTGGCGGGCGAGGCGTTCAACGCGCTGGCCTATGGCAACCATCCTTACGGAAGCTATGACGGCGGTACACCCGAAAGCGTTGCCGGGCTGAGCCGGGCGGATGTCACCGAAGCCTTCCAAAGGACCATCGCGCGCGACCGGCTCTATGTGTCTGCCGTCGGCGACATCACCGCCGAAGAGCTTGGCAGCTTGCTCGACGAACTGCTGGGCGATCTGCCGGAGACCGGCGCTGATCTGCCCGACAACGTGGCCTTTGGCGCCACCGGCGGTGTAACGCTGGTGCCCTTCCCCTCGCCGCAATCGGTTGCGTGGTTTGGTCATGCGGGGATCGGTATCGACAGCCCCGACTTTTTCGCGGCCTACCTGCTCAACACGATCTTCGGCGGATCGGGCTTCAACAGCCGGCTGATGGAAGAAGTGCGCAAGAAACGCGGGCTCACCTATGGGATCCGTACCTATCTGATCGACGACGACTACTCCGAAGCGGTGATCGGCATGGTTTCGAGTGTCAATGGGCGAATGGGCGAGACTGTGGAGGTGGTGCGCGCGGAATGGGAGAAGCTGGCGAGCGAGGGCGTGAGTGCCGAAGAACTGGCCGCCGCCAAGACCTATCTTACCGGAGCCTATCCGCTCCGTTTCGACGGCAACGGCCCGATTGCGCGCATTCTCGTGGCGATGCAGATGGACGGGCGCAGCCCCGACTATGTAAAGACCCGCAATGCCCGGATCGAAGCGGTAACGCTTGAGCAGATCAACCGCGTGGCCGCCGAGCTTTACCGCCCCGAGGCACTGCGGTTCGTGATCTCCGGGATGCCGGAGGGTGTCGAGGCGCAGGATTAGGGTCTGGTTTGAGACAACGGACAGAGGCCTGCCGGAAATCCCGGGCACGGGTAGCAGCGCAATGGGCGCGCGTCGCGGTAGCGGTATGCCGTGACCTTTGTCTCTGTTTCACCGGATCGCCCCGGGGCAGGGGCATGCCCGGAAACGCGTCACCTCATCCGGCAGGGTGCATCCGCCGGGGAACTTGCGGTTTTCCGCCAACGGGGCTTTCACAATCCCCGCATCTTACGTTAAGGTCCGGGCAGGTGTCATGGTAACGACCCGAGCCGGACAAGACCGCCGGTGTGCGGAAAGTGCAAGGGTTGCAGGCAGAAAAAGCTGGAGGCTCCAGGGGATGATCGGAAAACTCACGCAATTGCTCGCTGTTGCCGCGCTCGGCTTCACCGCTGGCGGTGCTGTTGCACAGGACAGCGAAAGCCGGGTGGCCGCGAACACGGCCTGGAGCGTGTTTGTCGAGGAAAATCCGAAAGAATGCTGGAGCGTGTCGGCCCCCAACAAGATAGTGAACACCCGTGGCGGCAAGGAAGTGAAGGCCAAGCGGGGAGAAATACTGCTGTTTGTCAGCTTCCGTCCGGGCGATGGCGGCCCCGGGCAGGTTGCCTTTACCGGTGGATATCCGTTCGCCAAGCAAGGACAGGTTTCCCTGACCATCGGCAGTTCGGAATTCACCTTGTTTACCGAAGGCGAATGGGCCTGGACCCAGAGCCCCGAGGATGATGCAGCCATCATCGCCGCCATGAAAACCGGCGCAACCGCGGTGCTTGTCGGCCAGTCCACCAGAGGAACCCGCACGGAAGACAGCTTCTCCCTGCTTGGTTTTACCGCTGCGGTGGAAGACGCCTCCAGGCGGTGCCAATAGGGCTTTCGGAAGCGGAATCCCGGCCAGATATCCGCCGCACATCCAATGCGCGCCCCGGTCCCTTTCCGGGGCGTTTTGTTTTCATTCTGCGCTCAGAAGCCCTATATCGGCCCCAGATCCGAGGATTGAATCATGACTGAGCTGAGCGCCCCGCTTACCCCCGATACCCTCGCCCTGCCGCGCCAGAACACGGACACCGCCACACGGGTCAATCTCGTGGGCCTCACCCGCGATGCCCTGCGCGAGGTGCTGATCGCGGCCGGCACGCCGGAGAAACAGGCGAAGATGCGGGTAGGTCAGCTCTGGCAATGGATCTACCAGAAGGGGGTGCGCGATTTTGCCGCGATGACCAACCTTTCGAAGGCCTATCGGGCGACGCTGGCCGAACACTTCGAGATCCGCGTGCCGGAGCTCGTCACCCGGCAGGTGAGCGCCGACGGAACGCGGAAATATCTGGTGCGGATCGCCGGCGGCCACGAGGTGGAAATCGTCTATATCCCCGAGGAAGACCGCGGCACGCTCTGCGTCTCCAGCCAGGTCGGCTGTACGCTTACGTGCAGCTTCTGCCATACCGGCACCCAGAAGCTGGTGCGCAACCTGAGCGCGGGTGAGATCGTCGGCCAGATCATGCTGGCGCGCGACGATCTCGACGATTGGGTACGCGCCGGTGAAGGCATGGGCGAGCGGCCGCGGCTGGTTTCGAACATCGTGCTGATGGGCATGGGCGAACCGCTCTACAATTTCGACGCCGTGCGCGACGCGATGAAGATCGCAATGGACGGCGAGGGGATCTCGCTGTCGCGCCGGCGGATCACCCTGTCGACCTCGGGCGTGGTGCCGGAGATCGCCCGCGCCGGTGAGGAGATCGGCTGCATGCTGGCGATCTCCTTCCACGCGACTACCGACGCGGTGCGCGACAAGCTGGTGCCGATCAACCGCCGCTGGAATATCGAAGCCCTGCTGGAGGCGCTGAGGGCCTATCCGAAGCTGTCGAATTCCGAGCGGATCACCTTCGAATATATCATGCTCGACGGGGTGAACGACACCGACGAGGACGCGCGCCGGCTGGTTCGGCTGATCGGCGGCATTCCGGCAAAGATCAACCTGATCCCGTTCAACGAATGGCCCGGCGCGCCCTACAAGCGTTCGACGCCGGAACGGATCAGGGCCTTTGCCAATATCATCTACAAGGCGGGCTATGCCTCGCCGATCCGCACCCCGCGCGGTGAAGACATCATGGCGGCCTGCGGGCAGCTCAAGTCGGCCACCGAGCGGGCGCGCAAGTCACGCGCCCGGATCGAGGCGGAGGCGGGGCTCGGTGAGTTGCGGATCGGCGGCTATGCAGTCGGCACTGGCGGCGACTGATCCTGTGAGAAAGCCGTATTGTTTCTGATACAGAAACAATAACCCCCAGCGTTTTTAGCCTTGCGTCTGGAAAACAGATGACGGAGCCGCGCGGGCCATGAGAGGGCCAAGTCGGCACCTTGTTAAAGAAGCCCAGCTATGCCCGACAGGCGATTGCCAGGCAATCTACCGAAAGGGAGGGGTGCGTCGGGACGGGCATGACGCTTTATGGCAGGCTGTTGTTCACGTTTGCGACCTCTTCACAGACGAAGAGTGCGACACCTTCTTCAAAGCCGCAGGACACAAGGACCATCGAGCGCAACCCAGCCTGGCCCGGATGCCTGAGAAATCGAAAGTGCAAAGGTCACCATGCCGACTGCGGAAGGTGCTGAACTTGATGCTGAATTCCTGGAGGGTCGGGGAGGAAGCGTGGTGCCGGTGAAGGGACTCGAACCCCCGACCCCATCATTACGAATGACGTGCTCTACCAGCTGAGCTACACCGGCGCCTTGCTCTAACCGCTTGAAACCCAATCGGAACTTCCTAGTCGTTCCATCGATGATTTTCAGGCCGCTTCCCGCGTTGCAAGACTATTGCAAGACTAACACAGGGCGAGCGTTGTGTGTGGAGGTTCGTTTAATCTGTCCCACGACGAAGCGCAAGGCCGAAAAAGGTCTCAAGCAGCCGTAATCCTTGGGCTTCTGTCCACATCCTCGTGCAGACGGCAGAAGTGGACGGACAGCTTAAAGACGAACAAGTAGAAGGCGGCCATGCTGAGTGTGAACAGCTTCTCTGCGGCCTTCTGATGGACCTCAACCGGCATCGAGTGCAAGTCGTCGAGGAGTGCGACGTGATCCTCGTCCAGCAGTCCGTCTGCCGGAAGATAGAACATGTTGGTCACTCGCTGCGCCTTGATGTCCGTTAGGCGAGACGCGACTTTCTCGCCATCCAGGCCGTGCGCCTGGAACCGCTCAACTATCTTGGACAGCTTCACGATAGGCGCGAAGGTCACGTTAGGCGGCAAAACGCGGGCGTTCTCTGCTGACACGTCGCAAGAGTTGGACAGCACGATCCCGCGCGCCGCATTTACATTGCCCGACTTGAACGAGAATATCTGAAATCCGCGCCAGCCATCCCCTTGAAGCATCTCGCCCGTATAGCCGTCATAGCCTGCCGGGATGAAGTAGCCTCTATCGGCTCCATCAATGAGGTTCTTGAGTTCAGTCACCAAGACCTTCTGCGCAGGAGCAGCCGTCAGGTAGTAAGGAATCTGCTGGCGGAGGGCGTCTGCGTCAAAGGTCATCCTTCGGATCAAGCCTCATAGAGACTCTCGAGGTCGTTAAAGATCGCGGCTTCAAACTCAGCGCCAAGCCGCTCCTGGCGCTCAGCAAAGCCATTGTAGATCGCGGCGATCTGCTGGGCGAAGTGATCCACGCCCGCGGGCTTCGCCAGGCTTTCCATGAAGCCGCTGTAGGTCCCGCGTACTTGCTGCACCTCGTATGCCTCAACGCGCGGCGGATAATGGACCTGACCCGCAAGCATCGCCGCGCCAACGGCAACCATGAAGGTCGTGGAAGTGGGTCTGGTTGCTGCGAGTTCAATCATACTTAGGCCCCATCTCATTGATCGTTGCTTCGGTCAGGCAACTGAAAAACTTGGTCTTGTTCGCTTGGCGTAGGCTCTCAACTGCAGGTTCGAGTTGCGCAGCAAACGCGCCAAAGTCAGAAAAGTGCGCCGTGCGGATCGAGTCGATATCCACGACGGCCCCGAAAACAATCTTACCGTCTGGCATCGCGCCTTGCGCGCCGGTCACGACGGATATGATGTACAGAGTGTTGCCCTCGTTGCGGTGAACCTGAACAGACAGATGGTCATCCTTGGCTTCAACGTCACCAACTCGGACGCCCATGTTGATCTTCGCGATCTGTTCCGTGAGCGTCGGTGCCTGGATCAAGTTGACATACTTCACTGAGTACCGCTCGACTGGACCCGCGATACCAACTTGCGCCACCTTCTCGACAATGCCCAGAATGGCCTCCTTGAAAGCGGGCCACTTCGGATAGGGCAGCTTGCACGCGATGACCAAGTTTCGATCACCGAATGAGATCGTGAACTCACCCCAGTCGAGCCGACTAACCGGCGAGAAGGCAAGGTTCGGGTCTTGGTCTCTGATCGGTTGCGGTATCTCGGCTGCGGGCAGCCTTTGGAGTTTCGGCTTCGGCGTCAGTTGGCCAAAGAGAGCGCCTGGCAACAGGTCTGCCAGTTGCGGCGCGCCGCCCATGCGCACCTCAAAGACCGCATCGACGAGCGGCTCACGATCTAGGGTCTTGGGCAGCTTCACGGTCTTCCTCCACGTCGAATCACAGTGTAACTCGCGCGCGAATCGGGGGCAAGCGCGCAAGACTCCAAACGGCCTCAGAGTCAATACCTCAGACACCTTTCTGAGCCGTTAGACGTGCGCGCGTTAACACTTCGGTCGCATATCAGCCGCAACCAGCACTTGGAGATTACAGGGAACATGCCGACCGCATACGTCGGGATGGGTAAGAGGAATGATGTGGTCACCGTGATGAGGAATGCCTGTCACGACCGAAAGCACATCGCGCAGTTCATATAGCTTTTCTATCGCGAGCAACTGTTCTTTGGTCAAGTTTGCGACCGATGCTGTAGATGCGCTGCGACGCTATTCCGCACGGTCGGACTCGCAATAACTGCACCGGCGATCCGAGCGGCGTGCGCAGACGTGCCCGGTCGGGCAAAGCAATCCGGTGAAGTAGATTCCATTTCCGCTACTTGAGGGCAGTAGCAGGAGTTCAGGACGACCTGCATCTACGGCAATCCGCTCGCGCAGTTTCGAGGACATGACGACATGCGTGTTTCCCAGACAATGCCGACAAGATCCATGGAGGGTCCTCGGTGCTCTGGTCCCACATCCGCTGCATGGAATCCCGTCGTAGTATGAGTTTGCCGCTGAATCAGCTTTCGCCTCAGCCGAGGAACGCGCGCCATCAGGTCGCCGCGCGAGGCCTGTCCTGCCACGAACCGGATCACAGACGATGCGACGTTCTGCGCCCTCTGAGCAGCCTCGCGCTTCTCACGCTGGAGGGCGTTCAGATGCGTTGCCATCTCGAAGACGGGCAACTCATCGACCAGGATGTCTGCCCAGGTCGCAAGGTGGCGATTGAACGATCCCCGATAGTCGCGGATCGTCGTCTCGGACATGGGCCGCTTGCCCGACGTGTCGATCCGCTGAGGGTTCGAGCGGGTCTCGATCATCAGTTCCAGGGCTTCGCGAAAGGTCGGCAACTGAGTGACAGCCGCCGCCGCGCGCTCGGCCTCGCGCTCCTGCCGCGTTTTGATGGCACCCTCGTCAATGTCATGGGCCGTCTTGCCGACCTGTTTCTTCGCCCAAGCCGAGTGCTTGCCCTGCGGGGGCCACTGGCCGAGTTTGACACGCCGGGTCTTCTGCGCCGTCGAGTCCCACTTGTTGACGTACCATGTCTTGACCCCGCCCGCCGTCACGCAGAGTTGCAGGCCTTTGACCGTGGGGTCCGAAAACCAAATCGTCTTGTCGGCGGACAAGGTCTTGAGGTTGGTGTCGGTGAACTTGATCTGAGGCATGGTCGTGGCTCCTTGCAAACGGCTGATGTTGCAGGGTTCACGTTACGTTCCAACCCTGATCAAACTCAACCGAATATTGGCGAAGCATCTGATTTCATTGAGGTTTGTTGGTTCAACCCCACCGAGTGCTGGTGGGATTCTCGCATTACGAATGACGTGCTCTACCAGCTGAGCTACACCGGCACACTTCCATTTGCAGGCCCTACCATGGACCTACCCGTTACATTGCGCCGCCTGCAAGCGACTGGTTTTACGGGTCATTCGGGCGTGATCTGCCAGTTTTGAATGACGTGCCGTGCGAACCATTGCGGCACTTCGCGGGTGCGCGGTGCATAGCACCCCGCGCCTTGACTGTGTAGCCCTAATTTTGCGGCTTTGCCTCCGTTTCCGGTGTTGGCGTGGCAACGCCCTCGATCGTGGTTTCGTCGTCGGCTTCGTCGTTGCTTTCGTCGGTGGCGGCCGGCTCGGCCACGGTCTCGACCACCTCAACGGAAGTTGTCGGCTTGCCGACGAGCAGAGGCAGCATTTCGGCGCCGCCGCGCATTTTCATCTCGCCCTCGGAGGGCACCTTCCAGCTCAGCGTGTCGAAAGCGTTGCAATCTGCACAGACCGGAACCCATTCGCCATGGACATGGCCGCATTTGTCGCAGACCCATTGCTGGCCACGCGAAGCGGTCACCGCCCTGGCGAGCCAGCCGCGTACAGCCTCGTCAGCCGCGCCCTGGCCGCGGTCGATCGCGGCCATGAGTGTGAGCGAGCGTTGGGTCGGGTCTTTCTCGGCGAGATCGCCCAGCGCTTCACGGGCTGCGGCGAAGTCTTCTGCGGCAATATGCAGCTCGGCGAGCAGCATCCGGGTTTCGGGATGGTCGGGTTGCTGGCTGGTCAGCGCCCGGAACCGCTTCAATCGCTCTTTTGGCGATTCATCGGGCTCCAGCCCGGCGAAACTGGCTGCGAGATCGGGATGCGGATGCGCGCCCCAGGCCTTCGCCAGCAGCCGCGACGCATAGCGCTTGTTGCCCTGCTCGGCATAGCTCTGCGCCGCCAGCACCGCCGCGGGGACCAGATCGGGCGACAGCTTGTTGGCCTCGATCGCCGCCTCTCGCGCCCGGATCGAGTTGCCCTCCTCGAAAATGTCCTTCGCTTCCTGCAGGGCCAGCACACCGTCGCGGCGGCGTCCGACATCGCGCGGCAGCGCGCCGGTTTTTACCTTGGCACCAAGGGTCTTGCGGGCACCGGCCCAGTCACTCCGCTTCGCCTGCAAGGCCAGCAGAATGTCGCCGGTCTCGGCGTGGCGCGGCTTCAGCGCGAAGGCCTTTTCGGCCAGCTTCAGCGCGGTATCGGTGTCGCCCGCGTCAAGCTTCTGCTTCATGATCCCACGGATGCCGACGAACCGCGTGCGTTCGTCCTTGAGCAACTTTTTGTAGACCTGTTCGGCCTGCTTGCGGTCCCCCGCCATTTCGGCCGCCTGCGCGGTGATGAGGTTGGTGAGTTCCGGCTTGTGCAGAAAGCGCTCGGCCCGGGCGGCGCGCGCCATCGCCACGCGCTCCTCGCCGGAGGCCAGCGCCATCATCCCCTCGGCCAGCGCGGCATAGCCCTTGCGCTCGCGGTTGCGGGCGAAATAGCGGCTGATGGCGGTTTCGTCGCCGCTCAGGAAGCGGATGAACGCCACCAGAAACCCGACCACCAGAAACAGCACCCAGACCGCCGCGACCAGCGCCACCAGCGCGATCACCGATTGCAGCGGGCCGAGGTTGAACTCCATGTTGCCCACGGCGATCTGCACCCCGGCGCTGGTCTCGGTAACCATCTGTGCTCCCAGAACGGCGGCGGCCACGACCACGACGAACAGGACGATTTTCAACAGGGACCAAAGCATCGAACCATCCTCACTTCGTGTTCAACTGATCGGCAAGCGCAGCACCGGCCGCGAGCGCATCGGCCCGGGCCTCGGCCTGTTGGCGCCATTCGGCAAGCGCGGGCTGCGCGGCTTCGGGCAATTGGTCCAGCTCGGAAAACACCGTGGCCAGATCGCCCTGTTTCAACGCCGCTTCGGCGCGCGACAGCACGGCATCGGCATCGTCGCCTTCCTTTGGTGCAAGGCTGCGGGTGCCGAGCTGGGTGCGCATGAAAGCTTCCATCCGGTTCAGGCTGCCATCTTCGACACTGGCGCGGATGTCGGCATCAATCGCCACCCGCGCGGCCTCGGGGAAAGCCTCGCGCAGCGCCCCGAGCCCGGGCACACCATCGGCGGCCACTTGCGTGAGCGCGGCGGGGGCATCGGTGCCGGTGGCCTGCGTGAGCTCCAGCAGCGCGGTGTCGAACGGCTTGCCGCCGGTATCGAGCGCCGCCAGCACCTGCGCCAGCGCCGCCCGCGCAGTGGCCTCGCGGTTTGAGGCGGCAAGCTGCTCTTCAAGCGCCGTGGCCTCGGCCTGCGCCGTATGGATCTTCTCGAGCTCGCCGGAAAACATCCCGCGCATATCCTGCAACTGCCCCTCGAACATCCCGGTGAGCGTTTCAAGTTCGCGCGCATAGGCCGCGGCGGCGGTCTTCGCGGCTTCGGTGCCCTCGGGCGCGAGCTTCTCGACCGACGACAGCCGCGTCTCGATGGCGCCTAGCTGGTCGGTGATCTGCTCCGCCCCGGTTACAAGCCCGTCGAGCCGTGCAGTCATATCGGCCCGCAACGCATCCAGCGCGCTGGTATCGGCCTGCATCTCCGCGATCCGGGCATCGAGCGCGGCGAAGCGGTCGTCGACGCTTGCCCCGAGCGCGTTGATCTCGTCGCCCTGGGTCTCGACCACGCCCACCAGCGGATCGACCTCGGGCTCGACCCCGGGGAAGGGCCAGCCTTCCGGCACAATGGTGCGCGCGGCGGTAAACCCGATCACCGCGGCCACAACCCCGCCGAGCACAAACCCGGCAAAAGCCCCGCTGCGTTTTCCGGCCGGCGCCTCAGGCGCTGCGGCTTTCGCAGCCTCACCCGGTCCGGACCCGGCCTTCGCACGCACCGGCTTTTCCTTTTTCGCCTCCGCGGAGGTCTTGTCGGGGGGCGTCTTGTCCGGCTTCGCCGCAGGCCCCGTCTTGCCGGCCGTCTTGCCGGCCTTCGGGGGTGTTTCCCCGACAATCATGGCGTCTTCGACCTTCGCCTTCGGGTCTTTCACCGCTTTCCCGCCCGCAGCCGGAGCCTTGCCCGCCACAGCCTTGGATTCATTTTTTTTCGTCGACTTCGGGGCTTCCGCCATCATTCACCTTCCGAATCTCTGCACGCGACCTGGGCGCGCCCGCCACGTCGAACCTAACCACGCACCGGGCCGGTCTCAAGGCAACTTGCGCGCCAGAGCGGCAAGGATTTTTTCAACCATGGCGCCGCCGGTCGGGGTGGCGCAGATGTCGGCCCGGCCGCCTGTCGCCGCGCTCCACGCATCACCCACGGCGGGGCTCATCGCGATCGCCCGCAGATCGGGTCCGGGCACCAGCCCCTGGCCCACCAGCCGGGCGGAACGCGGCGAATAGAGCGGCAACACGACCGGGTTTGTGCTTTCAAGGAGACCCCGTGCCTCGGCGCTCAGCGCCCGGGCGATCTGCGCGTAAACCACCACCTCATGTGTCTCTGTTCCAGCCCGATCAAGCCGCGCAGCCACCTCGCCGCGGGCATGTTCGCCGCGCAGATGCATGAGCGGCCCAGGCCCGGACACCGCCGCGACCAGTGCCGCCGCATCCGGTGCGACAGTCACCACCTCAGCGCCCGCAGCCCGCGCCGCTTCGGCGGTGCGCAGGCCCACACAATGGGCCTTGATGCTCTCAAGCGGCGGCGCGAAACGCACCGCATTGGCCGATGTCAGGATCACCCCCGCGACCCCCGCGAGGCTCACCGCCGCGCCGGTCGGCCGGATCTCCATGATCGGCGAAATCACCACCTCGGCGCGTCCGGCAAAGGTCGCCGCCATCTGCCGCGATTGCGCTTCGGGGCGGGTCAGCAGGAGGGTCGGGCGGCGCGTGGGATTGTCTGTCATCGCTTGCGGTGGTAGCCCGGCACGACCCTCACCGCAACGGAACCCATGACCGACAGTCTCACCATCCTCGGCCTCGAATCGAGCTGCGACGACACCGCCGCCGCTCTTGTCCGCCACGCGCCCGGCGCCCGGCCCGAGATATTGTCCTCCGTGGTCGCGGGCCAGACCGAACTGCACGCCGCTTTCGGAGGGGTCGTGCCCGAAATCGCCGCCCGCGCCCATACCGAGAAGCTCGACCTCTGCGTCGAACAGGCGCTTGACAAAGCGGGGGTGGAGCTTGGCGCGCTTGATGCCATCGCCGTTACCGCCGGGCCCGGTCTCATCGGCGGGGTGCTGGCCGGGGTGATGCTGGCGAAGGGCCTTGCCGCCGCGACCGGCCTGCCGCTGATCGGCGTCAACCACCTCGCCGGCCACGCCCTCACCCCGCGGCTCACCGATGGCACCGCCTTTCCTTATCTGGTGCTGCTGGTTTCGGGCGGCCATTGCCAGTTTCTGCTGGTCAACGGGGAAGACCGTTTCACCCGCCTCGGCGGCACCATCGACGACGCACCGGGCGAGGCCTTCGACAAGACCGCAAAGCTCCTTGCCCTGCCGCAACCCGGCGGCCCTTCCGTGGAACGCGAAGCGCGGAACGGAAACGCGCAGCGGTTCCGGCTGCCCCGCCCGCTTCTCGACCGCCCCGGCATGGACATGAGCTTTTCCGGCCTCAAGACCGCACTGCTGCGCGAACGCGACAAGCTCGTCGCCCGCGATGGCGGCTTGCACCGGGACGACCGCGCCGATCTCTGCGCCTCTTTCCAGGCGGCGGTGTCGGATGTGCTGGCGGAAAAGTCTCGCCGTGCGCTTGCCGCCTGTCTGGCGCTGAACCCCGGCAGGCCAAACTTCGCCGTTGCCGGGGGCGTCTCGGCCAACATGACGATTCGGGCTGCATTAGAGACGGTTTCCCGCGAAGCTGGCGCCGCATTCATCGCCCCGCCGCTCGGGCTCTGCACCGACAATGCCGCGATGATCGCCTGGGCCGGGATCGAGCGTTTCCGCGCCGGGCATCGCGATGACATGAGCCTCGCCGCCCGCCCGCGCTGGCCGCTGGACGAGACCGCCCCCGCCATGCTTGGATCGGGCAGAAAGGGAGCCAAGGCATGAACAGCATTTCCGTTCTCGGCGGCGGGGCCTTTGGCACCGCCTATGCCGTTTCGCTCGCCAGCGACGGGCGCGTGATCACCCTTTGGGCGCGCAACCCGGGCGACATGAACGCCCGGCGCGAAAACACCCGCCGCCTGCCAGGGGTACGCCTGCCCGACACGCTTCGCGTCACCGGCGATTTCGCCGAGGCCGCCAAGGCCGACATCATCCTGCTGGCGATCCCGCTCCAGAAGCTTTCAGCCGTGCTTGCCGAACACGCCGCGCATCTCAACCGCCAGACCCTTGTTTGCTGCTCCAAGGGCATCGACATCGCCACCGGCCGTGGACCTGCGGAAATCATCGCCGGGACTTGTCCCGGCACCACGCCCGCGATCCTCTCTGGCCCCAGCTTCGCCATCGACATCGCTACCGGCCTGCCGACCGCGCTGACGCTCGCCGCTGCCCACCCGGAAGCGTTGCAAGAGGCTCTGACCACGCCGAATATCAGGCTCTATCGCTCCACCGACATTATCGGGGTCGAGCTCGGCGGGGCGCTGAAGAATGTCATCGCCATTGCCTGCGGCATCGCCATCGGCGCCGGGCTTGGCGAAAGCGCCCGTGCTGCCCTGATGACCCGGGGCTATGCCGAGATGAGCCGTTTTGCCCGGTCGCGCGGCGCCCGGCCGGAAACGCTCGCCGGGCTCTCCGGCTTTGGCGACCTTGCCCTCACCTGCACCTCGGAGAAGTCGCGCAACTATTCTTACGGGCTCGCTTTGGGACAGGGTGAACCCGGGGCCGAGGGCGCGACCATCGAGGGCAAGTCCACGGCCCGGGCGGTGGTCAGGGCGGCGGGCAAGGCTGGTCTTGACATGCCTGTCGCCGAGGCTGTCATGGCACTGGTCACCGGAACCGCCACTACTCAGCAGGCAGTCGCCGCCCTGCTTTCGCGGCCACTCAAGGAGGAATGACATGTATGCGATCATCTGCACCGACAAGGAAAACGCGCTCGAGATCCGCAAGGCCAACCGCGCGGCCCATATTGCCTTTCTCGCCGAAACGCCCGTGGTCTTCGCAGGGCCCTTCCAGGACGAAACCGGCGCCATGACCGGCTCGCTCATCGTGGTGGACGTCGAAACCCGTGCCGATGTGGAAACCTGGGCCGCCAACGATCCCTATGCCAAGGCCGGGCTGTTCGAAAAGGTGCGCATCGAACGCTTTTCGAAAGTGATCGGCTGATGCGGTACTGGCTGTTCAAATCCGAGCCCAACACCTGGGGCTGGGAGCATCAGGTGGCCAGGGGCGAGGCCGGCGAGGAATGGGACGGCGTGCGCAATTACCAGGCCCGCAACATGATGCGCGAAATGAAGCTGGGCGACCTCGGGTTTTTCTACCATTCGGTGAACGAAAAGCGGGTCATGGGCATTGTGGAGATCTGCGCCGAGATCCACCCCGACAGCACCACCGACGACCCGCGCTGGGAATGCGTCGATGTGAGGGCCGTGCGTCCGCTCGCAAACCCGGTGACTCTCGCCATGTGCAAGGCCGACCCGCGGCTTGCCGACATGGTGCTGGTCAACAACACGCGGCTTTCGGTGCAACCGGTGCGCCCGGAGGAATGGGCCACAGTTCTCGAACTGGCGGGAGAAAAGCCCTGGACTATCTGTGTGCCCCGATAGAACACTGAGGTGGATTGGCGCGGATCGGGAGAATAACCCCATGGAATTCGTCAATTTTTTGGCTGCAGTTGCCGCATCCTGTACCTTGGAGCCATCTGGTACACCGGACTGTCGAAGCCTTGGGCCAGGGCATCCGGCGTGGAAGTCGATGCCAACAGCAAGCCGGAAAATGGGGGCTTGGTGCCGAATGCGATAACGTCCATCACGATGCTCCTGGTGGCAGGCATGATGCGCCACGTCATCGCCCAGGCCGGGATTGATACGCTGTTGAAAGGGCTGATGGCCGGTGGCGGCATCGGCCTGTTCATGATCGGCTCGTGGATCATGATGAACAACGCCTGTGGCAACCGTCCGTTCAGGCTGACGCGGGTCGACTGCGGCCATGCCACCATGCCACTAAAGCGCTTCCATCTTACGTTGAATCGCGCGGGGTTCACATTTGGTCTGATTTCTGATTCATCCTGTTCAGGAGGATCAGTTCATGCCCAACC
>PDWJ01000193.1_pt1 | contig 94567 bp, 81 predicted proteins | sample 1430881 | NCBI WGS metagenome assembly PDWJ01 (sample SAMN01162460, study PRJNA174530) | Oral metagenome, whole genome shotgun sequencing project. | biome: Marine environment; feature: Marine mammal; material: Swab sample of the gingival sulcus; isolation source: swab sample of gingival sulcus...
CCAACTGATGATAGGTCGCAGCCTGTTCGTAGCGATCCTTGAACTCACCATAAATGGCAAGGGCCTGCTGATAGGCCTGCTCTGCCTGGGCCCACTGGCGCTGCGCCTGCGCCACCACCCCCAACTGATGATAGGTCCTGGCCTGGCTGTAGCGATCCTTGAACTCGATCTTAATGGCAAGGGCCTGCTGATAGGCCTGCTCTGCCTGGGCCCACTGGCCCTGCTCCTCCGCCACCCTCCCCAACTGATGATAGGTCCCAGCCTGTTCGTAGCGATCCTTGAACTCGATCTGAATGGCAAGGGCCTGCTCATAGGCCTGCTCTGCCTGGGCCCACTGGCGCTGCGCCTGCGCCACCATCCCCAACTGATGATAGGTCCTGGCCTGGCTGTAGCGATCCTTGAACTCGATCTGAATGGCAAGGGCCTGCTGATAGGCCTGCTCTGCCTGGGCCCACTGGCGCTGCTCCTCCGCCACGCTCCCCAACTGATGATAGGTCGCGGCCTGGCTGTAGCGATCCTTGAACTCACCATCAATGGCAAGGGCCTGCTGATAGGCCTGCTCTGCCTGGGCCCACTGGCGCTGCGCCTGCGCCACCACCCCCAAATTATGATAGGTGCTGGCCTGGCTGTAGCGATCCTTGAACTCGATCTGAATGGCAAGGGCCTGCTCATAGGCCTGCTCCGCCTGAGCCCACTCGCGCTGCGCCTGCGCCACCATCCCCAACTGATGATAGGTCGCGGCTTTGTTGTAAGACAACTTCCTGGCATCCACGTTCTGTAATCCAGCCAGAAACTGCAAGACTTCCTGAAATGCAGCCTGCGCCTGCGGAAGCTGCTTCAGCTCAAGCTGATGACAGCCGATGGCATACAGTACAGCACCCCAGTCCCAGCAGGCCGGTTCTGCGGCAATACGTTCCGGCCCATAGCGCTCCAGCCCTGTTTTAAGGCCCTGGGCCAGGTCCAGGGCACGGGCATGATCCTGCTGAAAATTTCCAAGATACTGATCCAGCACAGCGTAAAGATTCCCGATGCTCCTCTGCTCTGTCAGCGCGATCTGCAGGGCCCTGTGCAGATTTTCGTATTCCAGCTCCACCAGATCCCGCGCGATCGAGCTCTCCTGCGGGTTCCTGGAGGACAGCGCTGTGTCCAGCGCATCCCCGAAATCGTCGTAGTGCCGGCAAAAAGCAGAATTGATCGCAGCACGAAGCCCTGCCAGGCGCTCTTCAGCCAGCCGGGCACGCAGAAAATAGGGCAGAGTCGGCTGGATCTTCAGGTATCCGGGCCTCTCGTGCGCTGAAAGCAGGCCCCAGTCCCGCGCATCCTGCACGATCGCTTCCCAGTCCTCAAGAGGCAGCGCTCGCAGATCCGGCTCTTCCTGCAGATGCCTGACGTATTCTCCGAACAGCTTAATCCAGATCACGCTGCTAAAAGGCGCAAAGCAGAGCAGCAGGCTCTGGGCTTCGGGCGACAGATTGCTGTGAGCATAGTCAATGCAGGCCAGGATGCTCCGGGTTTTATCGCTCTGGTCCTGGCTGTCGAGCCGGCGATCCCCGCCTTGTAACGCTGCCAGGATCTGCTGCGGCGTCTGGGATTTCAGATTGGAGAGCACCACTTCCAGGGCCAGAGGAAAGCGGTCCAGCAGGTTCAGCAGACGCGCAAAGGACGTGTCAGTCCGAAAGGCGCTGCGCTGGGCAGGATCCGCGACCCGGCGCTGCAGAATGCGCTCTGCCAGCACAGACGCGGCTTCCGGGTCCAGTCCCGGCAGATCATAGATATCGCAGTCCCGCAGGGGGGCAGGCATCAGCCACGTTGCCGCAGCGCGCGACCCCAGGACCAGCAGGCTTCTGCCGCCCAGCAGCTCTTGCAGAAAACCCTGGATTCGCCCGCGTTCGTCTGGCGGCAGGCTGTGTTTGACAGCCAGGGGATCGCCGCTCACAGATTCCAGATTGTCCAGTATCAGCAGATGGCGCTGGCTGCGCAGTGCCTGCGCCACTTTCTGCTGCTGTGCAGCCAGCGGCATGGCCCCGACAGATTGCCCAAAGAGCTGCTGCGCGATCTCGCTCACAATCTGCTGCAGGCTGTAGGCTTTTTGATCATAGGCAAAAAAGAAGACGAGGTCCACGAACTGCGTGCTCTGCCACCATTCCGCCAGATGTCGCAGCAGCGTTGTTTTGCCCGCGCCTCCCATGCCACGAATCAGCAGCATATTGCGACTCAGGCCGTCGCTGCGCGCAAGCAGGCGCTTTTCGACCTCCAGAATATCCAGATCGCGGCCCACAAAGCCGAATTCCGGCGTGGGAGCACGATAGCGCCGGGCCTGCTTCTCGTAATAGGCAGTTTCTGTCTTCCCATCCATGGGCTGCAGGCGAACAGCACGGTTCTGCGGAACAGCGTCGTACTGATAGAGCACAGGCAGCAACCAGTCTTCCAGATCGATGCGCTGCTCAAAATAGGCACGCCGCTCCTTATCATTGAACAGGGCGGCGCGCGCCCGGCACACAGCCGCTGGCAGATCAGCCCCATCAAAGAGCCGCTCGTAGAGCTGCTGCATCATCAAGGCTGCTGCGCTGACAGTCACCGAATAACTCATTGCCAGGACCGATCGCATCCCCGCCTTGAGCAGATGGCCGGCCAGACTGCTTTCGCGGGCTCCGGCCTGTTTGCCGGACTGACAGGCGTTCAGCACAGCGATCGGGATCTTATACATGCTCAGCAGGCCGGCCAGTTCCCCAGCCTCGATCATGGCCGGTCTGGCTTGCTCACCCTCAAAGGCCAGAAAAGCTTTCAGGCCCTTGTATGCTGCGATGTCCGGCTGGCCGCGACGCTGCTGAAAGCTATAACGATCGCTCTGGAGGCGCGTGCTATAGTCCTCATAACTCAGCAGCGCACCGTGCATGTCAAAGTGAATGACGTGATAATAGCCTGTGCCATGCTGCTCGCGGCTCTCCCGCAGATGCTGGTCCAGGGCCGGATAGCTGCCAGGACGGACCATATCGACCTGAATCGGCAGCTTCGCCTGCCGCAGCATCTCCAGCAGAGGCCGGGAGATCGTGCGGTAGCCAACGTCATGCTGCCCAAAAGGCCGCGCCACGATCAGCAGCACGTTCAGGGTGGGCGAGTCCTGGCTTTCGGCAATAATTGGCCCAACGCCTGGACTGCTGCGCACAATCGGCGCATCCAGGCTCAGCGCTCTTGGCAGGTCCGGATCTTTGAGGCTCTCCCAGTGCAGGCGCTGGAAATCCGGCGCGCCAACAATCTCGAGACTCAGGTTCTCAAAGCCCTGCTGTCTGGCCTGACTGTAGAAGCCAAAGAGCTTGAAATCCTGCTGAAAAACGGCCCTGAACAAGCTTTCACCATAGTCGATGAGGCTGTCTGCCGCCTTTTTGGCCTGAAGCTCTTTCAGAAAAGGGAACTTCAGATAATCTTCAAAATACCAGTTCAGCTCGTCTTCCTGGGCCTCATCAAAGGGATCGTGAATCGTCACCGACCCTGCAATGCGTCTGTCAATGCTGACTTCGGCATTCGGAGACTGGTCCAGGGCTGCGGTCTGACGAATTGTAATCACAGGCATAAGGCTTAACCTCCTTTTTTGACAACGAGCAGCGCATGACCGTGATGGTCGAGAATCGTGACATCCACACCTGGGGCCGGCCGATCAGGAAATTTTTCAGCCAGCATCTTTTTCAGCCAGTCTTTCAGCAGGTCTTTCAGCACATCTGCGGTAATGCCGCCGGCAAACGCGCCCAAGACCAGCAGACCGTCGCGGATCAGAGCAGGGTCCAGCGGAAAGCCCTGCAGGCCAGCACGCATGACCCCAGCCCGGGCCAGTTTTCCGTGCTCTGTGTCTGCGTTCCAGGCTCTGGCAAATTCATGCGCATAAATTTCAAGCTGCGGATCGATCGCAAGATAATAGTCCATCAGCGTCCTCCTTGTTGAGTAAGGGTAAGCTGGAATAAAGAAATACGCCGCGCATTCAGCACAGTACGATATGAAGAGATTCGACTGTGTCCGTCAAGAAAAAAAGCGCACCGCCCCGACCGGCCGCCTGCCGGAGATATATTCGTCTGGATTGTCAAAAAAGCGCCGGCCCTGGAAGAGTCCCCGGAATCGCGACACAGCTGGGCAGAGCGCAAGCAGAAAAAAGACTTGACAGGACTCCATCAGGCCCATAGCGTTCACCCGCATTCATGAGCTCTGCCTCTATGATGCCATTCCCAAAACCCGCCGGACAGATCAAAGGAGAGGAGATGGAAAAAGTCGCGCTCTGCTGGGAAGCACTCGGCTATGGCTATACACGAACAGATTATAATTATGTGTCGCGCTGGGCCAATGGGGCCTGGGACGCAGGAAGGCTCACAACAGAGCACAGCGTCACCATAAGTATCGGGTCTGCAGCCCTGCACTACGGACAGGAATGCTTTGAGGGCCTGAAAGCGCGGACTGCCAGAGACGGCAGAGTGCTCTTGTTTCGTCCGGATCGCAACGCTGCGCGCATGATCGCAAGTGCTCGCGGCATTGCAATGCCTGCTGTGCCAGAAGACAAATTCATCGACGCCTGCCGGCAGCTTGTCAGAGCCAATCTGCGCTGGGTCCCGCCTTACGGCAGTGGAGCAGCATTCTACCTGCGGCCTGTTCTCTTCGGACATGGTGACAACCTGGGCGCAAAACCAGCAGATGAATATCTTTTCTGCATTTACGGATCTCCGGTTGGCCCGTATTTTCAAGGGACGCTCAGGCCGATCCACGTTTGCGTGGCTGATGCGGACCGCGCCGCGCCACGCGGCACCGGAGCCTTAAAAATCGGCGGAAATTATGCAGCCGGCCTGCGTCTTCGCAAGCAGGCCGCAGAGGCCGGCTATGATGACTGCCTGTTTCTTGACGCGCGGCAGCGCCGCTATATCGAGGAACTGGGCGGCGCAAACGTTTTCGTGATCCGCAAAGACAAGGTCCTGGTCACCCCGCAGTCCGACTCGATCCTGCCGAGCATCACCCGCCATTCGCTGATGAGCCTTGCCAAAAACTCCCTGGGCCTGAAGGTGGAAGAACGCCCGCTGCCACTCGAGGAACTCAGCGACTGCCATGAAGCTGCGGCCTGCGGCACAGCCCTGGGCATTGTTCCGATTGGCAGCGTTTCCAGTCGCGAGCGCGTTTATACCTTCTGTGAGGGCGGCAAAAAAGCCGGTCCCCTGACAAGGCAGATCCACGATCTGCTCAGTGCTGTTCAGTTCGGCGAGTGCAGCGCGCCGGACGGCTGGCTCGTGGAAGTCTGAGAGCTGTCTTCATCCTCTGAAAAAAACTCCCTTGACAAGAGCCTGTCATCGCTCTATGCCATAGAGCGATTGTCATGTCTCTATCGACCGTTACGCTCAGCGCAGGATCCTGAACAGGACGACGTGGGGCGCTGAGCAGATTACAAGGAGGAATCAGCATGCAAAAAAACTGGCTGGACAACAAGGAACGCTTTGAAGTACAAGATGTCAGATCGCTGACAGGCAATTTCCTGCCCGCCATCCTGAAGAAAGCCCGGGATCTGGAGCCTGGAAACGGTTTATGCATTGTGCAGAGTTTCGAACCGATTCCGCTTTACCCGACTCTTCAGGCACTCGGCTACGAATACCATACCGACAAAGTCTCTGAAACAGAGTACAGGGCCTATTTTTATCGGGCGCGCGCAGCGGACCCGTCCGATTCTGCGGAGATGAACGTTCCGCTCAAGCCTACGGCCATTGTGAATTTTAACCGGATCGATCCGAAACTGGCTCATATTGTGGTGAATTTCTGGGACCTGATCTGGGGACAGGATAATCCGGCGATTGATATGAAAACACGGCTCTTATTATCGCTTGCCAACGGTGTTGGAGCCGGACGCCTCCGCCAGGCGACACGCGAGTTGATCAAAGCCTATTCGCTCGGAGTAACGGTTGCGGAGTTCGATGAACTCTTTGCCATGTTTGCCTGGAATCAGGGAATCGGCTATTTTGCCTCGCAAATAGGGCCGTCTTCGCTCTTTGCCGCGTATCAGTACATCAAGACGCAGGAAGAGCATGGCATGGCCCGCGCTGAGATCGTCACAAAACTTATTGAAAAATATGGAGAAAAGAATCCGGCTGTCAGCACCTTTTACCACCCCTCAAAGGATGCGTAAGCGCGCGCGTATCGATACTGTCAGGGCTTTTGCTCTAAGCCCGAAGACGCGATTGTGTGTGCATGATGCCTGGCTCCTTCCCGCCCCCCCCCTGCCTCAGAGTCCACGACTGCTCTTGACAGCCCGGGACCGTGCAGGCATGAGCGCCGGGATACAGCGGCGCTTGTGCTCTTACTGCCCCGGAAGCGCTGGAAAATTAAGCTTGACAATTCGCTGCTTCCATGAAAGCGGCGAATACGAAAAATCTGAACGTCTACTGTTTTACAAACGTCTTGTTTAGGGCTGGCTTGGTCCGTTATGCCTGCAAGGGGAGGGCTGTGTATCGCGCCTGTGCGCTCAGGGAACGTGTGACACATCCGCATCGTTCCCCTGCAGGAAGCCAAAGAGCTGGAGTCATCGACTGCATCCTCTTAGTAAAGCACACGCCTCATGCGAAGCGATCAAATCACACAAGGACTGGAACGGATGCCCAATCGGGCTCTGCTCTATGCCACAGGCGTCACGAGCGCCCAACTCTCAAAACCATTTATCGGAGTCTGTTCCAGTTTTACCGATCTCATCCCCGGGCATATTGGCATGCGCACGCTGGAACGAAAAATCGAATGGGGTGTCAATGCTGGCGGCGGCGTCCCGTTTCTGTTTTCCGTGCCCGGCATTTGCGACGGCATTGCCATGGGCCATTCCGGGATGCACTACTCGCTGCCCTCCCGCGAACTGATCGCTGATATGATCGAATCGATCGTTCAGGCTCATCAGCTCGACGGCATTGTCCTGTTAACCAACTGCGATAAAATCACTCCAGGCATGATTATGGCCTGCTGCCGCCTGGACGTTCCAGCAATCGTTGTGACCGCAGGGCCAATGTTTTCTGGCCATCACGCTGGCCGGCGTTTGTCGCTGGTCCGCGATACCTTTGAAGCAGTGGGGCTGTGTCAGGCCGGCAAACTCAGCCAGGGCGATGCAGAACAACTCGAGATGGAAGCCTGCCCCGGTCAAGGCTCATGCCAGGGCTTATACACGGCCAATACTATGGCCTGCCTCGCAGAAGCGATGGGCTTGAGCCTGCCAGGCACTGGCACTGCCCTGGCCGGGCTGGCCAAAAAATCCCGCCTTGCCGAACTGGCGGGCGAGCGAATTGTCGGTCTGGTCGAAGAAGGCGTCAGCAGCCGCCAGATCGTGACCAGAGAATCATTGGAAAACGCGATTCGAGTGGATATGGCTCTGGGCGGATCGACCAATACGACCCTGCACATTCCGGCCATTGCACACGCTGCCGAGGTGGACATCACGATCGCTGATTTCGATCGCTTAAGCCGTGAAACTCCGCAGATCTGCTCGTTACGCCCGGGCGGACAATTTATGATCGAAGATCTGGAATGGGCCGGGGGGATTCCGGCAGTCTTAAAAGGTCTCGAAGCGCTCTTGAATACAGAGACGCGCTCTGTCTGCGGCGCAACGCTTGGTGAACTCCTCGACGCCACCCTGCCGGGCGATCCTGAAATCATCCATCCGCTGGAAGCCCCGATTCATCAGGAAGGCGGCATTGTCGTCCTGAAAGGCTCTCTTGCCCCAGACGGTGCAGTGGTGAAAAGCAGTGCTGTCGCAGCCGAGATGATGCAGTTCACCGGAACCGCTCGGGTCTTCAATCATGAAGATGACGCGATGACGTATCTCATGGAAGGTAAGGTTGTGGAAAAAGACATCCTGATCGTGCGTTACGAAGGCCCCAAAGGCGGTCCTGGCATGCGGGAATCGCTTTCGCTGACTGCGGCTGTGGCAGGGTCGGGTCTGGGTGACAAGATCGCGATCGTGACCGACGGCCGTTTCTCCGGCGGCACCAGAAATCTGAGTATCGGACATGTCTCGCCGGAAGCAGCCGAAGGCGGTCCCATTGCTCTGGTGAAAGACGGCGATCAGATTAAAATCAACATTCCGGAGCGTTCACTGGATCTCCTGATCGACGAGGCCGAAATGGAGGCTCGCAGAGCTGCATGGCAGCAACCTGCGCCCAAATTTACGCGCGGCTGGCTGGCTCGTTATACCCAGTTGGTCAGTAGTGCCGCTCATGGCGCTGTGCTCGAAGCCCGGCAGCAATAAGCCTCTCCAGGCATGAGACTTCCCCTCCTCTCAGCTCGCGAAGGAGGGGAGAAAACGCCCAGTCAGGACAATCGGCAGATGCGGCCCCCGCATCCTGACGTGATGCCTGATTTTTGTATACAAGATCCAATAGATTTTCAAAAATTTTCAGAACAGCTCTTCTGTCTTGAAACCAGCCGTTTTACGGCGCTTATGCGCTGACACGCCCAGGACGATCCGCATGCGGAAGGCTTAGTCTTCCGACATAATTTCTTGACAACACGCGCGACAAATCGTATTAGCTCCTGAAGACATTATGATGATGGCATAGGGAGGGAACTGGCAGTTTCCTTTGCCCATCTTCCCACATTCACAGCGCACGACGAGGAGGACTTATGGCAGAGAGAGCAGATGCATTAGGAATGATTGAGACTCGTGGTTTCACGGCAATGGTCGAAGCAGCCGATGCGATGGTAAAGGCGGCAAAAGTTGAATTGATCGGTTTTGAAAAAATCGGCGGCGGCTTTGTCACCGCCATTGTGCGCGGCGATGTTGCTGCTGTGCGTGCGGCTGTCGATGCAGGAACACGGGCCGCAGAGCGTGTCGGCGAAATCGTCTCGATCCATATCATCCCACGGCCCCATGCGGATGTCGACAGCGCCTTGCCGCTCGGCCGTAACGCTGAAACAGGGGATGCAGCATGAGCATTGATTTGAGGACCTACAGTTTTCTGGATTCCCTCCAACGACAAATGGCTTCGTTTATCGCCACAATTTCCCGAGGCTATTATCCTGTTGCTGATCAGGCCTGCTGCGTGATCGAGATCGCCCCAGGCATCGAAATCAACCGTTTGACCGATATTGCCCTGAAAACGACCGGCGTGCTTCCTGGTTTGCAGGTGGTGGAGCGGGCCTTTGGCTTACTTGAAGTGCATTCCGACGAACAGGGCGACGTCCGTCAGGCTGGCGAGGCCGTTCTGGAGGCAATCGGGAGAAAGAAAGAGGATCGTCTGAAAGCCACCGTCCTGACCAGTCAGCTTATCCGCCATCTCAGCGATCATCACGCCCAGTTGATCAATCGCATTCGCTACGGCAATATGGTCCTGCGCGGAGAGACGCTCTACATTCTGGAAGTGGAGCCTGCAGGCTATGCCTATTACGCTGCAAATGAGGCAGAGAAAGCGTCGCACATCAATATCGTGAACGTACAGGGCTTTGGAAAATTCGGCCGGGTGTATATTGCAGGTGATGAGGCAGAAGTCGTGGAAAGCCAGCAGATCGTCGAGACCCGGCTGGATGCGATCAGCGGTCGGGATCACTAGCATGCCCGTGTTGTTGCAAGCAGGCTGGGGACCAGGTCCCGCTTGTCACAAGATGAGGATGGAAGGACGTTATGTTACTGGCGCGAGTTACAGGCACAGTGGTCTCGTCGCATAAAAGCGACAAACTGGAGGGAATCAGATTTCTCCTGTTAGAAACCATTGACCCGGACAGCTTGAACGGCAAAGGCGCGTATGTGGTGGCAATGGATGCCGTAGGAGCCGGAAAAGGCGAGATCGTGTTTTTTGCTGCTGGCAGCAGTGCGCGGCTCACGGCTGTGACCAAAGACAAACCGGCAGACGCCACGATTATCGCCATTGTGGATGCCATCGAGAAAGACGGTCGATATACCTATCAAAAAAGCGAACCGTAACGGCTCAAGGGTCGAGAGCAGTCTGGCTTCACCCTTGAACTGTCAAGGTGTCATGTATGATCCTCGGCAAGGTTGTGGGGACAGTCGTGAGCAGTCAACGGGCCGACGGACTTGATACGCCAGTTTATCTGCTGATCGAGACATGCGATCAGCAGGGGCAGGGGCAGCAACAGTTCCTGGTGGCTCTGGATCTGATGGGAGCCGCGCCAGGGGAAATTGTATTGCTGAGTCAGGGAAGCGCAGCACGCCAGACCGCTGTCACAGACGGGAAACCGCTTGACGCAGTGACGATCGCGATTGTCGATCAGCTTGATCAAGGCGGGACCCTGACCTATCACAGAGCATAAGCCGTCAGCGCACGTGCGCACAGGGAGGAAAGGACTGTGCCGGCGTTTCGATTCGCCGGATGAGAGAATCTCATGATACACGTCAAAGAAGAGGAAATTCGGCGTCTTGTTGAAACAGTCGTCGAGAACTTGGATCGTGCATCGCTGCCGGGCCTACAGGCTGAGCCGCAGAAAAACGCCGGCATTTTTTCAGACATCGAACAGGCGATTTCTGCTGCTGAAACTGCGCATCACAGGCTGATGGCGCTTTCCCTTGCAAGCCGAAGCACTCTTATCAGCGCCATGCGGCAGGCTGTTGAGGAGCACAACGAGACCTTGGCAAAAAGGGCCTGCGAAGAAACCGGCCGGGGCTACTGGCCTGACAAAGTCCTGAAGAATCATCTGGTCGGCAGCAAAACTCCGGGCACCGAAGATCTCGAAGCGCTCTCCTACAGCGATGATCACGGCCTGACTCTGGTTGAACGTGCTCCCTACGGCGTCATCGGCGCCATTATTCCTGTCACCAACCCTTCTTCGACAGTCATCAATAACGGCATCAGCATGATTGCCGGCGGCAATGCGGTCGTGTTTAATCCGCATCCCAGCGCCAAACGCGTTTCCTGCCTGACGATTTCACTGCTGAATGAGGCGATTGTGACTGCCGGTGGTCCGCCCAATCTCCTGACCGCGATTGCTGATCCGTCGATTGAATCCGCCCAGGCGCTGATGAGGCATCCCCGGATCAGGCTCCTCGTTGTCACCGGGGGGCCGGCGGTTGTGAAAGCGGCCATGAACAGCGGGAAAAAGGTGATTGCGGCTGGCCCGGGAAATCCGCCCTGCGTCGTCGATGAAAGCGCTGACATCGAAAAAGCCGGACGAGATATTGTCCAGGGAGCCGGCTTTGACCGCAACATTATCTGTATCTGTGAAAAAGAAATTCTGGCAGTCGCGTCGATCGCCGATCGTTTGAAACAGGTCATGACAGCGCACGGAGCCTTTGAACTGAACAGGGAGCAGAGCACCAGACTCACTGAGCTTGTGATTTCCAAAGCTGGCGGGCCAGGGACACCAGGCGTTCCGAATAAAGACTATGTCGGTAAGTCTCCGGCATTCATCGCCGCACAGATCGGCCTGAGCGTTCCGGATTCCACACGCATTCTCCTCTGTGAAACAGAGCAGCAGCATCCGCTCGTGTGGACCGAACAACTGATGCCGGTCCTGCCTCTGGTCAGAATGCCGCATGTTGACGACGCCATTGACCTGGCCTTTCAATGCGAACATGGCTTTCGTCACACGGCGGTCATGCATTCATTACATGTCGCCAAACTCTCAAAAATGGCCCGGACCATGAACTGCTCGATCTTTGTCAAAAACGGCCCGGCGTACAGCGGTCTGGGACAGGGGGGCGCCGGATTTAGCTCCTTCACGATTGCCAGTCCCACTGGCGAGGGCCTGACACGAGCGCGAACCTTCACCCGCGAGCGCCGTTGTACGCTGGTGGAGTATTTCAGGATCGTCTAGCCGTTATGAAATTAGGAAAAGTCATCGGACGGGTCGTATGCAGTAAACACCTCGAAGAGCTTGAAGGCTTGACGCTGCTGCTCGTACAAACGCTCGATGAAACACAGCGCGCAGTTGGTACGCCTCTGGTGGCTTTTGACACGGTTCAGGCCGGTGAAGGCGATCTGGTCTTTTACGAGACCAGCAAAGAAGCGGGCCGGGCCTTGCGCGAGTGGTTTACGCCAGCGGATGCAGCAGTGATCGGCCTTGTCGATCACATGACTCTCGAGGACTCGCAGACATGATTCTGGCAAAAGTGACAGGGAATGTTGTCTCCACGATCAAACATCAGGATTACTCTAAGTATCCTCTCCTGCTGATTCAGCCCATTGATCCGGCAGGAACTCCGTGCGGTACGATCCTTTTGGCAGTGGATACTGCCCAGGCCGGCCCCGGAGATACGGTCCTGGTTATTGATGAAGGCGGCGCCGGACGAGCGGTTGCAGACGCAGCTGATAAGAAAACAATACGAACGGTCGTCGCTGGAATTGTCGACGAAGTCAGCGTAGATTCAAAATAGAGGCATAAAGACATGGTAGATGAAATTTTTTCACCTCAGCATAGTGATAAGGATCTGGAATACGATCAGGAGGGTAGAGACGCACTCTTCGAGAAAGAGAACGAGAGTGCTCATGACGAGTCTTCTGAGATCATGAAGAAGTATCTGAACTGTATAAAACACCCATCGGGCAGAAAACGGCGGCGCTGTATTTCCAGGGAACTCGGCTGATCAGGCTGAGGACGAACGTTACTGCAGAAATGTTGAACATGGAGCTGCAGAGCGCTTTCCCTGTCAGGATCAGGGACGCTAGCAGCAGCAGGAAGAGAGGACAGCTTGTGACAGAGAAGACTCTTGACGTCTTGGTGCGCTCCATTGTGAAAGAACTGCTTGAGAAGCAAGCAAGCCCCGTGCAGGCTGCGTCACAGCCTCGGACACCGCCTTCCAGGAACCAGAAGGATACGGTGCAGCGCGTTGCGCTCGGATCGGATCACGGCGGTTTCGATGCCAAAAAAACGCTTAAAAGCTATTTGCACACGCTGGGTTACACGATTCATGATGTGGGAGTCCACTGCAAGAAACGCGTCGATTACCCGGATTATGCCCTGGCAGTTGCTCAAAAAGTCGCCTCTGGCGCATGCGAACGCGGAATTATGATTGATGGCGCCGGCATCGGCTCTTCGATGGTCTGCAACAAAGTCCGGGGAATCCGGGCGGCCTTCTGCTGTGACATCGACGCCATCATCAACAGCCGGAAGCATAACAACGCCAATGTGCTGACATTGGGCGGGCTGCGTGATCCTGCTGCCGAACTCTGCGAGATGGCAAAAGTCTGGCTGGAATGCAGATTCGCGGGAGGACGGCACTGGGTGCGTATCAATAAGATGATGGCTGTTGAGCGAAGCCACAGACACGAATGAGAACTCTTTTTCCGACAGCGTCCCCGGACAGGGGAAGGTCTGTGCGGACATGATATATAAGCGTATGGAAAAAAACGAATTAATTACGAGCATAACCAAAAAAGTGATGCAGCGGCTTTCTGCCGCCCAAGATCTGCAAGCAGCGAGCAGGTACTGTGAAGCAGCAGACACAATGGGTTCTGCGGATCTGGCCCAATATATCGATCATACGATCTTAGCACCTGATGCCACCGAAGAAGCAGTGGGGAAGATTTGCAGTGAAGCGCTGCAGTACCACTTCAAATCCGTCTGCATCAATTCGAGCCACGTGGCTTACGTCTCCGGGAAGCTCCAGCGCAGTGGCGTACAGACATGCTCAGTGGTCGGTTTTCCGCTGGGTGCAGCGCTGTCACAGGCCAAAGCCTTTGAAACCCGCCAGGCCATTGCCGATGGGGCCGGAGAAATCGATATGGTCCTCAACATCGGCGCCCTGAAATCCGGTGATGTAAAAACAGTGGAAGATGATATTCGCGCTGTCCGCCGGGCAACGCGCGGGACAACGATTCTGAAAGTCATCCTTGAAACCTGTCTGCTCACTGATGCCGAAAAAGTGCTGGCCTGTGAAATCTCCAAAAACGCTGGGGCCGACTTTGTCAAAACCAGTACCGGCTTTTCAAAGGGTGGAGCCACAGTGGAAGACATCGCCTTGATGCGCCGCGCGGTCGGCCCTGAGATGGGCGTCAAAGCCAGCGGCGGAATCCGGGACGCATCAAAAGCCCTGGCCATGATCCACGCCGGAGCCACCCGGCTCGGCACCTCTGCGAGCGTGGCTATTGTGACCGGCGTACAGGGCAAAAGCGGATATTAACACAGAGCGGCCGGCTGTGGCGCAGATGTCCCCCGGCCGGCACACCGACTCATCCACCGCTCAACTGTGGTCCCCAGCCCCTCGGGGGTCTTCCTGTCGCAGATCCTGTCATGGAACGCGCGGCCTGGGCTGCTGCTTCCTGCTGATCATCGTTGCGCAGTGGATCGCACGTAAGCGGCGATCATCATGGACAGGACTGCATGACGGGTCGTTACGCATTTTTCCCGAATGCCCAGTCCTGCAAGGGCGTTCCGCTTTTTGCGACATCTTTTCCGCAAGGCGCATCAAGAGTTTTCGCTTGACAAAATCGGAGACAGGCACGATTGACGTATAGACTTGCAAATTTTGCTGCCTAAGTACGCTTCAATTCTCTAACAAGCATTTGTAAGGAGGTCATTCATGTCATCAGTATCTGTAGAAGAGGCCCAGGAAATTTTGAAAAACGAGAATGAAGAATTCGCTCGAATATATCGCAGGCATCGCGAACTGGATGAGAAAGTCAGCGCGCTGGAAGAACTGCACCACCTGACTCCAGAGGAAGAGATTCAGAAAAAAACCATGAAAAAGGATAAGCTACGGCTGAAAGACAAGATGGCTGAAATGATCGACGAATATCGGGCAAGCCGTTAAACAGGGCAGAGTTGCCTTTGGCCTGACAGCAGCAAAACCCCGGCTTCATTCACAGCGCGAATGCGAAAACGTCTTTTGACGGAATGATGTCGGGGTTTTGTTGTTTTTCTATTCGAGACACAGCAACGATGAGGAGAAAAGAGGTCCGGCGCAGCAGGAAGCTGGGCAGGCCCCGTTTTCAGGGGGGCTCGTCCCTGTTTCCATGTTTCGGATGTTTCAAGGTATGAAAATGACTGGTGCGCGTATACTCTTAGAATGTTTACAGCGTGAAGGGGTGGAGATGGCCTTTGGTTATCCTGGTGCAGTTACCTTGCCTCTTCACGACGAGATTGAGGATTTGGGCATTCGTTTCGTCCTGACCCGCCATGAACAAGGCGCGATTCATGCTGCCACCGGCTATGCCCGAGCCACCGGGAAGGTCGGGGTCTGTATTGTTACGTCAGGCCCCGGGGGCACAAATTTAGTCACCGGCATTGCCGATGCGTTCATGGATTCCGTGCCCGTGGTGGCTTTTACCGGTCAGGTCCCGCGCCTGATGATCGGCAACGACGCCTTTCAGGAAGCTGATATCGTCGGCATTACCCGCTCGATCACCAAGCATAACTATCTTGTGCAGGATGTCGAAGACTTTTCAACGACCGTCCGCTCTGCCTTCCATATTGCCAAAACAGGCCGACCCGGGCCGGTTCTTGTTGATATGCCGAAAGACACGTTAATGGCAGAAACGGAATTCATGTATCCTGAGAAAGTGACGCTTCGAGGCTATAATCCGAACTATTACGGCAATGCCATGCAGATCAGACGGGCTGCGGAGGCGATCGGACGGGCGAAACGCCCGGTGGTCTACAGCGGCGGCGGCGTGATCAGCTCGAATGCTTCTGAGGAATTACGCAGCCTGGTTCATCAGACTTCTATGCCGATTACGTCGACTTTAATGGGCCTGGGAGCGTTTCCGGGTGATGATCCTCTTTTTCTCGGTATGCTCGGCATGCACGGCACGCAGTCTGCCAATCTGGCAGTGACCGGCTGCGATCTGCTGATTGCAATCGGCGCGCGGTTTGACGACCGCGTCACAGGAGCGTTGGACAGCTTTGCGCCGAACGCCGAGATTCTCCATATCGATATTGATCCCTCATCGATCAGTAAGAATATCAGAGTTGACACCCCGATCGTCGGCGACATCAAACTTGTCTTAACAGAGCTGAACGCTATTGTCAAAGGCGGCGACTATGCGGACTGGCATCAGCAGATCGCAGAATGGAAACGTGAAAAAGCCCTGCATTACGAGAAATCCGATCACACGATCAAGCCGCAGCACGTGGTTGAGACGATCGCAGAACTCACTCGTGGGGAGGCCGTGATCACCACTGAGGTCGGCCAGCATCAGATGTGGGCCGCTCAATATGGCATCTACAAGCACCCCCGCAGCTTTATCAGCTCCGGCGGACTGGGGGTGATGGGTTTCGGATTTCCGGCCGCCATCGGCGCTCAGGCCGGCTGTCCGGAAAAGCTGGTCATTGACATTGCCGGCGACGGCAGCTTTCAGATGGTGGTTCAAGAGCTTGCCACTGCTGTCTGCGCAGCGCTTCCGGTCAAAGTCGTCATTTTGAACAATGGAGTGCTCGGCATGATTCGCCAGTGGCAGGACCTGTTCTACGGGCAGCGTTTCAGGCATTCGGTCCTGCGCCATCAGACCGGGACCTATTATCCTGATTTTGTCAAGCTGGCCGAAGCCTATGGGGCTGTCGGGATCCGGATCAAGAGCCCGGGAAAGCTGAAATCACAACTGCAAGACGCTTTTGACACTCCGGGACCTGTGCTGATCGATGTGATTGTGAGTGAAGAAGAAAACGTCTATCCCATGGTGCCGGCCGGAGCCGGCATTTCCGAGATGCTGGTCGAATAGGAGGCGGAAGGGTTTCTGCATCTTCCCCAGTATCGCATAACTTGCTTAACGAGGCAAGAGGAGGCAATCTTTTATGAAAATGACTGGTTCAGAGCTTGTCATTCAACTCTTGAAAGAACATAGCGTTGATCTGGTGTTCGGCTATCCGGGCGGCGCGATTATGCCGATCTACGATGCCCTTTATGACTCCGGCATCACACATATTTTAACACGTCATGAACAGGGCGCCTGCCATGCCGCAGACGGCTATGCCCGAGTCAGCGGCAACGTCGGAGTCGTCTTGGCCACGTCCGGTCCCGGGGCGACAAATCTGGTGACCGGCCTGGCCAACGCTCTCATGGATTCCGTACCGATCATCGCGATTTCTGGTCAGGTGACGACCTCCGCCATCGGAACAGATGCCTTTCAGGAAGCGGATATTTACGGCATTACCATTCCGGTGACAAAATATAACTATCTGGTAAAAGATGTCAACGATCTGCCGTCAGTTTTTGCCGAAGCCTTTTACATCGCCGGGACCGGGCGTCCGGGACCGATTTTAATCGACATCCCGAAAAACGTGCAAGTCGCTCAGATCGACTATGAACCCGGCACAACGGCTGTAATCCCCTTACTCAAGTATACCCCTGCAGTCACGTATGATTACGATGCTCAGCTCGATCAGGTGCTGGAGGTCGTTCGGAAATCTCAGCGCCCGGTCCTGTATGTCGGCGGTGGAGCTGCCATTTCAGACGCCCATGAAGAGATCACGGCCCTGGCTCGGCAGGCGGCGATCCCGGTGACTACGACCCTGCTGGGACTCGGAAGCTTTCCAGGCGACGATCCGTTGTTTATGGGCATGCCGGGTATGCACGGGACACGCTATGCCAATGAAGCCTTCGCACATGCCGACCTGGTGATTGCAGCAGGAGCGCGTTTCGATGATCGTGTCACTGGCGATGTGACCCAATTCGTAAAAAACGCACAGGTCGTACACATCGACATCGATCCTGCCGAACACAGCAAAATCATCCCTGCCGACATCCCGATCGTCGGAGATCTGAAGGCAGTCCTGGCTGCGCTTCTGAAAAAACTCGATGGCATCGAGCTTGATACACACGATGCCTGGCTACGGCAGATCGACGGCTGGAAAACGCAATACCCGCTGCATTACGAAGCTTCCGACACGCATGTCAAGCCGCAATATGTCATTGAAGAGTTATCGAAACTGACCAATGGCGACGCGATCGTGACGACCGGGGTCGGGCAGCATCAAATGTGGGCGGCCCAGTACTATACGTTCAGGAATCCACGCAGTTTCGTGAGTTCAGGCGGACTCGGCACCATGGGCTTCGGACTGCCTTCGGGACTCGGCGCACAAATCGCCCAACCAGAGAGAACCGTGTTCTGCATCACTGGTGACGGCAGTTTTCAGATGAACCTTCAGGAGCTTGTCACGCTCGGATATTACCAGATCCCTCTGAAGGTCATTCTCCTGGATAACGGCTATCTGGGGATGGTGCGCCAGTGGCAGGAGTTTTTCTTCGAGCGCCGCTATTCCGCCACGCATCTCGAACACGGCAATCCCGATTTTCTCGGAATTGCCAAGGCTTGCGGCGTTGACGGCATCAGTGTCGGCAGCAGCGCAGAGCTGCGTCCGGCTCTGGAAAAGGCTCTGCACATCAAAGGCCCGGTGCTGATTCACTGCCGGATTGCGCAGGAAGAAAATGTATTCCCAATGATTCCATCAGGAAAAACTGTCTACGATACGATCGGCGAACGACATGGAGGTTAGACACTTATGAACCAGGAAGCGATTGCTCTTGAACCGGAAGTCAAACAATATACGCTCTCGATCCTTGTGAGAAACCATGCTGGTGTCCTGTCGCATGTGGCCGGCTTATTTACCCGCCGAGGCTACAACATTGAAAGCATTTCGGCCGGCGTGACCGAGAATTCGGACATCACCCGCATTACGATCGTTGTCAGCGGCGACAAGCGCATTGTCGAGCAGGTGGTCAAACAATGCCGAAAGCTGGTTGACGTGATTCAGGTCAGCAGCCTGAAATACAACGAAGCGGTCACCCGTGAGCTGGCTCTGATTGTGGTCAAGGCCGATCTGGAGAATCGGTCCAAAATTATTGAAGTCGCGGACATCTTCGATGCAAAGATCGTTGACATGGCGGAAGATTCGCTACTGCTGGAAGTCACCGGAAACATCCGTAAAATCAATTCGATCATTCACCTGCTCACGCCCTTTGGCATTGTGGAAATCGGCCGGACAGGGATGGTCGCGTTGAAAACGCGAAGTTCGATCCCAGCGCTTCATTAATCAAAAACAGGGGTCGTCTTGAAGTTCGACATGCGACATCGCGGACATCAAGCATTCACAGACCCCGGCAACTTTTCACCGAGAGCTGTCTTATGAAACATACCATCAGTGTACTAGTCGAAAACAAATTTGGGGTCTTAGCCCGTGTTGCAAGCCTCTTCAGCGCCAAAGGCTATAACATCGAGAGCCTGTCAGTCGGCGAGACAATGGATCCTGATGTGTCGCGCATGACGATTGTTGTGCCCGGCGATGAGGCGATCCTTGAGCAGATTGTCAAGCAATTACGCCGCTTGATTGATATCATCAAGGTCAGCGATCTGACGCAGAACAATTACGTTGATCGGGAGATGGTCCTGATAAAAGTGAAGGCCGATCCATCGATGCGTTCGGAAATTTTAAACATTGTTGATATTTTTCGCGGAAAAATCGTTGACGTATCTCCCCGGAACTACACGATAGAGATTACAGGGGACAGGGGCAAGATTGATGCGATCATCACGATGTTGACCCCCTTTGGCATTAAAGACATTGCCAGAACAGGCAAAGTCGCCATGTTGCGCGGTTTACAGGAACAGAACAAATAACGCGAACAATGAGACGCATGAGACTTCAGGTCAACGTAATTTACATCTTTATAAAGGAGGATATAACGATATGGCAATCATCGATTTTGGCGGAGTAAAGGAAGAAGTGGTGACTCGTGAAGAGTTCCCAGTGGAAAAAGCGCTGGAGGTCTTGAAAGATGAAACCATTGCCGTCATCGGCTATGGTGTGCAGGGACCGGCTCAGGCCCTGAATATGAAAGATAACGGATTCAACGTGATTATCGGCCAGTCACAAGACTTTAAGAACGATTGGGATCGCGCCGTGGCAGATGGATGGGTGCCAGGTGAAACGCTGTTCGATATCGATGAAGCTGCTCGACGCGGAAGCATCATTCAGATGCTGGTATCGGACGCCGCCCAACGCGCCATCTGGCCGACGATCAAAAACTGCCTGAATGAAGGCGATGCCCTGTATTTCTCACATGGCTTCTCGATCGTGTACAACGATCAGACAGAAGTCATTCCACCGGCCAATGTTGATGTGATTCTCGTCGCTCCCAAAGGATCAGGGACCTCGGTACGGCGTAATTTTCTGTCTGGTGCTGGCATCAACTCCAGCTTTGCCGTGGAACAGGATTTCACCGGACGTGCCAAAGATCGCTGCATGGCTGTTGGTATCGCTGTAGGATCGGGCTACCTCTTCCCAACCACGTTTAAAAATGAAGTGTACAGCGATTTAACCGGCGAACGCGGCATTCTGATGGGCGCATTAGCGGGTGTGATGGAAGCCCAGTACGAAGTCCTCCGCGAGCACGGTCATTCACCGAGTGAAGCCTTTAATGAAACTGTTGAAGAACTGACCGAAAGCTTAATTCGTCTGGTGGGTGAAAACGGCATGGACTGGATGTACGCCAACTGTTCCGCTACCGCACAGCGTGGTGCGCTGGACTGGAAACCGAAATTCAAAGACGCCACACTGCCAGTCTTCAAGGATTTATATGAACGCGTTGCAAGTGGCCAGGAAACCGCCCGCGTACTGAGCAGCTGCAGCGCTCCGGACTATCAGCAACAATTAGGCAGGGAACTGTCGGAAATCGGCAACTCAGAAATGTGGTTAGCTGGCAAAGCGACCCGCAGCCTGCGTCCGAAAGAAGACGCCAAAGCGATCACCGCCGAGACCAAAGGTGTGAGCGGACGTCAGTACTAATTTCGTCCTTCTGCCTTCAGGAGTTCAATCTGCCCTGTTTCCATGCTCTGGCACAGGAACAGGGCGGCCACACGCTTTGGTCCCGCCACTCACATACAACAAGCGGAAGGAATGAATCTGTGAGGAGCATACGCACGTCTGGGTCAGCTCGTGCGTCATTCCTTGCCTTTAAAACTATCGAGCCACGCGCGATATTCAGGCGGCGCCTGCTCTAAAAATTTGCTGAAATCATGTATGCGTTCCAGCACAAGTTTTGAGACCCCATGCTCCATCTTACATGCTGTTTCTTCCGCTTGTTCCGGATCGACCCCCAGTACATCGACGAAAAAATTACGCAGCGTTTGATGCTTCCAGACCACACGCTGCGCCACCTTTTTCCCTTTGACCGTCAGGGTAATAATATCATAAGGAGCATAGTTCACCAGGCCCTTTTCCGAGAGTAAACGCAAAGCACCGGTGACGGAAGAATTACTGACTTGCAACCGTTCGGCAATATCTTTTGCTCTCGCAGCGTGCTTTTTCATCTCAATATGAAAAATCGCTTCCATATAATCTTCAAGACTATCACTGAGCTGTGCACTTGTTCCGGCCACACGATCCCTCCTTATATGCAGGACATATTTTGCCTTAGCTAATAATGTTAACAGCGTTTAAAAATTTTAATTATATGAAAATATATCGAAACTTTTGTCAAGAGAAAACACGCTGGATTTCCCGAAGAGCCTCATGAGCTGAGAGTCGCTGACATGAAAAATGTGGTTTTTTCTGACGCAGTAATTGCAGGGTCTGCAACAACAGCGGGAGTGGAATGCCGATCTCCTGGAGAGGATCAGGATTCTTCAGCAGGTCCGACGTTGAACCGTTGAAAGCGACTTCTCCCTGGTCCAGGATGATGATATGTTCAGCATATTTCAGGAGCAATTCCACGTCATGGGATACCAGAACAAGTTGGGTATGAGTCTGCTGGCGCACATTTTTCAGGACGTCCATAAATGCATGGGCCCTGGCCCGATCCATGCCGACACTGGGTTCATCGAGCAGCAGCAGGTCCGGCTGCAATGCAAGCACAAGCGCAATCCCCAATTTACGCTGCTCCCCCCGGCTCAGGGTGAAGGGCGAACGCCGGCGCAGCCCCTGAATGTCAAAATCGAGCTGCTCACACACGCTGAAGATTGTGTGTTCCGCGACTCTTCCATCAATCCCGCACTGCTCCAGAGACAGCTTCAACTCTTCCCAAACAGTTCTGCCGTAAAACTGCCGTTCGGGAAACTGAAAACTCATCCCAATCCGTTTTCGAACGCGGCGCAACACGCTTTTTGACTGATGAATATTCTGTCCGTCAATCAGAACTTGCCCGGATGTCGGCTTGAAAATGCCATTAATCTGGCGGATAAAAGTCGATTTTCCCGAGCCTGGCACACCGCAGATCCCAATCATCAAGTCAGTGTCGAACTCAAGATCAATATTGTTCAGCGCCGGCCGTTCAGAAGGCTGCGCAGAGGCGTAACAGAACGTGAGCTGCTCGAAACAGATACGCATTATCCTGAGGATTTCTCCAGCAATTCAACGAATACCTTACTCAGGGAGTTGCAAGACAGAAAAACCCGGAGCGGGATTCCCGCACCGGGTTTGAATTCACTCGAGCTTCCATGCACTTCTAGACTGCAGGACTGATGCCGACCTGATAGGATTGACCGTTAATCGTCACCACAAAATCTTTGGATGCCGAGAGCGTCTTCGCTGCCGGACCAGGAGCATCCGCACGCGGAGCAGCGTCTTTCTTGTCTTCTTTATAGTACACACTGACAGCGGCTTCACCTTTCAGAAATGTCAGCCCTTTTTCTTTACAGGTCGCTGCGATAAAGATGTTTTCGTCGCTCACGTCCAGGGCGTTTTCTTCCAGAACTTTGGTGGCGGCCGGAATTCCCGGTTCCAACACATCCATCGGGTCCCCCTCAAAAGGCTCTTTGCCCAACTGCTCTGCCGCGATTTTTACAATTTCAGGATCCGGCGTGCGCGGGGTTTTCCCGAAATAACCCAAAACCATGTTGCCATAGCCATCGGTCATCTTCTTCCATTGACCTTGAACGACGTTCATAAACGCCTGCTGAAAATAGAACTGCGACACCGGCGTCACACTGGTTCCGAAGCCGCCCCGAGCGACAACTTCCGCCATTTCGTGGATCACCTGCGGGTAGAGGTGCAAGGTGTTCGTGTCGCGCATCATCAACGTATTGGCCGTCAACGCACCGCCCGGCATCGGGGAAAGCACGATATTCGGAGAAACCTGCTTGGCTTCCGGCGGCATCATATACTTTTCCATACACTCGTTGAAAACCACTTCAGCTTTCAAGACTTTCTCATAGTCGATATCCAGAGTGTAGTCGCTATGTTTCAGCGCATGCCACAAGCCCAGAATATCAGGCTGGCAGGTTCCGCCGCTCACCGGTGATTTGGCTAAATCGGTTCCGTCAGCGCCTGCTTCAATAGCTGCCACAATACAGGACAAGCCTAAACCGGCCGTGTCGTGCGTATGGAACCAGATGATGGTCTCTTTGCCGACAATGTCACGCGTCTTCTTAATCGTTTCATATACGACACGCGGCGTACAGGTTCCGCTGGCATCTTTAAAGACAAGTGAATCATAAGGGATACCGCGTTCCTGGATTTCCTGGATTTTTTCGATGTAAAATTCCGGTGTATGCGCACCTTTACTTGGGGTATCAGGCGGAAGCCCCATCAGAGTCACGGCAACCTGATGCTTGAGTCCGGCTTCCTTGATGCAGCGTCCCGAGTAATCGAGGTTGTGCATGTCGTTCAGGGCGTCGAAATTTCTTATGGTGGTCACACCATGCTTTTTGAAGAGCCTGGCGTGCATGTTGATAATGTCTTTTGGTTGCTGCGCCAGCCCCACCACATTGATCCCTCTCGCCAGAGTTTGCAGGTTCACATCCGGCCCGGCAGTGGCGCGAAATTTATCCATCATATCGAAGGCACTTTCATTGCAATAGAAAAACAGACTCTGAAAACGAGCGCCGCCACCTGATTCAAAGTGATCGATCCCTGCTTCCACAGAAGCTTCTAATGCTGGAAGAAAATCCTCGGTGATGACCCGCGCTCCAAACACCGACTGGAAACCATCCCGAAACGATGTGTCCATAAATTTAATCTTCTTTAAAGCCATCTTCTTTAATCCTCCTTAAAGATCTATGATGTTGCTGACGCAACCAACATCCGACTGCGACAAACGCTGTCTACATGACAAGCGCTTAATATGGTGAAACTTAAGACAAGAGCGGGGAAATGTGTCAAGCGAAAAATGAAACGCCATTATCGAAAGTGCCATTTGGGCGCTCTCGACATTCTGGAGCAGCAGACCTGGTCGCAGAAGGACGCTGACCATCAGCATGCCCTTTGTCCTGCAACATGCGACGGCTATGCCACGGACTGGCACGCGATGCAGCCAAACCTGTGGTGACAGAGTCTCTCAGCCAGAGATTTCTTCGATCGCGTCCGACAGCGAGGCAACGCCGACGATGCCGATCGAAAATGTTCCACTGAGGCGTTTTTGCGCGTGAGCAGGGAGGAGACAGCGCGTAAAGCCGAGTTTTTCAGCTTCCCGCAAACGCTGTTCGACATAAGGGACGGAGCGAATCTCTCCGGACAGGCCGATCTCTCCGAACATAACGGTTTTCTGATCCAGTGGAATATTTTTGAAACTCGAGGCCATGGCCAAGGCCAGGCTGAGATCCACTGCCGGTTCATCGATCTTGACGCCGCCGACCACATTGACGAACACATCCTGGGCCTGCATATAGAAACCGACAATTTTTTCCAGCACCGCGATCAGCAGCGAAATTCGATTGGTGTCGACACCTTTGCCCATGCGGCGGGAGGTGCCCAAATGCGTCGGAGTCACCAACGCTTGCAGCTCGATCAGAATTGGCCGGCTGCCCTCCATACTGCAAGTCACTGAAGCCCCTGCAAGCTGTTCTGCCGGCCGTTCAGAGAGAAACATGGCCGAAGGATTGGGGACTTCATCAAGTCCTCCGGATTTCATCTCGAACACTCCGATTTCATTTGTCGACCCAAAACGATTTTTCACTGAGCGCAAAATGCGGTAAATGTGCTGTCGTTCCCCCTCAAAATACAGAACCGTATCAACGATGTGCTCAAGGACTTTGGGACCCGCAATCGATCCGGATTTGGTAACATGTCCAACGATAAAGGTGGAGATATTACTGCGTTTTGAGAAAAGCATCAGTTGCGATGAAACTTCCCGCACCTGGCTCACGCTGCCCTGTGAAGAACTCAGTGAGGAGGTGAACATCGTCTGGATGGAATCGATCACAAGAACATCAGGACCTAATTCTTCGACATGCGTGAGGATGTGTTCGAGGCAGATTTCGGTCAGGATATAGAGACCAGGGTGCGAGATCTTCAGACGGTCGCCCCGCAAACGGGTCTGACGGGCGGATTCTTCACCTGACACATACAGGGTTTTTAAGCCGGACTGACTCAGTCCGCCGCTCATCTGGAGCAAAAGCGTTGATTTACCGATGCCAGGATCACCGCCGATCAGCACAACTGATCCGGGGACAATGCCTCCGCCGAGGACACGATCGACTTCAGCGAGGGACGATGAAAAACGGAAGTCTTGCCCCGATTCAATTTCCGTGATCGGACGCGGTACGCCTTGTGGGCCTCCAGCGGCTTTTTCCAAGACACTGGCAGAAGCGCTGAACTTCTGCTCTTCCAGCATACTATTCCACTCGCCGCAGTCAGGGCAGCGTCCCATCCACTTTGGGGACTGCGATGCGCAGGCTTGACAGACATATATCGTTCGGCTTTTGGCCATGTTGACCCCGTACCCTTTTCACCGGGACTCTGCAGGACGTCACCAGCGTTTTTGCCGGCAAAGAGGCCGTCTTTTGATCGGACTCATCCCACATGCCTTCCGGAGACATTGCGTTTCAGCTCTGAAGAATAAGAAAATATTCATGAAAAACAGCTCAGAATTGTCAATAAAATCAGCTCCGGAATAATAATTTGTTCCTGCCATAACATTCTTGCAAAACTGATGCTGCCGCAGATCTCATTCCGTGCATTCTTTACTCAGCGAAATCGTGATTTTTAAGGTCACAACAAGCAGTCAGCCTGGAGAAAACTGCTCTTGCTGATTAAACTTTTCTTGCATGAACTGTTCCTTTATTATATGTGGTCACTTTAGAAATACAGCATGTGCGGGGACCATGTTTTCGTCTCGCTTATTTCGATGAATTCCCGCCCGCAGGGTTCCCCCTTTCATCAGGCGCACGACTTACTGTAACTGGCAGACAGGATGGAGATGTATCAGAGCAATATATTTGACAGCCTGATATGTATCGTGAGTGCAAACAGGACTCTCGCGAAAATTATTAAAGAACAGTGTCTATTATACGGTTTCTCCAACGTGGTGATTTTGCACAACTGGGATCAGTTGACGTATAGCCTCTTCTCGAGTCTTCCCGACATCATTGTCTCAGACTGTTTTCCGGTGCTGAACCACAGTCGAATCCCTCTGATCCTGAAGAATCAAAACAGCTATTATGAATCGCTGCCGGTTATTCTCTATTCCTTATCTGAGGAAGAAGTCTCCAGTGCAGTCCCGCCTGACGGACTCTCAATTGTCGCCTCCCTGCATGAACGGGAAGAGCAGCAACGGCTTCTTGAAATCATCCATGAAGAAGTGGAAAAGAACGTAATGGATGTGGAGAGCCTTAATATCCCGAGCGGCCCGACCCACCTGAATCTTCTTGTGATTACCAAAGACCCCAAAATGAGTTCAGACATCCGGAAACGTTTGCATATGGAAGGCTATTATGTGAGCCTGATCAACAACATCAAGGATGCTATGACCTATATTCAAGGGATTTCGCCACATGCTGTCCTCTTGGATTACGATATGCCGGGGCTGAACGCCTTATCCTTCTTTGCTTGGATTCGCGAACACTTTTCCGAACTTGTCGTGATTATCATGGCTGAAAGCCAAGCTCCCGACTTTGTGACTGAGCTGTTACGGGCAGGTGCGCGTCTCTACCTTCCGAAACCGCTTGATTTCGAGATGCTTCCTGCATTGTGCCGAACTGCGTTGAAAAAGCGCAGAAAGAACATGCTGATAGCAGAAGGGGCTGACTTGCCTGAGACCTCTCTTGAATCCGGTCTGGAAGCCAAAGAGATCGAGAACTTGAAAATGCTCAAGGAGTCTGAAGAAAATTACAGGACTCTGGTGAATGCGTCAGGGGATATTATCTTTCGCGTCACGCCACAGGGAATAATGAATTTTGCCACACCTGCCGTTGAGGAGCAGTTGGGATATACGCAGAAAGATTTAGAAGAAGAGCATATCAATGTCTCAAAATTCGTACATTCCCTCGATCTCATCCGAGTCATGGCCGGAATACGCCAGGTGATCCGGGGCTCGTCGATCCAGGGGCTTGAGTGCCGCTTGATGCATAAAGATAAAGTGCATTTCCGCTGGTACTCGATCAATTGTTACCCCATGTATAACAGCGAGAAAAAATTTGTCGGCGTGGGAGGAATTGCCCGAGACATCGCTTCGATCAAGGAGTTTGAGGAAAAAACTCAAAAACAAAACGAGCGATTGTCAACGTTGAACAGTATTGCCGGCATTGTCAACAGATCGCTGGAACTCGGTAAGATTTTAGATGAAGTCATCGCTCAAGTCTTGCATATTATGCATTTCCAGGCTGGCAGCATCTTTCTCAACGATCCCGAATCAGGCACATTGGTTTTGGAAAGCTCTCAGACACAGAGCGGCGAAAGCGACTCAGTCTCACTGCTGGAAGAGAATCTCTCAAAAGCCTGCCGGGCCTGTCAGACGTTCAAAGAACACATTTCTGAATGTGCCGCTCCGATTGTCATAGCGGATATCGCCGTTCAACCTGAGTTCTCAGGCAGCGGATTGATCGAGATGGGTTTTCGCAGTCTTATCGGTGCGCCTTTAATTTCTAAAAAGACCATCCTGGGCGTACTGGTCCTTTTGAGCAACGAACTGCGCCAACTCCCTCAAGACGATCTCGATCTGCTGACTTCGATCGGCAATCAAATTGGAATGACTATCGATAATATCAGCCTGTACCAACAAGAATTGCAGGCCCGTGAGCGTTTGGAAGACTTGAACAAGCTCAAGGACGATTTTGTCGCAATTGTGTCGCACGATCTTCGTTCACCGCTGACTGCCATTCTGGGGGCCACGGAAATCCTGTTGAGCGATGAGTACATGGACCCGCCTCTGCATCAGGAGCAACGCGAGCTTGTAGAAAGTATCCAGGAAATGGGAGAACAGCAGCTCAATATGGTGAACGATCTCCTGGATCTGGCAAAAATCGAGTCTGGCAAGCTGGAGCTGAAGCCGACGCTCAGCCAGCTCGAGAATGTCATTGGCACATGTTCCAAAACGCATAAAGTCCTGGCGGAAAATAAAAATATCTCCTTAAGCACGACTGTGGTCGGCCGGGTTCCGAAAATTATGGCTGATGTTCCCAAAATCAGTCAGGTTATCAATAACTTAATCAGCAATGCCATCAAGTTCACGGAACCAGGCGGAGAAGTGAAAATTCAGCTTGAGAAAGACGATGCAACCGTGAAGGTGTCGGTTTTCGACAGTGGGCAGGGAATGAAACCTGAAGAACTGCAACTGCTGTTCAATAAGTTCAAACAGCTTAAAAACCGCGGGACCGGCGGTGAGCGCGGCACTGGTCTCGGCTTGTCAATCTGTAAAAATCTGATAGAGCTGCACCATGGCGAGATTTGGGCTGAGAGCCGCTACGGCATCGGGAGTACCTTTGCGTTTACACTGCCGATCACTGATAACGTCATTCTCATTATTGACGACTCGTTATTTGTCGTGAAATCCCTGGAAAAAATTCTTCGCGAGCATACGGCCGGGCATATGACCGTGAAATACGCCCTGAGCGGTGCAGAGGGCTTAAAATTGATGGAAGAACTTAGTCCGGTGGTCATCATCCTCGACTATATGATGCCGGATATGAACGGCATCGAAGTGTTTCAGCACCTTCAGCAGCGTTTAGGCAACAGAATGCCGCCGACGATTTTCATGACGGCCTCGCAAGATTTAGAAGTGCGCCGCGATATTTTCGAACTTGGTGCTGTCGACTATCTCCAGAAACCGGTCAATGTCAACGATTTTCTTCCTCGCTTGAGTCGTTTTCTCTAAGCCTCCAAGCCGAGAACGAACGACATTGTAATGCGGAACTCATGCTTCAGCGTCGTCCTGCAGTCACCACAGGCTGAACAGCCTCCGTTTCAGCGGGATGGGAGGATCGAGATGCGCTACGACTGCACCTGCGATGATCTGTTGTGGAATGCTGCCGACCATCGCCTCGGCAAATTCCTCCCCCACGATTTTTGCAGCGGCTTTGACGCCTTCTGAAAGAATCGGCAGGCGCGAAGTGCTGGAATGAGCATCGGACGCGATGATATGCGCCATATTGTGCTGCAAAAGAGTTTTCGCACATTGCTTTGCCCGCCGCCCAAAGCCGCCGCTCAGGCTCATGGCAGTTATCTGGCTCAGAACGCCGGAGGCAGCCAGATCGTAAATTCTCTGGGGATTGTCCTGAACTTCGACGATCCGCTCTGGATGAGCCAAAATTGGGATAATATTTTTCATCAGTAACTCAAAAGTCATCCTTTCAATATTCGGCGGAATCGTATGAGGCGGGAGTTCCAGCAGGAAATAACGGCCTGCCTGGTTCACGGTCATGATGTCACCCGTCGTGATCTTTTTCACGGTATTGACATTGATATGCACTTCAGCCCCAGGGAGAATCTTAAGCGGAATGCCCGCCTCTTGCAAAGCCGTTCGTAATTCTTGAACATGTTGCCGGATACGAGCAGCGCTATTGTGATATACGCCATTCTGCTGGTGAGGCGTTGCGACAATAGTCGTGATGCCGTCTGCCACTGCCATTCTCGCCATCTCAAGACTTTCTTCAAGTGTTCTGGCTCCGTCATCAATGCCGGGCAAAATATGGCAATGAATATCTATCATAAGAAAGGTTGAAAATGCCTGAAGTCACAAATCGCCTGACCACGAAAACGATCGCGCGTTTTCACAAATGTGGCAACGTGTCTCTTTAAACACTTTCTCCAAAGACCTGTGCGCTGAAGACATAAATGTCCGTATCAGGATCCTGCCAGGCGTTCGGCGGCAGACCAGCTTTCACGCAGGTCTGCTCTAAAAACGTCACTCGATCCCAGCCATGTTCTGTCGCAACTTGCGGCAGAAGAAGCCCGCTCCGGGGACCACGACTCATAAAAATTCCGTGAACGCCGGGTCGGACCTCGTCGGGAGAATCGACTTTTCGCAACGGACTCATAACTGAAATTTCAAGCTGCAGGGCATCCAGCTCATCTTCCCTGACCGGCGGAAAACGAGGATCCCGGCTTGATGCGGCGACTGCCATATCGGCGACTGTCTGGTACAATGCGTTGCTGCCTTCAATGTGACCAATACAGCCCCGCAGGCGCCCGTGAGTTTTAATGGTGACAAATACGCCCCGCTTCTGGTGTAACGCTGGGCTATCACGCACGAAACGACGCTCTTTACGCGTTCGAGTATAGCTCTCGATCGCTTCCCGTGCAATCTCTAATAAGCTATGTTGCAACTCACTGTTTAAAGCGCTCATCTCATTCATCATTGCCTCGGCCTCCTCACCGCCTCAAAAGGTTCACTGCTTATTTTTCTTAAAAATATTGAAAGCGTTTCAACGGCTGTCAAGCAAAAAGAACGAAAAAGCCATTCAGAATGGCTTTTTCGCGTTTCCTGCTGACGTGTGAATTCCTCACAAAGAAAAATATTTGACTTTTTCACAGACGCGGTCATACATGGTTCTGTTCGTAAGTTCGTGGACTTTTCTTGGCAATCCGACACATTTACGTTTCTTAAGGAGAGGAATTATGGCCGTGTTAACAGGTAAACTTGTTATTGCCCAATCAGGTGGACCGACTGCTGTCTTTAATAATAGTGCCTGCGGCGTGATTCAGGAAGCCCTGAAACACGATAACGTGTTTGATGCGGTCTATGGAGCGGCAAATGGCATTATGGGGATTCTCAACGAAAATTTTATTGATCTCCGTAAAGAACCCAGCGCTGCGATCGAAGGGATGCGCATGACTCCGGCATCAACGCTGGGAACCTGCCGCCGCAAGCTGGATATCGCCGACCTCGAACGTATCCTGGATGTCCTCAAGGCACATAATATTCGATACTTCTTTTACAACGGCGGCAACGATTCAATGGATACTGCCAACAAAGTCAGCAAGATGGCAGCCGATTCCGGCTATGAGCTGCGAGCTTTCGGCATTCCCAAAACCGTTGATAACGATCTTGTGGAAACCGATCATACCCCTGGCTTCGGGAGTGCTGCCAGAATGATGGCTCTGGCGACACGCGACGCTGGCCGCGACTCGGAATCCGGTGCGCTGACCACCACTTCCATCCTTGTGCAGGAAGTGATGGGACGCGATGCTGGCTGGTTGACCGCAGCAACCGCTGTCGGACGACACGACGAACGCGATGCGCCGCATCTGCTCTATCTGCCCGAAAGACCTCTGACGATCGAAAAAATTTTAGATGATGTCCAACAGGTCCACGATCGTCTCGGCTTTGTTGTGATCGCGCTTTCGGAAGGCGTACGCGATGCAAACGGCGCTCTGCTGATGACATCTTCTTCTCTTGATGCCTTTGGCCATACGCAGCTAGGCGGCGTCGGGGATTTTCTGGCGAAAACCATTCAGCAAGAACTCGGCATTAAAGCACGGGCCAATATCCCCGGGACCATTCAACGATCTTTCATAGCCTCGGCGTCATCGGTCGATCTGGCTGAAGCCTATATGGTTGGACAGATGGGCGTCAGATATGCACTTGAAGGGCACAGCGGCTACATGGTCTCGCTGGTACGCGAGTCCGGGCCCCCCTATTCCTGCTCCACCGGCTTGGCGCCGCTGGAAAAAGTCGCCAATTTCGCGAAAGCATTACCGGATGAGTATATTCGTGAAGATGGCTGTGGTGTCACGCAACAATTTCTGGATTACGTGGCTCCACTGCTGGGGGATCCGCTTCCGATATATCCGCGCTTCACACGCCACTTTGTCCCGAAATTACTCGATGCCTATACGCATTAACAGATCAAAACTAATCTGCTCAAACAGCGTGTTTACTGTACTAATGTCCATAAAAAGATGAGAATAGTAGCAGTAACGTACCCTTAGTGCGACTCCGAACTTTTCATTGAAATCGGCTGCCCGGTGGATTCCAGCACGCTCAGCCAGAGATATTCTTCAGGCGAAATCTTCTTTCGCGAGGAGGTTGTCACCGGGATCGGCACATGAGTGAACTCGTCGTGCCAGCGCCCGACGATCATGTCGGTTTTCCCGGCCATTGCCGCATGTACGGCATTGCGGCCCAGATGCGCGCAGAAAATGCTATCACTGGCATTGGCCGGCACACTGCGGATCATATAGCTCGGATCGATGTATTTCAAGGTGACCGGGATACTTTTTGCGTGAAAATACTTCTTGATCTCCTCTTTCAGGAGAATCCCGATGTCGTTGTGCAGAATGTTTCCGGAGGCGTCTTTGCTGCCGTCTCCGCTGAAGAATTCCTGTCCCGCCCCTTCTGCAACCACAATCACGGCATGCTGGCGTTTTTTGAGACGCTGCTCCAGGAGATCCAGGAAGCCGTTTTTCCCGTAGAGATCAAAGGGCACTTCCGGAATGAGGGTAAAATTGACATCCAGATTGGCAAGCGTAGCGTTCGCTGCGATAAAGCCCGAATCCCGCCCCATCACCTTGACCAGCCCAATACCATTTTGTGCGCCTTTCGCTTCGATATGCGCGCACTGTAAGGCCCCGCGCGCTTCGGACACCGCAGTATCAAAGCCGAACGTTTTGGCGACATAGCCGATATCGTTGTCAATGGTTTTTGGAATTCCAACGATCGAAATCGAACGGCCGCGCCGCTCTGCTTCTTCTGCAATGGTGTGCGCTCCTTTGAGGGTCCCGTCACCACCGATACAAAAGAGGATATTGATTCCCAGTTTCTCGAGCGTATCTACCATGACCTCAGGCTTTTCATGTCCCCGGCTGGAGCCGAGCAGCGTTCCGCCCATTTCATGGATGCGTTCGACATCCTCCGGGTGTAACTTCATAGGTTCCAGCCAGTTTGCCGGGTTCAGGCCCTTATAACCATAACGAATTCCCAGGATGTGCCGAACATTATATTTATACGATAACTGCATCACCAGAGAACGAATGACATCATTCAGTCCGGGCGAAATCCCCCCGCAGGTCACGATAGCTGCTTTGGTTTCCAAAGGATCGAAAAAAATCTTTCTACGCGGCCCGGCCTTTTCAAAGGAGACCTTGTCTTCCAAACCGGTTTCATTCGGAATTTCGACGGCATAGCGGATATGCGTATCATCCGACACATATAGACAGTCTGGGAACTCTAACGGCGAATCGATCAGACACTCTCCCAGCGTTTTGACTCTGAAATCTTCCATGCATGGCATAAGTATTTTATGAAAACACAACACGCAAAGACATCCTCAGACGGTGTTATGCGTGTTATGTGTCGCATGTCCTGTGTGTTTCGCTTAGCTTAAAGCCTGAACAGTGAGTTCGAACACTTCCGACGGCGAGCCTTCACCAGCTATCGTTTTCAGCAGATGCTGCTGCGTATAATACTCGATAAGTGGCAAGGTCTGCTCGCGATAGACCGAAAGACGCTGACGAATTGTCGTCTCATTATCGTCATCGCGCTGAAAAATCTCGCCTCCACATTTATCGCAGCTCCCGGCGACCCTGGTCGGATTGGTCACGATATGATAGAGAGCGCCACAACTTTTACAGGTCCTCCGTCCGGAGAGACGGCGAATGACGACTTCTTCGGCGACATTGATCTCCACAACCGCATCCAGCGGAGTTCCAAGCTGATCCAGAACCTTGTCCAGGGCTTCGGCTTGCGGAAGCGTTCGCGGGAAACCATCGAAAATATAGCCGCTGCGACAATCGGCAGCGTTAAGACGATCGTTGACAATGCCGATAATCACATCATCTGGCACAAGATCGCCTCGATCCATATAGACTTTGGCGGCGTTTCCCATCTCAGTGCCATCTTTGACCGCCTGCCGCAGAAGATCGCCGGTCGAAATCTGAGGAATCTGATATGTGTCGAGCAGCTGATGAGCCAGAGTTCCCTTTCCCGCGCCCGGAGGGCCTAATAAGATAAGTCGCATACTGTAATTCCGATGAATCGTCTTCGACGGTGAGACAGATCTCACAGCGAACAATCCACCACGCTCCGAAAAAAACAGGCTGAAGCCCGCATGATTCACATACACAGCACATGTCTTGCATTCATTCTGAGACAGCCAAGTCTAGCAGTTCAAGTTGATTTGTCAATGAATTTAGTATTTTTTCCTTTACTATTCTGCCAAAGGAGACGATCTTGTCAGCATGAGACACGTAGCGATCGCAAAGCACACGACCGAAATCTATCTCGTCCGTCATGGCGAGACAACTCTAAGCACTGGAGGACAGTATATCGGCTCGACCGATGTTCCACTTTCTGAGCATGGCCGGGAACAGGCTCGCCGGCTGGCCGAACGATTACGCACAATCCATTTCGGGGCCTGCTATTGCAGCAGAATGGAACGCTGCCGCGAAACCGCACGTATTGCCGTTGGCCCTCATCAGCTCGAGATGAGCCCTGTCGCGGACATTCAGGAAATCGATTATGGGCAATGGGAAGGCCTGAGTTTACAGGAGATGGAAGCGCTCGCGCCTGACACCTTTCGGCAATGGATGCGCGATCCGGCTGTGGTAAAAGCACCCGGGGGCGAATCCGGGCAGGATGTCCTGACGCGGATTCGCCCGGTCTTTGAGCGTCTGGCGGTCACACATCTGGGAGAGCGAATCCTGATCGTTGCCCATCGCACAGTGAACCGTCTCTGGCTCTGCCATATCCTTGGATATCCACTGTCGGAATATCGTCACGCTGTGGGACAAGGATTCACCGCCCTCAATATTATCGAGTATGAAACAGATCGACATGAGCCTGTGTTTTCAGTCATACGCGTGAATGATGGGCAGCATTTGGAACAGTTGAAAGGAGTATAAAAACTTTGACGGTCGAAAAACAGATTCCCATTCCTGCCGGACCGAGTCAGGAATGGGAATTTTCAGAGGATTCTGCCATTCTCAGCCGATGCCACCGTAAATAATTCCCAGAATATACACAACGATTGTTGCGCCGCAGAACACATATTTCGCCATCGGTTCAAACCATTGTCCCAGGGGCTTTTCCCTGCCGGTCTGCACCTGTTCCCTCGCAAAGCTGTCTCCGCAGACCCAAAAGAAGGTAATGCCTGCCAAAAGCGCCCCAAGGGGAATGATATAGATTGACACAATATCCATCCATGTCCCCAGAGTTGCGCCGTTTTCGAGGATCAGTCCGACAAAAATACTGATCAAGGCGATCACGGCAATAGAGAGTCCTCTCGAGAGCTTAAAACGCTGTTGGAGCGCTTCCACAGGCGTTTCGAGCAGATTCATGAGTGAACTTACCCCGGCAAACAAGACTGCAATAAAAAATACGGCTGAAAACAAATGACCAGCTGGCATCATCTTAAACACGTTCGGCATCGTAATAAACATCAGAGGGGGACCGGCTGTCGGATCCAGATCAAAGGCAAACACGGCCGGGATGATGACGACTGCCGCCAGCAGAGCTGCAATGGTATCGTACACGGCAACGTTTCTCGCGCAACTGATGACATCCTCACTTTTTTTCAGGTAGGACCCGTACACCACTGTCCCTGACCCTGCGAGAGAAAGCGAGAAAAAGGCCTGCCCAAGCGCATACACCCAGGTTTTTGGATCGGCAAGCAGATTCCATTTCGGCACAAAAAGATATGTATAGCCCTCAAGAGCCCCTGGTAATGTAATCACCCGGCCAGCAAGGATAAGAAACAGCATAAAGAACGCGGGCATCATCACCTTGTTTACCTGTTCGATCCCCTTTGAAATGCCGACAAGCATAATGATGAAGGTAACGGCAAGACCGAGTATATGCCAGCTGACGCTTCCCAGGGGACCCGCAATCTGACCGAAGTATGCGCCACTGTCTTCTGCGTGAATCACGGCTCCTGTTATCGCACCGACCGTAAACCTGAGGATCCAGCCGACGACCACAGCATATCCGATGGCGATTCCCAGCGAGCCGATGACCGGAATAAGCCCCAGAAGTTCGCCGTTCTTGTTTCCTCTTCGCTCAAACGCTTTTTTAAACGCTCCGAGCGGTCCTGTTCTCATCGAACGCCCAAAAGACATTTCTCCAATCACGCCAATGAGACCGATCAGGGCAACAAAAAGAAAGTACGGAATCAGGAATGCAGCTCCTCCAAACTGACCGAGTCTATAGGGAAAAAGCCAGATATTTGCCATTCCCACCGCCGATCCGATACACGCGAGTATAAATCCTATTTTGGTATTGAAATTGTCCCTACTCTCAAGAGACAGCTCTGGTCTCTGCGTAGTTTTATCAGGCATAATCTCACTCCTTTTCCAGAAGGCATTGATAACATTGACAAAAAGTTCCTGCGGCTTTACAAAAAGCCGCAGTTTCGACAGTTAGCTTAATGGTGTGAGAAACGCCTGAAAGTGTCGTAACACAGGGGGCTCCCATGTAATCTCATAGCCTTTCACTTCCGAGGCTCTTTTTTTGATTTCAAGCAGCGCATCAGCCATGACATCAATATGAGCCTGAGTATAGACCCGCCGCGGAACAGCAAGCCGTGTAAATTCGAATTGGGCCTGCAGCTGCTCGCCGGTGTCGGGATCGTTACCGAGCATGTACGAGCCGATATCGCAGGTCCGTATGCCGGCTTCCCTGTAGAGTTCTATGGCAAGAGCCTGCCCCGGAAATTCATAATACGGGATATGCGGAAACATGGCTTTGGCATCGACAAAGACACCGTGCCCTCCTACGGGAGATTGATACGCAATGTCTGCATCATCAAGCCGGGCGGCAAGATATTCCATCTGCCCGATTCTGTAGCGCAGATAGTTTTCGTCAATCCCCTCATACAGGCCGATGGCAAGCGCTTCAAGGTCTCTTCCGGCCAGTCCGCCGTACGTTGTAAACCCTTCAAATGAAATTGTTCTGCCTTTCAGTTTCCTGAAGAGTTCTTCATCCTCCTTGATGCCGAACAGTCCGCCCATGTTGACAATCGTGTCTTTTTTGGCGCTCATGGTGAACATATCTGCATAGCTGAACATCTCGCTGACGATCTCTTTGATTGATTTCTCTGCATAGCCCTCTTCGCGCTCTTTGATGAAGAAGGCATTCTCTGCATAGCGTGCGGCGTCAAGAGCCATCTTAATTCCGTACTTTTTGCAGATCGCTGAGGTTTCCCGGATGTTCTCCATCGACACTGGCTGGCCGCCAGCCGAGTTGTTAGTGATCGTCATAATCACAAGCGCGATTTTATCAGGCCCGTGTTCCGTAATAAGTGATTCAAGCCGTTTAAGATCCATATTGCCTTTGAACGGCACTCTTTTGAGCGGCTCTCCGGCTTCGGGGACAACGCAGTCAATCGCCCTTGCACCGCTCAGTTCCACATGGGCGCGTGTCGTATCGAAGTGCATATTCGAAATAGAAAATTCCCCTTTTCCCATCAGAACTCCGAAAAGGACCTTCTCTGCCGCTCTCCCCTGATGAACAGGCTGGATATAGGTGTAGCCCGTAATATCAGTGGCCGCTTCAAGCAGTTTAAAGTAGCTTGACGCTCCTGCATAGGCTTCGTCTCCTCGCATGATCCCAGCCCACTGCTCCTGGCTCATCGCATTTGTTCCACTGTCCGTGAGCAGATCAATATACACATCCTCACCTTTCAGGTTGAACATATTGTATTTAGCTTCGGCGAGTTTCTGTTCCCGTTCCTCTTTGCTGAGCATTTTGATGGTTTCAACCACTTTGATTCTAAACGGCTCTGGAACATACTTGATTCCCATAATGCTTCCCTCCTGTTTTCAGTGCGATGTTGTAAGCACTGCTGCCATTATTGTTTAAACGCGATCGCCTCAATTTCAACAAGCGCATCTTTGGGGAGTCTCGCTGCCTCGACCGCACTTCTCGCTGGATAAAGACCGTCCCCGAACATCTCTTTGTAGACCTCATTCATGGCAGCAAAATTATTCATATCACTCAGAAACACGGTGGTTTTTACAACATGGGACAAGGACATTCCCTGTGATTCGAGAATCTGTTTCAGGTTTTCAAGAGACTGTCGTGTCTGCCCCTGTATTCCCCCATCAGCAAAATCACCGCAAGCAGGATCTATGGGAAGCTGACCAGAAACAAACACAAAACCTGCCACCTCGATTCCCTGTGAATACGGCCCGATTGCAGCTGGAGCTTTTTCTGTTGAAATAAGCTTTTTCATCATTTTTCTCCTTGTCCGATCCTTGCCGGACGCTGAGTATTTTTCATGATGTTCATGAAAAATATTCTCTTGACAAATTGTTTTGAATACGTGCAAAATATGCCAGTATTCTCTGACAAATTTCGTAAGACAGTGCCGCTGAGTTTCTCGTAAAAGTCATCTTTACACGATGCAGGCTGAGAAGTCAATTCGTATGATCTTATAGGGCTGTTCAGAAAATCTGATGCCCTTATCATTACGCCAGTAAGCCGGACATTCTTATGAAACTTTATCATTTACGCAGTTTCGTGACCGTGGCGAATGAACGCAGTTTGACTCGTGCGTCGCAACTGCTGTTTACAAGCCAACCCGCTGTCAGCGCCCATATTAAAACGCTTGAGGAAGAATTGGACGTCGTGCTGTTTTCCAGAACCCCAAGGGGTATGGAGCTGACCAGGGAAGGGCGCCTGCTCAAAGAGCAGGCGGAAAAATGCCTGTCCAACGTCAGCGAATTTTTTCGTCAGGCCAGACGCTTGAAGGCTGATGTGACGGGAACGGTGAAGATCAGTATTCATGCTGACCCGGATATGTTGAAAATCGGCGATTTCCTGTCGATCGTGCATGCACGCTATCCTCGTATGGACTGTCATGTCCTGCGTAAAGATTCCTGTGACGTAGCGGCATTATTGCACAACCGACGTCTTGACGCCGGCTACTTATACGGTCATATTACTGATAAAGAGATTGCAACTACGCTCCTGCGAACCTGCAAACTCATGATTGTCGGCCCGGTACACTGGCGGGAGCGTTTTGAATACGCTGATCTGAAAGAATTAGGCAACTTCCCCTGGATTGGGACCTCGCAGTCCTGTCCATTCCATGCAGAGACCTTTGAGATCTTTCAACAGCGTCAGCTCAAGATCTCCAACACGATTGCAGTGGTGGACCAGGAATCCACACTGTTAAATCTTGTGAGTGCCGGCATCGGGCTGGCACTGCTGGTGGATGAAGAGGCCCTGTCCGCCGAAGAGTCGGGCAAAGTAGTAATTTGGAAACCGGAACGTTTCACGATTGATTTATGTCTGGCGTATTTGCAAGAGCGGGAAAAAGATCCCCTGCTTCAGGCGGTTCTGGATGGACTGTATACGGTGTGGGGACTTGCGGATATTGAACATGGCCGCTTCATCGACGAGCAGGCGATCGCAGAGGAATAAAGCCCGGAAGCGGCCAGCCGGGAAACCGCTTGCGTCAGGTAGACTTCACAGATCTCATTCCGCAAAAAATCGCAGAGGAAACATCATCATACAAATCTGTCAACAAATACAAAAATTTCAAACTTTTCACTTGACAACACGTGCCTCATCTCCCAGCGTTGCATGTGGATTGATGCCCCTTGAATGCTTATGCCATTCATCTCATCACCTTAAGTCTAAATTACTCTAACTTCAATTAACATTATTAGGAGGATGCGCTGTATGAAAAACGTATTTCTTATTGTGGCAGTAGCGGTAATGTTGTTTGCGCCCAACGCTGTGTTGGCCGCTGAAGCGGATTTTCACATCGGGATCTGTACCGGAACCGTGTCACAGGCCGAAGATGATCTGCGGGGAGCTGAAAAACTGATCGAAGAATATGGTGCCGTAGCTGATGGCGGCATGATCCAGCATATTACCTATCCTGATAACTTTATGCAGGAAATGGAAACAACGATCACGCAAATTGTGGGCCTTGCTGACGATCCGAAAATGAAAGCGATCATTGTGAGTCAGGCGATTCCCGGCGTTACTGAAGCGTTTAGACGAGTTCGGGAGAAAAACCCGGATATTCTTTTGCTGGCCGTCAATGCGCATGAAGATCCTCTCGTGATCTCCGAAGCAGCAGATTTGTCCACGAATTTTGATTTCATTGCCAGAGGCTACCTGATTGTCCATACTGCAAAGGAATTGGGCTGCGATACCTTCGTGCACATTTCGTTCCCGCGTCACATGAGCTACGAAACGCTGTCAAGACGGCGTGACATCATGGAAAAAGCTTGTAACGACCTCGGCTTGAAGTTCGTCTTCGAAACAGCTCCGGATCCTGTGAGTGACGTTGGTGTTGCAGGCGCACAGCAATATATCCTCGAAAAAGTGCCGGCATGGATTGAGAAATACGGCGAAAACAGCGCATTCTTCTGTACCAATGATGCACATACCGAACCGCTATTGAAACAATTACTGGAGTATGGCGGCTACTTCATTGAAGCTGATCTCCCGTCGCCATTAATGGGCTATCCTGGCGCTCTGGGACTGGATTTATCGGATGCTGCCGGCGACTTCCCGAAAATTCTGACAAAAGTTGAAGACTCAATTGAAGCCAAAGGTGGCTCTGGACGTTTTGGCACCTGGGCGTATTCTTATGGATTCGTCTCCACCGCCGGTTTCGGCGAATTGGCAAAACGCGTCATCGAGGGTGACGCTGAGCTCACAAACTTCGATGATATCATGAGCGCATTGAGCAAATATACCCCCGGTACGGCATGGAACGGTTCCTTTTATACGGACAGTAACACCGGAACGCAGATCGACAACTACGTGCTGGTCTATATGGATACCTATATTATGGGAAAAGGATATATGGGTGTCACCGACCTTGAAGTTCCTGAAAAATATTTCAAGTAGGGACGACGTATCGCGCACACCGTTAAGGGAAGAGAACTTCCCTTTAACGGTTTTTTAAGCTTTGTTGCATAGAGGATGACTGTATCAGCACAAGCGAAGCGGATGCTTGCAGTCCCCTTGTGACAAAGCTTTTTTCTTGAAAAGGAAATGATTACATGAAACGTACTGAAACATTTCTAGAAGTGCGAGGAGTTTCTAAAGAATTTTTCGGGAATATGGTCTTAAAGGATGTCAATTTTTCAATGAACCGAGGCGAGATTCTGGGACTTGTCGGAGAAAATGGTGCTGGGAAATCAACCCTGATGAAAATTCTCTTCGGAATGTCAGTCATTCATCAGACCGGAGGATTTGAAGGCGAAATTCTTCTGGACGGCAATAACGTTTTTTTTGATAACCCATTAGCGGCTCTTGACGCTGGAATCGGCATGGTTCATCAAGAGTTCTCACTCATCCCCGGCTTTACAACCACGGAAAATATTGTCTTAAACACAGAATCATTACAATATAATATCCTCGTTGAACTGTTTGGCGATAGCATCAAGAGTCTGGACGACGCCCGTAATGCCAAACGGGCCGATGCTGCCATCAACAAACTTGGGGTAGACCTGGACCGAAAGATGCTGGTATCCGAGATGCCGGTCGGGCACAAACAATTTACAGAGATTGCCCGCGAGTTGGATCGTGAAAATATCGAACTGATCGTTCTGGATGAACCCACGGCAGTGCTGACTGAATCAGAAGCCGCCATTCTTCTCGAATCGGTCAAGACGCTTTCAGAAGAAGGCATTTCCATTATCCTGATTTCCCATCGACTCCAGGAAATTATTGATGTTGCCGATAAAATCCTGGTTTTGCGGGATGGCATTATTGTCCAGGATGTCCCGGCTGCTGACACGAGCATCGATCAGATTGCAAAATGGATGGTCGGGCGTGAAATCAAGGGCTCTGTTCAGGAGAAAAACAACACGGAAGATCGTGAAAAAGATCTGGGAGAGCCGATTTTGCAACTCGATCATCTCTGGGTTGATATGCCCGGAGAAACCGTCCGAGATGTCTGCCTTGAAGTGCGGCGCGGCGAGATTTTCGGCATTGGCGGCCTGGCTGGACAAGGGAAGCTCGGCATTCCCAATGGAATCATGGGGCTTCAGGTGGCCGGCGGCAAGGTCACGTTTAAGGGGCAGCCTGTTACACTGAACGATCCACAGGAATCGTTGAATATCGGCATGGCCTTTGTCTCTGAAGACCGACGCGGTATCGGCCTGCTTCTGGAAGAGCCTCTGGATTGGAATATCGTCTTCACGGCGATGCAAAATCAGGGTAAATATCTGAAATCGTATCTAGGCGGACTGATTCAATGGCGCGACGACAAGGCCATGCAAACAGCTGCCAGAGAATATATTCGTGCCCTGGAAATCCGTTGTACCAGTGAAAAACAATTAGCTCAGGAGCTTTCAGGAGGAAATCAGCAGAAAATTTGTCTGGCGAAAGCCTTTGCCGTGAACCCAGAGTTATTATTTGTTTCCGAACCGACACGCGGGATTGATATTGGCGCGAAAAAGATCGTCCTGGATACACTGCGGAAATACAATCGGGAGAATGGCACAACAATTGTCATGATTTCTTCGGAGCTTGAAGAAATGCGCTCGATCTGCGACCGCATTGCCATTCTCGACGAAGGGACCATTTCAGGCATCCTTCCAGCATCAGCCGAGTCCACTGACTTCGGCCTATTCATGGTTGGAAGGGGCAAGACATCTCAACAGCAGGAGGCCACGGCATGAAGAATATACGAACATACGTTGAAAACGTGGGCTTACCCCGCATTATTATCGTTCTTTTGCTCCTGACGCTTTTTACACTTGCCCCTGCTGCCAAAGTTCGCATTGACACGTCGCTCAGTGATATTATCAAGCGTTTCAGCATGAACTCCACGCTGGCGCTCGCGATGGTGCCTATGGTGCAATCCGGCTGCGGTCTGAATTTCGGCTTACCCCTGGGTATTGTGGCTGGACTCTTAGGGTCGACGATTGTCATGAACTTCGAATTGACTGGTTTTCTCGGCTTCGGCTGTGCCATGATCCTGACGATCCTCTTTGGCATGGTGCTGGGAGGCGGCTATGGGGCGCTGCTGAATCGGGTGAAAGGCTCGGAGATGACCATCGCGCTCTATGTCGGATTTTCGTCTGTTGCCTTTATGAGTCTGTGGTGGCTGTTGCTGCCCTATAAAAACCCGGTAATGATCTGGGGCTATGGCGGGGAAGGGCTCCGCACAACCATCACGACCGAAGGGTACTGGCTCAATATTTTAGACAACCTCTGGGCGATCAAACTCGGCGAGCATTTCACCTTCCCTACAGGCAGCCTTCTGTTTATTGCCTTCTTATGCTTTCTGGTCTGGGCATTTTTTCATACAAAGACCGGCACAGCTGTCACGGCAGTTGGCTCGAATCCCGAATTTGCCAGAGCGTCGGGCATTAATATCGATACGATGCGCTTAAAGTCTGTTATGATGTCAACCGTCTTAGGCGGCATCGGGATCCTTTTGTATCAACAATCGTATGGATTTATTCAACTGTACATGGGACCGTTATATATGTCATTTCCGGCTGTTGCCGCTGTCCTGATCGGAGGAGCATCGATTCATAAAGCCACGATCCTCAATGTGGTGGTCGGAACGTTGCTGTACCAGGGTATTGTGGCCATGACGCCGTCGGTGATTAACAGTTTAATCCAATCCGATATTTCCGACGTCATTCGCATCATCTCGACTCACGGCATCATCCTGTATGCCTTGACCATGACAATTGCAACAAAGAAGAAGGGGAAAAAATGAGCAGAAAATCGTTCGAGAACATTTTGACCAAAGGCTCTCTCTCTCGTTTCCTGACCAATAATGCCGTGCCGGCCCTATTCTTGTGCGTGAGTATTATTGCCATTCCGTTGTCCGGGTTTTCAGCTCAATACCTGGCTCAGGAAATGATGACCCGGCTTGCCCGGAATTCCTTTCTCGTCCTCTCACTACTCATCCCGATTATCGCCGGCATGGGATTAAATTTTGCGATGGTGCTGGGCGCAATGGCCGGACAAATCGGTTTGATTTTTGTGACTGACTGGAACATTCTCGGCGTGCCGGGCATCTTTTTAGCGATGATTATTTCAACACCGTTAGCCGTTTTGAACGGATTCTTCTGTGGGAAAATTATGAATCGCGCCAGAGGTCGTGAGATGGTGACGGGCTTAATTTTAGGTTTCTTTTCGCAGGCGATTTATTTTTTAGTTGTTCTTTACGGAATGGGCAGCATCATTCCGATGAAAAATCGGGCTCTCGTCCTGTCGCGCGGCTGGGGTATCCGTAACGCCGTCAGCCTGATCGGTGTTCGGGCGGCTTTGGATAACTGGCTGCCACTTTACATAAGCTGGAATGGTGAGGGCTTCCCTTTGCGCCTCAGCACGGTCAACGGCGATTTTAAAATCCCGGTGATGACCATTCTGATGATTGTCTTGCTCTGCGTCTTTATTGCCTGGTTTAAGAAGACAAAACTGGGGCAGGACATGCGCGCCATCGGGCAGGATATTCATGTCGCCGAAGCAGCCGGAATCAACGTCACCAAAACCCGCCTGATCGCTATTATCCTTTCCACCCTCATGGCCTGTTACGGACAAATTGTGTGGCTCCAGAACATGGGAACGATCAATACCTACAACAGCCACGAGCAGGCCGGGCTGTTCTCAGCGGCAGCGTTACTGGTCGGCGGCGCAACCGTTGCGCGGGCCAATATTTTTAACGTTTTCCTGGGAGTGGTGCTTTTCCATCTGATGTTTGTTGTCTCGCCGAAAGCCGGACAAAATCTGATCGGGTCAGCCCAATTGGGAGAATTTTTCAGAGTTTTTGTCTCGTATGGAGTGATCGCCCTGTCACTGGTGATCTATGCCTGGGCACGTTTAAAAGAAAAAGAACGACAACGCATGGACCTGCAAGGAGCAAAAAGCGAACCCTAGTAGCGCATGTGCTATGTACGCAGATCTTTGAGTTGTGAACGCTCGCTCACAGATCTGCCGTCATAGTATGAATAAATTGTGAAGAAACAAACACGATATCGAGTAACAGCAATTGTAGTGGTCTGTGTGATCGCTTGCGGTCTGTATTGGCTCGGAAAGGGGCACACGATTTTACTTGAGAATAAAGATGTCACCATTAATGGTACAGCCTACGCAGCCGTAGATCACATTCTCCAGGTGTCGGTAGACGGCAAAAAAGCGATTCGCGTGAAATCCGGAAGCCGTAAAAAATTAAAAGGCAACGTCAGTGGTCCGTGGCACTCAATTAAAGTTGAGTCACTGGATGACAATAAACAGGTGGTGAAGACGGTCGAGAAAAAATTTTCGACCAGCCTGGACGATATGTTTCTCCTCAGTCTTCCGGCGTTGCTGGCTGATGACGATAACTGGGCGCAAGTGTTTACAATGCCTGCCAAAAAATGATTCGAACATAGTCTTCTCCGATTTTGGAAAACTGAGGGGAAGAGCTGTGTTATGGATAACAAATATGATACTGTCATAACAGTAGTAGTAGAAACCCTGGACACGAGGTTGCTCATGGCAAAAAATAAGTTATTATTAATGATTATGGATGGGGTCGGCTTGCGGGACTCATCAGAATATAATGCTCTTGAAAACGCTGAGACCCCCAATTTAGACAGCTATTTCAAGACTTGTCCAATGACGAAACTCACTTGCCATGGACGTGCTGTCGGCCTGCCTGACGGCGTGATGGGCAACTCCGAAGTCGGACACTTGAATATTGGAGCGGGGCGGGTCGTGATGCAGGACCTGGTGAGAATCGACTCAGCGCTTGAAAACGGCAGTTTTGAAGCCATCCCGGAATACCAAGACCTCGTGAAAGATGTCAAAGAGCATGGAAGATCGTTACACCTGATTGGCTTGCTCTCAGATGCCGGTGTGCACTCTGACATGAATCATTTGAAAAAAGTCCTCATGCTCTTAAAAAAAGACGGTGTTTCACAAGTCTATGTCCATGCCATCACCGATGGTCGTGATACGCCGCCGAATAGCGGCCTGGGCTATCTACGCGATATTATGGAATTTATGAAGGCTGAAGGCGTCGGTAAGCTAGCCACGATTATCGGACGGTATTACTGTATGGATCGCGATAATCGCTGGGAACGCATTGAAATTGCTTATGACGCCCTGACGTCTGGGGTGGGCCTGCATACAAAAGAACCGCAGACGGCTGTCAAAGAGATGTATGCCGATCATGTGACGGATGAATTTTTGAAACCAATCGTTGTTGATTATGATGACGGCAGCCACATTTTTAGAGACGGCGATGCCGTATTGGCGATGAACTTCAGAGCCGATCGGATGCGGGAAATCGCGATTGCCCTGAACGACAAGGATTTCGATGGGTTTGAACGGAAAACGGTTCTGACGCTCCACTACAGCACCATGAAAAAATATCGCGCTGATTTCCCTTATCCGGTTCTCTTCAAAGAGCAGCGTATGGATGCAATCGTCGGAGAGCTGATCTCCAGACATGCTTTGACACAATTACGGATCGCTGAAACGGAAAAATATGCCCACGTAACCTACTTTTTCAACGGCGGTGAAGAACAGCAGTTCGAGGGAGAAGAACGCATCCTGGTTCCCTCACCAAAAGTCGCGACCTACGATCTGCAGCCGGAGATGAGTGCGCCGGAAGTCACGGAGAAATTGCTGGAAGCGATCGAGAACGATCTCTATGATGTGATCGTTCTCAACTTCGCAAATGGTGATATGGTTGGGCATACCGGCGTGTATGAAGCGGCTGTTGCGGCTCTCGAATGTATCGATACGCTGATCGGCCGAATCGTCAATGCGTTCACACGCCAGGGCGGAACCGTCCTGATTACTGCCGATCACGGAAACTCGGAAGAAATGTGGGATGCCAAACACAATCAGCCGCATACACAGCATTCATTGAATCCGGTTCCTTTTGTTGTCATCACAGCGGACAAACGTTCTCTGACCTTACGTGAGGGAGGCAGCCTCTGTGACATCGCTCCGACAATGCTGGAGCTTCTGAATATTGCACAACCCAAAGACATGACAGGAACATCACTGATCGTCACAGAGCCTTGAGAAGCTAACCTGCAGTAAGATAATGGCTTGTATGTATGACACGCCAGGCTGTTAAAATATTTTACCATCGATCGTACTTTTTTGTTGACAAATCTTCACACCTGTCACATAGTAATGACATTAAAGGGAAAATTGATTGGAGGAAGAAAGCTTCGAGGGAACCAGGTGAGAGCATCTCACGATTAACAACAATACCTCAACATCTTCCTCCATTTTTTATGCCTTCAGGCCGTTGTGCTTCGGGATCAAGCAGTGAGCAACGGTCTTTTTTGTGCATATCACTTGTATGCCTGCCTGCTCACAGATTTTGATCAGCGGCGGCAGCGGCTTTTTAGGATGGAATCTTGCCCGATATGCCGCCGAAGACCATAATGTGTTTCTGACCTATCATCAGCACCAAGTGAATGTTGAAGGGTGCAAGGCTCCTTATTACTGCGATCTCCGCAACGAACAAGCCACCGAAAAGCTCATCAAAGATCTTCATCCTGATGTTATTATCCACACGGCTGCTCTGGCCAACGCTGACGATTGCGAAGCACGACAGTCTGCAGCGTATGCAATTAACGTTGACGGAACGCTGAATTTAGTGAGACAGGCCGAAAAAATCGGAGCGCGCTTTGTATATATTTCGACCGATATGGTGTTTGACGGAGCCAACGGCAATTATCGGGAGGAGCACCGCCCAACGCCGCTTAATTATTATGGAGAAACGAAACTCCTGGGAGAAAAGCTCGTTCGGGAGATCTCTTCCAACTATCTTATTCTGCGTACGGCGCTGATGTACGGACACGGCAACGAGTTCAACGGTTGTTTCAGTGATTGGCTCTACAACGGACTCCATCGCCAGCAATCGATCTCGTTGTTTACGGATCAATATCGTACTCCGCTCTACGTTCAGGATACGGTCAAAGCCGTATTCGAGATGATCGACCAGCCGATCAAAAACGACCTCTTCCATCTAGGAGGAGCAGAACGCCTCTCTCGCTATGAATTCGGAAAAATTTTCTGCGAGATATGGGGCCTTAATGACCATAAGCTTCATCCGGTACAGATGGAAGAGGTCGACACCCTCGCCCGAAGAGGCTATGATTGTTCACTGATATCAGCGAAAATTCAGCACATCCTCAGCTTTCAACTTTCAGATGTCAGAACCGGCTTACAGCAGATGAAAAACTGTTATGTGCGCAGAACGTGATGTGGAGAGAGCTGTTGCTACGCTCTCGTCCTCCATCCTTTCCACGAACAAATATTCCACGTTACTGCGCAAGAGGCAGCCTCTGTCGACTCCAGCCGTTAATTCCCTGAGTCATATTATAGGTTTCGACAAAACCGAGTTTTTGCATAAGCTGCTGGGCTTTTGCACTGCGTTTGCCTGAACGGCAATAAATCAGATAAGCCTTTTGTGGGTCCAGTCCCTTCAGCTCGTTCTGAAAATCGGCAGAGTAAAAATCGAGATTCACAGCGTTCTCAATAAAGGCGTGCTTGAACTCAGTCGCCGTACGAACATCGAGAATGACGAAATCAGCATTTCCCTGCTGTTCCTGAATCAACGCATAGGCTTCCTGTGGGGACAAATGTGCTGGCCGGTGTGATCTCTTTACCCGTGCTGACGAAGCTCCAGAAAATTCTTGAGGCTTTTCTCTCCAGACAAACAGCACAAACAGCCCAACGACTGCGATAACAACAAGCAGAATAACGATCGACATAATGCGCCCTCTCTTGAGACGACATTCCAGGGTCTTGGTTAATGACATGTAACTTTAAGCGAACTGGCAAACTTCCCGACACGAGTATTATTCAAATTCGGGGCATCCTGAGTGAACACATCCCACTGTCCAAGATATTTGGATTTGCGATAGAGTATCGCTTCGCACCCGGGAGCCACCCGAATCGAGAGAGCCCGATCGTGTCCCATTTTTGTGTCACCGAGGTTATACACATCCCGGGTAAATGTCTGACTGAAGCCCTGATAATTTATCCCGGAATATAGGGTGACACCGCTCGTGCTTTGAGCAGGCCCTGAGCCGAATCCTCCGCCCGGTCCTCTGCCGCCGTCTGCCTCTCTGATATATAACTTTTGGTTAATATGTTTCTTGCCGCAAACATCGTCACCCCAAATTTTTAGCTTTGAAGGGTCCTTTGGGTTATTTGTTGTCCATCTGACCTGGGCATAATAGCGATTGCCATTCCACCAGTCCTTGATCACATCCCCACCGGTGGCGCTCCAGCCGCCTTGCTCGAAGGAACCGCTTACAATACTGGAATAGGTGTAAACCGTTCCGAAAACAACCGTTTCCGGTCCTTCAATTTTTCCAAAAGATCCGCATTCTTGTCTGGCACCAAGACCGTTGCCCGGGGCCCGACTTTCACCGAGAGTGACATATAAACGTTCTGAGCGATCTTTTCCACAACCGTCTATACCGGAAACTTTCACCTTCATTGGATCGTTGGGATCCATCTTCTGCCATGTTACGGTTCCATAATAGATATTCCCATCGCTCCGGTCTTTGAGGAGTTCACCGCCGGTAACACTCCAGCCTTTGCGTTGAAAAGACCCCTTCACCCGAACTGAATACGTAAAGGTCTGGCCCAGCTCAATGTTTGTCGGTCCGTTAATTTTATCAAATGAACCTTTCTGGCAGGCCGGCACTGAAGCCACAGCCGCTCCGAACAGCAGCATCGCAAAGACTATCACCATAAACTTTTTCATACACATTGCCCCTCCCTGACGGGCGTTGCACACGACAGCCATACACGTTCAACCGAAATGTCATATCTTTATTCCGCGTGTAACTGCCGCAGGCTTGTCCTCCACCAAGCCAAACAATTCGGCCTGGTTTATCTTACTCAAATGATAAATACCAATCTGATCCAGAGACGCGATCCCCGAAGATCCGCTCCAATCGCAGATGCAGTGTCTCTCCTCAGCACAACACTCCCCTTGTAAGCGGTCAGTGATTTTTCTCCTCCTTCAATTGCAGGCAACGTGAAATGAGGAGCTTCCAGTCTTGGAGTCTACTTCAAGACTGGAAGTGCCTCAGACACATCGTCAACATTCTGGGCAAAGGCTATGGGGTGGTCCCCATCACAACAGCCAAGACGAGCAACACAGCGCAAACGATTTGCGCCCCCGTCCTTTTACACACAACATTGAATATTTTTCAAATTATTTTTAGTATAAGGAACTTCACGTGGAAAGTCAACCCATCTGAAGCAGATATTTACCAACAAATCACTTGTCTCTGAGCAGGTATTATAGAGAATCATGGCATGACCTCACATTTCGTTGCTCCGATGAGATGATCTGAAGCCTTATAAGTAAAATAAACAACGTCACACTATGAATACGTTTGCATATCTTCAGCCGGCCTCTGTAAGTCCTGTTCACCTTGAGGCTTGCACTCTCTAGTGTTCTTTATCCCAGAGATCTGCCGGTAATGGCTGAGAACGTGCCTAAAGCAGGATGATCCTGAAATTATGAGAATGGAGATTGACAGATACGACTTTCTGGCATAAAATATGAAATACACTGGTCGTGCTCAATGAAGAGAAGGACTCAGCTTAGTGTATTACAGAACAGGGATGCCTGACTATGAATATTCTTATGATCAATTACGAGTTTCCTCCGGTCGGCGGTGGTGGCGGTATCGCCACCTGTTATATTGCGAGGGAATTATGCTCTAAAGGGCATCAGGTCACTGTGCTGACATCCTGTTTTCGGGATTTACGCCGCTATGAAGAGATCGAGGGAATCCGCATCTATCGGGTGCCGGTACTGCGGAAACGACGGGATTATTGCAGTGTTCCGGAAATGGCGACGTTTATCCTGAGTTCGATGCCGAAGCTGTTATCTCTGATGATAACACAGCGCTACGATCTCTGCCACATTTTTTTCGGCGTCCCTAGCGGTCCTCTCGGATATCTTGCCAAAAAGCTGTTTGGAGTTCCCTATCTGATTCGGATGGGCGGCGGCGATGTCCCTGGATTCCGGCCTTTTCAGTATAAGCGCTTGTATAGTCTGCTGAAACCCTTTCTGAATGCACTTTGGCGTAATGCTGATTTTCTGGTGGCTAACAGCGACGGCCTGCGGACGATGGCCAGAAAGACGTTTCGGGAGAAGCCGATTCACGTCATCCCTAATGGGGTGGATTTGTCGCGTTTTGCAAACAGTTTCCAGCACCACCCGGCCTCGGAAGTACGCATTCTCTTTGTCTCACGCGTAATTCAGCGTAAAGGGCTGCGCTATCTGATCGACGCTGTCCCGGCAGTCTGCGAACAAGCTCAGCAGCCTTTTGTGATTCATATTGTCGGTGACGGGCCGGATAACGAATTCTTTACACAGCAGATCCAAGAGGCCGGGCTGAACTCGTATTTCCGTTTTCACGGCTATATCGATCACGACAAACTGCCGCAATACTACCGGGACGCTGATATTTTCGTGCTGCCTTCGCTGGCAGAAGGCATGCCGAATGTCGTACTGGAAGCGATCGGGAGCGGCCTGCCGGTGATCGCCACCCGGGTTCCCGGCAGCGAAGACCTGGTGCATGACGGGGAGAACGGGTTTCTTCTGCCGCCCAGAGATTCAGCCGCTCTGAGCCGGGCTCTGCTCAGGCTGATTAACGATCGCGGTCTTCGCGAAATCCAGGGAACGCGCAGCCGCGAAATTGCCAGAGACTATGGATGGACTCAAGTTGCCGGGCAATATCTGGACCTCTATCGGCAGGTTGTCCTTCAACAGAGCAGCCCTGTTGTGCAGGAGTCTTTGGAACATGTTTGAACGCTTCCGCCCTGCAGTCGAGCAGGCCCTGCAAGCGTCTGCTATCACGCCGCGCACGCACTTCTCCCAGCTTGTCCGGGATGAACTCTCTGATGTCTCTCTTGATATTCCACAGCAGAGTCCTGAAAAACAGCAGTTGAATCAGTTGTATGAATTACGGGCGCGTGTGCTTGACTGGGAACTGGGAACCGGATATCTTGGATTTTTTTCAGCGAATCCCGGCAGCCGTTACACCTTTACCAGACGCCTGGAAGCCGTTTTTGACATGCTGCCTGACGATCTGTCAGGGCTGCAAATTTTAGAAGTCGGATGCGGGGCCGGCTTGCTCTGTCTGGAATTAGCCCAGAAGGCGCAATCCGTCACAGGCATCGACGTTTCACATGTTGTGCTGAATTTTGCCAGTCAGGTCCAAGAGATTGTCCGGGCTGCCAATGTGACTTTCCAGCATGGCGATGCCGAAAATCTGGCCTTTGCACATGAACGTTTCGACCTTGTCATTTGCAGTGAAGTCCTGGAACATTTGCTGGATCCGGAACGGGCCCTGGCGGAAATTCAGCGTGTTGTCAAGCCCGGAGGAACCGTTGTCCTGACAACGCCCTCAGCCGAATCGTTGTCAGACCTCTGCATGGGATTCCTGCGCCTGTTCAGCGCACGAATCGAATCGGAAAAAGACATACAATTTGATAAAAAGGCCTATCTGGCACTACAGCGAAGCCAGACTGAAGAAACCTGCTTCCCGGAGACCACCTTTATGCGGATTCACGAGCGCTTTTCATACGCCCAACTCCTGGCGATGTTTGATCAGGCAGGCTTGCATGTAGAAGATGCGCAGGGGACAATTTTTGCATTTCCTCCGCATTATCAGCTTTTTTATCGCTATTGCCCAGGGTTTTTGCTTCCGGGTATCCATGCCCTGGAAACTGCCTTAAATGCCATTGGCTGTTTTCAGCGTTTTGGCTCGGTGACAAGCTGTTTTTTGCTCAAAAAACGTCACACTCCCGTATGAAAGCATCTGTGGAATTCATAAGACACATGAGCTTGAAAAGAGTTATCAGTCTGACGCCCTTCTCAAAGCAGATTCCAAAACTGTTGTCTTTAGGACTGGGACTGCTTCTGATTGGCTGGCTCCTGGTCCAGCTTGATTTTTCTGCGGCGTGTCAGATTTTGCAAGATCTTTCAGTGGCTTATGTCTTCCTGGGACTGGTATTATACAGCCTCAGTTTTTATTTCAGAGTGAAACGATTCCGCAGATTACTGCCTCAAGGAGCCCGTCTGCATACATTAGTTCCAATCGTTCTGGTTCATTATACCGCACTGAATATTATTCCGGCCAGATTAGGCGAATTTTCGTATGTGTATTTCCTGAAAAGAATTCATCATATTTCTACCGGGATAAGTGTCTCGACATTACTCGTGGCAAGAGTATTCGATCAGATGGCGATTTCAAGCCTGTTTCTGTTCTCCTTAGCCTGGGTTGAATTAACAAGCCCCTGGCTGAAAACCGTCAGTTGCTGTGTTGGCGGAGGGCTGATCCTCTCTGTCGCGTTTCTTGTGTTGCTTTTAGTGTATAAACGTGCCTGTCTTCGCGGGCTCATGCGGCTTCTGCGTGTTTTGAACTGGGAGCATTGCCGCCTCGCTCAACGTGGCATCACGCTGCTTGAAGATGTGGTCGAGGGGCTGGACGTACTCGGCTCAGCGCGTAAGGTCGCAGTCATATTTATGTTCTCACTTTTCGTCTGGTTAAGTATCCTGGGGGTGAATTATATGACGCTCAGAGCTTTTCAGGTTCGGCTTTCGTATGTTGAGGTCATGCTGGCCAGCACGTTTCTGATTCTTTTGACGGTCATCCCGTTTCAGATCTTCAGCGGGCTTGGTCTCCGGTCAATGACGTGGACCGTTGTCGCTGGAGCAATGGGTGTTTCCAAAGACACGGCGATTGTCTCGGCGCTCGGCTCACGAGTTGTGACCACCTGCTATCTTGTTCTCCTCGGCTCATTCGGACTTTGGAAAATATCAGGCGCGCTTTCTCAGGAGGAGCAGGCACTATGAGGTTCTCATATCTCCGGGCATTACGTCAGGTCGTGTTACACCCTTTACACATGCAGCAGCTCCCGATCCATATACAAGTAGAATTGACGACGTATTGCAATCTGCAATGTAAAGCCTGCATGCGGTCAAAATATCTTGATCAGTCTCGACACCTGAGTTTCGCCCAATTCACAAACATTGTCGAACAGATTCGACCGGTGAAAATTTCTCTGAGCGGAGGCGGCGAACCGTTCATGAACCCTGAAGTGTTCGACATGATTTCTCTTGCCAAGTCGCTCGGAGCATCGATCAATACGACCACCAATTGTACACTCCTGAATACGGAGACATGCGAACGCATTGTCACAAGCGGACTGGATCTCTTGAAAATTTCGATAGACGGGGCTACAGCAGAAGCCTACCTGCAAAGTCGCGGTGAAGATCGTTTTTCAGAGGTCTTAGAAGGAATTCAACGACTGACTGAGGCCAAACGGCGACTGGGCTCGTCAACGCCTTTCCTCCGCTTCAACTACGTCATTTTCAGCGGCAATTATCATGACATGGCGGCTACGGTTGACTTAGCAGCAGCGTGCGGGATAGATGCGATTTACTTTCAGCCGTTAGAACTGATCGGCATTGAAGAACGCCGCGCAGAATTAGTCGGCGACATGAGTGCTGAAGGAGTTCGTCGGGAAATCGAACGCGCCATACAGGCCCAGCAGCGCTCTCGGGTGAAAAGCAATCTGCATGTCCTGCGCGCTGCGTTTCCGCTTTACTGGAAAAAATATACCCTGACACCTCAGAATCCCGAATCCAGACGCTGTATTTTGCCCTGGTTTTCGACCTACATTACACTGAATGGGACAGTGCATCCCTGCTGTTCCAGTTCTCAGCCGGAGACGCTCATGGGGAATATCTTCGATGCGTCGATGGAAACGATCTGGAATGGCGCGAAATATCAAAGCTTTCGACAGACAATCCGTGAGGGGACCCGCGCGTATCCGATTTGTAAAAATTGTGTGCCTGAAACCATAGTCAGTATCCTTAAATCTCGTATCCGCCCGGGATTTCTCCGCTAAGACGATGAGCAGATATCCCGATCTTCGACAATGAAGAATCGTTCCCTCAAAATCGCGATTATGGCGCGAAGTTTAGGCATGCGCAACGGCGGAGTCTACCGCTATGTCTATAACCTGTTGAGCGAGCTTGATCGCAGAGCCGAAGCTGATGGACTCGACATTTATATCCTGCACAACGAACAGGCCCTTCAGAAGCAGTTTCCCCACAGTCGAAAAATTTATCTTTACGGCAATCATTCCTACTGTTACAGATTACTCTTTGATTATGTCTACAGTTTGTTTTATCTGGCACGTTTACGGGTCGACGTTGCGCTGTATCCCAAAAACATCATTCCCTTTACGCACATGCTCTTACGGGCGCATAAAATCAATACCATTCTCGATCTTGGTCATTTTGACAAAGAGCTGCGCGCCTATCGCTTTTGGGATACCTTGTACGCAAAAGCCTTTATGAAATTTTCATGTCGTCTGGCCTGGAAAACTGTGGCGATCTCTCATAACACCAAACGCGATCTGATCCAAATCTTACAAATTCCTTCAGAAAAAATTGAGGTGATCCACCTTGGAATCGAAGAAAAATTCCGCAAAGAAACCCGAAATCATGCTGTTCTCAAAAAATATCATGTACAAGTTCCCTTTTTATTTTATAATGGTTCAATCAGTCCGCGGAAAAATATGATGAGGGTTCTACAGGCCTTCGGGCAACTTCAGGAGAACATTCCGCATACGCTCTATATCACTGGGTCCCTGACATGGGGTGCTGAGGCAATTTACGCCTATATCGAACAACATCTTCGAGAGCGGGTTAAAATCGTTGGTTTTCTCGAAGAAGAGGAGTTAATCGCATTTTACGGCGCAGCCGATCTCTTTCTCTATCCTTCACTCTTTGAAGGTTTTGGTCTGCCGATTCTGGAAGCGCAATCCTGTGGATGCCCTGTGTTGACATCGAACACGACAGCCTGCCCTGAAGTTGCCGGAGCTGGGGCACATCTTGTCGACCCGTATTCCATAGAGGAGATTCGTGCCGGGATCATAAAAATTCTCAAAGAAGAAGGGTATCGGCAGCAATTGGTCGAGAAGGGCTTTCACAATACACGGCGTTTTGGCTGGGACAATACGACTGACGCGTTTGTGAAACTCTGCCAGAGCCTGAAATCGGAATAAAGACGCAGATGGGACGTTACGATTATTTACGAAGTGGAGACGCCTCAACAGTGACAGCGATTGGGAAGAAAATTGTCGCGTTCCAAAATACGTATTTTATCCATTTAATGGAGACATTTTCAGAGGCTTCTCCGATTCAAGCGCTTGAGATTGGGCTTGGGCAGGGATTTTTTGCAGAAGCCTGCCGAGCCCGCTCCATCGATTATACAGCCATAGAAGCCAATCCGTTGACGGCCCGAGAATTGAGTGCGCGGGGTTTCAAGGTCTGCTCGGAAGAAGTCCCCCCGATTTCAATTAGCGCAAGGTTTGACGTTATTTTCATGAACCAGGTCTTTGAGCATGTCAAGCATGTTGATGCCGCTTCCGCTCTTATTGATACGTGCTGTGCCCACCTCAAAGACAAGGGTCTGCTGATCATTTCCAGTCCTGATTTCTTACGCTGGAAAGAGGATTTTTATCATGATTATTCCCATAGTTACCCAACAACATTGACTCGATTTTCTCAACTTTTCTTCGACCACGGCCTACAACTCATGTATAGAAATTGGTACTCGAGCTTTTTACGAGGTTTTTGGCTGACCGGAGCGGCAGCCTTTCTTTCTAGAATGTGTCATCGATTGGGGATCTTTAGGGTGATGTTTCCCGAAAAAGCGTACAAAGTCCATTGTTCCCTTCTCCCTTCGGTGATTGTGGTAGGCCAAAAGATAAGGTAGGCTGCGCATGAAACAGAAACGACTCTCTCCTTTACTTCTTGCTGTCGGGGGGTTATGTATTCTTTGTCTTCTGTGTTTTTCTCCACTCCTCTTTTCTGGCGAAATTATCAATGCAACCGATATTTTGACGCAGCAGTATTTCTGGAATGTCTTCATTAAAGAAAATCTTTTCAGTGACCCGTGTTTTAGAACCTGGCTGCCCTATATCAATGCCGGAACTCCCTTTGGCGGCGGGCTGGACCTGCTGTTCCGCCCAGTCTCTTTGCTAACGCTTATGCTTCTCCCTGCGGATATCGCCATCAATTATGAAATGACGTTTTACCTTTTCCTGGCCGGCGTCTGTATGTATTTTTACATGCGGGAACTGAAGGTCGCCGCTTTCAGCGCCTTTCTCTCGGCGCTCTTCCTGATGTTGAGCGGGCAGCTTGTCTCCCTGATGAATGCGGGACATGTGAATAAACTTGGCGCTATCTTTCCGACAGCTCTGGTCTTTTGGGCGTTTGAGCGGGCCTTACAGCGAAAGACCCTGCAGGCGTTCCTGCTGACTGCGGTCATCTTGAGTTTTCAATTTTACCAGGGGCATATCCAGATTTCGTTTTATCTCTGTATTGCGATTGCGCTGTATTATCTCGTCAGAATGGCGATACAGTGGAAACAGGAGGGCAGATGTGCTCCGATATGGAAATTGACTGCCTATGCGCTCGTCATGGTGCTTGCCTTCCTGCTATTATCGGCTTCAGGATTTCTGCCGTGGCTTTCCTTTGCAAAAGTGTCTGAGCGGGCGGAAGGCGTAAGCTATGAATTTGCCACAAGCTGGTCGATGCCGCCGGAAGAGCTTGCAACGTATCTCATCCCGGGCATGTTCGGCTTCCGCCGCCTGAATCACTATGAAGATGAGCATATCGTTCCGTATTGGGGGAGGATGCCGTTTACCCAGACCGGCCATTACCTCGGCTTGCTTCCTCTGCTTTTCATGCACCTGGCCCTGTGTTTTGTCCGTAATAAACATGTTCTGACGCTTGGGATACTTGGCATCGTTATTGTGCTGCTGGGAATGGGGAAATATTTTCCGCTTTACAGGTTGTTATACGATTACGTCCCGGGTTTCAATAAATTCCGCGTCCCGCAAATGATCCTTTTCCTTTTCGCGTTTAGCGCATCAGCTCTGGCAGGATTTGGCGCGGAGTGGCTCTTTTCGGGATGGTCGGCTGCCAGAGAGACACGTCTGCGGATTTTTATACTGGCTTGTCTTGTCGTGCTGATGCTTGCAGGCGTGTTTGTCGCGCTGTTCCCCAACCTTGAACCTGGCTTGCTCTCGACCTTTTCAGAGATCTTGTCTCGAAAAGGGGCGACGCAGGAACAGGCTCAGGTCCGTCTCAATTCGATCTTCCAGGAAAGCGTAAAATTTTTCGTACTCTTCGGCATGTCATTGTGTACGATCGGTCTGCGCCTGACCCAAATCCGCCAGCGTTGGCTTTATACCGCGGTCCTACTCGTCTTTCTTGTTGATATTGGCCTGTTTAACGATAAGTTCATTGACACGATCCCGTTAAAAGGTTCCCATTACACGAGTGAAAATGACACAATCCGCTACTGTAAAGAGAATCCCGGTCTGTATCGCGTTCTGCCCATGACACATGAGCCAGCCACCTATAATGTCTCGAATAAATTTGTCTCTCATAAGCTCGCGAGCGTATCAGGCTACGAGGCCGTTGGTGTGCAATATTATAACGAATTTATAAGGCAGATACAGTTGGGAAGTCCTTTTGTGGATATGTTGAATATCAAATATATTATCCTGCCGAAACATGTCGAGCTGAACGGAGAGCCGATCGAAATCGGAAAAGTGGTCGGCCCATATAAAGTGGTGATGGATGCCGATGCCGTGCTGCTGGAAAATTTGAACGTACTCCCACGGGCCTATGCGGTCCACAAGGCCTACCTGGCGCAGTCGAAAGATGAGGCGTTTTCGATCATGCAGCACCCCAGCTTCCATCCTTATGAATCTGTTGTGATCGAAGAACAGCCTCAGACAGCGCTGTCAGCAAACGCCACGCCTTCATTGCAGTCAATGGTGGAAATCAGCCATTATCAGACCAGAACTATCAAGATGCATGCCACAATGGCCGGTGATGGATTTGTTGTGCTCAGCGAAAAATTCTATCCTGGCTGGAAAGCTTATGTCGATGGACACGACACAACGATTTATAAGGCCAATTATACCTTGCAAGCGATCGCTTTATCAAAAGGAGAGCATGAAATCATATTTCGTTTTGAGCCGGTCCAGTACATGCTCGGCTTATGGATCACAATATTAAGCTCTTGCAGCTTCTTGGTATTTGCGGCATATCGCAGATACATGTCGTCAAAAAGACGACTGAATAATGATGCAATGCCTTTTCCGGTCAATCCTTGAAACGATCTTTATAAAAAGGACTTCTCTCTTGCTGCGCACTAGCTTTTTCGTGAAATCATGTGTGCTTGTCCTGAAAGGTCCTCTGCTATTTGTCAAATGGGGGCCGGAGCGAACACGTGCCGGTCAGATCATCACAGGCCCGGGTGTTTCTCTGGCCTGAATGTTATCAAGATATCAAAAATGACTTTTCCGACACTTTCTGTCATTATTCCCAGAAAAGCTCAAGAAAGCGCTGAGGCCGCAGTACAGGCGGTGCTGCACTGTGACTATCCGCAGGAGCTGCTTGAGATTATCGAGGTTCTGGGAGAAAATCCCTCACGACAGCGGAATCTCGGGGCTGAACGAGCGCAGGGAGATATTCTCTATTTTCTTGATAACGATTCGATCGTCACGCCGGATCTGTTTTCACGGGTGATGATACATTATACGCGCGCAGAGTCCGGAAAAACATGCGAAGATATTGCCGGTGTCGGCGGACCGAATCTGACCCCGCAGAACGACGCTTTCTGGCAAAAGGTCTCGGGTCATGCGCTGGCGTCCTTCTTCGCTCATTTCAAAATGGCCTCCCGCTATAAAGCGATTGGGACGGTCCGTTTTAGCGATGAGCGCGAATTGATTCTGTGCAATTTCAGCATTCGGCGGGACGTATTCTTACAGGAAGGCGGTTTGAATGAACAGTTATACCCAAATGAAGAGAATGAGTTTTTAAACCGTTCGATCGAGCATGGGCATCGTTTCCTCTATGATCCTGAGGCCTCGATCGAGCGCAGCCGGCGTAAAGATATGCGCAGCTTTATCCGGCAGTTATCAAACTACGGTCGAGGACGGGCCGAACAAATATTGGTTGAGGGCTTTTCGACGAAATCCTTGCTCTTTTTTCTGCCATCTGGCTTCCTGCTCTATCTCCTTGTGTTACCGATTCTGAACATCGGTTTAAAAGAGCCGTGCTGGACTTTTGTTCCGTTCCTGCTCTATCTGATTCCAGCTTTGCTCTCAGCCTTACAGTCGACATGTGAAGCAAAAAATCTTTTTTTACTGCCGCTTCTTCCCTGTTGCTATCTCATCATGCACTTGTCATACGGGGCTGGTCTGCTCTTCGGATTTGCAAAAGCAGCACATTGCTTAAAAGAGCAGGAGCCGCCCAGATCCCAACAGGTGGAAGTGATAATCAGAAGCGCGTTGGGAAAGTGATGTCTCAAGATTATCTGTCATAAATTTTGGTAAACAGTTTGAGACGCTCAAGCGCATCTTGCGAGATCATGTCCCAGGTGAAACGCCAGGCCCAATTTCCTCCCAGCGTCGAAGGCGTGTTCATGCGGGCTTCGCTGCCAAGCTCCAGAATATCCTGAAGCGGAACCATCGCCATATCCGCGACTGACGACCAGGCTGCATGGATGAAATCCCAGCAAATGTCTGTTCCAGTGCTCTGGAGGTAAGTTCTGACCATATGTTTATCCTGTTCACTGGCTTTTTCAAACCAGCCTCTGGTCGTATCATTGTCGTGTGTACCGGTATAGACGACACAGTTTTTGTCATATGTGTGGGGAAGATAGTCATTCTTTTCCCCGGAGTCAAAGGCAAACTGCAAAATTTTCATGCCCGGAAAATCGAAAGCCTCCCGTAGTGCCACGACATCCGGTGTAATGACCCCGAGGTCTTCAGCAATAATCGGAAGTCTGCCCAGCGCTTCTTCAATCGTCCGAAAGAGTTCTTCGCCAGGCCCCGGTTCCCAACTTCCCTTGATTGCGGTGCGTTCGCCGGCAGGAACCCGCCAATATTTCACAAAGCCGCGAAAATGGTCGACACGCACAATATCTACCAACTCGAAGCTTTTTTTAAAACGCTCGATCCACCAAGTGTAGCCACGCTCTTTCATCAGCTCCCAGCGGTAGAGTGGATTTCCCCAGAGCTGGCCGGTTGCGCTGAAATAATCCGGTGGCACTCCGGCAACGTATTCAGGCCGGCCTTTTTCGTCAAAGTAGTAGAATTCCGGATTTGCCCAGGCATCCATGCTGTCAAACGCCACAAAAATCGGAATATCGCCGATAATGCGTATTCCCTTGCTGCCGGCATACTCTTTCAGCGCGTGCCATTGTGTAAAAAAGAGGAACTGGATAAATTTTTGATAGGAGATCTCCTGCACTAATTTTGTCCGACAGGAGGCAAGCGCTGCCGGCTGCCGGGTCACAAGCTCTTCGTCCCAGCTATTCCACACCGCGCCACCATGCGCATCTTTCAATGCCATGAAAAGCGCATAATCTTCAAGCCAACGACTCTGGGCTTCACAAAAGGCTTCGAACAGCGACGTGTATTCTGAACGTGCCGAAGCAAGAAAATGACGATGCGCTTTCATCAGCATCGCTGTTTTATACTGAATAACCGGCCAATAGTTTACCGCGTGATCGTCAAAAGGATCGTGCTTCAAATCCGCCTCATTCAGCAGCCCGATTTCAACAAGGGCTTCCAGGCTAATCAGCAGGGGATTTCCAGCAAAGGCTGAGAATGATTGGTAGGGGGAGTCGCCGTAGCCAGTCGGACCTAATGGAAAGATTTGCCACAGTTTTTGCCGGCTTTCGACCAGTATATCAATGAAACGATAGGCATGCTCACCAAGATCCCCAATTCCGAACGGTCCGGGCAGGGAGGTTGGATGTAAGAGGACACCACTCGAACGCTCAAATTTCATACAGGGGTTTCTCCTGAAAACGTCGTTGGTTCGACATACGACCTTGCGTCGACTACAGCTCGGCTACGGCCTTTCCATGACTCTGTCGAGGACTCGGTGCAGCCCACTCTCCTGACGTTGAAAGGTGGGCGCAGCATCGTGAGTTCAGACTGTACGATCGTCATGATCGCCGAAAATATCCTGGAACTTTTTATTTTCAGGGGAATTTGTCGTCCGTGAAGCGAACAATCTGTTAAAAACGCCTCGTTGTTTCTTTTGCCGTTTCTCTTGCTTGAGTTCTTCCTGTTGAATCTGATTTTTCACTCTCATCATTAACGGAAGTGCTTTAGACTTGGCTTCTTCAAGCGACTCCTGATAATGATGCAGCAAGTCTTCAATTCGCAGCAGGGCCATCAGTTCAGCCCAAATTCCGTGACAGCCGGCACAGCGATAAAGTTGAATATTGGAAGAATACGCATACGTATAAGGCATCAGGACATTCTGATCACAGTCGGGACAGGCGAGTTCGGCTTCATAAATCGTCTCTGATGAAGGCTCGCCGCTGTCCTCATGCGTTTCTGCATACTCTTCAGCACCGGGAAGCTTTGTAAATCCTATATGTTTGACCTCTCGAAACTGGCACTCTTTGAACCAGAAGCCGCGACAATCGGCACAGTACGAAAGTTCCAGGTCTTGATAGTCGAATTGCGCTAATGACTGGTGACAGTTTGGACAGTTGTTCACTTGCATTCTCCACAAATTAATGTTGCTGACCACATATTTCAGCTCGATATGCACAGGAGCCGAAGCCTCGGCCTGCATTATGCCTAAGATCACTGTATACATGCAACGAGATCGTATTTCTCTGCGACAAAATGTCTAGAATATGTGAGATTTCCTGTCAAGGTTTTTCCATACGACCTCCGCTGCTGCAACCGATCGCTAAGGGTGAAAGCCGTCATTGTATGCAAATTTTCTCTAAGAAAGTAGAAAATTTTTATTGACAAAATTTCCAACTCTCCGGAAGCTTACCTGTGTAACGCGGGAATAGCTCAGTGGTAGAGCATCGCCTTGCCAAGGCGAGGGTCGCGGGTTCAAATCCCGTTTCCCGCTTTTTGTATTTACGGCGACATACCCAAGTGGTTAAGGGAGCGGTCTGCAAAATCGCCATCTCCGGTTCGAATCCGGATGTCGCCTTCCTCATTTTAGGTCGCCGGGGTGGCGGAACTGGTAGACGCCTGGGACTTAAAATCCCATGGGAATTTATTCCCGTGCCGGTTCGAGTCCGGCCCTCGGCACCACAATGAATGAGAGCGTTTCATCATTGAGTTTTGGATGAAACGCTTTTTTTATTGTCTGCGTTATGGCTCAACGCTATCCAATACCGGCCCAGACGACTCGAACGGAATTGATCGTGAAGCGCTCGCGCTTTATCGCGACTGTGGCGGCTGCCGAAACCGTAGAGGCTGCTCGTGCCTTTATCCGGAAGATCCGAGATGAAATGCCGGATGCCACCCATCATGTCTATGCCTTCAGAATCGGTTACGGCAGCAGCATCAATGAGGGCCTTTCGGATGATGGGGAACCGTCCGGCACTTCAGGTAAGCCGACCATGGCTGTCTTGCGGGGAGCAGATCTGGGAGACGTTGTTCTCGTGATTACGCGCTATTTCGGCGGCACGAAACTCGGAACCGGCGGTTTGGTGAGGGCCTACAGCGACTCTGCGAAAGCGGTGTTAGAGCAGTTGCCGCTGCGGGAAAAACTTTCGGTCTCAACCATCGTGTTTGCTCTTCCCTACAGTAATTACGAGCAGGTCAAACGCATGCTGCCAGCTTATCAGGCCCGCATTCTTCAGGAAAATTTTTCCGATCGTATCACTCTGACTCTCAGTATTCCTGACGATCTTCTGCAAAGCTTTTCAGGGATGATCTCCGACTTTACCGTCGGTAATGCTTCCCCTGACTTTGCAGACCTGGAAAGTCAGGCCGGGTCAAATTAATGCTTGACTCAACTCCTGAGAGTATTACTATTGTTCTGAACTGTTTTTACCGTCCTTAATGCCGTCAAAAGCAGGGGAAGCATCTGCTGTGTCAGTGTGCAGCAGATGACAACGACAGGAAGAAAGAATACAGTCATACCTCATGGAAAAGACACAAGACGCATATCATTTACAGCCCCAGGAACATGAAAAGGCTTTGCAAGAGCCGAAACCGCCACGATCCTTTTCGAGAACGTTGTTCCGGGTCGTGAAAGTGTGCTTTCTTCTTGTCCTTGTGTCCGGGGCCATTGGGACCGGCATCGCTGGCGGAATTTTATACAGTTTGTATACTGAGCTTCCGGATATTAACCGCCTGGAAAAATTTCGCCCCAGCTTAGTGACGAGGGTCTACGACAGAAACGAGGAACTGATTGGAGAGTTCTTCATTCAAAAACGCGCCTTACTGCAATATGATGAAATTCCGAAAGACTTCATCAACGCCCTGATCGCCGTTGAAGATAAGCGCTTTTGGACCCATTTTGGCGTCGATCCGATCGGTTTCGCCAGAGCAATGGTGGCGAACGTAAAATCCGGAAGTTTTGCAGAGGGCGCCAGCACCGTCACTCAGCAGCTCACCCGGCTCCTCTTTCTGAGTTCTGAAAAGAAAATTCCCAGAAAACTGAAGGAGATGATGCTGGCGATAAAGATCGAAGAAAAGTATCGAAAACTTCTGGGGAGTAAAGAGACGGCTAAGAAAAAAGTTCTGGAAATTTATAGCAATCAGTTTTATTGGGGGCATGGAGCGTATGGCCTCCATTCTGCAGCAAAGCTGTACTTTGGGAAAGCGGTCGATGATCTCGATCTCGGTGAATGCGCTATGCTGGCCGGGATTCTCCAGCGTCCTGCGGGTCATTCTCCCATCAGGAATATCGAGCAGGCCAAAGCCCGTCAAAAGCATGTGCTGGCCCGCATGGTAGAAGAAGGTTTTATCAGTGCTGAACAAGCGAAAAAAGCCGCTGACGAGCCTTACATAAAACACATCCTGCCGGAACATCAGATCAATAAAGCTCCCTATTTTGTTGAATATGTTCGACAATACCTGGAAGAAGAGTATGGCTATCGTGTGTATCAGGAAGGTTTGGAAGTTCATACCACACTAGATCTCCATCTCCAGGATACGGCCCGCGAGGCTGTTCGGAAAAATTTACGGAATTTTCAAAAACGTCATGGCTATCAGCTCTACGATCAGGATATTTCCCCGGAACAACGTGAGGAGCGCATCAAAATCTTTCAGGAGAAAGAATGGAAGGCAGTCCCTCAAAAAGACGACATTGTCCACGCAATTGTCACCGGGATCGAGCGGGATCGAATCGATGTACGCTTAGGAGAGTATCGCGGTGCAATCGTCCGAAAACATTTTAAAGGACGCTTTAAAACCCCTTCAAAACATTTAAAGCGTGATGATATTATTCTGGTAAAAGTGCTGGAAGCGGATGATGCCGGACAAGCACTCACGCTTCAACTGGATCTGGAGCCGATGGTTGAGGGCGCACTGCTCTCGATCGATCCACGTACCGGCCATATCCTGGCCATGATTGGAGGTTATGATTTTTATCGCAGTAAATTTAACCGGGCTGTTCAGGCCCTGCGTCAGCCTGGGTCCTCCTTTAAACCCTTCGTCTATTTAACCGCGCTGGAACGCGGCTTTACCCCGGCGACGATCGTGGTTGATGAACCGTATAAGATTGTCACGAACCCACAAACAGGGGAAAGCTGGATGCCGGTGAACTATGGCGGAGGGCATAAAGGTCCGATGCGTTTGCGACACGCCTTGGAGACCTCTACAAATGTTGTTGCCGCTAAATTGATTGAACAGGTGGGGATTCATTCCGTGATTGACACCGCGCGCCGTCTGGGCATCACGACTCATCTCAATCCCTATCCCTCGCTGGCGCTCGGAGCCTCTGAAGTGTACATGAAAGAAATCGTGTCGGCGTATTGTGCGTTTGCAAACCGAGGCTACCGTATTGAGCCAGTGTTCATCACCAAAGTGCTCGACAGTCAGAAGAACGTTCTTGAAGAAAATATTCCCCGTGCCCGACAGGTTCTGGCTGAAGATACGACCTATTTATTGGTCTCGATGATGGAAGGCGTGGTACAGCGTGGCACTGCTGCCAAAGCGAAGGCGCTGGGACGACCGCTGGCCGGGAAGACCGGAACGACCAACGACAGCACGAACGCGTGGTTTATCGGCTATTCCCCGTCTCTGGTGGCAGGCGCCTGGGTGGGCTACGACGAAAGCCGTAAAACACTCGGAAGTAAAGAGACCGGTGGAAAAGCCGCGTTACCGATTTGGATGGATTTCATGAAGGAGGCTCTGAAAGATACGCCCCCTGAAGAATTTCCCGTGCCTGCGGGCCTGACCTTTATAGACATTGATACGGCAACCGGCCTGTTGACTGCTCCCGGATGTTCCGGTGAGGTACTGAAAGAAGGATTTAAGAAAGGCACGGAGCCGAAAGAATTTTGTTATGACTATCAGGGGGCAGGACCAGCCTTGTACTAGAAGAGAGGTTGCGCCTATTCGGCGTAACGCTCTCCAATAGACCGAATCACGTCAAGACAGGAGAAGAAGGCTTTGACAATTTCGGGATCGAAATGTTTTCCAGAGCCTTTTTTAAGCTCATTCAAGACATGTTCTTCTGTCCAGGCATCTTTATACGAACGTTTGCTGGACAGGGCATCATACACGTCAGCGACCGCAACAATCCGTCCGAACAAAGGAATCTCTTCCCCTTTTTTTCCTCTTGCTTTGCCCTCGGCAATCTCATAACCTGGAAGCGGCGCACCGTCATTGCGCGGATCGACATGTCCAGGATAGCCGCTGCCGTCCCAATGCTCATGGTGATTTAAGGCAATTTGTCCGGCAATTTCATCGAATTTCGACTGGGCATTCAGAAACAGTTTGGCTCCCATCACCACATGTTGTTTCATGATTTCATACTCTTCAGCATTCAAACGTCCTGGTTTTTGCAGGATTTCATCAGGAATACCGACTTTCCCGACATCGTGCAGCATCGCAGCCATGCGGAGAATATCCCGATAATTACTGATCGTCTCTGCTGCGATCCCTTTTTTACGAGCCCAGGCCTCATAAATTTCCGCTGAATACGCACCCACCCTATTGACATGAGTACCGGTTTCTTCGGGATCGCGCAGTTCTGCCATACTAATCATGCGCAAAATAATTGCACGTGTCATCTGAGCACGTTCGAGAGCCATTGCCGCATTATTGGAGAACACACGAACCACCGGAATATCTTCATCCGGAAAAGGAATCACTTCTCCTGTTTCATTCCGGGCATTAATGAGCTGCATCACACCGATCACCTTATTCTGATTGTTTGTCAGGGGAATCGTCAACATCGATTGACTACGATAATGAGATTTTTTATCATAGGACGGATCGAAATCATACGGGACTTCACGGAGATGGTATACATCAGGAATATTGAGCGTTTCTCCCATACAGGCCACATAGCCAGCAATAGATTTATGATTGATCGGAATGCTGAAGGTGGCGTATGGTAATCTCTTCCCATTGTCCAACTGGCGTTGCAGGGTGTCATTTTGCGAATGATTAAATTGAAGGGTTCCGTCCTCAGTAACGACATAAATCGATCCAGCATCAGCTTTGATCATTTTTCTGGCAACGGTGAGGATTTTTTCCAGGAGCACGTCCTGGTCTTTCACCCGCTCGATTTCTTGATTCATTTCAAGAAGTTGTTGAAGTTTCCGGTTCTCGTCAGACATACAGCGCTCCTCGTATTGTACCTCTACTACTCCAGCTATCTTGGATGAAAATGAGGTCTTAGCATGAATCGCGCTGCTACATCAGGAGGAATTTATGAAACTGTCAAGAAAATTTCCAGAAAACTTGCAGCATGATTCTCTTGTCTTCAGCACTTAAAGCGTATCGTGTGCATGATGGAGAGATTTTCATGACTGCTTCCCTCATGCCTCAGAATGCTGGAGACAGTGCTCATCAGAGTTTTGTTCACCCTTATAAAAAACTTGACAAACCGATATGCGATAAAGTTTATATAAAATTTTGTAGAATAAATTTCAATAAAGTATATTTGCAAGTATTGGACAATCCGGAAAAGTTGAAGGATAGAGATATGTATCAGACAAAAACGGAATTATTGGAAGAAATTCAGAGGCGATTTCCTCAGCTTGGACGGGGGCAGAAAAAAGTTGCGCAGTATGTGCTGACGCATACTGAAGAAGTCGCATTTTTAACTGCAGCCCAGTTAGGAAAACACGTCGGCGTCAGCGAAGCGACAGTGGTGCGTTTTGCCTCATTGATCGGTTATGAGGGTTTTCCGGATTTTCAGAGGCACATTCAGAATATGCTGCGTCGGAACATTTCGGCGATTACCCGGCTTGAAAAACGAGCTGAAGAGCAGTCCACGCACGGCTCAAAGTCAATCCTCAGAGCTGTTTTGGAAGCCGATCAGACCAATTTGATTTTGTTCGCATCAGATACGTCAGAGGCAAGCTTTGAACAGGCTGTCAGCATGATTTGCCGCGCCAGAGAAATTTATATCTGCGGCCTTCGCAGTTCCTATGCTCTGGCCTTTTTTCTGTGGTTTTCTCTACGCTATTTTTTGCCGAAAGTTCGCCTGATCAGGCCTGGAATCGGTGACTTACCCGAACAGTTGGAATTTGCCGATAAAGAAGATGTGTTCATCGGGATCAGCACCAAACGCTATTCTAAGGCTACGGTGGAGATCGCCCAGGCCCTGAAAAAACACGCGGTGCCGATTATTGGTATTGTCGATAATATCATGTCCCCTCTCACCCCGTTAGCCGACATCCAGTTCACGGTCCGCAGCGACGTCAGCTCTTTTATTGAGTCGGAAGTGGTGCCGATGAGCCTGATCAATGCCCTGGTCACCGCCGTTGCTTTGCAGCAGAAAGCAAAACCCGTCGAGGCCATAGGACGCTTAGAAAATACCTTTGATGAGCTGGGAATCTATGCGATGTGAGCAGGAGTGACAGACCATTTGTGGCAATGTAGCGCTGTCAGGGAGTATGAGGCTGTCCGGCAGTGACACGGCCATCTAAATTTATGTGTGAACAAGCAGTGAATCAAATAGAAGAAGGAAATGCGTTGCGTCTGGATTTTCACAAATTGTTGAAAATTGCTGAAAGCGGAGCCGAAGTTGTGCCAACAGCGGTTCAAAACATCGATACCAGAGAAGTCATTCTTGTCGCCTATGTCAATGATCAGGCGTTACAGGCCACGATCGAAACCCGCATCGCTACCTTTTGGTCGACCTCCCGCAACGAGCTTTGGGTCAAGGGAAAAAGCTCAGGCGAAACCTTTACGGTGCTGGAAATATATGTCAACTGCGAACAAAACTCGTTGCTCTATGTCGTCCGTCCTGAAAGGGGAGGAATCTGCCATACCAGAAACCGGAAAGGCGAACCGCGTAACTGTTACTATCGCCGCATACGCTGGGGGACACAGGACCTGGAAAATATCAACCCGTAAGCTGTGAACGCGATCGTGCCTGTTTGGGAAAAATTTTTCCAGGGAGCAGTCTCAGGCAAAAGAGCGCCCCGATGAAGAACACTGTGGACAGGTGATACGTTGCCTCAAGGCCCAGCCGGTCGTTTAAGAATCCTGCAAGCACTGTCATTCCAGAGCCTGCCACAAAATTGATCATCATAAAAATCCCGTTGACGTAGGCGGGGCGTTCGGTATTGCTTTCCTGAACGATCGCCAGCATGACGGGACCGCTTGAGAGCAGAAAAAAGCCGAGAATGAAGAGAATCGGCAAAGGGAATACGTCGGGATTCAGCAGGAAATACCAGCTGAGCGGCGGGGTCGCCAGAATCGCTGCCAGCAAGACACGTTTTCGTCCAAATCTGTCGGATAAGGTCCCCGCCGCCAGCACACCAAGTGCGCCGCCGGCTTCCAGAACCGAGAGAGAAATGCCTGCCACCGCAAGGCTGTGACCTTTTGATGTCAAATAGGCCGGAAGAAATGCGACCATAGCGCCTTTCAGTCCTCCTTCAAACACTGTAATGCCCGCCAGCCCCAGCAGGAGTGAACGGATATGCGACAGGGTCTGTCCCAAGCCCTTAGAAGGACTGTTGCGTCGATAATGTCCGAGTGGAAACTTTTTGAATTTCAGGTAGAGGAGAAAGGATGCGAGCAGTCCTGGTGGAATCAGGCAGCAGCTTCCCTCTAATCCCCATTGCGACACCACGCCGACGATCGCCAAAGGGCCGATTGTTCTGGCAAGCTCCCCGGCAAGCATATAGAAACTCATCCCTTTTCCCATCTGGTTTCCGGCGATGTGCCTGATCACTACCGGTGTCGGGATATGGTAACACGCAGAGCTGATGCCCATAATCACCAGGAGAATGACCAGCGCAGGATAGGACGGTGCAAGCCCCAGTAAACTCATAGAGACGGCGGTCACGGCCGGTGCGCCAGTCAAAAAATAGCGAGCGTTGACTCGATCAGCAAAGGCCCCGAGCAGGGGATTGAGGAGGGAGGGAAAACGCTGCGCAGCTGTCAGAAAACCTGCCATTGTATAGGAAAACCCCAGTTTCCCCATCAAGAGTGGCAGAATTGGGGCCAGAAATGCGCCATAAATGTCGTGAATAAGGTGCGAGGCTGCGATCAGGATAACATCCCCGGTGTGAAAGGTCTTTGTCGCGATCTGCTTTTTCATAGCTTGACGTCTGAACCGGAAAAGCCTGTCGGGAGTCACTGACATGACAGGAGTACACACGCCAAGCAACAATAGCTTTGAAGCATATCGTATACGTCAGAAGACGGCCGATGACGCAAATGCCCGGTAGAAGAGCTCAGGTCGGTGAGGAATTGGAGTGGGGGAACAGACCGTTGATTCGGCGTTTCCGCCACTCCAGGAAGAGTTACCAGAGACGAAGCTTGCCTTCGAGGATTTCTCCTTCCATTTCTTTAGTTTCGGTCGGCAGAGAGCAGCCACCGCTGACTTTGACCACGAGTTCGTCGTCTTTGTTGTAGCCGGCCTCACAACGAATACTGAAGCTTGATTTATTTAAGGTGCGTGAGACGTTTTCGATGATTTTGGGGACTAGCTCGTTGGCGGTTTCGTAAATCATCTCCAGAACCTTATCAGTATCACCAACCGCTTGATCTTTTTTCAGGGTAATCGTTTCGTCTGCCATAGTCTCTCCTCTTTGTGTCAGTGCGGCGGAAAACTTGCCTCTTCAGGCTGTCTAGCTGCTGAATCGGCAGGCTTCCACTTGCGTTTATAATAGATCTTTCAGCAGTTCCTCGGCTTCTTTGTCATAATCGACCTCTTGCTGTCCGCTCAGTCCCTTACTCAGACCGATCATGCGCTGTCCATACAGCTTTGCGGTCAGCTCCAGAGTCTCAACATCATCATAGGGGCTATACTTGATGACATCATGTAAGGTCTCATTCTGATTGACAATTTTTAGAATTGTTGCTTCCTTGTTGCTGATCTCTTCCTGTCCAGTGACCGAGATCACGTCAACATAGGCATTTAATGAGGGAAATTCATCCATAAATTTATTGAATTTCGCCAGCACGTCAATTCCTTCGACGAAAATACTTTCAATATTTTTCTGGATATTGTGCTGTACAGGAACCTCATCAGCAAAAAATTTACAATAGCCGTCTTTCCACGTCAACAGGCGGTACACTGCTCCCATTCCTTCGAGGCTTTCGACCGTGGCGAAGCTGATGTTACCTTGCTCGATGTAGACCTCACCTTTCCTGTCATCCCAACTTGCGCTCAATCTCCCGTTAAGCCCGATCAGAACGAGAATTTGCACGACTTCACCGATACTGATAACTTTTAAGCTTGCCTCAAGCGACGCGTCATGGCGCTCGTCCTCTTTCGGAATTGTGGTGGTTTTGCCGTTAACGCCGATCACATTTTTCGTCATGAGCTGCATGACGATTTCCAGGGTTTTAATGCGGCTGTAAGGGACTCGATTGAGTAAGTCCCGCAGGGCCAGGGGTCTTGTCAGGAAACGAAGCACCGTTCTGATCTCCGGATCGTACTGTGAGGGCTCTTTAAGCACTTTGGTACTCAGGCGATCATCGAGTTGTGGCACCCGACTGAGTAGGTACTGATACCGATCGACCTGGCGGGACAAGGCGATAAACAGGCTTTCCATGCCAAGATGAACGTTCTGGGGTACCAAAGGGGTCTCTGGATCGTAGTGAAACACGCCGGACGATTTTAAGGCCATCGAATAGAGAGCGTCTTCGCCGTATAAATTGCCTTCTTCAGCATAAGTGACGCTTCCACGTTTCAGATGGATATAGCCTGTACTTCCACTCGATGACACATGCAAACGTCCACTTTTGCCGATCATCGACAAGGCTTTGACAATATCGACAATCCTTATTTTTGTTAAATCACCCTTCAAGGCCCACCCGCCTCCTTTGCCTTTTGCATCGCAAGAAAAGACTCTTTACACCTTTTCTTCTTCTATTTTCTTAATTATTTTTCTGCCAGTACCGAATATCTCAAAAAGAGGTCAAGGAAAAAGCTCAAATCCGCAAAAAATATTTTCAATAATATCGTATTAATGCATCTCATGTTTTGTCAACGAACAAAAGAATACAATGCCTGCGAGTGAATAACTGACTAACAGCGATGTGCCGCCATAACTCACGTAAGGAAGGGTAATGCCGGTCATCAGGCTGAAATTACTGACACCACCGATATTGATCAACGCCTGAAAAAAAAGAACCAGTGTACAGCCCAGAGCCAGGCGCAAACGGAACCAGGCCCAGTCTTCGTTCCAGTCAACGTCATATTTGGCCGCCATCGCAATTCGAATGCCTTGCCAACAGAAGAGCACGTAATTCAACAGCACCAGCAGCCCGCCCGCCAGACCAAGCTCGTGTCCGATCAGGCTGAAAATAAAATCATGCTGTACTTCTGATCGAAAAAATTCCGGATGCCCCATGCCGAATCCGGTACCCCAGAGTCCGCCTGCTTTCATTGCCCACAACGAGCGGACAATTTGTTCGCCTTTGGTATAGAGCCAGGGATTCTGCCAGATATTGATCCTGTCGATGATAATCGACGCTGATTGTGGGACGAGCGCATTCACATAGGGGAAGAATTGATGATAGATGACGATCGCGGCAATAAAGATCATGAGAATGATCCCCACCTCCAGGAGCCGCGAAGTGCCGACAAAAAACATGCACAAGATCAGGAGTGAGTAGAGCATCAGCGGTCCGAAATCCCGTTGCAGCATATAGCCCAGAAACGGCAGTGACAGCGTGAGTATCGGAGGGATCAGGAACATGATTCTGTGGGAGATGGCTTCGTCCCAGGCACCGATCTTCTGGCGATAGCGCGCTAAGTGATGCGTAAGATACACCACAAATGTGATTTTGACAAATTCACTGGGTTGGACCTGGATGGCACCGATATTCAGACGCATTCCAGCCCCGAAAGCCAGAGGGATCGCTAAGAGGATGAGGGTCAGCACCAGCCAGACGTGATATGAAACCCGATGTTTTGTCCAGAGAGTGTAAAGAATGCCGCCGGCAAAACAGTTCACTCTTGACTGCCCGATCAGCTTCAATCGGTTGCCGTGAACATCGAGCAAAAAATGAAGTTTCATCACCCACACCAGGAGAAACATCAACGCCAGCCCGAGCACGGTGAAAATTATCTGCTTTGAAAACGTACCGACCGCGATCTTCCTGGGTGAAAGACGTAAGCGGAAGAGCATCAGAAAACCGGTATTGCACAGCATCAGTATCAACGGGAACAGCGCGATATTCCTGGAATTGACTGAGCGGGAAAACAGCAGGCCTGCTGCTAGAAAAATTCCTGAGAGCAAGATGCCGGAATCGCGGTCCAGCCGGAAGCCTCCCAGGCTGTGATAGCCAAAGGCAAACAGGCCGCAGCTGACGCCGAGCAGAAAAAAATAGGCTGTTAATGCGCCCCAGCGCTGTTTCTTCTGGTGTATCGGCACCAGAATCGTCAAAAACGAACAGCACAAAGCAAAGGCATACAGACCGAGATACAAGACCTGCGGTGGATAATGTTCCAGAAGAGTCTTCATCTTGTAGTAATCAACAGCCGTTATACGTCATAACTGTCTGGAATGACGATTGACGAACCGGGACCACGGTATTCGAGTTCCACTGGCCCTATGATCAGCCGATCCCAGCGCAGCAACATTTCCGAGGGCAGGCTGTCACGCGGCAATTCCGGGCGAACCTGCGGGAGATCTGCACGCAGTAATCCGTCTGCCGATATAATAAACGTCGAGTTACTTTGACTGATATTTTTAATCGCTGCGACTCGTCCTGCTGTCAACGACAGCAGCACATGGCTGCCGGAAACATGCAGGTCTTCGGAGACCATAAGAAAATTTTCATTCGGATCGTCTGGCTCAATACGGCCCAGCGTATATGATTTTCCGCGAGAAATGCCTTGCAGTGAATGAACTGGACGTTTTGATTCGGCACTGAGTGTGAGTCTGGCATAATAGGACGGAGGCAGATCCTTGCGGGCGACTTTGATCTGCACATCCCCCATGCTGAAGCTGTCGCCGGAGGCCAGAGGATGTTTCTTCGTCACTTGTTGATCCCGAATGTACAGCGGGGGGGCGTCCTTGCCACGTTCGATGTACAAAACTCCGTCTGTAATTGAAAGCCGCATAGCGTTATGCGGCAGAGACGGCTCATCTAAAAACAGATAATTGGCATGGCTTGGGCGCTTGCTCAGGCCTGAGACGATCAAGGTTTTTCGAAAAAGCGGATAGCGTCTGGATCGTCTTCCAGGGGTGGAGACTTCCACAATTGCCAGAGGAACGTCCTCGCGCTTTCCCAGTTTATCGTAAAAAAACTGGATGCTTCCAATTTCCAGTTTGTCATTGTCCCCGGATAATTGTACTTCACTGTCATCGGTCAGTTCCTCGCTGTTCACTTTGATCGGGAGCGGTATCATTGTATGAAGTTTACGAAAATAATATTCTCCATCCTTATAGCTCATTCGGGCCGGCGTTCCGATATTCCTGATTCCGGGCAGCGGAATATATTGGGCGTCTTTCAGGCCAGTGATAACGGATTCCTGCTCGGCAAAAAAGATTGTGGGGTAATGATACATTTTCTTGACAGCGTCGGGGCGGCGCAAAATGTAATAGCCGGTTTCCACGAGACGATAGCGTGAAGGGGGATCGCCGTCATCGGACAGCTCCCGGGGAACCATGAATTGAAAACGCTTAGTCTTATCGCCGTAATGGGCGACGATATAATCTTTATCCTGAAGCAGTTGGTAGTGTCGCCCGATGGCAATTTTTTCGTTTTCACTCTGGAAGAGTTCAGTGCTGGCAATTTTTTCTTTCGATGTATGATAGAGGAAAAAATTTCCGTTTTGCAGCGAGATGCCGAAATGTTCGTCGGCAAGCGCAGGAATATAATAGTCTACCGACATTTCATTGCTGCCGACAATGTATTCCTGTTGATGATTCAGGCATTCCAACTCTGACCCCATACTTTCCGGGCCGCTCTCCACAATTCGCCCAATGATAAAGGCGTCATCCGGGACACGCTCTTTCAAACGTACTGAGAACTGGAGAGCTTTAAGCTTGAAAGATGGCAGCAAATTGACGATCAATCCCTCGCGGTGATCGGCGGGATCGAATTCGGCGTGTCCTTCAACGAGCTGGAGATATGTATCGTTCAAGGCTCGAATAATATCCTGGATACTTTTATGGGTCCGTCGAATTTTTTTACTGAGTTCTACTCCGAGGAACAGATCGATCTCGTTTGAGAGGCGGTAAAAGACGGAATCCCGGGTTTCATCCTCCTGGCGCTGAACGACTGCGACAGCGCGTTCTTGCAAAAAGCGTTCGCGAAGTCCTTTTTCCCACATGAGCAACCCGATTTCATACGAACTTTTCGCCAGCTCTCGAGAACTGAGTTTAAATACAGGTTCCCGGACAAGCTGCTTCTTTTTTCCGAATAACATCATTCCATACCCCATAGACTGTACAGGTGAATTTCGACTCACGAAATATCCTGTCAATTTATATTGTACGCTAGGGAGTTCGTCAAGCTTTTTTCGAGCCTAAGCAGATTTTCAACAGCCTGTGTCCCTGGGAACGCAGAGATCTGCGCAAGTCTGTTGCTGAATCTGGTAGAGACAGCATTGAACGAATGGGAGAGGGGAAGCGCACTTGAGGCGCTTTCGAGCCGAAATTTCGCTCGATGGAGTCAAAATTCGCCGGAACTGTGGCAAGAGTCGAAGAATTCAGACTTCTCTAAGCCCTGCTTTTCTCAAATCTTAGGCGGACAGAACGACGCTCTTCCGAAAAATTGCCGAAGAATTTACTTGTCAAAAAAAAATTATGAGCGTATACTTCAGAAACTTGAGAATAAGAGTCTTGAGTTCTAATTCGTTTAAACGCTATACACTATCAGGAACGATGAGGTGAAATTTATGATGAAAAAACGTGTGTTTACCGCAGTCGTATTACTGCTGTCTCTGACGCTGCTGGGCGTGCCCGGATTTGCGCAGATGAGCCGCCACATTATCCCGTCGCCGAGGCTGACGATCGAAGCGATTGATCCTGTAACAGGCGCAGCAAAGGAATCTTTCTGCATCGGCCCGGCCTCGATCGATGTCAAACTGAGCAACAACAGCGCTTCTACGATGCATGTTACGCTTGTGAACCGTGATACTCGCGGAATCGAACGACGGCTGTATACTGGTCAAATTCCGAACGGCGTTTCTTATCTGTCGAGATTGCTGGGAACGCAATTATCATTGACTGGTCCCGAAGGCAGGGAAAGTCTGCGCCTTGAAAGCAGCGCACAATGGCAGGACAGCAGCAATCAGGTGTCATATTACGTGCGCAACTGCGGCGGACAGGGCGGATGGTCTCCGGACCCGGGCTATGGCTATGCAACAGTCGCGGCTCAGGTTCAGCCTTACGCTATCGAACAAGGCCGCAAAGGCACGATGATGTTGCAAAGCAGCGTCGGGTATCAACAGGGCGTCGCCTATTACTTTGAGATTCTCAACAGCTGGGGGCAGCTGTGGAAACGTATTCCTGTGACAAAGCCGCCTTTTGCGCAGTATCAAGTTGTCTTGCCAGTTGGAAAGAAAACCAGGCCCGGCATCCTGACATATACCGTGAATCTTTTGGCAGGTCCCGGCCACGGAGGAGAGCAGAAGCTTGGAAGTACCCGCGTCTCGTTCCGCGTCATAAAAGCCGGTTCAGCGCAGCCCCCGTATAACCCCGGTTATCCGGGCTACCCAACGTATCCAGGTTATGTCGACGTCCCCTATGGCTGGTCCTCCCAGAACTACTACCAGGGCGGCCCCCAATCCCCAATGTATAGCAGCCCCTCCTCAGGATTAGGCTATAGAAGCGAATCCGGTCCTGACTACTACGGCTATTATGGTGCTGTGGGGCCGATGGGCAGCGTAACAGCCGAACGCCAGATCGACTAAAAGCTCTTTCAAAAAAGCTGGAAATACGCGCCAGGCAGAGAAACGCAGCGTGTGTTTCCAGTTCACGAGCGTCTGTAATTTCCTGCCGTAGAACTTATAAGGATATTCCTTCCAGCCTGGCTGCAGAACGAATATGTTCTGCAGCCAGCCAGGAGTCTTCCTCAGTCGACAGGTGCTCCAGCATCAAAGGAACATCTGCATTGAGGGCATTAAGCCGGTACAACAGAGTCGTATAATCGAATCCGCCTAATCCCGGACGAGTTTCAGTGAGATGTACGGTCGGCTCTTGTCCCAGCGTAATATCTTTGACATGGCAAGAGCGAATATGCGGGCCAAGTTTTTTGATGCATTCCGTAATGAGCTCTCCATTCCGGAAGTATTTCGAGGGACTGTTGATGAGATTGACGGGGTCGAGATGGACTGCGAAAGCCTTGCGGTCGATGGCGTCGAGCAGTTGAAGGTAGCTGTCAGGCGAATCCGGAAACATCCAGGGCATGGTTTCCAGGGTATAGAAGCTTCGTGTCGGTTTGACCGAGTCGATGATATCCTGTACTGTTTCCACGATCATTTCAAAACTTTTTTGAGTTAAATCGTCTTTATGCGGACCATCCCATTTCATTCCGCGCGAGCCTGCGATATTCACGCAGCAGCGGGCGTCGATTTCATCAGCCAGCGCCAGACTCTTTTTACAAATGTCCAAGGCATCCCTGCGAATCATTTCTGAGGGACTCAGGGGATTGCTCCATGCTCCGACCTCAGCAATGACAATGTCTGCTTTGTCGGCTGCAGATCGAAACGCCTGGATCATCTTGCTGTCGGCCTCTGGAGGCACAGGGCAATACGCCGCAGTATAGTGAAGATTTTTTACGGCCGTTATCCAGCTTTCAGGATCGTCATACGCCTGCCATAGCGGCCCTCCAAGTCGTATCATACGCTTTTCCTCCAAAAGACGTTCATATATACGATAATCCGTCATTGTATATAGTTGGACCAAGACGGAAAGTTTCCAAACGATTCACGTAGATAATCATATGCGTTCAAAATTGTGGACAGGATCTTTCTCAACTTCAGGGGGAACGGGCATCATAAAATTTCGCAGAAAACAGGATCGCTGTGCGTGCTGTTCACAGCCACTTCTTTGGCAGAGGCTATGACGCACATCAGACTTATCATCAGCACAACAACGCTACATATAATAATGTGTTCATAAGCTCCTTCCCTGATTTGAAAAGAGTATCTGATGATTAACTACATGGACTGATAAACAGTTTTGTCAAGGACAAAATCATATCGGGGCGACCGACGCTCACTACTGTCCGTATTCCACGCCGTAAGTCGGCGCAAAGCCTTGCGAATCGCGTGACAGGTTCCAGAAACCGGGGATTACTAAGCTTGACCGCTCACAATGAACAGCAGATCACGACCCTAAGTTTCCTGTTGAGCTTCCAAGAAGAATGGTAAGGCTTTTTACTGAACGAAGCCAGGCGCATGAACAGAGGGCAGGCTATGAGATATTCGCAATATCGATGCGCTCGCCGTCAAGTGTCTGATAGTGGCGCAGCAAATTGATCGTCAAGCATGAATGCACCGGCACGATCAGGAGCGGGTCACCGGGTGCAAGACTGCTGAAAAGCTCCGGATCAGCGTGAACGATTCCATGTTCCTGGGAAAGCCTCACAACAGAGCTTTCAGGACGAATCGGCCCCCACCCGCGTTCTTTCGGGAGAACCACACGACCATAAATTGTGTCCGTTACCCCGCCTGCCGACGGAAGGCAGAGTGCTTCTTTAGAAAGATGAATCGCGCCGCCGTAGATCACCAGCTCCTGTCGTTCGGGATGTTTCGCGACCACAGGACAGCCGACTGTCACGGAAATCTCCTCTTCCGTACAGGAACCGATTTCCAACTGCATGAGATCATAAAAGATAAAATTCCCGGGACGGATTTCATCAACGTCGCCGAAATCTTCACTCACGCTGCATCCGGGAGTGTCTCCGACCGAGACTTCCAGGGAAAGATTCGGGACAGCTTCCTGAGCGGTACACCGCGCCATAGTCATCCTCGCAACACTCTCTCGGTATATGTCACGAACTTCTTCCCTCGATCGAGCCTGGTAACTGTGACCGGCATGGGTGAGGAATCCCTGCAGCGAAAGTTTTTCACTCTTCTCGGTCGCAATGCTGAGAGACTGAATTGCGCTGAAATCATTCCAGGGAATACCTGTTCGATGGTAGCCGCTGTCAATCTTGATCCAGACCTTGACAGGTTTCAGAAGGTGTTGGTTCAAAAAATGAACGCTGTCTTCGGACTCCAGAAGCACGTGAAGATCGATCGAACGAGCGAGAAGGTTGATTTTTGTGATTTCACAGAAGTTCAACGGAAAAGCCAGTGTGATGTCATGCCAACCGTGAGCCGCAAAGTACTCCGCCATATCTGCAGACGATACCGTAATTGCGCTGACACCGGCCTGGCGAAACCATTCAGCGATTTCCGCTGACTGATGAGTTTTAAAATGAGGCCTGAAACGCACTCCGTTTTTTTTGGCTTTTTCGACCATACGGAGAATGTTCCGCAGAGCACGTTTTTTATCAATAAACAGTGTCGGTTTGCTAATATTCATCATTTCTCGATTATCGAATGACGGTTGGGGACGAACTTGAGCTGGATGCCTGTAAAGGCATACATGGATATTTCCGGAAAGTCAAGGAAAAGCAGTCCGACAGTATGAAAAATCTTGATGAAAATAAAGATACTGCGCTCCAACCCGAAGAAAACGCAGCCTGATTCCGAGCTGAACGGCCTCGCTCAAAGAGTGATTAAGATATTTGCAGGCTTTTCACTGCAAGCCGTGCCCAAAATTTTCTTGACTTTTTTACACGCTGCCGCAGAAAATTTTTATTCTTAATGTATCCGCAAGCTGACTTGCATAATGCAGTATTTTCCAGGGAGGGATGAGCAGATGAAAAAGTTTGTAACTCTACTATGTATCGCGATGGCGGTGTTCACGTTAGAAACGGCCGCTGCCGAAGGAGCTGAAAACCTTGTGTATATGTCGACATCCTGGGGTGCGCCGTCACAGGAACTCCTGGACCGATTCGCGGCTGAAAGCGGGATTCGGGTTGACGTGACGACCTTAGAGCAAACAGCCTTACGGGATAAAGTGCTGAGTGCAGCCGCTGGAAAGGTCAACCCGGCTGATATTATTTATACCGGAATTGACGATCTGGGCGTTTTTGCGAGTGCAGCAATCACGCAGCCGTTGGACGGCATGGTCTCACACGAGTTACTGGATGCCCTGTATGGCGGAAACTTTTTTACCGTCAAAGGGAAACTCTTCGCAGTCCCGCTCTACTCGCAGATGGTGATGGTTGATTATGACAAGGCCGCCCTAAAGGAGGCTGGTGTCAGCGCTATTGCGACCTGGGATGAATTCGAAGAAGCTGCCCTGGCTCTCAAAAAGCTCGGGAAAAGCGATTATCCCATCTCCTTTGGGATTCGTTCCTGGTCCTGGTTTCTGATCGCGCTTTCATCTGGCTCGACCTTGTTTGCAGAAGACTTCAGCCCGGTGTTCGATGATCCGGAGGATCCGGCCTATCAGGCCTTTTCCAGACTGATTGAATGGTATAAAAAAGGCTTGATTTCTCCTGAACGGCTCACCTCTCCCAATCCGCATCCGGCATTTTGGGCCGGGCAAGCGGTGTTCCATCAATCCTGGCAAGGCGGCCTGGCAGTTGCCAATAATCCTGAAAAATCGAAAATCGCTCCCAATGCCGACTATCTGCTTCTGCCGGAACAGCACACAACCTGGAGTCTGCCGGGCGGGATCGGGATTTCAGCGTATACCACCCATCCTGAAGCTGCCATGAAATTCATCGAATTCATGACTTCCGAAGCAGTGCAGATGTCGACCTACGAAACTCACGGGATGTTTCCAGCCCGCAAAGCGACCTTTGAGAAGCTCGGTGCAGAGGGAAAAATCGACGGATTTGAGACCATGCAGGAACAGGCACAATACTCGATCGCACTGCCTTACCAGACGCCCTGGTTCAGCGAATTTAATACTGAGGCTACCAAGGCTCTTGTCAGAGCCGCCAAGGGCGAACAAAGTGTCAAAGAAGCGATTGAGGCTCTGGCGCAGTTTACCCGTGATGTGCAGGAGGAATATGAGTAACACTTAGACCTGCAGCAAAGCTGTTCATGACACGGAAGCAGGTTCTTTCAGTGTTCATTGTGTATTCTCGACGATATTTTTTAACACCGTTTGCAAGGAGATCTAAATTATGAAACGTAGTGCTCAAGTCTTTGTCATGGCTCTCATATTACTCATCAGCCTGAATTCAGCATACTGCCAGGTTCAGCTCACAATGGGAAGCTGGCGAACGGAAGATCGGGATTTTTATGAAAACGTCATCAAGGCGTTTCAAAAAACACATCCTGATATTGAGATCGCTTATGAACCCACCAAAAACACCGAATACAACACCAAGCTCAATATCGCGCTGCAGACCGGCAGCGGACCCGATATTATTCACCTGCGTCCTTATGGGCCGGGTGTTCAACTGGCAGAGGACGGGTATCTCGAACCGTTAAGCGGTCGGATTAACGGGCTTGAGCAGTATGCCGACGCGACTCTGGCTGCTTCGCGGGCTTCCGACGGCAAGGTCTATGGCGTTCCGGCGAAATTCAGCTCAACGCAGATCTTCTATAATAAAGACATTTTTGAAAAATACGCGCTGCAAGAGCCGGCTAGCTGGGATGAACTTATAGCAATTGCCGATACCTTAAGGAAAAACGGTGTGGCGCCTTTTGCAATGGGATCGAAAGACGGCTGGATTCTTTCTTTGACCCACGCGACTCTGGGACCGACATTTTTTGGCGGCAAAGCATTTGTGAAAAAATTGCTCAGCGGTGAAGCTGATTTTACCTGCCCGGAATTCGTAAAATCAATTCAAATGATGAAGGATCTCACTCCGTATCTGCCGAAATTCTCCACCGGCGTCGGCATGGAGGAAATGCGCAGCCTCTTCACTACCGGCAAAGCAGCGATGTTCATCATGGGCGACTGGGAAATTGCCGTGTTGAAAAAAGAAGCTCCGGATCTCAATTTCGACCTTTTCCCGATTCCTTCGGCCACAGGCGCACAGCCAACGATCACCACCTGGGTTGACGCCTCCTATGCCGTCAATGCACAATCCAAGCATAAAGAGGAAGCCCTGCAATTTGTGGAATTTCTGACCAGCCAGACATTCGGCGAGATGGTCTCAGAAGATTTGCACAGCATTCCCACCATTCCTGGCGTGAAAGCATCCGACCCGCTGATCTCCAAAATCCTGCGATCCGCGTCGAACCCGGAAACGTCCGAACCATACATGATCTTGATCCATTTCAATCAGGGGAATCCGTCAACCAAAACCGAGTTCCAAAATCTTCTGCAAGGAATGTATCTGGAGAAACTGAGTCCGGAAGAAGTGGCCCAGGGGGTCCAAAAAAGCGCTGACACCTGGTTTAAGCCTGTTCAATAGCTTTTTCATCAAGCAAAAAAAGGGGGGGATGCCTGCATTCACCCCTTGATCGTTTTGTGTACTTTATGGCTCAAGATCTTCAACGTCATATCACTTGGAAAACCTACGCGATTCATCTCTTTCCTCTGCCGGCCTTCCTTGTGTACACGCTGTTTATTACGTATCCGATCGTCGCAGCGTTTAGCTATAGCCTTTTTGATTGGAACGGCTTACAAAAAGGCGCCTTTAGCGGTGTTAAAAATTTTGTGACGCTGTTTACGCTTCCGCCTTATAACGAATTATTCTGGAATGCGTTCGGACACAATATCTATTATTTTGCGCTTGAAATGCTGGTGCAGAATGGAATCGCGTTTCTGCTGGCATATATCATTTATCTCAAAATCAAAGGCGCCAGATTTTTTAAAGTTGCTTTTTTCCTCCCGCGTCTTTTGTCGGTCATTGTCGTTGGCTTTCTCTGGAAGCTGATTTTAAATCCCTATAACGGCGTTTTAAACGTTTTGCTGGAACGCATCGGACTGGCCGGCTGGCAGCAACCCTGGCTGGGAGAGCCGAATATTGCGTTGACAGCCGTTATTCTGGTGAACAGCTGGTTTGGAATGGGATTTGCGATGCTCATTTTTCTGGCTGGTTTGCAATCGATCCCCCTGGAACTTGTCGAGGCAGCCAAGATCGACGGCGCACGAGGATTGCGCCTGATCCGATCGATCGTGCTGCCCTTGATGCGGCAATCACTGATCATTATGACGGTCTTTACGTTCATCCACGCCTTTGAAGCCTTTGAGCTGGTCTATGCGATGCAAGGTTCGGAGGGCGAGCCCTTCCATTCCACTGATACCCTGGCTGTCTATTTTTACCGGATCGCCTTTGGAGCCTCCGGTGACATGGTGGAAATCGGGCTTGGATCGGCCTTGGCGGTCATTCTTTTCTCAATAATCGCCTGTGTGTCAGCGATATTTTTATATGTTGTCAAAAATAGCGAAATCGAATATTGACAAGAAACAACGATCACAAGAAATCCCCATAAGAAGGCGATTCTCTCGGTACAGCTTCTCCGAATCCTTCTTCTTACTGTGAAATTATTGTCCGATATGAAGCTCTTTTCCCGTCTTCTTCTGCTGATGGTTGCCGTTCTTTGCGCCTTCGTCTGTCTGTATCCGGTGGCCTTAATGCTGCTCTCTTCCCTGAAGACGAATGCAGAAATTTTCGCCAAACCGATGGGACTGCCGTCATCGCTGAGTCTGGCGTCGTATACACAGTTATTAGAGCAGCTTCCGTATTTCGGCTATGTTAAAAACAGCGCAATCGTCAGTATTGCCTCTGTGTGCCTGACCTTGGCCTGCGGCTCATCAGCCTCATTTTACATCGCACGTTTTCAGTTCCCCTGGAACGGGGCCTTGTTTTTCTATTTTTTGATGGGGATGATGATTCCGATGAAACTGGGAATCATTCCGCTATTTTTATTTATGCGGAACTTGGGCCTTCTGGGATCTCTGTGGTCCTTGATCTGGGTCTACACGGCGATCGGCATTCCGATTTCGGTCTTGATTCTAAGCCGTTTTTTCCGAACCATGCCAAGAGAACTGGAAGAAGCCGCCCGGATTGACGGAGCCTCAAATCTAAGCATTTTCTGGCATATTCTTTTACCAGTGATGAAGCCAGCGTTAGGCACGGTGACGATTATTCATTTTATCACGGTCTGGAACGATTTTTTCTTTCCTCTCATTTTTATTCATGATGAAGCCAAGAAAACGATTCCGGTCGGCATGTTAACTTTATTCAGCGAATATTCCACAGACTGGAGCGTCCTGTTCGCCGGTCTGACCCTCTCATCGCTCCCGATGCTGCTGCTTTTTTTCGCGGTATCCAAACAATTTATGGAAGGTATTACTGCTGGCGCAGTGAAATAACAGGATTCAGATTGGACTCTAATCCGCATCCTGTTCACTATTTTTGAAAAAGAACAACTGTCAGGAAAAGGCGCAAGCATTTTTAGCAATCGCGCCACAGTTTCAATTGGGGCGTTTAGTGACGGAGCAGCAGCATCCGAAGACGATGAGGCTTTCGATAATGGCCCGCGAAGATCTGCCGCAGGCGCTTAAGGTCCTGAAAGAAATCGATCTGAAGACTCTGGCGGTTCTGCAAGAGAAACTCGATGACGTGCATCAACTCGCTGATGCCGTTCGAGACTGTATAGAGCGGCAGGGACGAATCTTTCTTTGCGGCTGCGGGGCAACCGGCCGCCTCTCTCTCACCCTGGAGACCGTATGGCGCAGGCTTCATCCCGAGCCGGAGCTCTGCGATCGGGTGATCGCATTTATGGCAGGAGGCGATATTGCCTTGATTAAAGCGGTGGAGGAATTTGAGGATTTTCCAAACTACGGAGCGCGGCAGTTAGTGGATCTGGGCTTTTCCTCAAAGGACTTGCTTATCAGCAGCACCGAAGGCGGCGAAACGCCCTTTGTGATCGGAGCCACTGAAAAAGCCGCTGAACTTTCCGAACTCGCGCCATATTTTCTCTATTGCAATCCGGATGAGATCCTTGCGGAAGTCGCCGAACGGTCAAAGCGTGTCCTGGACAATCAGCATATCCGCAAAGTGAATCTGACGGTCGGTCCAATGGCGATTTCCGGATCGACCAGAATGCAGGCGACCACGAGTCTCATGCTGGCGGTCGGCCTTGCATTGAACCATTATACGGCTGTTGATCGCAAAACTACTGAGGATTGGCATACGTCTCCACTCACTCGATCACTTCATGCGCTCTACAACTTTTATCAAGAACTGGATATAAGCTTCCTCAACGAGTTTATCGTCGCAGAAAGTTCGTGGTATCAGAAGAATGGATATCTTTTTTACAAAAGCGATCCGAAATTTGCGCTCACGATTTTGACAGATACAACCGAGCGTGCGCCGACCTTCAGTCTCTCCCCGTTTGAAAATCTTCAGGATTGTGAACGAGTCGATTTTTCCCCGGCTTTGTGCTATCTCCTGCTCGCTGAGGCTGAGAATACGCAGCAAGCCTGGCGGCTTTTGTTAGGGCGTGAACCACGCGCACTCGACTGGAACGGTTTCGAAGGGCGAGTGGATCTGCAACGCTTGTATGGTCATGACTTCAGCCGCAGAATTCTCCAGCAGCGGGAATCGTATCTTTCCGACCATCCACATGCCGTGTTTACGATCAAAGAAGATGGTGACTCGCTCAGCTTTCAATTGCAATCCTGCTCGTACAGGCTCACGGTTCAAGGGATAAGTGAACTTGCAAGGCAACTTGTACTCAAAATGCTGCTGAATAGCCACTCAAGCTTAGTCATGGGACGGCTGGGACGCTATGAAGGGAACTTGATGACCTGGGTCAGGCCGAGCAACAACAAGCTCATCGACCGCACGATCCGGTATGTCAGGGTTCTGCTGGAACAACGTGGTATCAACGTCTCCTATGAAGATGCCGCTGTTGTCTGTTTCCAGGAAATGGAGACAACAAAGCCCCATGAGCCGATCGTTCTCAAGATCTTATCACACTTTCTCTAACACGCTGATATGAAAAATTTTGTCTCCCGCTGCTTGAATAATGAGCGTCGTCTGGCCTATACGATTATCCTGCCGGGTTTTCTACTGCTATGGCTTTTCGCGTATCTGCCGGCCTTGCAATCGCTGCGTTTCAGTTTCATGCGTTACAACATCAAGATGCCCCATGCGATCAAATTCAGAGGGCTGTACAATTATCACAACGTCCTCAGCGATCCAGTGTTCTGGCAGAGTGTGGGACGGGTGTTGTTTTTTATGGCTCTCAGCAGCATGTTGGTGATGACAATTGCGCTGGGGATGGCCTTGGTTCTGCATCAAAAATTTCCGGGACGAGGTCTCCTGCGGACTCTCGTGATTCTGCCCTGGGCGATTCCGCCGGTGGTGAACGGTTTTCTCTGGAAGTGGATTTTAAATGGTGAGTATGGCGCCTTGAACGGCTTGCTCTACCAACTGGGCATGATCCGGGACTATCAGTTCTGGATGGCGAACTCGCTGGCCGCTCTGACCTTTGCGGTTCTCACGTTCGTCTGGCGCTATGCTCCCTTTATCACGATTCTCTATCTCGGCGTATTACAGTCCATTCCCAGCGATCTTTATGAACAGGCCACTGTCGACGGCGCAGGCCTGTTGAAGCGCTTTTGGTATATCACCCTGCCGATGTTGTCGAAGGTTGGCGGGATTGCCCTGATTCTCACGCTGATCGCGGCTTTTACGGTCTTTGATGATATTGTGACACTGACCGGCTCGTATCCGACCTTTTACGAGGCCACTAAAACCCCCATGATTAACAACTACGAAGTTACGTTTGGCATGGGACGTTTCGGGCGTGGTGCGGCAATGGCCTATCTGATCGGGATTCTGCTCTTCGGGCTGACATCGTTCTATATTCGCCTCAGCCTGAAAAACGAAGAATGATGAAAGAAGATTTAATGACGCGGTCATGCGGATATTTTCAGAACAACGGCATGATGTTCGGTATTCGTGCCCATGCAGGACCAGCGCCAGGCTGCGCACATTCAGCTTCATGCCGAATGCATGCTGCCGGATTCCTCAAAAGACTGTGATGAGATTACAACGACTGATTCCTAAAATCGTGCTGGGGCTTGCAATCGTTTTGATCCTGTGCTGGACACTCGGCCCCTTTTATTGGGTTATCATTTCTGCCATTTCACCCCGCGTTGAGCTCTATGCCAAGCCGCCGCACTGGTTTCCTCAGAATCCCACTTTACATGCCTTTCACTCGGTTCTGATAGAAGGGGAAGGTTTTCGCGGTGGGGGCGGGATCAGCGCTGCCACACTGATCCGCAAAGGCTTGTACAATTCGCTGGTGATCGCCCTGGTGACCACATCTTTAGTCATGATCGCCAGCCCGCTGCTGGGCTACGCCTTTTCGCGCTTACACTTTCCGGGCCGCACACTCTTTTTTATCGTCTTTATCGGTATTATCGCGCTGCCTCCATGGCCGGTCTTGATTGGTCTGTTTGCAGAGTTCAGCTATTTGCAATTGCTGGATAGCAAGATCGGCTTAATCCTGCTCTCCTTCACGTTCCGTATTCCCTTTGAAACCTGGTTTATGAAAGGCTATTTTGAAGCCATCCCCCGCGATGTCGAAGACGCTGCACGGATCGACGGGTGCAGTTATCTGGGGACGCTCTTCAGGGTCAGTATTCCAATGGTCATGCCCGGATTGATCGCAGTATCGATCATCTCCTTTCTTTTTAGCTGGAACATGTTCGCTGCGCCGCTGATCCTGACCTATACACTGAAATCGAAACCGCTGACCGTGGCCATGACGGAATTTATCGGGCAATATTACGTCCACTGGGACTTAATGTCAGCAGCGGCGCTGGTGGCAATCGTGCCACCGATACTCGTGGTGCTGTTTTTTCAAAAATTTCTTGTCAAGGGTCTGACCGCTGGAGCGGTAAAAGCCTGAGAGCTGCCGGAGAAGAGATGATACCTATCTCAGGCGAGCTACGGAACTTTTGATGACAATTATCCTGGTCTGAGAGGCTGAGCAGATTTCGCGCGTTAGTGAAGAGCGGATGGAAGCTTTGACACAATCAACCGGCAGCCTCTGGATATTCCAGCAACTTTTTCACGACAAAATCGGCAATATCAGGGCTGATCTGGGACGTCGCACGAGTGAATCGGGCCGCGACAGCCTCCTGGTTGAAAAGACTGTCAGCCAGGAGAACCGGGGTCGCTTTTACCTTACCTGGACGCTGTTCGCCGTCATCGATGCGATGATGACTGTACCCGGAGTCTTGCCGCCACGTGAGAGCTCTTGGCGTACCCTCTGCATCATAGCATAATTGAAAACCGAGAATTGTTCCTGCGTCATCCGACCACACGATCAGATCGAAATATTTATCACTGAACCAGCGGCGCTTTCCTTCACCTTCAACTTGTCTGATATGCTCGTATTCTCTCAACATTTTTTCTTTTGAGATTCTTTGAAGATTATTATAATGTCCTCTCGTGGAAAAATGATCCGGTTCTCAAAAACTGTTCGGCCTGACGCAGCACGTCCCTATCCTTCATAATAAAGGTGTGGGTTTTATGGACCAGAAGAAAATCCCGCATCCCCGCCACTTTCGCTCGTTCGACCGCGACCTTACCGTCATCAGCCCCTGGAATGATGTAAGAATGCACAAACTCGAAGCTTTTGTCACCGGCAATCACGCCAAGTTCGAAATTCACCGGCCCTAGTTTGACCGGCAGGCTCAGCTCGTCAGTGCCCAATTGTTGTCCTGCCGGTCCCAGCAGCCAACGAAACAGAAAGCAGTGTCGCTGCCGATCAACTACTTCAGTCCCCTGATTGGGCGGAGCCAGCATGACCACACGTCCGAGCGTTTCCAGAGGGAACTGCGCCAAATAATTCCGCACGAGAATTCCTCCCATAGAGTGGGTGACAAAGTGGATTTTTTTATCTTTCTCCCGGCAATAGTTCTCGAGAAAGGTCGCAAGATAGCCTTTTGCCAGCGTGTCGATGTCATATTTTGTAGAAGGGTACTCAAAGTTCAGGGCATGATAGCCTTTTCGCGCTAAAAATTTTTGGGCTTTTTTCATCGAACGTCCGGTACGTCCCAAACCGTGAACCACAATCACATAATCACCTGTGGCGGCCATATTCATTATTTCCTCCCCTTCCATCTGAATACCGCCTGCGCAATTGAACAAAAAACGCCGGGCAACTGCAGGATCACGCACGAGAATATCCGTCGAGTTTTTTTCATCCTGCCATCGTCTCGACCAGTCTCGGCAGGTTCTGTAAATAGACACATCCCGGTCCCGTCAGTTTCGTTACAAAGAGCCCTTCTGCACCGAAAAGCGCATTGTGTGAAATCCTCCGATACATTGCAGATCGCAATTCACTGTTGAGGAAAAGGCTGGCAGACAGCCGGAATCCACTCGCAGTTCCTCTCCAGGCGACAGACAGTGTTCGATAATCGTTCCTCCTCCATTGGCATGAGATGATCTTTGATCCCTCAAAAGCCAATACAATGACATATCCTGGCCCAAATGGAGCTGTCTTTCGCCTGCTTCTCCTCTTTCGGCACAGTGCTGCCCGGCGCATATTGACACCTCTGGCTTTGAGTACCGCTGCAAAACTCACTGCTCCCCGAAGTTTTTTCACTCCGGTTCGCCGGTCATCTTCCGACATAGCCGCCTCCACTCCTGCACGGTAACGATATCTTTCCATGGAGGTCGCTGTTTTTTCATGACGACGTCTTGCAGCCAGGCGTACATCCCTGGCAGAGTACCTTACATAATGCTGCACTTTTGCCAAGGGGGCACCGGACAATCTGCGTGCAAAGGGACAGCCCATGCCATCACTGAGAAGACATGCTGCGCTGCGCTTTCGCTGCCTTTCAGACCTCTGGAGTGTTTGGCTTCCAGTTGTAAACGACTGGGATATTGATACCAATTTGCGGAGAATTGAACAATTCTGAGCTGCGGATCAGGGAAAAATCAGTCTTCCGATTCCAAAAATTTCTGAAATTCATCTAAGTTATTGACCGTCACCACTTTTTTCAGCAAATCTTTTAATTTCACGAGATCGGCTATGCGATTGATCGACACGATGAAGGTCTGCGGAATATTTTCAAAGCGTGTCTGGAGAATCTCAACAACATCCTCACGCGATTTTTCCAAAAGTCCTTGCTGAAATCCTTGTTGAAGTCCCTGTTGCATCCCTTTTTTTATACCTTGGCGTTCGAAACTCGTCACGTATTGCATGTTTTGTTCCTCCTCGAACTGCGCGATGGCTTCATCGAAACGCTGTTCCAAGTCTTCCGGTAATACCATAATCCAGTCAATAAAGCGGGCCAATTCTAAAATATCTTCCTTTGAATAGCCTCGTTCATACAGCATCTTGAAGATACGCAATTTCCATTGTAAGCGGTCCTCCGAATTTTTTCGGGTCGCACGAGTTTTCAAAAATGACGAAATTGTTCCGGTCTCCATTTTTCTCTTTCATCGGCCAGCACGACGAGTGAACAGATCGGGCGTTCATAGCGGTCGAACAAGCGATAGTTATACACATACATGCGTTTCTCAAATTCGATGTCATAAAAGCCCTGGACTTCCACATGCACAAAAACCCAGATATCGTCTCCATTATCCTTTTTGACAACCCGGACAAGTTTATCCACCAGACGGCGTCCCAGTTCCGCATCTCGCACAACTTGTTGTAATTTTTTATCAAGAAAGAGGTACTCTGTCTTCCAATCGATTCCCTGATGAACGTCAGGAAAAAAGAAGGCCATAAATTCCTCGAGATACTTTTCCAGCATCTCTTTCCAGGGGCTGTCGTAATCTGTGTATTGTTCAGTCATTATATAGCCTGCCTGCTCCTCTCAGATCACGTTTATCCACGGTCTCGGACGCATCGATTTTAACATAGCGCAGGAGAGGAATTTTGTCAAATAGTTCTGCTCAAAGAGCAGCAAAATTTTCTTTTGCCTCAGGATCTCAGAGCAGAAAAAGAGCGCCGTTCACCTCTTTGCATTTTTTACAAAATCAGTGCAACACAATTTTGAAAAAGTCCAGCCAAGAGTCGCCCCAAAGCCAGGAGGTTCAAACTTACAGACCTCCTTATCCCCAACCGCACCCTTATTTAAGACAGACATTCCATCTTTAGCTACTTTATGAACTTGTTTGAATGACTTTATTCCTTGAGAAATGCCTTGTTTCCAGTTATCACCTTGCCAAATTGCAATTTGGTTATTTGCTGGGAGGATCTATTATTATCGAGCAAATTTTTCCTTTGCCCGGCATAGGCCGGCTTTTGCTTAATGCCATTGCAGGCAGGGATTTCCCTTTGCTGCAGGGCACTGTGGCTTTTCTTGCCATTATCTTTACCGGGTTGAATTGTTGTAATGATAAAATAATTCTTGCATTTTTTACAGTGTTCTGCTGAATCTGAACAGCATAATAGTATTAAATGGATAGTATCGCTTTGAGTGATGCTATCCTTAATATGTCCGTTAGAAAAAACTCAGGAGGGTTTAAATGTAACTACTAAGCCCTCGAAGCACACGAAATGCTCGAAAAAACAAATGCCTGTTAACGATTTTATAGATTGTTGTTTTTCGTGCTTTTTTGTGTGTTTTGCGGGTAAGAAAATAAGGCCGAGTCGTGTTTTTACAATATTAAAGTGAAGGCTAATGCCCCTGCCAGGGAATCTTTCAACTTAAACTTGTTAAAGTCGTCGTTGCAATAACAAAGGAGGGTTTGAATGAAATTAGAAAAAGAATTAGGGCTTCTCGATTTATTTTGCATCGCCTCTGGGGCAATGATTAGTTCCGGGTTGTTTGTATTGCCAGGTCTGGTGTATGCTGGAATCGGCCCGGCAGAGTTCGTGGCTTATTTTATTGCGGCTTTACTGGTAGTTCCGGCCATGTTTAGCAAAGCCGAACTGTCAACGGCTATGCCAAAAGCCGGAGGTACCTATTTTTTTATTGATCGCAGCATGGGCGGCGGATTTGGCACTTTGGCGGGATTGTGTGCCTGGTTTTCGTTGAGCTTTAAAAGCGCCTTCGCCTTATTAGGAATCGGAGCGTTTACCACCTTAATTTCCCCTTCCATCAGTTATTGGCATATCAAACTTATTGCTGTATCTTTTTGTCTATTCTTTGCATTGATCAATTTTGTGGGAGTCGGCCATGCCGGGAAATTACAGATTGCCCTTGTCTTAGGTCTGATTGCTATTTTAATTGTCTATATCGCAAAGGGTTTGCCTCTGGTCCAGCTTGAGCATTTTCAGCCATTTATGCGAGGTTCGGCAAGAGATCTTCTTGCTACAGCCGGCATGATTTTTATCTCATACGGTGGGCTTACCAAAATCGCCAGCGTGGCCGAAGAGGTTAAAAATCCTTCCAGAAATATTCCCCTCGGCATGCTGATATCGTTTTTTGTAGTGTCAATACTATATATCTTTACCGTATTTGTCACAGTAGGAGTGCTGGGTGACAATTTGATCAAAGCCGGTGGTCAGCCCTCATTAACCCCGATTTCTGATAGCGCCCATTTATTTATGGGGCATTGGGGGGAGCTTCTTCTGGCAGTTGGGGCAATCTTGGCTTTTATTTCCACCGGCAACGCCGGAATTATGGCGGCTTCGCGCGGTCCGATGGCAATGAGCCGCGATGGTCTGCTGCCGGATTTTTTCAAAAGTGTACATCCACGCTTTAAAACTCCCTATCATTCGATTTTTTTTACAAGCGCCTTTATGATTGTAGTAATTCTGTTTTTAGATTTAGGAATGCTTGTAAAAACAGCATCAACTCTAAAAATTCTGCTTTTTGGGGCAGTCAATATAGCCGTAATTATCATGCGTGAAAGCCGGGTGCAAAACTATCAACCGAAGTTTAAAGCGCCGCTTTACCCCTGGCTGCAAATCGCCGGTTTAATCAGCTATGGTTTCTTATTGTTCGAGATGGGGCCGCTGCCTCTGACAATTGCCGGATTTTTTATCGGCGTAAGCCTGCTATGGTATTGGTTATATGGTAAGATTCATTCGAATCGCGAATCTGCGCTTGTCCATCTTGTCAGGCGGATCTCTCCGAAAGAACTAACTTCCTGTTCCCTGAACACAGAGTTACGTGAAATTCTCCTGGAACGCGATGAAATCGTCGCCGATAGGTTTGATCTGCTAGTGCAGAATGGTTTTGCGCTGGATTTTGAGCGCTCCCTGACAATGCAGGAGGCATTTAAAATCTTTGCTGAAACACTTGCGCCGAAAGTAGATTTGACGCAGAAAGAAATCTATGAACTTCTGATGGAACGAGAAAAGGATTCTTCAACCGTGATTGCTCAGAATATGGCGATCCCTCACATCATCTTACCTGGCAGACAACGATTTGAAATTTTATTGGCACGCTGCAAGGAGGGGATTCTCTTCGGTTCTCACCCTGATCCGGTACATGCGATTTTTGTGCTGGCCGGAACCTATGATGAACGTAATTTTCATCTCAAGGCTCTGATGTCGATAGCGCAAGTTGTGCAAAAACCGGATTTTATGCACAACTGGCTCAAAGCCTCTGGTAAAGAAGGATTACGGGATATCGTATTATTAGGTAAGGTTAACTGAAATCACGAAAGGAGCTGTCATTTGATTTTTTGAAAATTCCATGCTCTGACGTTTGCCACAGAAACCCTGAATCCTCTAAAACTAAGGGCTTCTGTGGCAGAAAACGCTTTGGAAAATTTAGCTCAACCGTATTTTGCGCTGACAGCGAAGCAAGACAGAAGGTTCTCTATCATACCGGAAATGGTATATTAATGTCTAAAATGCCGTAAACCGCTGAAGATCATAGCGACTCAAAGTATGTTGCAGGCATCAATAACCATTTTATCGCGCATAGCTCCACCTGAGTGACTACGTGCTAACAAAAGCACTGAACAACGACCCAAAGCTCGCGGTGTAGTTTCAGCAAGGATGCCCGCTGGAAGGTGTTGTCTGTACGTCGGTTTTCATTTTCCCGAAAAAGGGATGACTATCTGGACATGAAAAAACCCCTCCACGAGTAAGTCGTAGAGGGGCTTTTTCATGTCCCCATCACCAAGGCGGTTTCAGTGGTTTATTTTTTGACCGCCATGAGATCATCGATTTCATCCAGTACTTCACCGGTCGTGATCCCAATGTACTTCATGGAGATTTTGTCACCATCTGTTTCGAACAGCGTATAG